>Ga0193726_1000024_pt1 | contig 439733 bp, 340 predicted proteins | sample H2c1metaG_FD_144928 | JGI IMG/M metagenome (GOLD analysis project Ga0193726, IMG submission 144928) | Soil microbial communities from a riparian zone of the East river system, Colorado, United States - H2c1 | ecosystem: Environmental > Terrestrial > Soil > Riparian zone | place: USA: East... | reverse complement strand
ATGGCAAGCGCTTCCGGGCGTTGACGATCCTCGATGTTTACACGCGGGAAGGCGTTGCCATCGAAGCTGGCCGGAGCTTGAAAGGAGAAGACGTAGTGCGAGTGCTAAACCGAGTCAAACAGCAACGTGGAGTGCCGAAGTTCTTGTTCTGTGACAATGGAAGCGAGTTCACCAGTCAAGCCAGGGACCTATGGGCCTACCAGAATGGAATGAAGATCGACTTCTCGCGCTCGGGCAAGCCGACCGACAACGCCTTCGTCGAATCGTTCAACGGAACCTTCCGAGCCGAGTGCTTGAATGCCCACTGGTTCGGCAGTCTGGCAGAAGCAAAACGGCTGATCGAGCAATGGCGGCAGGAATACAATGAGAGTCGTCTTCACCGATCTCTCGGTGAACGGACGCCGAGAGAGTTCGCCAGAGAGTACGCGGCTAGCCGCGTACTCACTGCAACCTAAACCAGCCGAAGACTAACTCTAGGCTTGGTACAGAAATACTGGTCCGATCAGTCCGATCATCGTTGCGCTACACTAACACTTCAATCGGTACAAAAGACCGGGTACTCCACAATCTACCTGGATGCGCGCGTCCGCTCGAAGCTTCCGATCCATGGAGAGATCGCCCAAGTGAATAACCTGAAGGGTCGTCGTCTGCGCAATCGAGTACGAACCGCCGTAAAACGAAGAGATCTAAATGATCGTCGGTCGGCCGGCCAAAAACGTTTGGGTCACCTCGGCAGCAGGCGAGAGAACAGTCATATTCACCACTCTGCCTACCTCCAGACTGCCCCACGCATCGTCAATACCCAAGAGCTGCGATGGGTTTCGAGACGCAGCGCGTACTGCGGTCTTCAGGCTGGCATTCGTGAATTCCATGAAGTGCTGCACCCCGCGGTCGAGCGTCAACACGCTTCCAGCCAATATGCCCTTCGAAATGCAGCGTCCATTATGGACCTCTATGTCCATCTCGCCCAAGACATAGGTTCCATCTGGCATGCCGGTTGCGCTGATGCCATCCGTTACCAGGATGATGCGGTCCTCGCCCTTTGCCTTGAGGTAGAGACGCACCATCATTGGATCAACGTGAATACCATCGCAGATCATCTCCGCAAATAAGGACGACTCGTCGAGCACAAAGGCAGCCAGGCCCGGCTCGCGATGATCCATTGCGCGCATCGCATTGAAGGTATGGGTCGCCGATCGCGCGCCGGCCAACAAACCCACCTTGGCTTCACATACCCTTGCGTCGCTATGGCCCAGGCTGCAGCGGACGCCCAGCTTCGTCGCATACGCGATCAGCTCAGGAGCGCCGGGCAACTCGGGGGCAATCGTCATCAGGCAGATGCGTCCCTCGGCAGCCTGCCAGAAACGATCGAACAGCGTAATCGAAGGTGCTTCCAGCAACGCCTCCGTATGCACCCCCCGTTTTGGGTGAGAGAGAAACGGTCCTTCGAGATGGATACCGAGCGGAGTTGCACCCGTAGGCGGATCCTGTTCTAGCCGTTTGATCTCTATTGCCAGGTCCGCGAGGGCTCGCTGCGTCTCTTCCCGGGGAGAAGTGACCGTCGTCGGGAGATACGCTCCGACCCCACGGGTCGCGAGGTAGCTGCCAATCGTGCGAAGCGCGTCCGGTGTCGCCTCCATCACGTCGTGGCCGGCGCAGCCGTGGATATGAATGTCGACGTAGGCAGGAACCAGTGTTGCATCAGGGAAGCGGTGCGTTGCATCCTTCCGCTCGTAGTCACTCTGCGTAAGGCTCTCAATACTGCCAATGCGTCCCGACTCGACCGTTATCAGCGGATACTCCACCACACTGTCCGCACTGATGAGTCGTCGCGCCGCTATCGTACTGGTCATTTTCCTCAACCTCTATTCGTCCTCAGCCCGCAAAGCTTAGTGATGCTCGGGAACCCTGATATTGCCGCGTTTCCTATTGTCGTTGTTGCGTCATTTCAGTGTAATCGTACATACAAGGTTGCCTGGCAAGAGACTTGGAAAGAATTCGGAGGGAGCGGTTTCTGGAGAAGTGAAAGGTTTAGTAGAATGGTCAGCGCTGTCTGGAGGCGGCGGGCTCTTTCGTGCTGTTTCCCTCATCTTTGCACTTGGCATGCTTTGCTGAAACTCAAAGGCGCTCCGCTGCCCGCGGCGTGCGACGCCGAACCGTGCCTTGGGGACTGCAGGCCGTGCTGGTGGCGAGTCTGGGCGCGCAGGCTCACAGTCCAAGCTCGCCTCCTCCACCGGGGGCGAAATCGCAGAGGTGCACAAACCGGACGGTGCCTGAGCTCGTGGACGTGACGGAGAAGTCAGGGATCCGCTTCCGTCATCTCTCTGCGCCTGAGAAGAAGTACATCGTGGAGTCGATGAGCGGAGGCGTTCTGATTCTGGACTACGACCGCGACGGCTGGTCCGACATCTACTTTACGAATGCGCCTACGGTAGAGATGGCTCTGAAGGGGGAGAAGGCCCGCAGTGCGCTGTACCACAACAACCACGACGGAACCTTCACCGATGTAACGGATAAGGCTGGTGTGACAACACCGTGCTTCGCTATGGGCGGAGCAGTCGGCGACTACAACAATGACGGCTATCCGGACATATACGTGACGTGTCTGGGCGGCAACGTTCTCTATCGCAACAACGGAGACGGGACCTTCACCGATGTGGCGAAGCAGGCGGGCGTGATTGATGGGCGATGGTCGACGGGCGCCGCCTTCGGCGACTACGACGGGGACGGGTTTGTGGACCTGATGGTCACCAACTACGTCGACTTCAAGCTGACGGACCTGCCGGGCTTCGGCAAGAGACCGACCTGCAAGTATCGCGGGATCGATGTGCAGTGCGGGCCGCGCGGACTGAAAGGAGCGGGTGACGCTCTGTACCACAACAACGGCGATGGCACGTTCACCGATGTTTCGAAGGCGGCGGGCGTAAGCGACCCGAACGGTTACTACGGCCTTGGGGTGGTGTGGTCGGACTTCAACAATACGGGCCGGCCTGACATCTATGTCGCTAACGACTCGACGCCGAACTTTCTTTACAAGAACGACGGCAACGGGAAGTTTTCGGAGATTGGGTTGGAGTCCGGGACAGCGGTGAGCGCTGATGGCTCTGAGCAAGGTTCGATGGGCGTCACGGTAGCCGACTATAACCACACGGGAAAGTTCTCGATCTACGTTACCAACTTCTCGGACGAGGATAACGCGCTTTACAAGAACCTGGGGAATTATGACTTTCGCGATGTTTCCTATGATGCCGGGGTGGCGGTGGCAACGCTTCCGTGGGTGAAGTGGGGCACTGCGTTTGTGGATCTGGACAACGACGGCTGGGCCGATCTGATCGCAGTGAACGGGCAGGTCTATCCGCAGGTGGATTCGCTTCCTTCTGGCGCACGGTATCGGCAGCCGAAGAACCTGTTCATGAATGAGCGCAATGGCCTGTTCTGCGATGCTAGTCAGCAGGCTGGGCCGGCGCTCGAGCAGCCACGGGTGAGCCGCGGACTGGCGGTCGCTGATCTGGATAACGACGGCAATGTGGATGTTGTGGTCTCGGATATCGATGGCACGGCGATGATTCTGCACAACAAGGGTGTCGCGGGCACACACTGGGTAAGTTTCGAGCTTGCAGGCACGAAGAGCAACCGGCTGGCGCTGGGGGCGAGGGTGACGGTAACGGCTGGAGGCATGACCCAGACCGATGAGGTGCGGAGTGGTGGAAGTTATCTCTCGCAGAACGATTTGCGTGTGCACTTCGGGCTGGGGCAGACAACGAAGATCGACTCGGTAGAAGTGCGCTGGCCCTCGGGGAAGGTGGAGAAGTTGGGTGGTGGGCTGGTAGCTGACAGGTTCTACGCAGTACTCGAGGGACGGGGCGTTGTGGATGCGAAGGAGATTGGTCCAGCAGACAAACGCTAAACCGAATCCACTGATTGATCACAAGGTTAGACCCTCTCAATTTCGTTCCGTCTGCTTGATTGAGAAAGCGAATCTACTGAGTTACAAGGTCCTTGACAAATGGAGTGCTAAAGCGTTTCAATGCTCGCACGATAAGGAAACCATTTAGGAATTATTCAAATTTCTCCTTGCCTATGCGTTTTTTGATTTGAATGGTTTGTGGATTTCGAAGACGCAGTTAGTGATCGTGTGTCTGCCAAAGAATCAGGCTAACCGGTAGCGCACAGACAAATAGACCAACATAAAATGGGCTGCCTCAGTGCAGCAATTATTAGCAGGGCTGTCCTTGATTTTTCTGAAAACTCAACGGAGGCAATACGATGAAGAGCTTAGCGAACTGGTCGCTTCTTGCGGCGCTGATTACAGTTTTATTGCTTGGCGCCAATTCAGCGCATGCACAAAAACTTACAGGTACCATCAGCGGCATAGTAACGGATGCTTCGGGAGCGGCCGTTCCGGGCGCACTGATTACGATAACGAACACAGCGACATCGCAGACGTTCAACGCCACGACGGATTCACACGGTAATTACACCGTCGCGGAGCTCCCGGACTCGGTATACGACGTTAAGATTTCGGCAGCCAACTTCAAAGAATTTAGAGCGCAGCGAGCGATCGTTCACGTCGCCACGACGACGACTGTCGATGCGCAGTTGCAACTTGGAAGCGTAACCGAGACGATCACTGTGCAGGCGAATGCGCTGCAGGTGCAGACCGATAGCGCCAGCCTGGGGGCGACCGTCGATGGGACCCAAGTGAGGGAACTACCACTGAACGGCCGCAACTTTGTTCAGTTAACGCAGCTTCAGCCGGGAGTCTCGGCAGCGAACGGCTTTCAGAACACAGGTAAGGGATTGAATGGCGGCGTGGATATGTCGGTCAATGGCAATCCGACGACGAACAATTTGTTCCTGGTCGATGGCGTGAACAACAACGACGTGGGATCGAACCGCACAATCTTGATCTATCCATCAAATGAGGCGATCGCTGAGTTCAAGATGCTACTGAACAGTTACGGGCCGGAGTATGGACAGGCTTCAGGTTCGGTGATCAGCATCATCACCCGCAGCGGAACGAACAGCTTCCACGGCAGTGCGTTCTACAACGGTCGCAATGATGCACTAAATACATACACGTACTTCTCTGCGCCCAATGCGGGCCAAGGCCTGCCATTGAACGGCAAGGACAAGCAACGGCGCAATGACTGGGGATATTCGATAGGCGGGCCCGTCCTCAAACAAAAGCTGTTCTTCTTTTGGAGCCAGGAGTGGAACCACGAGATTAAGGGACGGCAGGTAAGCGCTTGCGTGCCGACTGCGGCCGAACGCACCGGAGACTTCTCGGTGCCGGGCTGCAACACCTCGGGCTCGCCGGACTTTAGGAATGTTCCGGCAGGGGAGAAGGCGGGACCATTACAGCTGGCCGCGGTCGATCCTTCGGCGGCGACGATGATGGAGATGCTTCCATTGCCCACCACCCCGAATGGCGCTCTGAACTCGAACGGACAAAACTGGTCGGCGTCGCTTCCGACGGCATTGAATTGGAGGCAGGAAAACGTCCGTGCAGACTACGACCTGAACCACTCCAACCGCATCATGGGCCGTTATACGCAGGACACCTGGACCAACCCGGCCTTCAACGCAGGCTACTGGGGCGATACGGTGTATCCGGCTTTGAACAGCAACTGGGCGCAGCCCTCGAAGTCCGTTACGGCGCACTGGACCTCGACGATTCGCAGTACGCTGGTTAACGATGCGGCGTTCAACTACTCCAACAACCGGATTACGATTACACCCGGCGGTACCAACCCAGGCCTTTTGGCGCAGGTGACCGCCGCCGTTCCAACCTTGTATTCGGCTTCGCTTAAGCATAGTGCGCTCGGAGTTCCGCAGGTGAACTTCGGCTCCTACGGCGGAAATACAACGATGCAGGCTCCCTGGCAGAATCAGCTGGATATCTACAGCTTCCGGGACGATCTCTCATGGGTGAAGGGGCAACATAACTTTAAGTTTGGCGCGTTTTTCGGATTCAACGGTAAGAACGAGGATGTTAACAGCGCCACGGGCGAGCGTCCGACGGTTGGTGGCAGCATAGCTACCACATCTGGCGGCATCGACACCAACGATACGCTGGCTAACCTGGAGCTGACCGGAAATGTCTTCAACATCAACGAGACATCGACTAACATCCGGGCCCAGCTCCGGTGGCGCGACTATGAGTTCTACGCCGGCGATACCTGGAGAGTCGCGCCGCGGGTAACTCTTAACCTTGGTGTTCGATACTCGCTGCTACTGTCGCCGTTCCAGCCGGAAGACCAAATCACGAGCTTCCAACCGCAGCTTTACGATCCGTCCAAGCCTGCCAGCGACGCATGCAATGGTTTATTGGTTGCGCCCGGAAAGGACCCGTGCGGAGCTTCCAACAGTCAGTTCGGAACGAACTTCAGCCATGGAACACCGGGGCCGAATCGTTCGTTGGTCAATAACGGGCACAATCACTTCGCGCCGCGTGTCGGTGTGGCGTGGGATGCGCTCGGAACCGGGACGACGGTCTTTCGCGCCGGCGTGGGCCAGTTCTTTCAGCGGGAGCGCGTGTCGCGTTACACGCTGGTGTCCAACGCTCCGTTCGCTCTGACGACGAACAACTATCCCCGCACCCTAGGCGGAGCGACGCCGTCGAGCCTCTCTGGCACGGCCAGCCCGGCTGGTGGAGAAGATCCAAGCTCAACTCTTCCTAACTCGTGGCAGTGGAACCTTGCCGTCGAGCAACAGTTAGCCAAGAGCACGATCTTCCAGATGGCATACGTGGGAAATCGTGGCATACACCTGACCAACTCATACGACATCAACTCAATTGCGCCAGCCAACTGGATGACGGCGACCTTTGCCAATAGCGGCGATGTCAACATGCTGCGTCCGTACCCGGCTGGAGGGAACAACGGAACCTTGAACTACTGGGCGCGTGGAGGTGACTCAAACTATAACGGCCTGCAGGTATCGCTTCACACTCGCATTGGCGACATTTTGCAGTTGGGAGCGGCGTATACGTGGTCGCATGCCCTAACCAACGTCGTCACCGATGACTCGAGCGGGGGCACCGGCCCCCAGATGCGCACCTATTACACGATGCCGCGGCTGGACTATGGCCCTTCAAACGTGAACCGTCCCAACATGTTCGTGGCCAACGCGATCTGGTTCCTGCCAAAGCTGCAGGGATCCAATGCGCTGAAACGCGGTGTGCTGGGAGGATGGGAGCTGGCGACAATCGTGTCGGCCCAGAATGGCAACAACTTCGCTATCTTCCAGGGCGCCCACGAAAACAATGTTGTCGGCACGAGCCAATTGAACCAGAGCGGTGCCCTAGTTCAGACGGGCTTTACGTCGCCGCTGCGGCCTCTGATGACGGGACAAAGCCCCGTCTCCGGCCGTCACGGGAATACGATCATAAATCCTGGGGCATTCACCCTGATCGGGTATGCGCTTGGCACAATCCCGAGCAACATGGCCCCGAGGGGCTTCGTCGGCGGACCGAACTTCAACAACACCGACATGTCTCTGGACAAGAGCTGGCCCTTCTTCCACGAGAAGGCCACGATCAAGTTCAGTCTGGACTTCTTCAACCTCTTCAACCATCCGAACTTCAATCCCTCTTCGCTTTCGCAAGGGTCGCCTATCTCGGCGGTCAACTGCGGAGGTCCGATCGGAGCAGATGCAACCACAGGCCATGCCCTCTTTGCTCCCTGTAGCGCGACGAACAACATCGTCAGTTCGCAGGATCTGCAGCCGGGCTTCGGCACATCGAGCGCTTTGATCGGGAATGCACGGCAGATCCAGTATGGCCTCCATGTGAACTTCTAACCTACTTGCCGGGCAGACTCTAGAAGATTCGGAGTCTGCCCGGTGTAGTATTTAAAAACACAGCCCCTGGTGGGTGCTCTTTCGCGGACTGATTTGCTCATTCTTATTTTCGCGACGAATCCATTGCGGGCATGCTCCTATAGCCGCATGATCTCTATCGCTCGCCCCTCGTTGCTGTTCCTGCTGGCCGTTGGTACGGTGAGCGGAGCGTGCGGCCAGTCATCTCAACAGACGAGTTCCCAACAATCAGCTGCCGTCGTAGACTCTGCGACACGGAAGCTTCAGGACCTTCAGAACAAACAGCAGGAAGCTACTTCGTCGGGTGATCCAGAGGCGGTGATGGCGTCGTCGCAGGCACTGACGACGCTGACGATGCAACAGCTTGAGGATGTGAGTTCCAGGATCAAGCGTCCATCGGTGTCCACTGGGGAGAGGCAACGGCTTAAGATACGCGAGCATCAGCTGCGACAGATCCTTGGATCTACCTTCAACGACTGGGGAACAGCAGAGGCGCGTGAACAGCAGTACGTCGAAGCGTTGAAACACTTCCACGAGGCCAAGAAGTGGAATGCATCGGCGCCAGGACTGATGCGTAATCTCGGTACCGCGGCCTTCCAGCAGGAAGAGTACGGCGAGAGCGCACGGACTCTCGCCACTGTCGTTTCCGCTACTCCTGACGATCAGCGTTCAAGGTTGATGCTTGCGATGTCGCTGTTCTCCTTGGAGCGATTTTCTGAAGCGGCAAAGAATTTTACGGCGATCAGTGATCTGGCCATGCAGGACGCACGAACTGCTTATGCGTGGGCCTATTCTCTTGTGCGGACCAATCAACCAGAGCAGGCCAACGTGATCGCCGACATCCTTGCGGCGCGGGACCTGTCGCCCGATATTCATCTGCTAGTGTGCAAGTTATATACCGCTTCGGAGAACTATGATCATGCGATTCCTTGCTTCCGAACGATTACAGCTGAGAATCCAGAGACGCCAGGCGTTCACTATGAGTTGGGAGCAACCCTGATCCACCTCGGCAAGCCGACCGATGCGATTCCAGAGCTGAGAGAGGAGTTGAAGATCAATCAAAGTGACATAGATGCGCAGTACGATCTGGCGTATGCACTGTCGGAGACTTCGCATAAAGAAGAAGCGCTCTCCCTGCTGCGCTCCGTGCTCGCACTGAATCCAAATTATCCCCAGGTGAACTACGAATTGGGAAAGGTGCTGCTGGAGGAGGGAAAGACGGAAGAGGCCATTGGACACCTGGAGGCTGCGGCCAGGCTCAATCCTGACGACGAGTTTGCGCACTATCAACTCCAGGTGGCGTATCGCCGAGCGGGACGTACAGAAGACGCCAACAGGGAGTTGCAGCGATATAAGGTTATAAAGGCCAGCAAACGAGATAGGGACAGCATGGCATTTCATCATGGGAGTGAAACGAAGACCCCGTGACGGTGTCACGCTGCACTCAATTCCCGGAATCACGCTTGTTTGTTTTCAATCCATTTCCGGGCTTTGACTGCATTGCCACTGCACTGAAATCCTGGACTGTTGCACATAAAACCCGGACAAAGTTTTTGCTGAAGTTTGTCCGGGATATAAGTGCATAGATTTCGCTATGCCCTTTATATGCACCAGTTTCGTTCCGGGATTTAGGTACAAACAGGCGGGCTAATTCCGGGATTTAAGTGCCGAAAAATAGCCTTGTGGAGGCTATTCCGGCATTTGAGTGCAGCGTGACAACAGGAGAGGAAAAGCGTATGAGGCTCTTGCGTTGGAACCGCACTCGGCCAACCGATGCTGAACTCAGCGATGAATTGAAAGCTCATCTGCTTATGGCCATTGCTGAAAAGGTTGAACGCGGCGAATCTCCAGGAGAAGCTCGAGCGGAAGCGTTGCGCGAATTTGGAAACCTTCCCCTTGTGAGAGCGGTAACTCGGCAACAGTGGGGAGGACAATGGATCGATGCCATGGTTCGCGACCTGAAGCACGCCGTGCGTCAGATCCGCAGCAATCCGGGGTTGGTTGCAACGGTGGTCACCATGCTGGCACTCGGCATAGGTGCGAATACGGCCCTCTTCACCGTGTTTCAGCAGGTCGTGCTTGCGACCCTTTCGGTGCATGATCCGAATCAGCTGATTCTCCTCAGTCACAAATCGGCTAGCGATGAAGGCGCGTGGAGTACCTGGGGAGACCAGAGTCTCTACTTCAGTTATCCAGCGTATACAGCACTCCGTGACCAGAACCATTCGCTAGACGGCTTGGCTGCCAGTGCATTCAGCCCTGTGAACCTAACGACTGGAACATCTGTAGAAAAGGACAACGCGGAGTACGTGACCGGAAATTACTTTTCAGTACTGGGAGCCCGTGCCGTGCTGGGGCGACTCCTTGATGAGACTGACGATCGACTTCATGCGGGCAATGCAGTGGCAGTGCTGAGCGAAGAATATTGGCGATCGCGTTACGGTGGTGATGCCTCTATCCTGAATCGAGTGCTGCGCGTGAATGGGGTACCGTTCACGGTCGTTGGAGTGGTTCGGTTCCGGGGGCTGACGGGTGAGTACGTGTCATCCGTATTTGTGCCGATCGCCGTGCAGCACGTCGTGATGCAAGGCCGCGATCTTGACCACGACCGACTCACCGATAGCTTGTTTTACTGGATCACTCCAGTTGGGCGGTTGAAGCCGGGCGTGAGCCGGAAGACGGCCGAAGCTGAGCTCAACTCAATTTGGCTTGATTGGCACCGGTCGCAGTTGCCCCAGCTCCATGTTGGCGGGGACTTCCGAAATCAATGGATGAAGACGACTCTTTCGCTTAAGGACGGGTCGCAAGGATTGCGCTTTCTTGAAAGCAGTTTAGGCAGTCCGGTGCGGATTTTGTTCTGGATGGTGGCCGTGGTGTTGGCGATTGCGTGCAGCAACGTGGCGAATCTGCTGTTGGTGAAGGCTGGTGGGCGGAGACACGAGCTGGCTATACAGAACGCACTGGGAGCAAGCCGCTGGCAATTGTGCAGACAGGCCCTCGCGGAAGGACTGCTCTTGGGAGTTATGGGAGCTGCGGCAGGGATGCTGGCCGGTGTAGTGACGTTGCGCGTGGTCCTAGACATGATTCCAGAAACGAGCGCGCTGAAAACTGCACTCTCGCGGCATTTAGATTGGCGGGTACTGCTGTTTGCAATATTCCTGGGACTGGGAACGAGCATTCTGTTCAGTCTTGGTCCGGCGCTGACCGGTATGCGGGCCGATCCGCTGGGGGCTTTGCAGGCCGGTTCGCAAACGTTGATGTATCGGGGCACACAATGGCACAGCATTCTTGTGATAGGCGAGATTGCCCTGAGCCTGGCCTTGCTTGTTGGTGCGGGGCTGGTGGCGCTGACGCTATTCCACTTGCGCACCGTGAATCCGGGGTTCGCTGTCAGCCATTGTCTGACCTTTACTATCGATGCTTCAGCGCTTGCGAAGCAGAATGCGCAGGCCCGGAACGAGTACGACACTATTCAAGCAGCGTTGGAACGTATGCCTGGCGTCAGTAGCGCGAGCTATGCGTCGATGGATCTGTTAGGGGACGATGAAGGCGGTGGCTCCATTACCGTGCGAGGCTACACGGAGCCGGAACCTAAAACTCCCGTGGACTTTGACTGGGTGACTCCGGATTTCCTTTCGACGATGCAAATCCCTCTGCTCCTTGGAAGAAGTTTTAGCGCGCAAGATGCCGATAATTCACAGCAGGTCGCGATTGTGGATGAGGCATTTGTCAGGCATTTCTTCAAGGGCGATACTGGCGTCGCAATCGGTGGGCAACTGAGTTTAAGAACTGGAAATCGCGCCAAAACTGACATTCAGATCGTAGGAGTGGTTCCAGATGTTCACTCCATTAGCCTCTCTCGCGACGCCGCTGGACCGATGTTGTATATGCCCTACGCGCAAAGTTGGACCCGTGCCCATTCACATCCAGCCAGTTTCTATGTTCGGAGCACAGCGGTGCCGGGACAGCTGGAGGAGTTGATTCGGACTGCGGTGTTCCAGATAGACCGTGATCTTCCGATTGTAAGCTTGGGAACAATGCAGCAAAAAGTGGACGCTTCGATTTTTCAGCAACGACTGATGGCGTTTCTGGCATGCACTATGGCAGCATTGGCGCTGCTCATGAGCGCCATTGGGCTGCACGGGGTATTGTCGTTTGCAGTCGCGCAAAGGACGCCCGAGATCGGCATTCGCATTGCTTTGGGTGCTAGCCGTGCGGGGGTGGCGTCGTTAGTGTTTCGCAGGCTGTTGGGGCTTCTAGCCGCTGGTATAGTGATCGGTGCTCCGCTTGCGTGGAGCGCATCTCGAGTCCTCTTATCATTCACTAGACTTACGGGGAATACGGCGTACCTATTCGCTGGTAGCGTTTTGGTGATGAGCTTGGCTTGCGGATTTGCCGCAGTTTTCCCGCTTCGGCGAGCATTGGCTGTAGATCCCATGCAAACACTGCGCGCAGAATAAAGCCTCAACCCCCATTTGTCGATCCGATTCTTTTTACCTTTTCGAGGGGTTGGGCAAGAATAGGGTGATTTTACTTTCGCGGGGGTTGGACAATAATAGCCGTATTGGAGTCGGACTGGGACTTGATCGAATCTCCAAACCTGCTGCCAACGCTCCAGCAACTCGCACAGAAGCCGCTCAAAGACCCAGGAAGCAACGATTCAGGCATCTATACGACCAGAGAACTGAAGTCGATCGCTCTAGAACGCTGGTATCAGCTCGATCCTGATGGCGCACGTCAGGAGGCGCTTCGTCAGATCGGTTCAGCACACCCTTCGATGACCGCAGAATCCTTGTATTTTCTCGAAAATGAAAGCATTCCCCAATTTGAAAATATTTGGGCGGAGGCTTTCATGAGCACTACTGACTATCAGCAGGAGACGGTGGTTGCCTCTCTATTAGCGCATTTCGGCACTGGCAGCGCTATCTCAACCGTCCGGCAGAAGGCAGAAGCCAAGACTGGTGAATGGGCCTGCGCGCCACAAGGAGCAGCACTCGGCTACCTTGTAAAGTTTGATCCCGCTTCCGCCCGTCCGTTAGTAGAACGAGCGGTTCAGGCGCGGGGACCTGACAAGACCGCCTGTAATCACTCGATATTCCAGGATATTGCACATTATTCCCATGATTCGATGCTCAACGAGGTGGCGAGGCAAGCCCTCGACGATCCCGAAGTCACCATGGATGCGCTCATCTACTTGATGAGTTACGGCGAACCTTCCGATGAGGGACCGATTTCGAACCGCTACACAAAATGGAGCCAGCGCTGGCAGGGGCGCGCAGATGAATTGGACTCGCGCAAGGCTGGATCTTTGGCTGGCAACTGGCAGGAAGTCGGGCTAGGTGATGACCTGGCGAGCGCCTTTATCGCAAATCAAGGCTGGCTTGCGAGCGAAAAGTTAATCCAGAGCACCATTGAGCAGTGCGTCGGTAAGCAGATGTGTCAGCAACTCAGCCAACTCGCCGCCAGTGCCCGAAACGAGCCATATTTCATCTCAGCATTTGAGCAAGACGAAAACGAGAATTATGAGATTGCACAATACACTGCGAAATCCCTTGAGCTGCTCGGCGCCAAGAGCGCTCAATTTCCAAAAGGAACTCGGTTCGTGTTTAGGAACAATACGCCAGAGAGCAAAGCGCAGAAACAGCTGGACGACAGAGTGAAAGATATGCTTGAACAGCATAGGATGATCGTCGAGCGCGGCGCACACTGAATAGTAGCGGCCTCAGAAGATACCTTAGCGTACGCGGAGGGTGACTGAGCTTACCCCTGAAAAGTAACGCAGACACCATTTGGGTCTTTCGCGGCGAACTCCGTCGTGCCCCAGGGCTTCGTCTGCAGAGATCCGTTCGGGTGTACTTTGCCGCCACGCTGCTGATATTCGGCGTACATGGCCTCAACATCGTCCACAACGATCCGCACCATCGTCTGGTCGCCCACCGTTCGGGCAAGTTCCCTATCGCTCATTCCAGCGATGTGAAGGTGCGTGCCTTCGCGAGAGATCCCGGCATAGGTCGGTGGAGTGCTGTCACGAAAAGTCTCGGTGAACCCGCATACTTGAGTCCACCATTCAAGTGATGCCGCGGTATCGGCAGCGGGCAGGATCGGTACGGCAGACCTCACGGTTGCACTCATGGATAACAAGGATAAACCACAGCGCGATGGGAGAGCTGCCTCGAATTCGAGGAATGGGATACGAAACGTCTATCTCCCGCTCACGGTTATCTTAGGTGTGGTTTGAGGAATTATTTGTCGTAGCTTTTTTGGAGATATTTGTCGTATGCCTAGCCTGCGTATAACGACAATCGCTTAGGTCGACGAAAACCTTTGACAGCGATAGGCGTCTTTGCTTTCAGTTAGATAACCATGAAGTCAAGTGGGGAGGCACAATCAAAAAAAGAACCACGATTCCCTGCCCCTAAGCCACATAGCGGCGAAATATCTACGACAAATATCTTCTCAAGCTACATTCCAGTGGACAGAAACACGATCGTGGCTCTTATGCGCTTCTGGTTGTGGAGCATTGCATGGTTGTTATTGTTCACTCGCCGCCGGTACCCAACCGCTGTCGGCAGATATCAACTCTACGCCCGGTAATTCAGTGTCTATAGAGAACGATCGCAGACCTGCTCTCCGGTCTGGCCGAGCCGCAAACTCCAGGAGAAATTGGTTGTCAAGACTATTTTGGAGACGATCCAGAAATGGCCTGAAACTGACCGGAGCTTGAAGTCCAAGGAAGAAGGCTTCACCGCCGGTCTGTTCCGCCAGTCTGGCAATAGCATTCTGACCGTTAGTCGCTTCCCAAAAATTACGGCGCATGTGTCCAACGCCCGGGGTATATAGCCCATAAATGATGGTCCCCGTGCGCTGGGCGACAGTGGCTGTGGAAGTCGCGTCTGGGATTGTGTTGAGACCGGGAGAACGTGTCGTTCGTCTGGCTCGATCGATTCCGTCTGTTATTAGAATCAATGCGCGTCGGTTCGCATGCTGTGGCCATCGATTCATAAGGTTCGATGCTGAAAGATAGGGACTTCCAAACGCCCCGGCATTGCGCAATGGCAATCGCAAGGCGTTTGCGGCCAAAGCGTGGTCCGTCGTGAAGTTCTGCGCAATTTGAGTTGTGGCATTCCGCATGTAACCCACACCGACTGAAGTAGATGGTGGCTGAGCATTAATAAAGGTGCGGAGCTCGTTGAGCTGCGATCCCAGACTCGTATCGGAAGCGTCGTCTATCAGAATGAATAAGTCAAGACCCGCTGCGTCTCCGCGCGCGGGTTCCCACTTGGTCACTCGCAGAGTATCTCTGCGTTGTCTCACGACAACATCCTTCCGGGTTACGTCAGACACGCGTTCATCGCTTAGGCCGGCTGCGGTTACCGTCATTCGCACGGTGACTGTAGGTCCGGTTGGCTCATCCTGTGCATACACCGTAGCCACTCCAACAAACATCAAGACAAGAAAAGTGAAGAATTCACGTCCGATAGGGTACTGTTTCATCCGATCCTCCTTTATCTGATCTCTGCAGCGCCTTCGTCACACACTGAGCTAACACCGCGCTAAACTATTACTCTTGGCGGTTAGCGATCGCCCCAGCTACCGCACTATATGCTGAATAACCCACGACAACTTTGAATCAGCGGCTTTCGTAGTGAACTCGATGCATGGGTGTGCAAACAGAAGCAGGATTTAAGGCCTCAACTGTTTCAAACGCTGCAGGAGCCGTCTCCAATCTCCGGGTTAGCTACGAAGATCAGGTGGGTCTGCTGAAGCCGATGTTGTCGTCTATCACTGCACCTGGTCCTACAGGAACTCGTCCGGGGTTGGATAGACCGAGTTTTCGGAAGACGATTTTGTCATGCCAGACCTTGCGCAGGAAATCTTCGAAGACCTGGATCGTCAACTGTTCTCCGGGGCAGCGCCGGTAGCTGAAACCAAACGGCGCGAATCCTGCATAATCGCACACCGGTTTCGGTTGACCGTCTACAACACCGAATACCGTGCCGAAACTGCTATTGGTCAGACCGACCTTGCGACCATCCTTGACCTCGAAAGTCGTGATATCGAAGGGGCAACGAGCGAGGCCTATTTTCTTGCATTTCTCCTCGTCAACCTCAGCACTTGTTGGCACACTGCTATAGCGCCCGGGATCGAATTGATCCGGATTCGTCCAATGTACCGGGCTGTGACTTGTGCTTGTGTGTGGTGTGCTGACGTAACTGTTGCGCGTGAATGGTACGCCGAACTGGGTGTGTGGTGATCCGCCGTAGAAGGTCGCTTCCCGCGCATCGTCGATGCTCGAGATGCTTCCTCCATTAGGCGAGATGGTTCGAAACAGTTCCATCACTAACAATTCCAGCGGCGTATATTGTGCACCATTGGCGTTATCGTAATCGCCGCTCATCGTCTTTTGGAATGCGGCACGAACATCAGCGTTCCCACCATCTTCAAGGAGGCGCGTCATGATGCCGAACATCGAATTGCCCCACTGGCTGAAAGCTACAAAGTTGTGGAAGCACTCGAAGACGATATCTTTTTCGCTGAAATGTGAACCGTCCCCGGCATTTTTTAGCCAGTACCATGCCATTGTCTTCTCGGGATTCGCGGCGCGGCCGGAAGAGATGTCTTTAACATGTTTGTCGATCCATTCCTTCAGGAAGTCGAGATGCTTGCGCACCGTCATGTAATTTTCATACACGATGGGCAGCATGGGGTTCCGGTAGGCCAGGACCGTATTGAATGCCTCACCAATCTCCCGGACTTCTTTCGGAATGGCCTCGCCCTTTACGCCAAGGTGCAGGTCCCAATAGACGTCGAAGTAATAATCGAGGTAGTGCCGCATAAAAGGTTTGTTCGCAAATTGCGCGGACATGAGCTGATCGAAAAAAGAAACAACCTTATCGCGATATACCGGACCGTACAAATCTGGGGTGACCGCGGAAAAGTAGATCCGCTTGCGCAGGTTATTGTCGCCACGCTTCTCTAGCCCTTGCAAAAATACCGTGACGCCCTCCCCAGTCGTCGGCTTCCAATCCTTGAAGATCAAACCCCAAAGATCGTGGGGAAGAGCCATTTCCTTACTGAAATTGAGATCGATCATCGGGAGGAGAGGTCGTTCCCCTTCGAAGAAACTAGTAAGGAAGAACGGAACTACGGCATTCTCAACGTAGGTGCGATCGAAGTTGGCGGGAATTGTTTTGCGGAAGCGTGCCAACGCGGCCACGACGTCGTCTGAAGAACCACCGGAGGTCGTCTGAGCTTCGGCCACCTCGGTGTTGGCGGCCACGACACCGGCTGCTGATGTTCCGGCAGCTACGCCTACTGCTGCTGCAGTACCTTTTAGAAATTCACGCCGTTCCATAGCTTTACTCCTGTTGTAAGCGTAGAAAATGGCCGGAGCTAACTATAAGATATTTTGGGCCAAGGAAACAATTGGACTTTGGTCCAACCAACACACTCACGCTTACATAAACGCCTGCGTGTCGTTGCCTGCTTTACTCGATGTTGGATATTCTCGTTCGCCACACACGTTAGATTAAGGTCTAATTGAAGCCATCCGGGGGGGTGTTGTATTCTGGTTCGTTTCACCGGGTGAAAGACATGCATTGACTGGTCGAAAGTAGGAGTAAGCCTTTTTAGTCGTCTTCGAAAGATCCGCTTGGAAAGGCCTTGGGAGCCGTCAATATGGTTTTCGTTGGCCCACGCGCCAGGACAGTAAAGTGTCTGTGCATCGCTGCACTGTTGGGAATAACGGCGTTGACGCAGGCGGCGGCGCAGGGTCGGTCGGCGCGCGATTATTTGAATGCACCGGTGGACTCCTGGCTTACTTTCTCTAACTCAAACTATTCAACTTCTGTGACGCCGGAAGATGGCGCGGATATATCGTCGCGGATTCGCTCGAATGTCTATTCTCAATCGGTGATTCTTACTCGCGTCGTGGGTTTTGGCGGACGCACGGGTGGTATGTCCGTCATCATCCCCTACGTGGTCGCAAATGCGAGGACGGACGGGACTCATCTTTCGACCAATGGTCTCGCAGACTTTGGGGCGATGTGGCAGATGAATATATTTGGAGGACCGGCGCTGAAGCGTGAGCAGTTTCGGTTCTTCGTTCCGCAGACGTTTTCGAGCTTTCACTTTATCGTGCTTGCTCCGACTGGGAAGTACGACGCTTCGAATGCGCTCAATCCTAGTTCGAACCGGTTGACGTTTTATCCCACCGTCAATTTCAGCTGGACTCCGGACAAGGGTTGGACTTGGCTGGAGCTTTATTTGTCGACGAAGTCCTTTACGACGAACCGAAGCTTCGGTTTGGCTGGGACGTCAAGCCTCGCCCAGGATCCGTTGTACCTAGTGGAGTTGCATGCGAGCCGCAATCTCGTTCGCGGTTGTGGGCCTCTGGGGATGCTTACTACAACATTGGCGGCCAGACACACATTGATGATGTCCACCAGGGTAATGGGGCGAATACGCTGCGGCTGGGCGTTGGCTCAGGATTGAGTGTGTGGTCTGGAGGAGTGGTTATCTTCAATTACGAACAGATCGTGGCTAAACCCTCGGGCCAACCCACTTCGCGCACTTTCCGGATCAAGATTCAGCAGTTCTGGTGAGCCATCGAATCGACGAGCTCCATCGGCTTAGGCGTAGGGCGAAATTGGGCTACTCGTGGGCCGGTCGTGGTGCTGGTGATCTTATCGAAGGCTGCAGCGCCGAGGCTGCCGTTGGGTTGGGAGAAGGGGGTTGATGAGGTTGAAGAGCTCGGCACGGAACTCGAGGTTAGTTTCGCGGGTTAAGATGTGTGCTTGACGAAGGCGATGTCGAGGTTTCGGTAGGCTGGGCCGCGGACCGGGTTGCGGGTGGCGTCGCCGATGACGAAGCAAAAGAGAAATATCCACTCTGGACACACTAAAGAGAAAGGAAACGGCTTTCAGCGCGAGAGAATCTCTCTGCCGACCGTATATCCAAATTAAATGCAGCTACATTGTTCTGTGCGGAAACCCAGATTTATATCATCGCAGGCCGTGAAGAATTTCAACTAAAGCGCGGTTCGTGGGATCGGGATTAAAGAAGCCAAAACGCGGATATTCCAGATCCACAATCACGTAGATCGTTATCGACACCGCGGCAGCAAATATGACGCCATGCACGATTGGCAGGGAAGGATGAGCGGCCATCCGATAACCGGCAAGTAGCGCAGCCATCATGGCCACAGTAAACATGAGGACGTATATGACCAACGGCGGATGCCTATATTGAGCGGCTCGCTGCCTTACAGGTGCATCGAACATTTTATCGAAAGAATCGATTACTTGATTGGTAATAGCCGGATTTCCCGATGCGATTGCTGCATCAATGGCTTTTTTCCATATTTGTTCCTCCAGTTGCCGGCTGCGGGCAATAATGGCATCTGCGGCCGGCGAATAGATGACAGCCTGATAAGTATCAATGCGCGCCTGGACATACTGACGCATCAAAATACGCAATGGGGATTGGCTGATTGCTGGGAGTAAATCTATTCTCGCGTAGGCTCCACTAACAGCACTTGCCTCTTCCGCGAGAAGGTCGCGATGCACTTCGTAAGTCGATAGCGCGTCCGAGAAGCTGAACGCGAGCAACAGGCCGAGCAAGCCGAAGACTGCGGCATCTAGTGTTCCTCCGGCGTCCTTATCTTTAACTTTGAGCGCGGGTAATCGTCTCCCAACAAAATGACCGATCTGCACGCAGACTATCAGACCGATAAACAGACTGAACGCGTAAATTGAAGCGTAGGCGACGAAAGGCATATTGGTCATCAATATTACCCGAGAACGGTTGTTTCGGCTGTGGCGGCAAAGAGAGGTCTAGATATGTGGGACCTCACTTCGTTGATAGGCGGATGGACGAGACGAACTTGGCTTGCCTAGGAGCAGCGGGGTGCTAAGCAGAAATGAAAAAAGGGAGCACGCGGGTTCGCGTTCCAGGAAATCTAATATCCTTGCTGTGTAACAGCGCGCTAATTCTCAGGTTTTGTGAGCGAAATATTTTCTTTAAGCTTTGTTGCAAAGATGAAGTTCTGGTTTTGTTGTTGGACCCTTTTCTGTATCGTTAGCGGTGGGACTGTCATTCACCTTGCCCGAAGAATGAATGTGAATTCCCTGCCAAGTGATTCCCTGCTTCTTGCCGGCCAGCTGTACGTCTATCATCAGCGGAGTGGCCTCGAAGATCGAGTGTTTGAAGTTCCAATACCGCCGTTGTCACTGCTGCTCTTGGCATAAAGAGATCAGTTGAACAGGTAAGCACCCTTCCGGTTCATATCCTTCTGTCAGCGTTCAGCGTGCCGCGCTCAGAACACCACCGCCCTCCGGACGCACGCTCTCCTTTCCGTGATCCGCTATTCGCGCCTCTTTGAGGTGCGGACTCCTTCCCCCAGACGTGGCTGTTGTCCCCTTCCGCAGATCCCAGTCCTCTCGCCTTGGGAGGCGGTCGCGACGGCACACCCTCCGGGTAAGCATGTACCGCATCCAGCGGACACAAACCAAAAGAATCGGAGCTAAAAACCATGTTCAACAAGATCATCCTCATCGGCCGCCTCGGACAGAACGCAGAGGCAAAGACATCCCAGAACAACCCGCGAGTTCGTCGTCCTCAACATCGCTACCCAGGAAAGCTGGAAGAACGATAAAGGCGATTACGAGACCCGCACCGAATGGCACCGCGTCTTCGCCTGGAGCAATCTCTCCAAATTCGCCAAAACCCTTCAAAAGGGCCAGCTCTTCGCTATCGCGAGTATGAGGAAGACGTCCACGGACTCACGGTCAAGCACCGGATCGCTGAGATCCATGCCTCCAGCATGAAGCGGCTGTCGAAAGTTGAATCCGCTGACGATCCGTCCGACGGTGCCGACGACGAGTAATCGTCTTCTCCTAAGTGGGGGCCCGTCAGAAAACGGACAATAGAGCACGCTAAGGGTGGTTTGGCGTGCGAAGCGGCCTGAACTGACCCAGTGTGGGCCTCTTACCCTGCCATTGGTAGTCGCCGGTAAGGTTGATGTGCTCCCAACCGAACGGGGAGAGATACTTGAGCAGATCGGGATCGATAGCATATCCGCTCCGATCTGAGGCCTGAACGGCCCTGTCTATATAGACGGTGTTCCAGAGCGCGATTGCGGCTGTAACGAGGGTAAGGCCACTCGCCCGATAGCGTTGCTGTTCGAAGCTCCGATCTCGGATTTCTCCCAGGCGACAGAGGAAGACGGCTCTTGCAAGCGCATTGCGGGCTTCGCCTTTGTTGAGGCCGGCGTGAACGCGGCGGCGAAGATCGATGCTCTGCAACCAGGAGAGGATGAACAGGGTTCGTTCGATCCGACCCAGTTCGCGCAGGGCGACCGCTAGGCCGTTCTGGCGAGGGTAGCTGCCTAGCTTGCGGAGCATAAGCGAAGCCGTGACAGTGCCTTGCTTGATAGAAGTCGCGAGGCGAAGGATCTCGTTCCAGTGTGTTCGGATCGCTCTGAGGTTGATGGTGCCACCGATCATGGACACCAACGCCGGGTATTTGACCTTACCGTTCGGAGGTACAGCTTGGTGTCGCTGAGATCGCGGATGCGCGGAGCGAAGCGGAAGCCGAGCAGATGCATGAGAGCAAACACGTGGTCCGTGAAGCCCGCGGTGTCGGTGTAGTGTTCCTCGATCCGCAGGTCGGATTCGTGGTGAAGCAGGCCGTCGAGGACGTAGGTGGAGTCGCGTACTCCGACGTTGACGACCTTGGAGCTGAACGGTGCGTATTGATCCGAGATGTGAGTATAGAAGAGCTTGCCCGGTTCAGCTCCGTACCTGGGATTGATGTGCCCGGTGCTTTCGGCCTTGCCTCCAGCTTTGAAGCGCTGGCCGTCTGAGGATGAAGTGGTTCCGTCACCCCAGTGCTCCGCGAAGGGTTGTCGGAACTGGGCGTTCACAAGCTCGGCTAAGGCGGCGGCATAGGTTTCATCGCGTATGTGCCAGGCCTGAAGCCACGAGAGTTTTGCGTAGCTTGCCTCGGGGCACGACTCAGCCATTTTTGTCAGGCCGAGGTTGATAGCATCAGCCAGGATCGTGGTCAGCAGAGGTATCCGGTCCCTTGCCGCGTCACCTTTCTTCAGGTGGGTAAAGTTGTCGGTAAAGCCAGTCCACTTGTCGACCTCGAGAAGCAGCTCAGTTATCTTGATGTGTGGCAGCGATGCCGCTATTTGGTCGATCAGGTTCTGTGCTGCCTGCGGCACTGCCGCGTCAAGCGGCGTGATCTTCAAGCCGGAGTCGGTCAGGATCGCATCCGGCAGGTCGTTGACGGCGGCGAGTTGATCGACTCGCTGTAGTTGCTCATGGACCGCGTCAAGCCGGCCCTAAGATAGCGCTCGCAGTCCGAGTCGATAGCGAGCGGGAGCTCATCTGCTTCCCTAAGCATCGCAAACTTCTGAGCAGGCAGCAGGTATTCGTTGAAGTTCTTGAACTGTCGAGAGCCTTCGACCCAGATGTCACCGGAACGCAGAGCGTTCTTTAGTTCCGCCAAGGCGCACAGCTCGTAGTAGCGGCGGTCAATGCCCGTATCGGTAAAGATGAGCTTGGCCCAGCGTTCGCGGATGAAGTCGACAGGGGCATCGTCGGGAAGCTTGCGAGCGTTCCCGGCGTTCACCTCGCGGAGCAGCTCGATGGCGTCGAGGACCGGCTTTGCGGCCGGAGCGGCATGCAATCCGAGTACGTTCAACAGCTCGGGCGCGTAGCGGCGTACGGTCGCATATCCTTCGCCGATCCGATAGAGGAAGTCGAAGTCTTCCGGTTGCGCGAGCTTCTGTGCTTCCGTGATGCTTGCAGCGAAATCCTCCCATGACACAACAGCCTCGATGGCGGCGAAGGGATCGCGACCGCTCTGTTTGGCTTCGAGCAGAGCCTGGCCGACGCGCCCATAGAGCCGGAGCTTATCATTGATCGCTCTGCCGTCAGCTTGAAACTGCTCCTGATGCTTGTGCTTTGCAGTGTTGAACAGCTTGCCGACGATCCGGTCGTGCAGGTCGATCACCTCATCGGTGACGGTGGCCGTTCCTTCGACCGCCAGCGCGACGAGCGTTGCGTACCGGCGCTCTCGCTCGAACCTCATCAGGTCAGCCGAGGTCATCTGGCCGCCTTCGCGCGCGATCTTCAAAAGACGATTCTGGTGAATCTGGCGTTCAATCCCGGAAGGCAGGTCGAGAGCTCGCAATGCCTTGAGGCGATCGATGTGTTCGAGCATATGCTTGGAGTTCGGCTTGATCGGAGACTGCCGCATCCATCCCAGCCATGTCAGGCTGCTGCCTTCTTTCCGTTTGAGCAGGTCGTCCAGTCGCTCACGATGAACCTCCGTAAGCCCATCAGTCAGCTGTTTGTAGATTCTTCGATTGGCGCGTGTGATCGCCTCGGCGCAGACGCGTTCAATTGCATACAGGCGCGGGAGCAGGATTGCTCGACCTCGCAGCATCTCGACCAGGCTTGTCGCAAGCACGATGCCTTTGTCCGTCTGCATCGCCGTTTCAGTCAGTTCTTGGACGGCTAGCCGGTGATGCCCTGTCGTGAACGCTTCAAAGCCGAAGACTGTTTGAAGTTCGACCAGGTGTTCTCGTCTCGTCTGTGCGCGGTCGCCGTACTCAGCCCAATGCTCGACCGGAATCTTGATCTGCCCGGCCACCAAATGAAGCAAGGGAGCAAACGGCAACTGATCTACGCCAAGCACAATGCCGGGATAGCGAAGATAGCAGAGCTGCACAGCAAAGCCGAGCCGATTAGCCGCACCACGACGTTGCCGAATGACGGACAGATCGGACTCACTGAAGGTGTAACGCCGAATCAGGTCGTCTCGGTTGGCCGGCAACGCGAGCAAGCTCTCCTGCTCGGCGGCAGAAAGGATGGAACGACGGGGCATGTTTGCTCCTCTTGAAAACGGAGGTTTATGAGAACACTCAACAACTGCCCCCGAAAGCTAGGAAAGCTGGAATTCTTGATTCTCGTAAACAGTTCTCAAATGCTATTCTCATTCCATCGCCATGCCAACGACTTCTGAGAAGAAAACACCTGCAAAGAAGAAGTCTCTCTCCGAGAGCACCGGGAAGGACCGGACGATGTTGATCGGATACGCCCGCGTCTCCACGCAGGATCAGAACCTAGAACTGCAAACTGAGGCTTTAATAAAGGCCGGCTGCAAGAAGATCTTTGAGGACAAGATAAGCGGGAGTCGCGCAGAGCGCCCAGGTCTGACAAAAGCACAGGGGTCTCTGCGTGAAGGAGACACTCTCGTTGTATGGAAACTCGATAGGCTAGGCCGCAGCGTCAAGCACCTTGTGGATTTCGTTGGAGCACTTCATAAGCAAGGCGTGCAGTTCAAGAGCCTCACCGACGCAATCGATACCGGCACCGCATCTGGACGTTTCTTCTTCCATGTCATGGCCAGTCTCGCCGAGATGGAACGGGAGCTCACGATTGAAAGGACCCGCGCCGGACTCGAAGTCGCCCGCCAGCTCGGGCGCAGGGGAGGGCGCAAACGGCAGATGACCGACAGCAAAATCAAATCAGCCAAGAAACTGCTTGCCAGCGGCGTGCCACCCCGCGACGTCGCCAGCAATCTCGGCATCTCTGTACCGACGCTCTACAGATGGATTCCTGCCTCGATGCAGGTTGCCGGCGCATGAAAGCCGCCTACACCAGATACGGTCCTCCAGACATTGTCGAGGTCGACGACCTCGACAAACCTGTTCCCAGGGACAACGAAGTCTTGATAAAAGTCGCCTCGGCTTCCGTCAATCCACTTGACTGGAAAACAATGAAAGGCGGCCCCGGCCTCGTCCGTTTACTGCTCGGGCAGCGCAGACCAAAGATAAAGCAGCTTGGCGTTGATGTGGCTGGCCAGGTTGAAGCGGTTGGCAGGAACGTCAAAGATTTCAAACTAGGCGACGCTGTGTTTGGCACGTGCCGTGGAGCCTTTGCCGAGTATGCGTGTACGTGCGAGTCGGCAAGGCTGATGAAATCGGCTTTGGTCATAAAGCCGGAGAACGTGACGTTTGAGCAAGCAGCTTGTGTACCGATTGCGGCCCTCACCGCTTTGCAGGGTCTTCGCGACAAGGGACGGATTCAGCCGGGGCAGACGGTCCTCATCAATGGTGCAGCTGGTGGCGTGGGTACGTTTGCTGTGCAGATCGCCAAATCGTTTGGCACGGATGTGACTGGCGTATGCAGTACTACGAATGTGGAGATGGTTCGATCCATCGGCGCAGATCGGGTCGTTGACTACACGCAGCAAGATTTCACCAGGAGCGGGCAACGTTATGACTTGGTTTTCGACTCCGTTGGAAACCATTCGCTGTCAGCATGCAGACGCGTGCTGGCTCCACATGGGATTTTAATCATGGTCGGAGCACCAAACGACGCTCGGGTAATAGGTCTTTTAGCTAAGTTGGGCGGAGCGCTTTTGCTGTCGTGGTTCTCGAGCCAAAAGCTGGTCCCCTTCGTGGCTAGATCTAACAAAGAGGATTTGACCATCTTGAGCGAACTGATGGCAACGGGAAAGATAACAGCGGTCATCGACCGCCGCTTCACCTTGAGTGGGGTCCCTGAAGCTCTCCGGTATCTGGAGGAAGGACATGCTCGAGGAAAAGTAGTAATCACTATGGATCACAACCACAAAAAGTAACAGCGCACCAGCTGCCCTCGGTTCGTGCCTACACCACCATAGTTCCTCCCGAATCAAGGGCCAGTAGCTGCTCGTTAGGAGTGTCCATCATTACATTGAGCCATTGGGGAACGGTATGCTCTTCGTGCAACTATGGGCTAATTCTGTGTTCACGCGGTCTTAGCGTGCTCTATTGTCCGTTTTCTGAAGGCACCCCTTAACGACGAAAACAACCAGCAGACCTCCGAAGAGATTCTGCTATCCACCATCGACGCACTACCAGATGACAAGCTCACCGAGTTTGCCCTCCGTCTCGTCCTCACCGCACACACACCCATTCCACGCGAAGGCGAAATCGACTTTCTAACCGAAGCCGACGGCGCTTTTGCTCCACCCAAGAAGACAGCCAGCAAGAAAGCGAAGACACCCACACCGATGAAGGCCGCTCAGAAGAGCGCAGCGAAGAAGACGACAACTAAAAAGCAAGTTGCAGCCTAACCCGCAGCGGGAGTCAGCTATTCGGCTCCCGCTCTTTTCCAAAAGGAGGAGATCATGTTTCAGTTCATTTACAAACTCAGGGTTACCGAGCGAGTGAAGGCAAAGTGCGACCGGCACCCGCGCTACAACCCTGAACGTGACGGACGAGGAGGCATCAAGGGTGGATGCTCGACCTGCTACTCTCTCTTCGACCTGCATCAGGCGAGGCTATCGCTGGACGCCGCACATCGAGAGTTTTTTAAGAAGGGCATTGCCCTGGACGCGGGTTCGTCTGCCTCGTACTAAAGCGCAATCGATCAAGCAGGACGAATCATCCATTGATAGTGGGTTAGCTTGAAATCACTTGGCGTGATCGTTTCCGGACAGAGAGTCCAAAAATGGACACACTTTCGACTGCCGCATGCGGCAAAGCCGAGTCATAGCATAAGCTGGAAATGGCCCGTAAAATGCTTCATTCTTTTTGAAGCCAATGAGGGGTTCCGCAATGTTCCGTGCTTGCCAGTTCGCCTACCGTCAACTTCGACGTTCCCCGGGCTTCGCGATTACCGCAACGCTCATTATTGCAATTGGTATCGGCGTCACCACAGCCATGTACAGCGTTCTCTACGCTGTCATTCTTCAGCCTCTGCCTTTCGCGCACCCTAGTGAATTGGTCGCAGTGTCTGCCAAGCCTTGGGACTGGATTTCTTTGCCAACCATTCAAGATTGGCAACATCGCAGTCATACCTTCAGGTCTATTGCGGCATTTGGAGGCTGGTCGCCCCGCGTAGAGTCCTCCGCAGGCGAGGGCCATGCTAACGCTATTCTTGTGTCGCAAAACTTCTTGTCAACACTAGGTGCCAGTCTCGCGCTGGGAAACGACTTTGCTCAAACGGGGCATGAAGCCGATTGCCTTGAACAAGCAATTGTGAGTGATGCTTACTGGCGGCGTATGGGTGGGGGCAGTTCACTTGCCGATCGTACACTTCGGCTCGATCACAAGACTTATGCCATTGTCGGTGTTCTTGCAGCAAGCGCGGTCTTTGAAGGACCGGACGTTCCACCGTCCATCCTGACACCCATCGGGTGCGACCTAACCAAAAAGGTGGATGATCGTGGCTCTTCCTCTTTCCGGGCGATCGGGCGCTTGCTGCCTGGAGTGCCGCTCCATGAGGCAGCCACGGATATCGCAACGATCCAACAGAACCTCACACGCGACTACCCCAAATCATACCCGCCTGCATTAAGCCCTGCGCTCGAACCGCTGGCCGACTACATGGCGGGAACTGGAACACGTTCGGCTCTTTTCACAACGATGGCTGCTTGCGGCATGCTGCTGCTCATCTCGTGTTCGAATCTGATCAACCTCCTGTTGGCGCGCAATACCCGACGCCGGTCAGAGTTCGCGCTCCGCGCCACATTGGGCGCGACCCCGCGACATCTCCTTTGGCAAATGATGGCGGAGAATTGTTCGCTGACCGTCGCAGGAGCAGCTATCGGAGTTGGGCTCGCGGCAGTGTTGGTGCGTGCTGCTCGTCATGTCACAGTCGTTCATTTGCCTCGGCTAGCGCAGGCCAGGCTTAACTTCCCTGCGCTAATGTTTGCAGGGTTCGTCACAGTCGTCGTCGCATTACTGCTCACCTTGTTGCCGGCGGCGCGAAGCCTGCGGCCCACATTGCTTGCCGATCTTACTAATGGCTCTGTTCGAAGCAGCTCCGCGTCCGGCGGTTTACGGAGCGCTGGACGTCTACTTGTTGCCGCACAACTCGGCATGGCGCTCGTATTGGTCGCGAGCGCCGGATGGATGGTATCTTCGGTCCTGATCCTGCTCTATCAGCCGCTCGGATTTGAACCAGAGCGCTTGCTTCTTGCCAGCGTTGACCTCCGTGGCCACGCACCCAACGCCGCAGTAAAACCCGCAAAGACTCTTGCCGTTTTGGAACAGGCTGTGGCTAATCTACGTGTCCTTCCCGGCGTCCGTGATGTAGCCGCTGCCAATGACAAACCGCTCGGTGGCAGAGTCGATCGTTACGATTTCTGTTCCGACGCGCATCCCGAAGCTTGCAATCAACCGAACCCTCAAGCGCCTGATGTGTTCCTGGTCACCCCTGGGTACTTCCGTACCGTCGGACAAGAGCTCTTCCGGGGCAGATCATTTAATCCTGCCGACGATGGTCGAAATCACGTCGTGATCGTAAACCGCGCACTCGCCAGTCAGCAGTGGCCAGGCCAGGACCCAATTGGTCATCGCATTTATTCGGGTGATCTCCACGCTTGGGCGACTGTTGTGGGCGAAGTGGGTGACGTACACAGCTACTCGCTGGAACGTGCACCTGTTCCGAACCTCTACATACCCGAGGCTGATGGGCCCGACACGTCCATGACCATTATGGTTCGGACACAGGACGACCCGACGCTGATGGCCGAGACTGTACGCCGGACCTTGCGCCTTGATTCCGAGGTCACAGTTCGCTATGTGGAGAGCATGCCAGAACTGATGGCGCACCAAGTGGCCCTCCGTCGTTTTTCGATGTGGCTGGCTGTGGCATTCGGGAGTTTGGCTCTTGGCCTTGCGATTCTCGGTACCTACGGACTGATTGCCTATGAGGTCTCACTCCGAGAGCGCGAGATTGGTATACGTCTTGCTCTCGGTTCGTCTCGCTCGGCAATCGTCGGTCTGCTTCTTCAACAAGAGTCACGCTGGATCCTTGGAGGTATGTCTGTTGGCCTCATCGGTGCAGTGTTGACAGGCTTTCTCTTGCGAGCTCAGTTTTTCCATACTGGCGCGGCCTCTGTTCCTGTCCTGAGCGCATCTTTACTCCTGCTCGCCCTTCCGGCCCTCGCAGCGGTGGCTATTCCGGGACGCCGCGCTAGCCTACTCGACCCAGCAGTTACATTACGTCGAGAGTAGCTTCCGTACCTTAGCCAAGTACTACGACCATCCCACGGCTGCTGATATAGCGTTCTGTGGTGCCGCTTTTGCCAATGGCATGACCGAGGACCGGATAGAACGTGCCCTTGAAGACGATTAACTCTCCCGTGATCCCAGCACTTCAAAGCAAGCTGCCTACATCTGGAGAACTATGGAGAAGGCCAGGAGATGGGCCGAGCCATAGCGTCGCTGCTACGATTCGCCTTTGCATTCTTCTTCGAGCTTTGTGTGTGACTCTTCTAGTCTCTGATTTGACTTTTGCAACTCGCGCCATGAGAAGCCGTTGAACAGGGTGGCTCCCTTCCGGTTTGCCTTTCTATCTGCGTTCAGCGTGCCGCGCTCAAGACACCCCCGCCCTTCGGACGCACGCTCTCCTTCCCAGAATCCGCTGCGCGCCTCTGCAAGATGCGGACTCCTGCCCCAAAGCGAGTTTGGGTCCCCTTCCGCAGATTCTATCCAGTCGCCGAGGGAGTGGGTCGCTACGGCACACCCGTTGGGCAAGCATGTACCGCAGACAGCGGACACAACCAAAAGAATGTATGGTCCGCCGCACGACTGCAAGGGAAAAGCTGCGGACGAGGAGACAAGTCTGCGCAAATGTATGCGGCCTTTGAGTGGAGATCAGCTCTCCTGGCCATGATGAGTTGCGCGCGTGCCCTTCCTTATAAACGGAGCGGTCGTTAAAGACCATTCTTTTGGACAGGTTGTGGGCACGCCGTTGTGACTGTTCTTTCGTCTTTGCTGTTCCTGTGCAGACTTTGGTGGTGAGCTCTTAGGCGTCGCAATGGATGAACTGGGATTCGGGTTAGTACTCCCAGCAAGCGGCCTTTTCGCGCTAGATCATGCTACTGCCACCTGTGCTGTTGGCCGATACTCCTCTCCGCTCGACAGGACCGCCCAGGCAACCCGCGCAGTATTGGTTCATCAGATTGAGACCAAGCTCTTTCAGCGCCAGGGCAAGTCTGAGACGAACTTTACGCGCACTCTCCCTCCCGAGCAATCTGACATGGCGCAGCAGATTCTCAAAGACCCCTATCATTTTGACTTCCTGACATTAGGACCAAGCTCCAGGGAGCGCGCGTTGGAACGAGGTCTTCTGAACCATCTCAAAGACCTTTTGTTGGAGCTTGGAAAAGGCTTTGCATTCTTGGGAAGCCAATACAAGATCGAAGTCGATGAGAGGCCGTACTACATTGACCTGCTCTTCTATCACGCACATCTTCATTGTTACGTGGTGATTGACCTGAAAGTCCGTGAGTTCGAACCAGAGTACGCAGGCAAGATGAACTTTTACCTGTCAGCGGTTGACGAGTTATTGCGTCGCCAAGGCGACGCTCCAAGCATCGGTCTGATCCTTTGCAAAGGCAAAGGAAAGACCACCGTCGAGTATGCGTTGCGTGACACGAACAAGCCAATTGGCGTTTCCTCCTATCAGCACACACTCGAACTACCGCACCCGCTTCAAGGCGAGATGCCGTCGATCGAGGATTTAGCTGACGCTATCGATCAACTTAAAGAAGATCAGGATGGGGATCCAACCACGATGGGCTAATTTGGCAACAGCCTGTTGCCAAATTAGCCTCCTAGCTTCGAGTCTGGCCTATAGGCCCAAATTGTCGTTCACCGCGATCTCGATATCCTGTTCGGAGCCCAGATAGCGTTCGGTGGTCTGGATCGACGAATGGCCGAGCAGGAATTTGATCTGCTCCAGATCGCCGCCACTCTTGCGGCAGAGCCTGGCGCAGGTGCGGCGGAGGTCATGGGCGCCGAAGTGTTCGATCCCGATTTGCTTCGATGACTGTTCAACTACCGACCAGACCGCCCAGTCGCTTAGCGTGTCGCGATTCACCTTCCCGCTCTTCGAGACCGAACGCAACAGGCGGCCATCTTCGATGGCGGCCGCGGTCATCCAGGCGTTGATACCCCGCTTGACCCAGATCGGGATGGCGACGGTGCGGATGCGCCGGCCCTTGCCCTCGAGGTCGGCCAGCACCGACCTGCCCTCGCGCTGCTGGATGGTCGCGACGTCCAGCTCGGCCAGCTCATTCCGCCGGAGGGCGCAGCCGACCAGCAGCGCCAGGATCACGTAGTCGCGCTTCCCTTTCAGGGTGGAACGGTCGGGAACGGCCAGGAGTTCTTTGGCCTGATCGCGGGTCAGCCAGTTCCCCAGCCGGATTCCCTTCTGCCGGATGTTGGGGATGTCGGTCAGGCTGGCCGCCTCCTCCGATCCGATCATGTTGTTCCGCCTGGCCTCGCCCACCAACTTCCGCACCGCCGAGAGCCGGACATTGATAGTGGAGGGCGAGAGCAGCTCCATGCCCGCCCGCCACTCCATTAATAGGGACCGGGAGAGAGGTCGGCTGGCACAGAATTGGAACAGATCGTCGAGGGCTTTCCTGTAGTTGCGTTTGGAGTGCGGCGACGGGACGGTGTCGAGGACCATCCTGCGCAGCAACACCTGGGCCGGGGTGAGGGCCAGGGGCCCCCCTTCCCTGCTTTCCGGCGGTACCGGCGCCAAAATGTCGTTTTGCTAATTATTTGGCACATTCTTGTTCGGATTATCTGGCACACTATCGTTCCTCTTGTGCCCTCGCTGATCCCGACGAGCGTCTGAAGTCTAGAATTTCTGCAGGAATCTGCACGGTACACCCGTTTTCACTCCGATTCGGAGCCGCTGCGCCAAATAATTAGCTCAGAAGTACGCCACATAATTAGCAAAGCAACACACATTGCGGTACATGGCCAATGAACTGCGTATCCCGCTGATTTGCGCCGGGCACCTCAGACGCCAAAATCGCACTTACTACTGATGAACAGCTCGCCGACCGGTTCGAAGCTTACGATCTCCCGCCATGGCAGAACGATGAAGCGTCATGAGACTACTTGTGAGCTTCCAGTCGACGTTTTCGTTGCGCAGAAGCTCGGACCTCACCAGTTCCGCGTCTCGCCGTGTGCTTCTTGATCGCACGCACGGAGTGACTGTTCGAATTGTCCGTCTCTTGGAGGCGTTGGCCGTCGACGCAGTCAAGACAGGAAAGGAACAGATTGACCTCGATAGTCTCTCGAACCTCCGAGTGTCCTCTCAGTTGCTCTCCATGGGAGATCAGTTTGACGTCGCTACCGCCCCGTAGTCTCCCGGTCGCCCTACGGCCTTACCCAGACGAGGGGCTGGGCTCGTGGTTGTCGAGGACAGGAGCGATATATGGCTGCACCGCCGGCGAACTGCTCTCTCAGTTCGTCAAATCTGAGCGTGAACCGTTTGACCAGATCGATCTCCGGCCTCCTGGCAGTTTATTGAGCCACATCGGCGTCATGCTGTCGACGACAGCGTTTAACCTCGAGAAATGCACGCTCGCCCAAGCCCATCCAGAGTGGCTGGTCCAGTGGATCAGTCGCACCCAACCTCTATGGCACATCACCGATCATTGCACCTTGGACCGCCTCACGGTCCTTCCAGCGGTCTGCCCGCTTTGCCTATCGGATGATCTCCGAGCTGGTCATAGTCAATATCTTCGGCTCGCGTGGTACTGCTCGATCCTCACGATCTGCCAAGTTCACCGAACACCGATGGTCACATGCTGCTCAGCCGAAGTCTGGCACCACCGCTTTACAACCAGGGCAGGCATGCCGATACCTCGATCGTGTTGCTTAGCATGTCGCCGTCATCTTGACGGCCCCCAAAGCTGGGGCCACACGTCGATCAATTTGCGATCTCGGCTCTGCTGTTCTTTGAATCCCTGCTGCGCGATGCGATCGCCCAACGGCGGGAGGCAGATGCGTCTGTCTCTGGCTTCGCGATCCTGATTGAGCCGATACAGGATCTCGCATGGGCATTGATGCGGCCGGTTCCGGGGAGTTCTTTGCGAGTGCTGCACTTCATGCAGACCCAACAGTTCAGAGTGCCATCAGGGCTGAATACCCCGATCGAGTCTTCGAATTGGCTCGCTTCGGGATCAATTGGCTTGCGCCGATGCCTCTTGGCAGTGATCGCCAGCCGCCAGACTGGAATTCTACAGGTAAAGGAATTTTCTACAGGTAAAGGAATAAAACCGCCCATCGAAGCCCGTTTTCTACAGGTAAAGGAAAAACGACAACGTAAATCAACTTCGCACTATCTCGACTGAGGTCGTCGAGGCCGCGCGAGACAGTTTGGTGATCGGTCAAGGATGACTTGTTAGCTCGCCAAGCGCCAAATAACTTGCAAAAATCTACGCCAGATAACTTGCCAAGCTACATCCTCACCGCACACACACCCATTCCACGGAAAGGCGAGATCGACCTTCTAACCGAGGCCGAAGCCGCGTTTGCTCCCCCGCAATCCAAGAAGACCTCCAGCAACAAAGCGAAGGCACCGGAGCCGATCAAAGCTGCTCAGAAGACCGCAGCGAAGAAGATGACGGCTAAGAAGCAAGTTGCAGCCTAACCCGCAACGGTAGGCGGCTAAACGGCTCCCGCTCATTTCAAAAGGAGGAGATGGTGTTCCAGTCCAACTACAAACTCAAGATCGCCGAGCGAGTCAGGGCGAAGTGCGAACGTCATCCACGTTACAACCCGTAACGAGAATAATTCTCGAAGCTACAGCCTGAGCCTCAATTAGAGGTCATAACTATGGCGAACGCAAACACAAACCAATCTGAGGGTTGTGAAACTCATCCCGAGTCCCAGCCGCCCGTGTGCACTGTGGGTTATCATCCTATCGCCGGGACAAATTGTTCGGGTTTTTTTAGCCTGTTGCTAAGTTGTCTCTGCGAGACCCTCCGGACGGACCGTTAGGGTAATCTGCCATAAACTACCTGGTCGTCCCTCCGGGCTACAGACCCGACGGTACAAAGGCCTTGAGCAAACTCCCCGAGGCGAATCGATCATGAAAAAGAGAACTCGAAACCAGTTCTGTACACTGTTGATGCTCGCGCTTGCCTGGGGAGAGTGGGCCGGCGCCCAGCTAGCAGTATCTCAGAAGTACGCCCTGCTCATCGGCATCAATCACTACAAATATCCTGACCGCGTGCCAACACTCGCTGGCTCGATCAACGACGTTGACGATCTGCGGCAACTGCTACTGGGCAAGTTCCAATTCCCTCCGGAAAATGTCATGGTACTCAAGGATGCGGATGCCACACACGCCGCCATCATCAGCGCCATTAAAACTCAACTCATAGCCAGAGCACACACTGGCGACATCGTGGTCTTTCACTACAGCGGCCACGGCTCACAAATGCCCGACGTAACCGGTAAAATCATCAGTGGGCTTGATGAAACTATCGTCCCCTACGATTCCCGCGATCCAGACAACGAAGTCTTCGACATTAGCGGAACAGAACTGCATCCCCTGCTGCAGCAACTCGCCAAGAAGACAAAGAATGTCACCTTCATCCTCGATAGCTGCCATTCAGGCACTCTCGTGCGGGGTGCCCGTGCACGCGGCATCGCCGCCGATACCCGCATCCCCCAGCCTTTGCGATCCGAGGAGGCGGGCTTGAGCCGCAACCTGGGCCCTGTTGAAGGACCAGAGGCAAAGTTCGCCTTTATCGCTGCCGCCAGCTCGCGTGAAAGTGCCTTCGAATATGTCGCGGACGGGAGAGACCACGGCGCACTCACCTATTTCTTAGCACGGCAATTGCGCGCATCCTCCGCTGGGGTCACCTACCGCGACATCATGGATGCAGTCGCTACCAGCGTAAACGCCATTTACCCGGCGCAGCACCCGGCGCTCGAGGGCGCAGAGGCCGATCAGCAGGTCTTTGGTTATGCAAACAGCTTCCTCCGCAACTACGTCGTTGCCTCGCCATCCACCGACGATGCCCTGCACATAATTCTTAACGTCGGACAAGTAGAAGGCGCCACCCCTGGCTCGCTTTACGATATATACCCTCCCGGTAGCAGGAAATTTGCACCTCCAGAAACGCCTGTGGCGCGCGTGCGGGTCTCCTCGGTAGGCGCGTCCACGTCCGAAGCCCTCCCGATTTCGGGCGGCAGAGTTCCAGTTGCCTCCCGCGCTGTCGAGCGCGAACATCGTTTTGGAAATCAGCGCATGCGCTTGTTCATTGATGGCCCTTCAGATTCCCGTGTCTTGCAGTCTATCCGGGCAGAGCTAGCGAGCGTTAACTACATCACGCTAGTAGACAAACCCACCCTCTGCAATATGCAGCTCCGCCTCGATGATGCCAAGCTCGAAACCTTGGCCGCCGACGCCAGCCCTGTCTCCCCTCCCGTCTCAGCCTCTAGCCCCGAAGCAGTCGACCGAGTCGTCACCCAACTAAAGTCTTGGGCCAAATGGTTTAATGTGCTTTCCATCCACAATTCGCAATCCGACATTACGCTCCGTTTTACGCTCACACGTAGCCAGCCACGCGATGCAATAGCGACCATGGGGCGCAACAATCTGACGGTCACTGAAGGACAGACCGTTGAAGCTACCATCACCAACCTTGCTGAGCGGGATGTCTACGTGGCAATTCTCGATCTCGCGGGCGACGGAAGTATCTCCGTTATCTATCCCGAGATACAAGGTGAACTGGAAGTTTTGAAAAGCCGCGCCACCTTAATTCGCTCCTTTCGATCGTTCGTTCCCGAGGGGAGATCAACCGTCACTGACATTCTTAAGGTATTCGCGAGCTATAAACCCATCGATCTCACTCCGCTGACGCAAGGTCGTATCCGCGATGCCGGTGACGGCCAATCGGCGATCGATCCTCTCCAGGAACTATTGATGGACTCCACCGGCGTATCTCGTGGACTGACTCCGCTCCTTACCAAACCGGTGGAGCTTGCAACCTGGACCAGCGCTCAGGCTGCGCTGGTGATAAGGACGCGCTAACCACTGCAAAGAATCACTGTTGAACAATGGAGAGGAATATCTCACCACTTGTGGACTTCGCCCAGCGCTTGCCGAGCGAATATGTAGAGAAGCTTCCCTCCTTCATCGGTGGATCTGGGCAGATCGACGGCCGAACAGTAGAACTTTCGACATCATGCCCTATCATCATGTCCTCTAGCACCAGCAGCCTAGATGTGCCCGACGGCGCCGCGCAAACAATCCATATGTCATCGCGCCTGCCGGCGCTGAGTCCGCCCCTATGAATGATTGACATATGCCGCAAACGCAGACAGTTGCGCTACAATAGCGATCCAGTTGGTAAGTATGAAGGAAACTCGTCATACGAAGCTCATTGCCGTCTTAGGATTGGCGCTGTTTGTCCATGCCGATGGTCACGGCCAACTAAAACGCAATCTGCAGCCGGATACAACGGTGTCCCCTCGCCTCGCCGAGAATGGCAAATATTATGCCATCGTCATCGGCATCAACCATTACCCATCTCCGTTGCCGATGCTGGTAACGGCCGTTAACGACGCACAGGCGATCGCCGCTGTTCTTAAGAAAGATTACGGCTTCCAAGTCACCTTGCTATTGGATGGCGACGCGACCCGTAATCACATACTCGACACCATCAACTCCTTTCGCGACAAACTCACCGAGGACGACAACCTGCTTATCTACTATGCAGGCCATGGTTACTCCGACCGCGCTGCTGACAAGGCCTATTGGCTTCCCGTAGATGCTGATTCCATCTACAGCTCTAATCGGATCATCGCGGACGACCTCACTACAGATGTGCGCGGGCAGAATGCCCGCCACGTCTTGATCATCTCCGACAGCTGTTATTCTGGCGGTCTCACCCGCAGTCTGGATTCCCCCGGCCAGTCCACAGGCCGGATTGTTTACCTTAACCGCATGCTGCGTAGCCGATCTCGCACTTTAATGGCCAGTGGTGGCGATGAACCTGTGTCCGACAGCGGAACCGGCGGCCACTCCGTCTTCGCCTATGCTGTGCTCCGTGCACTCGCCCAACCGTCCCAATCCATCTTTACCGGGAGTGATCTCCTTTATGGCTCCATCCGCCAGCAGGTAGCAGGCAAGTCCAGCCAGGTTCCGCAATATGCCTACATACGCAACTCCAACGATGACCAGGGTGACTTCGTCTTCGTTCATAGCAGTATGCAACCATCTGATTTACAGCCCATCACCGCAAACGACTCCGTCATAGACCGAACCCTTCCTGATAGGCCTTCAGACAGCTTTGTCTTGTTGCGCGCACCTGTGGGCGCCGAGATCAACGTCGATCAGCAGTTTGCTGCCCGCTACACCGGCTCTCCCATTCGGATCAAGGTGCGACCCGGCCAGCGTGAAATTGAAGTCTATCAACCCGGTTTTAAACCTTGGAAAGAAACCGTCAGTGCACAAGCAGGAAAGCAGATTGAACTTGTCGCCAATCTTGCGCCAGCTCCGGCGCCTGACATACCTGCGCGAATGGTGGGCACTGCAACCCTCTCTGACGCGGACATGACCGAAATCCGTGATTTGCTCACCCGCTATGCAAGCGCTGTAAACAGCAGAGATGTCAAGCAGCTCAAAACTATCTGGCCGGAGATACCGTCCAAAAAGGTTGAGCAATTCAAGACCCTCCCCAAAGGCGCCAGGATCAGCCTCACGCTCAGCACGGCCAGCCTACTGGACACCAAGGAAAATGCCGTCGTCCGCTGCAAGCAAACCTACGAGCTAGATGGCAAATCCCAGGACGACAACGTCACCTTTTATCTCGGCAGGCTGAACGCCGGCTGGATCATCAACCAGATACCCTCTTCAAATTAGAAGGCGTGCGTCGACTGCGATTAGAAGGTATACGAGATCCCTACTAATGGCACAACCGTGTGATGCAGTCCGTTGTGGTCGAACTTAGCCAGCACATTTCCCGTCACCAGGAGTTCCTTCGCCGGTTTCCACTTGAAGCCCAGCGCACCCCGCGCCGTATCGAAGTTGCCGCTGTTTGCCGTCGTATTCGGCACTCCCAAGGTCGTCACGCGCGCCAACCGCGTTGCGTTCAGAACATGTTCCCCCAAGTAATCTGCCGAGACTGTCAAATTTTTCAACACTGCGACGTCCGCACCCAACGCATAGGAGAGCACCTCAGGCAATTTCCCTTCCTCGCCGGCCACTGCCCCCGCCAACAGCGAGTCTCCATTCCACTGATACGCGACATTCAAATGAGGAGAAAACTTACCCGACCGCGAAAGCGCCTCAAATGGTTTTACCCCGGCACTGCCCGCGCCGAGAAAATTCAGAGCATCCCCTGAAGGCACCCGTACATCTATTCCTACCGCAAACTTGAACTTCCTCGCCTCAAACACGCTCGCCTTTGCGCGCAAAACTACATCTCCGATCCCCGTTGCAGAGCCCTCTACGGAGGCATTCTGAAATGTGGTTGTCATTCCGTCGGGGGCAAGAAAGCTGCAATAGGGCTTTACGCAGTTCACGCCGTTCGCCGCCAGCGATACCCTGAGTATGGGTACCGCAACCGAGGTATCCAGCCAGTTAGTCACGCCATACGTACCGAATATCGCATACTGATCCAGATGTGCATCCACTCTGACAACTGCCGCGATTGGACCGCATTGCCCGTTGACATCGCAGAAGTAGAAAACCATCGGTATCTGTTTCAGGTTCACTCCATCCAGGCTATCGAACCGGAATCGCTGATACACAGCGGCGACAAAGAGCTTCTTGCTGTAAAGGGTCTCGCCACGTTCCGTGAGAACCGGGCCGAACGTCTCTGTACCGGAAGCAACAGGGAGCTTGGTCGCAGCATTCTTGATATACACGATGCCCGAAGCCGGCGACGCCAGTGGCACCAAGGTCAGTTGGGTTGCCAGCGCTTGATTCAGCGGCTGTAGCGGGTTGACCACAGGCTGTCCGAACAGCGACGGAATCTTACAATACAGCGTGTCGGCATGCGCCTGGCAAAAGCTATTCACCTGCGCCCCGGCAGGGCACAGACACATCGCAATTCCAAGAAACAGGGCCGCAAAATAGCTCTTGGCTGTATGCATTATGGCTCCTTATCAGCATTTCAGAAATCCATTTCGCAAAGGTCCCGTTTATTGCAAGGTGATAGAAAGCGGCGCCGTCGCCACTGTCTGATTCAAATCCGCCGCTCCCGGGGTCGCACCAGAAACATTGATGTTGATGGTGAAGTTGCCTGTAAGGTGCCCCTGCCCGGACGTGCTGTTAAATGTCCCGTTAGTGCCACAGGCCGTCAGCAACAAGAGGAACGCAAACGCCAGCACCGCGGAGAAAACTCGGTACCCGTCAATCCACCGCTTCCGTCGCCGCAACCACAGCATGCAACCGGCGACAACCATCGAAGATCCACCGAGTGAAAAGCGCTTCCATGGAATGCCACCCATCGGCTGCTGTTGGCCGACAGCGGTCGAAGAAAGCAGCAGGGTAAGCTGCACGTTGCCGCTATTCGTCACTGGGTTTGGACTGAACGAGCAGCTTACACCCGTCGGCAATGTCGCCGGCGCGCAGCTGAACAACAGCGCCTCTCCCGTGATCCCGGTGCCCGCTGTCACCGAGACAGGTATGCTGACCGATCCGCCCGCAGGCAACTTGTTCTGCGCGGGAACAACCAGCAACGGCGGAGGAAACAAAGTCACTTGTGAAGTCACAGAACTGGAAGGACTGCTTTGTGAAGTTGCAGTAATCGTGACCGTCGGAGGAACAGGCGGAGGAGTTGGCGCCATGAACTGCCCGCTGCTGTTGATCGTTCCCGCCGTCGTCGTCCAGTTCACTGGCTGGTTCGCCGTGAATTGAAACGAAGTTCCTGCCACCATTTTGGACGCACTCGCCAAGATCGCCAGCGACGTTCCCGGCGGCGGTGTCGTTACCGGCGGCGGCGTCGTTACCGGTGGCGGCGTCGTTACCGGAGGTGCGTTTGCGATTGTGTTCACCACAATGTCAGTTGGATTTACTGATGGATTCGCAACCGAGGTTGCATGTATCACGACCGGACCACCCGCCCCGTCAGGTGTAAATGTGATGGAAGCGGCAGGATTCGGCCCGCTGAACACACCCTGGGATGAACTCCACGTCACCGTATTTGGGATCGCATTCGTAACCGCTGCTGTAAGGGTAATCGGCTCCCCTACCAACGCCGTATTAGGCACGCCGTTGTAGCTACAGTTGTCCCCCATACACGCCAGCGAAACCGTAAGGGTGCCCGACGTCACCTTAAACAGCGTCCCCGCGCCCCCTCCCGCTGTCACAATGCCACAGCCGTTTAACGAGGTCCCTAAGTTCGAACAGCCCCCCGCCCCACCAACTGATCCGAGCGGCAGGAATGCAAATGTAAAATCAGCAGTACCGCTGCCCAGTGAACTCACATCGACGGTCACCAGTGCCGTCAGGGTCCCTCCCGACGCAGTAACCGCAATGGGTGCACTGAAGGGCTTTCCGGTGCTGGAAGAAGATGTGGGCACGGCAAACAAGGTACCGCTTTGCGTGCCCGATACGCACGGTCCACTAAACGTCAGCAGGGTTCCCGCCTGCTCAGTTACTTGCATGCTGCAGAACCCCGCCAGCGCCTCCTGCACAAAGAAACCTGTCGTGTTTGCCAAAGCTTCTTTTGCCAGAGCCAGAGACGGTGGGTTCACAGGAGCTACAACGGAAATACCCGCATCGAGAAATAGCTCGGGATCGTTCGTTCCAAGGACAGAGTTGGGAACTGGAGTTGTTGTGCCCACAATCGAGACTGTCCCCGCTGCAGCCAACGGACTCGAAATGGTTAAACCATTGGCACGATCCGTGCCAAAACTTCCTGCAAAGGTTGCTTCCAGCAAGTAACTTCCGGTTGGATCAATCTCGCCAAAAAATATATTGGTAATTACTCCCGTCGGATTATTAACAAAAGGAAACGGAGGAGGATCAGGAGGACTGAACATGGGATCAGCATCTCCAATTGACGCTCCGGGCAGGAAGCGGCTTCCGCGGACAAGGGCCGAGGACCCCGTTACGTAGATCACTCCGACACTGTCCACTGCCACGGCCTGTCCCACTGTCACACCATTGGGATCGTCTCCTCCCAGGAAGTCGGTAAACAGCAGGTTGGATCCGTCTGCACTCAGGCTTGATACAAAAGCATCCTGCGTTCCTGGAGTCACTGTCGTCGGTAGATGAAGAATGGTGGGAGCCATGAACGGCAGTTGCGTCGTCTGGTTCCCCATATCATCCATGTTGTCTACAATCGGCCAGCTCAGCTTGATGAAAGACGGAGTAGGTTGGGTCGGGAATGTCGAAGAGTTTGTGGACCCGGCGATCACCAGATTGCCCGAAGGAGCTACCGCAACCGAAGCTACGGTGTCCGTACCGGAGCCCCCAAGATAAGTAGAAAAGTCCAGGCTCGGGGAAGTGGACAAATTGCTTGCTCCCAGCACAAATCCGTCCTGACCGCCGCCGTTGCTCCCTTTATACCCATGCGAGGTTTTCGGAAAATCAGTAGATGTTGTTTGCCCAGCAACAAACACCGAGTTCCCTGACACCGCAAGAGCGTTACCCTGCTCAGACCCGCTTCCACCTATATAAGAGCAGAAAAGGGTTGCCCCCTTCGGATCGAGTTCGAGCAAGAACGCATGGGGATTGGCGCCGGTGCCAATTGCCGCCGCGGCCACGCTCGAAAACGAATTATTGGCAGGAAATACCGTCAACATTGCCTTACCGCTGGTCGCAAAGGCCGCTCCGGTCAGATAGGCGTCCCCCAAGTCGTCTACCGCAATCGCCATTGGCATCGCGGGCAGACCAAAAGCATAGTCCGGTGTCACAGTCGCCGTGTGAGTTCCGGTGTCAATCGACGTCGCGAACTTCGCAACAAAACCGCTGCATGGTTGGGAGCAGGGTTGCGTGCTCAGCTGGGGAAAGTTCGCGCTATTGTCCGTGGTGCCCGTAATGTAGAGATTCGAACTTTGGTCCCCCACCATGCCGGTGGGCTTGGTAGTACCCGTAGTTCCGCCAATATATGTCTGGCTGGTAACGCTATCGATCACGAGACTTGGATATTGCGAAGGCTCGGTCTTGGAAAACGGCGGCAATGGGGACGGGGGCGCCGGTGCACCCGTTGCATCAATTCCCAGGATCAGCGTGTCCGTGCCGGTAGAGGTAGAGTTCGGATTTTTTGGCGTGAGCGAACCGTCCAACAGAGCCGGCTCTGTAATCCGAGGCGAGCTCGTCGAGAGCGCCACAAAGTAATACCCGGGTTCGCTTGCCGGAACGATGGCCACCGCCGCATCATTTCCCGAACCGCCAATATAGGTGCCATAGAAAAATACCGGATCGATAATCAACTCACGATTCCGGTCGTACGCGCCCAGGCGAATCGATGCCTCATCTTCATGAATCTGCCAGGTCGCCTCAACCGCCTTCTTCTTCCCGTCCAACCATTGATAAGCCTTGAGAGCTTTGACCTGAAGGCCATCCATTCCTTGAAACGCCAGGTCCTCGCCCAGCAATTTCAGTTGCAGCCCCTCAAATCGCATGCGTACCTGCCTCGGGTCTGCCTTAGGAGCCACCACGAAGTCGTATTCGAGCTGCCGTCCGTTGCCGTGATAAATGAGATCGATGCCCTTATAGACTCCGCTATAAGCCACCGAGCGATAACTTCGGACATTTAAATGCCAGTTGGCGGGATCGTTTCCCAGATAGTAATTCGTCCTGGCAGCGCCAGGCTCACGGCCGGCAATGGTTCCTACCTGCGCACCCACGAGCCTCATGGAAACCTGTCGCGTTTGCCGTAAAGCAAGTCGCAGACCGTCTTGATCGAGAAGCAGCGTGTACCCCGCGCCTCGTGCCAAAAAACGTGCCGCCCCATCTGCCTGGCCTTTGTTCTCCTCAAACTGTAATGGCAGGCTTCCGAGTGCGGAAAACGACATGGTCCGCGTCGGCTGCCCGGTGCCTGCCTGAGTAAGCACTCTGGCTGGCGGACCGACGAAAGCCTGGGAATGGAAAAGAGAAGAGGAGAACAACAGACAAAGCAAGACACAGGAGATTCGAACTGATCGGGTAGCACGCATAGGGTCCCCTCGGAAAAGTTCCACTTAGTCAGGTAAAGAAACAGTCCAACGCTGGCCCGATATGCAAGTACCGCCGCATTATACCCCTATTTAAAACGCCACATCCGAGTGGCGCCTACAGTAGCAAGTATTGTTCGGCATCCGGTTGAGCTTCATGCGGGGCCCAGCGCATTCCAACTTTCGCCGACCCTTCACGGTGATCAGCACTCTTTACATTGAAGCTATATATCTCCGGGACCGAAAGATTTCTTGATGGGTGAATGAAAACACTAGAACGGGTCTCTGACTACTCAGGTTCTTATATCGAGCGAGAACGCGGCTTCCGGAGTGGAATTTTGATCTATAGGCAAAGCACTTCGATAGCCGAAGTATGACCTCATGCGATAGCTGAGTGAGAACTGCTTCATAAATCTCTGCACGCAAAAGACATTTTCTGAGACGATGATTGGAGGCCCGCACGATGTGCGGCCGGTTTTGCTGAGGACTCGAATGATGGCTCCCGCAAGCAAGAAAGTTGTCGGACTAATTGCTGTCATAGTCGTTCTGATCACCATCGTCATTGCATGGCACTTCACCCATGTGCCGAAGAATCCACTTGTCACCACCAGCGGCGTTGGAAATCGCGTCACTACGCAGAGCGTGGGCGACTTCGATCAGTTTCAGCAGGATTTGGCTGATCGAGTGTTGAAGCAGTATGGTGGCGGCAAAGATTTCAGCGTGATCGTGGCGACGACGGCGTACCCCTTGGGCACGCTGCTCCGTTCGACCGGTTCTGTTCCAGCGGACCTTGAAGATTGCGTCCCTACACCTCTTCCAAAACCGTTCGCTGCGCAGCACCTTTTCCCTTCCTACACGATGTCAAGCGAGACCGCTCTCGCCGCGAACCTCGGATCTGGAGCACTTCAGGGACTGGATAGTGCTGGAGTAAATCTGAAGCAGTCGCAAGACGTCCAGTACATGATCAAAGACGCACAGATTCAGATTATGGACGACAAGTCGGTGGAACAGGTCACCGGCCAAGGCAATTGCGGGGAATACATCTCAAACCACCCGGGTATGCGGCTGATCCGCGGAACGGTACTGGGCAAGATGACATTTACCGTGAAGGTAGACAATCCCGCAACGGTCAAGGCTCAGCTGGCAAAGATCGGTGGGTTCAGCATTGACGACAATCCGGAATCGTCTACGGTCAGCGTCGCTGACAATGAGAGCCAACCGATCCTGGAGCTGCTTTCAGAATTTAGCAGTGGACCAACTGCGTCCATTGCGCATCCGACTCCGAAGCCCGTGGAAGCATCGGTCGTCTCCAATCGTTCTCCGGCATCGGTCGAGCCCGAGCCGCCGCACATGTACATACAGATGGACGTTCAGGATAGCCCAGCCGCGGGGGCGAAGGTCGTTCAGCTCCTTCGTGTCGGCTGGCCCTCCGCTGACGTCGAGTCCAAGGTGCAGAAAATTCCAACTCAGAAGATGCCTGACACAGCGCAGGTCAGATACTTCAATGAGTCGGATCTAGCAATAGCGAATCGATGTTTAGGGATTTTACGGCAGGCCTATCCCAATGCGCGAGTTGTCAGAATCGGCTTGCCTTCGCCAAAGGGACAACTCGAAGTATGGCTGCCGAAGATAAAACCTGCCGGGGAAGAATAGTCACTTGCGCCGTATAAGGCGACTCCTTGATGCCGTAGGCCACTCTGCTTATTCCAGGCAACCCTCGTGCGTAAGCTAACTCGGGCTGTTGTTCAAGTGTGAAGTTATATTTCCTTGAATCACTTTGTGGTATTGCTTTTTTCCACACCAGATGTGAAGTCGCAGACCTGTTGACGACGACGTGCTTATACCATCTAAACATCTTCTGACCGACATGGAGGCCGCAGGATCGAACCGCTGAACCTCCTCGTTGCGAATTCAGGCGCGACAATAGACGGAGATATACCAGGCGACACCGAGTGAGCTTAAGCATCAGTCTTTACATATTTGCTCCCATATGAGCGGTACCGAATGACACTGAGACTTGAAAGAACCCCGGTAGGGACGTGGCAGTTACGACACAAACAACGACGCAACCCTCAGACGTTTCGTGCAATATCCGAATTCTCGTTAGTTGGCTTAGCGATCAAGCTTCGTGGGTCATTGCTTGTTTCCTCGTCGAGGCATGCCTGGACCGCCTCGTTGCACGCTGGCTTCGCGAGCGCGATCCAAAAATGGCGCTCTCATTGCTGCCGTACCATGCCATGAGTGAGGCGTACGAGCAGTTGTCACTCTTCTTCAATATCCTCATGGCTGCAGGGGTAGGTGGGTTTGGCTTCGTCTCTGATCCGCGACTCTTGGGCCAGTCTCTTCTCATTGCCAAAGAAATTTACCTTGCTGCCGGCGGTCACGCTGCTGTCCGCCGCTTCGTTCGGAGAACCTCAATCTAGCCTAGGTTATCCGCGACTCTGGTGGCCAATCCTCTGCGTGGGGTGATACGGCGCTCTTCATATGCGGATGTTTCCCGCAGGTCTCGGCCACGCTGCAAGGCATTGCCTGGGCTGGCATTCTCTGCCTCACCCTTACTCCGCATTACAGACGGCGGCTGCACCTTCAACTTAATCGGGCCATCTATTGCTCTGCTCGCCGCCGATTTGATGTCGCTCTCGGGCTGCAGCGTATCTCCCTCGAAACAAAACCCTAGTCCAACAAATACCGGAACACCTGCCGGAACCCAAACGATCTTAGTCACCGCAACAGACGCCGCTAGCGATCTTTCTCACTACACTGACTGTTAATTAAATAGTCACAGCCAAATAGGGCAATCCTGCTCGTGTCCATGAGGAAGTGGATGAGGCATTTCGGCCTCATCCGCTCAAGGGGGAGTGGCCGGTGGAGGTCTTCGGATAGCCCCGCTTTCACTGCTTATCCCACACACTCGTAAACACTGCGGATGTTTTGATGGATTTACTGACTATCGTCAATGTCTTGCCGTCCTCGGATACCTTGAATTCTTGGGTGCTGTCAGGTCTACCCTTTGTCTGACTCTTCATTTGAATGAGATGGTCACTAATTCTCTTACCCGATGCCGAATCGCTTTGTTTGGTCCCGTCCGGCAATCTCGAAATGCTGTTTTCCATCGAACTTCATCTCAGTTCGATGTTTGTTGGATGTTGTAAGGCTTAGGCCGTTTGTTCCATAGGGCTCAATAATCAACTTTTCCGCAGGTCAGGAAACTTTTTCTTCCATCGAAACCGACTTCCACTCCCCGAATAAGCTGTTGCCGGATGTCGTTTTTCCTTTACCTGTAGAACGGTTTCGTTGATCTCAGAAGATTTACGCTATTCCTAAAGGTGTAGAAATTTGCCTTAGCCTGTAGAAATCTTCCTTTACTTGTAGAACAATTGCGCACGCATTTTAGAGCCTTCAAAGACGTCCCCGCGAGCGCCTTGCACTGCGATTCCCACGCCAACTGCGCTCTTTAATCGATTCCTACAATTCTACTGGTAAGAGAATTTCTACAGGTAAAGGAATAGAAATGCGCCTCCACTACCTTATTTCTACAGGTAAAGGAAAACCGACACCGGTCGATCCAACCTACTTCAAACGTTTGAACTCTATGAAGCGCGTAAGAAAGCGATTCTGGACCTGACAACACTCATCATCGTCGACGAAGCGGACAGACTGCAGATGAACAGTCTTGAACAAATGCGGTCCATCTTTGACGAGGGCAAGGCAGGAATGGTCCTGATCGGCATGCCGGGAATCGAGAAGCGCATAGCTCGATTCCCTCAGTTCTACTCCAGAATTGGTTTCGTTCACGAATTCCGCGCTCTCGACTCTGTTGAGATGCAGAAGCTCCTCGAGCGGCGCTGGACCCCCGTCGGAGTCTCACTCCCGAGTGAACAACTCCTACCAGAGGTCATCGCAAAGCTGATTAGAATGACTGGCGGCAACTTTCGCCTCCTGACCCGAATCCTCACCCAGATCGAACGAGTGCTAGACGTAAATCAACTTCGCACTATCTCGACTGAGGTCGTCGAGGCCGCGCGAGACAGTTTGGTGATCGGTCAAGGATGACTTGTTAGCTCGCCAAGCGCCAAATAACTTGCAAAAATCTACGCCAGATAACTTGCCAAGCTACAGCTACACTCAGATCTCAGGAAACAATTGACTAAAGTTCCAGCCGACGCCGACCTTGCGACCATTATTGTCCGCCCACTTGAAGTGGCCATCCGCACGTCCATCGTGGCGGTACCACATAAGGTCACCCGTCTCGGTAACGGCATAGATCACGCCATCGCCGCCAGAAAATAGCTGCTTGAAGTTCCAGCCGACGCCGACTTTGCGAGCGTTATTGTCTGCCCACTTGAAGCTGCCATCCGCGCGTCCATCGTGGCGGTACCATAGGAGGTCCCCAGACTCGGTAACGGCATAAATCACGCCGTCGCCACCAGAGAATAGCTGCTTGAAGTTCCAGCCGACGCCGACCTTGCGACCATTATTGTCGGCCCACTTGAAGCTGCCATCCGCGCGTCCATCATGACGGTACCACATAAGGTCACCCGTCTCAGTAACAGCATAGATCACGCCATCGCCGCCAGAAAATAGCTGCTTGAAGTTCCAGCCGACGCCGACCTTGCGAGCATTGTTGTCCGCCCACTTGAAACTGCCGTCGCCGTGTCCATCATGGCGATACCATAGGAGGTCACCCGTCTCAGTAACGGCATAGATCTCGCCGTCGCCACCAGAAAATAGTTGTTTAAAGTTCCAGCCGACGCCGACCTTGCGGGCGTTGTCCGCGCCCCATTTGAAGCTACCGTCACTTCGTCCATCGTGCCGATACCACAGGAGGTCGCCATTATCCGCGATGGCGTAGATCACACGGGAGAAGTTCCAGCCGACGCCAACCTTGCGCGCATTATCGTCGGCCCATTTGAAGCTGCCGTCGGCTCGCCCGTCGTGACGGAACCACAGCAAGTCGCCGGTGACCTGGATAGCATAGATTACGCCGTCGCCACCCGAGAACAGCTGCTCAAAGTTCCAGCCGACGCCGACCTTACGCGCATTGTTGTCGGCCCATTTAAAGCTTCCGTCGGCTCGCCCATCATGGCGGTACCATAGCAGGTCGCCGTTGTCCGCAACAGCGTAAATCACACCGTCGCCACCACAAAATATCTGCTTGAAGTTCCAGCCGACGCCGACCTTGCGCGCATTGTTGTCGGCCCATTTGAAGCTGCCGTCGGCTCGTCCATCGTGACGGTACCATAGCAGGTCGCCGCCATCTGTGATCGCGTAGATCACACCGTCGCCGCCAGATAACAATTGTTTGAAGTTCCAGCCGACACCGACCTTGTGTCCGCTGTTGTCCGCCCACCTAAAGCTGCCGTCGTCGCGACCGTCATGTTTGTACCACAGGAGATCGCCGTCATTTGTGATCGCGTAGATTACACCGTCGTCACCCGACAATAGTTGTCTGAAATTCCAGCCAACACCGACCTTGCGCGCGTCGTTGTCCGCCCACCTGAAGCTGCCGTCGTCGCGACCAACGTGTTTGTACCACAAAAGATCGCCGTTATCCATCAGGGTATAGATGATCCCATCGCCACCGGACAACACCTGCTTGAGTGAAGGAGCAAGTGGAAAAACAACTCCGCCAAAGACAGCGACATCTACAAATTCGTTTCCGGCGTCGACGTTGAGCAGCCTAAAGGAAAAATTGCCGGCCTGACAATGCCAGTCTGTATGAGTCGCAGCCAGGGTAAGCGGGGCAACTCCATCGTAGCGAATCCGGCCCTCAGGCTTGCCATCAGGGGGGTTGATTGAATGCACGACGAGGCCGGCAACCGGCCATCTGGGAGTTCCGATGGATGCGTCGTATCCGAACCCCCCGCGCCGAAGTTCCACAGTAAACATTCTTCCGTCGCCAACGTTTGACGGAACGGCAACAAGCACCGGTAGAGGCCCTGGAGGAGCGGTCACCGTATAGTTGAGAGCATAAAGCCTAACCGTCGGATGATATTGGGCGTAGCTTGCCGGCAGAGTAATTAATTGTGGCGTGTTACGAAAATCCACATTTTGATAGAGTTGAGCGGCCGCCAGCGAAGGACCGATGATTCTGCCGGCGAATTGGCCGACCTGGGGATCGTTTGGAAAGATGATCCTCGTACCGTCTGGCAACCGGGCATCAAACGGCCTGATAAACTCGGCACCGCGGGCGCTCATCACGGAGTAAGGAGACTTATATTCATGCTCCCCAACTGGGTGTGCCGGATCGAAGTCGGCATCTACCTCGTGGTTCAGGCCGTAGCTGTGTCCCAGTTCCTGACAGGCTGCGTCGAATGGAGCGGCGATATCAACTACTGTCACAGGGATATTCTTTGAGCCACCGCCGCGCAGAGGCACTGAATACGAGCCACCTCCAAATAGATCTGTTGGCTGCGCGTACCAGATCATAGCTATGTCGGTATTGTCCCAATCGGGCGATATCTGGGCATTCGCAGCGGCCAGGGTTGCAGTGACAAGTCCATTACGCTGGGCAACGGAACCATGGCCTGGGTCATCCATCACTATCGGGGCATAAATCGTGTGGTCGAGGGAGAACAACCCCTTCGAAGAAGACCACCAAAAATTGCCCAGACTAAACGGAATCAATGGTTGCATCCAATTGTTGAAAACGTCTTCGGACCAAATACTGTCCGCACTCGTATTCGTAAAACGTACTCTCAAGATGGCAATCATGCGTCGCTCCTCGTATCCGCGAGTCGCACCATGAAACTCAAACCCAGCATGATATCGGCAATCGGATGTCAGCAATGTACCACGAGCCGTGTCTCGCGTTTTCGTTCTTCCCCCGCACGTGAGGCTTCCCGAAAAAAGTGGCGGTAAGCGAACCACAGAGGTCTCCGAATGCCAGGCAAGCGATTGTTACTTCGGCAAGTGCAGACCCAGCACAGTAAGGGCTTACTACACCGAACGTCAAAAATCGTACGCTAGTGATTTGACGCAGATCCGCTGAAAGCCATTTGGCCCGCAACTCGCGCAGTTGCAGGCGGCCTTCAGCTACAGGCGGGCGCCACACGTCCTGACACCCTTCCTCCCTGGACTGCTTTAACTTGTCGGAGAGAGGGACGTGCCATCTCCCGCAAACTGTCCATCTGCTTCCAGTAAGCTTCTAGAGCGCCCCGGCCGCTAAACTTGAGCGACGCTGTAGTGAGTGTGCGTTTATGCTCAATTGTCTTTTCGATGTCGATGAGTCCTGCCTCCTCTAGCCGTGTCATCTGGACTGAAAGATTGCCGCGAGTGAGTCCAGTGGCCCTTTCCAAGTAAAGGAAATCTGCACGCTCACAGGAAGCAAGAACCGTAAGGATCGCTAATCTGGCTGGCTCGTGAACGATACGGTCGATACTGGCAACACCCTCTGCGATCTCTGGCTGTTGTTCAGGCATGATGACCCTCTAGGAGCGGACCACCAAGCAACCGCTTGAGCAACCAATGATCATACAAGCTCCCAACCATTAACACGGAAGCCGACGCAGCCACAAACGCCCACCTGTCCAGGTGTCCTAGATCGTAAAAAATCTGGATAATGATGAGGGCAACGCCACATCCTATCGCTAATATTTGTCGTCTTCGGAGCGATGTGCTTCTTGCGTAATCAAGAGAAGTCTTCGGGAGGACGAAGAAGATGAGTGTCAGCAAACCGAAATTGCTGTAGTTCCGGTACGAGTGTAGAAGCAGTGGAAAAAACATCAACGCAAACACAAAGAACAAAGACAACACAAACCATTTGCTTCTTTCCTTCGGAATCCGCTGATCCGTGCGCGTGATCGAGATCAACTGCGATGGTAAGCGCTCTTCGCGTTGAGCCACAAAGCCATAGTGACGGCGGTACCATCTGCCAACAAACGCTGCCAAAACGATAGAGAGGGCCACCAAGCTTAAAAACAGAGTTACTGCTTGCCAACGTGTGACCGCATGAGCATACTCCAGCAAGGAAAGCACGATGGCGGTCATCCAGAAGGGAACCATCTGCAATCCCTGAAGTTCTCTGAAGTGTTGCGTGACGTACTGGAGTTCACCGTTGTACGAACTTCCTTCTAGAACACTCTCCATGGGCCACCTCCTTGTATGTTATACATGAACCGGTTTATCCGGTAAACCAATTAAGCCAGCTAGCCGGCCTTAATTAGCAATTGAGATTGCGGATCACATTCTCGGAATTGGGGACGGGGCGATTGGGAAGCCATTCGGATTGCATAAAGGATCGTTTGCGCAATGATCTACAGACAGGCCCAAACCCCAGTATTTAGAGTTGCAAAAAGGTATTGCAGTGATAAAGTCATTGGCGATACCTTTCCGCAACCATGCTCATCGGCTACGCACGCGTTTCGACGAACGAACAAGACACGACCGCACAGTCCTCCGCTTTGAAGGCGGCTGGCTGCGAGCGAATTTTCCGCGAGAAGGCCACCGGCGGCCGTTGGAACCGTCCCGAGCTGCAACGACTGCTCGATCATCTTCGCAAAGGAGACGTGCTCGTCGTTTGGAAGCTGGACCGGCTTTCGCGATCCTTGCGAGATGTGCTGACGATCATGGAGCGGATTCAGGAAGCAAAGGCAGGCTTCCGCAGCCTCACAGAGGCGATCGACACTACAACGCCAGCAGGCCGAATGATGATGCAGATGATTGGCTCATTCGCGGAATTTGAACGAGCCATGCTTCGAGAGCGAACGCGGGCGGGTCTGGAATCCGCACGTGACGAAGGCCGTATCGGAGGGCGGCGTCCCAAGCTGCTGCCTCAGCAACAGACAGAGGTGCTCAAGATGGTTACACAGGGCAAGAAGACAGCGGCGGATGCAGCTCGACTCTTCAATGTCCATCCCGCAACCATTGGGCGGCTGCTTGCACGGGCAAGAGGCGATGCCGCTGCCAGCAAGAGGTAGGCCGTCGTATGGCGCTGCGTGAACTCCTCTCATCCGCGCAGCGTGAGGCTTTTGAAGCGGTTCCGCTCGATCGTGCCGCTCTGATTGAGCACTACGTTCTGAGCGATCAGGACCTCAGCCTGATTCGTCGTCGGCGAGGAGCCCAGAACCGTTTGGGTCTTGCCGTTCAGTTAGCACTTCTACGGTATCCAGGACGCGCGCTGCTGCCTGATGAGACCCCGCCTGCGGAACTTCTTACCTTCCTGGCACGGCAACTCGGGCTTTCTCCAGGTGCGTGGGCAGGCTATGCAGAGCGCGACGAAACTCGCAGGGAGCACCTAGCCGAGTTGCAGCTTCACTATGGGCTGCGCTCCTTCGGCATCGAGCAGTATCGTTCGCTTGCGACCTGGCTGATGCCGACGGCCCTGCAAACCAATCGCGGTGTTGTCCTTGTCCGGGCTGGGATCGACGAACTGCGGCGGCGATCCGTCGTTGTCCCGCGACTGGCGGTGCTGGAGCGGTTGTGTGCCGAGGTCATCGTGCGTTCCGAGCGCCAGCTGTTTGAGACTCTCACAACAGGTTTGAGCGACGGCCAGCGTCATGTACTCGACACTCTTTTGAAACTCCGGGGCGGTAGTAAAGTCAGCACCTTCACATGGCTGCGTTCGCCTCCAGGCGCACCGACCAGCCAAAACATCCTGACTCATATCGAGCGGCTACAGCATATTCGCAATCTCGAACTGCGCTCAGATCTTGGTCAGCTCATCCATCAGAACCGGCTGTTGCAGCTCGCCCGCGAAGGAGCGTCCACGACCCCGCAGCATATCGCCCGCTTCGACGATCCACGCCGTTACGGAACTCTGGTCGCAGTTCTGCTCGAAGCAAGTTCCACTCTGACCGACGAGATCCTTGATCTCCATGATCGGTTTGTAGGTTCCATCTTTAACAAAGCTCGTCGCAGGCGTGACGAGGCATTCCAGTCCTCGGGCAAGGCCATCAACGAAAAGGTGCGCCTTTACGCCCGCATAGGACAGGCCCTCCTGGCGGCTAAGGAAGACGGAGCTGATCCTTTTGCCGCGATCGAGAAGATCGTTTCGTGGGTTGATTTCGCTCGGACGGTCTCCGAAGCGGAGCAATTGGCGCAACCCGAAGACTTCGACTTTCTCGGCCTCATCTCAAATGGGTTTCCGCAGATGCGCCGGTACACGCCGGCCATGCTCGACATATTCGAGTTTCGTGCGGCTCCCGCGGCTCGGCCACTGCTGGAGGTCGTCGACATCCTTCGCACGATGAATCGAGACAAGAGCCGCTCTGTTCCTCAAGAGGCGCCTCTGGAGTGGATTAACCAGCGCTGGCGGCCGTATGTGGTCACGGACGATGGGATAGACCGCCGTTTTTATGAACTGTGCGCGCTGACGGAGTTGAAAAACCGTCTCCGTTCAGGCGATATCTGGGTGACGGGCAGCCGCCAGTTCAAAGACTTCGATGCGTACCTGCTTGAGCCCTCGCGCTTCGCAGAACTGCAGGCACAACAAAGCCTGTCACTGCCGGTTGAGCACAATAGCGACACCTATGTGGCAGGAAGGGTCGCGCTACTCAAACAGTCTCTCGATGAAGTGGACGGGCTGGCGGCACGCGGCGAGCTGCCCGATGCAGCCGTCAGCGAGAGCGGCTTGAAGATATCGCCATTAACCAATGCCGTACCCGACGAAGCGAGTGTTCTGATGCGCCGCGCGTACGCTCTGCTCCCACATATCAAAATCACAGACTTGCTCCTGGAGGTCGATCGCTGGACCGGGTTCAGCAAGCACTTCACTCATCTGAAGACTGGCGAGCCGGCGAAAGATCAACTTCTGTTGCTCACCGCCATACTTGCCGACGGCATCAATCTCGGCATCTCCAAGATGGCTGAAGCCTGCCCCGGCACAACCGCCCGGAAGCTCGATTGGCTTGCATCGCTGCACATTCGGGATGAAGCCTATACGAAGGCACTCGCCGAGTTGGTGAACCATCATCATCGGCATCCGTTCTCCGAGCACTGGGGAGAAGGCAGGACATCGTCGTCAGATGGCCAGCGTTTCCGCGCCAGCGGGCGCGGAGAGCAGTCCGGGCAGGTCAATCTCCGCTACGGTAATGAGCCGGGCGTGCTCTTCTATACCCACATCTCCGATCAATACACGCCCTTCTATACCAAGGTCATCGCCGCGAATGCCCGTGATGCAACGCATGTTCTCGATGGCCTGCTCTACCATGAGTCCGATCTGCGGATAGAGGAGCATTACACCGACACCGCTGGCTTCACCGATCACGTCTTTGCACTCTGTCATCTGCTAGGCTTTCGCTTCGCACCCCGCATCCGCGACCTTGCCGACAAACAGCTTTATGTGCCAGGCAAGGAGCGCGACCATCCAACGCTTGCTCCGCTCATCGGCGGCAAGCTCAATCTGAAGCTGGTCCGAACGCAATGGGAAGAGATTTTGCGACTGGCCGCGTCCATCCGGCACGGCACAGTCACGGCATCCCTCATCATCCGCAAGCTCGCCAGCTACCCTCGCCAGAACAGCCTCCACACGGCACTGCGCGAAATCGGGCGAATAGAACGCTCTCTTTTCATGCTGGAGTGGATGAAAGACCCCGAGCTCCGCAGGCGTGTCCAGGTTGGCCTTAACAAAGGCGAAGCCAGAAACGCTCTCGCGCGTGCCGTCTTCTTCAACCGCCAAGGCGACCTCCGCGACCGCAGCTTCGAGAACCAGCGATATCGCGCCAGCGGCCTGAACCTGATTGTCGCCGCCATCGTTCTTTGGAACACCGTATATCTTGAACGCGCCGTTGCTGCCTTGCGCGGCCATGGCATCACCATTGATGACGAGTCCTTAGCTCACCTGTCGCCCATCGGCTGGGAGCACATCAACCTGACCGGCGACTATACCTGGCAGGCCGCAGGACGCCTCCGCAAAGGCGCCTTTAGGCCTCTACGGCCCTTCGCAGCCTCAAACGAGTGATCCAAATTCCTTAGCGTACGATTTTTGACGTTTGGTGTAGGGACCCCTACTGGGCTCCCGGCGCGGCACATGGCCCGCACCAGGTTCCCCAGGAATGGGCGGACAAGTACAAAGGCAAGTTTGATGACGGCTGGGATAAATATCGCGAACGCACCTTCAAGCGCGCTAAAAGAGATGATCCCGCAGAACGCTCAACTCACCCCTCGTCCGCCAACAATGGCCTCATGGGATTCAATACCGGAGAGCGAAAAACCCTTCCAGCGCCGCCTGATGGAAGTCTTCGCGGGTTTTGCGGAACACGCCGACTACAACGCTGGCCGGGTCATTGACGAAATCGAGCGGGAAGGAAAGCTCAACAACACGCTCATCTTCTACATCTGGGGTGACAACGGAGCCTCCGCCGAAGGTCAGAACGGCACCATCTCCGAACTGCTCGCCCAGAACGGCATCCCGACCACAATCCAGCAGCACATCAAGACGGTGAATGATCTTGGGGGTCTCGACGTAATCGGCACGGCGAAGACCGACAACATGTATAACGCCGGGTGGGCCTGGGCGGGTGGTGCACCTTACAAGTCAACCAAACTTGTCGCAGCGCACTTCGGCGGCACGCGCCAGCCATTAGCTGTTTCGTGGCCTGCGAAGATTAAACACGACGGTATACCGCGTCCCCAGTTCCATCATGTCACTGACATCGTGCCGACGATCTATGAGGCGGTTGGCATCACACCACCGCGTGTGGTCAACGGTGTCGATCAGATGTCAATGGACGGCGTCAGCATGCTCTATACGTTTGCCAACCCGGCAGCGAAAGGGCGCAAGACGACGCAGTTCTTTGACATCATGGGCAGCCGTGGTATCTACCAGGACGGCTGGTTTGCCGACACACCCGGCCCCCGTGTTCCGTGGGTGCCGGGACTGCCCAAGGGCATCGCAACGTGGAACCCTGAGAATGATGTCTGGGAGCTTTACAACCTCGATGAAGACTGGAGTCAGGCCAACGACCTCGCCGCGAAGATGCCGGAGAGGGTCGCCTACATGAAGAACCTCTTCCTGGTCGAGTCCGCCAGGAATGAGAACCTGCCCATCGGCGGAGGTTTATGGACTGTGATCTTTCATCCAGAAGACGCGCCGGCTACCCCCTATACCGAATGGACCTTCAGCGGCCCCATGACAGGGATGCCGGAGTTCACCGCGCCGAAGCTCGGAAAATTCGACAACACCGTGAGCATGGACGTGGATGTGCCCGCGAATGCCAACGGCGTTCTGTACGCCCTCGGCGGATTTTCCGGCGGCCTTTCCTTATACGTGAAGGATGGCATGCTTCACTACGAATACAACCTCTTCGAGATTGACCGGACGAAGATCGACGCGAAAGACAAGCTGCCGACCGGGAAGGTGAAGATCGAGGTGGAATCGAAGCTGGTCGCTCCCAAGGCCGGCGCTCCGCTGGACGTCACGCTGAAGGTCAACGATCAAGTGGTAGCGCACGGCCGTGTGCCGATGACCGCGGCGCTCACCTTCACCGCCAACGATTGCCTCGACATCGGCAGCGATCTCGGCTCGCCCGTGTCTCTCGCATATTTCGACCAGGCACCGTTCGCCTTCAATGGAAAGATCATCACGACGAAAATCTCCTATCCGAAGAAAGAAGACCAACACTCCCTTTCAGCTTCGCCAGATGTAGGACAATAGACAGCAGCACCAGGAGGCACATTCTAACCTCCAGGAGTCATATGAATAACTTCGGCTCTATCTCGGAGATCGCCACCGCTTGTCCCGGAAACACCGGTGTTCGTCCCAACAGTGTTGTTGCGCTGGCCGAAACGCTGCGGGTTGAATTGGGGGGCGCGTTCTCTTGACCTCGGCAGGTGTACCACAGGCACGCCGCAATGTGAGGCCATGGGGATGTTGCCAGTTCATCGAACACTGTTGTTTGTGATGATTTTCGCCGGGCTCTTCACACATTCCTGCTGTGCGCAGGACCTTGCGCCGTGGGCTTATTTCATTGCCCCGCTTCGTTCCAATGCGACCACCCTGACCGAGGCCTTCTTCCACGGCAGCGTCACACCTGCTTGACCCAGCTACTTTGCTTTTCTAACTAGTTGGCATATATGAAAGCAGGCGCTGGAGTTTTGGAGAGCGTAAAAAAGGCTGACTGCCTAAGAGATTGTTTTCTCACGCAATGTGGCGTGGGCCACACAAATTTGCATGCCTTGGTTGCTACGCGCGCCTTCCACGACGGTCTTGGCGATTTAGCTACCGCCAAGAATCCGCGTTTGAATCCGCAGGCTGTGCGCGACGTCGGTCATAAGGGCGGCCGCAGACGATGGGTTTTGGACCCTAACGCTCATGGACACATCCAATTCGCCACTACTTTTATGCCATCTTTATGAATTTTGTTAGATCATTCTCTAGCACTAGTAGTTCTGCTTCAAAGTGCAAACCCGCTCTTGTTTGAAGTTCGCTTAGTCACATCCATAACGTGCTCTCCTCTAGTCGTTGAGCAATAAAAGAAGAACCATGGGCAATTGGTCGGCGAATGGTTCGAAGTCGAGTGGACTTACCAAGATCGGCAAGGGAAGAGACATGTTTCTACTCTTCGTGAAGGGTAGACGTGCTTCGTTGCCTACAGAAGAGCCCGCTAAGACAAGTCGTTGGACCGAAGCCGTCTTTCTCATCATCTTCTGCCTTATTGCGTGCGTCATTGTGGCTGCTATCTGGCATTTTTTTGCTGCAAAGGATTGAAGCCAATAATTTGGCCCCCCGTTTTGTACCGACCTGCTTCCAGAAGCCAAAAGCAACAGAGGGAGCTTTTGCAATACTCCTGGTCGGTCGAGCACTAATTATGGGCTCATGCCTGTAAGAAGCCTACAATCAGAGTGTTTGCCCAATGACGATCGAGTACGGGGAAAAATTGCCGGATTTCATAGAATCGCCGCAACATCGAAGTTCCACACGTGGACGTCGCAAAATCATTCTCTTGGCCGCTCTGGTTTTAGGCGTCTTCGTCTTCGGTCGGATCGCATTCTCGTATTGGGTTGACCTGCTCTGGTTCCGGTCGCTTGGATACGGCGAGGTGTTCTGGAAATCGGTAGGACTCCAGATTGCGGCCTTCGTGTTTTTTGCAGGGACCACGTTCCTGATTCTGTACGGAGCGTTTTCGGCTATTCGACGGTCGCATGAAGGCGATCTGCCGAGAGCTCACGCCATCGTCATCGCGGGACAACCGATCAGCCTGTCAGTTCAGCCGGCCCTGCGCGTCATCTCCCTCTGCATCTCCGTTGTCATTGCGGGCGTGACCGCCTTGGGGTTAATGGCGGACTGGCCTATACTAGCGCTGTTCTGGTATGCGCCGCATGCAGCGGGCGGCGTTGCTGATCCAATCTTTGGCAAGCCGCTGAATTTTTTTCTATTCACCTTACCTGCGTGGCAGCTTGTCAATAACTGGCTCCTTACGCTGGCGATTGCGATCTGCGCCGTCGCCGTGCTGTTCCTTATCATTACGAGTGGTGCCCGTTCTCTGGCCAAGGGGCAGATCACCTACGCCCCGTCTCCATGGCGTGGGCTTTCGATTACGGTCGCATTTCTTCTGCTTGTCCTCGCGATGAACCTATATGTGTACCGGTTCCAGCTCTTGCTTGAACATCACACGATTTTTGATGGCATCACTTACACCGACGCACACGTCACAATCCACGGACTTCTCATCGTCTGCGCTGCCCTTGTACTTGGTGCGGTGGTCTCAGCCTACAACGCGGTTCGGCATTCACGTGGCCAATGGATTGTGGCTGCAATCCTTCCTGCCGTAATCTGCTATGGCGTATTGGGAATAGTCGGCTGGTACGTTGGCAGCTTCGTCGTAAAGCCCAACGAGCTCGTTCGTGAAGAACCTTTTATTGCCCACAACATTGAGATGACCCGGCAGGCTTACGGGCTCAACCGTTTTGCACAGCGCGAGTTTCCCGCGGAGACAACGGTCGATGCAGCTGACCCGGCGAACAACCAGCCCACTCTCCAGAACATCCGGCTATGGGACTGGCACGCCTTGCAGGATACGTTACGTCAGGTTCAGGAGATCCGCACCTACTACGACTTTCCCGACATCGACATCGATCGCTACAAGATCGATGGCACGACCCGCCAGGTGATGCTTGCAGCGCGAGAACTAAACGTCGAAAAGCTCCCGGAAAGTAGTCGTAACTGGATCAACGAGAAACTGATCTACACCCACGGTTATGGAGTGACAATGAACCCGGTCAATGGGTTCACGGCGGAAGGATTGCCGACACTGCTGCTGAGCAACATGCCTGTCCAGAGCACGGTGCCCGGTCTCAACGTAACGCGCCCCGAGATCTATTTTGGCGAATTGACCGACACCGACGTGTACGTCAAGACGAGGCAGCAGGAGTTCGATTATCCGCAAGGCCAGAACAACAATCTCACGTCCTATCAAGGCACCGGCGGAATAGTGTTGGGCGGATTCTTGCGGCGCGTCATCCTGGCGATCGACCGCGGCGATCTTGGGAAGTTGCCGTTCAGTGATGACGTCAATTCGCAGAGTCGGCTCCTGATGCGGCGCAACATCAGGAAACGCGTGGCGGCTGTAGCTCCGTTCCTTACTTTCGATCACGACCCTTATATGGTGGTGGGCGACGATGGCCGGCTTTCCTGGGTAATGGATGCGTTTACCGTCTCGAACAATTATCCGTATTCGACCCACTACAACCTCGGCGAAAGCCCGGTCAACTACATGCGAAACAGCGTCAAGGTGGTTGTGGACGCTTATACCGGGGCTACGACGCTCTACGCCTTCGACTCTGAAGATCCTATACTTGCTTCTTATCGCCGCATCTTTCCAAGTCTCTTCAAAGATGTCTCTGCGATGCCGGATGACCTTCGCAGGCATGTACGTTACCCAGAAGCACTCTTCAAAATGCAATCGGAGGTCTATGGTCTCTACCACATGACGAATCCGGGGGTCTTCTTCAATCGGGAGGATCTCTGGACAGTTGCGACTGAGACTGGGACCGATAGTAACGGTCAGCAGACGGTTCAGATGATGCACCCGAATTACGTTTTGATGAAACTGCCGGGAGGCACCGGCGAAGAGTTCGTTGAGATCCTGCCCTTCACACCTGCAAACCGGAACAATCTGATCGGGTGGATTGCCGGCCGTTGCGACGGCGCAGAGTATGGGACAGCGGTAGTCTACGACTTCCCCAAGACAAAACTTATTGATGGTCCGCAGCAGATCGAGGCCCGCATCGATCAGAATGCGCAGCTCTCAGGACAATTGACGCTGTGGAATCAACAAGGCTCCCACGTGCTGCGCGGAAGCCTGCTCGTTATTCCGTCAGGGAGAGCACTCTTATATGCGGAGCCCATCTACCTTCAGGCTCAGCAAAGCCCCATGCCGGAACTGCGCCTGGTCGTGCTTGCACTGCAGGATAAGCTTGCATACGGCACTACGTTCCAGGCAGCACTGAGAGCTCTTTTTGGCGGAGAAGTTTCGTCGCTGAACACGAGCGAGGTGCCACAAGCCGCGCTTGCACTCCAGGGGGCGGCCCAACCCTCGACAGACATCAACGTACTCATCTCTGAGGCAGCCAAAGACTTTGCCGATTACCAGCGCTTAACGGCCGCGGGTAAGCTTGGCGAAGCTGGGCAGAAGCTCGATGCCCTCAAAGGCGTACTGGAAAGACTAAATGCGCATGGGAAGTAAACTCATTTAGTTTTATCGATTCTCATAAGGGCGGCGTCAAGCCTCTGCGGCTGACAGAAATTTCCGCATACCCGTGGGCCAAAAAAGGATACCGAACCCCTACAACTTTTTATACATTTTGACCTGCGGCGCCACTGCGACAAGTCGCAGGACTGGGCCCCCTAGACAGCGAGATCAAATACGAATTGATAATTCTAGTGCACTACCACCGACCCCGTGTGCACACGGCTCTCCTCTAAGTCGAGCTCTCGCTGAAGCGTCCTCAGCACTTCATCATCAATTTGTCCCTCATCCCGCAACCGTATCAGCGCCTCTCGTTCCACCTGAAGCACCGCCAAAATCGCAGCACTCCGCCGCGCCTGATCAACTAGCCCCTGCACCCGCTCCTCCCGTTCCACTGGCATTGCATCCAATCTTTGTTGGTAGCTCGCGATCAACTCCCCAAACATCGCGGACTGATCCCGATTCTTCGACCGCTTCCGGTCGAGATGTACCAAGGCCTCTCGCAGCAAAACACGCCGTGCCTCCTGCTCTTCATCCTTGATGCGAACCGGTTCCGACAACCCCAGCCTTCGAATCAGCCATGGCAGCGTCAGTCCCTGCACCACCAGCGTCGCCACGATCAAACAAAAGGCCAGATAGATAATCATGCTCCTCTGCGGAAACGTCCTTCCACTCGGCAACACATAGGGCAACGAGACCGCGGCCGCCAGCGACAACACCCCGCGCATCCCACCCCACCCAATCACAAACAATCCTCGTGGCTCTGGCTCCTCCACCTTGACCTTCTGTACCCAACGCCGCACTGCGTATGCGATATAGGTCTCCCCATACACCCACGCCATCCGCAGCGCGATTATCACTACGCTAAAGCCAACCCCATACTCCACCAGCACGATGCGGCTCAGACCACCAATCTGTCCCATCACATACGGGAGTTGCAGCCCAATCAACACAAACACGATTCCGTTCAGCACAAAGGTCAGCGCATCCCACACCGCTGTCATCTGCAACCGCACTTGCGGTGACATATACTCCGGGCTCTTCCGGCTCATATACATGCCGCATGCAATCACGGCGATCACACCCGATGCATGCGCCCGATCGCCTATGAGGTACGCCGCATAGGGCACCAGTATGCTGATCACGATTTCAATCGGCCCGTCATTCACCCACCTCTCAAACAAGGCCACAACACCGCCGACCGCCAGCCCAATGAGTACACCGCCGCCGATCAAAAACACCAGCCGCCCAATCCCTTCCACGACCGATGGGGTTCGGCCCGTCATCAGCATGGCAAGCCCAAACTGTAGTGCTAGCAACCCGGTGCCATCGTTCACCAGGCTCTCCGCTTCCAGAATGTCCACTATTCGCTGCGGTAGCCCAACCCTTCGCGCAATCGACGTTGCTGCAATCGCATCCGTTGCCGCCACCACCGCGCCCAGGAGTACTGCAGCCTTCCAATCGAAGCCCGGCAACAACGAACCTGCCACCAGAGCCAGTCCCACCACCGTGAACAACACCAGACCTACCGCAAGCATCGCGATGCTGACGAAATTACGCTGGAACTCTCTCCACGATAGCGTCCAGGCTGCCGAATACAGGAGCGGAGGCAGGAACACAAGAAAGACCAGATCAGGATCGAGCCCAATCCGTGGCATTCCTGGAAGAAAGCTCACCAGCAATCCGGCAATCACGAGCAGGATCGGATAGGGCACCTTCAGCCGCCGCGCTAGTCCTGCAAACATTGCCACAAACACGAGCAGCAGCAGGAAAACTGCCTGGACGGCCTGTATGCCAGCACCACTGACCATCAGCCCACCCACCAGATACATCCGCGACCGATGTCGGACATAAGGATCATGGTCTATTATCCCTCCGCATCAGAGCCAAGACGCTCAAATCCTCTCCTTACTCGTCCGCCACAGCAAGGCTATTACTGCGCAACGAGCGATAGCGAATTTACCGACTTTACGAATTTCTTATTCGGCACGGAGTATCCTATGCTGCACGTCGGCCATGGATCTCATCGCCGACCGGCGGAGCACTGAATGTCGTTGTTTGATCTCTTAATTGGCAAACCCCTCGCAACTTCCGAGGAACGCGCGGAGCATATCGGTCCTATCGCCGGCATTCCCGTCTTCGGCCTTGACGCGCTCAGCTCAGCTGCTTATGGTCCGGAGGCCGCTCTAACGCTTCTCATCCCCCTTGGCCTCGCGGGCATTCAGCACATCGTACCCATCAGCTTCGCCATCATCGGTCTGCTGGTCATCGTCTTCATCTCCTACCTGCAGACCATCGACGCCTATCCCCACGGCGGTGGAAGCTACACGGTCGCGTCGGAGAACCTCGGCGCAAACGCCGGCTTGCTAGCTGCTGCGGCGCTGATGATCGACTACATCCTCAACGCGGCCGTCGGCATCTCCGCGGGTGTAGGCGCGCTGGTCTCCGCCTTTCCCGTGCTCCAGCCCCACACGCTCGCGCTCTGCCTCTCCATCCTGCTCATTCTCACCCTGATCAACGTGCGCGGGGTCAAGGACACCGGCACCGCCTTCCTCATCCCCACCTACCTCTTCGTCGGCACGCTGCTGTTCGTGATCGTCGTTGGAGCGGTACGCGCCTTCGCCGCTGGCGGCCATCCGGTCCCGATCGTCGAGCCCCCACACCTGCCCGTCAGCGCGTCGATGCTCTCACTCTGGCTTCTGGCCAAGGTCTTCGCCAGCGGATGTACGGCCATGACCGGTGTTGAGGCCGTCTCGAACGGCGTCAACGCCTTCCGCGAGCCCACGCAGAAGAACGCCAAGCGGACGCTCACCATCATCATCGTCCTACTCATGGTCTTTCTCGCCGGCATTGCGTTGTTGTGCCGCGCATACTCGATCGGCGCCACAGACCCTGGGGCGACCGGTTACCAGAGCATCCTCTCCCAGCTTACCGCCGCGGTCATGGGCCGCGGCTGGTTCTACTACGTCACCATCGGTTCAATCCTCGCGGTGCTCGCGCTCTCGGCGAACACGTCGTACGCCGACTTCCCGCGTCTCACGCGCGCCATCGCGATGCACGACTATCTCCCGCACGTCTTCAAGGTCCGCGGGCGTCGCCTGCTTTACTCCCACGGCATCGTTGCGCTGGTAGGCTTCACCGCACTCCTGCTGATCGTCTTCGGCGGCGTAACTGATCGCCTCATTCCGCTCTTCGCCATCGGTGCCTTCCTCGCCTTCACGCTCTCGCAGGCGGGAATGGTGGTCCATTGGAAGCGCCTGGGCGGCAAGGGCATGGTACGCCGCATGTTCATCAACGGTGTGGGCGCCGTCGCCACCGGCATCACGCTTATTGTCGTGCTTGTCGCCAAGTTCACCGAAGGTGCATGGATCACGGCGATTCTGGTTCCCGCCCTGATCATTACGATGAGCGCGGTCAAACGCCATTACGATCGTGTCGCACGCCAGATTGCCGTCGATTGCCCCATGCGCGTCGAAAACCTGGTCGAGCCTTTCGTCATCGTCCCGCTCGATCGCTGGTCGCGCATTACTGAAAAGGGCCTGCGCTTCGCTTTGAAGATCAGCGACCAGGTTCAAGCCGTCCACGTTGACGCTGAGGATTGCTGCGACGAGGTGAAACAGATGTGGCAACACAATGTCGCCGCGCCCTTGAGCGAGTCGGGGATGAGCGTTCCCGAGCTTATTCTTCTTTCCTCGCCCTACCGCTTCGTTATAACGCCCCTCGTCGAGTACATCCTGAAGGTCGAGCGCGACCATCCTGATCGTCAGATCGCCGTCCTCGTCCCCGAGCTTGTCGTCAAACACTGGTGGCAGACTCCGCTTCACAACCAGCGGGCTCAACTGCTGAAACTGCTTCTTCTTGTTCGGGGGAATCAGCGCATCATGGTGATCAACATTCCCTGGTATTTGTAGCTCGGACGTCCAGCGCAGCTTCGATACGCCGGCGAAGCTTTTGGCTGCGTCACCTGGATCGAATCACCTGGAAACGGACAGAATAGCCGAAGCCAATCGAGTGATCGGGTGTTGCAGCCGAAAGACCGAAGCCGCAATGAAAGTCGAGTTGCTGATGCGGCGTAGGCTTATATGCCGTGCCGAAATCGATCACGTGCTGCGGACCGCCACGTTGGGGAAAAGCGCCGGAATATTCAATGTAGGCATCCCAGGGCGGCTTAAGCTGCCGGTCAAAATACACACTGGACTGGCCAGCTAAATTCCGCCGCGCTGCCTCGGTCGGCCACATAAGGGAGAACATTCCAGCGACCGTCCAGTTCTTTGTCAGCGAGCGCGACCAGGATAGCTGGACGGTCGGATCATAGCCATGACTTGATATCAGGTTCGCCCCCGTGGGAAGGCTCACGGAGGGTATGAGGGCGACGTTAAATCCGCCGCGTGTTGGGCCAAGCTGCTGTTTGAACCCCAGGCTCAAATCACCAAATCCATCGGCGAATCCGGACGCGGTGGCGTCATTGAAAAAGTAGTTCGGCACCCCAAAACGAAGCTCGGTCTTTCTGGCGATTCCAAATCGCACCGCTGTCTCGGGGAGATCGTAGCCACGTTGACCTCCATTGCTGGTCTCCTGAACTCCGGTCTCAAACTGCAGGCTTCCACAGGGGACGACAACACTCGAACTTATGATCTGCGGCCGATCTGTGGCGATGGTGCTTTGCGCATTGGCACCGCAGGTCTGAGCGTTCGCTTGGAGTGCGAGGGTTCCCGTCATGACGGACAAGAACAGCGCAGATGTAGACCGCGGCATGCAGAAGATAGTAACGGAAGACCGATATCTCAAGTGTCAATTGGGGGCGTAGTTAGGCTCTTCCGCACAATTATGGATTCTTTATGGATTCCTAACGAACTCTTTATCGTGCGCTGGCTAGTTTGAACGGTGGTTTAGTTCGCGTGCTCAAGCCGCGCGGAGGCCGCCAGAATGGAGCAGTAAAGTGGAAAAAACGACGAAATCGACCAGTAAGAGCCTTTGTCTGATGGGGTTGACCATTGGAGTGGGGCTGACTTTCAGCGCAGGAGATTTGCGGGCGCAGACCCAGTCGTCCAATCTGCAAACAGCAGTGGAGGGTACACAGACGCTGCAAGACCAGAAGATTCAGCAATTGCAAGACAAGTTGGAGGAGATTCAGCAGCAGATCCTCGAACTGAAGCGGGCTAACTCAGCCCAGCCGGAGACGCACCACTTCACGACGGCCAAAGCCTCTGCTCCACCGCCATCTATTTCGGAGACGGAGCCGGTAATAACTGATCCCTCCAATCCAAATTCCGAGCCGTTCGCCTTTGCCGATTTCACATGGCTCACGGGCAACGCTCGCACCATAGATACCCCGTACGCAACCAAGTTCTTCACGCCGGAGATTCGTACGGACGTCAATTACACCTACGACTTCCGTCACCCGCAGGACAATACCATCAGTGGATCGAGCGAGGTCTTCCGTGCGAATGAGGTGCAACTAACCCAACTTGGAGTCGGCGGTGACTTCCATTACGACAACGTGCGCGCCCGCCTGATGACGCAGTTCGGCCTGTACTCCCAGACCACGCCCCGCAACGATGCAAGTCCAGCACGCGGCCAGTGGAACCTTGCGGACGCATATCGCTATGTCTCAGAAGCCTACGGCGGCTATCACTTCAACGTGCAGCATGGCTTGAACATCGACGCCGGAATCTTCATGTCTTACGTCGGCCTGTTTTCCTACTACCAGTTCGACAACTGGGCCTATCAGCCCTCGTATGTCTCTTCCAACACACCGTGGTTCTTCAACGGCGTACGCGTGCAGTGGTTTCCGACAGCGAAATTGAAGATCGAACCGTGGTTCATCAACGGCTGGCAGTCCTACGGAAGGTTCAACAATCGGCCAGGTCTCGGCGGACAGATTCTGTGGAGGCCCAACGGCAACTGGTCAATCGTTGGCAACCAGTACGGCTATGGCGAGGATGCTCCTGGCGTACCCACCCGCACCCGCTACCACACCGACGACAGCGTCCAGTACAAGTACTACGACCGCCCCACGTCATTTATCAGCAAGGCGGCCGCCACACTCACCGGAGACGCGGGTTGCGAGAGCGGCGGCGGTGTCAGCTGCTTCGGCAACGGCAAGACCGGACCGAAGCAGAGCTTCCTCGGCTTCATGGCTTACAACCGCATATGGTTCGATCGCGATCGTTACGCCCTGACTCTTGGTGGTGGAAAGATCAACAACCCGGGCCGATATCTCGTGCTATTGCCGCCAATCAATGGAGCGACAGCGGCCTCGGGAACACCGTACTTTACGGAAAATCCAGGCGATCCGTTTAAAGCATGGGACGTTTCGGTTACAGGAGACTACATGCCGAGCCAGTACTTCACCTATCGCCTTGAGTACAACCACCGTGCGGCGAACGTTCCCTACTTCACCGGCCCTGGAGGCGTAACACCTCCCGGAGGAAACACTGGCACACCGGGTTCTGTTGTAACGGGCTGGACTCCGGACCTTCGCTACAGCGAAAACCGGATGACCGTCGCCTTCCTGGTGAAGTTCTAGCCGAGTGGCTGGCAACGGCGCACTCTCTTTTGCCAGCCACACCTTTTCTTCCGTCAGACAGAAATCCGCAAAGGCTCGCGGTGCGGTCGAGGTGCTGAGCGCGTGACGCCTACACTTGCTTCTCCGTCCTAAGGCTCTGGTCTTCTTTGCAAGAACGCGCTTTCCCTTTTTTGGTCCCAATATAGATGACATTTATACGCACACGCTCCGTGAAATCGCTCTCACAAGTTTTCAGAAGAATGCTGCTGCTCCTAACTCTCAGCGTCCAGATCGATACTCTGATTATGACCGCCGATGCGCAGTCGCATAATGTTGACGGCACTCTCCTGTTAGAAGCTAGAGTAAACGGAAACCCGGCCATTCTAATGCTCGACACTGGCGCGGAACATTCTCTCCTTGATCGGGATTTTGCACAGCGACTAGGTCTTCGGCCAGTTGCAGTTGCCAATATTGAAAGACCTTACTCGTCGGACAAAACCGAGATTGTGCTCGTGCATAACCTTGAAATTCCACCGATTCACAGCAATGATCTACAGGTGATGACGGATGATCTAACAGCGAGTTCCGTTGCGCTTGGTGTCCACATTGATGGTGCTTTGGGAAATGATCTACTCCACAAATTTACGGTCACGCTTGATTATTCTGCAGGGTCCGTTAGGTTCGACCATACATCCATTGTGCATCACGGCATTCCCATCAAGTTGGCTAGAATCGACAATCGATATGTTGTGCACTTGAACTTCGATGGTGTCCCTTTGATGTTTTTGCTAGACACAGGCACAAACTTCAGCGTTCTTTCACAAAGTGGATGGCAAAAGCTGAATCAAAAGAAAACGGCGCTCCCTCTCGTCGATGGTGTTCGCACATCGGGAACGTCAGCCACGTCTAAATTGATATGTGTCCACGAGATGGCTATTGGGGGTATTTCAACCCAAAATCTGCCAATGAGAGTGCATCCGCCAACGTCCATCGGATTCTTTGCAGATCCCAAAGTGGACGGCCTACTGGGCAGTGATTTTATAAGGCAATTTGTCGTTGTGCTTGATCTGGCGAATGACACTTTGTACCTTCGACAGGACCATAACTTCAAGGCTGATCGAAATAGATTCTCTACCATCGGTATTCAGTTCGCGAAGGATGCTACGGGGTTCTTCACCGTTATGGCGGTTTGGAGCCCGACTCCGGCATCTGAGGCAAGTTTCGAGGTAGGGGATCAAGTGCTCTCAGTCAATGGAGTAAGTACGATCGGAATGACTCAAGAGGATCTATCGAGTCAATTACATGGGGAACCGGGACGTAAAATCCAGGTAGGAATCCTGTCGGTCGGAAATCAACGTATTGCTAGTTTGGCAATGAGAAATCTTGTTTGCCAATCGCCTCTTATTGTTACTCGGTAAGTCCGCTGAACGGTCAGGCGACGGTGCTCTGCACCCGGCGAAGCAGATTGCCCAGACGCTGATTTTAATGCTGGCCAGTTCAGTCATGGATCTCCCTCGAGAATCTTCTCGTTCCCGCAGGGACGGCAAATTGCGGTCTGGACTCTCTTCTTCAAAGCCCTATTCCCCGCCTTCCAAGGAAAGCCAGAAGAGATCGGGCATGCTTTTAGTCAGGCTTTCACTATGCTCGACCGACGCATCAGCCTGTTTCTCTGTCTTCCGCTCGCGACGCTCGATACGTTCTCCTTGCAGAAGGAAATCGACAACATTGGGAAGCGGTAGACGCCCGGCGATGCGATTGTCACGCTGCACTCAAATCCCGGAATCCCGCCTGTTTGTTTTCAATCTTTTTCCGGGATATAAGTGCATTATTCCTGCACTAAAATCCCGGATTACTGCACATAAAACCCGGACAAAGTTCTTGCTGAAGTTTGTCCGGGATTTAAGTGCATAAATTTCGATATGCCCCTTTATATGCACCGGTTTCGTTCCGGGATTTAAGTACAAACAGGTGGGCTAATTCCGGGATTTAAGTGCCGAAAAATAGCCTCGTGGAGGCTATTCCGGCATTTGAGTGCAGCGTGACAGCAACAATTCCAGATATTCAGCTGGGCTGTCGGCGCGCATGAGCGCCAGTTCAAGGCAGGAAAAAACCGCGACCGCGAACGCATTGAGGGAAAACAGCAAATGGGCTGCTCTTGGTTTCTGGCGGAGCCCAATTCCCAAGTTGATCAGTGACATCGTGACGCAAGCTCCGGTCACCATCGGCCACAGCATGGTTATCCAAGTCATGGCTGGTTCTCCGCAGCATGGTCCGTGGCGGCAAAAGACGTGGGCGTCGCGCAGGAACGTGTGACTTTAGCGGAGCGACTGCACGGGTTCAGGTTGTGCGCCTCTTGCACCGAATCACCAAAAATGCATCGCCGCCAGCGTGAAACACGCCGACTAGTGTGGAAACCAGATGATCATAGTCCAGCGCCGTGAAGGTAGTTGACTATCGCATCCCGGTTACGAAAACACTGCGGCCTGCGAACCTTCCCGGCAACAGATACCCGAAACACACACCGTAAGACTTTGCCCACGTGTCCCTATGGGGCGGTAGCTCAATCTTCTATGGCCACGCATGCTGGAGGCAGGTCGGTGGACCACTTCTCGATCGCCTTCGGTCCACGCTTCTGCAGCGGACAGGCTTGATCCGAAACCAGAGATGCCTCACTTCAGATATGCCCTAACCAGATCGATCATGTCTTCCGCCAGTTCATGTGGTGGGGTCAAGCTTCGCTCTGGTGACAGCAGATGGTGTCGAATGTGATCTTCCAAGACCTCTGCCATCAGGCTGTTGATACCGCCGCGCACGTTCGCCAAAAGCATCAGTACGTCGGCGCAGTCGTCGCCGGTGGTGAGGGAACGTTCGATGGAGTCCACCTGTCCACGAATCCGCTTGATGCGAGAAACGAGCTTCTGCTTTTCCTTGTCGAGATCGGTCATGTTCTCCTTGACTATATCCTATGGGGGTATGATACAAAGATCGAGCGGGGATTTTGTCTCCGCAGGAGATGCAAAACAACAATATGAGCATAAATTCCGCACAAGAGCCTCCAAGTATCCGGAGGTCTTTCCTGTGTTGCGATGAGCGCTCAGGACGTCGCTTCTAGCCTTACCAGGACGATTCCCTCACCGCTCAACACAGCATACGACCTGTGACCTTGAGCGCGTGAGCCGGTGATCTTAAACGTCCGACTCTCCACTCCCCAACCGATGGTTCATGCCGCCACCCGATCCGCGCCTCAAGCGCCGGATGCGGTCGCGTCTGCCTGAGCTAAAAACGGGGGAACGATGAACAACAAGCTACTAACGATCCGGAAGACCGGTCGACTGACCCGTGTCTGGGTGCCTACAGGCAATATTCGGACTCCACTCGCATGCGTATGGGTTGAAGCCTATACCTTTCATCAGGCTTCCGCCGCACCATCCTCTTCAAATGATGAGACAGGGGGATTGCGACTGTGCGCGTAGAGGAACCTCGGCTCGACGTTACCGCAACGCAGGCCACCCACGGTGTTGTCGTCCGCAGCGCCTGGCAGAAGCATGCGCTCACCTTCCTGATGGTCTTTGGCCCTGGCCTGATCGTCATGGAAGCGGATAACGATGCTGGAGCAGTCTCGACCTATATGCAGGCCGGTGGCCAGTACGGCCTGCATCTGCTGTGGCTGCTGGTTGTGCTCTTGCCCATCTGCTATTTCGTGCAGGAGATGGTGGCCCGACTGGGAATTGCGACCGGCAAAGGCCATGCCGCGATGATCTACGAGCGGTTCGGCAAGTGGTGGGGGCGTTTCTCACTACTTGACTTGCTCGCCGTCAACTTTCTCACTCTCATCACGGAGTTCGCTGCGATCTCGCTTGCGCTCAGCGCGCTCGGGATCAGTCCCTACATCTCAGTACCGGTGTCCGCAGTCGGCTTGACGTTGATGGTGGTGACCGGAAGCTACCTGCGCTGGGAGCGGATTGTCATTGCACTTTGCTTGATGGATTTGACCTGGTTCGTCCTTGCCTTCAAGGTACATCCGCATTGGGCGACTGTTGCCCACAACTCCGTCGTGCCGACGATGCCAGCAGGGGGCATTACCAGCAGTCTTGTGTTCCTTGTGATCGCTATCGTCGGTACAACCATCGCCCCATGGCAGCTCTTCTTTCAGCAGAGTTGCGTCGCCGAGAAACGGCTTCGGTTTGCCGACCTGAAGTGGGCGCGACTGGATACGCTGATCGGAGCAACCTTTACCGTCTGTGTCGCCGGCGCGATGATGCTGGTTGGGAACTACGGCTTTGAACACAAGATTGCTTTCCAGGACCCGGCGCAACTCGCCCTGGCACTCGGCCCGATTGCCGGCAACTTCGTTCGCAATGGCGTTCTGCTGCTGATGGTCAACGCCGCCGTGCTGGGAACGACGGCCATCTCACTCGCGAGCGCATGGGCCTATGGCGAGGTGAAGGGTTGGGAGCATTCCCTACACAAAAAGTTATGGGAAGCCCCCGGGTTCTATGCAACCTACATCGCGTGTGTCGGAGCGGCTGCGGCCATCGTGCTGATTCCTCATGTGCCGCTGCAACTTGTCATTATCAGCGTGCAGGTGTTCGCGGGACTCATCCTGCCCTCCGCCATCATCTTTCTCCAACTGCTGCTCAATGACCGGGAGTTGCTCGGCGATCGCTGGGTCAACCGGCCATGGAACAACTACATCAACTGGACGATCATCATCGTCCTCTTTGCCCTGTCGCTGCTGCTTGCGGCGCAGGTGATTCTTCCCAACTTTTTTCAGTAGAGAGGTGAGTCATGGCAACCATGGGAGTATCCCCCGATGTAAGGGGATTCCGCGTTATCCATCCGCTGGATGACGTTACAGAACAGAAGTGTTTCACCGAAGGTCTTGGCAAGATTCGCATGACGCGGGCGGTGCGTGTTTCGCTTGGGGTCCTACGGGCCTACCTGATTTTGATGACGCTGATGCTCAGCTACCACGTCCTTGATCTCTCAGGTCTTTTGCACAAGATTCACTAACCGCCCGCAATACGAAGGAGGAAGTATGGACGACCCGGTTCCAAGTGAGCCTCCGCATAGCCGGAGGCCAGCGGCAATCCCTTTCTGAGCACGACATCGCATGATGCTCTCCGCTCGCAGCAGGGGTTCTCCGCTCACTGCGCGAGCTTATTGAACAAGCTCCGTAACAACTGAGTGCCTGCGTTTCAGACAGACGCAGACGAAAGACTCACTGGCGAGCCGGATAGCGGCTCCGCCCAGAACGGTAGACGTGTGCCTGCATCAATGGCTGGACACGCTACACCGGAGGCTACGATGAACCATCGCAAACTGATTAACGATGCCTGGACGTATAACGCAAATATTCGCGCCGAAGATGGTCTGCAGCCGCCTCGTGGGTGGAGATCTCTACTGGACAATCTTTTGATCCCAGTCGGATTCATTCTTGTTCTAGTCCTGTTTTCCTTCTTGATGAGTCATTCTGCTTTTGCTCAAACAGGAAGCGGAAGGATAACCGGATCAGTGAAGGACGGGAGCGGTGCCCTCATCTCCGGCAGCAGCGTGTCTCTGATCAACACGGCGACTGGCGCAACGCAGAAGACGACGAGCAATGGAGAGGGTGTATTCACCTTTCCCGTAGTCCCGGTTGGTCAATACGAGCTTGATGTAACGGCGGACGGATTCACGCCGTACAAGCAGACGAACAAGATCAAGATCGATGTGAACACGGCCCTCGCGATTGATGTTCCGTTGCAGATTGCACAGGCATCTTCCGTGGTCACAATCACTGAGAACACCGCTGAGGTTCGCACTACAGACACGCAGATCGGACAGACCATCGAGAGCAAACAGGTGGTCGATATTCCACTCAATGGACGGAGCTATACCGACCTGCTCGCAGTGCAGGCTGGCGTCTCCCCGATTACGACCAGCGGTGCGGCCAACACCAGTTCTGGCGGCGGCTTTGGAACGGTACCTGCCGCAGGCGAGACCAACACAGGCCAGTTCTCCATTCATGGTCAGCGTGAATCCGATAACGCTTATTACCTCAACGGCGCAAGCGTTCAGGAGACCATCGGCCAACAGGCCGGTATCATCCCGAACCTTGATTCGATTGCCGAGTTCCGTATTCTATCGAGCAACGTGGATGCCGAATATGGCAGCTTCACTGGCGGCATCATCAACGTGGTGACGAAATCCGGATCGAATGCTTTTCATGGAAGTGCATTCGAGTTCTTTCGCAATACGCATCTGGACGCACGGAACTACTTCTCGCCCGAGCGTGCGGCCTTCCATCAAAACCAGTACGGCGGCACCATCGGCGGACCAATTCTTAAGGACAAGATCTTCTTCTTCGGCGACTATCAGGGACAGCGCTTCATCCAAGGCATTGAGACCGGCTCCGTCAGCGTTCCCACCAACGCGAACCGCACTGGGGATTTCACGGATTCCGCAGACAGCCTCAAGGGTACTGTGAACGGACCTTACCTTGCGCAGACTCTGAGCCAGCGCCTCGGCTATCAGGTCAGAATGAATGAATCCTTCTATACCAACGGCTGCACAACTTCGAGTCAATGCGTCTTTCCAAACGCGATCATACCGATGAGTGCGTGGGGCACCGCGCCCAAGCGCATGCTGCAGTACATTCCCATTGGCAACATCGCCGATGGAACATTCTCATCCGGTGCCTATAAACGCAGCATCAACGACAACAAGTTCGGTGGCCGTCTCGACTTCAACTCCAATCGATTCGGGACGTCCTCTATCTACTACTTCAACGACCGCTACAACCTCGACGATCCCTATCCCAGCGGCCTCGGGGGAGCCACCCTACCCGGTAACGGCTTCGCCTACGATGCAACTTCGGTAGGTGTAGACCAGACCGTCGTCTTTAGCAACATCCATACCTTCGGCGTGAATACCGTCAATGAGGCCCGGTTCGGCATCACTCGTCTTGACAACCACATTGGAACACCCCAGGGCGGTGTCGGCGTCACGCTTGCCGATCAGGGCATTCAGGCGGGCGGCCAGGGTATCGTCCAGGGCTTCCCACAGCAGGCTGGCGTGGAAGAGATGTTCTTCAACAGCTTTTCGGTAGGAACGAATCCGTTCTCCATCGCTCAGGTAAACGACACATACGATCTGGGAGACAGTCTCTCGCGGACCATCGGCAACCATACCCTCAAGATGGGCGGACGCTATATCTGGTACAAGGTCAAACAGAATCCCAACCTGGTCGCTAACGGGACGTTCTCTTTCTTTGGCACCGGCAACCAGACCACTGGAAACGGCTTCGCCGACTTCCTGCTCGGAACGCCCGACTTCTATTCGCAGCAGTCCACGCCGGTGTTTTACGAGAGTGCGGCCGATGGTGACTTGTTTGCTCAGGACAGCTTTCGCATCCGCCCGAACCTTACGCTCAACTATGGCCTGCGCTGGGATTATGTAACCCCCTGGGCAGAGAAATATCATCAGACGACGACCTTCGTGGCGGGCGTACAGTCGGTCACGTTCCCGGGGGCACCGCTGGGCTACCTCGTGCCGGGAGATCCGCTTCCAGGCGGAGGCAAGATTCCGAACGCGATTGCACCTACACCCAAGGACAACTTTTCTCCACGATTCGGACTCGCTTACTCCCCGAGCTTTTCGGATGGGCTGATCGGTAAATTGACCGGTGGCCCAGGCAAGACCAGCATCCGGGTCGGAGGCGGACGTTTCTTCACTTCGCCTCAGGGACTCACTGTAGCCTATCCAACTGGGAATCCGCCTTACGGCCTGACCTACACCAGCCCGGAATCACCGGTCATGGAGACGCCCTTCATCGGCGCTCTCTCGGGCACGCAGTATCTTCAACAGTTTCCTGTAAATGTGCCTTCATACAACGTCTCAACCACCAATCCCGACAACGCTGTCGATTGGAACCGTTACTTCCCCATCAGCGGAGCCGGCAGTGTGTACTACAAAAACAAAACCAGTTATTCGATGCAGTACACCCTGTCCATCGACCGCGAGATGAGTGCGAACACCCTGTTCAGCATTGCGTACGTCGGTTCGCTTGGGAGGCACCTGCTCACCGTACATGGAGCTAATCCAGGCAACCCCGCTCTCTGCCTCAGCCTGAGTCAGCCAACGGAGGTTGCTCCCGGTTCGCCGACCTGCGGACCGCTTGGAGAGAATCTCGTCTACACGCGAGCGGATGGCACAGTGGTCAATGGAACGCGTGGCCCCTTCCCCAATCAGATCGGGACCGATGCGTACTACCAGAACATGGGCAATTCGCACTATAACGGGCTTGAACTGACCCTCAAGCGGACCACTGGGCCACTGTCCTTGCTCGCCAGTTACACCTATTCCAAGTCCTACGATCAGACCTCAAGCATCCAGGAGCAAGTCGATCCGTATGACTATCACCGGCTGGATGGAATATCCGCCTTCGATCTGAAACATAACTTCGTCGTCAGCTACAACTACGATCTTCCTGTCGCTCGTCTGTGGCGTCCGAATCGGCTTACCAGCGGCTGGGCACTGTCCGGAATCACTCGTTTCGCTACTGGCGTTCCGGTGACATTTGCGAGCTTCGGTGACAACTACCTGGTGCAGGTGCAGAACAACGGCGTCAATGCGACGAGCATCGACATGCCGAACTACGACGGTACCGGCTACAAGATCAATCGCAATCCAAGGAACGGCAAACCGTTCTTCAACAATCTGGCCTTCACTCCAAATGCCCTCGGAACGCAGGGTAACTCCAAACGCCGCGACTTCTACGGCCCTGGCATCGACAACTACGACATGGCGCTGCACAAGGTGACGAATCTCACCGAGGGGCGTTCGTTGGAGCTTCGTTTGGAGATGTTCAATGTCTTCAACCACGCGCAGTTCGATGGCGGCAACGCGGTTGACGGAAACATCGGCAACCAGGGCAGCACCTTTGGTTTCGTCACCAAAGCAGCCGATCCTCGTATCGGTCAGATCGCAGCAAAGTTCCGGTTTTAGTGGGATGAGGGAGGCTAACAGCCTCCCTCGTCTTTCATGCCACCTGAACGGAGAGAGACATGATCGGAATCAGTACACTTCATTTTTCCATTCGCTTGTTGCTCGCAATTGCAATGGGCGCGACAGTTGGTTTGGAACGGCAATGGCGGCAGCGCATGGCTGGCACACGCACCAATGCGCTCGTTGCCGCTGGAGCTGCAGCCTTTGTGATGTGCGGATTGCTGCTCGACAATGACCCTTCCGCGCGCGGGCGGATCGTCTCTTACATCGTATCGGGAGTGGGCTTTCTCGGCGCAGGCGTCATCTTCAAGGATGGCGCAAGCGTGCGTGGGCTCAATACCGCTGCCACGATCTGGTGTTCCGCCGCTATTGGCGCACTTACTGGGCTCGGTTCTTTTCATCTGGCGCTTGTGCTTGCTTTCGCGGTTCTCTTCACGAACATGATCCTCCGGCCACTGGCCTATCGCCTTCACCCCGTCCTCCCAGAGGCAATTCCTGCCGAGACGCTCTATGAGTTAAAGCTCGACTGCAAGGTCTCCGCTGCCGCCCACATCCGCGCTTTGCTACTTTCCACCATCACACCGCTCCCCGTTATGTTGCATTCCATCCATGGGGAACAGAACGACACGAACGAGCAAACCCACATCCGCGCCGAGATAACGACCGCAGGCCGGAACAACGAAGCTATTGAACAGGTAGTGATGCGCCTCTCTATCGAAGATGACGTCTCAACCCTGAGCTGGTCGATCATTGAATCGGCAATGGAGTAAGCGAATGAATGGAACACCTTCAACCATCGAGCGCCGCAATCAACGTATTTCCGCGCGTCTGCGCCGTATTCAGGGGCAGATCGTCGCGCTGGAGCGTTCCCTTGCGAAAGAGCCGGAGTTTACTGTCCTCCTCCAAAGAGCGGCGGCGGCTCGGGGAGCAATGAACGGTTTGATAGCAGACCTCATGGAGGAACGCCTGCGCAGCCTTCAGGCGATCGCCGAGAGCGACGAGGCTCGTGCCGAAGTTGCAGAGATGATCGATATTGTCCACGGCTATCTCACCTGATTCTGCGAGCGACCTGACGCCTACCAACGCCTAGGCTCCGTCTGCTTAGCGTTTGGACCGGTTCCACGTCGCTAGTCGAAATACCGAAGCATCCCAGCGAGCAAGAGAGAAATATCCTCTCTGTACCCCCTAAAGCGAAAGACTTGCAAATCGAGAGGGAATCTCAGCGGGCCAGTTCGAGACTGTTACGAAACTCGCCGCCGTCCCGTCGCGCGGAACACTGATAATCCGGTTCCGCAGTACCTGTCTGAAATCGAAAGAAGAGACGGTCCCACGTCGGCGACCGCCTTTAGCGTTCTGCGATCTATGCGCCCACCTTTATTACGATCTTGCCGAACGCACCTCGCCCAAGGTGTTCATAGGCTTCGAGCGCTTCCACGAACGCATAGACCTTGTCTATGACTGGATGGATCTCATGCTTGTTGAGGAAGTCGTTCATCCGTTCGAATGCGCGGGAAGGTGCGACAGCAATGCCGCGAATTGCAGTTTGCCGAAAGATGATACGCATGAGGTCCAGGTTTGATTTCTGACCTTGCAGAAAGCCAATCTGCGAGATGTGGCCGCCGACTCGCGTAGCCTCAACTGACTGGTTCAAGCCGTCACCGCCGACAACATCGAGCAATTGATCGACCCCCTTGCCGTCCGTCAACTCCAGGGCCGCCTTTTCCCAGTCTGGGCGCTTGTTGTAATTGATGCCTTTCCAAACTCCGAGCGCCTTCATCCTTGCGAGATTCTCGTCCTTGCTTGAGGTTGCTATCACCTTCGCGCCAAACGCTGTGGCAATCTGTGCGGCGAATACAGAAACGCCGCCCGTCCCCTGTACGAGGACAGTCTGCCCCGGTTGCAACTGACCATAATCCATCATTGCGTACCATGCGGTCAGCGCAGCAATTGGCAGCGTGGAGGCTTCCTCATCCGTCATCGCGTCGGGAGCCTTGACCGCGCTTTCCGCGTACAAGGTCATGTACTCTGCGAGTCCACCAGGCAGTGGGGTGCCGTAGCAGAATTGCGGTTCATTCGGCGCTGGCAAGCCGTCGACCCAATGGGAGTACAGGTGCGAGTTCAATCGATCGCCTTCTTTGAGGTGTGTGACTTTCTTGCCCACAGCCACGACAACGCCGACCGCATCCGAAACCGGAATCAGGGGTTTGGGAACCATCTCAGGTTCGTATATCCCGTCCACGATTGCCTTATCGCGGAAGTTCAGCGATACAGCGGAGACCTTGATGAGGACCTCGTCATCCTTTGGAGTCGGCGTGGGAACTTCGCCTAATCGCAGGTTGTCCAGTCCAAAGTTGTCGAGCAGCCATGCCTTCATGTGTGAATTCTCCTTAGTTCGAATATACTCGAACAATAGTAGGATGGAGCAAAGGCAAGCAGAAGTTCCAAGATTTTTGAGGGAATACTGAACATGGGAGCATTGCAGAACGAACCCAAGAAAGCAGATCTCCAACTCACTGCTGTCCTTAACGCACTGAGCGATGACACGCGATTACAAATTGTGCAGACGCTTGCCAAGACCCAGGACATCGCATGCAGCTATTTCGACATTCACATGCCGAAATCTAGCCTGTCTCACCATTTTCGTGTGCTTCGATCAGCCGGAGTCATTACGACCCGCAAGGAAGGAACGGCTCTTCTCAATCGTCTGCGAGCAGAAGAACTTGAGGAACGCTTTCCCGGGGTGCTGGAGTCAGTGCTCGCCGCCTCGACCGCGCATAAGCTGCATGTGAAGGGCTCAAAGATGAGAGCTTAACCCTGAGGTGTCATCTAATGAGATTCGTCGCATGGACCGTACCTTTTAAACAGACGCCGATGAGAAGATTAGCCTTGCTAAGCGGAGGTATCTCTTCTTATGGCTTACATCCAAGGTGAAGGACGGCATCAAGCAACACTCTTTCCTGTCGTTCTTGATGATTTGGTACCGGACGATCACATGTGCCGCGTGATTGACGCCTTCGTCGCGAAACTGGTGATGTCTGAGCTTGGCTTCGAACGTGCCGAAGCTGCTGAAACGGGCCGGCCTGGCTATGATCCCCGCGATTTGTTGAAGATTTACTTGTACGGCTATCTGAATCAAATTCGCTCGTCGCGGCGCTTAGAAGCCGAGTGCCGACGAAACGTAGAGTTGATTTGGCTCCTAGGACGCCTGTATCCAGACCACAAGAGCATCGCTGAATTTCGTCGCGTTCACCGCGATGCAATCTCAGCAGCAGGCGGGGAACTCATTCGCTTTGCACGCGACTGTGGGCTAATTCGCGGTGAGTGGATCGCAATCGATGGCTCAAAGTTCCGGGCTGTCGCAAGCGTTGATAGCACTCGCGAACGTCTCGCTCTCCAGCGCTATCTCGATAGTGTCGAGAAGGCTGACGCAGAGCAACAGGCTTCGATTGACCCATGCGCTGTGAAGGCTGCTCTTGAAAAGCTGAGGCATCATCCTGAACCTGATGCCGGATACATGCTGGTGCGGCAAACGGCCCTTCCGGCCTATAACCTCCAAACTGCGGTTGATGCTGAGCACGCATTGATAGTAGCCCACTCCGTGATACTCGACGCTTCCGACATTCGAAGCCTCAAGCCCATGGCTGAAGCAGCGAAAAAGGCAATTGAGCTGGATACTTTCAACGTTGTGGCGGATGCTGGGTATTCCAATGGAGAACACTTCGCTCAATGCGAAGAAGCAGGCATAATGCCATACGTTCCCGTCATGCGCACAGTGAACAACCAAGGTGACGGTACTCTTTTCGGCCGTGATGACTTCCGCTATGAGCCGGACGCCGATAGGTACATTTGCCCTGGCGGCAAAGAACTCCTACGCAAGCACACCAATCACAAAGATCGCTACACGATGTACAAAGCTTCTTCTGCAGACTGCGGAAGTTGTCCACTCAAATCGCGCTGCACCCAGGCCCCCAGGCGGGGGCTGGCCCGACACTTATTCGAAGATGCGCTGAACAGAATGCAAGACCGCGTGACGCCAGAGGCGATGAAGCTACGTCGAAGCACGGTCGAACATCCATTTGCGACGATCAAATACCGCATCTTCGGCCATCCGCGATTGCTGATGCGCGGCCTGTCCGGTGCCCGCATCGAGCTTGGGATCGCGACAATGGCTTACAACCTGAAGCGTATTACGAAAGTGCTCGGCGCAGCCGAACTGACGAAAGCGCTCCATTGCGCCTGATCGAATGGGATTAGCCGTCGAAATCTGATCCCGGCCCAAACTGGAAATCCAGAACACAGCTCACCTAGCTATCTCTCAACTGAGTTTCGTAACGGTCTCGTTCCTGCCCGCAACGCCCACCCTGATCGTCCCGCGCTTTGCGCAAACACGGAACACAAACCTCGCTAAGGGGCGCTGCCCCGATCGCGCGGCGCAAGGGGTCTCCCCAATCTTCCGCGCTGCGCTTGTGCAGACCTCCGCTCCGCTTCACCCTTCCGTTCCGCCTGCGGCTCCCTCTCCAAGGGTGGGAGATACCCCTCCCCGTTGCGCCTTGCTACCCCCGCCTTCGCCAGGAGGCGTTCGGCATGTAGGTACATGCCACGCATGGCATGAAAAGCAACGGCCAGGCCAAGGAGGAAACACCATGAAGACCACCACCAGCACCGTCACCCCCATCAGCGAAAACCCCAAACAGCCGCAGCCACGGCAGACCGCCAAAGAGGTCATCGCCGCCAACGTGAAGAGCCTTATTGAGCAGCTAGAGGCAGGACACAGCGATGCGCTCACCGCCTACCTGAACGCGATGAGCCGATTTCACAACTACTCGTTTGGAAACGTCTTGGAGATCGCCCGGCAGAGGCCAGACGCGACCCGTGTCGCTGGGATGTACGCATGGAACCAGCTTGGAGGTGAACCGTGCGAAACGCCGCGATCGAAAATCAGGATGTGATGGAGGTCCGTCACATCGACCGGAAACCTCCATTGTCAGAACCCCACCCTCGAATTCAGAATGTCGGGACGCCTTTGCCTCTCACAGAGACAGTCTCAAATTCAACAAATGGCGTCGCCCCTTCTCCAACTACTCTTCAATTCCCTTCCCACATTCCGAATCAAGAGCGTCTGCTTAACGCCCGCGAGGTCGCTGCACGCCTTGGTGTTTCGGAGCGCTGGGTTCGGGATCACACCTCGCGGCGTTCCCCGAAAATCCGCGCCGTAAAGCTCGGGACGCTGGTTCGATATAGACGAGCTGATGTTGAGACATTTATGGAAAACCTCGATACATTCCACGCTTTTCATCAGCCCCGCCTTGGTGTATGAAGGAATTGTTCTCCACGACCAGGACCAGGACCAGGAGCAGAAAACGGAGAACTGTATGGCAATGAAGTATCAGAAGGGCACCGTGTACCTGCGTGGTGAGAAGGTGAAGATGTGGTACGGGAAGTTCCTGATGTACGGGAAGGATCAGGAAGGAAAGGAGGTCAGGAAGCATCGTAACGTGGCCATCTGCAAAAAAACCGAAGCTCCCAAGTGGAAAGCCGAGCAGATGTTGCGAGAGATCATTTTGAGTGAAACGAAAGGCGGAGGACTCAAACCAGCCCTCTTCCCCGATGAGACTCTCACGTTTCGCTGGTTCGTCCAGCAACGGTACATTCCGATGCGACAAGGAAGTTGGAGTCCGGCTTACAAGAAGACGAACACCTATCAACTCGATCATTACCTCGTCTCGGCTTTCGGAGATCTGCCGCTATCGCGACTGGATACCTTCGAGATCCAGATTTGGTTGAACGGGTTGGCGGAGAAGGATTATTCCGAGGCGGTCGTGCGGCAATGTTTTAGCAACATCCGCGCGATTACCAAACTCGCGAAGAAGCAGAAGTACCTGAGTGAAGATCCAGGAGAGGACGTCAAGATGCCCCAGACCAAATCGGCCGAAAAGCCGGTGATGCTACGAGAACAGATTCTCTCGCTCATCGGGGCAATTGCGGACCTCCATGACCTGTGTCTTCTCTACATCGGAATCTTCTGCGGGCCGCGTTCAAGCGAGGTGTTCGGTTTTCAGTGGGCATCATGGAACGGCGAATCGCTCCTGCCGCTCGGGACGGCCTATGAGGGCAAGCTTTATCCGGGCCGAACCAAGACGAAACAGAGCAAGGCGCCGATCTCCGTACCGGCGCAAGTCCGTCCGGTCATCGAGGCCTGGAAGGCGATCTGCCCTGATCCATCACCGGAGGCTCTGATGTTCCCCACCTTCGGACGTGGGAAACGGAAGGGACAGGCGGTTCCACGTTGGGGGAAAAACTTCCTCAAATGGCGGATACGGCCGATTGCTCGGAAGTTCGGTATTCCCGATCGCCTCGTCACCTTCCAGGTGATGCGGCGAACGCTGGGTACCGACATGCAGCACCACGGAACGCTTAAGGATACCCAGGGCATACTTCGCCACGCCAGCATCCGCACGACAGGCGATATCTACGTGCAGTCGATCGACGCAAGCGTACAGCAAGCCGTCAACTCCCGCACGATGGCGGTGCTCGAAGGGTTTACCGCGCCGGTTAACGAGATGGGTCTACAGGGACGCAATATCAGGCGTCCGGCAGCAATTCGGCGAAGCGGGAGGAGGAGGTACTTGTAAGTTGTTGATTTTATGGCTCCTGAGGTAGGACTCGAACCTACAACCCTTCGGTTAACAGCCGAATGCTCTGCCATTGAGCTACTCAGGAGTGTGCTGGGACGCGATAGCCTCTCGCGTTGCGCTAAGACAGTTATAACAAAAGCGGAACAAGGGGTCAAAGGGGCAGCAGAGTGACTCGCGAGGAACGCGGCGTTATGATGCGAGCAAGGACTTGAAAGGAAACTTTGCCATGTCACCACGTATCTCTCGATTGACTCGCGACGAGGTTCCGGCTGCGGCAGTAACCATTTATGACCGGTATTTACGCGACCGCGGCAATGTGCCGAACATGTTTCGCACCATGGCGCATCGGCCTGAGATCTTTGAAACAATCATCGCCCACATGGAGGCTGTGTTGAATACGGGGACACTGCCCAAGGCTCTCAAAGAGCTTGTCATTGTACGGACTTCACAACTGAATCGCACACCATATTGCCTTGCTTCACACACGACGATCTGTCGCAAACTTGGGTGGACCGATGCCCAGCTTGAAGCATTGAATGGTGCGGCAGGGAGTGGAGAGTTCACCGAACGGGAGAAAGTGGCGATTCACTTGGCCGAGGTAATGACGCTCGATGCGCACTCCTACACTGAGGCCGAATTTGCCAGATTACGGACTTTTTATACGGAGGGTGAAGTCGTGGAGCTAATGGCCTCTATAGGCCTTTTCAACTACTTCAATCGCTTCAATGACCTGTTGGAGATGGAACCCACTCAACTGGCCAGCGCAGAAGAGTTGGCTCTTGCTGGTGTGGTTCCTGCGTCGGTTTAGCTGGTCTTACGGATAAAGAAGAACAGCTATGTTGTAGGCGGCAAAGGGGCCTGAGTCGTTGGAAACGCAGGCTCCTACCGCTGCCTCATGATATTTTCCTGAATGCAAACGGGATTGAAGCTGGGTGGGCAATTCCCCTAATCTTCCTGCGGTATATCGCATGATGTACCAGGGCTGGCGACGGCCAGCGTAGCCTGTGGACATGCTGCAGGTACGGCGCGCATCTTCGACGCTGATGCCTTTGCCGCCTATCTGCAGACCTGACTGTTCAAGAAGCGAAGCAACCATTACCTCCTGTTCATTGAAACTAAGATACTTGACGGTACTGGCAAAATCTTCGACTGCGAAAAATTGGCGATTCCGAACGACGACAGAGATACCAACGGAGTCGACATTGGGGTCCAGAAGGTTTTCGCGGTGACCTTTAGAATGCATCCATAGATCGTGAATCATGGCGGAATCGGGCGCTTCGGCTACATTTTCCGCGATGAGGCTGAAGCGTGCGCCGGCACTGGCTCCGCGGACGGAAAGATCAGGTTCGCCGGGAAATTGGTGGGAGATATTGGCGTGGGCTGCCATTCGGCGGGCGTGGTAGAGAGCCGCCTGGGCAAGGATGGGATCGCGATGGAGTGGGGGAAGGCCGTGGGCGACGCGGTCTTGATTGGCTGCTGCCAGGAGATACTGCTCTGCTACTTTCGGCCCAGCCGCAGCTTGCTCGGAGGTCGCACGGCTGGGAAAGGCAGCAGCGGACATCACAAGAAACAGAATGATTCCAAACGTCTTATGGCGAATCGTGAAGATCGTATCGTGCTGCCACATTGAAGTGATCCCTGTACCTTTATTTGCCCTTGAGCGATATATCGGCGCGTTGGCAGCGATCTTAAGTGGTGGTGCAGCGTAAGTTAATACCACTTTCGGGGCAGGTGGTGAGAATCAGGGCAGAGGAAGGGGTGGTGCGGAAAGGAGCAGTGTTTGTACAGATTGTAAGTTGCCGGGCGTTAGTTGTTGGTTGCCAGAGGGTTACGGGGCGGGTTCCCCGCATTGTAGGTTTGTGATTTTTTAGGGTTGGTTCGGCGGGGCTAAAAAGCGTTTTTTATTGGGAATTTTGGTGTTTCGAGGATGGCTTTTTGCGGACAAGACGTGGTGAAACGTGTGGCAAACGTGGTTTTAAAAATGTGTCTTTTTTTCAATTTTTGAGGGCGGGAAGGTCAGAACGGTAGCGCAGCATAAGGGTGAAGAGTTTGCGGGCGTCCCAGTAGCGGGGGATGTAGCGTTTAGGCTCGGAGACGGAGCGGAAGAACCAGCCGAGGTAGAACTTGTCGGCCCAGACGGGGATGTGGACCTGGTCGCCGCTAAGGAAGGCAATGGCGGCGCCGATGCAGTGGATCGCCGGACGGTAGGAGAGGTTGCGCTTGAGGTAGAGGCCGAGGCGCTCCTGAGTTCCTCCACCGATGGTGACGATGATGTGCCGGGGACGGATGCGGTTGATGTGTTCGATGAGAGCAGCATCTTCAATGATGGGGCCGTAGAGCGGAGCCATGTATACGTTGTCGGCAGGGACGGCGATTCCCTGCTCTGCGAGCCAGTCGAGGTTAAGCTTTGCGCTGGCGGGGCTGGCCATGATCCAGAGTGTGTTGCCGGGTTCGCGGACATCAAGCTCAAGCAAAAGTTCGCGAAGATATTCGAGGCCGGAGAGCCGACGAATGTTTACGCGCTGAAGGCGGTTCCAGATGAGAACCATGAAGGCCGAATCGGTGATGGCGAGATCGGCGTTAAGCAGGGCTTCGCGATAGTGCGGGTTGCGATCCAGATCTTTGAGCGCTGGAGCTGCGGGAACAACAAGGAGACCGCCATCGCGAAGTTTTGCGATGGCGGCTTGAGCAGAACCGTCAAAAAAGTCGATGCCGAGAATACGGTGATACACAGTGGCGTCAGCGATCTCGGACATTCTTATCGAGCGACTCCAACGAGCATCTCGCTCTCGATCCACGCGTAGGTCTTTGCAAGGCCTTCGCGCAGGCTGATGGAAGGTGCCCAGCCCAGCTTTTCCTGGATGAGCGTGTTATCGCTATTGCGGCCGTTGACGCCTTTGGGGGCGCTCAGGTTGTAGTTCCGCTTTAGCTTGACATCGGCGATCTCTTCAACGATATCGACGAGCTGGTTGATGGTGACGAGCTCATCGGAGCCAAGATTCAAGGGCTCGTGAATATCGCTCTCGAAGATCATCTGTGTGCCCTTGGTGCAGTCGTCGATGTACATGAAGGAACGGGTCTGTTTACCGTCTCCCCATATCTCGATCTCATGCTTGCCCGAGTGCTTGGCCTCAAGGACCTTGCGGCAGATGGCTGCGGGGGCCTTTTCACGGCCACCATTCCATGTTCCCAGAGGACCGTAGACGTTGTGGTAGCGGGCGACACGGGCCTGAAGACCGAAGTCCTCTTCGAAGTGGCGGCACATGCGCTCGCTGAAGAGCTTCTCCCATCCGTAGCCATCTTCTGGCAGGGCGGGATAGGCATCGGATTCCTTGAGGGCGACGACGTCAGGGTTGGTCTGTTTTTCGCCGTTGTAGACGCATGCGGAGGATGAGAAGAAGAAGCGCTCAACGCCCTGATCGCGTGCGGCCATCAGCATGTGAGTGTTGGTGAGGACGCTCAACATGCAGAGTGCCTTGTTGTTTTCGATGAAGCCCATGCCTCCCATATCTGCGGCAAGTTGGAAGACAGCGGTCGTGCCTTCGGCGGCCTTGTAGGCGCTGTCTTTGTCTTTGAGATCGAGGGAGAGGCTTTCTACGTCGTTTGACACCTGATACCACTCATCGAGGGGTTTGACGTCTACGGCGCGGATAACATCGACGCCATTGGCTAGCAGGCTTTGGACGAGGTGGCCACCGATGAAACCACCGGCGCCGCAAACTACTGCTTTTTCTCCTTTGAGACTCATAGGCGGGGAGGACTCCTTTTGGATATTGGATTGTTTTATGTTCTGGTTAATATAACCGGGAATCTCCGAGGGGCTCTAAGGAGTTCTTACGGTTTGAGTATAACTGCACCCTGTTCCATATTGGATTGTGCTTTCGTTGTAGAAGTTGCCTGATAAGAGTCCAGCTTTAATCGATGCAGATCTAGAATTTAGGCGGAGCAACTTGTGGAGATGGCAGAAACGAATATAAGGGCTAGACAGCGAATAAGCGAGGCGGCAAGACGGCAGCCACTTGGAGCGGCAGGGATTCTGCTTCTGATTATATTCGTTATCTGTGCTTTATTTGCACCATGGCTTGCGCCGCAGGATCCGGCGCAGCTTGATTTGACGGGACGGCTGATGAGCCCCTCTGCGGCGCACTGGTTTGGAACTGATGAACTGGGGCGCGATATTCTTTCGCGAACGTTATATGGCGCACGAATTTCGCTGGTGGTTGCAGTAAGTGTCGTGGGGCTGTCACTGGCGCTGGGACTGATGGCTGGAGGTCTGGCGGGATTTTATGGCGGGTGGACTGATACGGTGGTGAATATTTATGTGTCGAATGCGTTTCTGGCGCTGCCGGGAATTCTGTTGGCAATTGCATTTGTCGCGTTCATGGGACCGGGGCTTGTGAATGTCATTCTGGCGCTCGCGATCTCCGGCTGGGTGGGATATGCGCGGCTGGTGCGGGCGCAAGTAATGGCGGTGAAAGAGAAAGAGTTTGTCGAAGCGGCGCGGGCTCTGGGAGCTTCGGATATTCGAATTATGAGCAGGCATGTGCTGCCGAATATTCTGCAGCCGCTGATTGTGCAGGCTGCGATCGGGATGGCGGGCGCAGTACTGGCGGAAGCTACACTGAGCTTTCTTGGGCTGGGGATTCCACCGCCTGCGGCAAGTTGGGGATCGATGCTGAACGATGCACGGTCGCATATGTTCGACTCGCCGCATCTGGTGTTCTTTCCGGCGATGGCGGTGATGCTTTGCGTGTTGTCGTTTAATTTTATCGGAGATGCGCTGAGGGATTATCTGGATCCGCGGATGAAGTTGGGCGGGCTGTAACGGTGGTTGAGAAGGACAAGCAATGACAAAAATAAATGCCGGGTTCTTCCCCTTCAGGATGGCAGGCCAGAAAGATAACGCAACAGCATCTGTGACAGTAATCAGATATGCTTGGCGCTGAGGTACTTGGGACTATGCGAAAGAGCATCATTACACCGAACCCCGCAACGGCTGCTCCGCTGGGAGAACACTGGCGCGAGCTGGACCGAATTGCACGGGTGGAGATCTCGTCAGAGGCCGAAGACTTTCCGATTGAACATGCATTGGGAAAAGCGGCAACGGCGGGCTGGCGGGCCGCGGAGACGGGGCCACAGGTGATTCGGTTGTTGATCGATGAGCCGATTGCGGTGCATCGGATTCAACTGCACTTTGTCGATCGGGTGTCAGAGCGGTCGCAGGAGTTTGTGCTGCTTGCGGGTTCCGGCAAGGAGCTGCGCGAAGTGGTGCGGCAGCAGTGGAACTTCTCTCCGCATGGAACGACCGAGGAGATTGAGGATTACGCCGTCGACCTGAGCGGCGTGACGGTGGTGGAGCTAAGGATCGATCCCGACCGGAGTCACGATCCGAAGCAGAGCCGGAACTACGCTTCGTTGCAGAGCCTGAAGCTGGCCTGACCCCGGGTATAGCCGCGAATGTTGATTGGAGTGATCTCAGATACGCATGGACTGTTACGGCCGGAGGCCCTGGTCGCTCTGGCCGAGGCGGAGCATATTCTGCACGCGGGCGATGTGGGACAGGCCGAGATACTCGATGAGCTGCGAAAGATCGCTCCCGTAACTGCGATTCGCGGCAATGTGGATGTGTCGGGGCCATGCGCGGAGCTTCCGGCTACAGATGTGGTGGAGCTTGGTGAACGGCTGTTTTATCTGGTGCATTCGGCGCGCGACCTGGATATCAATCCTGTGGTGGCAGGCGTGTCGGTGGTGGTGAGTGGGCACTCGCACAGGCCTTCGATCGAGACGAAGGGTGGCGTGCTGTATCTGAACCCGGGAAGCGCCGGGCCTCGGAGGTTTGCGCTGCCGATTACGGTGGCCCTGGCGATAGTGGGCGACAATAAGGTTTCGGCGCGGATTGTGAATCTTATTTAGCGTCGAACGTTACAGTGTTGAGGATGGATTCGAGACGCTTGCGAACGGCGTCGATCTGCTGTGGGGTGATGTCGCGGACTCCACTGACGTCACCGCCGCAGAAGGTGTTGATGACAAGGTCGAAGCGGTTGCAGGAGTTGTTGCGATGCGCGGTGTAGATCTCGTTGCGGGCTTCAATGCAGATGGTGCCGTGCTCGTCGTAACCGTGGGTGAAGGTGACGCCGTCGATCGGTACGGTGGTGACGGCGCGTGGAGCTAGTGCGGTGGCCTGGGCGCGGCACTCGGCCTCGGAGGTATGCGGCGTGACGCTGAAGTAGAAGAGGGCCCCGCTGAAGGTGGATGCGGGGAATGGATTGAAAGCGATGTTGGCTACAGCGCGCATCTGGGTGTTGCGGGCGGCGGTGCGAGCGTCGAAGCTGAAGGTGCTGAGGTCGGAGTCTTTGCGGCTGAAGTTCCAGCCTGCGGGAATCTGGAGGGAGATGCCGTGACGGGTGTCGCGGAAGAGATGTGCGGGTGGGCTGGTGGGGTCGGGTTGTGCTGCGGCCGAAATGCTGATCAGAAGGACTGCAATGAGACAGGTCTTCATGGTTTCCTTTGTCGTGCGTTTATTCGCTTTGAATACGCGGGTTGGCGATGGTGTAGGCGACGTCGGTAAGCAAGTTTACGGCTACGTAGGTTAGACCCACAGCGAGGATACAGCCCTGAACGAGAGCGTAGTCGCGATTGGAGATTGCCGAGAGTGTAAGGCGGCCTATGCCGGGCCAGCTGAAGATGGTCTCGGTGACAATGGCTCCTGCGAGAAGGCTGCCGAACTGGAGGCCAATGATGGTGAGCACGGGGATGAGGGCGTTGCGGAGTGCGTGGCGATAGACGACCGCGTTTTCAGTGAGGCCTTTGGCGCGGGCGGTGCGAATGTAGTCCTGGCTGAGCTCTTCGAGCATGGCGGTGCGAACCATGCGAGTAAGGATCGCAGCGAGAGAGAGGCCGAGCGTGACAGCGGGAAGAATGAGGTGGAGGAGGAAGTCGATTGCTCCGCCGGTGCCCGCGGTTGAGACCGGAAGCCAGCCGAGTGAGATGGAGAAGATGAGGATAAGAATCGGACCGAGAGCGAAGTTGGGAAACGACAGGCCGACGAGCGAGATGACTCCGGTAGCGCGGTCCTGCCATTGATTACGGTGAAGCGCGGACCAGATGCCCGCTGGGATGGACAGCACGATACCGATGAAGAGCGCGGCAACGGTAAGCGCGAGGGTGTAAGGGTAACGCTGGAGAACGAGGTGGGTGACGGAGTCGTGGAGGCGGAGGGACTGGCCGAGGTCGGCGTGAAGGATGCCGTGCCAGTAGTGCGCGTACTGCTGGGCGAGCGGGGCGTCGAGGCCGTAGGAGTGTCGAAGGGCGTCGATGTCGGAGGCGGTGGCGCCTTCGCCGAGCATCTGGACGATGGGGTCGCCGGGAACGAGATGGATCAGCAGGAAGACGACCGAGACGACGACCCATAAAACGGGCAGCGTCACCAGGATGCGACGAAGAGGCTTCCAGAGACCCGCTGCGCTCATGAGTTCGATTCCCTGCTCTCGGCTTCGATGGCATTCTGATCCGATGGCTGAGTGATGGTCGTGACATTGACGCGGCTGATGCGGCGGCCAGACATATCGGCGACGGTGTAGCGCCGGCCACCGTACTCGATGCTCTCGCCGATGCTGGGAATATGGCCGAGGTGCGCGAGGAGGAAGCCGGCGAGGGTCTCAATGCCGGGCTCGCGCGGAAAGGCCCAGTGAAGCTGCGTGCCGAGATCACGCAAGGGCGTACTGCCGTCGATGGAGGTTACGCCGGTAGAGCTGAGGAGCGAGGGACGGGCAATGTCGAACTCATCATCAAGCTCGCCGACGATCTGCTCGAGAAGGTCTTCGGCGGTCACAATGCCTACTGTCGATCCGAACTCATCGACGACGATGGCGATATGTCGGCGGCGCTCCTGGAACTCCTGCAGGAGCTCAATGGCGAGCTTGGTCTCGGGGACTACGGTGATCTCGCGCATGACCTGGCGCAGGGTGAGGCTGGACTCGGCCTTGCCGCCGAAGCCGTAGGCTACGCTGCGGAAGTGCATGAGGCGGGAGATGTCTTTGGAGTAGACGATACCGATGATGTTTTCGGGGCCGTGGGCGGGATCGTAGACCGGGACGCGGGAGTGCTGCTCCTCGACGATGCGGGCACTGGCCTGCTCGATGGAGAGATCGGCGGGCAGGGAGAAGATCTTGCCTCGCGGCGTCATGATCTCGCGGACGACGACGTGGTTGAGCTCGATGGCGCGGTGGATGATCTCTTCCTGAAATACGGGAAGAAGACCCATGCGGCGGGTAGCGGTGGCGATAAGCTTGAGTTCTTCGGGCGAGTGAACGGCGCCTTCGCCGCGCAGTGGCGCGCGGAAGAGCTTGAGCACAAGAGCCGCGGAGACGTTCATCAGCTTGACGATGGGGCGGGTGATGCGGATGAAGACGTCCATGGGCCCGGCGACGGCTAGGGCGATGCGTTCGGCTCGTTGCAGAGCGAGCGACTTGGGAACGAGCTCGCCGAGGAGAACCTCGAAGTAGGTGATCAGCGAGAAGGCGATGATTACCGCGATGGTGTGCGCGTAAATGGTGGCATGTGGCGGGAGTACACGGAGCCAATGTGCTGCGAGCGTGAGAATGGTGTCGGCCACGGCCGGTTCGCCAACCCAGCCTAGCGCGAGACCGGCTACAGTGACGCCGAGTTGAACGGCGGGAAGAAACTCATCGATAGAGTGCTTGAGTTGAAGAGCAGTGCGAGCGCCGGGACGGCCCAGAGCGATCAGCTGCTGGATGCGTGTCTCGCGAACGCTGACGAGCGCGAACTCGGCGGCGACGAAGAAGCTGCTGGCCAGAATGAAGAAGGCCACCATCACGATACGGAAGAGCATCCACTCAAGCATCATTGCCAGTGTAATGGCTGTGCAGGGGGAAGAGACACTACTACTATCCGGTTAGAGATGCGCGGGTTTCGCCCTACGCATTGAATATCGACGCATTTCTCAGCGTGTGCCGTTCCGATTACTCTTCGCGCAGCAATGCCAACGGATCTCCCTTCAGAGCGCGGCGTGCTGGAATCCAGGTGGCCAACAGTCCCAGCAGAAGCATCGTGAGGACTACGCCGGTAAGTACCAGAGGATCGCGAGGTGTTGCCTGATACACGATGAAGGACAGTACACGCGTTGCCGCGATGCCAAGAAGCAGGCCCACGATAGAACCCACAGCTAACAGGCGTACAGCCCTTCCTAACGCCGCGTGCAACACTTCCCTGCGTTGCGCGCCAAGAGCGATGCGAATTCCCAGCTCGCGAAGGCGTTTGCTCACCGAGTATGAGGCCATGCCGAAGATTCCCGTTATCGCGAGCATCGCGCCCAGGCCGCCGAGCACTCCAAGCGATACCGTCGCTACGCGAGAAACAAAAAGGGCGCTATCGAGCTCTTTATTCCATGTCCTCATAGTGAAGGGCAGACTGGGGTCAAGTTCTCGCAATCTGCTATCTATTGCCGATGCCATCTGCTGCGAATCGCCGTTCGAGCGCACAACCAACCATGTCGCACTGGATGGCGACTGAAGGATCGGCAAAAACATTGCTGGTTGAGGTGGCTCCGCGAGCGTCTTGTATTTTCCGTCTTCGACAATGCCTACTACCTGGATGCGAGTCCCATCGTCGAGTTTAAAATATCTGCCCACAGCGTCTGTCGGCGAATCGAAGAGCCTGCGCGCGAGCTCGGGATTCACGACTGCTACACGCGGAGCGTTTTTATCGTCATGAATGGTAAAGACCCTGCCTGCCAGCAGACTTGTTCCAGCCGCACGGAAGTAGTCGGGAGATATTCCGAACCTCAGTGCATCCGCAGCGGCGTTCGAGATTTTCAGGTCGGTTGTGGTGTCTTTGAAGACATCGGAACTGTTCCAAGCTACGCCCAGAACAATCCGATCGGTCAGTCCAACAGCTGTGGCGCCGGGGATTGTTTTGAGTGCATCGAGCAAGCGCTGTTGCATCTCAGATACCCGCTCGCCTCTGTATCCAGCCATATCCAGATCTGTGTCCACCAGCATTCCGTTCTGCGGCAGAAAGCCGAAGTTGCTATGCATGGAACGCGCCAATCCCCTTACCGCCACCAATGAAGAGGTGACGAGCACGGCGCAGATTGCTATTTGGAGGACGAGCAACAGGTCACGGATAGTCAGGCGACGGCCATTTGCACCAGTTAGGCCTGTTTTGATGGACTGCCAGGGATCGGCACGGAGCACCTGTTTCACGGGCACGATGCCAAAGAGGAATCCGCTCGCGAGCATCAGCAGCAGAGCGACTGCATAAACCTTTACGTCAGGATTTACGATGAGAGTAGATGGGAAGCTTGATACTGGCTGCCATACGCTAAGCCAGTGCAATAACACCACACCTCCCAGCAGACCAGCGGTGCCTCCTATCACGAGACCAGAACTGCCTCTGTCAGCAGTTGTCGCAGAATGCGAGTACGGCTCGAACCGAGTGCCAGTCGCAAAGCGATCTCTCTGGAGCGGTCTGCGGCGCGGGCAGCGGACAGGCTGCCGAGGTTGGCACAGGCGCCCAACAGGATCAGACCTGCCAGCGCCATCAACCCCGTGAGAAACGCTCTTATAGGACGACCGAGCGCGTCACCCATCAGTCCTGGGCGTGTGAGTATAAAACTTATGTGTTCGTCTTCTTTGGGATAGCTCTTAGCCAGGTATGCGGCGACCGAGTTCAGATCGGCAGTAGCCTGAGCGGGGGTAACTTCGTCTTTCACACGGCCAACCACCCATATGCCACGGGCCGAGCGTGAATTCAAGCTGTTCCAGCCCTCGACCTGTTCCTGATTCACGAGAGGCACCCAATAATCGGGAGAAAAAAACAGTTCGATGCCACGGAACTTCGGCGGCGCTACGCCGAGGATCGTGTAGGGGAATTTGTTCAGCTGCACTGCGCGTCCAATGACGTTGGGATCGCCGTTGAAGTGGCTCTTCCAGTAGGCATAGCTGAGCACGATGTAAGGGCTGCTGTTCGGGCCGTGCTCATCGGAACTATGGAAGAAGCGGCCAAGATACGGCTGGATTCCCAATGCGTCAAAATAGTTTCCGCTCGCCTCGTAGAGCCAGGTGCCAGAAGCTTTCCCGCCTGTGTCCAGGCCCGCGCGAGTCATGGTGTACGCCACAACACTGTCGAAGCTGTGGTTTCGGTCGCGCAGGTCGAGATAATCAGGATAGGAGTGTTGCGCAGAAAGATCCTCCCCACGCTCGAACGTATACAGATTCTGCGCGTGCGGCACGTTGACCGGCCGCAGAATGAGCGCATTCAATACGCTGAAGACTACGGCGTTTGCACCGATCCCCAGAGCCAGCGTTACCACGGCGATAGCGGTGTAACCGGGAGATTTACGCAGCATGCGGAGGCCGAAACGTACGTCCTGCAAGAGGATTTCGATGAAACTTCCGCCTGCTGCTTCGTGGCTCTCTACTTTGAATCGCTCGTAACTGCCGAACTCCACACGCGCGCGTCGTTCCGCTTTTGCACGGGAGAGACCGGAACGCTCGAGATCGTCGGCACGGTGTTGGATGTGCGAGCGAAGCTCCTCATCCATCTCGCCGTCAATCTGTGAGCGATGAAAGGGGAAAGTGAGTGAGCGAAACCAGGCGAACAATTTCATATCTCCTCCGGTTGTGCGGCGAGTGCGGCGGCTATAGCAACGGCGAGGCGATTCCAGCCTTTTGCTTCCTCGCGCAAACGCTCGCGGCCCGCAGTCGTAAACTCGTAGAACTTGGCGCGGCGATTGTTTTCTGACGTGCCCCAGCTTGCCGTCAGAAGGTCTTGCCGAACCAGGCGAAACAATGCCGGATAGAGCGCTCCCTGCTCAATAAGCAATGCCTGATCAGTAATTTGCCCGATACGCAAAAGGATGCCGTAGCCATGCAGCGGTCCGAGCGAGACCGCCTTCAAAATAAGAAGATCGAGAGTTCCGGGAAGAAGCTGAGCCTGGTCAGACATGCGCTCTCCTAAGTTGATTAGGACAATAATGGAATCTCTCCTAAGCTGTCAAGGGGAGAGGTGCGAAGGCTATTTATAGGCATACATGGAAGGCGAATCGGGCAGGTCCGGTGAAGAGCGAAAAAACAGAAAGCCCGGCGATTCGTGATCGCCGGGCCTTTGCTGCGTAATGAGAATGCTTACGCGAGAACTTTGATGATCGACTTATCGATGGTGTCCTTGGGGACAAAGCCTACGATCTGCTCGGCCACCTTGCCGCCTTTGAAAAGAAGAAGCGCGGGGATGCCGCGGATGCCATAACGCATCGGAGTCGCGGTGTTCGCGTCTACGTCCATCTTCATAACCTTGAGCTTGCCCTGATAGTGGCTCGCGACTTCATCGACAACGGGCGCAAGCGCTCTACAGGGACCGCACCAGGCAGCCCAGAAATCTACCAGGACGGGCTGATCCGACTGGAGTACATCCTTTTCAAAGTTTGCATCGTTTACTTCGGTGACGAACTGACCTGCCATTTACTTTCCTCCAGATGCCCTGCTTCGAACTCTCCGTTTTGCAGCGCGTCTACAGAATAATAGATGCTGGGGGGAAAGTAGGGATTCAAACGTGTAAATCAGGGGCTTAAAAGGTAAACGCCCGGACCTCTTGGAAAAGAGGTCAACGGGCGGCGTAGCAGCCCTCCCCAGAACTGCCCACTCCGCTAAGTTACGGAGGAAAGGGCAAAACGTAAAGAAATCTTAGGTAACTTGTGGAGAAGTTACCTGATTAGCTCTTCTATATCTATTCCCTTATCAGGCCAGAACGGTCGGCAGGGCGATAGTGGTTTCGATGATTTCAAGGGAAGGGTCCGTTGCCGCCTGACGAATCAGGTTGGGGACGGAAGCGGCAGAAGCTGGATCGGCGATGATCAGGACCGATGGGCCTGCTCCGCTGAGGGCCACGCCCAGAACAGCAGGGTTGGCCGTTAGTGGAAGGAGTTTAGGCAGGAGTGGGCAGGCTTCCATGCGATATGGCTGGTGGAGGCGATCCTGCATGGCAGTTCGCAGAAGATCACCACGATTGAGGGCGAAGGCGGAGACGAGCAGAGCGGTGTTCTGGACGTTGGCTACGGCGTCGGCGCGGGAGTATGTGGCGGGGAGTAGGGCTCGGGCCTTCTCGGTAGCGAGGCTGGCAGAGGGCAATGCAAGGAACAACCGCCAGTTTATATTTATGCCATATGTCGCTGTAATTACAGTGTCTTTAGACATCGCAGATGCGGTCATTCCGCCCAGAAAACATGCAGCTACGTTGTCGGGATGGCCTTCTCGACGGCAGGCCTCTTCGAGGATTTCCTGGTTTGTCCAGTTTAAATTGCCGAAGTGGTTGGCTAGCAGGACCCCGGCCAGCAGAGCGGAGGCGCTGGAACCGCAGCCCATTCCGAGGGGAATCTCGTTGTGAAGCTGTAAAAAAAGTGGTGTAGCGGGTCGGTCGGCAACGGACAGGACGCTGGTGTAAGTGGACAGGATCAGGTTGTTATCGAGCGCGGCGCAGAGATCGGCGTTGCGTCCTGTGGCCTCGATTCGGAATGCTGCTGCCGGTGTGGCGTCGATGGTGAGGTACAGCGCCATCGCAAGGCCCAGGGCGTCGAAGCCAGGGCCGAGATTGGCGGAGGTGGCGGGAAGTTTCAGATGGAACGGCTTGACGTCGGTCATGCAGGTTGGGTCAGCTTCATGTGGGACTCAAGGACATGGAGGACAGCGTCAGACTCGGGTTCGAGGACGATGGGTGGCTTGCGCAGAGCGGCGTGCAGCGGCTGATCTGCGGCCGAGATCGCAGCGTTCTCGGCATCGGTGAAAAGCTCGTTACGGTGATAGTTGATGGTGTAGTCCGAGTCCTTGAGGGTGTGGCCGGTAAGGATGAGGACGACGCGCTCCTCGCGTGTGATCTTGCCCTGGGCGACGAGCTTCTTCAGTCCGGCGAGGGTAACGGCGGATGCGGGCTCGCAGCCTACGCCTTCGGCGCCGATCTGAGCCTTGGCGAGTGCGATCTCCTGCTCGGAGGCCTGCTCGCACCAGCCGCCGGTGGTGCGGAGGGCGCGGAGGGCCTTGCGCCACGAGGCTGGGTTGCCGATGCGAATGGCGGTGGCGCGGGTGTTGGCCTTTACGGGGATCAGCTCTTCTCCGCCGTTCTCCTGCAGGCTGCGATAAAGCGGATTGGCGCCTTCGGCCTGAATGATGCTGATCTTCGGGATGCGCGGGATCAGGCCGAGGTGGTGCATCTCGGTGAAGCCCTTGGCCAGTGCTGAGCCGTTAGCGAGGTTCCCGCCGGGAACGATGATGTGCTCGGGCACCTGCCACTCGAGCTGTTCCAGAAGCTCGATGGCCGGGGTCTTCTGGCCTTCAAGACGATAAGGGTTAACCGAGTTGAGCAGATAGATAGGAAAACGGGTGACGAGGTCGGTGAGGATGCGGACGCAGCCGTCGAAGTCAGTCTTAAGCTGGATGGTGAGCGCACCATAATCCATCGATTGTGACAGCTTGCCCCAGGCGATCTTGCCTTCGGGGATAAACACGATGCTGCGCAGACCGGCGCGGGCGGCATAGGCAGCCATCGCGGCGGAGGTGTTCCCTGTCGAGGCGCAGGCAACCCACTCGAACTTCCGCTCGGCGGCAACCGAAAGGGCGGCGGTCATGCCGGTGTCCTTGAAGGAGCCGGTGGGGTTCATGCCCTGATGCTTGGCGAGCAGCCAGTCGATGCCGGCGATCTTGGCGCAGCGAGGAAGGTCGTACAGAGGAGTGTTGCCCTCGCGGAGGGTGACTACATTTTCGACGTTGTCGACGATGGGAAGGAGGTCGCGGAAGCGCCACACGCCGGACTGGTCGATGGGCATGGTGGAGGTGCGGCGCTCCTGCCAGAGCCAGCGGAGGGCGCTGGTGTTAGGCAGGTTGCTGTCGGAGGCGGGAGTATCTCCGTTAGGAATGGAGGACCAGGGATAAATAACGTCGTAGAGACCGTTGCATTCGGGGCAGCGAAAGATACTATTGACGGCACTGCCAGCTATCCTGGTACCGCATTCTGTGCATCGGAGTTGATGTGTCGCGACTTTCATGGGTACTGCTAGCCTACCGTAAACGATGGAGTGAGCCAAAGCTCTGGGCCGCTCTTATATGCCTAAGTACGATTTTCTTTGGATTTTTGAGCGGATCGCAGGCATTGGGACAGCAGAAGGAGCTGCACGTTGCGGCTGCGGCCGATCTGCAGCCAGTGATGCCGGCACTCAAGGACGCCTACGAGAAGGCCACGGGAGTAAAGCTGGTGGTGAGCCTCGGCTCATCGTCGATGCTGGCCGAGCAGATTATCAACGGCGCGCCGATGGATCTGTTCCTGGGGGCTGATTTCACCTTCCCGGAGAAAGTTGTGGCAGCCGGGCTCGCGGATGCAAAGGCTCCGACGCAATATGCCAAAGGCACGCTTGTACTGTGGGCACGTAAGGACTCCCCGCTGCAGCCCATTAGTATGGAGAAGCTGACGGACCCTCAGGTGAAGTCGATTGCGATTGCCAATGAGCTTCACGCTCCTTATGGACGGGCAGCGGCGTCGGCGCTGCGAAAGCTGAATATCTACGACAAAGTATCGCCTCATTTCGTCGTGGCGGAGAATATCGCGCAGACTGCGCAGTTTGTGGAATCGGGGAACGCGCAGCTCGGGTTGATCTCACTGACTACGGCAAGTTCGCCCCACTTCCTGGATGTAGGGACGTTTGTGCTCGTGCCGACGAATCTGTACCCGGAGATTTTGCAATATGCCGTCGTGATGGCAAAGTCGGAGCGGAAGGCCGAGGCACGTGCATTTCTGGATTGGCTGCTGACTTCGGCAGTCCAGGAAAACCTCGCGAAACATGGCCTGGGAACTGTGAAGTAGAGAGAATCTCCGAAGAGATTGTGGTCCGGGCGATTGACTCTCCCGCTGCAAGTCCAAAGGTAAGAGCGGCAGTCAATCCTCGACTGAAATCAGCACTTACTGAGCAAACGCAGGTTGCTCTCCCCTGTCAGGCAGGAAGATGCGGAAGGTTGTTCCCTGGCAAGGCTGCTTCGTAGACGTGCGGAACCGTATCGTTCCACCATTCTTCTTCACCATCTCATCCACCAGCCATAGGCCTAGACCGGTTCCTGTGTCTTGCTTTGTCGTGAAGAATGGCTCCCAGATTTTGCCGAGGGATGTCTCGGGAATTCCTGAACCGGAGTCCGCGACGGTGATCGCAATACCTCTCTCATCCGTTATGGGATTTTGTGCCGGCTGAATCGAGACGACCATCCGCCCATAAGGACGCATGGCATCAAGCGCATTGCCGACGAGATTCGTCAACATTTGCATCATCTCGTTGGCATGGCCAAAGAAGCGTGGTGTCCCACGGATTCGTTTGATGATGTCAGTCTGATTAAGGGTGATGCGTCCATTGAAGAGGAGCAGAACAGCGCTTGCTACCTCATCCATATCGACGGAAGACGGAGCCGTCGATCGCTTGGCAAACCGAAGAGTCTGGGTGGCGATCTTCGAGGCACGCGCAAGCTCGATGTTGGCCCTGTCGACATACTCCCTCGTCTCGCCGTGAATGGTGTCGTCCTGGGCGATGAGATAGAGCAGGTTCATCACGCTCGCCAGCGGATTGTTCATCTCGTGTGCAATAGAAGCGGCAAGACGGCCGACCGCGACCAGCTTTTCGGACTGCACAAGAGATACATGGGCTCGCCAGCGGTCCGTTGTATCGAGAACGATAGCGCCGACAGACACAGGATCCTCGCGCTGCTCTGTGAGTACAGGATAAAAACACGTCAACAATTGATGATCGACGCCGGGCTCCGCCACGGTCTGCACAATCAGCTCCTGTTGCACCGCAGTCCGCTGGTTGAAGACATAGTCGATGATCGACTGAACAACGGAGGCACTTTCCGGAAGAATATCGTAGAGAGTTTTGCCGACGTGATCTTTGGCATCGATGCCGTTGAAGTTGGCGAAGGCATTATTCACTCGAAGGAAGCGATGCTCGTGATCGAAGGATGCAAAACCTGCGGGTGAGTGGAAGAGCATGGACTCCAGCTCGGCGGTACGCAAGGCCAGCTCGCGCTCGGCCTTGCGTCTCTCTTCAATGTCTCGAAAGACGAGAACGACACCGACAATTGCTTCTTCCCTGTCGCGGACGGGCGCACCGCTATCGTCAATCGAAGTCTCCGATCCGTCCCGGCGAATAAGCAGCGTGTGGTTGGCGAGACCGACAACCTGGCCGTGGCGAAGCACCTTGGCCACTGGGCTTTCCACCAGCTCGCGCGAGTATTCGTTGATGATGCGGAAGACTTTATCCAAAGGCTCTCCGATGGCCTCCGCATTCTTCCATCCCGTCAGTTCTTCCGCGGTTGGATTCATCAAAGTAATGCATCCGGCGCTGTCGCATACGATGACGGCATCCCCGATACTGTGCAGCGTTATCTGCAAGGAGTCTCGCTGAATCTCGCTTTCATTCAACTGCTGACTGAACGCATGCGTAATCTCCCGATAGAGAGCGATGCCGTGCCAGATAAGAAGAAGAGCAATGAACGCTCCTCCGCCGATGCCGAGCACGGGTAACGTATTAAGTAGCGCTGTGATCTCTTTGCGGCCCGACTCGCGAACCTTGTCCTGTTCGGCCATAAGATCGCCGAGCTCGACCCGCAGTGTGTCCATGGCCTGTTTTTGCTGCTTCAACAGATCAACGATGGTGTCGTTTGAAAGGTCTCCGTTTAATAGTGCGTGATTGATCGCATCAAAGTTTTTGAAGCTGGCCGTTACGGTATCAATTTTTCTTGATAACGATGCCGTGCCCGGTCTCAGTGCCGATAAGTCTTTAAGCTCTCCAACAAAGCGACCCGAAGCCTCGTTATACGGCTGGAGAAAGAGCGGATCGCGGGCGGCAATATAACCGCGAACTCCCGTCTCTTCGTCGATCATGCTCTTCAACAATCGACTGCTTTGAAGCAGGACGGATGTGGCCTGCGCGGCTTGAAATCTCCGCTCCGCGATACGGCGAAGCTGGATGCCAAGGATGGCGAGGAAAGCACAAAGGGACAGGATTGGAACAAATGCAAAGCGCAACAATAAACGACGGAATGATGTTTCTGTCATGGCTCTTCTTTTTCCCAATCCTTTTGGACCCTGGTATCGCATTCGGCTTAGACCGGGGAATTGATAGACAAGTTGCATGGTAAGCGAGACCAGGGAGTTTCTGTGTGGAATTTAATTGGCGCTGCAATTGGCTGGATGTACGATGGCACATCTCGTATTGAACCGCCGCCGCCAGCACTCAGGATCGAATTGCTCGCTGGTCAATTCCCGGCTTTTGGCCTGCCTGAAAAACCGCTGGCAGATCGCAGAGCGTCAGCGTCCATCATTTTTCCGTCCATCAGGACCACGCGAGTTTGGCGCAGATCGCCAATGTGCTTGGAAGGATCACCATCGATGAGAACAAGATCGGCATTCTTACCCACTGCAATCGATCCGGTCTTGTCATCGGCTCCCACCAGATGAGCGGGAACAATCGTAGCACTGGCCAAAGCTTCGGCAGGCGTGAAACCCGCCTTCACGTAAAGCTCCAATTCGCGCACAAGCTCAAGTCCCGAGCCGTCCGTACCTGCCACGATGGGAACACCAGCTTTGTGCATCGCCTCGACAAGCTCGGAGAGCCTGGCGAAACTGGCTCGATAGTCTGCCCGCGTAAGGTCCGGCGGTACAACCAGGCCACCTTGGCGGAAGCCGCGTTCCACGGCAGGCGGCAGAGTTCCAACATACGGCGCGTAGGCTGCCGACAGATCGCCGTTGTCAGGAACCAATAGGCTTTCGACCACAACCAGAGTTGGATCGGAAGCAATCTTTCGTTGGGCCATCGTCGCAATCAGTGACTTCATCGGGTCTGCGTTTAGATCAACATCTTTCGCGTATCGGCCCGGACCCTCCATCCGAGCAATACCGTTCGACTTGGACACAACGGAGTCGGGCATCGCCTGCATCATCACGAAATAGATATGAGTAATCTCGTCATAGCCGTCGTTGATCGCATCCATCGTGCGCATTCCGGCTGGAATGTGCCCATGCACATGCAAACCAAGCCGATGGGCCTCCGCCGCCGTTGCGCTTACCCAGGCCGGATTAAAAGTGCCATAGAACTTGATCCCAACGAAGCCATCGGCCTTTGCTTTGCGTACGATTGCGATTGCTTCGTCCTGCGACGTAGCTACGCTTCCCAACTGCGCAGTATTCGGCCCCTTCCCGTCGATCAGTACGGACGGATAAACGTGAGGAAGCAGAAGCTCACCCTTTGCCCTGCGAGCGGCTCGCGCCAAAGTTAACGCGTTATTGTTGCCCGGATCGCGCACTGAGGTGATTCCCATCGACAACAGCATGGGACCGCTGAAATCGTCGGCTACATGCTGGTGCGCATCCCAAAGCCCGGGGACCAGTGTCTTGCCCGTCCCATCGACGACCTTTGCGTTAGCTGGTGTCGCCGTCGTGGCTGACGCTCCAACCTGAGTAATGACTCCGTGATCAACCACCACGGTCTGGTCTTCGACGAACCGCGCACCGTCGAGGAAGCTCTTGACGTGGGTAAATGCCACCGGACCCGATGGCACCTGCAGCAAACTCTTGACGATCGCCGCCGAGCCCCTGGCCAAAGCGTCATCCTGCGCTTTATCCAACTGCGGCTGGTAATCTTCATACCCTGTACGGATCCACGTCAGCCCCTGATCCACAGCAAAAAATCTGCCTTGCGAATCCATCCATACGGGATAAGGCGTGTTGAATATACCCGTGACCGCATAGGCCTGAATCGTCATCGACTTTGCGCCACTCCCCACCGTAAGCGTGGTCAAGGGTTCCGCATGCGCCAGTCCACCTGGCAGCATCGGGAGTGACCTTCCGGGCGCCGCAATGAGAGCTTCGAACAAAACTGCAGAGGGCTCCAATGGGCCGCCGAAAGGGTTATACATCGCGGCATGTTGATACTTTGCGGATCCGGCGTCGACAGGACTTTTCCAGCTCGCTATACCGTTCTTGATATCGAATGTCTCTGCCGAGTCGCCCTGGGGTGTAAAGCCGCGGATCGTGAGATGTTCGATCATCCCATCCGACCCGAGACGAGCGCTGCTGTCAGACTCGAAAACCTGTCCCCGAAGAAGGAGGCTTTCGCGTCCGAAACGCATGCCACCGGGACCAGCCCATCGAGCGGAATGGCCATGGACGCCGGCCGTCGATAGGATCGTTATTTGCTGCGCGTCTGCCGGTGGCTTGGCAAGATCTCCGACCTTCACCTGTCCAGACACGACAGACGATGCCGCACTCATAAGCGCAAAGAAGAACATACCGAGACGCATTCACCCCTCCCAATGCGGAAAGCATAGTTTCAGGTGAGACAAAAAACAGCCCGATAGCAACCACTTTAGAAGCAAGAAGAGTACCACGTGTTACAAGGCACTTCTTCTGTCTGCTGCCCATCCAAACCGCTGCTGCGTTACGCTGTTCTTCATGGATCTTGAGGCGCTTTGGTTGACGCTGCGGCTGGCTGGAAGTACGACGGCGATTCTGCTGGTGATTGCCGTGCCTCTGGCATGGTGGATCGCTTCAGGGCGTGGGCCAGGTCGAGCGTTCGTGCAGGCCGTCGTTGCTCTGCCGCTGGTGCTGCCGCCAACTGTGTTGGGATTTTATCTGCTGGTGGCGATGGGTCCACTGACGGCTCCGGGACGACTGCTCATGCGTGTGTTCGGACATCCTCTGGCGTTCAGCTTTTCGGGATTGCTGGTTGGCTCCGTGCTTTATAGTCTGCCATTCGCGGTGCAGCCGCTGGTAGCTGGGTTTGGTGCGGTGGATCGCGAGTATGTCGAAGCAGCAGAGGGACTGGGAGCATCACCTTGGCGTACCTTCCGAAGCGTAGTGCTGCCGATGGCGCGTGCTTCCCTGCTCACCAGCGCTGTGCTGGCGTTCACGCACACAGTTGGAGAATTCGGTGTGGTATTGATGCTGGGCGGCAACATCCCAGGAACGACACGGACGCTGTCGATCTCCCTCTACGATCTGGTTCAGGATGGAAACTACGCAGCAGCGAATCGCACAGCACTTGTCTTGCTTGTTATCTCGATGGCAGCTCTCCTCGTGATCTATCTTGTGCCTAGCCTGCGGAAGACAGACGAAAGGCAGGCCGACGTTGTTCGATAGCCTGCTGACAATCAAGATGCAGCATCGCGTGGGGACAGTCTCACTCGACGTAAGCTTTGCTCTGACACAGCCCTGGACAGTACTCTTCGGACCTTCCGGCAGCGGCAAAACGACCGTGCTGAGGACGATCGCCGGCTTCGTGCGACCCGATGCTGGACACGTGATTTATGGTTCGATCGAGCATGTGCTCGTGAGCACGGCAGAGCGCATCTTCGTTCCCGCCTATCTTAGACCGGTACGCAGCGCCGCACAGACAGCACGACTCTTTCGGCATCGGAGCGTGCGGGAGAATGTCGCCTATGGCATGGCATGGCGGTCGCATCCGGAAGATGAGCGACAGGTATTGGACGAGGTATTGGCACTGATGCGATTGACGACGCTCGCCGACCGGGGAACCAAGGAACTTAGCGGAGGAGAGCGCCAGCGAGTGTCGGTGGCACGAGCCGTGGCAGCCGCAGCGACCTACGACGGCGTGGACAAAGCGTTGCTATTGCTCGATGAACCCTTCGCCGGACTGGATGGTCTACTGCGAGACGAGCTTGCGATAACCCTGCGAGACTGGCTCGCACGATGGAAGATTCCCGTGCTATCGGTGTCGCACGATATAGGCGAGTGCTACCTGCTGGGTGCAGAGGTCGTGCGCATGGCAGAGGGACACGTCATGGAACAAGGCCCGGTAGACACGGTGCTGGCCCAGGAACGCAGTCGTTTGATGAAACAGCTTGGTGTCGTCTGATTTTCATCGCCGTCCGCGAAACCGATTGATCTCCCTGCGGTCGCGCTTCGTAGGTCTTCCCGCAGGCAACGACTCGAACTCCGCCGTCGCCTTACGCTCCTCTGCCGCCTTCAGCCGAGCTACCTTACTGGCCTCCGTCTCGCGGTACAGTGTCTGCGCAACCGCCGCCGGTCCACGAACCTCGCTGAGCAGCACAACCTCCACTTGAAACTCCCCGCCGTCGTTCTTCACCTGCAAAAGATCGCCGACTCGAACATCCCGCGAAGCCTTCGCCGACTGCTGATTCGACGAAATTCTCCCAAGCTCACAAGCCCGCGCCGACAACGCCCGCGTCTTGAAAAATCTCGCGGCCCAAAGCCACTTGTCCATCCGTACCGAAGTCATACATCTATTTTCATACAATGCCGGCTGAACCGACGAAACCGATTATTCGGCCCACCCCGCCCCGGTCAACTGCTCAGCAACATCCCACAACCGCCGCGCCGCCGCCTCATCGCGTGCCGGCTTCGGCAACGATATCGGCACCGGATCTCCCTTCAACTGAAACATGCGGTCCGGCGCATAGTAGCTACGCGCCCCCGCATCCGCCGCCGTAGCCGCACGCAGCGTTGGCAGCGCTCCATGCGCAGCATCGTGCGACATAAACGGTGTAAGAAATCTCTCCACAGCATTAAGCTCCCGCCCCGGTCCACTCGTCTGCAAATTCGTCCGCGCATACCCAGGATGCGCCGCATTGCTCACCAGCCATCCGCCCTCAGCAGCACTTCGCCTCGCCAGCTCGAGCATCAACATCAGGTCTGCCAGCTTCGACTGGCAGTATGCCTTCCACGGCCCATACGATTTGTCCCATTGCATATCCTCAAAGTTGATCCGCTTCATTCCCATGTTGGCCGCGCCACTCGAAACCGTCGTCACCCGCGGCGCAGCCGACCGCCGCAGCGCAGGAATCAGCAACACCGTAAGCGCGAACGGCCCTAGAAAATTCGTTCCCATCTGTCTCTCGAATCCATCCTCCGTCAGCTCTCGTGTCGGCAGCCGCATTACACCTGCATTATTGACGAGCAGGTCCACCTTTCCCTCGCCGCCCACACGCCGCGCAAATGACCGCACCGACCGCAGGCTTGCCAGGTCAAGTATTTCAAAGCGCACCTTCGCCTGAGGAAGCAGTCTTCGAATCCGCCCTACCGCGTCCTGCCCCTTGGCCTCCGTCCGAGCCGCCAGAATCACCTCGCCGCCTGCACGAGCCAGTTCCAGAGCCGTATGCCATCCAATTCCGCTATTTGCTCCCGTTACAACTGCCGTCTTACCTGCCTGCGTCGGTATATCCGCTGCTGTCCACTTGGCCATGTTGATCCTCTAATTATTATGAGTGCGCACTCACTCATTAAGATTCACAAAAATTCACCCCTTCTTTGTAATCCCGGCCCACAGAACCTCAAACCCCTTCTCCCGAAATATCTCCGCCGTCTTTTTCTTCGCCGCCATCAGGTCCATCGTCATCGCCGCCAAGGCCTGCATCGTCCCTCCAATCAGCTCCTCCGGCATCCCTCGACTCACGATTCCCTGGCCGATCGCCTCCTGCGCCATCGGCTTAATCTCCGCAAACGGCGCCGCTCCCGCGACCTTCGACTCCGTCGTCAGCACGCTGGAAACCTCCAGCATCGCCAACACCCTGCGTTTCGCCGGATTGGCTACCCCCCAACCCACAAAACAATCCCACACATGCTTCAGCCGCATCCGTACGCTCTTCTTCCGCGGAAATCCCGACATCATCACCACCGCAAGTTCCTGTTTGATCTCGCGATAAACCGCGTTCAACAACTCATCCTTCGTCGCGAAGTACGTAAACAACGTTCCCTCGGCCACCCCTGCCGCCCGCGACACCGCCAACGTGGCCGTCGAGAGTCCGTTCTCCGCGAACACCTGCACCGCTGCAGCCAGAATCGCCTTACGCTTATCTTCGCTCTTTGGACGCGCCATATATCTTTCCCTATAAATGAGTAGTTACTCATCCTAGCATCTGCTGATACGCTGATTCAAATCACAGCTATCGAGGGGAACATCGAATGCGTCGCTACACTTCAGCATGTCTGGCCCTTATCATCGCCGTCATCGCAGTGGGAACGTCACTGGCCCAGCCTCCTCAGCCAGCCACCATCGACCGCGATCTCATGGAGGTCGATATCTCAGGCCTCCAGCGCCTCTACGCCCAGCGTCGCTACACCATCGTGCAGGTCACACAGTGGTATCTCGACCGCATCGATCGCTATGACGGCACCTACAAAGCCCTTCTCTACGTCGACGCCAAAGCCGCCCTTCGCCGCGCAGCCGAAGAAGACGCCGCCTCCCCACGCACAGCGCACGGCACACTCTGGGGAGTGCCCATCCTCATCAAAGCCAATACCAGCGTCAACGGCTGGGTCACCAGCGCCGGATGGAAGGGCTACACCATACCCGGCAAACAACTCGTCTCCCCTCGCGATGCCCTCGTCGTCGCCCGCCTGCGCGGCGCCGGAGCCGTTCTTCTCGGCCAGACCAACATGCCCGACTTCGCCGCCAGCGATACCAACATCAGCACCGCAGGCGGCCGCACCGGCGACGCCTACGGCGTTCGCTTCTCCCCCGGTGGTTCTTCGGGCGGCACAGCAACCGCCGTCGCCGCCAACTTCGCCGTCTTCGGCACCGGAACCGACACCGCCAACTCCATCCGCCAGCCCGCCGCTAACAACAGCCTCGTTGGCATCCTTCCCACGCGCGGCCTCACCAGCATCGCGGGCATCCACCCGCTCGACTGGCTCCGCGACAACACCGGCCCGCTGGCACGCAATGTCGCCACCGCGGCCACCGCTCTCGAGGTCATGCAGGGTGATGACCCGCTCGATCCATGGACCAAAGGCAGCACATCCAAGGCCCAACGCGCCCCCTACACCGCTTACCTCAAAAAGGATGCCCTCAAGGGCAAGCGCTTCGGAGTTCCCTGGTTCGTCCTCGAAGGCTCGCCCACCGTCTACGGCACCGACCCCGACGCCCCTCCGCTCAACGGAGGTGTCGTTCCCGAGACTCGCGCCGCCTTCATGAAAGCCATCGAGCAACTTCGCGCCGCCGGAGCCACAGTCATCATCGACAAACAAATTCTGCCCGAAAGCTTCTTCATCACCGCACGCAGGATGAACACTCGCCCCTACCGCCGCGAAGGCGTCGACAACTTCCTGCGCGACTTCGGCCCGCCTCAGTACCACTCCGTCGCAGAGTATGAAGCCGCAACCGGCGAGCAGTTCCCGGCCTTCATGGTTGGAGGCAAAGAGACCGGCGCCTCCGTATCGCAACAAAGCATCGAAACCGACCCCGAGCGCGAAGCCAACTTCTTCGGTCCGCAACGCGCCGCGCTCGACGAGTATGAGGCGACCCTCAAGCGTTGGAACCTCGACGGCTTCGTCTACCCCGCCCTCCAGATCCCGACCTACGACGAAACCCTCCCCGGAGCCTCCAAGGCCGGCCCCTACAGCGAAACCGGCTGGGTCAACCGCATCGGCGTCCCCGCCATCTCGGTTCCCGGAGGCTTCTACGCCAACGGCCTTCCCTTCGGGCTCGAAATCTCAGGCGTCCGCTGGCACGACGGCGACCTCATAGGCTACGCCTACGGTTACGAGCAAGCCACCCACAACCGTCGCCTACCCAAACTCGTCGCCGGAGAAAAACCTTAACGGCTGCGCTTGACAAACCGCCCCCCCAAATCCGGTATCCTGCAAGTAAGGGGCTGCACGAGAGATCCTGCATGCCACCTCGAAGTACGGCATCAACTCCTTTCAATGGAATACTTTGCACAATAAAGTATGAGGGAGGGGTACCAGCCAAAAGGCAGAGGGATTCACAGATGAGTCAGGCAGCGCCTATCACATTCAACGACTTCCTCGGCAACACTGCCGCCGTCGAACACCTCCGTACTGCCATCTCCGCTGGCCGTCTTCCCCACTCGCTCATCCTCGCCGGACCCAACGGAGCCGGCAAATACACGCTCGCCCTCATGCTCGCGATGGCCGTCGAGTGCGAGCGCCAGCCCCGCGACCTCTGGTCCAACGGCCAATCCCTCGCCTCCTTCTGCGGAGTATGCAAGAACTGCACCCGCATCGCCTCCGCTTCTAACCTGGAGGAGCAGGTCGATCAGGCAGTTGGCGCCCGCGAAGATCTCCGCGAGACTGACAAGAAAGATACCCGCGTCCTCATCCAGCCCCACCCCGATGTCCTCATCGTCCCCCCCGACCCCCCGCAACTCCTCATCAAACTAGGCCAGGTCCGCACCGTAATCCATCGATCTCATTCGTTGCCCGGCGAAGCCCCGCGCAAAATCTTCATCTTCACCGCCGCCAGCTTCATGAAAGAGGCCGCTAACTCCCTCCTCAAGCTCCTCGAAGAGCCTCCGGCGACGGTCCACATCATCATCCTCGCCGAAAATCCCGGCGAGCTCCTCCCCACCATCCGCTCCCGCTGCGCCATAGTCCGCCTCGGCGCATTGCCGGTGGAAGAGATCGAGATGCTCCTCGCCGACCGCCGCCCCGATATCGCCCCCAAACAGCGCAACCTCATCGCCCGTCTCGCCCAGGGAGCCGCCGGCAAAGCCCTGGGTTTCGACCTCGCCGCCTACACCGCCGCGCGCGCCGATGCCCTGTTGCTGCTCCGCAACGCCGCCAGCGAGCCCGACCACACCGCCCTCTTCAAGATGACCGAGACCTACCGCGCCGGAGCCGAAGGCCAGCAGAAGACCGCCGAACTACTCCGCACCTTATCCCTCCTGCTCGAAGACATCCTCCTCCTCCAGGCCGGCACCCCCGAGCTTCTCCGCAACACCGACCTTCGCGCCGAACTCGAGCGCTTTGTCCAATCCCTCTCCTTCCAATGGATCGAACAAGCCTCCCGCGGCCTCGACCAGGTGCAAAGCGGCATGCGTCGCAACCTTCTCCGCAGCCTCTCGCTCGACGCCTTCGCGGGCCAGCTCACCACCGCCGCACGCTAACCGCACACCAAAACAGGAAACAAAACAAAGTGTCATCCTGAGAGACGTCGTTCCGCGCATTTTGCAAACGAGGTAGTCGAAGAGCCCGCCTTGAGCGGAGCCGAATGGGACCTGCGGTTGTCCTTGCTTGTTCTTACTTCACCCGTGCAGCCTTCCTCAACCGGTCCCGCAAAGCCACCGCTACACCATCACCCTCTGGCAACGGACAAATAATTACCCCAACTCCAGCCTCATCCAGCGCTCGCAACCCCGCAAATAGTCTCCGGGCTAGCATCTCCTTATCGCCCCACAATCCCCATTCAAATACCCGAGCACTCCCCGAAACATTCCATCCATCAGGAAGCATCACACCCACCATTTCACCACTCTCACCAAACCGTTCGACAGCCTCAGCCAAAGCACTCTCCGTCGACGCCTCCACCAGAACCAGCCTCGCCCGCGGAGCATAATGCCGCAGTCCGACACCCGGCGAGGGCAGACTCTCGGGAGCCTTCGCTGCATCCACATCCTGCGGCTGAAACACCTGCACCTCGCCGACAATAGCCGCGATCATCTCCGCCGTAACCGCACCCGGCCGGTAGATCATCATCGCCCCTACATCAAGCACCGTCGACTCAACTCCTACGCTCGTCGCTCCCCCATCCAGCACCGCATCGATCCGACCATCCAGATCCTCGAGCACATGCGCCGCTGTAGTAGGACTGGTTCTCCCAAACCGATTCGCACTCGGAGCTGCCACCGGCACTCCCGCCCGCCGAATCAACTCCAGCGCCACCGGATGCGCCGGCATCCGCACACCCACCAACGGCCTTCCCGCCGTCACCGAATCCGGCACCGCCGCAGTCCGAGGCAGCAACAGCGTCAAAGGCCCCGGCCAGAAAGCCGTCATCAGCGCCTCTATCTTCGTAGCCTGCCCAGGCTCAATCGAGGCCACCCGCCCCACCATCCGGTGATCGCACACATGCACGATCACCGGATCCCAGCCCGGCCTCTCTTTCGCCGCGAATATCTTCCCAACCGCAGTCGAATCAAGCGCATTGGCTCCCAGCCCATAAACCGTCTCAGTTGGAAACGCGACCGTGCCACCTGCACGCACCAATTCCGCCGCCCGCAGCACCCCGGCTTCCCCTTGTAATCGTTCCGTTTTTCCACTGAACATATCTCTCCATCCTATCGCCGTTGGAGCCCTTATCAGCCGTATACTCACCCCATGCAGGCACCCGAGATCGAACTTAAACTCCCCGTCTCCGACCCAGCCGCCCTTCAGTCCCGCCTTCCTCAGTTCGGCTTCCACCTCGACACTCCTCGCACCTTCGAGCACAACACCCTTTACGACACCCCCACCCGCGATCTCCGCGCCAAACGTGAGCTTCTTCGCCTTCGCCGCTACGGCTCCATCTGGATCCTCACTCACAAGCGCCCGGGCAACGAGCCTGCCGACGTCACACGCTACAAAGTCCGCATCGAAACCGAGACTACAGTCGAAGACGGTCCTGCCCTCGCTGCCATCCTTGAGGCGCTCGGTTACACACCCGCCTTCATCTACGAAAAATTCCGCACCGAGTGGTCCCACGTCGATCCCGTCACCAACACCATAGCCCACCTTGTCATTGACGAAACCCCCATCGGAAATTACGCCGAACTCGAAGGCCCGCCGGACTGGATCGATCGCACCCTGGCCGAACTCCACATCGATCCTGACACCTGCCTTACCGACAGCTATGGCAAGCTCTTCCTCGATTGGAAGCAGCGCACCGGTAGCCCCGCCGAAAACCTCACCTTCGCCGAGATCTTCACTCCCGCCCTCGCCACCCGTTAAAGCCTCCGCCGCATCCGCCGATACAGCCTCTGTACCTTGTGGAGGTTTCAATTGGCTAGTCCATTTCGCACTGCTCGTTCTCTCATTTGCATAGGTAGTCTCGCCCTCAGCGCGAGCGCAGCCTTCGCCGGCGACGTCCATCGTGTTGTCGTCACCCGTGTCCCACCTATCTATCCCGAAATCGCTCACCGCATGCATGTAGGTGGCAAGGTCGTGTTGCTTGTCGAGATTCAGCCCGACGGCACCGTCTCCGACACCAAAGTCGAGTCCGGCCACGCCCTGCTTGCTCCAGCCGCACAAGACGCCGTACGCAAGTGGAAGTTCGCTCCAAACCCGAGCGCCTCTGAATCGGAAATCGAAATCAACTTCACCATCCAATAACCTCGTCACTGAAAATCATTGCGTCGATAAGGATCAATATGAAACTTGAATCGAAACTCGGCCTCACTACAGGCATTCTCATCTGCGCCATGCTGCTCAGTGCCTTCACCGCAACCATGCGCATCCAGGAGTCCAACCGCCTCGCGGCCAGCGCCACTACGCAACACATCCCCCTCAACGCAACAACCCGCGACTTCCGCATCCAGGTTCTCTACAGCATCCATGCGCTGGAATCGTACATGCTCTTCGGCATCGATCCTGTCTCCTCCGCCAGCTTCCGTCATCTCCGCCAGCAGAACCTGTCGCAGGCAGACACGGCGATGACCAAACTCAAGGAGTCCGCCTCGCGTTACAGCCTCGGCTACGACGCCACGCGTATCAACGATCTTGACAGTGGATTTTCCAATTTGAAATCTCTCGAAGACAAGGTCGAGCAGCTCAACGAATCCAAGACCGCACAAGGAACGGCGCAGGCCTACGACACCTTCCAGAACCAGATACTTCCGCTCGAAAAATCTCTCTTCGCAATGGCAGGCGACCTCGGGCAATCGCAGATGACCCAGGCCGACGATGAAGTGCTGCAACTGCAGCATGCCAACTCGGCGACGCTCTACACCCTGTGGATCGCGACGATTCTCGGCGCACTGATCGGCGGAGTTGTCTCGGTCATGCTCGCCCGACGCATCACCAAATCCATCGATCTCGTCGCTGAGCGCGCCGACGCCATCTCCGAAGGAGACCTCACCGGCCAAGAGCTCGACCATCTCTACGGCAAAGACCAGATAGGCACCCTCGCTGCAGCCATGCAGAAGATGCAGAGCAGCCTCGGCTCCATCATCGGCACCGTCGTCGATACCGCCGGTTCTCTCACTGGCAGTGCCGCATCCATGCGCTCTGCCTCCGATCAGATCCATCGCCGCATCGATCAGCAGAGCCAGCAGACACAACAGGCAGCCACAGCCATGCAGGAGATGTCGGCCTCCATCGCCGAGGTCTCGCGTCACACTCAATCTGCCGCGGAGACAGCCCGCAGCGCGGCCCAGACAGCTCGCGAAGGCGGAGAGATCGTCAAGCATGTCCTCGGCTCCATGCACTCCATCGCCACTGCGGTCAGCGAAACTTCGTCCACGGTCGGCCTGCTCGGCGACGACTCCAAGCGCATCAGCCAGATCGTCACCGTCATCGACGAGATCGCCCGCAAGACCAACCTGCTTGCGCTCAACGCAGCCATCGAGGCCGCCCGTGCCGGTGACCACGGCAGAGGCTTCGCTGTTGTAGCCGGTGAAGTCCGCCGTCTCGCCGAAAGCACCGCACAGGCCACAGGCGAGATTGCAACCATGATCCAGGAGATTCAGGATCGCACCCGCATCGCCATCGCCAGCATGGAGAGCGGCACCGGCACCGTCGAGCAGGGCGTCGTCACTACAACTCAGGCCGGCGAAGCGCTCGAGCGCATCATCGGAATGGCAGAGCGCGTCGACAAGATGATCGCCCAGATCGCCATCGCCGCCTCGCAACAGGCTGCCGCGGCCGATCAGTCCAGCGCGAGCCTCGATGCCATCCACAACCTGAGCCACGACAACCTCGTCGAAATGGCTACCACTGCCGCAGGTATCGAGACGCTTCGCACAACCGCTGTCGCCTTGGAGCAGCAGGTCGACCGCTTCCACCTTCAGTCAAACCCCTCGGTTAAGCTGAATCGTTCCAACACGCAACGCATGCAGCATCCAAACTCATCTCCACAGGCTGCCTGACACCCAGCAAAAAGGGCCTGCTATCAAGCAAGCCCTTTTATTTTGAAAACTACACCTTAGAAGATTTGGAAGTTAACTTCGACGTTCAGTTCCACTAGCACAGGCTTTCCATTCTCCATGGCGGGTTTGAACCTGTACTGTCGCACAGCTTCGATAGCCTTTTCATCCAGACCCATTCCAACGCCGCGGACTACGCGAACATGGCTCGGATTTCCATTGGTATCAACCCACAGATTCACCAGCACATTTCCGGCTACCTTGGCTTTGCGTGCCTCCTCGGAAAACTCTGGTTCTACCTGGAAGATCAGCACCGGAGCCGAAACTCCACCGCCAATTCTCCTTGGGCCGCCGCCAATGTTACCTCCCGACCCCGGCCCGATACCTGATCCATTTCCCGAACCAAGCCCGGTTCCGCTGCCATTGCCCATCGACGTCCCAACCAGCGGCGAATTCGGCACACCGAAATTCGGAAGGTTCATCGCCATCTTGACGTCTTTCTGGACCTCAACCGTCGGCTCGATCTTGATCTTCGGCTCCTCCAGCGGAGGCGCTTTCGGAGGAACGATCTGCTGGTCGGCAAACTTCGGAGGCGACCCCTTCGAAACAGGCGTCGGTCCACGTTGTCCGCCGCCGCCACCCATCGCCGCAGCTTTCGGCGGAGCCTGGGGCGGAATGGCAATCTCAGTTACAAGGGTGGTCTTCGCTGGAGCCGATAGTGGAATCTTCTTTATCAGAATGTAGGCGATCAAAAGGATCACGAGGCCATGGATCACAACGGCAATTGCCGTCGACTTCGGATCACGCTTCACCTTCATCGGATCGTCGACGGCGACAGGCTTCGACTCCAACACCAGCGGCGGCAGCTTCTGCGGGAAGAACACATCCCGAATGCTGCTCCACAGAGAGGAGAAGACGCCTTCTTCCGTGATGATCAGATCGTTCTCCACCGGTTGTGACTCGAGTACCAGCGGAGCTTCTTTTACCGGAGTGAAAACATCGCGAAGATTCGAAAACAGCGAAGCCCACATCGACCCTTCGGTCTCTTCGTTCAGTTGTGGCGCTTCCGCCGGACGGAGGATTGGGCCATCTTTGCCTGGGTCAGTCTCCGGTGGTGGTGTCAACAATGTATTCGCCATAAGTTGCTTTGCCTCGGTGACGGTTGGCTGAGCCGACCGCCTACCCCTGTGAGAATCGTGCGCAACTGTCTATCTTAATCATACGTCTCCGGTCTTCCGCCGGTTCTTATCTCTACTGCCGGGCTCGGCACTTGGCTCCAGAAACATTCTACAAACATTCATCTTCGTCCGCTCGTTTCATTGGACGCGCCTCCCCCTGCGAATGTCTCTTCCGCATCACATTCGACACCCCATTCCCCGGCTACAATAAGAGTTTGGCGCCAACTGCGCTTCTGTCTATAAGGAATAAGAGGAACGAATGCCGGAAGCATCCGAATTGAAGACCGTACAGGAGCAACCCGTGAAGCCCCTGAAATCCACGCTCAATCTCCTGCAGACTACCTTCCCCATGAAGGCAAATCTGCCCCAGAATGAGCCTATTCGGCTTGAAGCATGGCAGAAGGACAACCTTTACGCCCAGATTCGCGCCGCACGCGCCGGCTCGCCCAAATACATCCTTCACGACGGCCCCCCCTACGCTAACGGCGCCATTCACCTTGGTCACGCCCTCAATAAATGCATCAAGGACTTCGTTGTCAAGACCAAGACCATGGCCGGCTTCGACTCCCCTTACGTCCCCGGCTGGGACTGCCACGGTCTCCCCATTGAAATCAAAGTGGACGAACAACTTGGCCGAAAAAAGCTCGAGATGGATCCCGTCGCCGTCCGCAAGGCCTGCCGCGACTACGCCCAGAAGTATGTCGACCTTCAGCGCAGCCAGTTCGAGCGCATCGGCGTCTTCGGCCGGTGGTCCGACCCTTACCTCACCATGTCCTTCGGTTACGAGGCCTCCATCGTAGAAACCTTCTACGACTTCTTCGAGAAGGACTTCGTGTACAAGGGCCTCAAGCCCGTCTACTGGTGCATCCACGACCGTACCGCCCTCGCCGAGGCCGAAGTCGAGTACGAGCAGCACACCTCGCCCAGCGTCTACGTCCGCTACGCTCTCACCAGCGATCCCGCCGCTATCGATGCCTCACTCGCCGGCAAGTCCCTCTCTACCATCATCTGGACCACCACTCCCTGGACCCTTCCCGCGTCCCAGGCCGTCGCCTTCAATCCGCACATGGAATACGTCGCCCTCAACTGCGAAGGCGGCATCTATCTCATCGCCGAAGAGTTGCTCTCCTCCGTCGTCGTCCACTGCAATCTGATAAGCGGGACCAACCCCGCCGAACCAGCCTCGCAGGTCGACATCCTTGCCCGTTTTCCCGGCAGCCGTCTCGACCGCGTCACCTTCCAGCATCCTTTCCTCGACCGTAGCATCCTCGGCGTCACCGCCGATTACGTCACCGCCGAACAAGGCACCGGAGCCGTCCACACCGCTCCGGCCCACGGCGTCGATGACTTCTACACCGGCAAACGCTACGACCTGCCCGAGCTTCAATACGTCGACAACTCCGGCCGCCAGCGCAACACAAACGGCCAGCCATACGAAGACCTCACCGTCTTCAAATCCAACCCCGTCATCATCGAGCTTCTCCGTGAAAAGGGCGCTCTCCTCAGCGCCAGTAGCTTCGAGCACTCTTACCCGCACTGCTGGCGCTGCCACAACCCCATCATCGTCCGCGCCACCGAGCAATGGTTCATCGGCATGGAAACCCCGATGATCACTGAAAACGGCACCGAGACCACCTTCCGCCAGCGCGCCCTCGACGAAATCGCCAAAGTCGTCTGGGATCCCTCCTGGGGCCAGGAACGCATCTCCAACATGATCGCCACGCGTCCCGACTGGTGCATCTCCCGCCAGCGCATCTGGGGCGTTCCCATCGCGGTTTTCCTCTGCGAGCGCTGCCACAAGCCGCTCAACGACGGCGCCGTCAATCGCAGCATCGTCGACCTCTTCAAAAAGGAAGGTGCCGACGCCTGGTACATCCACGACGCCCCCACCCTTCTGCCCAAGGGCACCAAATGCCCCTGCGGTAACGAAGAGTTCCGCAAAGAAATGGACATCCTCGACGTCTGGTTCGAATCCGGCGCAAGCTGGCACGCCGTCCTCGACCTCGAGCCCGAGCTTCACTTCCCCGCCGACCTCTACACCGAAGGCGGAGACCAGCACCGCGGCTGGTTCCACTCGTCATTACTTACATCGGTTGCCATTCGCGGCAAAGCTCCCTACAAGATGGTCGCTACCTCTGGCTGGACCCTAGACGAACAGGGCCGCGCCTTCTCCAAATCCCTCGGCAACGGCGTCGATCCCGTCGACATCGCCAAGCGTCTCGGCGGCGAGATCATCCGCCTATGGGTCGCCTCCGTCGACTTCCGCGAAGATGTTGCCGCCAGCGAAAACCTCATGCAGCGCGTCAGCGACAACTACCGCAAGCTGCGCAACACTCTCCGCTTCCTGCTCACCAACACCAGTGACTTCGACCCGGCGACAAACACCATCGCGTTTTCTGCGATGGAGCCTTTAGACCAGTACATCCTCGCCCGTCTGGCCGAGCTCACCACCAAAATCCGCGCCGCCTACGACGACTTCGAGTTCCACCGCGCCTACCAGGCTCTCAATGAGTTCACGAACACAGACCTCAGCGCGCTCTATCTCGACGTCCTCAAGGACCGCCTATACACCTTCGCCCCCAACCACCCCGCTCGCCGCAGCGCCCAGACAGCACTCTGGCGCATCGCCGAAACCCTCACCCGACTCATCGCTCCCATTCTCAGCTTCACCGCCGACGAGGTCTGGCAGCTTCTCCCCAAGGTCGAAGGCCGCGAATCCAGCGTCCACCTCGCCCTCTTCCCCACCATCGCCGACATCGTCCCCGGCAACACCACTAAAATCCTCGCCGACTGGAAGCACCTCCTTAGCCTTCGCGAAGGCGTCTTCCTCGGCCTCGAATCCCTGCGCGTCAACAAGCAGATCGGCAAATCGCTCGAAGCTGCGGTCGACGTTCAGGTCGTCAACAATTCCAACAACTCTCTCGACGTCGATCTCACACAATACGCCGAAGCGCTGCCAGAGCTCTTGGGAACATCCGCAGCATCGATCACCTACACAAACGAAACGGCAGCCGATGATTCGCCGTTCCTTATCGATGTGCACAAAGCCTCAGGCACCAAGTGCGAACGCTGCTGGCGTTACACCGCCGACGTAGGCGACGACACCGGCTATCCCACCGTCTGCCTCCGCTGTGCTGACGCCCTCGACGCCATCGACTATCCACCCTACCCCGCCCCGACGAACGGAACGGAGCCCCAGGCCTGATGTCCGCTAAATACGAATACCCACCCACTGAGTTCGACCCCAAGCCAAGCCGCGCATCCGGGCCGCGCAACTACATCCTTCCGCTGCTCTCCATCGCTGCTGCCGTCGCCATAATCGACCGCATCACCAAGCACATGATCATGCATCGCCTGCCAGAAGGCAGCGCCCACACTGTCATTCCCGGCATCCTTCGCATCACCCACGTCCTCAACACCGGCGCTGCCTTCAGCATGTTTGCAGAGTCAGCCTCGACGGTCGCTGTCCGCCATGGCCTCGTCATCTTCTCCGTCGTAGCCATCTTTATTGTCCTGGGCATGCTCTGGCGAGTACGCCACGCCTTTTCTCTCACTTCGGTAGCCCTCGCTCTCATCCTCGGCGGAGCCATCGGCAACGTCTACGACCGCGTCCGCTACCACTACGTCGTCGACTTCCTTGAAGTCCACATCGTCCATTACCACTGGCCCGACTTCAACGTAGCCGACTCCTGCATCGTCATCGGAGCCTGCCTCCTCTTCATCGAAATCTTCCGCACCCAACCGCATTCCTGACATAGCGACCGCAGTCTCTCGCGTATGCTGGCCTTCTCAGGAGTGAACATGATGCGTTTTTATAAAGTTTTTTTTGGTTTCCGTGGACTTCTGGCCTGTAGTTGCGTGATCGTGATTCTGCTCACAACAAGCTGCAATCGAGCCGCTTTATCGGATACGCGAGCGAGCAGCGAACAGGCCATCCGTACTCTCGATAGCCAATGGTCAAAGACGGCAGCCTCTCACGACGTCGATGGTACGGTCGCGTTCTATGCGGACGATGCCATACTATTGCCTCCCGATGAACCGCTCGCTGGCGATAAGGCCTCAATTCGAGCCTCCTGGGCCGGTACGCTGCCCGCTATGGATACCATCTCCTGGAACGTGAAGACGATTGAGGTGGCAAAGTCTGGGGAACTCGCCTACCTTACAGGAGCTTGGACAACCACCGCCAAAGGCCCCAATGGTACCCCTGTCCCGGTCATAGGCAAGTTGTTGGAAGTCTGGAAAAAGCAGCCCATTGGTCAATGGAAGTGCGCTGCTGACATCTTCAACTCAGATGCTCCAGCGAACCCGGCACCCAGCTCTACAAAGTAGCGCTCTTCCAGAACGATCTCTGACGTATGCCGGTGAGAAACAATGCGGAAACTCTATTGGGATTAGTAACGGTAGTCGACTTGCAGGAAGTGACCTATCCCTCTCAATCTAGACAGTTGGTCGGCGAATGCTTCAATCATCGTCCCAGTTAATTAGCGCTCATTCCCTTAATGCCTGAAAATAGAAGTTTGGCCATGAATGATCAAATCACAATCCGCGGAGCCCGCACCCACAACCTCAAGGGCATCGACGTCGACATCCCCCATAACGCCCTGACCGTCGTCAGCGGCGTCTCCGGCTCCGGCAAATCCTCCCTCGCCTTCGACACCGTCTACGCCGAAGGCCAGCGCCGCTACGTCGAATCCCTCTCCGCCTACGCCCGCCAGTTCCTCGAGCGCATCGAAAAGCCCGACGTCGATCACATGGATGGCCTCGCCCCCGCCATCGCCATCAAGCAGAAGAACCAGACCCGCAACCCCCGTTCAACAGTCGCGACGGCGACCGAAATCTACGACTACCTCCGCCTCCTCTACGCCCGCTGCGGCACTGTCACCTGCCTGCACTGCGGCGGCATCGTCAAACACGACACCGTAGACGAGATTGTCACCACGCTCCTGGCCCTTCCCGAAGGCACCCGCACCTACGCCCTCTTCCCCATCGTCCGCGCCGAAATCAAAATCGAGCCGATGCAGGTTCCCACAACCGAGGCAGCACCCGAGTCCCCCGCCCCCAAGCCAAAAAAATCCGCCAAATCAAAATCCACCAAATCCGCGTCATCCGTGCTCGGCCTTTCGTCCATCACCGACGCCCTCAAAGACCGCCTCACCGAACTCCGCCGCCGAGGCTACAACCGCCTCTACCAATCCGGCAAAATAGTCGAGTTCTCCACCCCCGAGTCCCTTCTCGAACTCGACTTCACCCAACCCATCTTCGTCCTCGTAGATCGTCTCTCCCTCTCTCCCGACATCCGCGCCCGCGTCGTAGACGCCATCGAAACCGGCTACCGCGAGTCCGGCGAAATTCAGTTCCACACCGTCCCTCGGGATGGCGAAGGCGAAGGCAAGCCTCAGCACCTCCGCTTCTCCGCAGCATTCGAATGCACCACCTGCCACCGCGCCTACCGCGAGCCCGAACCCCGCCTCTTCTCCTTCAACAACCCCTACGGCGCCTGCCCGCGCTGCCAGGGCTTCGGCAACACCATCGACTTCGACCCCAACCTCATCATCCCCGACAAATCAAAGACCCTAGCCGCCGGAGCCGTCGCCCCCTGGACCACGACAAAATACCGCGCCCACCACGGCGAAATGATCCGCGCAGCCAAAGCCGCTGGCATCCCCACCGACGTTCCCTGGTACGACCTCACCCCCGACCAGCAGCGCTTCGTCGAAGAAGGCAGCGGTAGCTTCCCTGGCGTCCGAGGCTTCTTCGCCGCCCTCGAGCGCAAAAAATACAAGCTCCACGTTCGCGTCTTCCTCTCCAAATACCGCGGCTACGCCCTCTGCCCCGATTGCCGCGGCCAGCGTCTCCGCGCCGAAGCCCGCGCCGTGCTCATTAACAACCAGAACATCTGCGAAGTATCCGCCCTCACCATCACCGCCGCGCAAAACTTCTTCGACAATCTGCAACTGTCACCGTCACAATTAGAGATTGCCGGCAAGATCCTCGAAGAGGTTCGCCAGCGCATCCACTTCCTCCATCAGGTCGGCCTAGACTACCTCACCCTCGACCGCCTCAGTTCCACCCTCTCCGGCGGCGAATCCCAGCGCATCCAGCTCGCTACCTCCCTTGGCTCCCGCTTAGTCGGAGCCCTCTACGTCCTCGACGAGCCCAGCATCGGCCTCCACACCCGCGACACCGCCAAGCTCATCCACATCATGGAAGAGCTCCGCGACCTCGGCAACACCATCCTCGTAGTCGAGCACGACCCCGACGTCATCCGCGCCGCCGACCACCTCCTCGACCTCGGCCCCGGAGCCGGCGAGCTCGGCGGCCACCTCCTCGCCTCCGGCACCGTCGCCGAAGTCACCGCCAACCCCGCGTCTATCACCGGCAAATACCTCTCCGGCCGCCTCACCATCCCCGTACCCAAACACCGCCGCGAACCCGGCCGCGAGCACCTCAAGCTCACCGGAGCCCGCATCCACAATCTCCGCGGCGTCGACATCGACATCCCCCTCAACCTCCTCTGCTGCGTCACCGGAGTCAGCGGCAGCGGCAAATCCACCATCGTCCACCAGGTCCTCTACCGCGCTCTCATGCAAGCCCTCAATCGCGAGGACTCCCAAACCGAAGGCAGCACCCACCCCGCATCCCACCTCTACCGCGAGCTCTCAGGCACCCAGCACCTCAACGACGTCATCCTCGTCGACCAGTCCCCCATCGGCCGCACCCCACGCTCCAACCCCGTAACCTATATCAAGGCATTCGACGACATCCGCGCCCTCTTCGCCGCCCAGCCCGACGCCAAGCGCAAAGGCCTCGGCCCTGGCCACTTCTCCTTCAACGTCCCCGGAGGCCGCTGCGACGTCTGCGAAGGCGACGGCACAGTTACGGTCGAGATGCAGTTCCTCGCCGACATCGAGCTCCCCTGCGAAGAATGCAACGGTACGCGTTACAAATCCTCCATCCTCGACATCAAGTACAAAGGCAAGAACATCCATGACGTCCTCAACATGACCGTCAAGGAAGCTCTCGTCTACTTCGCCGGCCACCCCAAGATCGTCGATAAGCTCTACGTCCTCGATGAAGTAGGCCTCGGCTACGTTCGTCTCGGCCAATCCGCCACCACGCTCTCCGGCGGCGAAGCCCAGCGCGTCAAACTAGCCTCACACCTCGCTACCGCCCGCTCCATCACTAACCGCAGCACCACCAACGAAGCCGCCGCCAAAGCCCGCAGCCGCACCCTCTACATCCTCGACGAGCCCACCACCGGCCTCCACTTCGACGACGTCGCCAAGCTCCTCGCCGCCTTCCGCAAGCTCATCGAAGGCGGTGGCTCCCTCCTTGTCATCGAGCACAATCTGGACGTCATCAAATCCGCCGACTGGGTCATAGACATGGGCCCCGAAGGCGGCAGTGGCGGCGGCCAGATCGTAGCCACCGGCACCCCCGAAGACATCATCGCCAATCCTGCCTCCCACACGGGCCATTGGCTGGCCCACGTCCTCAACCCCTCGACGCCCAAACCCGAAGCCGAACTCCAGGTCACAGCATAGGCCCGCGCCGGCCCACGGGTATGTCGACTCACGCAAATCGTGATTTGTTTTCCCGCGCCCACTGCTCGTACGTCTTTGGTTGTCTGCCCGTCACTCTTTTGACAGTGTCTCTCATTGCTGCACCACCGCCGTCCCGAATCACTTCAAACGATTTGCCGACTGCGCTCGCCACAGGCGCTGGCACTCCGGCTTGAATCATTCCTTGCACAGCAGTCTCCGTCGGAATGTCGACGCATCGAATCGCCTTCCCAAGAATCTCCGCCAGAATATTTACCTGCGCTGGCACACTGAGTAGCTCACCTCCCGTGACTTCGAGCACTTCGTCCAAAATGCTCGAATCCGTCAATGCCCTGACCGCGACAGCCGCAATATCCTCTGGTGCAATTGGCGCAGACCTGCCGCTACCCATTGGATTGAGCACAACCCCTTCAGCTTTTATTGTGCGTCCCCACTGATAGGAATTAGACATGAAGCCGCCGGAACGGACAAACCTGCCCTGTAAACCGGACTCCCGAATCGTATCCTCCTTCTCCTTGTGCAGCCTTCCAATCATGAGGTCAGGATTGTCTGCAAGCGTCGAGGACAAAAAAACAATCCTTGGACTTCCCTGCTCTTTTGCGGTGTCGATAAGTTTGCGAAAAGCCTGTCCATTGAGAGCTCCATTCATCAGGAATGCGCCCTCCACGCCTGCGACCGCTCGCTCAAATGTGTCAGCTCGCTCGAAGTCACCGGCGGCAACTTCAACTTGGTCTCCCCAATGCGCCACTTTATCCACGTCGCGGGTAAACACACGTACCTTCTTCCCCATCGCCAGGAGTTGATCGACCATCTTGCTTCCGACATTCCCTGTTGCGCCTGTTACGAGATACATTTTTAGCTCCTTTTCCTTCTACTCAGAACCGTATGCGTAAACGCCGCATGAAACAATAGGACTTGCAGCAAAACACTGTTGCTGTATAGGGACAATCAAACAATGACAGATCTAAACGAATTGCAGTTTTTCGTGCGAGTCTCTCAAGTCCAAAGCTTTACTTTGGCGGCAAAACACCTCGGCGTACCCAAGTCGAGCGTTAGCCGAGCCATCAGTAGATTGGAAGGCCGGTTAGGGGTTCGCCTTGTAGAGCGGACGACTCGTAGCGTAGCTCTTACCGAGATCGGCGAGCTTTATCTTGAACACTGCCGACGCGTCCTCGAGGAAGCCGAGCAGGCGGATCTGGTCATCAGCACCCTGGTTGCTAAACCCCGCGGAACCCTGCGCGTCGGCGCACCCGTAGCCTTCGCCCGTTCTATTCTGGGCCCTGTCCTGGGAGAATTTGTAGCTGCATATCCCGAGTTACGGGTACACCTGCAACTTCTCGGCGGAGAGTCGTCTGCGCGCGAGAAGAACTTCGATTTGATCATACGCACCGGCCCACTTGAGGACTCCTCTCTGCTGGTAAAACCTCTCATGCGCATCCGACTCGGCGCCTATGCCAGCCCTCTCTATCTCAAGCATCACAATCTTCCGGACTCCCCTGCAGCTCTGCGGCAACAGAGTTGCATCACGTCCAGTTGCGGCACCTTCGGAGAACCTGGTGACTCCGCAATCTGGCGCCTGCGCCGCGGTTCAGAAGTAAAAGAAGTGCGTATCGAATCACGCGTGTCCGTCCCTGATCCCACAATCAATCATCAGCTCGCATTGGCCGGCGTCGGCGTAGCCCTACTCTCTCAAGTAGCAGCTCGAGCAGACTTGGAGCATGGTCGTTTAGTTCGACTCCTGCCCGAGTGGGAACCGGATCCGGTCGAACTCCACGCCTTATATCCATCCCGACTGAATTCCTCGCCAAAGGTGCGGGCATTTCTTCAGTTTCTGCGGCAGCGCTTCGAAGGCGAGTCCCTGCTCGACGGCCACGATGGTCGCATTGAGAATGCCAACCCTCCATCACGAAAGATCATAAAAATCAGATAGCCGCTTATAAGTCCGTCGTCCTGCGTTCACTTGACGCACCTGTTATTCTTTAACTAGGGAAAGACCCATGAAGGCCCGGCTATCGAGCCGGGCTTCCGTACTTAACAGCCGCTCCAAGTACGGACTTAGGTCCTTCCTTTTGAATACTTTGCACACTTTAAGTACGGGATAGGGGTATATCAGATGACAACGACACCACACCACAGAATCGGTCAGGTTCCTCGACGCCATCGCCTCCCTTCTGCCCTCCCATTGTTAATATTTTCGACCCTCTTGTTCGCAGGCAGCTTCGTCCAGGCCCAACTCCCCGCAGGCACCACCGATACAACGCAGCAACCAACCCAAACGCAAGACCCCCAGCGCGCCGAAGCCAACGCCGCCATCGACCGCCAGGATTACCCCACAGCCCTGAAGCTCCTTACCGCACTGGCTGAAACCCACCCCACCGATGCCCACATCCTCTACGACCTCGGCTTCACCCAGGACGCCCTCGACCAGACCTCCGCCGCCGAAGCCTCCTATCGAAAAGCAATCACCACCGACCCCAACTTCCTCGAGCCCCACGTAGCCCTCGGTCTCCTCCTTGCCCGCAGCGGCAAACTGGCCGACGCCCGCGCCGAACTCGACAAAGCTACCACCCTCACCACCGACAATCCCACCCTCAAAGCGCGGGCCTACCGCGCCCTCGCCCGCATCGACCAGCCCACTCGCCCGTCCGACGCCAGCGACGAACTCCTGGCCGCTCTCAAAATCTCCCCCGAGACCTCCGACGACGTACTCCTCACCGGCGAACTAGCCGAAGCCAGCAACGAACTTCTCGCTGCCGAAGCATCCTACCGCCGTGTACTCGCCGCCGACCCGCAGAACGCCGCCGCCACCGCTGCCCTCATCCACATCCTCATCCGTCAGAACAAGCCCGACCAGGCCGAGACTCTCCTGACCACGGCCCTCCAGAAGAGCCCCGACGACCCCACCCTGAACGCCCAGCTAGCCAGCCTCTACGAATCTCAGAACAAAACCGATCAAGCAATCCCCATCGTAGAAAAGCTCCACGCAGCACACCCGCAGGACCCCAACCTCACCCGCCTCCTCGCCCGTCTCTACAGCCACAGCAATCAGTACGACAAAGCCGACCCGCTCTACGCAACCCTGATCTCCACCTCCCCCCAGGACCCTACCCTCCTCGACGACCGCGCCGACGCCCTCATTCATCTCCGCCGCTTTGCAGACGCCGAAACCCTCCTCAAACGCGCCATCGCGCAGCAGGAAGCCTTCCCTTCCAAGGAAGACCTCGGAAGTGCCGCCAGTCACCTGGCCTTCGCCGCATCGGAGAACAACGACCCCACCACCACCTTGCAAGCGCTAGAGATTCGTGATAAAGTGCTGCCACAGTCGCCGTCGTCCCTATTCCTTGCGGCAACCGCGCATGACAAGCTTCACCAGGTCAAGCAAGCCAAAGACCTGTACAAACAGTTCCTTACCGTGGCTGATGGAAAGTTCCCGGACGAGGAGTGGGAGGCGCGCCACCGCCTTATCACCCTCGAACACATGAAGTAGGCAAGCGCTCCCTTCGAGGTGCGTTATGAATCTAAGATTCCGGCCCTCTGCTCTTCTTCTTCTTCCCCTGCCTCTTCTTCTCACCTTCTGCACGCCCCTCCACGCATTCTCGAGCGACGAAAATCTTCCCGACGCCCAGACCCTCATCCGCCTCGAACTTCAGGCCCAGGAAGCCAAGCCTCGTGAACAATGCTTCCTGTACGCGGAACTCGTTCACACCATGACCGAGATCGCCGGCAAGCAGATGCTCAACGGAGACGTCGACCAGGCCAGCGCCACCCTCAAGAAGGTGGAGCACTACGCCCAGCTCATCCATCTCGGCCTCGCCCACGACACCAAGCGCCTCAAGAACGCCGAGCTGCTGATGCATCACACCACATACCGCCTCGGCGAATACCTTCACCAGGCTTCCGGCGAAGACCAGGCCACCCTGCAAGCCACCCTCAAGCAGCTCGACCACGTCCAGAACGAGCTTCTGACCCAGGTCTTCAACCACTAAAGCGGTATTATGTCCTGCAAGGAAGTTATCGCCCTGAGCGAAGCTCATATACCTGCGGCAACATACCTCTCTCCAATGCGCCATCGCCCATCTCTCGTCCTCGTCCTCGCTCTCATCTCTCTTGCCCTGCCTCTGCACGCCCAGCATGACGACTCCGCTCTATCCGACGGGGAGATTGAGCAGCTCCGCGATTCCGCCTACTACCCCAACGATCGTGTCATCGTCTTCATCAAGCTCCTGGACTCTCGAGTCAAACGTATTCAGGAGATGTACACCGGCCCACGCCGTCCCGGCCGCGAACGGGATACCCACGATCTACTCGAACAGTTCACCTCCATTGCCGACGAGCTCGACGACAACCTCGACGACTACGGCCCCCACCACCGTGACTTACGCAAGGCCCTCCCCAAGCTCATCGAGGCGACAGAGCGATGGGCCACCGCCGTAAAGTCCCCGCCCGATAACGAAACGTATAACGTCTCCCGCAAGCTCGCGCTCGAAGCCATCCGCGACATCCGCGAATCGGCCACCCAACTAGTCGAAGACCAGAAAACCTGGTTCGCCGCCCATCCGCCTCAAAAAGAAGATCAGAACAGAACAGAAACCGGTCCGCCCCCGCAATAGCCTTCCAACCACCGATTTGGTTTTTGTCCGTTTGCCGTCACTACTTGGAAAGCCACCGCATAATCCCAGTAGCCGGAAGCTCCGGCGACAGAAACCGCATGGGGCTGCCGATGACCGCTCCTGCGGCTAATCTGCCGCTACGGACAGCACCTTCCATGGTTGATGGCCATTCGGTAGCGGTCCAATCTCCGGCGAGGTAGAGACCGGGCCACTGCGTCTGCTGAGTGGGTCGGAAGGCGTCTAGCCCGGGTGTTACGGAGAACGTAGCGCGAGCTTCCTTGAGGATGCCCGACTTGAGGAGCTTAGCCTGTTTCGCGGCGGGAAAAAACGTTTCGAACTCCTCAATGGCGGACGTTAAGATCGCTTCCCTGTTCATCTCGAGTTCAGGCCAGGAGGCGCTGATGACCAGCTCGAGATAGCAGCCTCGGTCAACGGCCCAGCGACGAATACGGGATTTAACGAAGACCCACTGGATACGCGTGTCGAGAAGGACTGCGTGGTCGAGGCCAGTCACGTCGCGGTCGTACCAGAGGTGGACGGTGGTGATTGGTGCGGGAATAAACTTATCGAAGCCAGTGGCAGGCACAGATAAAGGAAGCAATGCGGTGAGTGCTTGAGTTTGGCGGAAGTCAGTAGCCAGGATAACGGAGTCGGCACTGTAGAGTTGACCACCCGCGAGCACCTGCCAGTGATTGTCGTTTATTTGCTCGATACGCTCGACTCCGGCTTTGAGCTTGAACTCCACACCCTGGCGGGTCGCAAGATCGGCCACAGGGGTAAAGAATTCCGTGAGAGGAGCAGCGGGGATGCCGAGTCGACCTGCCTCAGGCGAACGCAGGAAGGACTCGTGAAAGACCTTCCCTGCATACTTCACTGAGCAGCGATCGAAGGTGTCATTGAGAGCACCGACGACGACAGGCTCCCAGAAGTGCCGAATGGCGCGCTCGGTCTGGCCGGTGCGCTTAAGCCAGGATGCAAAGCTCTCCGTATCGTCGGCGGGATAGCCGCGAAGGAAACGGGCGAGGCCTGTCGCAATAGCAGTCTTGTCGCGCAGGCTGAGCATGGGTGCTCGAAGGAAGCTCAACGCCTGATGGGCGGGAGCAGGAAGCGCGCTTGTGCTCAGGAAGGTGCGGCGGCCATTGGATTCGAGGAAAGTAAGTTCGTCGTACCAGCGGATCGTGTCGGAGATACCGGCCTGACGCGCGAGATCGAGGATGTTGGTACAGCACCCGAGGACGACGTGCTGGGAGTCAATGGTCTCGTCGAGCGCGGGATGGTCGTACGAATACGCACGACCGCCAATATAGGGTCGCCGTTCCAAGAGAGTGACCTTTGCGCCTGCACTCGAGAGCGCGACCGCCGCGGAAAGACCAGCCACGCCTGCGCCTGCGACAATGACGTCGCTGTGGGCGCCACTCATAGCGAAGCCCCTTTGCCCGACAAAGCTCCGCGGTTGCGCATCGACATGACCACGCCCTGCGCAAGAATGAGCAGCTTTCCAGAAGTGGAGACGCGGGCGCGTCTAGCGAAGACATCGTAGTTAGCCGAGTGAATCTTCTGCAGGAGGCGGTGATAAATGGTGACCAGTACCCAAAGGGCAGCACGGCTGTCCGCATCTATCAGCGGAAGAAGACGGCCGGCAGAAGCGTAGTACTGTTCAGCGCGTGCGGCCAACTGTTGTAGTGCGGCACGCTCGTTTGGTTCGAGAGCAGCCCCGGCTGCAAGGCCATAGATGCGCTCGAGGGCAATGTCGTGCTCAGCGAGAAGGTCGAGAGGAAGGTACACGCGACCACGCTCCGCATCTTCTTTAACGTCGCGAAGGATGTTGGTCAGTTGGAAAGCTATGCCAGTCTCTTCAGCAAGCTTTTCGGCTTGGAGATCGGTGTAGCCGAAGATACGGATACAGACGAGGCCAACGACAGAGGCTACCAGGTAGCAGTAACGGTAGAGGTCTTCAAATGTCTTGAAGATCTGTAGCTCGCCTGTGAACTGCGGGGCGAGATCCATGGTGGTTCCCTGCACCAGTTCTTCGAGTAGTCCGTCGGAAATGGCGAAGCGCTTCTGAGTGTCGTTGAGTGCGAGGAACACTGGGTCGTCTGAGATGCCGGAGGCGCGTGCAGTGCGCCAGGCTGCGACCCAATTGTCCATAAGTAGGCGGCGATCTTCGACAGGCATCGACTCGTCATCAGCGATGTCGTCGGCGCGTCGCATGAAGGCGTAGACGGCGCACATCGCATCACTTTTGTGCTGTGGCAGAACGCGAAAAGCATAGTAGAAATTCTTTGCTTCGCGCTGAGCGATAGAACGGCAGACTCGATAAGCTTCGGCGGTGGTCAACGTGTGAGCTCCGCGTGAAGCTTACTGAACAGCGCACCTGCAAGAAGACTTATCTTCTTTGTTTTGGTGACGACAGGGCGACCACGAAGAACATCGAAATCCTGCGCGGTAATGCCGTCGAGGATAGCGTCGCCACCCTTGCGGAACAGGTCGAGCGTTACAGCCAGTTCCTTGCCTACTTGCGAGCTGATAGCCCCGCCTTCGTGAAGCATCATGCGTGTACGGTTGACGAGACTCTGGATCATGGCACGGAACTCTGGAGTGAAGACGCGGCCAAGAATCTGTCCCTCGTCGACTCCGAATTGCTGCATGTATTCGGCTGGAAGGTAACGGCGGCCGCGTTCCGCGTCTTCGATTACATCCTGCCAGAAGTTTGCCAACTGGAGCGCGGTACACACCTTGTCGGAAAGCAGCGCAGTCGATTCTTCCTTGTAACCGCAAACCAGTAGGACAAGACGGCCAACCGGATTGGCGGAATAGTGCGAGTATTCGAGGAGCTCGTCCCAGGTGTTGTAGGCGGTCTTGACCTGGTCCATGCGAAAGGCATGAAGAAGATCGTGAAAGAGCTGACGCGGCAGATTGAACTGCTGGATGGTCGGTTGAAGTGCCACGAAGACGGGGTGCATCGACCGCTCGGGTGCGTCGTAACACTCGTCGAGCATCGAACCCCATGCGTCGAGAAGGCGCATCGCTACGCCAGGGTCGGAGACCTCGTCCCCAAGGTCGTCAGCCACGCGGCAATAGGCATAGATGCTCTCGAAGTGCGATCGCGTTCCCTTCGGCAGGAACCAGGTAGCTACATGGAAATTTTCGTAGTGGGAGCTGGTGAGCTGAGCACACCAGAGTTGCGCCTCCTGCAAACTTGGACGGTCCAAAGGGGTGAGATAAGCATGTGGAGCGCCAAGCAAAGCATGTTGCGGCGAGAGAGTGAGGTCGCTCATCTGGGCACCCCACTCGGGAAGACAGCGGTTTTGATATCTCGGGAGTCGGCAGTGCGGGTCATCATGCGAGCAAAGAGTTCGGGGACTTGCGCGAGAACAGCTCTGCCGGTGATGTATTCAGCGCACTTGAAACGTCCGCTGGTGACAAGCTCTAAAGCGGTACGGCAGGTCGCTGGTGTGTGGTGGAAACTGGCCTTGAGGGTGATGTCGCCGTAGTGTATGCGATTCGTGTCAAGCTGGACGCGAGTGCCGCTCGGCGGACCGCCGAAGAAGTTGACGAGGCCGCCTTTGCGAACCATGTCGACAGCCCACTCCCACGTGGCAGGGACGGCCACGGCTTCGATGACAATGTCGGCGCCACGGCCCTCGGGGGTAAGAGCGCGGGTTGCGGCGACCACATCATCGACTGCCTCAATGTGGACCACACAGGCAGCGCCGAAAAGCTTAGCGGCATCAATCTGGTCTTCGCGTTTGACGACGGCGATGACGTTTACACCGGAGAGCTGCGCGACATGCATGAACATGAGCCCGATGGGCCCGGCGCCAATGACGACCATGGTGTCGCCGGGACGTGCTCCACTCTCTTCCAGCCCGCGGACGACGCACGCGAGAGGTTCGGTAAGGGCAGCGTGCTCAAAGGGAACGTCGTCGGGAATAAGAAGGGTGTTTTTCTCCACAATGCGGGAAGGTATGCGAATGTACTCAGCATAGGCTCCGTTATTGAAAAGGAGGTCTTCGCAGAGATTTTGCTGGCCGTGGGTGCAGAAGAAGCACTCGTCGCAGGGGGCGGAGTTGAGGGCGACGATCCGGTTGCCTTCGCGGAAGGCCGTAACCCCGGGACCGACCTCCGTGACTACACCGGCCAACTCGTGGCCAAAGAGGATGGGCGGCCGCAGCATAAGGGCGTGATAGCCGCGGCGATAGACTTTAAGGTCGGTACCGCAGGTAAGGGCAGCACCCACGCGAACCACCAGTTCTCCGTAGGAGGCTCGCGGCACATCTACCCGCTCCAATCGAAGGTCTTCCTTGCCGTACAACACCGCGGCGGTCATCTGCGAGATCATCCCTACTATCTTCTCATTCCGAAGGGTGCCTTCGCATCTTCTACTATTCTAATCAGTTCAATAAGATGCAATCGACAGCCAGGGTTGCGCATCTGATACATTGAGCCAGACAACGACTATGCCACTAGTATCCCCAGAGGTCTTCGCCAAGCAGGAGCTCGCAGCCGTGCAGGATTACTCCATCCTGTCATGGCGCGCGATCATCAACATCTTTTCAGGACCCCGCTACTGGGCTGATATCTTTACGCAAATGGACTCGATCGGGGTAGGATCGATGCCCATTGTCGTGCTAACGGGATTTTTTACAGGCTGCGTGCTTGCACTCCAGTCTGCGACCTCGCTGCAGGCATTCGGCTCCGTAAGTTTGACCGGAAACCTGGTCGCCCTCTCCATGGTGAAAGAGCTGGGGCCGGTGCTGACGGGGCTGATGGTCTCGGGACGCAACGCATCCGGCATGGCCTCCGAACTGGGGTCGATGAAGGTGACCGAACAGATCGATGCCATGCGGGCACTAGGCACCGATCCCATAAGAAAACTGGTTACGCCGCGCCTGTATGCGACGGTATTCATGCTGTTTTTCCTTACTATCGTTGCCAATGCCGTTGGCATCGCAGGCGGAGCCCTGGTGAGCGTTGGAATGCTTGGTTTGAATGCTTCGTCCTATTTTCATAACTCGTATCGGGCACTAGCGTATGGAGATGTTGTTCAGGGCCTGACCAAGCCTCTGTTCTCCGGCTTCATCATCGCCACGGTAGGTTGCTACTTCGGCATGAACACGAAGGGCGGAACCCAAGGCGTCGGGCGAGCCACAACGCAAGCCGTGGTGGTTTCGTCGGTATTCATCATCATCGTCGACTTTATTGTGAGCCGTGCCATGATCGGCATCTTTGGTAAGTAACCGGAATATGCCCCAGCAAATGACCAGCAGCGACGTCGAGCGGAACGGCCAGGATCCCGGCGCGGGAGAGGTCATCGTTTCGTTCGAGGACGTGTCGATCCGCTTTGACGAAAAGCTGGTGCTTCAAAATGTCTCCTTTACTGTGCAGCGCGGCGAGACACGCATCATCCTTGGACCTGCGGGCGGAGGAAAGTCCGTCCTGATGAAGCTGACCAATGGGCTGCTTCGGCCGGACTCCGGCGAGATTCACGTCTTTGGCGAAGACATTACGACGATGAGCGAGCGAGACCTGTTCAAGATGCGCAAACGCGTCGGCATGGTCTTTCAGGAGTCGGCACTGTTTGACTCACTCTCGGTAGAAGAGAACGTCGCCTATCGCCTGAACGAAGAACGCGTTCCTGAAGACGAAGCCCATACGAAGGTGGTAGAAGCGCTTCAGTTCGTGGAGCTTGAGCAGGCTATTTCAAAGTATCCTTCGGAGCTTTCTGGGGGAATGCGGCGCAGGGTTTCGATTGCGCGAGCAATCATCAGCAACCCCGATCTGATTCTTTACGACTCGCCTACAGCTGGCCTCGATCCCATTACGTCTACAACCATTGTGGACCTCGTGATCAAGCAGCGCGACGTTTCGCATACGACAGCCCTGCTGATTACGCACCGGATGCAGGATGCGTTTTTGTTGGCGATGAACCGGTTCAATGCGCAGACCGGCAAAGTCGAGCGAATCCCCAACGGCGGAATCGACGACAGTACAAGATTTCTCGTGTTGAACGAGGGCAGGGTGGTCTTTGACGGCACGACTCTGGAGCTTGTGCACTCTACAGATCCATGGCTGAGAGATTATCTAGCCTGAAACATCAAAGACTTTAAGACCTTGTGTGACCTCCTGAACCATCGCAGCCACCCATTTCCACGCAAAATCCCCGTAAACTAACCGGATGGATAAGTTCGTTGTACGCGGCGGTAACCCCCTTTTAGGCACCATCAAAGTCTCCGGAGCAAAAAACTCCGCCCTCCCCTGCATGGCCGCCGCCATCCTCACCGAGGACGAGGTCATCCTCGAGAACATCCCCCAGGTCCGCGACATCGAAACCGAGCGCAAGCTCCTCTCCTCCATGGGCGCCGAAGTCGAACTCGGCTACGGCCGCGCCCAGCACCGTACCCGCATCAAATGCGGCATTCTCTCCGACCCCGTCGCCAAGTACGAGATCGTCAAGACCATGCGCGCCAGCTCCCTCGTCCTTGGTCCTCTCATCGCCCGCACCGGTATCGCCCGCGTCGCCATGCCCGGCGGCTGCGCCATCGGTGGCCGCCCCATCGATCTCCACATCAAGGGACTCGAAGCCATGGGTGCCACCATCGTGTACGACCACGGCTACCTCGAAGCCCGCAGTCCCAATCAGGGAACGGGGCGACTCAAGGGCGCCCACATCGTCTTCGACAAGATCACCGTCACCGGCACAGAAGACCTCCTCATGGCCGCCGTCCTGGCCGAAGGCGAAACTCTCTTTGAAAACTGCGCACGCGAGCCCGAAGTCACCGACCTCGCCGCCCTGCTCACCGCCATGGGCGCAAAGATCGAAGGCGCAGGTACCGGAACCATCCGCGTTCAAGGTGTCACAAACCTACACGGCGCACGCCACCGCATCAATCCCGACCGCATCGAAGCCGGCACCTTCCTCATCGCCGGAGCCATCACCGGAGGCGACCTCAACGTCGATTGCTGTGAGCCAAAGCATCTCGGCGCAGTCATCGCCAAGCTCGAGCAGTGCGGCGTCAAACTCGACGTCGGCACCGACAACATCCGCGTCCGCTCTGGCGGCGCCACCGGCGAGCTCCAGGCCGCCGATATCTCCACCGAAGAGTATCCCGGCTTTCCTACAGACATGCAGGCTCAGTTCCTGGCCCTCGCCACCCAGGCCGAAGGCACCACCTCAGTCACCGAAAACATCTTCGAAAACCGCTTCATGCACGTCCAGGAACTCATTCGCATGGGGGCCAACATCACAATATCGGGACGCACCGCCACCGTTCGCGGCAAAAGTCCTCTGCAATCGGCAGCCGTCATGTGCTCCGATCTCCGCGCCTCTGCCTCTCTTGTACTCGCAGCCCTCGTTGCCGACGGCGAAACCATCCTCGACCGCGTCTACCACCTCGACCGCGGCTACGAGCACTTCGAAGAGAAACTCCGCGGCGTAGGCGCTCAGATCCGCCGCATGGGAGACGTCTTCGGTAAAAAGTAACCGGATAAGTTACAAAATCACAAGCTTCTTGCGATACTCGAAGGCATCCAGCTCCTCTGCGCCATAAAACCGCTTCCGTCTCGCAATCCGCTCATATCCTCTCCGCTCATAAAAGCGGATGGCTCCCTCATTCTCCGTAAACACATGCAACTCCATCCGCAGCGCACCAGCCGCCTCTGCAAGCATCTCCACCGCCTGCATCATGCGTCCCGCCAGCCCTCTTCGGCGATACTCCGCGGCAACGTCCAGTGTCACCACATATGCGCGTCGCTCCGCCGCAACACGGTCGATATGCTCGATCACAAACCCAACCACCTCGCCTTCTTTCTCCGCGATCAGGCTGACGGCATTGCGGGCTTCAGCATAGGCCTTCATCGATCTTCGGTCGAAGCGAAATTCCTCAGCGAAGCACGTCTCGTCCAGCCGAACGATTCCCTCCAGATCAGTCACTCTATACTCACGAAGAACAACCTCGTCCCCACTGGTCATTCATCTCCACCCAAAAAGAAAATGCGCTCCGTCCCGTTATACAGAACGAAGCGCATCAAGCAAAGCTTACTAGAACAGGAACTTGCCGCTGAGTTGAAGCTGTCGTGAAGAGCCGCCATCGCTTGTGGCGAAGCGGGTTTGGGATATCTGACCGAAGGTCGATGACGTCGTGTTGCCGTTAGGCTGAGCGAAGTTGGGGTGGTTGAGAACATCGAAGGCATCCACGCGCAGCTTCAAGGTAAGGCGCTCCGTGAGCTTCGTGTTCTTCTCGCCCGACAGATCAACGGAAGCAAAACCAGGCCCATAAATCATATTGCGGGACATATTTCCGAGACTGTTACTTGTGTTCTGATAACTGCATGTGGGCGTAACTCCGGTGCTGGGGCACACAGTGGATTGAATAAACGTCACGTTTGTAATTGGAGTCTGGATCTTCCTGGTCACGTTTGGACCTACAAGATTAGGTCGAATCACTCCCGAAACACCTGTGAAAGTCGATGTGTTGGTGAGATTGACTGGGTTGCCGGTCTGATACTGCACAATGGTCGACAAGCTGTAGCCTTCGACGAGCCGGTTCCCTTTGAAGGGCAGAGCATAGATCGCGGTCGCGGAATAATGGTTGCGCGTGTCAAAGTCTGACGGCCCGTAGTTGTTGCCAGGATTGGTGCTGTCCTGGAAGGTATAGCCGCCCTGCGATCCAAGTGAATTCGTATCCAGCGACTTCGACCAGTTGTAGTTCATGTTGAACTGCAACCCGTGACCGATGTTCTTGCTGGCGGTGAGCCACGTGGCATTGTAGTTGGACGAACCAACACTATTTGCCTGAGCGATATTGGAGTTAGACGCAACACCACGATCGATTGGGCTGGTCGCCGAGAGCACAGGGAACGGACGGACTCCCGCACTATTCGGCTGATTCTGGTTGGTACGAGCGCGCAGATGTCTCCCGACGGAGCCATAGTAGCCGGCCGAAAATACGATACCGGCTGGTCCGGCCTGCTGGACATTCAGGTTATATGTCTGTGTGGTCGCATTCTTGAAGTTTGGATTAACCGAAGAGATAGCGATACCAGATGCCTTCGCAGAGTTAAAGAGAGTGCCGACGGGGATTGGCGCCGACACATTGCTGTAATTGACCGAGGTGCTGAAAGGTGGATTGGATGACAGGCCTCCCACTACACCTGATACCGGCTGGTCCGACATGATGCCGTAGCCTCCACGCAGAACCGTTCTGCCGGTGCCAAAGACATCCAACGCAAAACCGACGCGCGGCATGTAGTTGTAGTTCTGCGAATAAACGCTGCCAACGCCATTCGTGCCAGTACGAATCAAAGACACAGATGTCGGATCGAAGATCACAAGGCGGTTTGCGCCCTCCGTCGGAGTGCCATTCCACTCGAACCGAAAACCAAGCTCAAGGGTAAGCTTCTGGTTTAGCTTGTAATTGTCCTGCACAAAGAGACCCGCTGCATTGACATAAACGCGGCTGGAAATTGTGGAGGGCGTGACCTGGTAGGCAGTTGCAACATCGTTTGCGAAGTTGGTCGATCCCAGTACGAGCGGAGTCGCCGGGCTGGTTGGTGTTGCTGCCTTTGCAGGCGTATTGGCGAACGTCAACGTTCCAGGATCGCTAGTAAAGCTCGCGCCCAGGAAACGCCGGAACTCTCCGCCAAATTTAATAGTGTGCTTCCCTTTCAGATAGGTTGCAGCATCCGAAAAAACGCCAAAGGTATCTGCCCGGCCCTGAGGAAATCCAGCGGGACCACCATAGGTCAGGCTGAGATCCGAGATCGTAGTCTGCGGCAAGCCTACGTTTCCGGTCAGGCCGCCAACGATGAAGTAATTTGAAGGATCAAGCAGTGTGTTGGGGATGAAGGCAATGTTGATGCGATTAGCGCCAAGACGCGCCTCATTGATGAAATTCGGATTGAAGATATGCGTGTAGTTCAACGTAAGAACCTGCCGGTGAGCGTTGCGATGATCGCCGAAACCGGGAATAGTATCGCCCTGCAAGGCTGGTTCAGTGCGAACGTCCGACTGGAACGCGTAGAAACCATGCAATGAATCCGTCGGCCGGATCTGGTAGAGAATGTCGCCCGTGTATTGATCGATATTCACAGGACCTGGCGTGAAGGCGACATACTGGTTTCCGCTGTTCGGCAAAGGAATCAACGGCAGAATCGCATTTGCCGATGGGCTTCCAATTGCTTGAATCGCCTGGCGCTGCGCGGTGCTGAACACCGTGCTGTTCTGCAGAATGCCCTGGCGCTGACGTAGGCCCTCATAGCTGCCAAAGAAGAACATGTGGTCCTTCCAGATGGGTCCGCCCACAGCTACGCCAAAATTGTTGCGCTTCAGAGGAGCTTTTGCCCCCGCCGTGCCGATCAGGAAAGGAGCGCCGCGGTTGAAGTAGTTGCGCGCGTCGAGAGCCTCGTTACGGAAGTAGTCGAAGACTTCGCCGTGGAAAGCATTCGTGCCGGAGCGTGTGCTCACATTGACAATCGAACCCGAGCTTCTGCCGTACTCCGCGCTGAAGGTCGAGTTATTGATCTTGAACTCAGAGGTGGTATTGATCGAAGGCTGGAACGTGATCTGGTTCTGACTCATGTCGTTCAGATTGATGCCATTGATCTGAAAGTTCACGGAGTCTTCGCGGTTGCCGGCAGTAATAAACGAATTTGCACCCAGGCCGCGGCTGGCGCCGGTCAAGCTTCCAGCAGTCGGAGCAACCACACCGCCGGGCGTAAGCACAGTCAGGTCGAGGAAGTGACGGCCATTCAACGGGATCTCCTGCACCGTGTTGCGGTCAATCACCTGGCCCACAGTCGGGGTCTGCGTTTCAATCTGTTGCGATACGCCTTCAACCTGCACAACTTCACCGGCGGAAGAAATTGCAAGGCGCATGTTGAGTCCTACCTTCTGATCAACCTCCAGGGTAAGCTTTTGTACCGTGTAAAGGCTGAAACCCGCGGCCGTAACCTGCACTTGATAATCACCCGGCTCCAACGAGGCCAAGGTGTAAACGCCTGATTCATCGGTTATCACCTCACGGTCAAGGTTGGTAGCAAGCGAATGCGCTTTGACATGCGCGCCCGGTACGACAGCTCCGCTTGGGTCGGTCACAATGCCGGACAGGGTCGCCGTCGACTGCGCCAAACCAGAGCCGATACTCACCAGCATCACAACAACAAGAGCGAACAACCTATTTAAAAATTTTCCTGACAATGTCACAATGGCCTCCCTAAAAAACATGCAGTTCGCGCCTACGTGCCGCTCTCCCTGCAGTTGATGAAACGTATTCTTGATCGTCATGGCCTGCGCTACACCAGGTAACACCGGCCCGGCCTTGCATGCATCCAAAAAGCGAATACATAGCCAGACTCAAGCTTCATAAATATGTATGTGTCATTAAAATTTCATGAGCCGCTTGTCATGTCAACGTTCCCCGTCACTTACCTCGTGAGCGCTTTCCCATCAAAAGACAGGTAGTTCCACAGACGTGGAGGGGATGACGTTGAGCGTGAGTGATAGCCAAAATAATGGTTTCCGGCAGAACAGTTGTCACACTTTCATCAACGTGTTGTCACTTTTATGTAACAACGAAAATCCTGCAATGCCGCGATCCGCCCCTAAAAGGTGTACAACTGTCTGAATACATCGCAGATGTTCGGGAGAACGATGACAGAGAAGAAGAAGAACCCACCTGATACAAGCAAGCCGGTAACCCTTAAAATCCTGGCCGAATATCTAGATCTCTCCCCCGCGACCGTCTCCATCGTGCTCAATAACTCTCCTGTCGCCAAGTCCATCTCGCAGGCCACCCATCAGCGGGTTCAGGCAGCCGCCAAAAAATTCGACTACCGCCCCAACCTGCACGCCCGCATGTTGCGCACGCGCCTTACGAACACCATCGGCGTCATCGTCCCCGAACTCAGCGAAGGCTACTTCACCGGCGTCATGCTCGGCGTCGAAGAGTACCTCATGCAGGAGGGGTTCCTTTACTTCACCGTCAGTCATCTCGGCCGTCCCGACCTCATCGAAGAGTATCCCGAACTGTTAATGAACCGAGCCGTCGACGGCTTTCTAACAGTCAACACAGAGTTGCACCACAAAGTCTCCGTTCCTGCCATCAGCATCTCTGCCCATAGCCAGATTCCCGGCGTTACCAATGCCATGCTCGATCACAATCGCGCTGCAAAAATGGCCCTCCGTCACCTCTACGACCTCGGTCACCGTCGCATCGCCTTCATGAAAGGCACCCACTTCGTCAGTGACTCTGAAGTTCGCTGGCAGGCCATCGTCAATATCGCGCGTGAGATCGGCATTGTCGTCCGCCCGGAGCTCTGCATCTACCTCGAGAAAAACTCCTGGTCGCCCGACCTCGGCTACCCTCCCGTGCGCGAGCTCCTCACTCGTACAAAGGACTTCACCGCCATCTTCTGCTTCAACGACACCGCCGCCATAGGCGCCATCCGTGCCATCGAGGACGCGGGCCTCAACTGCCCCCGCGACATCTCCGTCATCGGCTTCGACGACATCGTCGTGGCTGAATACTACAACCCGCGGCTCACCACAGTTCGCCAGCCGCTTCACAAGATGGGATGGACCGCGGCGCAGCATCTCGTCAAACGTATCCAGTCCCCGGACGAGCCTTACCCCCAGGTCATTTGGTTCGAACCCGAGCTTGTCGTACGGGAATCGACTGCTGGCGTCCACCGGGTCCCTGCCAAAAAATCACGGCAGACCAGGTCGTAGCCGAGGGATCTCTTGCAACGCCACGATCTACAGTCAGACCTGTCGAATAACGGACGCGCAGTCGTTCTGCGGTCCCTCGTCCCTCTTTACTTCTACTTCGTCGTCGCCGGCATCGTCACCGTCATGCTGGGCCCGCTGCTCCCCGTCTTTATCCAGCAGTGGAACATTCAGGACGCCCAGGCCGGCACACTCTTCGTCGTCAACTTCGCCGGCCAGCTCTGCGGAGCCCTGTTCGCCGCACGAAACCTTCGTCTCAGCGTCATCCTTGGAGCACTGTTCTCCGCCGTCGGATGCGCCTTCATGGCTTGGGCCAGCTTCAGCACCGCTCCATTCGCGCTGTTCTTCGTAGGTGCAGGCATCGGCATCGGACTTACGGCAGGCAACATCATCGCCGGAACCGCCGTTCCTGCTCTGCGCGGACGTCTTCTCGCCATCGTGAACGTCGCGTGGGGCATCGGAGCCATCTCCTGCCCCCTGCTCCTTCACGCCTTCGGCTCCATCAATGTGCGGCCATTTCTGCTCATCACCTCAGCCGTGCTCCTCGCCTCCGCTCTCTTCACCATCGTGCTTCCACCCGCCATCAACGCGGCCTCCCATCTCAACCCCAGGCAACCCAAAGAGCGAAGACTGCCTCTGCCCATGCCGTTGCTGTTTTTCTTCACCCTCTCCATGCTTCTCTACATCGGCATCGAAAACTCACTCGGAGGCTGGCTTCCGAGTTACGCCGTCCGCATCGATCCGGCCATCCAGGCCTCCACCATCACGCTCTACTTTTGGATAGCAGAGCTTATCGGGCGCCTCCTGATAGCCGCACTCGTGACCCGCTGGGGAGAACCTCTCCTCTATCGAATCTGTCTAGTGTTTCTCCTCATCACGACAGTGCTTTTTTGTACCCTCGTCTACCCTTCCTCCGGCAGCCTCATCACCCTTACCTTCTTCAGCGCCTTCACTCTCGCCCCTCTCTACCCGCTCATGATCTCCCTCCTGCTTGCACGCACGGGCACCCACCCGCAACTCGGCCTTCTCTTCTCCGTAACCAGCCTCGGCGGAGCTTCCCTTCCCTGGCTCACCGGCGTCCTCTCCACTCGCTTCCATCATCTTCGTGCCGGACTCGTCGTTCCCGCCATCAGCGTCCTTGTACTCCTTTCCATCTCTGGAGCCATCACCCGCAAACCTCTCCCTTCCAACGAAACATAACCTTCCTCCTTGGCCTCCCACTAAGACGTAGCTCGAACAAGCTCTTTAGCGTTATGCTTGGTGCGGCAAAGAAATCGTTTACATTTAACCGCTTCAGCCGTCCGAAACCCAATAGTCAGATCTTTTTCTGGCACCGGAGAACCAAAGCATGTCCCTGCTTCCCCGCAAGCTCCTTTCCTTCGCCCTCGCGGCATCGCTCTTCCCTGCCATCGCGCCCGCTCAGCAGCCCGCGACTCCGCCGCCAATCTACCTCGGCACCGCCTGGTACCCCGAGCAGTGGCCCGAATCCCGCTGGGACGCCGACCTCACCCTCATGGAACAAGCCGGCATCCGCTTCGTCCGCATCACCGAGTTCTCCTGGTCCTCCATGGAGCCCACCGAGGGCCACTACAACTTCGACTGGATCGACCATTCCATCGCCGCCGCCGCCAAACACCACATCTATGTCGTCCTCGGCACTCCCGGCGCCACCCCGCCAGCATGGCTCACCCAGAAATATCCCGAAGTCCTCCGCATCAAGCAGGACGGCCAGCAGGACCAGCACGGCAACCGCGAGCAGTTCAACTGGGCCAGTCCCAAGTACCTCGAACTAACCCGCGGTATCGTCGAACGCATGGCCAAGCGCTACGGCCACAACCCCAACGTCATCGGCTGGCAGATCGACAACGAATACGCCAACCTCTCCTACGGCCCCGACGTCAAAAAGCAGTTCCAGGACTGGCTCCGCGACCACTACAAGACCCTCGACAACCTCAATGCCCGCTGGACCACCGCCTACTGGTCCGAGTCCTATACCGACTGGTCCCAGATTCCCATCGAAGAGAGCGGCGGCAACCCCGGCCTCCTCCTCAACTGGAAGCGCTTCGTCTCCGACACCTGGCGCCGCTACCAGAAGAACCAACTCGACGTCATCCGCCCCAACAGCGATCCCCGCCAGTTCATCACCACCAACATGATGGGCTGGTTCGACGGCTACGACCACTACACCGTCTCGCAGGATCTCGATCTCGCCTCATGGGATGACTACGTCGGCCGCGGCCACCTCGACCCCTACCGCAACGGCGCCGCCCATGATCTCACCCGCGGCTTCCTCCGCAAAAACTTCTGGGTCATGGAGACCCAACCCGGCTTCGTCAACTGGAACGCCGTCAACACCGCCCTCGACAAAGGCGAAGTCCGCGCCATGGCCTGGCACGACATCGGCCACGGAGCCGACGCAGTCTCATACTGGCAGTGGCGCTCCGCCCTCAACGGCCAGGAAGAGCTCCACGGCGTCCTCGTCGGTGCCGACGGCACCCCCGTTCCCCTCTATCCCGAAGTCGCCCAGCTAGGCAAAGAGTTCGCAAAAGCCGGCCCCGCCCTCGCCGGAACCAGCCCCCACTCCCAGGTCGCCATCCTCCACTCCTACGAGAGCCGCTGGGCCATCAACTGGCAGCGCCACAGCCACGACTTCGACCCCGTCAACCAGATCCTCAGCTACTACAAACCCCTCCGCAACCTCACCCAGTCCGTCGACATCGTCCAACCTACAGCGCCCCTCGACAGTTACAAATTAGTCGTAGCCCCCGGCCTCGCCGTCCTCACCGACGAAGCCGCCAAAAACCTCATCGCCTACGTCCAGAACGGAGGCCACCTCGTCCTCGGCCAACGCGCCGGCATGAAGGACGGCGACAACAGCCTCCAACCCCACCGCGGACCCGGACCCCTCACCGACATCCTAGGCGGTCGCGTCGAGCAGTTCTACGCCATCGACGACGCCGACCCCAGCGCCACCGTCCCCGTCGACGGCAAATGGGGCACCACCACCTCAAAAATCTGGGCCGAGCAACTCAGCACCAGCTCACCCGACACCGAAGTCCTCATGCGCTACGGCAAATCCAACGGCTGGCTCGACGGCCAACCCGCCGCCATCACCCGCAAAGTAGGCAAAGGCCGCATCACCTACATCGGCGCATGGATGGACGATGCCGCTCTCCTCAACGCCGCCAAATGGATGACCGAAACCAGCAGCATCTCCGCAGCCTTCGGCCCCGTCCCCGAAGGCGTTGACGTCTACCCACGCGAGGGCAACGGCAAAAAAGTCTTCATCCTCGTCAACTTCGCGAAGACCCCGCAAACCGTCACTCTACCCTCAACCATGCACAGCGTCCTCGACGACAAGGATCTCGCCACCGTCTCACTCGATCGCTACGGTGTAGTAATTCTCCAAACCAAATAGCTTCCATCACCAGCACAAATAAGAAGCCACGCGTCAAGCGTGGCTTTTTTAGCTTTCAAGAACAATAATCAACTACTTCGTGTTCGAAAAGCGAAACTGATCGCGAATCTGGATAACGGCAATAGCAACAATGGCGGCGATAGCAGGCGAGAAAAACAAATACATGTCAGTTCTCCTTTTGCGAAAGATAAATACAAGCAAATCAGGTAGCACCCTGCCGCGAAGGAACACATCTCCTCCGCGACAGTCCTGCAGTCCAACTAAGCGCGTGCCAGCTTCCGGCGAACCGCACCGGCCAGCCCAACCAATCCCGATCCGAAAAGTAAAAGGCTCGAAGGCTCAGGAGTAGGCGAAGTGTTCACAGTGGTTCCGATCATCTCCTGCGGCAAATTATCGCCGCGCCCTGTCGGGATGTAGAAGCTGTAGTCATCCAGAAAAGAACCCGTGTAGTGGAAGTCTCCAGCTTTGCTCACGAGCGAATTCGCATAGGAGTTCGTATCCGCGCTATGGTCGAAGATGTACCAGAGCGCATCCTGAACATCGGTCGCGTTATAGGTATGTCCATGTCCGTTCGACACACCAAGCATGCTGTAGATGTAGGCCTCTTCTTCATACTTGAAGTCGCTCGAATGTGTGTTGGATGTCAGGTAATCCGCGCCGTTCACCACGGTCACAGTCCAGGTCTCTCCAATATGAACGGTCCTGAAGTCATCCAGACAAAACAGATTAACCGGAGTCGTTCCATCGAGAGTCAACTGGTAAGGACCTGTCGATCCAGTCGCAGCACCGTTCAATGTAAGTGTGTCCGCCTTCGCAGAACCGGGGAGAAATGCGAGACAGAGAGCTGATGCAAGATAAGCAATTTTTTTCACTTCGATCTCCTTGCTCGCCGTGCGAGCAGTTGTTTCAAAGTGTCCGGGCCGTCGACGGTCTCATCTGCCGCCTCACTGCGGTGCAACCGCAGCGTTCTGACTTGACACTCTGCTTTTGCAAGCCTTCCAGCTCGCAAAAAATCCATGGGTATGATCACGCGTCCACCTCACTAAGGCTTGGCCGCCACGATCGCTTCGACTGCATTTTTTGCTGATACGCAAAGACTTATAGCAAGCAAGCGGCCATTCACAAATTCCCGCGAATCTTCACCGGAACCGCCAAAATGTAACAGAAACAGGTCACCTGTACGGAAGGGCACACCTACGATGCCAAACAATTACCCTCCCCCGTGGGTAAAAACTTTCCTTTCTTCACGCAAGAAACTTGAACCAGATATCTTCGGGGAAGGAATTGAGCGGGTGCCCCATCCTTCGCGCTTTTGCGAAGGGTGGCGGATCGTGCGAAGCACGACCGTTTTCACTAACATCGCCGACAAAGCTCCGACGGGGTCACTCTGCTAAAGAGAGGACTTCGCCTACAGAGCAGCACCTTCCGGAGACTGTGCAGGGAAACCTCACCCACTATAACCAGCTATAAAATAAGTAACTTACAAGAACCACCTTCAAATTTCCCCACAAAATCCCTTGTCAAGCCCCAAACCCTCATAAACAACTGAAAACAAACAACATCATCATTGCAAAAGAGTTATCCTCAATCCGTTACAATTGAACTAGAGATCAAAAAAGCCCCGGCCTGAAACCGGGGCTTTTCTCATTAAATCCATAACTCTTTTAGAAAGACTAATTTAGCTGTAACTCATTTAGAATGACGATTTTACCAAAGACAACATACGATAAACCGTTGAATATAAACCATTTAGCCTTGGGATAGGGGGAGGGGTAGCCAGCTCAAACCGCAACCGTAAACGAATCCTCACTCCGCGTCACAGCCCGATACATCGTGTCCCGCTCAAAAGGCTCACGTCCGGCCTCCGTAATCAATCGAACAAGATCCTTCCTCCGCATACCCTGCGGAGTCGTCGCTCCAGCATCGTGGTAGATCTTCTCCTCGATCACCGTGCCGTCAATATCGTCCGCGCCAAACCGCAGCGAGATCTGAGCCATCTTCGTCGAGACCATCTGCCAGTAGCTCTTGATGTGTGAAAAGTTATCGAGCATCAGCCGGCCAACCGCAATCTGCTTCATGTCGAGCATTCCCGTCGTACGCGGAATATGCGCCAGCGCCGTATTGTCCGGATGGAACGCCAGCGGAATAAACGTCTGGAATCCGCCCGTCTCATCCTGCACCTCGCGCAGCTTCAGCATGTGGTCCACGCGGTCTTCGTCGTTTTCGACATGCCCATATAGCATCGTCGCGTTCGACCGCAAACCAATCTTGTGCGCCGTCCGTGCTGTATCGAGCCACTCGCTGCCGTCGATCTTGTGATCGCAGATAATGTGCCGAATCCGGTCAGCAAAGATCTCCGCGCCTCCACCCGGCAGCGAATCGACGCCGGCCTCTTTCATCCGCTCCAGCGTCTCGGCAATCGTCATCTTGCCGCGCTTGGCAAGAAACGCAACCTCTACCATGGTGAACGCCTTGATGTGCACCTTGGGAAACCGCTCCTTCAACCCACGCACCAGATCCATGAAGTACTCGAAAGGAAGGTCAGGATGCAGCCCGCCAACGATATGGAACTCGGTCACAGCCTCGGTGTAGCCGCTCGCAGCAGTCTCCCACGCCTCCTCCAGGGCCATCGTGTATGTCCCGGCCTCGCCCTTCTTCCTTCCGAAAGCGCAAAGCCTGCACGAAGCCACACAAACGTTGGTCGGGTTGATATGCCGGTTCACGTTGAAGTAAGCCGTATTCCCATGCAGCCGCTCGCGAACCAGATTCGCGAGCCAACCCACAGCAAGAATGTCCCCGCTCCGGTAAAGGGCCACCCCATCGTCGAAGTTGAGTCGTTCGCCAGCCTCCACCTTAGACGCAATCGGCAAAAGCGCCGCATCGTCTGTCTGGAAGGAATGTCGAGGCCGTGTGCTCAAGGTTTGAAAGCTCATACAACGATTCTATCCCTCTCGTAGTTCGTTATGGTGTTCTCAGTGTCCAGCCGCTTTCTGCGAATCAACCATCTCTGGCTCAATCACGACGCCATCAAACAACGTTGCCCCAACCATGTGGTTGCCAACCGGACGCACCAGCTTCATGTTCCATCCCGTGTTCCAGTACTTCACCGCCTTGTCCGGCAGATGCACCGAAAACACCAGCGTCGTCGAGCTGTTAGCCGTCACGTACACGCGCTGCGACGGCTCATCGTAGTAGATGTTGTTTACATCGCGCATATAGAGGTTCTTCACGCTCTTCCAATTCGCTCCTGAATCCTCCGAAAGATAAATTCCCTCGCGGCCACCAACCCAAAGTCCGCCGTCACCGTCGACAGCCACCGCGCCAACCTGAGTCAGTTCATCAGGCAGCTTGATTGTGAGCCAGCTCTGACCGCTGTCCTTCGACAGCAACGCAGTCTTCAAGTTGGCAGTCAGAACCACCGATTTCGACGCTGCCACAAATCGCCACTCCTGCGGAGTAGGACCAGAAACCTGCTTCCAGTTCTGCCCAGCAGAAGTACTCGATAGCAGACCATCCGCCGTCGCCGCATAAATTACATCTCCCGAACGCGCGAACTCGTAAACGTTGCTGTCCAGCTGCACAACTTTGCCCGGAACCGAAACAACAATAGGAGCAGCTGGCGTGCTTGCCGTTTTCGCCTTTGCCGAAGAGCTTCGCGTTTTGCTCGTCGAAGCAGATGCCCGCTTCGGAGCCGGCTTTGTTACAGTCGTCGGCAGCAGCGTCACTTCATTTGCTTTGCTCCACACACCGCTGTTCGACCGATAGACGCCATGCCGCGTCCCAGCCAGCAGACTTCCATCCGCAGCTTGAGCAAGGCTGAATACATCGTGCCCCTCAAGGCCGGTGCTCTTCTGTGCCCAGGTCAACCCACCGTTGTCGCTCTGGAAGACGCCTCCCCACGCTTTGTCATTGACGACCCCAACGTAGATTGTTCCGGGGTGCTGCGAGTCACCAAGATACGACGTGATCTGTCGCGAAGAAAACCCGTTATTCGATGGAACGAAACTAAACCCTCCGTCATTGCTCGCCAGCACGCCTCCTCGGTCGGTCGCCAACAACATCCGGTTGGAATTGGTCGGATCGACGAACACGTCGTTCACAATCACCTCAGGTCCAGTCGTTCGGGTCCATGTCTTTCCTGAGTCAACTGTTCGCCACAATCCTTCTGTCGTGCCAGCGAACACAATATTCGAATGCAGAGGGTCCTGCATCAAAACTCTCGTTCGCCTCGCTGTCGAAGGAATTCCCTGTATCTTCTGGAATACTGAACCACTCGTCACACTCTTATAGATTCCCGAGCATGCGCTCAAATACATCTCATTCGGCTGTCTCGGATCTACAATGATCGAGAACACATCGGAGTCGTCGATAATACCCTGCTTGATGTTGTTCCAGTGAGCGCCTCCGTCCGTCGTCTTCCACGGAAGATGCCACGTTCCCGCATAGATCGTCTTCGGGTCTTTCGGATCGATCGCAATCGACTCGACCTCATGTAACTCCTGGCTTCCCTCCGGACTGATCAACTTCCACTCATTCCCGCCGTCCGTCGACTGATAAATACCCTTCAACGTTCCAGCCACCAGAATGTTGGAATCCGATGGAGCCGCCGAGAGCGCACGAATGGATTGTCCTTCCATCGCCTTCTCACTAGCCCAGCTCGCGCCTCCATCATTGCTGACATAAATGCCGCCGTCCGCGCTTCCCAACACCCATGCGCCCACCAGAATACGGCCCGGCTTGCCAGGATCCAGCACAATCGAATCAAGCACCAGGTCGTCCCGCTTTCCCACGCGGGCTAGCCTCTTCCACTCCCCGCCAGCATCGTGGGACTCATAGATCCATCCATTCGCCGTGCCCAGATAAAGGTGAGTATGGTCATGGGGATCAGTGATAAATGACCGCGCGTCTCCTCCATACGGTCCAAAAGGCAGCCAGGTGGCTGCATTCAACCGAAGGCAGAAAAGAAATAACAAAGCAAATAAGGTGGCTTTAAATCGACGCTGTCTGTTCAACATATCCATCCAATCTCAAACTTCTACTAAGAATATCTGGAGAAGCAGTACCTCGCCAAACCAAAGCACAAGGGCTGACTGGATATCCAGTCAGCCCTTTGTACTTCCATCGGGTTAGTGATTACTTCTTGTGCCTTCTGGCAGGAGCCGTGCGGGCCACTGCCTTGGTTGCACTCTCATCTACTGGCGTGAGACCTGTGCTATCGAGCGTCGCACCGGTGGGGATCAGCGTCGAAGCCGCAGTCTTACCGTCCTGAGAACCGGTGTAGACCGAGATACGGCTGGCATCGACACCCTTCTCACCAACCAGATATGCCTTCGTATTGACGGCACGTGCGGCGGCGAGTTTGCTGCCTGTCTTCTCACTGCTGCTTGCGTTACCGACGATTGCAAGCTTCGCATCGGAGGAACGCTGCAGGTTGAGGGCGATATCGTCAAGGCAAGCCTTGGCTTCGTTATCGACCCGGGCTGGGCGTCTCTTGTCGCGCTCGAAGCTGATCGAGCAGAGACTGGTCGTCGTCACTGCGGGCGGCGGCGTCGGCGCAACTACCGTTACGGTCGTTGTGCACGAAGCAGACTGACCCTTGTCGTCAACTACATTCGCAGTCACGGTGATGGTTCCAGGTGCGGCGCCGGTCGTATTCAACGTCGCCGTCGAAGTGCTGCCGGTTACAGAGCCAGCCGTTGAGCTATAGCTATAGGTCAGCGGACGGTTTTGCGCGCTCACCCCATTCGCCGTAATCGTCGAGGAATCTCCAGGAGATACCGTAGAAGGATTCGCCGAGCAACCAACCGTCGGAGGAGTAAACTGCTGGATCGTGAATGGAGCCGAGCAGTCCGCCATCTCACCAGGTCTCGTACCTTCAGAAACATGGCCCTTCGCCGTATAGGATCCAGGAGCCGCGTTCTTTGTATCAATATTGGCAACATTACTTGTGCCCTAGGTCGTTCCTCCATCGGTCGTCCAGCTATAGGAGGCCGTTCTCTTCGGATTCAGATTCAGTGCCGTTCCAGTCACCGTCAAAGGATCGCCGGGAAATGCCGTGGAAGGAACAACCGAGCAGCTAAAGGTAACAGGAGGAGGAGGGATAATGTGACCGAAGTGCGTCACAATACCCGTACTGAGTTCAACTCCGTTCAGGTTCGCCCGTCCACCCGTTATGCCTGACGTGGGTACCGGCACAGACGGGCCGAAGTTTGCATGAATATAGCGGAAATCCGCCTGGAAGAGACGGAATGAAAATCGGTTATTCCAGAATGGAAGGTCGTAATCCATTCCGCCACCAACCGTCAGCGTCGGGCCCCACGTAGTGGGATTATAGGAGACATTCCGAATATTCGGTCCGTTAAGTCGGGCGCCGCCGGCAAGTCCATGTGCAAATAATGTGAAGTTCTGCATCGGCGCACGGAAAATCGGACCGGCTGAGTAGGTATACAGGTCATTGTTCTGGCCGCCCGGATGAGCCGCGACGATAAGCTCTCCACCGACGTATTTATTGAAGTAGTAGGCTCCGCTGCCGATAGCCCCCACATCAATCGATGAATAATTGATGCCAGCAGGCTTCAACTGCCCGTGAGCTCCGAAGTAGGAATATCCTGTAAAGATATCTACGCGCGAAGGATTAGCCCCCACAGGGGCGGCGGTGCCAGTAGTCTGGGCACCCAGACTTCCAACTCCAAGGCTGACTGCGCATGCAGCCAGTACGAACCGGCCAAAACTACGAAACGGGCTATAAACCATACTTCCCTCCGCTCAAGAATTCTTCCATGTATTTGTAAGAGCCTTTACAGACTCAATATTTCCGATATGTTGGGTTCGATTCAGTAAAGCTTACCGCAGTTGCTAATCTACCGGTAAAAAATACTCTGTGGTGACTATATTTTCAATAGCTTACCAATCATTCGGGTCAAACCAATCTGGGAGAACCTTCTCAGTAACCAAAGCGACAACACCTAGTCGATGTTCAAAGTCTTGCGCAGCGTCCCGCGTTCCCGCTGAATTTTTTCCTGTAACAAGGTAATGGCATACAAAAGCTGCTCCGGTCGTGGCGGGCACCCCGGAACGTAAATGTCCACAGGAATCACCTGGTTTACACCTTGCAACAGCGCATAATTATTAAAAACTCCGCCTGAAGTGGCACACGCACCCATTGAGATGACCCATTTCGGTTCCGGCATCTGCTCATAGAGCCTCCGGATAACTGGGGCCATCTTCTGAGAGACTCGGCCAGCAATAATCATCAGGTCACTCTGTCGCGGCGACGGGCGAAATACCTCAGCGCCAAACCGGGCAATATCGTATCGCGACCCACCCATCGACATCATTTCAATAGCGCAGCACGCCAACCCAAACGTCATCGGCCACACCGAGCTCTTCCTTACCCAGTTGATGGCAGCATCCATCGAAGCCAGAACAATGCCTTCGGGCTGGTCATATCCCCAGCTAACCTCTCTCAGCTTTTCCCGGTTTTTCCCAAAACTTTCCAGGCTGCCGAACAAATAGCGATCGTTCTTTTGTGGCACCGTCGTAGGACGGCCGTTGCTCGTGGTTTCATTTGCTGGTGTAGTCATATCTTTACTATAGAACTGAAGTCCCTGCGAGGTAACTTCTTTTGTCGCATAGGATAAAGCCGAAGATGCCCAAACCTATCCACAAAGTTGCCTCGAGCTCACTTTTTCACTAAGAAGCTGGGTTTGAACACCCATAACGCTCCCTCATGACGCCTCCATCCGTTCGAAATCCTTCCGGCAATTCCAGAACGATTCGAAATCGAATCCAGGTCACCTTTCCCAGCGGCGTCGCTTTGCCATCCACAGGCCTCTCCAGGCTATGCGCTGTCGTACTGAAGTGCGACGCAACCGCACCGGCCATCTTACTCTGATCTCCGGTACCTGGCACCAGATGCGCATCCAGAAGCTGTACCGATCCTTCCGGCGCTCGACTCACCAGTCCGGCCAGCTTGTTCATCGCCGACGGTCCCGGTGTTCTCCCATATTCCGCGAAAGCCTCAACCATCTCCCCAAACATGGCCTTATCCGACGCAAATCGAAAGTGTCGCGGATTCCACGCCACCGCATCCTGCGCCCTAAAGCTGAAGTCCGTACTGATCAGCAACGGACTCACCGATCTATACGGAGGCGAAGCCAGTTCCGCGTAATCATGTTCCGGTCGAGGCGCACCCACTGGCAATATGCGCAAAATCCATCCCGAGGCCAGGGGTTCAAGCATCACATCAAGTCCATTCCCGATCACCTTTACAAATTCCTGTCCCGCCCGAACCTCACCCTCGACTACGGCTCGAATACAAGTCGCCGGTTTTCCCGCTGGAGCTGCTGCCCACCCCACCCCATTTCCCTGCCCCGTCGCCATCAGAAGCCCCAGTATCATTCCACCCCATCCCGACCTAACGCGCATTCTCCTCCATCGCCTGCATCAGGGCCTCTCGCAGCGCCCGTTCCTCCTCTTTTTCCAGCTTCGCCCCATTTTTCGTCAGGTAAAAGACGTCAATTGCTGTCTCACCCTCCGTATCCACCAGCGCTACCTCGATATTGCATCCATGTCCCGCCAGCGTCAGACTCAGTGCGCGCAGCAGTCCGGGGACATCCTGCGCCACCACCTCCAGCAGCGTGCTATGCGACGACGCCTCATCGTCGAACTCGACCCGCGTCTCCACCACCACCTTCGGAGTCTTGCGCCGCCCGCGACGACGCCCGCTCATCAACTTCTCCACCGATACAACCTCGGTCATCACATCTCGGACGCTCTTCACGAACGCCTCATGTTCCGAGGCGTTCATCTCCAGCGTTCGAAACGTGTCCGTAAACCGGAAGCTGTCCACCACCACACCCTGCCGGTTTGAAAACGCATCCGCTGTCACGATATTCATCCCCCATGCCGCCAGCACACCCGACATGTTCGCAAACAGTAACGCCCTGTCCGGCGTCACCACCGTCAGTTCACTCACGCCCGGGGAATACCGAAAATCAAGCTGCACCCGATCCTCACCCAGTCGTTTCGACATCTGAAAGTGTTTTCGCACCTGCTCCGGTATCCGAGTCCTCACATACCGCTCCGGAAATCCTTCCAGATACGCCCCTACCTCTGCCCGCTGCCCCGGCAGCAGCGCAGCCACCCGATGCACCAATTCACTCTCCGCCTGCGCACCCACCCGTTCTTCATCCACGCTGCGGTCCAGATAGTTCGACGTCGCGATATACAGACGCCACAAGTTCTCCGCCTTCCATGGCGTCAGAGCATCAGGATGCACTGCATTGATATCCGCATAGGTAAACAGCGTCAACATCCGTAGCATCTCAGGTGTCAGCACCTTGCCCGCAAACGCGCCCACCGTCTCCGCATCGAAGATGTCCCGTCGCAACGCAGCCGACATCTCCAGGTGATTTGCAATCAAGCCCAGCACCAAACCACTCTCGTACGTATCCAGCTCCAACCTCGCCAGTACACTCTGCGCCATGCGTGCACTCTCATGTGCATGATCGCCCGTACTTCTCCCCTTGCCCGTGTCATGCAACAGAGCCACCAGATACAGCACACCCGCATGAGGAAGCTCACGCAGCAGTGCACTGAACCGCGACGCCCACTCTGCCTTCGCTCCTGTCTGCACATCTTCCAGGCCATGCAACGTATCGATCAACACAAACGTATGCTCATCCACGGTATACCGGTGGTACGCATCGCGGATTACCAATGCATCGATCCCATGAAACTCCGGAATCAGCAGCTCCAGAACTCCCAACGCGTGCATCGCACGCAACGCATTCCCCGCATACCTTCCGGTCAAAATACTCTGAAGCTTGTGCCACAGTGCCGGCCCTTCTTCCAGGTTGGCTGACAGCAACGGTAAAGCCTGCGACAACCGCTGCTCCGCATCCCGCCCCAGCGTGCAGCCAGTCCGAGCCATCGTCGCAAACACATTCAACACCACGTCAGGATCGTTCGCTACATTGTCCGCCGTATCCACCACCGCATCCAGCACAACTCGGCCGCGTTCCACACGAAAGCCTTCCTGCCGCAACTCCGCCTTGCGCTCCCGCTTCAACCCGAGCAGCTTCAAAGGAGCCTTACCATTCGCCGAGGCTTCCTCCATCATCAGCTTTACCCGCCGTTCTACACTTCGGGCATGGCGAAAATAGAGGCGCATCCAGTAAGCCGCATCCATCTTCTTCGACACATGGCCTGTTACCCCAATCGCAGCCTTGGCCGCCGCATCCTGCGCCTGCCAGGCAAGTGTGTTGTCATCCCGTTCATGCCGATAATGCAGAAAGCAGCGCAACAACCGTAAAAACTCTACCGCCTGCCGAAACTCCTGATCTTCGGCGCCGGCGCCATTACTGCCTTCCTTCCTACTTCCCTCGGTCTTCTGCGGGCTCACCCATCGCAGCGCAGACAGCCATCCACACACATGCACATCACGTAGGCCGCCCGGACAGTCCTTGATATTCGGCTCCAGGTGAAACAACGTATCGCCATACTTCGCGTGACGTATCCGCGTCAGCTCAATCAACCGCGCAATCAAAGGCTTCTGTTCACGCTGCAGCAGCTTCGGAAGCGTCTGTACAGCCAGCTTGTCGTAAAGCCCTGTGTCTCCCGCAAGCATCCGGTGATCCAGCAGTGAAACCGTAAACTCAGCGTTCTCCTCTGTGAATCGGTCGCACTCGCTGATCTTCCTTGTTGTCGGAGAGACGCGTATCCCGCAGTCCCACATCTCCTGGTTCAACCTGCGGATCACGTCTTTGACGTCCTTCTCAGCTATTCGCCCATCCAGCAGAAACAGCAGATCGACGTCCGAATAAGGAAACAGTTCCTGCCGCCCGTACCCACCCACAGCTGCCAGCGCGATCCCACTCGCCAGCCGTCCACCCTGCTCTACCGCCTGTTGCCACAGCCCGCGTACCAGTTCATCAAGAGCGGCCGACCGCGCCGCAATCGTTGCCGATCCCGAAGCACCAGCCTCGAACGCACCGCGAATCTCCAGCATTTTTCGCTGGTAATGGCTGCGCAACCCATCTGTTGATTTATTTAACTGCATGTCTGTTTCGCTCGAAGGAAGCTCAAGCATAGCAGCCGTCGCCCCCCGTTCCCGCAAGGTTACAGATTTGATTAGCCAATCTTCATGCAGAGACTGCCTACAGAATTACAGAGCGATGTCACCCCGTTCATCATTGCGTATCCGGATCGCCTCATCGATCTTCGACACGAAGATCTTCCCATCTCCAATCGTTCCGGTCCGCGCTGCAGTCATAATGGCCTGGACCGCTTTGTCCACCATCTCATCCAGCACTACCAGCTCCAGTTTCACCTTGGGCAACAGGTCTACCGAGTACTCCTGCCCCCGGTAAAACTCCGTATGGCCCTTCTGCCGTCCATGGCCCCGCGCCTCGGTGATCGTCATTCCCTCAATGCCAACCTCCACCAGCGCATCCTTCACCGCGTCCAGTTTCGACGGCTGAATCACCGCTTCAATCTTCTGCATATCCAATTCCCTTCCTCAAAGCTCACAGCCCATAGCTCTTAGTGCGCCCAGTCATAACCTTCTTCGCCATGCTGCGACAGGTCCAGACCAGTACGCTCGTCTTCCTCACTCACCCTAAGCCCGATCAGCTTATCCACGATGAACAAAATGACAAGTGTACCCACAATCGAAATACTCCACGCCATCGCTACACCCACAAACTGGTTCAGTAGTTGGTGCGCATTCCCTTCCAGCAGCCCCGTTGCCTTGCCCGCTCCGAAGATAGGATTGATGGCGCTGTTGGCAAAAATTCCCGTAAGAATCGCTCCAATCGTCCCGCCCGCGCCATGCACACCAAACGCATCCAGTGAATCATCGTAGCCAAAAAGCGCCTTTACCTTCACAACCATCAAATAGCAAAACACCCCCGCAATCAGCCCGATCCAAAGTGCCGACATCGGTGTCACAAATCCAGCCGCCGGTGTAATCGCCACCAGCCCGGCCACCGCTCCCGAGATCGCTCCCAGCGCCGAGACCTTACCCTGCCGAATCCACTCTGCCCCAGCCCAGCCGATCGCCGCAGCCGCCGCTCCAAAGTGGGTCGCCACAAACGCCGAGGTAGCCAACGTCCCCGCCGACAACGCCGATCCAGCATTGAATCCAAACCAGCCCACCCACAGCAGGCACGCCCCGATAAAGCTCAGCACCACCGAGTGCGGAGGCATCGGAATCTTCGGATATCCCAACCTCTTGCCGAGATATAGCGCCGTCACCAGCGCCGACACACCCGAAGTCACATGCACCACAGTTCCACCGGCAAAATCCAGGCACGGAAACCGACCACCCAGCGAAGCATTCAGGAAACCACCCTTGCCCCACACCATATGCGCCATCGGACTATACACAAACAGCGCCCACAGGATCATGAACACCAGCATCGCCGAAAACTTCATCCGTTCTGCAAACGCACCCGTAATCAGCGCCGGCGTAATAATCGCGAACATCAACTGGTACACCATGAACGTTTGCAGCGGAATTGTCGCCGCATACTTCACATCCGGTGCCAGCCCAACTCCATGCAGAAACATATTGTGCAGCCCGCCGATAAAGGCATTCCCCTCACCAAACGCGAGCGAGTACGTCACCAGCGCCCACAGCACCGTGATCACGGCCATCATGGCAAAGGTCTGCATCATCGTTCCCAGAATGTTCTTCTTCCTCACCAGGCCACCATAAAACAACGCCAAACCCGGTCCGCTCATCATCAGCACCAAAGCCGCCGAAACCAGCATCCACGCGTTATCGCCGGAGGTCTGCGCTGCTGCAATCGCCGCGGCATTGTCCGTTGCTTGCTTCTCCAGCACCGCAATCCGGTCCGTCTGGGTCGTCCCTGTTACGGGCGCGGTCGTCTGCGCCATCACTGCCGATCCGGCAAACACACTACCGCCGAAGATCACCGCAAATAGAAGAACCAGAAACACCTTCACTGCTGAAAAACGCATGGTTCAATCACCCGTTTCAAAGTTAGTAGTTATAAAACCTTGTAGGTATCAAAAAGAGAAGATACTTCGACTATCCCGCTACCGCACGGTCAGAGACGGTTTAACTTCAGGACGACGTGGGAGCGAGGCTGTTTTTATTCCCCGATGCGCTTAATCTACACAAGGTATAGCGCAACACAAAGCGAGAAATTCATATTTACTCTCAATCCTGTTCAAAACACCCTCGCCTGGCAGTCCACCCGAAGCACGAACCTCCTATCTCCGCGCGAGCAGCTCTCCCACGATCCCTTCCCATTCCTTCCTGAAATTTCCTGTAGCTACACCCCGTCCCGCCACCTTGTACCAATAAGCTGCGTTCCCCACCTCACCCTCCTTCCGATGCAGATAAGCATGCACCCAGGCCCCATCCGCTCCACCAATATCCTGCGCAATCGCATGAGCCCGCTCCCAATCGCCCTTGCCGTCCCACCAAAGCGCCAGCAGCAGACCCTCGAGGTCCCCCGCCTCCACCACCTCAAACTCCTCCATCGTCATCCCATACCAGCTTTCTACTCCCTACCCCTACTCCCTACTCCCTACTCAGGAGCCGCATACCCCCGCTCCCGCATCCACTTGATCACCAGATCCGGCCACACACTCAACTTCGGATTCGCCCCCGCCAATCCAACCCCATGATGTCCCTCTTGAAACAAATGCATCTCCACCGGAACTCCAGCCTTCATCAGCGCCTCATAAAACATCACGCTGTTCATCACCGGAACCGTCTGATCGTCGGTCGTCGCAAACAAAAACGTCGGCGGAGTGTCCTTCGTCACCTGCGTCTCAGCCGATAGCAACCGTACCAACGCCGGATCAGGATCATCCCCCAGCAAATTCTTCAGCGAGCCACGATGCAGATATGGCTCTTCAAACGTAATCACCGGATAAGCCAGCACCAGAAAATCCGGCCTGCTTCCCTGCCGCTCAATCACATCCGGCGACGAAGCATTCCCCACATCGAACTTCGTCCCTGCTGTCGCCGCCAGGTGCCCTCCCGCCGAAAATCCCCACATCCCCACATGGTCAGTAGCAATCCCATACTCTGTCGCATTAGCCCGAATCATCCGTATCGCCCGCTGCGCATCCTCCAGTTCTACCGGATGGTGGTACTTCGGCCCCAGCCGATACTTCAGCACAAACGCTGCCACCCCGCGAGCATTCAGCCACTCGGCAATCGCCGTCCCCTCATAATCCGTCGCCAGATGCTGATACCCTCCTCCCGGCACCACCACAACTCCGGTCTTTGTCGCATTCGGCCCCGCAGACAGATACACCGCCAGCGAAGGCTTATCCACATCCTCATCTCCCTGCGCACCCGGAGCGCCTCCCGGCCACAACAAAATCGTCTTCGGCGAAACGCTGCCGACAACCTGTTGCTGTCCCAGCATCACCCCCGCGCTCATCGTCAATAGCAAAACTCCCCCGCAACACCCAATCCGCATCCGCTCTGGCCTCTCACATAAAAATGTTCCCTAACAAGATACCCTTCCATCGACATCGCAAAAAAATCCCGTACCCTAGCAAAGACCATCGACGAGCAAACGACTATCACCCGGGAGCCTAATTCATGAAGCACGTCGTTCAGAAGCATCTGGCCCAATCCATCGCTGCCATGCAGGCTACCCTCGCCGATCTCCACATCGCCGACGCCATCGTCACCATCGCCGAAATCACCGCCAACGCCATGCAGGCCGGCCGCAAGCTCCTCGTTGCAGGCAACGGAGGCTCCGCTGCTGACGCCCAGCACCTCGTCGCCGAGTTCGTCGTCCGCCTCGCCGCCGACCGCGCCGCTCTGCGTGCCATAGCCCTCACCACCGACACCTCCATCCTCACCGCCACCGGCAACGACTTCGGCTTCGACAGCATCTTCTCGCGTCAGATTGAAGCCCTCGGCCAGCCCGGCGACGTCTTCCTCGGCATCTCCACCTCCGGCAACTCTCCCAACATCCTCAAGGCTCTCCGCCAGGCCCGCGAGTTGGACATCATCACCATCGGCTTCAGTGGCAACGGCGGCGGCCAGATGCGCGATCTCTGCGATCACAACATCATCATCCCCTCCGACATCACCATGAACGTTCAGGAGTGCCACCTCGCCCTCGAGCACATCTTCTGCGTAGCCGTCGAGCGCTTCTACTTCGCCCCCACCTTCGGCTCAAAGCCTCAGGACTCTGCCGAATCGTACTTACCCCAGATCGCGCTTTAGACGAGTCAACAACTCTACCGAGGGCCGCGCATACCTGCTGATCCAACGATCATAGATCTCCTGCACCGGAACTACATTCAGATAATTCCACCGGTGTCGGCCCTCCCTCTTTGCAATCACAAGGTCCGCTGTCTGCTTCGGCTGAGCCAGATGATCTGCGCCCTGAAGACTTACCTTGAATACGGCATCAACCTCCGAAAAGGCGCCTTCTAGGTGGCCTCAGCGAGCGGAGATCGTCTCCCGCAGAACAGCATTCACGTCCGCCTCAAAATCTGCCTGCCGCACCGCTCCGACATAGGTTTTGGCCACCCTTCCACTCCGGTCCACAAGGATCGTCGTGGGCAAACCAGCCATGCCCGAGCCAAGCTGCGACATCGCCTCCGGAAACACCACCGGATAGTTGACCTGAAACCGCTCCACAAAATTCCGGACCTTCGCTCGGTCCCCTTCATCCATCGAAACCCCAACCACCGCCAGTCCCTTCGGCCCCATCTCTCGCGCCAGGTTCACTAGTCCTGGCGTCTCCATCTGGCAAGGCCCGCACCACGTAGCCCAGTAGTTGACCAGCACCACCTGCCCCAGATGGTCCGCCATCCGCCACTCCCCTCCATCCAGCCGTTCCATCACCAGCGCTGGCATCAACTTGCGCGACTCCATCGGCACAATATGGCCCGACTGCCTCATCCGATGGCTCAACCCAAAGATCAGCAACGCCACGCCGAGCGCAATAAAGCTATACTGGATTAGCCGTTCCCGCCGCCTTATCGCCTGCATCTCGGCCATATCAGTCATCCGCTGCCCCAATTACCAAATAAGGTACAGTGTGGAAAGCGTACAGTGCGAAAGCAATCTACCTGGGAGCTTCAAGATTCACAGACCGTACCTCATGCTACTCAAATTCCTCACGTTCCTAATCCTTATTCTGACAGCAACGCCCGGCATCCCGTTCTCTGTCCAGACCCACGAAACAATCATCGACCTCGCGTGGAAGCATTCCATCTCCCCGGTCCTGCTCAAACGCTTCCCTAACCTCACCGAAGCCCAGCTCCAGCAGGCCCGCGCCTATGCCTACGGCGGCAGTGCCATCCAGGACTTCGGCTACTATCCCTTTGGCAACGCCTTCTTCTCCGACCTAACCCACTACATCCGCTCCGGCGACTTCGTTCGCAGCCTCCTCCGCAACTCCCAGAACGCCAATGACCTCGCCTTCGCCATCGGCTCACTCTCTCACTACATCGGCGACAATATAGGACACGGCGAGGCCGTCAACCACTCCGTTCCCATCGAATTCCCCAGGCTTGAACAGAAATACGGTTCCGTCGTCAATTACTCCCAGAGCCCCCACGCTCACGTCCAAACCGAGTTCGCCTTCGATATCAATCAGCTCAGCAAGGGTCGCTTTGCCCCCTCCTCCTATCTCGAATACGTCGGCCTCAATGTCCCCATGCCCTTACTCCGAACCGCCTTTTATGAAACCTACGGCCTCAGCCTCCCCGACATCATCGGCAGTAAAGAGACCTCCATACGCATCTACCGTCACGCTGTTAGGAGCTTTCTTCCCAACATCGCCAGGGCACAAACAATCCTCCACAAAAACAACTTCCCCCAGGACAGCTCCTCTGAAGATTTCATTCAGCTAAGGGACGAGCTCCTTCAGGTAGCCACCGAAGACGACTGGCAGCAATATAGAAAGCATCCCGGCTTCGGAAGCCACCTGTACGCCGGTTTCATCTACATCGTCCCCAAAGTCGGTGTCCTCAAAATGCTCTCCATCAAAGGCCCCACCGAGCAGACCGAAGACCTCTATATCCGCAGCGTCAATCACTCCCTCCGGACCCTCCGCTACGTCATGGCCAACTACGACCGCATGGATCATTACATCTCCAACCGCGACCTCGACACCGGCGTCGTCGTCAAACCCGGCGGCTACCCTCTTACCGACAGAACCTACGCCGAGCTTCTCGCCAAGCTGACCAGCCACCCGACCTATCCGATTCCCATCCAGCTCAAACACGACATCGAAGAGTTCTACTCCGACCCTCTGGCTCCCATCACCACCAAAAACAATCCAAAGCAATGGGCGCAAGTCCAGGCCAACCTCAAGGTCTTCGAAACCATGTCTGTCCTCGGACAGATGGAGCCCATCCCCGACGAGATCCTCGGCGCAAATTAGAGATCTTCTTCCTTGCTGTTGTGCTTGCTTCTGTGACGGTTGTTTGTCCCTTTGTTTGTCATCCCGTAGGGATCTGCTTCTGTCCTTGGCTGTTGCTTCTATTTTGTTCTCGCACGTCTGCTGCTAAACAAAAGAAACCAGAATTTTTCTTACTTGATAATCGGCAACAACGCCGCCAGCTGCACATTCGTCAGCAAGGTCAGCCGGTTATCCACCTGGTAAAACTTCGCCGTCTGCCTTGCCCCTATCGCATTCGTGAAGTGCTTCACATATTTCTTCCGCAGCTGCAGGCTGTCGTCGTCATACTTCAACGCCCGTGAGATATAGGAAGCTGCCTGCGCATCGTCAATTTTGTCGTAGTTCGCCGCATAGTCCTTGATCAACGCGATACGCTGATCGCCGATCACCTGCTGCTCATGCGCATATTCGCGATAAACCGGCCAGAACGCCTTCGATTGCTCGTCCGTAAAGTTCATGCTCCGAGTGATAATCTCGGCCCTGTCCGTTTGTACATCCTGCCGCAATATCGCAATATCGTCATCGGTCACAGGGCGGCCGGTGTTGGCATCGGCCGGTGCCTGTCCAAATGCACTTAATGTTCCCACTGCCAATGCAGTCGCTGCAAATATCTTGAAAACTCTCATCCAATTTCCTGACCACGTTTCAATTTATGTATATGCGTACATGCTCCCGAGAACTTTTTGCGCAAGTAAACTCTAATAAAAGAGATACCCTCGAGACTCTCTCACATCACACCCTTGCATCCAACTGATTAGATTGACAGGAGCAGCGATGAAATTCGTTCAAAGAACTTCCCCATCTCAGCCATTCAAGACCGCGGCTCTATGCCTCTTTACCCTTGCAATCCTCTCTCTCAGCTCAGGCTGCAACTCCAAAACCAAGGCCACACCCGCCAACTTCACCCAGGCTCTCAACGCTCACTTCCTCGACCGTTCTGAGTGCCTCTTCCCCGACACCAAATTTCCCTTCGCCACCTCTGATCCCGTCAAAACGAAGCAGATGAACACCCTCGTCAAATCCCTCCTCCTCGATGTCAGCTTCGAGTACGCCGTCCACACCAGCCGTTACACTCCCACCACTGCCGGCGCTCGTTACGCACCGCGCTTCTGTTACGGCCACCGCACTGTCACCAGCATCGACAGCTTCACCCCACCCGCAAAGGGATCCAGCGGCTTCCCCGAAACCAACGTCACCTATCGCTACAAGATGGAAGACGTTCCCGTCTGGGCTAAATCTCCCGACGTCCAGGCCGCGTTCCCCGATATGACCGCTAAAACCAGCGGCGAAGCCACCGACAAGGCCACTCTCGCCCAGACTTTAGCCGGCTGGCAAGTCCCCGACTAACGCTGTCGTTTTGTTTGTCATTCCCCACTGCTGCTGTTGTCGTTGCCGTTGCTCTTCTTGTTTGTCAGCCCGCAGGGGATCTGCTTTTGTCCTTGCATTTGCCTTTGCTCGTCATTCTGAGCAAAGCGAAGAACCCCCGCATTTTGCAGTTGTTCTTGTGTTTTTGCATTGGCAACTCATCCCCCGAAGCAGCTCACAGCCTCACCGTGAGCTGCTCACCAACACGCAGCCCTTAAAGCTCTTCCACCGACAGCTTCACATCAGCCCGCGCCCACGCCTCATCAAACTGCTTCTTCACCCACGCCGCATCCGCATCTCGCTTTTGAGCCCCCAGGCTCTGCCAAAGCCCAAACAGCGAACGTCCACTCCGGGGATTGATCTCCAGATCTCGTCGAAACACAGCCTCTGCTTCACTCGCCTTCCCATCCCGCAGCAACGCTCCACCAAGAGACTCACGCACCGGATAGTACCAATCCGCTGGCTCGTTATAAGCCAGCGTGTCCCACATAGTCACACTTTTCTGCCATAGGCCAATCGCCTTCCCGCGCTCGCCCGAAGCCTCCGCCAGTCGAGCATCCAGAACCGTAAGCGCCAACCCCATAACTGTCTTCACAGAGTTATTGAAGTCTGCAGGAGTATCCGCAGGCAACGCCGCAATCGCCGAAGCCAACGTCTCCCGCTCCACCTTAGCCTCTTTCAACTTCCCCAGTCCCGCATAAGCCGACCCACGCGCGTAGTGCGACATCGCCCCCAGCACTGGCATCTCCTTGGGCGGCGCAGGGGACCTCAAAATCTCCTCCCACTTGCCAAACCGGACCAGCACCCAAGGCTGCGTCGGCAGATACCATTCCACCAGCTTATTCGCCGAAACCTCCGGCGCTACATGCTTCATCAGCCTGTCCGCCGCCTCCACCGCACACGCCGACCGTCCTTCCATCATGCACGCCGCCGCCAGAAAGTGAATGTTGTGCGTCAGGTACATAAAGTCGTACATATTCGCGACGCCTTCCAGATGCTCGCTCTTCACATAAGCTGCATCCGCCGCCATCGCCCTCTCATTGGCCACCGCCGACCCATCAAAATCACCCACCCGTTGATAGATGTGCGCCGGCATATGCACCAGATGCCCCGCCGCCGGCGCAAGCGTCTCCAATCTCTTCGCGCTCGCCAGTCCCACCGAAGGATCGCCCGAGGCCTCCACTGCATGAATCAGCAGATGATTCGCCCCCACATGGTTCGGATCCCGCGCCAGCACTCCCTTCAGCGTAGCCACGATCTCCTCCGTCCCTTCATTCGGCTTCCCATCCGCCATCCACAACTGCCACGGATGCAGATCCATCAAGCTCTCCGCATACAACGTAGCCGCATCCAGATCATCCGGATACTTCCCCACCAGTCCCTTCATCGCCACCGCATACTCTCGCCCCATCGTCTGCAAATCCGCCGAATACCGCCGCTCCAAAGCATCCACATAATCCCGCTCCGCCGCAGGCCCACTCACAGCAAGCACCTTCGCCCGCCCAATCGCATCCACCGCCTGCTTCGCCCGAGCATGTCCAATGTCGATATCGTTGTAGTTCGGCCCCACCGCCAGCGCCACACCCCACCAAGGCATAGCCGCCTTCGGATCAAGCTGCGCCGCCCGCTCAAACGACCGCCGCGCCTCATCATGGTTGAACGCAAACAAATAGTCCATCCCCTGGTCGAAGAATCGCTGCGCCTCCGGACTGCCAGTTCGTATCGCATGATGCGAACCTCCCAGTCCAGTCACCAGGCTCACCGGCCGATGCTCCGCCATCTCCCCCATCTGCATCTGCGCCCCGCACAGCGCAGCTCCCAGCATCAAAGACACTCCGGCAACCAATCCACTAACCCTAACCATCCCACCCCCCAAAAAATCAAACGAACGCTACAGCAACCCATCCGCTAGATTCAGTGCTTCATCCAACGCCGCAATCGCCGTATCGATCTGTTCCTTCTCAACAATCAGCGGCGGAGCCAGCACAAAGTGGCTCATCCAAGCCTGCATCACCACACCCTGTGCAAGCATCTTCGCTGCCACCTGATCGACCACCAGCGCCTTTCCATCCAACTTCTCCTGCCATGTATTAAACGGTTCTTTCGTCTGCTGATTCTTCACCAGCTCCACCGCCCAGAACAACCCAATCCCGCGCACCTCTCCAATCGAGGCATGCTTCGCCTTCAACCCCTGCAGCTTCTCTCCGAGGTAAGCTCCCATCTCATTCGCCCGATCCACCAGCCCCAGCCGCTGCATCTCGTGGATCGTCGCCACCGCCGGCCCAAGCGTCATAGGATGAGCTTCGTACGTATGCCCATGCGCAAAATAATGATCATCGAAATACTCCGCAATCTTCGTCGAAGTCGCACACAATCCCAGCGGAACGTAAGCCGATGTAATCCCCTTTGCCGTCGTCAAAATATCCGGCTTCACTCCCCAGTTATCCACGGCAAACCACTTCCCTGTCCTGCCCCACCCGCTCATCACCTCATCGGCAATCAGCAGAACCCCATGGTCATCGCAAATCTTCCGCAGCTTCGGAAAATACTCCGGCGGTGGAATCAAAACCCCATTCGTCCCCACCACCGGCTCCACCAGCACCGCCGCCACATCCGATTCATTCACGATCATGTGCTCCAGATAATCCGCACACGCAATTCCGCACCCCGGATACGTATGCTTGATCGGGCACTTATAGCAATTCACCTCCGGCGAGAAGATAACCCCCTGCCCTTTCCCCGCCGGCTCCATCGCCCATCGCCGCGGATCACCTGTAGCCGCAACCGAACCCGAAGTCGACCCGTGATACGACCGGTATCGCGCAATGATCTTCGTCTTCCCCGTATACATCCGTGCAATCTTGAACGCCGCCTCGTTCGCCTCCGTGCCCGACGTCGTAAAGAAAAACTTCGTCAACCCCTCCGGCAAAACCTCAAGCAGCAGCTTGCTCAACTCCGCCCGAGCCGTAGTCGCATAAAACGGAGCCGCATACGGCAACGTCGCAGCCTGATCCTGAATGGCCTTCACAACAGCAGGATTGTTGTGCCCCAGATTCATGCACATCAACTGCGAAGAAAAATCCAGAAACCGCTTGCCATTTCCATCCGTGAAGTAGCACCCGTCCGCACTCACCAGGTGCGCAGGATTCCATCCCCGCTGCTTCCTCCACGTCCCATAGTTGTGCTCTTTCGTAAGCGCAATAACTTCCGACGATGTAAGTTCGTTTGACATGAAACTCCGCTTCTTATCTCATTTGAGATAAACGCATTCGATAACGACTGCAGATGAAGTTTAGCCCATTCCCTCACGAAAGAAAGGGACTTCGGCCTCCCACCTGTCGCAGTGGCTTGCCTATCCTTTTGTTCATCATTGCCGTTTCGTCTTTGCTGTTGCTATTTGCTCACTGCAAATCCGTCCGATTCACCGAGCCGAGCCAATTTCTCCAAGTGATACCCAGGGGTTCACGCCCAGTCCTCAACGCAGTCTCTTTTCACGTCGTCATCCTGACCTGAGCGAAGTCGAAATGGGGAAGGATCCCTGTATTTCGTCTTTGTTCTTGTCTTTGCCTGTTCTTAAAATCCCTGAACCTTCAGTTTTTGGACAGCTTCTTATGAAGTTCCACGATCTGTTCTGCTACTCTTTTAGAGAACTCCCCCACATTTGAAGGTTTTCGAGAAAGAGTATTAGCCCAGTATGAAGCTGTTTCATCCCGCTGTCCGACCACTTCTTGTGGTAGCCCTGCTGTTCTGCTCTCTGCCTGCCTTCCCCCAAACACTCGAGCCACGGCTAAAAGGAAACATCACAGAAGCATCTCGCATAGTGCTGCCAAACTCACGCACCCCACGAGTGCGTGCCGCACAGGATCTGGGCGCAGTCTCACCGGACACGACCGTAACAGGCATTACGCTGGTCTTTAAACGCTCCGCCGCACAGGAAGCCACGCTGAAAGATCTTCTGGCCGCACAGCAAAACATAGCCTCACCCCTGTATCACCACTGGCTCACCCCGGAGACCTTCGCCGCCCGCTTCGGCATCGCCGATCAGGACATCACAACCGCTGAGACCTGGCTGGTATCGCGTGGCTTTCACATAGAGAACGTAGCACGGAGCCGCGACCGCATCACCTTCTCCGGCACGGCCGCGCAGGTACAGGCCGCCTTCGGTACCGACCTGCATCACTACCAGACGGAAGGCGAGTTGCACTTCGCTCCGGCCTCCGATCTGACCCTGCCCGCAGAGCTCGCTTCCGTAACCGCGGCCGTACTCCATCTTTCGGATTTCCGTCCAAAGCCGAACATCCAGGCATTGGAAACTCACCCGCAACCGAACTACACAACACTCTCAACACAGGCGCACTATCTGACGCCCGCGGATATCGAGACGATGTACAACTTGAAACCCCTCACCTCGAACTTCTTTGATGGCACCGGTCAAGAGTTAGCCGTCGTCGGCCAGTCGTACGTGGACACCTCGACGAGTTCGAGTGTCTCCACGTTTCAGCGATATTTTGACGTTGTCAACCAGGTAAACGCGGTGTTGGTGCCGGGCACCGGTGTCAAGGCTATCTCGCCGGGAGATGAGGGCGAATCGGAGATCGATATCGAGTACTCGTCGGCTATTGCACCGAAGGCGAACATCTTCCTGGTGTATGTGGGTGCCAGCCAGAACTACGATGTCTTCGATGCACTCGCCTACACCATCACGGAGAACATCGCTCCCGTGGTGAGCATTAGCTACGGTCTCTGCGAGGCCGCGCTAAGCCAAAGCGAACTGGATCAGAGCAACGCGCTCTTCGAAGAGGCTTCAGCTCAGGGACAGACCTTGGTCGCCGCCTCAGGTGATAGCGGCTCGACATCCTGCGCCTACTACACCTCTGCGGAGGGAATCACAGCGACCCAGCAGCAGGCACTATCGGTCAACTTTCCGGCGAGCAGTCCCAATGTCACCGCGGTTGGGGGCACCCAGATGGCAGCCGGAACCTTTGGGACGGGAGCCAGCTCCTATTGGACGAGCGCCAGCGTAACCGACATCACAAGCTCTCTGCTGTCCTATGCTCCAGAGGTTGTCTGGAACGAGGACTCAGCCGCGTTCGGTATCGCTGCAGGTGGCGGAGGAACCAGCACTTACTTTCCACGACCAACTTGGCAAAGCGGCGTTTCTGGCATATCGAGCGGGGCCTATCGCCTGTTGCCTGATCTCGCTCTTCAATCCTCCATCGTCAGCCCCGGCTTCCTCCTCTGCTCGGACGATCGAACCCTGATCGGATCACAGACATCCAGCTGCACCAACGGCTTTCTAGGTAGCAGCAACCGGTACACCATAGCTGGCGGCACCAGCTTTGCGACCCCCATCTTCGCGGGATTCTTAGCCATATTGAATCAGGCGCAACAGGTAGCCGGACAGGGAAACATCAATCCCGTACTGTACGGCCTGGCCGCGAACCCAACCACCTATGCGAACGCCTTTCATGACATCACCTCCGGCTCAAATGCCTGCTTGCCAAGCGCGGCTACGTGCTCAACTGCCGGCAAATCGAGCTACGCAGCGACCTCAGGATATGACCTGGCGACAGGGCTTGGAAGCGTCGACTTCAACGCTCTGACTACGGCTTGGCCTTCGAGCAGCAGCACGAATCTTCAGCCTACGTTCGTGACCCTCATCGTGAACAATTCCACTCCTGCCCCTGGAGAAAACGATCTTATTCAGATCAACGTAGGGGCTACGTACCTCCCAAATCATCTCTACGCTCCTACAAGTCTCACAGGAAGCGTATCGGTCTCTGTCGATGGCTCTATCGTGAATCCATCCTTGACGCTCTCAACCAGCCCAATAAACATGACTGGCATCTATAACTTGGTCGCACCCGCGACTACTGGATCTCACTTGATTGCCGTCACCTATTCGGGCGATGCGACGCATTCGTCCTCAACCGCAACCTCTGCCGTGACCGTCGGAAACGTGATTGCCAGCGGAGGCCTGAGCCTTACTGCAGGCAACTTGACGATAGCGAACGGCGGTACAGGAAGTACACAGATTACCGTGACCCCAACCGCCGGCTACAACGGCAACATTGTCTGGTCGCTGAGCTCCTCTGGCAATTCCACCAGCCTGACAGCCTGTTACACCATTGCTTCTTTGCCTGTCAGCAAGATAAGCACAACACAACTCACAATCGGTATCGGCACAGCATGTAACTCTGCCTTGCCGGCCGAACGTGGGAATTTTCGATCGCTCGACCAGCGCACTTCTACGAACGACGGCCCGCCAACGCACCGGCGCAGCACAACGACGACGGCCATGTACGCCAGTTTATTGATCTGCGGATTGCTCGCGGGAGGACGGCGCAGAATACGTCTGCCACTGCTGCTGGCCATCGCATTTTTGACAGTCACCGGTCTAAGCCTGACCGGTTGCGGCGGCGGCGGGAACAACACAGGCACACCCACAATGGGCACATCCACAACACCCAGCAGCACAACCAGCTACACCATGACTTTGACGGCTAAGGACTCCGTCAACTCTTTGGTCACCGCTTCAACAACCTTCACGCTCACGGTGAAATAGCGCTGGTCCTGCATGTGTAGCTACGCCCAGTACTCCTTTTGTCGCTGGGCTAACCAGCACCAGCAGCTTGGACCTACCCAGGCTGCAGGTGCCGTTAGCCACAACTCCCGAAGTATATTTACCCCCGAGTTCACTTAGTTTCAGCAGCCTCGTCATTCACCGTTGCTATACTTTTCAAAAGTATTTTGGCGACCCAGGGAGCGTCCAACCTCTCCGCCAAAACCCGAATGACTCCCTAATCAACGAGACCACCGCTAATGCCATGACATCCTCCACACCGAAAGACCGCCTGGCCGTAGCCCTCGACGTCCCCGACGCCCACCAGGCCCTCGACCTAGTAAGCCGCCTCGAAGGCACCTGCCAATGGTTCAAAGTAGGCATGGAACTCTACTACGACGCTGGCAACGCCTTTGTCGAAACCCTCCGCAAGCAGGGCTTCCAGGTCTTCCTCGATCTCAAGCTGTACGACATCCCCAACACTGTTGCCGGAGCCGTCCGCTCCGTCACCACCGCCGGAGCCTCCCTGCTCACCGTCCACGCCAGCGGAGGCCCCGCCATGATGGCCGCTGCCGCCGAAGCCGCGTGCGTCCCCGGCTCCCCCCGCCTCCTCGCCGTTACCGTCCTCACCAGCATGGACGCGGCCCAGCTCTCCGCCACAGGCATCTCCTCATCCCCCGCCGACCAGGTCCTCCGCCTCGCTCGTCTCGCCCAGGCCTCCGGAATCGACGGCATGGTCTGCTCCCCCGAAGAGGTCGCCTCCCTCCGAGCCGAAACCGGTCCCGACACCATGCTCGTCATCCCCGGCATCCGTCCCACCGGAAGCGAAGTCGGCGATCAGAAGCGCATCGCTACCCCTGCCGAGACCATCGCCCGCGGAGCCTCCATGCTCGTCGTAGGCCGCCCCATCACTCGCGCCCCCGACCCCGCCGCCGCTGCCCAGGCCATCCTCAACGAGATCGCCCAGGCCTCAAAATCCTAAAGACGTGCATACCGCCGTCCATCTTTGCCACACATAAAACCACACGCTGTCCACAAAAACACCACGCCGAAACACCAAAAATTCCAGTAAAAAGGCCCCTGCACCACGCGAAAAAAATCGCGGTACAGGGGCCCTAAATCTTTCTCTAACCTAAGCCGAACTCGTGTTTGTAACCTTGGAATCACTCAACCGCAGAGCCAAAGCCTTAGCCGAGCCACCGCCCCGCACAAACTCCGTAAGCTCAAGCTCTGTAACAACATAGCCGAGCCCCGTAAGCCGTGCAGCAAGCTCCGTTCCCACCGGACTCGTCAGAATATTTCGTCCGACATTGATCACATTGCAGGCAAACCGTGTAGCCTCTAACTCGCTGACAGCAATACGCTTATCCTCCGCATATGCCGCCTCGATCTTTGTCAGCGAAGGTGCATCGAACGCCCCCGGAAAATAAAGCAGATGCCCCCCGCTAAGCGGCGCAAAACAAGTATCCAGATGATAAAACCGTGGATCCACAAGGTGCAGCGAAGTCACCTGTGTATGCCAGGCATCAGCCACATGTTTATGGCTATGTTTGCACGTCCGAACCCCATGCGCAGCCCACAGATGGTTACCCTCAGCATTGAAAAGCGCATCTCCTTCGCCTTCAAAAGCTGTCTCCCGAGGCGTCTCCCAAACCAGAAAACCCTCGTCCTGAAACCACTTACGCAGATGCTGCTCCTCCGCCTGCCGCTGCGGATGGGCAAAGCTCGAAACCGCTGCAATCCCATGCTGCACCAGCGCCGAATGAGCCACAAACACCATATCTGGCGACCCCGAGCGAGCATGCAACAACCGCACATCGGCGATGCGCTGCAGGTGATAGTGAAGATTTTTCCATTGCGCGAACGCCCTATCGCGCGAAGGACGATGCAGATTTCCCGCCATCCATGGGTTGATGACGTAATCCACGTCATACCACTCAGGTGGACACATTAGGTAAGTTGGTCTGTCTAAGTGGGGGAGTGAGGCGAAGGTTGATGCTGCTGATGCTATCGGCGAAGCGATGATCATAAAAGCTGGTTTCCTACTTTCCGCTGTAGAGTCTGACTCTCCAGAAGTACGATCGTCAAGCGGTGTAATCGTAATTTTTTGTGCAACTTTGGTTCGACTCAGCCGCACGTGAAAAGTGTTGACAAGGCATATCCAAAAGGCGCAAGAGCTACCATCCACGCAAAAGCGCACACGACAAAAGCCCGTCGCCGGGCCTCTATCCTGTGCTTAATGTTTGTTTTCTAAGAAATTACAGCTTTTCGAAGAAATCACACGCCGAGCAGGAGATATAAACTCCGCCTGGTGTGCCGCGTTCACGGTCCTTGACGCGCTTGACGATGCGGGTGGGTTTGGAACACTTGGGGCAATCGGTGCTCTTGTTGGTATCCATGACCTTCTTACGGTCGCCGGTCTTGGCAATCTTCGCCATAATGCTTGCTCTCCCTGGTACGAATGTTTCGGCTCGCGCGCAGGATATCCGATCGTTGCAGTCCTCGCGGACGCACAGTATCAAAGACATCCGGAACTTCTCGTAAGGATCGCCGGGACGGGCCGCGGCGGAGATCGAAGGAGAAGAACTGCGGTTGTGGCTCTCTAAAGAGTTTACACGAGTAAGTGCATCATTGGAGATGCGGTGCCGATGGGTCCGTCGAAGGGGTTCCGCCCGTAGAGACTGTCGGCTGGCTCGAAGTCGGGAATTGAACCTTGTTCAGGCCTGTCGGGGGGGCTGCTTCTCCAGGCTGACGAAGGGTCGGCGGAGCCGCAGGTGTACTTTCTCCGTCAGGCTGTTTGCGATCTCCCATGGCGATCTCGCGGGTAAGCGATGGGTCTTGATAGCCACCCATCTCATCTTTATCGTGGATTTCGACCGGCTTGCCCATTGCAGCGATCTCTACGACAGTTACCCGGTCTCCGACAAAACGAATGAAACGGACTGTTTGCGGCACATGTCCGTAGATCCATTCCTCGTAACGAGCACCGTTCGGGTCACCACTTTCCTGCTCCCGTATCTTGCTCTCGGGGGCGCCGAGCGCAGCTAAAACCATACGATGGTTCATGCCGACTAAGACATCATGAGCCGCAATGGCGTTTTTCAGTGGTGCCGGAAGTGTATCCGCATAAGCCTGCTCCGAGGATTTGACTCCAAAATCAATCACCGGCTCCAGCAGAGCTTTCACCTCTGGGGCAGATATCTCAGGCACAGCTCCTTTGAAGACGAGCGTAATTCGAGCTCCGGTTGCCTGTTCACCAGGCTGAGCTACAGGATTGTCATTGAATTGAATGTGGCTTAGGAAGCGATGCTTCGCATAGGGGCCGCCATTGAGATCGAAAACAATTCGATCGCCTTTGATGGTCATCGCCGTAATGATCACGCGATCGCCGGACCCGGCGGACTGGCCCTTCTGAAAGATCATTTGTCTGTATTCAGCCGGGCCGGGACTGATCGCGCCGTTTGCATGCAATGTCAGACCCGCACCCATAGGAAGAGCGCGATGCGCAAATCCCTGCTCAGCCTCAAGATTCCGAACAAGCTCGCGTCGTCCACGCTCACTAAGCGTGCTCGTGGGTAGGGGAACATCTGTGGGGGTGAAGTCGGTAGCAAGCCCATCAGTTGCAGACTTTTCCCCAACGACAAAAACCTGGCTTTTGAGCGGGGCGATGAAGAGCGCCAGAAAGCCAGCGATGAGAGCCCATCTGTGCGTGCGCGACACCATGGAAGCACCTCAGATACACACAGCTTGCGCCTTCTCTATCTCTTTTGACAAGTACCAGGAACGCCGAAATCAAGGCTCATTGCAATAATTTTGCAAAATCACGGTGAATTTGTGACAACTAACAAATGTCACCACTGATTAGGGCTTCGGCTCATCCGTAACCGAACGAGTTTGAGGAGTCGTAGGCAATATCTGAACCAGCGTCGCCGGCCTTGCCTGATTCTCCATGGCCGTATGCGCAGCAGGTGGCGGAGCGTCCATAGCATATCCGCCCGCAACCACGGGCGTATATGTGTAATGCCACGCGTATTCGCGTGTTAGCTGAACAAGAACGACGATACCAACAATAATTGCCACTAGTGTGAAAAGCGCCGCTTCGGGCCCATAATGTCCGCCAGTCAACCAGAGAGGGCCGCTGGCTCGCGTCCGAACAACACTCGAGAAGTCAGTGATTCCGCTCACTGGAAGGCCAAAGATGATTCCCATGCTCGTGTTCCAGGCAAAATGTAGTCCCCAAGGCAGCCAAAGTCCGTGCGTACGCAGCCACCCAATCGAAAGAAGCACGCCTGCCAGCATAGTGATAAAAACACTGGTCCAAGTCGCGTCGTTATTCAGCATATGGACAACCCCAAACAAGATGGCCATGATCGCGGTTGCCCCCGTCGGCCCGACCGCCTCAATCAGGCTTCTGAAGGGATATCCGCGGAACGCAACCTCTTCAGCGAGTGCTGCGACCACAAGTGTGGCAAGGTTCAGGAGAAGAAGCCAAAAGGCACGCGGAGCCAACCAAATGTGGACGTATAGTGTTCCGGCCAGCGCCATCGGCAGAACCGCGAGAACCACGATTCCCCAGCCAATAGCTGCACCTATAATCCATTCCTCACGAGCGCTAGGACGCTTTGGCAGCCCCAACACATTACGCAGAGAACCATAGCGGTGGCTAATCGTATTAAGCAGCGAAAAGCCAATCGTCAGCAGAAACAGAAGAAAGATCGAACTGAGTAGCTGACGCCCGGAGTCAAAGTCGAAATGATTCGCCAAACCCCGCGCGGCTCGTCCAGCAAGTATGTCCGAAGAGACAAACCAAGCCGCGCATGTTCCAAAGATCGCGAGTTGTAGTGTCTTGCTGGTGCGATCTGTAGAAGTTGAATTGAACGCCGGCAACGGTAATTGCTCCATAGTGATTTTGCAGGCCGTTAAGAGGTCGTATAGAACTGGGCGATGTTGCGGAACTTTTGGTAACGCTGCTCGAGCATCTCTTCGAGCGAAAGAGCACACAGACTAGCGAGATGGTAGCGCAGCTTTTCATCGACAGCAGCTACCGCAGCAGCGGGATCATTCTGCGACCCACCTTCAGGTTCAGGTAGAACATCATCGACACACCCAAGAAGCTGGACATCGTTCGCTGTATATCTGAGAGCAGCGGCCGCCTGCTGTTTCTTGCCGGCGTCTTTCCACATAATCGAGGCGCATCCCTCAGGGGAGATAACCGAGTAGATCGCGTTTTCGAGCATAAGCACACGATCAGCAACTGCGAGAGCTAATGCACCACCCGAACCGCCTTCGCCTGTGATCGTGGCAATGGTCGGGACACGCAGTCGGGACATCTCAATCAGGTTACGGGCAATTGCCTCGCCCTGTCCCCGCTCTTCGGCCCCAATACCAGGGTTTGCGCCCGCAAGATCAATAAAAGTAAAGATAGGCCGGCCAAACTTCTCAGCGATCTTCATGGCGCGGAGGGCCTTGCGGTAGCCTTCGGGATCGGGTGAGCCGAATTTGCGCGCTACACGTTCCTTCAGCGTTCGTCCCTTCAGATTGCCGACCACCAGTACAGGGTTGCCGTGGAAGAAGGCCATCCCGCAGCTCATCGCCGCATCGTCGCCAAAGGCGCGGTCGCCGTGGATCTCGCTGAAATCGGTGAAGATTGCTTCGATGAAGTCCATCGGATAGGGGCGCTGCGGATGCCGGGCCAGTTCTGTCTTCTGCCATGCCTCAGATACGTTGGCCGCAGCGGATTGATTCTGGCTTACTCTGCTGGATTGTTGTTCTGCCATGTTTATTCGGTGAAGCCCAGAGATGATTGTATACGTCTGCAGGCCACCGGATGTGTTTTTAGCCGCTTGTAATCCTCAGCTAGCGGGCGCTTCTGCTCGCCCAGATACAGCAGAGCGAAAGATAGCTTCAATGACCGCCATGTTTTTCACCGCATCGCTTATCGGCACTGGAACCTCCGTCCCTTCCAATATCGCTCGAGAGAAAGCATCCCCTTGAAGCGTGTACTGATCACAGACGGGGAGAGTTTCAACGGTGACCCCGCTCCCAAAGACATCACGACCATCGTCAATCATGATGCGGCACGGTCGGTCAGGCGGAGCGTTAAACGGTATCTCGACCTCGATTCGTCCCTTTGTCCCAAAGATATGAATCCGCTGATAAGGCACAAGTTGAGTGCTACACGTAAAGATGGATTGCCCAGTTGGAAAGTCGAGAATGCCAGAGGTCAAGCGGTCAATTTTCATCACCGGATCTCTTTCAGTAATGCCGAACACGCGGACCGGTTCTTGATCAAAAAGAAATCGCGAGATATTGATGGGGTAGCAGCCGATATCCATTAGAGCGCCGCCTCCTGCTTCAGGCAGGTTGCGGATATTTTGAGGATCAACGTTGAAATAACTAAAGAACCCCTGAATCGAACGCAGCTCGCCAATTCGGCCCGTGGCGATGATCTCACGAGTTCGCAGCCACTGAGGATGCGTTCGCACCATGAATGCTTCGCCGATTTTCACTCCTGTGCGTCGTTGCACCTCCAGCAAAGCTTTGGCTTCCGCAACCATCAGGCTGACAGGTTTTTCACACAGAACGTGTTTTCCAGCCTCCGCAGCCTTGATCGACCAGGAGACATGCATCTGGTTTGGAAGTGGATTATAAATAGCATCGATTTGCGAATCCGCCAGTAACTCCTCGTACGATCCATAAGCTTTCGCGATTCCAAGCTGTTGCGAAATTGCTTCAGCTTTGCGCAAATCACGCGAAGCGATTGCAGCGATCTCGCATAGCTCGCCTTTTTGCATTCCCGGTATAACTTTCTCGACGGCGATTGCAGCCGTGCTCAGAATTCCCCAGCGAACTTTATTTGGCATAGATCAACATCATACTTCTGCGTGCCCATCCAACAGTGGATTCAAGAACGCGGCGTTCAGATCGAATTCGGTGTCACAATAAACGATATTGACTTCGGCGGATCACGAGCGAGAAGGGTGTCGCGTCTTCATCTCATGGTTAAGGTAAACGACTTCCACTTCGTCTCATCGATGTTGCCGCAAAAAGCATTGGGTCTGCCGACGTCGTCCGCTTTTTTTCGCAATCGTCTCCAGGTCCATCTTGTCTCGGATGAGTTCGGGCACCGGAAGCACCCTGCTCGACCGTATTCAGTCGTACTCAGCCAGGTGATGAGGTTATGCTCGTCACCTGGCTTGACCGTGCGCGCCGGGATGTTTTGAGCATGCATCCGCGAGGTGACAGCGCGAGAGCGGCGGAGGGTGTCTTCAGTACGCGCTCTGCTCACAGGCCAAATCCGATCGGCCTGCATCGGGTGGAGATCATGACCATTGACGGTGCGCGGATACGAGTACGTGGTCTTGAGGCGCTGAATGGAACGCGGAGCATCGACATGAAGCCGATGCTCCGCGATGAGATCCAGTCTGCGCTGAAGGCTCGATTGACGAGCCGTTAGCATATACCGGCGCCCCGTCAATCTTCGAGCATCGTCAGATCGATCTGGCGAAGGTCCCGGGTGTCTGCAACCATGTCGATTGTGGCGATTCTGCCGTCCACAATTGCGAAATGGAAGATAACGCGCGGTTGTCCACCTGGAGCCCAGGCGAGGCCCACGGCTCCATCGAGAAGCGCTGGTTTTGCGGCACCTGCACGTCCGGAGAAGGTTTTGGCAACGGCGTTCGCACCCCGGACTTCGCCTGTCGCACCCATCTCCACGGCGGCCTGATCGGCGCGAACGACGACATCCGGATCGAGTAATGCGAGGAGAGCATTGAAGTTTCCGCTGCGCGAAGCTGCAACGAAGGCGTCGACAACTTCACGCTCGCGGGTAAGATCGGCATCGCGAACTGCGGTTCCGCCCTGGACGCGACGGCGGGCGCGACTTGCCAACTGCCGGGCCGCCACGGGTGACCGGCCTACGATGGGAGCGATCTCGTCGAAGGACATATCGAACATGTCGTGCAGGACGAAGGCGACGCGCTCGGCTGGGGCGAGCGTTTCGAGCACGACGAGCAGAGCGAGACCGACGGAGTCGGCCATCATGGCATCGCGTTCGGGGTCGGTTCTGTTGTCGGCGCTTTCGATGGAGGATAACTCATCCAAAGGACCTTCTTTACGGGACTTGCGTGAACGCAACATGTCGAGGCACACGCGACCGACGACCGATGTAAGCCACCCACCGAGATTCTGGATAACGCTGGCGTCGGAACGGCTGAGACGAAGCCAGGCTTCCTGAACGGCATCTTCCGCTTCGGTTTCCGAACCGAGCATGCGGTAGGCCACGGCGCGCAGGTGTCCGCGCTTTTCTTCAAACCTTTGCGCCAGCCAATTATGGTCGTTCAAAGTTACATTCCTCCGCAGTTCGTTTTGTAACAGTGACGAATGAACCTTAGCCGATGTGACAGAGATGAACTTCGAAGACCGGAAAACGCGGACGATACGATTTCCTATGGCATAGTAACTGGAGATCATAGCGGGGTAAGGGGAATCGTGTGTTTTCGGCAGCGGCAAATTTTGTGGGTAGTGGCGTGTTGGGTGCGATCGGGGCGATTACGTTGACCAGAGTGAAACACAGGCGAGAACTTCTATTTGCGTCGCTGCCTACGTTATTTGCGATTCATCAGTTTATCGAGGGGTTTGTCTGGCTTGGGCTGGATGGGTTACTGTCGCCTGCAGTGACACACAATATGGGGTAGCGTTCATGGTGTACGCGCAGGAATTGCTTCCCTTTCTGATGCCTTTAAGTGTGGTTCTGTTTGAACCCGATAGGAAAAGTCGGAGACGCATGTTGCCTTTTCTTGTGGTCGGAACGCTGATGTCTCTCTACATTTTGTGGGGGCTGACGGCGTATCCGTTGGAGATTTCAGTTCGTAGCCTGATTGTGTATACCCATCAGGCTACGAACTACACCCTGGTTGCAGCGTTGTAAGTGATGGCTACGTGCGGATCACTGCTGTTCTCGAAGGTGAAGGACATGGTGATTTTTGGCGTGGCGAATGTGGTGATTTTGCTGGTGGTGATGGAGGTGAAGCGGTATGCGTTCACGTCATTGTGGTGCGCGTATGCGGCGGTGGCGAGCCTGATTATTCTGGCTTACTTCTGGAAGAGTCATGGAGAGAGACCACTTCAGTATGCCGAGTCGGTTTAGGACTCGGCATACGGCGGAATCAGGAGGCGGAATAGAAAAGGGATCAGCCGAGGGGACCTTTGGAGTCTTCGGGACGGGGATAGAAGGCTTCGACGATGGTGGAGATGCCGCCACGGGGACGGAAGTCGCCGACTACTTTGACCCAGATGGGGTCGGTGGCTTTGACGACGTCGTCTAGAACCTGGTTGACGATGTTCTCCTGAAAGATGCCGAGGTCGCGGTAGCAGAAGAGGTATTCCTTGAGGGACTTGAGCTCCATGCATTTTTCGCGGGGCATGTAACGGATGGTGAGGCGGCCGAAGTCGGGCAGGCCGGTCTTTGGGCAGACGGAGGTGAACTCGGGGTCGTCGACGAGGATCTCGTAGGCCTTGAACTGGTTCGCCCAGGTTTCGATGGCGGGGAACTCGATGTCGAGGCCAGATTTTGCGTGGTCGTCGGTGTAGCCGGTGGTTTTGGTGGACATGTTTCTATTTTAGCGTTTATCGCGGCACGCTGAAGGACTGAGGGATAGGTAAAGGGCCGCGAATAAAGGGTCGCGGCCCTTTTTGCATTGATTGGGGTTTTCTCACTTCGAGGGAGCTGTAGTGGCTCCGTTCAGGACTGCGGTGCCGTTGACGGTCTTGGGATCTACTGTGATTTCTTTGAGTTTGGCCTCTACGTCGGTTGGGATGTCTTTTTGGTAGCGGCCGCCAAGGTGTTCGGCGAAGAACTTCTCCATTGCAGTGACCATGGCTAGGTTGTTGATGGGACGGGCAAAGCCGTGGCCCTCGTCCGGAGCGACGAGGTACTCGACGGGCTTGCCATTGTCACGAACGGCGGCGACGATCTGATTGCTCTCGCGGATGTTGACGCGAGGATCGTTTTTGCCCTGGACGACCATGAGCGGGGTCACAATGGCTTTTGCCTGGGTCAAGGGAGATTCGGCCATGAGCAATGCTTTTCCATCGGGAGTGGAGGGGTCGGCCATGCGGGTGTACATCTGTTTACGGCCGGCTTCCCAGTAGGGCGGAATGGCGTCGAGGAGGGTGATGAGGTTCGATGGCGCAACGATAGCTACAGCGGCGGCGTATAGGTCTGGAGTGAATGCGACGCCGGCCAGCGTGGCATAGCCTCCGTAGGAGCCGCCGGCGATACCGACGCGCTTGGGATCTACGGTGCCATCGGCAATGAGTGCCTTGACGCCCCAGGTGAGATCGTCCTGCATCTTACGGCCCCATTGGCCATTGCCAGCGTTGAGAAACTTCTTACCGTATCCGGTTGAGCCGCGGAAGTTGGGCTGCAGGACAGCATAGCCGCGATTCGCCAGGTACTGCGCGAAGGTATCGTAGCCAAAGCCGTCGCGCGCCCACGGACCGCCATGCGGGAAGACGATGAGAGGAAGGTTCTTTGCCGGGAGCCCCTTAGGGAGGGTGAGGTAGGCGGGGATTTCCAGGCCGTCGGATGATTTGAAGCGATAGGGCTTGCGGTCCGCCAGATCAGCGCGGGGCAGCTCTTCGCGGATGCGGTACTGCAGGACCAGCGTCTTCTTGTCGCGGTCCCAGAGGTAGGTTTCGCCGGGTTCGGTGTCGCTGGAGGCGCTGACGATCCAGATGTTCTCGTCCTTGGAGCGCGCTCCGAAGTGGATCTCCTTGCCGGGTAGTTTAGTCTGCAGCCATCGATAATCTTTCTCGAAGGCTTTGTCTTTGAAGTAGAGACGCTCGCGGTCGTCCTCGTACGTGGTGAAGAGGATGCGGTAGTCAACTTCGGAGGTTTCGACGCCGCCGATGTCGACTCGGTTTTCGGGATCGCTTTCAAACTTTGTCGTCGCTCCGGTAGTCGGGTCGAGCAGTTGGAGCTCGGTGAGATCGAGAGAGCCCTTGTTGGTGGTGAGATAGACCTGCTTATTAGCGGCGTCGAAGCCGGACACGCCGCAACCCTCGAGCACGGTGCAACTGTAGATCTGCTTGAAGCCATCTGGGTCGACGCGGAGAATCTGTGTGTCGCCCGCTTGATTCGTGCGTTCGGCCAGACGCAGGTTGCCGTCGTGATCGAAGTGCCAACCGGCGATCTGCTCGGTGTTCTTGCGAATCAGGGCCTTCTCGCCTGTCGAGAGGTGCAGCTCGTAGAGATCATGCCAATGGGCATCGCGGTCGTTCAGACCGATGTAGAGGATGTCAGGCCGGGATTTCGGTGCGGCGTAGATTTGCGTGCGAACGCCCTTAAGATTTGTGAGGGCGCGAGTGGGAGGCACACCGGTCTTGGGATCTGCCGCAAGGGTGGGGTCGATGGCGTAGATGTTGAAGTTCTCGTCGCCGCCGACGTCCTGGGCGTAGAGGATGTATTTCGAATCGCGGCTCCAGAAGTAGCCACGAACGGGACGCGCGACTTCGGCGCTAACGGGGCGCGCGGCGCTGAATGGCTCGTTCGCTTTTTTGACCCAAATGTTGCGGGTGCCTTTGTAGGGCTTCAAAAACGATAGGTATTGGCCGTCCGGGGAGATTTGGCCGCCGGATATCTGAACTTCACCAAAAAAGAGAGCGCGGTCGATGATAGGAGACTGCTGTGCAGCGAGCGGAGATATAAGGGTCATAGCGGTTATGGCAGACAGAATGAGCTTATTCAAGGTTAGCTCCCGGATTTAATTAGCGACGCGTTTGACGCGTATCTGAGAAAGCATCGAGCGAGAAGCTACGTTTGCAGCTTCCATTATGTTCCGGGAGAAGCAGGTCGAGGATGCGATTTCAGGCTGGTGTGAGAACGGGTGCCGGGTAGAGCTGAGAGAACCAGAAAGAGTGAGGTGTGGCACCGTATTTCTGGTAGTGTTCCAGGCGCTCGCGACCTTCGGCTACGGTGGGGATGTGGCCAGCGGGAATCCACCAGAGGCAGTAGTGGGGCTTGTCCGACTTCTCAAACCAGGAGCGACGCTGCTTGAAGATTTCGAGGTGGCGGGAGTTATAGGTGTAGTCCTTGAGGGCTTGAGGAGAGGTCCAGGCGGACATATTGACGATGACGAAGGGATCATCGTTGTAGGGGACGTCGGTGGCGTTGCCTTCAGGAGATTTCAGACGCCAGATAAAGCCGGGGCTGGACTCGGCGAGGGCGTTGATTGGGTCGAGCTCGGCGACGAAGCTTGCGATCTGCGGATCGTCGATTGGGGCGATCAGGCGAGCAATGTTGATCTGGGCAAGGTGGAAGTCATCCATGGGCTTCAGATGTGATCTGAAGCCCATGGATACAAAATTTAGTTGCCGCTCTTAATTTCTGCGGCCGAGGGTTGGGCGGTCGTCGGTCTTGTTGGGGTTGTTCGGGTCGTTAGGATCGCTATTGCCGCTGCCTACGCGACGAAGAGTGGGTTTGTTGCCGTTGTTCTTGTCGTTCAGCTTGCGCTTGTTTTCGATGCGGGCGAGGCGGGCTTTCACATCGTCGAATTCACTGGTGGTGACGATGTAGTCAGGCCGGGCGGGCATGATGGTTGCGATCTCGTCCTCGGAGCGGTTGATGCGGTCTGGAGTCTGAGGGTGGTCGGAGAAGACCTTGGCCAAGGTTCCGGGTTTGTGCTTCTCGAGGGCATCGATCTTTTCGAAGAACTGGATGAAGGCCTGGGGATCGTAGCCAGCCTTATACATGTACTGGAGGCCGAGGTAGTCAGCTTCCGCCTCATCCATACGGGAGAACTTGAGGAAGCCAATGGGAATGGCGAGCTGGGTGGCCTCGTAGATGCCGTAGCCGGTCCAGGAGCCCTGGGTGAAGATGATCAGGGGGATGGAACCGATCTGCGCGTAGTTCATCTTGGTCATCTGACGAGCGGCATGGTGGGCGCAGACATGGGCAGTCTCGTGGGCCATGACGCCGGCGAGCTCAGCTTCTTCGTCAGCGGCGAGGATGAGGCCCGAGTTGACGTAGAAGAAGCCGCCGGGAAGTGCCATGGCGTTGATCTCTTCAGAGTCGATGACCTTGATGGTGAAGGGAACTTTGCAGTCGGAGTTCTTGACAATGTTCTGGCCGACGCGGTTGACGTACTCAACGACGACGGGGTCAGTGACGAGGTGGGCTGACTTCTCGATCTCCATGGAGTAGGACTTGCCGTTGCGAATCTCCCAGTCGGTGGAGTACCAGTTGCCTACGCCGCGGCCACCGATGTTGCGGGTACCTACGGCGTTGACGTCGTCTTCGCTGCCGGGCTTGATGTTGGTTTTAAGTGCCTCGCCGGGAGATGGGAGGGAGTCGGTCTTTGCCTTGGCGGTTTCTGTAGCGGCTTTGTTTTCAGCAGGAGTGGGCTGCTTGCTGGTGTCGGGAGTCTTGGGGAGCGGGGTCTCTACCGGGATGTTGGTCGGTTCCTGCGCGTAGATGAGCGTCGAAAGGGAGAGGATAGCGGCTAGACCGAGGTGAGTGACCGTACGCATAGGGTTTCTCCTGGTGGGCCGCTTCCCTGCTGAATGGACGCAGCTCGACACCTGTTGGACGTAGTATGCGCCTTTTACGTGAGCCCAAACAAGGGCGTAGGGGTAGGAGAGTAGAAGCGGATGTTCTCTTTTCCCTGTTTTCCTGCTCTGTTTCCTCCTACACTCTGCACACCTGTTTTACCAGGTGGAGTAGGCGGTGCCTTCGGAGGAGGTTTGCTGGGCGCCGGAGTGGACGTCGGTGATACCGGGCTCAGTCTGGTCGGTGGTGATGAGGGTGTCGCCTTCGACGGGGACCCAGGTGTCGATACGGTCGGTCATGGGATCTTTGGGCATGACCTTGAGGTAGCCAGACTGGACGAGATCGTCAAGGGACTGGGGACCTTTCTGCTTGTCGACTGTGTAGGAGTCGATGGCGCTGCGCATGGTGTAGAGGTCTTCGCGGAGGACCGCCTCTTTGGCCCGCTGGACATTGTGGGTGTAGGACGGGATGGCAATGGCAGCGAGCAGGCCGATGACGACCATGACGATCATCAGTTCGAGCAGGGTGAAGCCTAGCTGGGCATGGCGTGCGGCGCGGGATGGAGTGATGGCTACCATGTGGAGTATTTTGTGCCGTCCAGGGCAGTGTTGGGGCTCTTGGTATGGACGTCGAAGACGTTCTGGCCGCCGAAGGAGTCGGAGTCGGTGTCGTCCTGATTGGAACGAAGGCCCCAATCGGTATTGCCGGTCATGGGGTCGACGGGGATGCTGCGAAGAAACTTCACTTTTTTGCCCTGAATCTCAACGCCATTGACGAGGGTGTCGAGGTCGGGGGGATAGTTGTAGCTGTCGGCCTTGGTCATCATGCCGCCTTTGTCGGCTGCGTCCTTGTAGGCGTCGATGGCTGCGCGCATCTCCCACAGGTCACGACGGAGCTCTCGTTCCTTGGCGCGTTTGACCTGAAAACGGGCCAGAGGGATAGCCGCCGTGGCGAGGATGGAGACGATGGCAATGGTGATGATGAGTTCGACGAGCGTGAGGCCGGCTTGCGGATTGGTGGTCGGGGAAGAAGACCCCACCCTTTGTGATGAAACCACAAAAGGTGGGGCACCCGAGTTTTGTGCCGGGACAGGAGCCGGGTTGTTACGAACGATCACTTCACATGCACCACGGACTGCGAACCGACGGCCGGAAGATTGGCCTGGGCGCTGTTGCGTGCGCCGACTTTGACGAGGGTCAGGTTGGAGTCGCCCGCGCCGATGGCCTTGAAGGTGAGGGTGGCCACGCTTCCCTGCCCGGTGACTCCGGCAACGTTGGGCGGACGGGAGGTGGAGATGGTGACGAGGCCATTGCCCTCGTCGCGATGGACGATGGCGACTGCCTGGCCGTCGCGGCTGAGGAAGTCTCCGGCGTCAACGTTGACGAGTTGGAGGACGGCGGGATTGAACTGGATCTGAATCGGCACGGAGAAGACATCGCGTCCATTGGCGAGTGCGATGCCGACCTGGAAGGTGCTACCGACGGTCTGGTTGGGGTTGGCTGGAACGACCGAGAGGCTGATGGGCGGACCCGTAGGCGCTGTAGGCTGGGCCGGATTCTGGGCCAGGGCCTGATTTGGGTTTTGGTTTGGAGGCAGGACAGCAGGCTGAGAGGGAAGCACGCCTGGATCAGGTGGCGCGGGTGGCAAGGCCGCCTGTTTGAGCTGCTGCACCATGGAGTTAGCAGCGTTGGCGGCGGTCGTCGCCTGACCCGCGGTTTGCGGGTGGGCTGGAGTAAGGAGCGTGCCGGATTGGAGAGCGGCAGCGAAGTCGTGACGAAGTTCGACGGCCTGGCCGGTGCCGGTATCGATGGCGCGGGTGTTCATGCGGGTCAGGACGGACTCACGCACAATGTGAGGGATGAGGAGGAAGACGATCTCCTGTTGCTGGGTATCCTTGGATCGGGAAGAGAAGAAGTACTTGAAGAAGGGAAGTTCGCCGAGGCCAGGGGTTCCGCTGATGCCCATTGTGTCCTGCTTGGTAAGAATACCGGCGAGGATGCTGGGTTCGCCCTCCTTGAGCTGGATGACCTGCTCGACGATACGCTGGCCGATAACTGGCTCGGCGACGCCGCTGATAGTAACTGTGCTGGCCTGGGAGGAGACCTCAATCTTCATCTTGAGGGTGATCTGATGGTCGAAGTGGACGGTTGGCGTCATGTCGATTTGAACGCCGATATCGATGTATGTGAACTGCGTTTGGACGCCGATGCTGGCGATACCGGTGGAGACGCCTGCGTTGTACGAGCCTGTGGCTATGGGAATCCTCGAGCCGATTTTGAGGTTGGCGCGCTGACCATCCGTGGCGCGGATACGGGGGTTCTGGAGGATGCGGGTGTCGTTGTCCGACAAGAGGGCGTTGAGGGTGCCGCCGGTGATGCTGACAGCGAAGTTGGTGGCGTTGAGGTTCGCGAGAGAGTTGAGGGTGAAGTTAGAGGTGGTGGTGGTCGTGCCGGTGGGGGTAGTAGTGCTGGTGCTGGTACTAGTGGCGGTGGGGCTGGCTTGCGGGGTTACGGCGACGGACTGCGGAAGAGTGATACCGAGATTGCGCATCTTTTCGCGGCTGACCTCGAGGATGGCTACGTCGACGACGACTTCAGGCTTTGCGCGGTCGAGGTCGTTTAGAATTTTCTGCGCGAGGAGGAGCTGATCCGGCGTGGCGCGCATGACAATGGCGTTCTGGCTGGGAACGAGATTGATTTTGATACTGGGATCGAGGAGATTGCGGATGGCGGTCTGGATTTCGTTGGCGTCGGCCTGCTGGCTGGCGTTGGTGAGGTAGAAGGTCTGGACGGCCACCTCATCGAGGTCCTGGTGCTTGGTGCGGGTGTTCTGAGCTACGAAGATGGTGTCCGAGGTGACGGGCTTGTAGAAGGTCCCGGCAATGGTTCCGACCATGTGGAGAGCGTCGGAGAGACTGACGTTGGTGAGGTCGATTGGGATGCGCTTCGAGGTGTAGTCGGGGTCGAAGAGAACGTTGAGGCCAGCCGCCTTGCCGATGGCCTGATAGATAACTTTGACGTCCTCGACCATGTGAAGCGTGATGGGATCGTTCGAGACAGGCTTGAGTTCGACGGGGCCAGAGATGCCACCGATATCTTTGAGGGTCTCCTCCTGACTGGAGGGTTGAGTGTCGGGCCGCGGCGCGGGGGGAGTGGAGGTTTCAGCGGCAGCGCCGGATGGGGGCCGCCTGCCCTGAATAATTTCGATCTCCTGCTGGGCGGTTTGGTTGGCGGGATCGATTTCAAGTGCGCGGGTGAACTCGTTGACAGCGCCGCCGATGTCTCCGCTCTGCTTGAGGACCCGGCCGCGATCGACGTGACTGACAGAGGCCTGGAACTTCATGCGCTCAAAGTGGGCCTTGTAGCGGAGGTCCTTGGGGCTCTTGAGGACAGCCTGGCGGTAGTCCTCGTAAGCGGCGTCGTAATCCTGACGATTTTCTGCTTCCAGACCTCTCTTGCTCCAGGAGTTGGCCGACTGGGCGTGTGCCGCAACCGAGGTGGCTCCTGCGAGGCAGAAGAGGAAGATCGCCCAGAAGGCGTATGTCGATAGCTTGCTGATTCGTCTGTTCCCGCGACCCATGCTGCTTCCGTTTGCGTCCTTTACACCGAAAAAAGTGTGGCGTCTGCCGGAGTACACGCCTGCCCCGATGCTGTTACTAGTGGGGAGGACGCTGCCTGTTGGGGCGGTGCCTGCCAGGCTGTTGCGCTCGGGTGAGTATAACATTCGGTACAAGTTTTTCCTCTTATTTCAGGATGCATCTTAAGGGTCATTTCGTCGCCGATGATGACCGAGTGGTGCATTCACGGCCGGGCCGCAGTGATTCATGATCGTGGCTCTTGCGATGAAGGGCTGAGGGTTAGACGCGCGATCTCCGCATGGGTGAGGGGCGATGGTTGCAGGCATGTTAAAGTAAGAGATTCCGATGTCTCGCAATCTCTCCAATCCGACGATCGCGCACCAACCGAAGGCGGTGGTGAAGGCGAAGGACCGCGATCCAATTGCCGCCGGCTTGCGGGATGCTTCGTTTAACCGGTCGGCCAGCTTCAATTATTTTTTGTCGGATAAGGTCGAGGCAGGGGTTGCGCTGCGCGGTACGGAGGTGAAATCCATTCGCGAGGGCAAGGCCAATCTGAAGGATGCCTACGGGCTTCTGAAGGACGGGGAATGCTTTTTGCTGAATGCGCACATCGGACCGTTCTCCCACGGTAATGCGATGAATCATGACTCACTGCGCACGCGAAAGCTGCTATTGCATAAGTCTGAGGTTGTGAAGTTGGAAGCGATGACGAAACAGAAGGGCTATACGCTGATTCCGACACGGCTTTATTTCCGTAACGGACGCGTGAAGTGCGAGCTGGCGTTGGCGAAGGGCAAACAGGACTGGGATAAGCGCGAGACTGAACGCAAGCGTGAGGCTGATAAGGAAGCTAAGGCTGCTGTTGCGCGGAGCCAGCGGAGGTAGTTCCCGCTTCGTTTCTGTGCGGCTTTGCAGCGGATCAAATCGATCTACACTTTCTAGTCCATTTGTTTCATTGGATTGCAGGGGAGTCGCGCTAGGATAGAGCCATGGATACTAGGCTTCTCTTTCAGGATGCGGCTGGGTTCGCAACGCCGATGCTTGCAGTTTTTGCTGTTGATATTTCCATAGGTCATGACGGAGAACCGCTTCCGGCGCTGTTGACGACTTCGGATGCGGTGACCGATGCTGCGGCAAAAGTGTTGGAGACAGGCGAGTTCAAGGCGGCACTGGGTGAGACGCTGCTGGTGCATTCTCCAAACGGGTTGAAGGCGGAACGGCTACTGATTGTAGGCATGGGCAAGGCCAAGACACTTGGCGTGGACGAGGTTCGCAAGGCTGCCGGCACGGCGATTCGGGCGGCGAAGCCCCGAGGACTGCGGGAGATGGCGATCGCGTTTCCGGAAGAGCATGCGCTATCGGATGAACATCTGGATGAGCTTCCCTGTCCATTGACGTCGCGTGCGTTGGTAGAGGGTGCGGCCCTGGCAGAGGTGGACTACGACACGTACAGGAGTGATCGCAAGGATCGATCGCTGCACACGCTTACTGTGGTTGCGAAAGAGACGGAGCGTTCGACCACAGCGGAGATTCAGGCAGGTTTTGACGAGGGATTGATTGTAGCTGCGGCTCAGAATTTCACGCGTGCACTGGTGAACGAGCCGGGCAACGTTCTGACGCCGACAGAGTTGGGAAAGCGTGCAGCAGCGATGTGCACAGAGAAAGGGCTGAAGTGCGAGGTCTATTCAACGGAAAAGCTGCTTGAGCTAAAGATGGAAGCGTTCCTGGCTGTGGCTCAGGGTTCGGCTGAACCGCCGTCATTGATTGTGATGACGTACGAGCCGAAGATGGCGAAGGGAGAGAAGCCGGCTGCGGACGCTCCCGTGCTAGGCCTGGTGGGGAAAGGCATTACGTTCGATACGGGTGGAATCTCCATTAAGCCAGCCGATGGTATGGAGAAGATGAAGTATGACATGGCCGGCGCGGGTGCAATGATTGGCGCGATGCGGGCGATTGCCGAGTTGAAGCCCCATGTGAAGGTGATCGGGATTGTCTGCTCCGCGGAGAACATGCCGGATGGGAAGGCGTTCAAGCCGGGCGATGTTGTGACGGCGATGTCGGGCAAAACGATCGAGATTGTAAATACCGATGCCGAAGGCCGGTTGGTGCTTGCGGATGGGTTGCACTATGCCAAGACGCTGGGATGTACGCACCTGATCAATGCGGCTACTTTGACCGGAGCGTGCGTGGTCGCTTTGGGAATGTTGAATGCTGGATTGTTTTCGAACGATGAGGAGACCTGGGCACGGTTTCAGGAGGCGACGAAGACTTCGGGGGAGAAGTTCTGGCGGCTGCCGTGTACCGATGACTACAAGGATCAGATCAAGAGTCATATTGCGGACATCATGAATACCGGGAAAACACGATGGGGTGGTGCGATTTCGGCGGCGATGTTCCTGAAGGAGTTTGTGGGGGATACGCCTTGGGTACATCTGGATATCGCAGGCTGCGCCTGGAATGAAGAAGTGAAACCGTGGCTTGCGAATGGACCTTCAGGGATCGGTGTCCGGTCGATCATCGAGTGGGTACGTAGTTACGAAACCTAGCCGATGTTCCGAGCTGAAAGAAGAGGCCCATGGGATGGCCTCTTCTTTTGTTCGGTGCTACTTTGTTCAGGCTGCGGCGTTATGACTGGTTGCGCGGCTAAAGAGTTCGATCATGGCCTCGTTGAAGACAGGAATGTCGTCGGGCTTGCGGCTGGTGACGAGGTTTTTATCAGTAATGACCTCACGGTCTACCCACTGCGCTCCAGCGTTGCGTAGATCGGTTTGCAACGAAGGCCATGAGGTCATCGCCTTTCCACGAACAACATCGGCTTCGATGAGAATCCAGGGAGCATGACAGATGGCGGAGACGGGCTTGCCTTCGGTGAAGAAATTTTTCACAAAAGATACCGCTTGCGGATCCATTCTGAGATGGTCCGGATTCATGACGCCGCCCGGCAGATGCAAGCCGTCGTATTTGCTGCTGTTTGCCGCTGACAGCTCCACATCAACTTTCACTTTGCCGCCCCAGTCTGTCATGTCCCATGCTTTGATCTGATCGGACTTGATGCCGGATTTTGGCGCGATGATGTCGACGGTTGCGCCGGCGTCTTCGAGGGCTTTTTTTGGCTTGGTCAATTCGACCTCTTCAAAGCCCACGGTAGCGAGAATCGCTATTCTTCTGCCTTTTAATCTGTCTCGAAATTCGCTGTTGAAAATCGCCATGAATCCCTCCACTGCGGAAGTGACGTCCCTGATTCAGCTATGTGAGATTCGAGGCGATGGACTTCCGTTGTCTCATCAAAGGTGTGGTTTCGCGGGGAAAATGCTTCTGCGCATGCATTGAGTTATGTGCGCAGAAGCATGGAATTTACATACGTTCGGGAGCTTCAATGCCCAGGTAGCCCAGGGCGCGAATCATCTCCCGTTGAGCTACAGCAGCAGTGGCAAGGAGCAATGCTTTTCGGGTGGGGTCGGTTTCGTTGAGGATGTGGTGGCGGTGGTAGAAGTTGTTGAATTGCTGGGCCAACTGGAAGGCGTACTTGGCGAGATAGGCCGGCTCGGCGGTGGCGATGCACTGTTCGATCATGAGGGTGAGCTTGGAGGTGAGAAGCCAGGTCTCCCAAAGGCTGCCTCCCTCTTCGGTATCGAGGATATTGCTTAGGTCGAGCGTGGCGATGGCTGCGGTTGAGGCTTCGGCGGTTGTGTTGGCCTTGCGGAAGATGTTGGCGGCGCGGACGATGGCGTATTGAACGTAGGGGCCGGTTTCACCTTCGAAGCTGAGGGCATCTTTGAAGTCGAATGCGATGACGGTGTTGCGGGTGAAGCGCAGCATAAAGTAGCGGAGAGCACCGACGCCAATCTGCGTGGCGATGGTGAGGCGGTCGGCTTCGTTGAGGTCGGGGTGGCGGGTATCGACTTCAGATTTTGCGGCAGCGATGAGCTGGTCGAGAAGATCGTCAGCTTTGACGCCGAAGCCTTTGCGTCCGCTAACTTCGATGTAAGGGCGCTTCTGATCCTCTTCGCTGATGGGATAGCCGAGATCGATGGCGCAACGGGGAGTGAGGGCGACCATCTCGTAGCTGAAGTGGGTGTAACGGTCGGCGGCTTCAGTAAAGCCCATGCCTCGAAGAGCTTGGACGACCTGGGTCTGCGGGTCGTTCTGGCGGGAGTCGATGACGTTGTAGATCGCGTCGGCATGGCCAAAGACCGGATGGTCGGGATCGCTTGGGTCAGTGGTAGAAATCCAGCAGGTGTGGGTGGGATACTCGTGGAATTTTTTGTAGCCGAAGTCTTTGCCGGGGAGGAGGCCGAACTTCCAGAGGTGGTAGGCGATGTCTTTGCCGACGTAGGTTACGGTTCCGTTGGAGCGGACGATGACTTTGGCGTCTTCGTCGGGGATATCAGTTCCCTCTTCGGCTTCGGCGGCTCCGGCGCGGCGCATGACGTAGCAGTCTTTGTTTTTGCCGGAGGTCTCGAGGTAGAGGACTCCCTTTTCCATCATGAGAGTGCGGGCGGCGTCCCAGAAGTGAAGGCTGAGGATCTCGCTCTCGCGGGGCAGGAAGTCGTACTCGATGCTGAGGCGCTCCATGGTTTCGAGGTGGCGACGGAGGACGGCGGTGGCGATGAGATCGGCGATGGCCGCGGTATCATTGCCTCCGGCTTCGAGGGCGTGAAGAGTGTCGAGGCGGATTTGTTTGCGAGTGGCTAGTTGATCGGGATCGGCTGTGTACCACTGCGAGACGCGGGCGTAGAGGTCCCAACAGTAGAAGTCGATGCGCTGATTGTTGGCCGGAAGATTTGTGAGGAGCTCACGGGTGGATGCGAGGTCTTTGCCTTCGAGATGGACGAGGCCTACAACGACATCCGCTACCTGAACGCCGGTGTTGTCGATGTAGTTTTGGACGCCAACCTCGTAACCGCGCTTGTAGGAATCGGGACGGAGAAGGCGCTGGAAGGTGTCGCCAAGGATGGCGTTGCGCAGGTGACCGATGTGGGCGGCCTTGTTGGGATTGATGCTGGTGTGCTCGACGAGACGGAAGCCCGGGCCGCCGATGTCGGCGTGCTGGTCGGCGGCGATGCGCCGGACTGTGGCGGCACGATCGAGGCGAATGTTGAGGTAGCCGGCTCCGGCGACTTCTACGCTAGCGACGCCTTCGAGGTTAGGGAGAATGGCGGTGAGTTCGGCCGCCAGTTCTGTCGCGATGGCGCGAGGGGCTTTGCGAAGGCGTTTGGCGAGCTCAAAGGCGATCGGAAGAGCGAGTTCACCAAGGGCGATGCTCGGCGGTTGCTCGACCGCGAGTTGCGTTAGGGCGACGTCGTACTTCGCAAGGAGGATGGCCTGAATGCGAGCCAAAAGAGATTGCTGGATTGTGCGATACATGCCTGAAGCTCACCAGGAAAGAAGTGTTTTGGGACCTAGTTGAGTTTACGCGAGGACGGGCAGAGGAACGGCTAGGGCATCTCTGCGGGAAGGGTTTCGATCTCTTTGAGAAGAGGTTCGCGGTTATGAGTGCGGAAACGGTGGAGGAGAAAAATAATGCCTCCCGCACCGGTGACCGAGATGAGCAGCCACGCATGGAGCGCAAGGCCATAGATGGCTGCCTGCGATGCGCCTGCACCGTGGCTGACGAGCGAGGTCCTGACGGCGAGCTCGAAGGTGCCGATGGCTCCGGGAGAGCTGGGGATGAGATAGGAGAGATTGGCGGCGGAGACGGCCTGCCAAGGGCCGATGCGATCGACGACAAGACCGATAAGATGAGCGGCGGAGACGAAGATCATGCCCTCGCAGGTCCAGATGATGGCGGATTGAAGGAGAAGCAGGAGAGAGCCGATGATACCGATCTGGCGGATGCAATCCAGCGCAAGAAGTAACCAGTGTTCAACCTTGGCGAGCCTGGGATTTTGCGGGAGTTTGGCGAAAAGCTTACGGATGGGTTTTTCGAGCACCCGCGCGCCGAGAATAAGGATAAGAAGGCCGATGGTGGAGATAGCAAGCGTTAGATAAGCTATGAAGCGATAGTGGGGAGCAACGCCTGAGCCCATGAAGGCGACGAAGAGGAGTACCAGCGTGAAGATGTCAAGGAGCTTTTCGAGGATGACGGTGCTTAGAATTGCCGAAGGGGAAGCTCCCAGATCACCGGCGTAAGTGAAGACGCGCATGATGTCGCCGATGCGCAGGGGCAGGATGTTGTTGGCGGCAAGCGAGGTCATGAGGACGCGGGCACAGACGGCGAATTTGGCGCCCGTGGAGCGCATCATGTGGGTCCAGCGGACACAACGAAGGGCATAGCTGGCGAAGGTAAAGAGCAGAACGCCGATGATCCAGACCGGATGTATAAGCCGGAGGGCGCGGATCTGAGCAAAGGAGATGCCTTTGAAGGTGTACCAAAGGAAAAAGGCGCTGATGGCCAGTCCAGGAACGGTCTTGAGGAGATTGCGGGTGCTGGATGTGATCATGCAACCACCGCGTCTAGGATGGAAATTGTGCGAAAGGCGCGGGAGTTGGGTGGGGCCGGAAAAAGCATAACTTCAATCATTGTATCGCTGTAAAAAGGCTGAAGCCTAAAATGCGACTTTCGTACAGACGCGGTGTCTAACGTCGAGAATGGGTCGAGAAAACTGTTTCGTTCGAAAAGCAGTCTACCTACAGAACAGACTTCCTTAGATAAGACCGTGCAGCACGGGCGGCGGAGCGACAAGTAATTTGGCCACAACGGTTGTAGTCTCCCCAGGTTCAAGGATAGCGGCGGCTCAGGGCCAACGGCAGAGGCCGGAGTGGCTATTTGCGACTGGCCTTGTAACTATTTTGATGGTGATTGCCTTTGCAGTCCACGGATACCACCCCTATGCCGAGGATGGCGGGCTATATATGGCCGGGATCAAGCGCGTTCTCGATCCGGCAGTGTATCCGCATCGTTCTGAATTTGTTCTGGAGCATCTGCGGTTTTCGGTTTTTGCGCCGATGGTGGCTGCGCTGGTTCGCGGATCTGGATGGAGTCTTGAGGTTGTGTTGCTGGTGTTGCAGCTTGCCAGCTTCTGGATGACGTTGTTTGCAGGATGGATACTGGCGGCAAGATGTTATTCGCGTCGGTCGATTCAGGTGGGCGCTATCTCTCTGCTGGCGGTATGGCTGACGCTGCCGATTGCAGGCACTTCCCTGATGCTGATGGATCCCTATGTGACTGCTCGAAGTTTTTCAACGCCATGCGCACTGCTGGCGCTGGCAGGAGCTCTCGCATTTTTGTTGCCGGAGTCAGAACCAAGGACGCGGCGACGTGGGCTGATATTGTGTGGTGTTTCGTTGACGATAGCGGGGCTGGTCCATCCGCTGATGGCTGGATACGCTCTGGCCTCTGTGCTGGCGCTGGGCGTTGTGTCGCACCGGGATCGGAAGATACGGGTTGCGGCATCGATCGGGTTGTGTGTTGCAGGCGTGGGCACGGCTTTGGCGATTCAAAGCATGGCGCTGCCTGAGAGTATGACGTATCTGAGCGTAGCGATGACGAGGCGCTACTGGTTTCTGAGCGAATGGCATTGGTACGAGTGGATAGGCGTGGCCGCTCCGCTGCTGATACTGGGATGGGTTGCGTCGGCGCGAAGACAGCGCAGCGAGACGCAAATTGTGTTGGCGCGCATGGCGGTAGTCATTGGCACTTCTGCCACAATTGTGGCGATGCTTTTTGCTCGCATTGGAATGACCACACATCTGGTAGCGAGGCTGCAGCCGTTGCGGGTCTTTCAGTTGGTGTATGTCGTGATGATTCTGGCTGTGGGAGCTGCGCTTGCAGAGCGTGTGCTCCAGCGCCGTGCGTTGCGATGGGTTGCGGTGTTCGGGATGCTAACAGCGGTGATGGTGCTGGCCGAGAGACGGACGTTTCCGGCTTCGGCACATATCGAGCTGCCCACTGCACAACGGTGGAGCGGGCAAAGGAACGCATGGGTGCAGGCTTTTTTGTGGATCAGGCAAAACACGCCGAAAGATGCTCTGCTGGCGCTCGACGCGGATTACATTACAAGGCCGGGCGAGGATGCGCAGAGCTTTCGCGCTATTGCTGAGAGGAGCGCGCTGCCAGATTACTCGAAGGACGGCGGCGAGGCTTCGATTACGCCGGAGCTGACCGGCGCGTGGGTGGAGGGGCAGAATGCGCAATCAGGGTTGAGCGATGCTACCGATGCGCGACGGATTGCTACATTAAAGCCGCTGGGAGTGGGGTGGGTCGTGCTGGAACGAAGTGCTGCCACGGCGTTTGTCTGCGACTATGCGAATGATGTGGTGAAGGTCTGCCGTCTCCCTTGAAGATGAGGACAGACGGCAGCATAGAGAGATTGCTAGTTTGTAGCGGTTGTCGATTTCGCATAGAGGCTGCCCTGGCCGGGATAGCCATATTCGGAGATCCCGTTATCCTTTAGGGCATATTCGTGTCCATCGGGGCCGATGCTCCAGATGTGCAGCGAGGGTATCTTTGTATCCCTGTCGAATGGGACGGCGACCACGGCGTCTTCCCTGCCCTGAGGACGGAGAATTTTAACAGCGGACCGGTAGTGTTCTGTAGCAGTACCGTCGGGTGCTACCGAATATGTGGTCTCATCCATCAGGACGACGGCGCTAGTTCGGCGGAGTAGTAAGGAAGATTTGTGCGGCTGCGGCGCGGACCCAGTTGGGAACACTGTCTTTAGAAGCGACAGCCGGTGCGGCAGCGGTGAAAAGGAAGCTGGCAGTAACAAAGAGCCGTGTACAGGCTCCTTGAGGTGAAACAAGACGACCGATCATGAAGCCCCTTGCATACGCGGCCTCTTCCGGGCTGAGCCTGATGGGTCCGGATTGAGTCAATGCGTATGCGCTCGAGTGTTATACGACGGAGATGATTGCAGATCAAGACAAATCAGAGGGTAGCGATTCCCTGTTTGGGTGATTGCGTCAGGATCTGCATTAGAAGAATGAGCGAGGAGCTAAGGAACCCGGAGGGGACGGAAGCCACTGATCGGGAAGAGCCCCGTAGGGCCGCTTTCCGTTGGGTACTGCATCTTGAAGAGATAGCGTAGGAAGAATCCGCCGGAGACTGTGTTGTAGTTGTTGCTATTGTTGGCGACGAGGAATCCGCCAATATACCAGTGGTCGGCAACACGGTAGGAGGCCTCCGAATTGAGAGCGTAGTTCAGACCGGTGTTGCTGTTCTGGGGGTACATCGCATTACCGGAGCCCGTTTGCAATGGACGGTCGAGAGGATAATAGGGTGCCGTTTCTTCCTGGAAGGTCTGGACGCCAATGCTGCCGTTGATAACGTAGTGGAAGTCTTTGTTGTAGTAACCCGAATACGTGACGGGCACCGAGGCGAGGAAGTAGACGTTCGGGCTGAAGTAGCCGCCCAGTCCGTAGGTCATGCCGCGCTGGTTGTTGTCGTAGTGCATTCCGAAGAAGTTGGCGCCGATGTTGAGATTTCCATATCCGGGCCAGTTCTTCACGCGGAAGTAGGCGCCCATCGTGCCCTCGTATTTACGATTGTCGAGGACGTGGTAGCCCGTGATGGTGGCGCCGTCACCGGAGACGTAGAGGCCGTTGCGCTCGCCGCCGACGTCGAGCCTGACGCCGCCGCCCGTGGAGATGACACCACCCCAAATATTGCCTGAGAAGATCGGCGATGCGGAGCCGGGATCGCGAAGACCGGCGTAGGAGAGCTGCGTATCTTTCACCGAATCGCGGTCGCCGAAGAAGGTAAAGTGACCGCCTAACGGACGCCACTGAATGCGGCCTGTGATGTTCGAGACCAAGAACGCGTATGGCGTATAGCCTAGCGCAAGACCGATGTTCGCGGTGGTCAGCTGCAGCTCGCCGCCAACGCCGCTGGCAAACTGCTGGGGTGGCGCGCTGAGCGCGTTAGCCGGCAACGTACCGAGAACGGGAATCGTTCCGGTGGAGCTCTGGAAAAATGTTGTGTCGAGGGTGCCGGAGTTTAGGAAGACCGGCCGGGGAACGACTGTGACACGGACGGATTTACCCATTACCGCGGAAGCCTCGAAGGGGGCCTCTATATCTGTGAGACGGTCGAAGCCGGCTGTGCCGCTACGGTACCGACCGTAGCCTGTGCCGCCGATCCATCCGCTGTAGGAACCTTCAAGGGCCGCGAGCTCAAGCTCTGTCTGGGCACGCTGCGAGAGAGGTGGCCCAGGCACGGTAGCGTAATTGCCGCGCAGTGGCGGAACACTCTTGGCGACGAGATCTGCATCACTGGGAGGCACTCCTTGTGACGCATCCGGACCGAGAGTGGGATAGGCGGAGGATTGGAGCGGCTGGGCGACGTTGGGATAGGTCATCGCCGGAAGTGTGGGTTGCGGAGCGCGAACGGGAGGAGCGGATGCTGTTCGACGATGCGTCGTAGTTGTACTGCGATGCGTGGTACCAGGCTGAGGGTACTGCTGGCCGTTGCTGTCCACTGCCTGTGGCTGACTGTACTGTGCGTTTCTGGTGGAGAGTACTTCGTCAGGCGGCGGCGTGCTCTGACCCATCATGACCGAACTTGAGTGAGAACCAGTACGGGCGTTGGGCATGTAACGAGCGGTTGGTAAGACATCGGTGACATCGCGCTGCGGAGGAGCGGCGTGCGGGCTGTTGTCTCCCAATTGGACAGGAACCGGCGACAGTGTATAGCCGTAGCTCTGGGTTGGAGAGACATAAGGAACGTAAGGACCATAGGTCTCCTGCGGAGCGGCGCTGATGGGCGGCTGGTCTGCCTGGGCCTGTTGGGTTAGTCGCGTGATCTGTTGGCGCTGGAAGTCCTGAGACGACAGATCGCCCGGCGTGGCCGCGAGCGAGTATGGAGATGTTGAGGCTGAAAGGAGGGGCGAATTGGTGGCCGGAGGTGGACTGACTGTGGAGGCCTGAGGGACGTAGTCACCAAGCGTAGGTTGCGTCTGCCTTGAGTTTCGTGAGGCCGGGTTGGCCATGTATGACGGAACGACGCTTGACTGAGGGCTCAGCTGTACAGGCGCCTGACCGTAGATATTGTTGTAATTCGGAAGGTAGGGCTGTGCCGGGGGGGCAGGTGCGGCGGCAGGATCAAGACTGTTGGGGTCCGATGTGCTGAGCAGCGTGGCGAGGTCCTGTGGCTCTGCGGGCTTGGGCAGACGCGCTATAGGAACGGGCTGGCTGAGCTCATTTGCCAACTCGGCGCCGGGATCTCCGGGAGGCATAGCGGCGAGTGAAGCGCGGAAGTAATCAGCCGCGCGGCCACTGTTGCCTCGCAACTGCTCAAACTTCGCGCCGAGGTTCAGCATTTCGGCGTCCTTTGGGTAGGCATCGAGACCATAGCGTAACCATGTCTCGGCGATCTTACTGTCTCCTGCCGCAAGGGCCGCGCCTACTGCCGATTTGTAATCCGACGCTGTGGCCGAGGTCATGTCCTGGGATTTGAAGATGGCGACGGCCTGTTTGGGAAGGCCAGTGCGAGCATATCCAGAGGCGAGAGCTCTGAGCACGCCGGGATTGTCCGGAAAGGAACGCGCGGCGGCGTTGAGGATGGCAAGCGAACGTTTGGTATTGCCGGCAGCTGCGGCCTGATTGGCACGGCGAACGGCCCAGTTGGTCCAGATGGTTTGCACGGTGCGGCGCTGCTCGCTGGTAAGATCCTGCCGTCCTCCAAGAAGCATGAGCTGGCGATAGAGCCCGGCATCATTGCCACCATTGAAGAGCAACCACGCATCCTGTATGTCGACGTCGGCCGGAGCTACAGTGCGCAGTTGCGCGTAGTGCTGCTGCACACGGTTGAGGAAGACCATTGCTTCACGGGGCTGACCAAGAGCGTTGTAAACCGCACCGATTGTCTGCAGGTACTCGACATCGGATTCAAGCTGGACGCGTACGGGCTGCGGTATCTGCTGGACCTGGGCGAGTGCTTCCTGATCGCGACCCGAGGTGTGGAGCACGGTCAGCAAGCCTTTCCAGGCATCCGGACGGTCTATGTTCTCGGAGAGGACCTGGCGGTAGATTGGATAAGCATGCTGAGGATCGTTGTGAGAGAGATAGACGCCAGCCAGCTGAAGGAGAAGCTCCGTACTGGGCTTCTGTCCGGCGGCAACCTGCGCTTCAATCGATTTCTCGAGAATCTCCTGAGCTGCGTCCAGCCTGTTCTGGCTTTGATAGATCGAAGCTACGGTCGCTTGAAATCCGGGGTCGCGCATAGCCGCTTTATAGCTTGACGGCGGCATGTTAGTGAGGGTCTGAAGGGCCACCTGGTCCTGCTTCATCGCATGCTGGACGCGGACCAGTCCCTGCCAGGCGGCCGTATTGCCCATGTCGACTGCGAGAACCTGGCGGAAGAGCCCGGCAGCCTGATCGAGGCGGTTAGCCTGCTGGAGCAAGCTGGCGTACTGGAGCTGCGTCTCCACCTGAAGACCTTGCGCTCCCGCAGGGAACGGCAACTCAAGCGCGCTCTTAAGCACACGCTGCGCGTCGGCGTCGCGGCCAACAGCTGAGTACGCGGATGCAAGCGTACGCAGGAAGTCAGGGTCGCGCATGAGTTGAGCGTGAATGGCGGCGGGAATACGATGCTCTGTAAGCAGCGCCTGCGAGGCATTGCCTGCTCCATACTGAGCCATGAAGAGCCCGCGCCACGCTGCAGCCACAGTGGGCTTCACCTTTACATAGCGCTCGAAGACTTCGATGGCAGGTTCGGGCTGACGAGCTTTCAGAAGCGTTCCACCGAGTCCTTCAAGCGCCTCGGTGCTGTTGGGGCGCATGGTAAGGGCCGCCTGGTACTTCTGTTCGGCGGTGGGCAAGTCATTCTCGTTCAGTGCGATTGAGCCCTCGCTCATGACGTAGTAGAAGCGGGCATTTTCCAGAGCGGTTTCAAGACCGGCGTCGCGCGCGCCGTTCTGCTTGGCTTGTTCAAGGAAGCTGATTGCGCCACCGAAGTTGGACTGCTGCATCCGCACATAACCCATGCCAGCAAGGGCGCGGGCGTTCTCAGGCTCGTTTGCGAGTATGGCTTTGAACCGTGTCTCAGCTTCGTCGAGACGCTTCGCGTTGAGAGCGTTGTAGGCTTCCTGCTCTCTAGCATTGCCGGCGCGCTTTGCATTCTCTGCGGCAATCTGTTGTGGAGTTTGAGGAACGGACGGTCTGCCAGGCGCCGGTTTCGGCTGGTTGCGGAGGGCCTGATTCAGCTGTGCGTCGTTATGCTTTGCAAGATACGCCTTGATGTCCGCTGCCGATGCAGGATTGGCAGAATCCCAGACGAGAGATTGACGCAGCGCCTCAACCGCCTGCGGATCGTTAGGGTGGCGCTCGAGATATCTCCGACCCTCTGCCCGAGTCTGGGGGTTGTACGTGAGGATGCGGCCAAGCGTTATCTGATACCGCGAGTCGGTCGGAAATTTTTCGACTAAGGCACGGAGTCCGGCGATGGCGTGAGGTCGACCGTCCTCGGTTGCCGACTCTGTTTCGTAGTAGGCCAGTGCCCAATCACCTGGTGGCGGCGTGTTGCCAAAGACCTGACGATAGATCGCCATTGCCTGTGCGTATTGGCCGGCCTGGGCGTGTTTGCCGGCTTGCTGCAGTTGTGTCGCCTGATCCTGCTGCGACCCCATCTTCTCAATGCGGGCGATGTTGGGATCGTTGGAGTTGATGGCTCGGAGGCGATCCAGGTACGTTCCGGCAAGTGGGGCATTGCCGCTCAATTTTGCGGCACGCGCCAAACCGGCGAGTGCATCGACATTGACGGGATCGGCCAGCAGGACCTGCTGCCATGTCTGGACTGCCATGTCCATACGGCCACGAACTTCGAGGGCATGGGCCTTATCGAGCAGGGACTGAGTTGGCGATTCCGCTGTCTGAGCGCGAAGGCAAGCCGGCAGCGGCGCCAGACTGAATGTGGCGAGAATCATCGCTGCGGCTAGAGGTCGTATTGAGGGAACAATCTTCATAGTTCGCCAGTCAGGTGATAGCGCATCCGGGAACCAGCATCGTCACTCTGCCGTCCTTCCGCAGCTTATCGCTTTTTCTTGTTTTTGTACCGTTTTTTTCACGGTATTTACTGTTTTGACACTGTTGGCTCTGGCAGATAGCGCCTTTTTTTTCAGCGCCACTTTACCCTCAGTCTTCCATCCCGATCAAAGCGATAGCGTTGCTCGATCCATCCGGTAGAAAAGAGCGCGAGGTTCTGGTCGTAATAGACCGGCGTTCGTCCGTACAGGCCCATGGTTGGGTTTCTTGTTGCCGTAAGGCGATCCAGCTGAGCTTTGGCTGACGCTCTCAATCCAATGACCTGAAGATAGGGCACCACCGCTGCGGAGAAACCAGGCGGCGAATTGGGGTTGAGCGCCCGTCCGCCGGCATCCACGATCTCGGGTGGCATGGGATGACTTTTCATATAGGAGGCCATGCCGGATACACCAGAAAACAGCTGGCGAACCCCAGGGGTATTCGGATCTGAGATGCCTAGCCAAAGATAGACGCGGATTGCATCGTAGCTGCCGACCGGTGCGGCAGCGGCTTTATTTGGAGGTGCTGACGGACGAATTCCGGTACCGGCGCTCACCCAGTCCATGGCAAAGCCGTCGCCTGAACCTTGAGCCAGAATTGGCTGCAATGAGCTTAGAACCGCGTTCCATGGACCTTTTGGCATGGCATTGGAAAGACGGGCGAGAATGAACGGAGGCAGATAGCTGGGATTGAGCAGCCATGTGGTTTCGTTGGGATGAAAGCCGACCGGGCCAGAGATCAGCGTCGTCCCCAGGCCCGGGATGTAGGCGACTTCGAGCTGCGCGATACGAATCGCAACGATCATGCCTAATTTTTCGTAACGCGGCTCGTGCCACAATCTGCCAGCCTCGAGCAGCGAGTAAGCGATCCATAGGTCAGCGTCCGATGCCGGATTCGGGTCGAGGATTTTCCATGTGCCGTCGGGACTTTTGCCCCAGCTCCATGCAGGGAGGCGTAGCGTGAGATCGCCACCCGCCAGATTGATCTCGGTCCAGCTCAACAGCTTGTCAAAACGGATACGATCATTGACGATGAGGGCGAAGAACATCGCATAGGCCTGTCCTTCGCTGGTGGTGTGATCCTGTGCGCTGTGATCGATGACTCTTCCCTGGTCGTCGACAATGTACCGGTTATAGCTCTCCCACAGGGGCCAAGACTGCGCGCTGGCGGCCGATGGAAGACACACTCCCAACGTGGTCGCGATGACCAACCATAGCGTCAGCCGTCGTCTGAGAGGATCCCCTTTTTTCACGGCAGCCCGCCTCCTCAGTCGTTGCCTTGTAACCGGGCCCGTGCTCTTCGCCGCAGCATCGCTCGAACAATCGCGGCCATCAAGAAGCAGAAGATCATGGCAGAGACGACCATAAGCCACTGTAACTCCGAAAAGAGCATGTTCAGTCTGATCCAGATGGAAAGCGAACCGACCCAATAAACGTCATTTCCAATTCGGTAGGAGACGAATCGCTTGCCCTTCAGAACGCTAACTGATTGCGCGATGTCAGAGGATTGAGAGGTCTTCAGAAAGGTTGTAAGAAAGTTAGGCACAACAGACTTGTCGCGCAGAACGACGAGGACAGCGGAGCGGTTGGAGCCGCTGGGCCACTCGATCCCCTCAATCAAAGCATCGGGCAGTCCGCCTGCGGTTTCCAGCTCACCGGATTGAATGCGATCGGAGCTGCGCACCTTCCACCATGCGCGTTGCAGCGGAGCAAAGAAACCCTGAGTGTCCTGTATATGCAATCCGCTGCCATCGATCATCACGGGTAATGATGGATTCAGCTTCGTTAGCGCCGGTTGGTCGTCAACTGTGCCGATGATCAGATAATCTTTGCGTTTGTTGGACTTCATGCCGTCTGCGTTGGTGACGGTCACGTTGAGCACGGGGTAACCAGTCTGTCCGCCAAAGTGCCCCATAAAGGTGAGGAATGTCTCAATCTCCTCGAGACCAGGTGTGTCGGGAAGGACCACTGTGGTGTCGGTCAGATCGGCCTTTCGGGTAAAGGGATAGCCTGCGTTTGCGAAGATCTCAAGGTTCGGCAAGACGGTCCAATGGGGAATACCGCGGATGTCGAGATACGAATCCTTCATGATGGCTCCCTGCATGTTGTAGGGTGCTGTGTCCTGGCATCTCCCTTTCTTTGCCAATAGGAAGATAAATCGCATCAACATCGTATTGGAGAATGGCCGCATGTTGGCAACGGGTACCGGAACGATGGTCTCAAGGTGCGCGGAGGCCTTGTCGGTGTGCGGCATCGGCGTTGAACTGATGTAGGCATCGTTCATGTAAACCTGAAGCGAGCTCTCATTCGAGATGGGGATGCCGTTGTAGCGGTAGCCCATGTGGAAGCCGATGTTCTGCAATGGACTGGTGTAGAGATCCGGCGGGACGCGCATGTAGACCGCCACAGGGACCGAACCATCGCCTTGCAGATTACCGGTCTCCGTGATGTCGCCGATATGAGTGATCTTTTCCGTGCTAAGCCATCGTGGTGCGTCGTCGGGTTGGCGTGGTTCCGGCACTTTCAAAGAGCTGATGCGCACCTGATCGCCATTCAACAGATCTCGCTGCAGGGTGAGACCCATGGCTGCAGTCATCAGATCGTCTGGATTGTCACCGGTCAGGACAAGAACTTTTGAATAGGGATCGTTGGGGTTGGCCCGCATGGCAATCGTTGGGCCAGAGCTCTCGTTAATCTTAAGCGAAGCGGGAAGATCGGCTGGGTTTTCGCTGATGACGATAGCGTTGCCAGCGGGAATCGTGCCAATGGAGACGGGAAAGCGGACGGGACGAAAATCCGTGAGAATGCCGAACCAGGAAGAGACGATGCCTGCTGCCTGAAGGGCCTTCGGTGAGGGTTGGCCGAGGAAAACGATAGGCACTACCGGATGGAGATTGACGGCGGCATCGTAGAACGGTAGCGGCAATAGCTTGAGATCGTTATGCAAGGGCAGCAGAGAGCCTGCAAGCTGGATGGTCGTCGTCGGGTCGACGTGGCTCCACAGGGTCGTATGCGATGGGTCTTCGCACTCCATGGTGTAGTGACCGACAAACTCGAAGGTGAGCTGATTGTCGTGGACGAGCATCTCTGCGGGAAGCGTTAGAGTTGCCTCGAGCAGAACGTTGTTTTCCGTGACGCTGAGCGACTGATTGTCCGCCCGTTGTCCAGCTGTTGATGGACTGGGTGGAACGGGAGGCGTATTGACGGCGAGCGTAGCGAACAGTGTTCCGTTGAGGCTCACCTTGAGATGGCTGAGCGAGGGGATCAGGCCGGGGGAGAAGTGGTAGTGCAACTTCATGGTGGCGGTCTTTACGACCTGGGTCTGCGGGATTGAGAAGTAAACTGTGTGGTACGCATCGACTCCGCGAAGCACGATGGTGTCGGGGACTCCGATATCTGCGAGCGTGAAGATATTGTCGAAGGTACCTGGTGCTACAGGGTGTGCCTGAATGCCCCCGTCAGTTACAGGAGAGGCGTTATCCGACATAGCGGATGACTGGGGAATAGGCTGGAGCTGTCCCACGAGATTGCCCGTTCCAGCGAAAAGGACTAACAGGAGCAGAGGGACAATGCTCGTGACGAGCTTTCCCTTCGGCTGATTCTTCTTCTTCGTCTTCATCAAACCTCGAATTGTCAGCGAAAGACCATGCAGTGCCAGTTGGAAGATGCGGCCAAGGCTCCTGAGAGGTCTGTCGGCCTCACGAGTCTCTCCCCAGCCAAGCCAGGTGTCGGCGCGGGAGTAAAGCACCATTGTCAACGCTTCTTCTTCCTGGAGGGTCAGCGGGTCGAACTGCGCGCGCAGTACATTGCCGTCAACGCCCACGATAGTTGCCGGCAGAGTGGCATCGCCGGCAAGCACTGGAAAAGTCAGCTTCACGGGGTCACCGGCAGAGGCTGTGACGTCGCGTTCCGTGCGAATCATGACGCCGCCGCTCGAAAGGTCGGCGGTGACACCCTGAATCTTTGAACCGTTGGCAAGGAGCACGCTGGAAGGCACCGCCATAGCGACACGAACGGTCTGGCGGCGCTGCTGGCTCTCCCACGCCACTGCTGTCGACACGCTGAGAATCATCATGTTGAACAGCACCCATATCAAGTTCATGATAATGGTTCCGGGATGGTCGCCATCGTACAACCCGCTGATATAGGGAATAGGGATGTAGAAGAAACGTGGAATCGCCATCAACATGGCAATCACGTTCACCCCTAGCATGAAGAGGAATGGCTGCGCGATGCGGGTGTCAAAGAATTTTCGGTTGACCACGCCGCCCTTGGCGGTCACGTTGAAGCTGCCAAACTTGGGATTGATTAGCGCGAGCATGGTGGGGAGAAAAATATAAGGCGCCAATACCGTTTCGTAGATCTCATTCCAGAATGAGTGACGATGCTGCCCCTGAATACGTGAATTGGTGATATTCGATAGCACCAGATGCGGAAAAGCATAGGCTAGGATTGCCGCCCAGTAGCCAGGAACGTTGACGCGCCCGAGAATGAGATAGATTAACGGCGCAGTAAGAAAAATCAGTCGAGGGAAGGCGTAGAAAAAGTGCGCCATCGCGTTGAAGTAGCAGAGTCGTTGTGCAGGCTTCAGCCCTCTGGCGAAGAGAGGGTTGTCCGTGCGCATAATCTGAATCATGCCGCGAGCCCAGCGAATGCGTTGCTTGACGTGTCCGCTTAGCCGCTCTGTCGCCAGTCCGGCCGCCTGCGGGATATTGATATACGCCGTGTTCCAGCCGTTCATCTGCATCCGCAAAGAGGTGTGGGCGTCCTCGGTCACGGTTTCGACCGCGATGCCGCCGATCTCATCGAGGGCAGTTCGGCGCAGGACCGCACAGGAACCGCAGAAGAACGTTGCGTTCCAGAAATCGTTACCGTCCTGAACGATGCCATAGAAGAGCTCGCCCTCGTTTGGGATGACACGGAACTGGCTCAGATTGCGCTCAAATGGGTCGGGCGAATAGAAATGGTGCGGTGTTTGAAGCATTCCCAGCTTGTTATCGCGCAAAAACCAGCCAAGGGTGACCTGCATGAAGCTGCGCGTGGGGACGTGATCGCAATCGAAGATGGCAACGAAGGGCGAATCGAGCCGCGCCAGAGCGCAATTGATATTTCCAGCCTTGGCGTGGGCGTTATCGTCGCGCGTCATATAGCCGATACCGGCCTCTTCGGCAAACTGCCGGAACTCTTCGCGCTTGCCGTCGTCGAGGATGTAGACGTTGAGCTTGTCCGCTGGCCAGTCGATGTTCATGGCGGCCAGGGCGGTGTATTTCACGACGCTTAGAGGCTCGTTATAGGTAGGGATGAGGAGGTCGACCGAGGGCCATTTCCCAGGATCGTCGGGCAACGGCACAGGCGTACGACGCAAAGGCCATATCGTCTGCATATAGCCGAGAAACAGGATGACAAACGCATAGGCCTCGGCAGCCAGAAGCAGGCACATGAAGAAGCCATCGAGCCAGCTCCAGACTGAGCCGGGATCGAGAAAAAACTTCGCTGTGGTCGCGATTCTCCAAAATCCGTAACGAAATGTCGAATACCCCGATGCGAACATCAGGGTCAGAGTCACGAGATACGAGCTCGAGCTGCGATCCATCCAGATTGCGAGCAGAACGGTGAGCAGACCAAGTACAAGCTGCTGCGGCCACGTCAGCTCAAGAACACCTGTGAATCCCAGAAGAGTAATGCCGACAACGAGGATAATGAAACGCAGAACTCTCAGCAGGAAGGCGTCGCCGGACTCGAACGACCGCCAAAGTGACGATCGCGTCATCGTTCGCTCCAGCGTACGTTGCGAAATCCGGCAGTGGCCGGAGCTGCGATGGTGCGGAGCCAGGTTGCAACGTTCAAATAATCCTCGGAGACGGGCGATTCCGGAGCGTAGTCCACTACAGTCATACCTTCGGCCAGGGCTTCGCTTACCGCAGGCGCGCGCCGGATAACAAAGGGCAGGAGACGGTCACCGAGCTGGCGACGCAGTACCTCTCGAACGTCGAGGTGCAATGGGAGCGAGGCGTCGAACTGGTTCAGCACATAGTATGGCTGGATCGGTCGGCCATCGGCATCGACGCAACCATGAAGGAACTTCTCGACCGCCTGCAAGCTGATGACGGAGTTCATATCGGGCGCAACAGGAACGAGAACAGTTGGATTCATCCGCGCCATATGGCGGACGATCCACCCTGAACTTGGCGTCAGGTCCAGCAGGATGCGGTGCGTTCCCCGGCTGTTGTTGATGATCTCCTCAACCAGTTGCTCTTGTGCCGCCTCATCGCCGATTCTCTGGTCGATGTCGTAACTGACCAGATAGATGGGCGCGTCTGTACTGCCGCTGGGAGGGGAAAAGGTTCGTACTGTTCCCTGCCGCAGCTCGCTGGCGCCGAAGTAAAAGGGTAGGAGTCCGTGCGATGTCGTATCGGTGAGCAGAACCTTTTCGCCCAACGATGAGAGGGAGCGGCCGATAGTAGCGACGAGACTGGTTTTGCCGACCCCGCCAGCCAGCGAGAAAACCGCCAGTATCGGCGTGCGAATCTCCTTTTGCCGTACAGGAGCAACCTCGGGCTGTTCTTGTCCAGGCTGCTCGAAGACACCTTTCAAGGCGAACCAACGGGCGGCTACTCGTTCTCGCGAGCGCTGCAGGGTCTCGGCCACAGACGACTGCGCAGGGGGCGGCGAAGCGATTGGCTTGGCCTGCTGTTGTGCAGCGGGAGGAGCGTATAGCCATGCCGGTCCCGCAGGATCTGCGGTGTAGGCGGTGCGCTGCGTGGAAGAGTTCGTCGCAGAATCGGGTAAAGGCTCGGACGAAACCCCTCGTGGCGGGTCAGAGTAGACCGGAGCGGGCTGATACGCGGAGCCATCCTGAGCACGACGTCCGCGTGCGGCATCTGCAGAAATCGGAGCCTGCGAGAACGGAGAGACGGGTCTGACGGGCGGCGAAACAGGTCCAGAAGTTGCTGGCTGCGTCGGCAGCGGGTCGACGATAGATCTTCTGCTTGCGAGAAATCCGGGATCGAACGAACCTCCGGAACGACTATCCGATTGCTCCGCGACACGATCGGACGATACAGAACGCATGAAAGCGCGTTCCACAGGGCTCTCAATTGGAGCATCGGAACGCTGTTGACGAATCTCTGCCTGTGACGGTTGGGGTTGAGGATCGGTGTGGCGCTTTCCTCCGAGAATTGGCTGTCCGGGCGAAACATTGCCGGGAACTACGGAAGAACGCTTAGAGTCGACAGGCGTCATTGGAGCAACCGGGATGGGTACCGGACGGTTTCGAACTGGCGCCGACTTGAGTTCCGAATCGTCCTGGGGCGGTAGGCCGTACTCCGGACCACGATAGATCTGCCGTACGCCTGATGCATCGTCTGGGCTGTAGCCCTGAGGTCGCCGCACGGAGACCTGAGAGGCAGGCGACATGTATTCGGATTTGGCAGCAGCAGGATAGTTCTCCACTGGCTGCGAACCGGAGCTGTAGCGATTTAATCCGGTTTCGATTGGATCGGCTGCAACCACGGGACTTTGCACAGGGCGTGCCTGCTGTGCAGGCTCCAGCCGTGCTGGCAAGGGCGCTTGTGAAGGCAGTGTTTGTGGGATATCAGCCGGAGATGCAGTTGGCGTATAGGGGTCAGACATTTGGCCGGGAACCTGGGGTGCACCTTCTGAGCTGATTTGTTTTCTGCGGCGTATCTCGGAGTCGGCATAGCGCGCGGCCTGTCTCTGTGCGGATGCATGCGCCTCTGCGATCTCGCGTTCTTCTCTTCGAGCTGCGGCTTCGGCAACGGCAGCGGCTTCGGCCCTGCGTGCAGCCTCTACACGTTCGGCGGCGGCGGTTCGTGCAGCCTCCTCAGCTTCGCGCAACGACCGCTGCACTCCAGAGTCGGACATGTGGGCCGGATTGGTACGGGCAGCCTCAGCCGCATAATGCGCTGCAGATTCTGCCGCCTTGGCCGCCGCTTCGGCTTCGGCCTGCGCTAACAATGCCTGCTCGCGAACCTGTTCGGCCGCACGATGTCTCAACTGGGCGCGATACTCACGCCTCGATGCCGAAAAGTCGCGATATTTGGCTCCATGCAGATTGGCCCAGGAGTAAAGTACTGCCACGTCTCCCGGCGTTTCCGCTGCCAGTTCGTCGTCCCTGTCTCTGCCGCGCGATTCCATAAGTTTCGTCCTGTACGACGTTTTGAGGTGTTACCTGGAAAAGGAGCAAACGGGCGGTATCTAGCCGCGCCGTTGCACCTAATGTGTTATGCAATAGCCCGAGGCTACTGCTCTGGCTATCTCAAGTCAATGAAAGCACCATGCGACTTTAGTGTCAGGGCAATAGGCGGGAGGCCAATTAGTTCAATAATTTGCACAAAATCTGCCACAAAATCCGATAAAGAAACTTACCCGGCAGATCGAGGTTTGCTGCAGCGTACCGGAGATATCGAACCACCTCAATTTGCACTGTCAACTGTGCTAACTTGGTAGTGTGGTCTGAGAGCGTAGCTCAGTTGGTAGAGCATCGCCCTTTTAAGGCGTTGGTCCTGGGTTCGAGCCCCAGCGCTCTCACCATAAACCTCACAATCTAAATATCTTAGAGGCACGAAAGGCTAAGACGATTTGGAAGCCCTAATGTTCAGGGGATGCAAAAGGGATACTTTTCAATACGGAGCCGGAAGAGATCCGAGGTTTAGTCCCTTTTCTGCCGTCTGGCGATCATCGAAATGTTCTGTAAGTCATTACACCGGTCTGGACTTTATTACAGCGAAATGCTCTTTAAGGCGGAGAAACGGCGACTCCAGCCAGCGATACGAGAGACTGGCAAGAGAAAGCGTGATGATCAGACCGCCGCACCAAAACGCAAGAAAACGCAATGGAGTGCCACTCCGCCCACCCAAAGCCTGTCCCATTAGGGTCAATGCAAGCATGTGGTACGCGTACAGACCATACGAGATCTTGCCAAGGTACACCAACGGCCGAAAGCTGACTGCCAATCCGTAAACAGCAAGGAACAATAATAGACATCCCGCAATGCCGGCTGGATAGCCGAAGATAACAAAGGCCCGATGCTCAGACTCAAAGTGCCCACAACCGATCAGTAGGACGAACCCAATAGCGCCGAATAACGATCGCATCGCCGGCGAAAAACGTGGCACGGATTCGTTGAGAAGGATGGCACAAAAGATGCCCGCTCCGAAGGAATCTAACTGAGCGAATGTATTGACCCACACCAAGTCTAGTTGAGGGGAACGCATAGCCAGGTAAATGCGAGTGAGATTCGCAAGCACGATCAGCGCCACCGAGCTGCCCAGCAAAGCCTGACGGGAGAATCTTTTTGCGGCGAGCGGCCACGACAGGTAAAACTGTTCCTCGATCGATATACTCCATAGAATGGAGGCCCAGGAGTATGGCGAACCGAGGATAATTAGCCCCCAGTTCCCGGCAAGCAGGAGGAACCAGGCTAGATAGGACAACGGAAGCCTGCCAGTCCAGGGCCATGCGGTAGCCAGGGCAAGAACAAAGAAGTAGAGCGGCCAGATGCGGAGAATGCGGCGGATGTAGAACGACCCTAGGCTTACGTCACCCGTTGCAGACTTCTCTCGCAGCAGCAGCGATGTAATCAGGTAGGCGCTTAGCAGAAAAAAGAGTGTGACTCCAAATCTGCCAGACCTCGCTATGGCGGCCATCAATTCGGCTACAATTCTCGGGAAGTGATAGCGCATCCAATCCGCAGGGTTATGAGAAAGCGAATGAGTAACGTACACCGCGAAAAACGCGAAGAATCGAAGAATATCAAGCTCGGGGCGGTAGAATCTGGCTGGTTTGGTCGCGGTTGCGGTTGTCTGGGTATCAATCGTAGTTGCTCTGTCACCCATGCGTCACTGCCCCTCCACTTTTCCGGCGACCGGCGACGTATAGTGACATCCTCGATTGTCGCCATTTAGCGCGAGACACGCTCAACGATTCCCCGCTGATGACGCAGCGAGTCTAACAGATGCGATCCCTCTTGTTACGGCGTTTGGTTACGAACAATGAGTTGTGGTCGGCGAGCTGGATCACTCCAAGCGAGCCCTGCCCGATTGTAAGAGCAAACTCTCTCGGTACTGAGATTAAGTGTGCGTCTTCCCTACCAATAGAGCGGCAAACGTTGGAATCTCGGTGAGAAAGTGTTAAGCTAACAAAGCAAATGCGCCCAGCGCATCTAGATTATTGGCTTTACTTACTCAAGAAAACAAAATTGGGAATGGCTGGATTTAGCGTAACCGGATAGCAAAAACGCCTTCTAGAGCATGTAAGAAAACCATAAAGGGGATCTCACATGGAACCGCTGGACCAGATTTTTCCAGCGACGCCTTTTGCACCGCTTCCCACACCGAAACGGCGTTGGACTTCATTCGGACTGAGTTTAGTGATCCAAGTGCCGTTTCTGCTCATTGCAACCAGAACCCTTTTTCCGGTTGTTCCCGAGGCTAACCCTGATATCTACAGCAACATTCGCTTGGATGTGACGGACACGCCTGGGCTTACGTCCCCACCCCCGGCATTACAAATCAAGCCCGCCCTTCAGCTTCGCCATTACGAACTACCCAGGCCGAAAATCGAGTTGCCAAAGGAGCGTTCTCCATCGCAAGTCAAACCGCCCGTTCCACAAGTAAAAGAAATGGTGAAGGTTGTGCCGCCACCGTTACCGGAGCCTAAACACGATTTGTTGCGTAGGGATTCTCCGACCGAGCCGAAGATCACCCGCGCTATTGCCGCAACGAACTTTGTTGGCAGTTCGACCCCGCCAACTGTGAACCGCCCAGCACTGCAGGTCCAGACTGGCGGATTCGGCGATCCTAATGGTGCTGCGCAAGACCCGAATAGTACGAAAGCATCCAATATGGTCAAGGTGGGATCCTTCGATCTACCGGAAGGACCGGGCAATGGCACTGGAGGTGGCCACGGAAGCCACGGTGTAGTCGCCAGTGCTGGCTTTGGAAACTCGATCGCGCCGGGGGACGGAAATCCGAACGTTCAAAGACGAGTCCAGACTGGTAATTTCGGGTCGTTCCAACCCGCGCCCCCTGAAGAACACAAGCGGCCTGCAGAAGTAACGGCCAAGGAGACGCCGGTTTCTTTGTTGAGCAAACCCACTCCTGACTACACTACGGAAGCACGCACACTTAAGATTGAGGGTGATGTTGAGCTGGAGGTGGAGTTTGCGGCCACAGGGAAAGTGCATGTGATCCGTGTAATTCAGGGTCTCGGTCATGGCCTCGACGATGCTGCCGTGAGAGCTGCAGAGCAAATTCGATTTGCGCCCGCCCAGCGTGACGGACAGTTAATCGATTCCTATGGAAAGCTGAGAGTAGTTTTTCGATTGTCTTAGGGGGTTCTGAAAGTCGAATGCTCACGGTCAATAGATTTCAATTCATTGTATGTGTATTCGCTGCCGTTCTTGCCGGCAGTTTGCAGATGGCAGCGCTACAAAAGCATGCCCCTCCAGTAAATGAGCCAGCAAAATCAGACCCCGCTTTTGATTCGGTTGTCGATAAGATTGCAGCGCGCGAAGCTCAGTTCGTCAAAGACCTTGCGGATTACTATCCGATTGTGGAGACGTATATCCAGAACATGCGTGCCGACCGCGATCTGGGCAGGGTACCGATTAGCGACCAATACTTCCTAGGCAGAATGCGACTGGAAACAGGGGTGCAGGACATCGACTTTTTAGGCTCCCACGAGCCCGGCACGTTGGGTAGGATGTTCGAGGCAATGAACCAATTTGTACATTTGAATAGTTCTCAGTCGAAGTTTATACCCGCGGGTTTTGCGCAGATGATCATCATGGACATGAGCACCTTCGATCGCCAGCACTATGATTTCAAGCTCGTGCGTCGCGAGTTTCTCGGTGAGGTCCGAACTCTGGTGATTGATGTCCAGCCGAAGCGGTCGAAGTCAAAAGCTTCCAAGGCGATGTTCATCGGGCGCATCTGGGTTGAGGACCAACAATACAATGTCGTGCGTTTTAACGGGACCTTCACGCCCAACCCTCCCCACGGCGAGTATCTGCATTTTGATAGTTGGCGATTCAATATGGGCGGAAATGGCCAGTGGCTGCCCGCGTATGTATACAGCGAAGAAACTGACTTGACGCGTGGCAAAGATAAATGGGACTATCGCGCGCAAACGCTGCTTTGGGGCTACTATATGTCGCGTCCCCACAAGAACAGCGAATTCACGGACATCGTTGTCGAGTCGCCAGACAAAGTCAAAGACCAGAGCGCTTCTAAACATGACCTCACAACAGTCGAGGCCGAGCGTGCCTGGAAACGTCAGGCAGAAGACAACATTCTGGACCGTCTTCAAAAGGGGGCATTACTGGCTCCTGAAGGTGAGGCCGATAAAGTTTTGAATACGGTTGTACAAAATATTGAAATTACCAACAAGCTTGACAATATCGAGCCCGAAATTCGTTGTCGCATCTTGCTGACGCAGCCGATGGAGAGCTTTACAGTCGGCAATACGATTGTCATAAGCCGAGGTTTACTTGACGCGCTGCCGGACGAGGCCTCGCTCGCAGCATTTATTGCCCGCGAAATGGGCCACATTCTTTCTGCGCACGATGTAAATGAGAAATATGCGTTCAGTGACGCCCTGATGTTTCCTGATGAGGCAGCGATCGGCCGTATAAAACTCAAGCGCTCCCCCCAGGAGGAAGAAGAGGCCAACGAGAAGGGGCTGGCATTGCTCCAGAACTCTCCTTACAAGGACAAGCTCTCGTCGGCAAGTCTGTTTTTTGCGGCCGTGAAAGAAGAGTCACCACTGTTGCCAAAACTCCTGCAGGGCCATTTTGGCAATTCCGTAAATTCGACGGACTCCGGGGTACGGATGTCGGGTTTGTTGGCCTCGGCGGCCCAACTGCAAGTGAGGGATGTGAATCAGATTGCGGCACTGCCACTCGGTGGGCGCATCAAACTAGATCCCTGGTCGAACCAATTGACCATCCAGAAAAGCCATCCAGTGCGACTGCTGTCAGCTCACGAGAAGATGCCGTTCGAGATCACACCACGGTTTCCTTATTTGACCCGACAGTCCGCTACTGTCGAACCATCGAGCGGCACTGCCCTATCGCCGGAACCCGCCCCGCCAAAACCAGAGTCCATGCCAAACGACAGGTCGCCTCAGGAATAGTTCCACTCGGTCTGGCTTATGCCCCGGTTGGATTGCTGTTCATCTCGACACTCGATCTTTCATGAGTCGGACCATATCCACAAACGGAAAATGAACATCTACCATAAACGACGGTTCCCTTTGCCGGAGGCCATGTCTCTGGTTTCAGTCTATTCGGTTAGGTGAAACAGCAAGCTGCTCAAACAAATGTTGCGACGCTTCCGGAACCTCAGGATAGAGCGTCGAGCTGCGGTTCTCTACGAAAAGTCCTATGCCCGCGGGATCAAGCACCAGACGTTTGAATTGATAAATAACCTGCTGAGCGGGGACCATCCAGGGTAGGCGACGTGTCGTCAGGTGCATATCTTTGCGGGACGCAAACTCCCAATCTGCAGTGTCAGGATATCGCTGGCGGCATTGATAAAAGTACTCCTGCCTGCCCAAATCTATTCCGCAAAGCACGATCCTTCGGTAATTCATGCGCACAGCTAAACTCAACATCGCTATTGCGGAACCGCCATACTTAAAGAGCCACCTGATGCGATTGGCGGGTGTAAACATTCCTAGTGATTCAAGGTAGCGTATGCCTGTCGCCAGTTCCCTTTCGTCTCGTGCAACCACAGAAGCCGTATAACCGACGTACAGGTTTTCGCAAAACCCTTCAGGCAACTCGTGCAACAATTGTCGTTGTGACTGCGGATAGGGTTCAGTCACAATCTTCACGGTATGGCGGTAGTCGTTAGCACGCGATTCGATGAGCCCTCGGAATGCTTTATACAAATCTCTCTGCACGCCGGTGCACAAATTTTCGAAGACGAATATGCCGGGAACAAAGGAGTGCACCGGCCAAAAGTTGAATCCTATGGTGTCATGCCTGCCGATAATCTCCCACCGTTCGTTTGGTATTTCATTGATAGACCAGCCGCTGCCCAGAATGAAAACAGTGTCGCTCGTTCTGAGCGTATTCAGGTGCAATTCGTCTAGCATCGGCAGTCGCGCTACGCGGGCCAGGTCGCAAGCGAGCGTAGCCTGTCCGCGCAGGTAGTAGGAATGATATAGGCGCATTAAGAGCGGATGAGGCAGCCGTTTTGCTGCTGACTTAAGCATCGTTTTCAAAACGGCAGGACGCGCCACGGGAAGAGCTTCATACTTCATAATGGCCTTCCCGATAGAGTGGGAGGTTTTGTTCAATCCATGCGATGGTGCGGTGCAGTCCTTCCTCCAAAGTAACACTTGGCTTCCAATCCAGAAGTTCGCAGGCCTGGGTGGAATCGGCACATAGCCTCTCCACTTCGCTGTTGGCAGGGCGTACACGTTCCTCCTCAGAGACCAGCGTCAACTCTTTGCCGAGTAACTGTCCGACGGTGCGCGCGAGATTGCCGATGCTGATCTCCACGCCGGTTCCGAAGTTGATTGTCCGACCCACGGCTTGTTCTCTGGTACCCATGCAAAGGAAGCCTTCGACGATGTCGGTGACGAAATTGAAATCGCGCGTAGGCGACAACGAGCCAATATGTATTTCGGAGAAAACCAATGCCTGAGTGATTAGGGCAGGGATAACAGCGCGGGCCGACTGTCGCGGGCCGTAGGTATTAAAGGGCCGAGCGATAGCCACCGGAAGCCCAAACGACAGGTGATACGACTCTGCCAGTTTGTCAGCACCGATTTTACTTGCAGAATACGGCGACTGTCCCTGCAATGGGTGGCGCTCGTTGATTGGTATGTATTGCGCAGTACCGTAAACTTCGCTGGTCGAGGTGCAGACAATTCGCTCAGTCCCCAGTTCACGTCCAGCCTCCAGGACGTTCAGGGTGCCCTCAATGTTGGTGCTTACATAGGCTCGGGGAGCACGATAGGAGTACGGAATACCGATGAGTGCCGCTAAATGGAAGACTACCTGCCGATCGCGCATTGCATCGCGCACGCAGGAAAAATCACGGGTGTCGCCAAGTACGACTTCGAAATTGCTCTTGACCGCTGAGTGATCCAGCCAGCCTCTTCGACCGGTGGAGACGTACCGCACAAGCACACGAACATCGGCTCCCAGCGCGACGAGTCGCTCCGCTAGATGGCTACCGATGAAGCCTCCTCCGCCAGTAATGAGGACTTTGCGTCCCTTCCAATCGGTATTGGTCAAACGATCCCCGCTGCGACGTCGGCTTCCGCCTTCTGATATTGCTCGATGCGGCCGATGTCGATCCAGTATTCACGCACAAGAAAGCTAATGACCTGCCCTCCGGAATTGATCACTGCGGCAATCAAGTCTGTCATATCAAAGCGGCGGTCGGGAGGTACCAGGCGGCACACCTCACGATCTACCATGTAAATCCCTGCGTTGATGAAATGGCGCAGCACGGGCTTTTCGGTGATGCCCGTGATCTTAACTCCATCGGTTTCAATCACACCAAAGGGAACTTCGATATCGTATTGGCGAACACCAACGGTGAGACATGCTTTGTGCTCCCGATGAAAATCGAGCATAGCACGTATATCCACCCCGGTCAGGATGTCGCCATTGATCACGAGTAACGCATCCGTTCCAGCGCCCATCGTGGCGAGTCCACCGGCAGTACCGAGCGGTTCTGTCTCATGAAAATACTGCAACTGGACCCCAAATTCGGAGCCGTCCTTGAAGTACTGCACGATGCTATCGCCCAAGTGGTGGGTTGCAAGATTCACCGTGCGAATCCCCGCGTGGCGAAGCTTGTCGAGTGTGTACTCCAGCAGCGGGCGTCCATTCACTGGCAGCATGGGTTTAGGAACCTGCTCGGTCAGCGGTAGGAGTCTTTTGCCGTAGCCGCCGGCCATAATAACGCCAGTCACTGGCAATTCAGCCTGCTTCAGGAAATCGTCCAGAACGGCCAATTCGCAAACCCGGCCATCGGCGTCCAGCAGGGGCACCTGACGCACATTGCAAGTATTCATCAACGCGAGCAGTTCAGCTTCGGAGATACCCACGCGTGCCACCACTGGCGAAGGTCTGGGATTGAGAAGTTTTGTCTGATTCAGGCAAGACACTGGCCGATCGAGATCAACACCGGTCAGAATAGCGCGCCGGATATCACCGTCGGTTATTGTAGACAGAAGACGCCCTTCATTATCCACAACGATGGCAATACTTTTCGCAAACCGGTCGATCACCCACATGGTTTCGCGAATGGTAGCTTGCAGCCCGACTAGCGGTAGTTTTGGTGGTTGGGTAGGTTCCGACAACGTCAACTCCTATGTCGAATCTCAACGATACTTATTCGCCGGGATTCCGGCAAGTGACGACAAACTGCTCTATAAGGTTCCGTTCGCTTTCCATTGTCCAGGATATCCGTTCGGCTGAAACGTTCGTGAACTCATCAAAGAGCTCGTCAATGAGAGTGCGGTCCACAAAAAAGCAAAACCCAGTGCCGACCAACGGACCTTCGGAGATGTTCTCAAAGCCATTAGGCTCAACTTCTGTGCCCAAACCATAGCCCCACGTACGATCACTGAAGAAGGAAGCCTGGAACGGAGCTTGGGGCTTCAGCACGCGACGCACTTCGCGCAATGCTGAAACTATGTTGTCCCTGCTATTGCAATAAAGGCTAACATTCTCCAACACGCCATCAAAGCTGGCATCAGGCCAAGGCAGAGTAGCAAAATCTCCAACACGTAGGTCAGCTGCCAGGCCCTCTTTCGCCAGCCTTTGGTTCGCAAGACGAACAGCAGTAGGGGACCCGTCAATGCCGGACACGGTAAATCCCTCCCGCGCCATGAACCACACGTTCGCTCCCGGACCGCAGCCAATCTCGAGCAGACGAACCTCACGACGGCACAGGGCCTTGTAGAATGAGCGGGCAACGAACCTCACCACGTGTTCAGGCGGGTATTTGCCCCACTCCCGGCGACTAAAGAGTTGTTCCCACACTGGATCCAATTTGGCGATGGCGGATTCTGACATATCTCTCCTCTCGTCACATTTCAAGGCACGAACCAGCAACCTTACCGATTGCTAAACATTAGTTGTTCACTCATGAAATCGGGTGTTAGTTCTGCTCTCAATGGGCGCAGGAAAACAATTGCTCACAGTTTAGCCGAGGACCGTTATATGCGATCCACAAAAAAACGCAACTCTATCCATGTCGTCTCGCCCGTAACGCTGATCGGCGGGAAAGGTGAGAAGCGTATCTGCCAATGGCCGCACGGCAGGATGATAATTTTCCAGCGCTGGCCAATGCACCGCGCAATAAACATTGGATTTTTCAAGAACCTTGTGAGCCGCGTTGCGCTCTTGCAGCGTGGGAAATTGAAAAACCGCACCAAAGGGCGCGGCATCCGATGGCCACGTTGTGAATAGAGGCTTCGCTGCGGGCCACTGCTTCAGTTTGGAAAGCAGGCGCCTTACGTTAGCTGTTCGTTGGCGTCGCCATGCAACTGGTACTCCACAGGCCAGGTAACTTCGGCTGTATGGAGTTACATATGTGGGGCCACCTCCAATATCAAAGGCGTGTTCTCCGGCGCGCTGCCATTCGCGATACACCGACTTCACCGACGAACCGGCTCGTTCCTTCAGATACTCGCTCTTCCATATCATCGCCGCCAACTTCAGCGCACTTGCCGAGCTATGTGTCTCGCCGGTTGAAGGCAGCTGCAATCCGCGAGGAGACCATAGAATCGCACCGTCAGGAACCGGCAGAGTCTTGCGCAAAGAACAGAAAGCATAGTCAGCCGTTGAGCACTGCGCCCAACCTGACACAGGATCATGACTATGGTCTTCGAGCAGCACACACTCGTTACTCTCGCGCCAGCACCGCCACGGCGTTCCTTTGCGGACACCAAAGTAGTTGACCGCGATGACCACATCCTCAGGTGATGGGTTAAGTGTGGACCAGTCAGGTTCGGCCCGTCGCGGATTATCGTCGTATAACGCAACTGAAACGAGACCTTTCCAATACTCCACGATGTCGAAGCAAAAATATCTGGGTACCCAAAGCCGACGGGGGCGAGCAGGAAAACTACGTAGCAGATCAACAACCGCGTGCCGGCCAAGCAGATACCAGGCCGCAGGTTCCGGCCAGGCAATAAAAGGGGCTGGCGGCAATCCCATCCAATGAAATTCACTGCCCACCTCCCAGCGTTCAGGCAGTGATGCCGCTTTTGCGCTTTTGTTCATGGCGTCTCTCTCCGATTGAGAGGGAGATCATGAAATTTTTTTCGGATCAATGCATCTCCGAGCGGCGCGCCCTTGAGATGACGGATGATTATGGGACAAGCATTCCCTGCGCCATAGGGATTCACCAGGTCCGCGAACGTGGACCTAATCTCCGGACCTATCGCCGTCATGGTCCCCGCCCGGATTTCTTCCCGGTGGTTTCCAACATCAATCACATTCCGTGCTCGAACGCGCCCCTGCTGCCGAGTCCCGATATTTACGACTGGCAGGTGAAACGAAGCTGCCTCGACAATTCCACTTGAGGAATTGCCCACCATGGCAGTCGCGAGACTCATCAAGCTGAAATATGCATGCGTGCCGAAGCTATCTACCAGGCTAGACGAAGGGCTCTCGCTGACGAACTGACAGATCTTTTCGCGGATGATGTGGTTGCCAGTATCTGCGTTTGGCAGCGTGAAGATGACAGGGAGGCCCACCTCGCGCAGTGCTGTCAGCAACTCAACGATCTGCCACTCTGTCTGCTCATACTCCAGTGTCACCGGATGATAAGTCATCAGAAGAAATGGGACACTGATCTGGAGCGAGTAGCGGTCCTCCAGTTCTCTACGAGTGAGCGACGTCAGGGTGCGCAGATTATCGAGACTGGGTTCACCGGACGTCACCACTCGCCAGGGTTCTTCCCCGAGTTGAATAATCCTACGGCGGTATTCTTCCGTGGCAGGAAAATGTAGGTGGCTCAATTTGGTGAGGCTGTGCCGCAACACGTCATCAATCGCACCCTCCGTGAGTTCCCCTCCGGAGATATGCGCTATCGGAATCTTGAAGGGCAACGCCGCCAGCGCTGCAGCGTGCATTTCGAAGCGATCGCCCAGGACTATGAGAATGTCGGGACGCCATCGGCTGAAGACTTGCGCGAATCCAATCACTCCAAGGCCAACTGATTTGCTGATCGCCTCAGGCGTATCAGAAGAGAGTAGGGTTTCGATCCGTTCGGCGATCTCGTAGCCGTCTTTTTCAATTTCTTTTACTGTAAGACCACATTCCGGCGAGAGATGCATCCCCGACACAAGCACGCGTAACCGAAGTTCAGGATCGTTGCGAATCCCTTCCAACAGCGGGCGATAGCTGCCGTAATCCGCACGACTGGTGGTGACCACACCGATGATCCTCACGCCAGCATCTCCAGAGTGAACAGGTCACCCGCAACTACATCCTGCTTCAAGCGACGCCCGATCACCTGAGAAAGTGCGGATGGCGGAAGCCCGGTACCAGGCCTGCGAATAGCGACCATAGCCCCTGTCAAAATCATCTCAGCGTTGAGATCGCAAGCTGCTACCAAACTCCGGCGTGCCACAGCCGCGGTGTTTAACTCCTCTGGTGCAGGACGTTTCAGCCCATCACCGAGCGCTGCCTGAACGTCGCGAATCCCCCGAACCATCGCTGCCAATTCCGCTGGTTCCAATGAAGCGCGATGGTCAGGCCCCGGCAGTCCCCGGTCAAGCGTGAAGTGTTTCTCAATGACGCACGCCCCTAGCGCCGCTGCGCCGACAGGAATAGCAAGCCATTCACTATGATCGGAATATCCTACCGGTGTACCAAGCACGTCTTCCAGCGTCTTCATCGCTCGAAGATTCACACTTGAAGGAGCCGCAGGATAATTGCTTACACAGTGTAGGACAACGAGCTCGTTGTTGCCAGTCGCGCGCACGCATTCAACGGCTGTTGTCACTTCAGCCAAATTAGCCATGCCAGTGGAAAGAATCAGGGGCTTTTCTTTCTGCGCAAGATAGGTAAGAAACGGTAAATTCGTGAGTTCGCCGCTACTGACTTTGAAAGCTACTACTCCCAACCCTTGCAACAAATCGGCGCTATCATTGTCGAACGGCGTGGACAGAAAGACGATCCCGCACTCGCGACAATGGCGCGCAATCGCTTGGAAAGCTTCCGGTGGCAATTCAAGCTTCTTCACCATCTCGAGCTGTGACTCAGAATCTCCCGTAGTTTGAATCTGATAGTCGGCCTTGGGAGCGACTGGGGAGATGACCTCTTCAGACTTAAAAGTCTGAAACTTGACGATATCTGCCCCGGCTTTAGCTGCGATCTCCACCAGGCGCAATGCCCGATCGAGACTGCCGTTGTGGTTGACTCCGGCTTCCGCGATCACTAGGCAAGGAAAACCGGGCCCAACGATCCTCTCTCCGATACGTACCGGCTTCACCATGCAGCCCGTCCTCCATCAAAGGTGAGTGCTTGCCTGATGACGTAAGTGACGAGGCAAGCGATCTCTTTCACGATTATGCGCTTCAGCAGGGAGTGGCCCTTGCCACGTTCACTGTGTAGAGAACAATCTGGAATAGATTCGCTAGGAAGATTCATGGAAACCCACCCCCGTTCGTGGAAAGCCACGGAAAATTTACCATGCCCGCACGAACCAGTAGCTCCCCCAGAGCGAAATCATGTTCCTCGTCAATGTGGATGGAGCGTTCGTCGGGAACGACCAACATGCGGTGGGCTGCTTCATAAAACTTCGGTGCTGCTTCGGTCATAAGGTAGCTGCGCCTCCACAGATAAAGTAACCCATTGATACGATAAGCTGGCGGGACATCCTGACGTCGTGTAAAAATCGGTGTGGCGGGGACTAGTTGTTTCATGTACCCAGCAACTTCCTCGACACAAACCCAGCGCGGATTGAAGCTCGGCTGCGAGACGGCAACTACTCCTGCGGCAGCGGGATCTGCCTCAAGTAGATCGAGTGCTTGTACAACATCCTGCGGAAGACGGCCCGGAGATGTCGGATCGAGTAGCAGCACCGCGCCAAAAGTTGTACCGAGTCGCCGCTCCATTTCACATAAAGAGTGCTGGAGCACAGGCCACATGGGCGTATCATCCTGCGCCAACTCAGCAGGCCGAAGAAACGGCACATCCCCCCCGTGTTGGCGTGCAACGGAAGCAATCTCTTCACTGTCGGTAGACACAATGCAGTGGTCAATTTCCGGACAAAGCTTTGCCAGCCATATCGAATGCGCGATCAATGGCAGCCCAGCGAAGAGGCGAAGGTTCTTACCCGGCAGCCCCTTGGATCCGCCACGGGCAGGAATGATAGCGAGCAGACGGCCCAGGCTCAAGCGAGTCTCCAATGAGGAATCTCCTCCCAGTAACAGAAGAAACACGCGGAGTGTCGTTTCCAGATCGAGCCGAGATTGAGAACAGCAGGAGACATGTCATGCTACCTTTCCTGGCCGAGATTACCTGGGATTGTGCGTGGTGATTTCAAAACAAATATCTGAACCGTTGAGTAAGTGTCCTCTATGTGCTGAGGTTAACGCCTCACATGAATCCAGGTCAACGACCTGATTTATTACATTAGTATGGCCAAACACAACGAACGCTGCTCAACTTTGGCGTGATGAGCACGGCAAATCGAGCACCCTTCGTCAAAAGCATGCGGGTTTGGGAAGTCCATCATGATCTACAGTTCTCAAAAAAATTACCTTGCCGCGGCAGCGCACAATTCAAGCAACATGGTGATAGAATCGGCCAAAACCGCAGGGGGAAGGCTACTTCATTGTTGCTCCCCAATCGTTGTCGCCGCTTGAAACTGTGTTGCTGGGGTTCTTTGTAGCGGAGATCATCCGGATGAATTTGAAATTGCACGGAAGCCGATTCTGCAATGTCTTTTTTTGCCTGCTGATGGTTACTTTTGTCTGCGGAGCAAATGCTCAGACCGCAGCACCTGTCCCATCGAGTACTTCGGCAGGCACGCCCAACGTGAATCCCTCTTCGCAGGTCAATGGCACAGCCGTCAGTCCTCAGGAACCGGGCGTGATGGCAAAGGTGGATCAACCGCACTACATGGTTTCTACCGGAGATGTCCTGGACATCACGGTATTTGGAATACCGGAGCTTTCTCAGAAGAGACGTGTGAGCAGTGCTGGAGATATTGATTTCCCGTTGATCAATTCTGTTCATGTAAGTGGGATGTATATCGAGAGCGCGCAGGCGAAAATCGAACAGGCCCTGATTAGTGGCAATTTCCTGAAACATCCGCACGTCAATCTTTCGGTGTCGGAGTACGGAAGCGGAGTCGAACTGATGGGCGAAGTCGCGCGACCGGGCATTTATCCTGTTCTGGGTTCCAGGCGGCTTTTCGACCTTCTCAGCGCAGCTGGTGGTACCACTCCAACCGCCGGCCGACAGGTGACCATTGTCCATCGCGCCGACGGGAGTCAGCGGACCGTTTTCTTATCCAACGATCCTGACAAAGCCATGGAGGCCGATGTGCTGGTCTATCAAAGCGATACTATCTTTATCTCCAGGGCGGGTGTGATTTACGTCGTAGGCGAGGTACTGCAGCCGAACGGCTTCGCAATGGAAAACAAAACAGAATATACCGTGTTACGAGCACTTGCCATGGCCCATGGACCGACGAAGTTTGCCAAACTTTCTGAGGCGAAAATCGTGCGCAAAACTCCGAACGGTATTAAAGAGATAACGGCGCCGCTCGATAAAATTGAGCAGGCGAAAGTTCCCGATATCCCCTTGCAAGCGGAAGATATCGTGTATCTGCCAACCAATAAGGGAAAGGTTGTGGCGTCCCGCACCGCAGACGTGGCGATCTCACTCGCAAGCGGGATGGCCATTATCGCAGCGACTCGTTTCTAACGGCCATTGTCTGCCCTAGCTACCTGTGGCCGAGGCGAGAACTTTCTCGACTGCTTCGGCAGTGTCATGCATGTCTGACTCCGACAATGTAGGATGCACGAGAAACATCAGCGAAGTCTCTCCCAACTCTCTCGCAACAGGCAGGCGTTGTGCCGGGCGCATGGACTTCGGGAACGCCTTCTCCATATAGATCTCGCTGCAACTGCCGGCAAAACAAGGTATGCCCTCGGCGTTGATAGACTCGAGCACGCGTTGCCGGTCCCAGCCCTCGCGCAGATGCTCTCTGCGCAGGAACACGTAATACTTATAGTAAGAATGCTCGACGTCCGCGGGCGGTAGGGCCACTCGCAATGCAGGGACCTTGGCAAAACGCTGCGAAAGAACATGAGCCAGGCGGCGACGTTTTTCCACCATCTCTGGCAACTTGCATAACAATACCCTTCCGATGGCGCTCTGCATTTCAGTAATACGCCAATTTGTGCCGAAGCTTTCATGGACCCATCGGAAGCCCGCAGGGTGTTGGAGGTCATAAACGGCATCGTAGCTCTTGCCGTGGTCCTTGAAGGCCCACGCGCGCGCCCAGAGATCAGGATCATTGGTGGTCAGAAGACCGCCCTCGCCGCCCAGAGTCATGATTTTGTCCTGGCAAAAAGAGAACGCGTTGATATCGCCCATCGAACCAACTGGTCGTCCGCGGTAGGTCGCACCGTGCGCCTGAGCACAATCTTCAATTACCTTCAGTCCATGCTCGCGGGCCAACTCGAGAATTGGATCCATATCGCATGGCCAGCCCGCCAGGTGAACCGCAATGATCGCCTTGGTCCGAGGATTGATAGCTGCCCGCACCGATTGTGCAGTGATGTTCTGCGAGTCTCGATCTACATCAACCATGACCGGAGTTGCGCCCCGCATTACCGCACAACTTGCAGAGGCGATAAACGTGCGGCTGGGGACGACCACTTCGTCCCCTGGGCCGATGCCAAGCGCATATAATGCCAACTCTAGAGCGACGGTCCCGTTCGCCAAGGCGATGGCATACCGGCATCCGACGAAAGCAGCATACTCAGCCTCAAACTTGCTGCTTTCTTCGCCAGTCCAATAGTTCACTCTTCCTGACCGAAGCACAGCGGTGACGGGCTCTACCTCGTCTTCGGTGAACCAGGGCCACGGAGCAAACGGCTGAGAACGGACCGGTAGGCCGCCAACGACGGCCAGCGTTGGAACGGTGTGCACGGATGAATCAGCCATGACGCTATTATGCCCGATACCCTGGGAAAAAGTTCCCCCGGAGAGGCGGCAAGTTGGGACTGGCAATACGTTGCTGCAATAGCTCCTCGTAACGGCGACGATCGCTCACTAAAGAAACGAAGGAATATTGAAATATTTCGCCTCCGAAGCTCTGTTTGAAGGCAAAGAGCTTGTCTTCCCCAGTGGCGCCACCGCCTAGATGCAGGCGCTGACAGCCCTTGCTACGCGCACGCGAAGCAGTAGCATTGAGGATGAGGGTCGCGGCCTTGTGCGCGCGACCCGTATCGTTGCTTGCGCTCAAATGGTAGTGAGCCATCTTTTGATCGAACATGATGAGCGAGGCGCCCACGGCTTCATCTCCTAACCATGCGAGTGCGATATCGAAGCGGCTACCAAGACCGTTGGCCAAGGCGGTGTAGTACTCCCACGGAAAGTGATAGAAGTCGCGAACGTGAAGCTGGTCCATTCGGTGCTCATATAGCTCGTAGAAGCGCTGCAAGTCCTCGGCAAAAACATCTCGCTCCGAAGCCCAGCTTATCTCAAGATGACGACGGGCGAAGCTCAGATCGGAGCGCCGCCCTTTGTTCAAAGTTGCAATGCTGTCAGTCGTTTCATTCCAGAGAGAGAGATCGAGTGCAGTAGTCAGGCCCAAACGGTGCAGACGATATTCGTCCTCGAGTGCATCGACAAGCCACTCTCCTTGCCGCAACACTGGATGGAGCCGCAGCATGACAGAGATCAGCCTGTTTTCGCGGCACCATTCCTGCAGAGTTTTTAGGAGTTCGCGAACCTGCTCAGCGTTGGGCCTCTGTGCGCCGGTGAGAATCAACAGTCCTCCGTAACCGTAGGGAGTAGCTGCGTCATAATCCCCCGCTTCATTGTCAAATGGGAGATTGCACACTGGTTGCAAGAGTAGTGGAAAGAGCACCTGCATCCCCTCAGCTTCGACCCACAGCGCTACAGCGTGCCCGTGAGCTGCTGCCTGGTAAGAGCTCAGATAGCCGGGACGGTAATAGACATCCGGGACTGGGGCGGAACTTACTAAGGCGTCCCAAAGATGCACGTCCTCGACATCATCAAGCCAGAGCAACCTGACAGAATTCGTTGGTCGGAGAGTTATATCAGTGGACATGCTGCCACTTATCCTTAAATATAGCCATCAGCATCAGGTCGAGGTATTTCCCGTCGCGAAACTGTTCGTCGCGTAACAGACCCTCGGAACGAAAGCCAAGCGACTCGTAAACGTGAATGGCGCGTTGATTTTCTGTTAGTACGCGAAGGGCAATCTTGTGCAGATTTAATTGCGAGAAGCCCCAGGAGACGACGGCAGTTGTCACTCGCGTTCCCAAACCCCTACCCCATAGACGTCTGTCACCGATCAGGATTGCGAACTGGCCATTACGCACGCGATTGTCTATTTGATAGAGACCAACATGGCCAACGCATTGGTTGCTGATCCGATTGGCAATGGTCCAAAGGACTTCATCTGGACGGTTGGAATGACCCTTGATCCAATCTTCCAAATTCGCCCGCGAGTAGCCCGCGGAAAAGCCACCGAGATGCCGAGTTACTTCCCAGTCGTTGCGAAATTCATAGAGGTGATCGACGTCCATCGGTTCAAGTGGCCGCAAAACAACGTCGCCGAGATCAATCATGCGTATTCTCCTGGTTGCGCCCGGCCGGGTGGAGGCCGAGATCATCCACTTCGCGCACATCCTGTCCCGAACGGACACCGCGACCGCGCAGAATCCTAGTGAGGGTGGGCCACAGGATCTTTAAATCCAGCCAGAAGCTCTGGTGGTCAACGTACCATACATCCATTGCAAGACGACGGCTAAACAGAACGTCTTGTCGTCCGTGCACCTGCGCCCATCCAGTGATTCCCGGCTTAACATTGTGACGCCGGGATTGCTCCGGCGTGTAACGGCCCAAGTACTCCATCAACAATGGACGTGGGCCGACGAGACTCATCTCGCCCTTCAGCACATTCCACAATTGCGGAAGCTCATCAAGACTGAAACGCCGCAAAAATAATCCCACTGGAGTTAGCCGCTCAACATCGGAGAGATGCGTAGCCGCAGTATCGCCAACCGTCATGGTACGAAATTTTAGCATCATGAAAGAACGCGCTCTGTAGCCCGGGCGGACTTGACGGAAGAAAATCGGAGCACCCATCTTCCAGCGGATGATCAGTGCCGTCACCAACATGACAGGTGACAGTATTGCTATACCGAACGCAGCGGCTATGAAGTCCAAGGCTCTCTTGCAAAGGGCATTCACGCGTTCTCCGCATTTGTTTGTGAGCGGCATCGGCAATCCATCTGCGGCATCATCTCATCGTATAAGGCGGCCAACGCCCCCCAAATGGTCTCTTGACAAAATTCACGACAGATACGGTCACGTCCAGCACAACCCATTTGTCGCGCTCGCACGGGGTCTGATAACAACTTCAATAACGCATCGGACAGCGCAGCGACATCACCGACTGGAACCAGCATCCCGGTGACACCATCAACCACGGAGTCGATGGCCCCGGTCGCGTGTGTCGTGACTACGGGCCGCTCCGCCGCTTGCGCCTCGAGCACAGTGTTCGGGAATCCTTCGCGGTGCGTTGGCAAAACAAATATCTCCATGGCCAGGAAATAGGGTGCGATATCAGTTTGAAAGTCGATCTTGAATATTCCCGGAGTCGACTCGATTGCTTTTTGAGTCTCCCGAGGTACAGGATTGCCTTGCTCGTATTCGCCAATCAATAGGAGCTGCACATCGGGAAAGTGCTTTCGCACCGACTGAAAGGCTGCAAGCAGTTCCGAGATCCCTTTGTCTTTTGTGAAGCGCCCAATGTATCCGATCACTGCGCAACCCGGGGGCAATCTCAGGCGACGGCGTATGTCAGCCACCCGCGCCAGTCTCTCGGGCGTTGGCACAAAGCGAGAGGGATCAATCCCGTTGCTACTGCCAGACGCGAGTACGGTTGTTTTTTCTCGCCGCACCAGACCAAGCTCCACGGCACGCTCACGCAAACTAGGACTCACGCAAACCACGCGGTGCACACACGCGCAAGCAATGAGTTCAGTGATAAACAATATCCTTCGTTTGAGCCCGTGTGCGGTCTCAAGGCGAAGTCCCCGCAGTGTGTAGATTCGGCAAGGCACACGAATGAGCCATGCAGCCAGCGAGACGAGCATGCCAGCTTTCGGTGTGCCCACGTTGCAAATGGTTGGACGCAAATGCCGGAGGAGACGGCAAATGCGCAGTAGAGACACGAAGTCACGCAGCGGCGAGCTCTCTCTCTCCATTCGGATTGTAAACACCGGAACAGTTTCCTGCGACCGCGTTTCTTCGACAAACGGTCCTGGGCCGCAGAGGACCGCTGTACGAAAGCCGTGTGCTTTCAAGTAGCGCAGTTGCCCACGCAAAAGCCGCAGACTCAAAGAAGAGGTCACCGCGTGTAAAACATCAATGCGATCCTGATTCACACCGACCCCCTGGAATTCGCCGCGCTAGCGAGGGCAGGATTGGCGAAGGCCAAAGGGCGACGGCTTTCTTCAAGCCATGCCTGAAACATCAGCACGTCCCAAAGATGAAACCCCCAACACCGCTTGCCCGACAGGTGCTCCTTCCAGGCACGACGGATCGGCTGAGGATTAAAGAATGCTTCCCTGCGAAGGCGGCCCTCGTCAAGCAATTCTTCCGCCCACTCGCGCAACGGACCTCGAAGCCACTGATCGAGCGGGATACCGAATCCAAATTTGGGGCGCTCAACCAATTCGCGCGGCACATAACGATAAAGTATCTGGCGCAGGATCCACTTTCCTTCTTGACCTCGCACTTTCATCGAAAGCGGCAATCGCCAGGCGAACTCCACAACGCGGTGATCAAGAATCGGTACGCGGCATTCCAGACCGACGGCCATGCTGGCGCGGTCGAGTTTTACTAAAATGTCATCGGGCAGGTAGGTCACAGAATCGAGATACATCATCTGCTCAGTGACACTGGGAAAATGCGCGGCATGGCCGTTGGTAAGCAATGTAGGAGGTACGACGGACCCGGGTAGCAATTCTTGAGGTGCGAGCCAGTGTGAGGCGAAGCGGCGGTACATACCGTATGCGTCAGGACTCTCCATCGCGGAGGCGAGCTTGTGCAATTTGTAGCCCGGCACTCGCTGTCGCCAACTGCGCGGCAGCACAGGATTGAAGGTCCAGAACAGCGAATCCCATGCTTTGGGAGACAAGGCCATGATAGAAGCAGCACCGAGTTTTCGAAGAGCAAGCGGAAATGGCTCAAGCTTGCGCCAAAGAGGATCGCCCCAGGTGTGACGGTTGTAGCCGCCGAAGATTTCATCGCCACCATCGCCCGACATGCTGACGGTCACGTGCTGACTCGCCAAGCGTGACACCAAAAAGGTCGGAATCTGCGAAGAGTCCGCGAACGGTTCGTCGTACATCTGCGGCAACAGCGGTATTACATCGTGGGCTTCCTGCGAAGTCACGTAGATCTCCGTGTGGTCGGTGCCAAGATGCCGGGCTACACAGGCCGCCTCAGACGCCTCGTTATAGTCACTCTCACGCAGTCCTACTGTGAAGGTCTTTACTGGGACGCTACTCTGCTCCTGCATCAGCGCGACGATCGTAGAGGAATCAATACCTCCAGATAGAAAGGAGCCCAGCGGAACGTCAGAATGCATACGGATCCTTACAGCGTCACGCAATAAAGCATCGAGCAATTCGACGGCATCCTGCTCACTGCCGCTAAATGGATTTGCTGCCCCGGCTTCTGCAATATCGCGTACAGACCAGTAGGAATAGGGCAATGGGTTTCCTGTAAAGTCGTCCGCTGAAATCGTCAGCAGACTAGCGAGAGGCAGTTTGTGAATATTGCGATAGATTGAGTAAGGCGCCGGAATGCAATTGTGCTGTAAATAGAGTGCCACGGCGCCAACATCAATCTCGCTGAAAAACTCCGGATGGGCGCGCAGGGCCTTCAACTCTGAGGCAAAAAGCAGCCGCCCACCCACCAGTCCATAATACAGCGGTTTCTCGCCAAAACGATCACGCCCCAAGGTCAGGGTGCGTTCACGACGGTCCCACAAAGCAAAAGCGAACATGCCATTGAAGCGGCGTACGGAATCGAGTACGCCCCAGTGTTCAAATGCAGCCAGCATCACCTCGGTATCGGAGTGACCACGGAATGCGAGTCCGGGCGTTTCGGCGAGCATTTCTCGGCGCAAATCTTCGCAATTGTAGATCTCGCCATTAAATACGAGAACGTACCGCCCGCTGAACGACTCCATCGGTTGGTGTCCAGCCGGCGACAGGTCCAAAATAGCGAGCCTCCGCATGGCGAACGCAACGCCGGCAGCCGCATCGGCCCAGCAACCACCATCGTCGGGTCCGCGATGGCGCAGGGTATCGGCCATGTGCAGCGCGATGTGCTTAAGGGCTTCCGCAGAACGACGGTTATTGGATTCGAGAAAGCCGGCAATGCCGCACATTCTGGTCCTCTGGCCTTCCGTTAGGATTGCGCTCGGGTAGGTTTGGCAACCGACAGCATTCCCCGAAGATCGCGCTCTAAGACCGGACGCATTCCGCTGGGCGTCTGGGGCTTCGCGCAGAATAACATCAGCAGCAGGGGGACCATCATGATCCTCTCTCGAGCCAGGATGCCGAAGTTGCTGGTTGCGGCGGCAAAGGCAACACTGAACACAAACGAGTACATAAGGATGAAGGCGATGAACGGCTCTCGCCAATTTCGCAACGCGTTGAGAAAATTGCGCCGTCTACTCCAGGCAAAGAAAAGCAGACCCATCGCCTCAAGGGAGGCAACTGCACCCATCGCATTGTTCACCTCCCACGGTAAGGGACGAAACATCAGGAATGGAGACTCAGCGATCCGCGCCCCGAGAGATTGCCCGGAGTTGAATGCCGAGCCGCCGACCTGAGTACGTTGAGTCAAACGATTGACCGTTTCGATGCTGCTTTGGGAGTCAGCAGTTTCGACACCCACGAATTGTCCAGCCTGACTGATGATAATTAGACTGAGCCAAACGAGCGCGGGTATCAAAATGATCCTGGCGGCCAGGTTCATCCACCCGCCTTTGGTCTTGCCGATCGCGAACGGCAACGTGATTGACAACGCAAGCATGGCCGCAATATGCGGACGGATTACCAGCATTCCGGCGATGCCCACAGAGCAGATCGCAATCGAGCGAGCACCCAGCTTCTCGTTCACTCTTGCAAAACCGTAGGCTGAAATCCCGATGAAAAGTTGCGCCAGGGAGTCCTTCCCGATCGCGCTGGACCAGAACAGGTTGGAAGGTAGCAGCACGGTCAGAAGACCGAACAGCCACTGATCACCAGTAGGAAATGAAATGGAAAAGGCGCGGTAAAAGAAATAGCCACCCCACAGGGCGGCCAGGGCAAACAAGACAAACAAAGTCGGTAGCGTGTTGCCGGTGGCCAACATGATGAAGCCGCAGATATTGTTTATGAGGTTTGTGCTCGTATATGGGGGCTGAAATACACTCCAACCCACGACGGAAAAGTCGTCCGCCAAATGCATACCAACCGACCAGTAGTGGAATGCGTCCACAGAGGTGTCGTAAACGAAGAAGCCAATCCAGATATACAAACTTGCAGCGGCCAACCGCGCGAGTATTCCAGCTCTAAGCAACTGCTTAAGGTATGGATCTCCGCGCCACAGCGGCATAAAGCCCACCATGCAGCCAATCACCGCGAGAGGAACAAAAACCAGTGACGGTGCGTAGGGGGCTTGTGAATTAGAGAAAAACAGGGCCCAAAGCCACAGCGGCGACAAGAGAAAGCAGGCGGCGACGACCAATTTAATTATCAGAGAGTATCGGAACCATTCACACCTTCTCTGCACTGATTCGATGGATGCCGTCGTGATGGGAACAACATTCATTTATATTCGTTTTGTTGCTAATGTAACCGCCGCGTGCGCCAGTGTATCATGCCATCGAAGACAGACTTGACGTGCCTGACACCTCCTTTTTAGCTGCGGTCAGGACCGAAGGATGAGATGCGTCTACTTCAGGTGATTGACTCTCTTCACCTCGGCGGGGCTGAGGTCTTGGTAAAAGATATCGCGCCAAGGTTTCGTAGCCGTGGTCTTGAGTGTGAGGTGCTTGTGCTGTCGGAAACCTCAAGTCCGCTGGAAACCGCGTTGCGCTCGGCTGGAGTACCTCTACACAGCACCAGAATTGAAAACCTCTATTCACTACATCAAGTGAGCGCTTTGGCAAGGCTCATGCGTGGTTTTGACATTGTTCACGTGCATCTCTTCCCCGCGCAACTTTGGACGGTGCTCGCGGTAGCCCGACTGAAAACTCGCGTACCTCTGGTCACGACCGAGCACAATACCTGGAATGCGCGCCGTCACTGGTGGTTACGTCCCTTCGATAAATGGATGTATCACCACTATCAGCGCATTGCGTGCAATAGTCAGGCAACAGCGGACGAACTCATTCGCTGGTGCCCTGGGATCGCCGGAAAAACCCAAGTCGTTCCGAACGGGATTCCGCTTGAAACTTTCGCCAACGCCGGCCCTGCCGAACTGGATTCCGTGCCTCGCGGAGTGCCGCGGTTGGTTTTCGTTGGCCGGTTTGAGCCTCAAAAAGACCATCAAACTATCTTGCGGGCCTTGGCAAAAGTACCAGCCGTTCATCTTCTACTCATAGGCGATGGCCCTTTACGCGCTCAGCTACAAGAGTTGGCTCGAGCACTTGGGGTCATCGAGCGCGTGACCTTTCTGGGCTACCGGAACGATATTCCTCAAATTTTAAAAGCATCGGATATTTACGTTCACTCCACCACATCGGACGGCTTCGGAATCGCAGCGTGTGAAGCAATGGCGGCAGGACTGCCTGTCCTGGCAAGCGACGTACCTGGATTGGCTGAGGTAGTCGGAGGTGCAGGAGTACTCTTCCCCATGCGCGACGATAGAACCCTCGCTCTCGAACTCTCCGCGTTACTCTCCTCTCCCGAGCGCCGTCGCGCAATGAGCGTTGCCAGCCGCCAGCGGGCCCAACACTTCAGTATCGAACGGACAGTAGACGACTATATCGAAATGTATCGGTCGGTACTGTATTCGATACCGCAAGCAAACGGAGTAGTAGTGTGACTAATTTTGACCCGGTAGTCGTCGAGTCCTTCGGCAAGGAATGGAGCAAGTTCAACCAGGGAGAAGTGGACCCAGCTGAGCTTCGAGCTATCTTCGACACGTACTTCGCAATCTTTCCATGGGACGCGTTGCCGGCCGGAGCCGAAGGCTTCGATCTTGGTTGCGGCAGTGGCCGTTGGGCGTACTACGTATCGTCACGTGTAGGTCGCCTGCACTGCATTGATCCAAGCCCAGAGGCTTTGAACATTGCAAGGCGAAATCTCAGCCCAATCGAGAACTGCGAGTTCCACTGCGCATCAGTCGAAGCAATTCCCTTCCCCGACGGTTCTTTCGACTTCGGCTACTCCGTCGGTGTTCTGCACCATGTGCCGGACCCCCAGAAAGGTGTGGCGGAGTGTGCCCGTAAACTCAAGCCTGGAGCCCCGTTTCTGATTTACCTCTATTACGCATTTGACAATCGGCCATTGTGGTTCCGTGCGTTGTGGCGTGCTTCGGATCTCTTACGCCGTTTGGTTAGCAAACTGCCCTTCAAAATCAAATCTCCGCTCTGCGACCTTCTGGCGGCGCTGGTGTACTGGCCTCTGGCACGCACGGGCAGGCTCCTGGAATGGTTTGGGCTAAAGGTCGAACATCTGCCCCTATCTGCCTATCGCAATCGAAGCTTTTACCTAATGCGTAACGACGCCCTCGACCGTTTCGGAACCCGGGTAGAGAGAAGGTTCGCTCGGGCCGAGATCAGACAAATGATGGAGCAGTCCGGTCTGGAACGGATCACCTTCAGCGAAAGCCCTTGCTGGTGCGCGGTGGGATACAAAAACTCGTTCCCAGACCAATCTTCACCTCAAGATTCCAAAGTTGCCTTTGGATAGGCATTCGACTACGAACCGTACCGGCCTGACGGCGTAATACAGAAATTGCAGAGAATTTGGCAAGCGCACCCGCTGCCAGTCCGGCTCCGCAGGAACAAATACGCGTTGAAACACGAGGTGAGCCCGGTCGCGCCAGCCTTTCGCGAAGGCCAGATGGTAGCGCAAAGTCTCGACATAGCCGATATCGCCATTCTCGCGAAACAGAAGTGACGATGCTGTGTTGGCAAGCGCTCGCGCCTTTGCGCCATCGCAATAATTCTCGATCTGCGATGACAACTCCAACCCCAATACCTGCTGAGCCAAAAGCAGGGTATGTTTTAGCACCAGGTCACAATTGGCAGCCTCGGCCCGGTGAATGCACAGTTCCCAGTCCAACTTCTGCGCCGTCTGCACATGACAAGCAACGTCGCAGAGCCATCTCAGGTTAAGCCAGCAATGCTTGGTTCCGTGTGCGCAAAGATAAAGCAGCAGGTGTTCTGGCGAAAGCGACAGAAACGAGATCTCTTCGAGGTGCTCGACTTGCGCCGATTTAAAAAGCTGGTCCACCGGCAGTTGAAACGGAAACATTTCGTGCAACGCGCCCCAGTGCAGATCTATAAGAGTGCGTCGCCCGTCGTTGACAAAGGCCAGTTGGCGATTTCTGGACTGCAGCAATGCCGCATCGTTGTCGCTAGCCAAAGCAGATTGGAGCCGGTAGCCCTCGCTGACCAATGTATCTCGTGCCTTTAGCACGTCATCCGGCCGAATCAACAAGTCCAGGTCAGCGAACTCCCTCAGTGCAAGATTGCCGTAGGCCATTAAAGCAAACCCTGGACCTTTTAAGGAGATGACGGAAATGCCTGCCGCTTCGAATGCCAGCAGAATCCGGCACCACTCCTGGAACCACTCCAGGTTAGTATGGGCGGTAAGGAGCAATCGCTGTTGAAGCCGTTCCTGGATCTCTCGCGGAACCAAATCGTCGCCATACTCTTTAAGGGCGTACACAACCGGCGGAATCATCGAGTGATCGTCCGCTCTGCTCTCCACCTCTGCCCAATCGTAAGGCTGCGCCAGTGCCGCCTCTAGACAGCCATCGTCTCCGCCGGACAGGAACGTTCGGGCACCCTGCACCACGAGATTCGTCTCACGGCAACCGAGCCCGTGCCGAACGGAGCTAAAGTTCTGCATGATTGGGCTCGATTGTAGCCTTCTCTCGGCCGGGCTTGTTCAAAAACACCATTACTATTGGCGACGGCCGCACCTGAATGAAGGGTGTATTTCTAATGAAGAAAGCATCCGGCACGCCACTCGAAAGATCGGCCCTGGATGACACCATGATCGACCCCAATTCCGGAACATTGACGATTGCTTACTCTTCCTCTGATTGCCAGTTCGCTACCTGCTCACCTCTTTTATCTCCCTTTTGGTATTACCCCCCCCGGGGTAATACCTAATTGGTTTAGATTCAATAATTTATACTTTTTTGATAATGTAAAATCGTCATTCCAAATGAGTTATGGCTAAAATCGTCTTTCTAAAGGGTTTACGGAACAAATAGGAAAAGCCCCCGAAGATCCGGGGGCTTTTTTATCTCTACTTTGATTGTACCATGTTGAGAATAACTCCCACGCAATGCGGATGTCATTGATAGCTAATGAGTTAGCGGATTTATGGGCTTGACACGCGATTTTTGGGGGAAATTTCGAAGTTAATTTTGTAAGTAATTGATTTTACTGGAGCAATCTGTTTCGTTCCCTTTGTGGAGGCACGACTCTATGGGCGCCATCTGTCCGGAATCCCGACTCCAGACATGTGCCTGTTTTCAGTGCCTTGAGCGGGAAGGCGGATTTTTCAGAAACTCACCTTGTTTTTGCCGAGTCTTGTCGCCGGGTAACAGAGGCGCGACTGGAAAACGGTAACGTCCCTGGTGAAATCCGCATCTCAGCGTTGCCTGACGCCGGAACAGCCCCCATTGCAGGGGCGAAACCTTGCCAGGAGAATCACAATAAAACAGCGATTCCTTCTTCTTGCCATCACAGCCAAATTGGATTAGCCTCTGACGGCTATCTGAATCGCTCAAATTGGAGGGAATGTCCAATGAAGAGGCCCGTTCGTCTCGCGATAAGTGACTTTCGTTTTGTGGCTACGGCTCTTCTGGTGGCGTGGGTGGTGGCACCCGCGCTCGCTCAGCAGAACCAGAGCTCGAGTGACGGTGCCGTCAGTGATTGGACCCACCACCACGTTATCTTCTCCAACCCCGGCGCTTTGGAGGACGCAGAAAGGGATGGCAAGGGCGAGGAATGGCGGAACATCGTGACGGATCCGCGTTATCGCGTGCAGTGGATAAAGCGGTTCGCCGCGCGGGTGCGGGAGGAGGCAAAGGATGACTCCCGGGAATCGCCTGATAGCGACCGGTCAAATCGCTGACTTCGAGAACCGACGCCTGATCAGAAATAGGCCTTCTCTCCAAGGGGATTGGACCGTGAATATAGGATCAGGATCGCCTGGTGGCGTCCCCCTCGATATGTACGCGGCGAAGTACAGTTTCTCTCCCATTGGCTCTCCGGATTGCACCAACGACTTTGTGGTTTTCCCTGTAAACCACACCGGCTCCAGCTCGGCGGCCAATCTCCTTGGCGTCAGAAATCTATACGCCACCACCTGCACCGGCACCGTACCAACCGTGTTCTTTGCCTATGACGTAGGCACCGGTGTCGTCCAGACTTCGCCGATCCTTTCCCTAGATGGCACCAAGGTGGCCTTCGTGGAGAGCGTCACCAATGGGTCGATATTTCACGTGCTCAGGCTGGGCACAACTGGAAGTAACGGAACTTCCTCTATTTCGCCGGCGGTTCCGGGCACGGGCAACAACGCATTGGACACAAGGGTTACGATGAGCGGCAGCGTCAGCGTTACGCGCTCGTCGCCCTTTGTCGATTACACCCACGATATTGCCTATGTAGGAGACGACATCGGGAGGCTGCACAAATTTACAGGCGTGTTCAAAGGCACTCCGGCTGAGGCAGGCTCTCCATGGCCGTTCACCGTCGCTGCTGGTGTAATTCTTACCGGCCCCGTCTTCGACAGCGGTGCCAGTCAGAATATCTTCGTCGGCGGCAGCAACGGAAATCTTTACTGTGTCACTTCCGCAGGCGCGGCCTGCAGTACCGCGTTCCTCTCCGTGGCCTCGGGGACGAGCCCGGGCGCTGTTATTGACGCGCCCATCGTGGACAGCACCGAGCAAACGGTTTTTGCAGAGGCCAGCAACAGCACGAATTCAGTCCTGATGCAGGCGACTACGGCGTTAGGCTCTGTAGTGAGAGCTACCATGGGGATAAACGGGACTGATTTGTACAACGGTGCGTTCGACAACGCGTACTTCACAAGCGTAAGTACCGGACACATGTACTTCTGTGGAAACCTCACGACGGCTGCCACGCCGACGCTATGGCGCGTCACGTTCAACAGCAGCGGCACAATGAGTAGTGCGAATGATGGCGGTTCCTTCGAACTGGTGCTGGGCGGCCAAACCGGTACGGGCGATGATTGCACGCCGCTGACCGAGGTTTTCAACACCAGCCTGGGCAAGGACTTTCTCTTCGTGGGCGTGAAGAATCATGGATTCATGACGGGTACGCCCAACTGTGGTAACCAGACGTGCATCATGAGCTTCGCTCTCCCAACAGCTTTCCCCTTCACGTTTCCCGTGGTCGCTAACGCGACGACGAACGCTAATCTTGGTAGCGCCGGGACCAGCGGGATGATCATTGATAACGTCTCCGGTACAAACGGAGCATCGCAAATATACTTTGGAAACCTGCAGGTCAATACGGGCGTACAAGCCTCCCAATCGGCACTGCGATGAGGTCAAAATGAGTCATCCAGAAGAGACAGATCGCACTGCTGCTCGACCGGAGACACAGCAGACCGCGAAGAAGGTCTACCACAAACCTGAGTTTCGCTTCGAGCCCGTCTTCGAGACCAGAGCACTGTCCTGTGGCAAGGTGCTTTCCACCCAGAGCCAGTGCGCCCACAACAGAAAAAGCTCCTGAGGGCCGCGCCATGAATATCGAGTCACAGCAATATTCGGCGTTAGGCCGTGAACTGGTCGTCGACGTGGCCCGCAGCTTCGGAGAGGTTCGCCTCAAGGTCTCTGGGGCAAGCATGATACCTGCGGTCTGGCCAGGCGATGTCATAACCGTCCGGCGCCGCGACTTTGCCGAACTACAGCCGGGGCAGATCGTGTTATATAGGCAGGAAGAGAAACTGGTAGCTCATCGAATCGCCTGCGTTCGCGGCGATCGCCTGACCACCCGCGGAGACTCGCTCTGCTACGACGATCCGCCAATAAGAGAATCCGACATAGTAGGACAGGTGGTTTGCCTTCTTCGCAATGGCCGCCGAGTGCATCTCAAACAATCATTCTGGCAGCGCGTCAACTCGTCCCTCCTGCGTCGCTCGGATTTCTGCATACGCATGGCACTGCGTCTGGGATGCCGCTTGCGGCGTCCTGCGGGCGAGGAGATGTCATGGGCGAGCTAGCCACAGCCGCCGGGCAGGAAGTCATCATCGAAATCGGCCGCATGCCAGTCCAGGTGCGCAGCGAAAGCCCGGAGTTCCTGCGCATGCTTGAAGGACGCTATTCCGGTTTTCTCAGCCCAGGGGCGCGTCCAGTCTTCGAATTCGATGTCGAACTGGTAGCGCCGGGCAGGATCACTGAGGAAGATGACGTCGCGGTGCGCTTCGAGTCGGGACGGTGGCTCATCAAGCGCGGCGACCTGTTCGCGGAGTGGGAGCCGATGTCGCGACGCGGCCGGATTGTCCAGTCGCCGAATCCGTACTCCATCGATACAGCGCTACGTATCATTCACAGTCTGATCCTGGCGCGGGAGGGCGGACTATTAGTGCATGCAGCCAGTGCCGTGCGCAACTGCAAAGCTTTCTTGTTTGCGGGCATTTCTGGGGCAGGCAAGACGACGATCGCGCGCCTGGCGCCTGCGGACGCGACTCTGCTCAGCGACGAGATCTCGTATCTCCGGCGCAACGGGCGTGGCTACGTCGCCTACGGCACGCCTTTTGCGGGAGAGCTGGCCAAAGTGGGAGAAAACGTCCAGGCTCCTCTGGCAGCCCTGTATCTTCTGCAAAAAGGGCCTGAGAACACCATGGAACCGATCAGAGCCAGCGAGGCTGCCCGAATGTTGCTGGAAAATGTGCTGTTCTTTGCCCAAGACACGGAGCTGGTGGGCCTGGTTTTTGAATCGGCTTGTGAATTAGTACGCCATGTTCCCGTCTACCGGCTGACATTTTTTCCGGATCAACGTGTTTGGGAGATGATCGCATGAGCCCTCTTTACATCGCCAGATCGACTGCGGTCGCCGCGCGCTCGATGGACGGCGAAATGATGATCATGTCCGCCAAGGACTCGACTCTGTTTACCCTGAATCCGGTGGGTACCGTTATCTGGCAGTCGGCAGATGGAAAAACGCCGCTTGCAGAGATCGTGGAGCGGAAGATCTGCGCCGAGTTTGAAGTCGACTCGGTGGAGGCCCTGAAAGACGCCGAGAGTTTTGTGAACAATTTGGCCAGCCACGGCATTCTGGTTGTATCCGACGAACCTATCAGTTTCCCGAAGCGGGCGCAGGGAGCGGAGCGATGAGCCTAATGCAGGAACTCGGACAGCGTGCGCTGGATCGTGGTGTGCCGCTCAGCGTGCAACTCGACGTTACCTACCGCTGCAACGAGCGATGCATCCACTGTTACCTTGACCACGACGATCACGGTGAGATGACCACCGCAGAAATCTGCAGCCTGCTCGATCAGTTGGCCGAAGCAGGGGTTTTCTTTCTTACGCTGAGCGGCGGTGAAGTCTTTATGCGACAGGATTTCTTCGACATTGTCGAATACGCCCGCTCGTTGATGTTCTGCGTCAAGATCAAAACGAATGCCTTCATGATCCGGGAAAAAGAGGCGCGCGGGTTACGCAATCTGATGGTGCAGGACGTGCAAGTCAGCATTTACTCCCATCGACCGGAGGTGCACGATGCCATCACGCTGCTACCGGGATCGCTGAAACGGTCTGTCGCCGGGATACGGCTGCTGCGGACCCATGGCGTAAAGGTCGTCGTTGCGAATGTCCTGATGATGCGGAACCTGCGCGACCAGGCCGGGGTAAAGAAGCTCGCGAAGGAGTTGGGAGCAGAGTACACCATCGACCCGACGATCACGCCGATGATGGATGGGGACCGGTCCGTTCTCCGGTTGGGCTTGGGTGTGCCTCAACTGCAGGATGTATTTCGCAACTCGGATCTTGTTGGCGATGTCGACGAGTTCTGCGCCCCGCCGCCTGCGGTGAACGATGATGTCTTGCAGGAGTTTCCATGCAGCGCGGGCCACACGGCGTGTTATATCTCACCTTATGGCGACCTGTTTCCATGCGTGCAGTTTCCCTTGCCGAGCGGCAACGTGCGTCGCCAGAAATTCATGGACATCTGGCGCCATTCCGACCAGCTCAACGAAGTGCGCTCCATTACCGCGCGCGATCTACCCGTTTGCTCGGGATGCAGTCACGTTGGTACATGCACGCGTTGTCCCGGATTGGCCTACTTGGAAGGAAACATGCGCGGCCCATCTCCTCAGGATTGCGAAAAATCCTTTGCCAGGACGGGGGTACCCTCCGCCAATATGCATCTCAAGAGAGCCTACCCAACGCTCAGTTGGCTTGGTTCAGATAGCGTAAGTTTTGGAGACCCATTATCACCCGCTTCTATATGTCTCAGGTATGCATCTCTCTCCGGAATTTGGATTGACCGTCCAGTTCGTTGAAAACGATGGCATTGAGATCGCTGGAGATGCAGATGCAGCGGCCATTGGCGAGAATGGTATCTCATCACTGGAGTTCGCTGATCTATCCCGCGGCAAGGAGTTTCTGCGGGCGCGAGATCACGTTCCGTCGATAACAGGTTCAGTGAGATGACGAATGAGGAGTTAGAGCAGGAGTTGGCGCGGATCAGGAAGAAGCCGCTGATTCAGTGACTCAAAACGCCTCTGAATTGGCTGAGGGAAATTCAGATCACGAGTCTATTTTCGTGGTTGTGCCGAGTCGGTGTTATATTTCGCGTCGTGAGACGCTTCGGTTTCGTCCTCTACTTCTCAGTAATTCTGTTTATCGCCGCGACTGCTTACCGGCATCCGGCGCCGACCTTCGACCGCTATCTCTACGCGGCAACTATCGCCAGCAAGCACGCCTCTGACCCCGCCCAGATAGGTCAGGAAGCGCTCCGTATCGCACCGCGAGGGTCTTATCCGCACACGGCTTTTACCGACGAGCTGATGACTCATCCTGAGCTAATGGCACAACAGATACCGTTCTATACGGTCAAGCCGGGATACATCCTGGTTCTCAGTACGCTGGGCTTGCGCCTGGTCTCTCCTCTCGCATTCGTCGCGCTTGCTGCGATCCTTCTGGTGTGGCTGAAAAATCCGTGGTGGTGTTTTGGACTGATCCTCATACCAGACGTAGCGATGGCATCGCGGCAGATCACGCCGGACCTGCTCTCCGCAGCAATAGTGATCGCAGCCTTCTACCTTCTAATGCGCCGAACTGGTGCTACAGAGAGTGCAGGACTGTTGCTCCTGCTCGCCTCGGTAACCGTTCGCGCTGACAATCTGCTCTACCTGCTTGCCGCTGCGCTGTTCATCAGAAGAATGCCGAAGTGGAAAACTGGCGCATTCGTGCTTGCAGGTGTCCTGATCTTTCTCGCTGTCAACCATTACGGCCATTCCTATGGCTGGACGATGCTGGTAAGACATACCCTCCGTGGCGGCTACCCCGATGTCGCGCATATCACGCCGGAACCGATTCGCGCTGGCGAATACATTCGGCGACTGACTCATGAAATACTCGACGGCGCAATCGGGATATGGTTCGCCTTCTTTGCCGCTTTGGGGTCCTATGCCTGGAGAAAGAGGGCTGAAACGCACGGCCTGCTGATTGTCGCTGCGTTCTTCGCCGTCGCCCATCTCACCCTGTTCCCCATTGCTGAAGCACGCTATTTTCTCGCCTCCTACCTGCTCGTTGGGGTATCAATGGCAAGCACGGATGGCATAACTTTGGGAAGGAACCATTCAACGCGGGTTATCACGCAGTAGGTGCAGGTGTGGCAAGCGAAAGAAGTATCCGGGCAGAACAGTCTGTAGTTTTGGTGGGTGTGCCTACCAGCGGCGGAGGAGGGGTAGATGCCGATGATAATGCAAAGGGAGCGTCAGCTCGTTGACGTGCAGCAGATTTTTGATACGGCACTAAGTCAGAGGGGTGCCGTAGGTCACCCATTCGCTTCCGAACTTGACGGTTTCTGCGGCATAACCGTGCTCGCGAAGGATCTTTTCGACTCGGCCGCATGTCCGTTCTCCGGCTTCCATATCGCCGCTAACAAAATGGTCCGAACTGATGGCGAAATGCGGTTTGAAGTAGCGCATGGTGTTTGTCGCACCTTCTAATGCTTTAATCTCGGCGCCCTCAATGTTCATTTTGACAAAGTTGACTGTAGCGAGATTGTTCTCGGCAACCACCTGGTCCAAAGTAGTCATGGGGATCTTAACTTTGTGCCCGCCGGGACCATCCCACAAAGCCGAGGATCCCAATGCGCCCCTCTCACAGAATTCAATTTCTGTCTCGCAATCCCACAGGCCCTTCGGAACTAGGTGCACGTGGGCGGGACTTCCGTTCAACTGCCAGTTGTGAAAAGCGCGTTTGCGGCTGATGGCGTCAGGTTCGAGTGCAATCACTCGCCCGGAAGCTCCTACCTGCGCGGCGAATATGTTCATCAGAATGCCATTGAAGGCCCCGGCATCGATCACAACTTGGCCAGCTGACAGAGGATGTCGCAGCTCGAACTGGCGGACGAGGCGCCTTACTTCAAACGGCGGCTCCGCTGTTACCACCGTAAAGTCGAATGTTTCGGTAATGTACGCCCCGTTCTTGCGGCGAAAACGAGCGCTCCCGCGCTGGACATAGTTGTTGACGGTAAGTCTCAGCCAGTCCTTGACCGCGCCGCCGGGTATCGCAGTCCAAACACTTCTCGTCATGCTCACAACAATTCTCCGTCGCAAAAATTCACTTTCGCATCTTCGCCGCAGCATAGCAAACCAAGCAACTGGAGATTCACAAAAGCGATAGTCGATTTATGTTATGTAAACTGGGCCGACTTGAGCTCCTCGGGAATGTGCCTCAGTCCACAGTCGTCAGTGTTTCGCTATGTCCCAAATCGGCACGGGCACTCTTGTGGACGCCACTGAGCCCGATCAGCTGTAAATATTCCCCGATGACTCTATCTTGCCGAAAGCGTGCCAAAGCTTTTTCTGGCAGAGCCGTGCCTCTCTGGGACTGAAGCACACGCGACAGCGCCTCCGCAAGCCGCTGACTGTCACCCACAGGAACAAGGCTTCCGAAAGCACCGTCGCACAGGATCTCACGCGGACCGGTAGGGCAATCCGTTGCCACAATTGGCAACCCGACAGCCAAAGCCTCGATCAGCACCGTTGACAAAGCTTCCACTACGGAGGACACCGCTAGCACAGCTGCTCGCTTCATGTAGGGAAGCGGATTTGAGACGTTTCCCAGAAAGCTGACCGCCGATTCAACGTTCAACTCGCGAGCAAGAGTAAGAAGGCGATCTCGTTCTTCGCCTTCTCCAAGAAAGACGGCTCGCGCATCCATCCCATTTCGCACAAGCGCCAACGCCCGCAATAGAGTTGGGTAATCCTTGTGGTAATGCAGCCGGCCCACTGCCAGGATCACGGGACGGGGATCAGCATCAAAGCGGGGATCGATCAGGGGTTCAGCGGCGCGCCGCCAAAACTCAGCCCCCACGACAGGATTGTAGATGACATGAATACGTTTCGCAGGCCCGAGGATGCTTGCCAAGTCCTGCGCCGCACCATGAGAGACTGCAACAATCTCGTCAGCCCAGGGATAGAACCGGCGGATTAAGAACGGTGTCATCCGCGTGCGTAACATGCGAGCATTGGCTGTGATGACCGAAACAATGTTGTGTTCGGTCAGGACAAGTCGCATGGGGACCGCGGCCAGCCGCCTCGCCCAGGCTGCCACGATGTTGGTCTGAACGGCCCCCGAAATCATGACGTGAGGGCGCTCCCGCCGGAGATAGCGCACTAATGGAGCCAGACTCGTAAGCGCGCGTCCGGCACTCAAATCCACAAGACGGACGCCATCTGGAACTGCATCTCGGAAGCCACCCTCTGGCGTGGCCTGGATCATATCAACAGCGAGTCCGTGCTCGAGGAAGCCGCGCGCCAGATTTATGAAGACTTGCGGAATGCCGCCGCACGTCAGCGAGGGATGAAACAACGCGACCCGATGAGGCTTATCCATAGCTCTCAGTCACTCTGATCTAAAAGTGATTACTGGAAAGAGGATTCTACACTTGAGTCTCTGGCATCCACCAGCGCAGCAGGTGCGGTGCACCAGCATCCTCCAGAAGAGGCTTTGTAACAGGATTTTGGTTCAAATGTGGTGTAGCCTGGTGTGCCATGCGACATTCCAAGTCGAAAATCCATCTGAATTAGAATTAGTACCCATTGATGTTGTACCGGGAATTTGACTTTACACCGTGAAATGTCAAAACGCGCAGACGCGTAATAGGTGGGGATCATTGTCGTCACCAAAAGCCATAACCGCCCCCCACACGTTAGATCTGCCAATGAGTCGCGCCACCAAGACAGTGGACCTAGCCTTAGCTGTGGGGATCTGCCTGTTACTCGCTTTTGGTCCATTGGCGTTCGGGGCCGTCCAGGAATGGTCTACGTTCGTGCTTGAAGTGGGTACCGCGATATGCATCGCACTTTGGACGCTGCGCGAGATTACAAAACCACAACTCGAGATCATCTTCAATCCACTGTTTGTCCCCATCCTCCTGTTTGCAGCGCTTATCGGTGCGCAATTGCTTTTGAATCTCTCTGCTTATTGGTACGTCACGTGGCGAAAGGCGCTGCTTTGGGCTACCTACGCGATGTTATTTTTTATGGTGACGCAATGCTTTCGCAGCACGGCCTCCTTGAAACGCTTCGGTCAGTTTTTCACAGCGTATGGGTTCCTACTGGCGTTGTTCGCAATTATTCAGCAATTCACCTGGAACGGAAAAATATATTGGGTCGTTCCAAATCGAAACGGAGGCTGGGTCTACGGACCTTATGTGAATCATGCGCATTATGCCGGCCTGATGGTACTGCTGGTCCCGATCCCACTGGTTTTCTCGATAGCTGGTTTTTCGCGAAAACCGGCGCGGGTGCTCTTTGCGTTCGCCGCACTCATCATGGCCAGCACCATTTTCCTTTCGCAGTCCCTGGGAGGCATTGTGTCTTTCGCTGCAGAGTTGTTGGTGTTCGGCGTTTTGACCACTCTCGGACAGCGGTCACACCGACACGTGTACTTGCTGGGCGTGGCCTGTATTGTTTTGGCTGGATGGCTGATCATCCTTAGTCCTGGGGGCCTGGGTAGAAGATTGGCGGAACTCCACCATCCGCAAAATATGGGAGCTGCGGGGGACCGAATCGCCATTATGAAGGACAGCTTCAAAATGGTACGCGAACGGCCAATATTAGGATGGGGGTTCGGCACCTTTTCCGTGGTCTACCCTTCCTTTCGAAGTTTTTATAGTAACTTTGTAGTGAACGAGGCCCACAACGACTACGTTCAGATACTGGTGGAAACTGGAGTAGTGGGATTCGCTATCGCAATCGCTTTTGTAGGGCTGGTGTATCGCATAAGTCTGCGTGGAATTGAGCATTGGCGATCTGAGCCTCGAGCCGGCATCGCACTTGCTGCGCTCGTTGGTTTCTCTGGCCTGCTGGTGCATAGCCTCTGTGATTTCAATCTTCAGATTCCCGCGAATGCGGCACTTTTTTTTGTGCTGGCGGCCATTGCCACCGGAAGTGGCACTTTCAAGCGTAGCATTTCCAGGTTTACACCCTACGAGACTCGTCGCACGTGGGAATCGTATTAGAGTTTGGTTTGGGGATGTGTTCTGCAATATCGTGGATTTATAATGCTCTGCACTCGCCATCCGGCGATCGCAATGTGAAGGTATTCCAGGATGAATTCGAACAGGCACGTACTGGACGGTTCGATGGAACGTGCGTCACACGATTCGAGCGTCCTGACAAACATTCAGGAGCTCTACGCATCCCCGACCCACGAGCCAACGCTCGGCGATTACTGGCGCATACTTTTAAAGCATACGTGGACGATTCTCGTAGTGGCGGTTGTAATGGTTACGGTCACGGGCTTAATCTCCCTCAGAATAACTCCCATCTATGAAGCTACCACCCGGCTCTCTATCTCAGGACAGGCACCCAATTTTCTGAATTTTGCGGACAAACCCCAGTATTCGGATTCGAGCGAAGATCAATTCAGCATCGACACTCAAGTAGATATCCTGCAGTCGGATACTTTAGCGCTCCAGGTAATCCGGAATCTCGGCCTGGACAAACGGCCTGAGTTCACCGGTCAGCAGCAGCCGAACTCGAACAGTGTACTGTCGAAACTATCTCCCAAAGAGTTGGGACATGAGGAGCAGTTGATACAGAAGTTCAGGGGAAACCTGCGTGTGCACCAGGTCCCGAACACTGCGATCGTGGAGATAAAATACTCCGATCCGGATCCTGCACTCGCGGCAGAGGTGGCGAATGCCACAGCCCAAATTTTCATTGAACAAAACATCAAGGCCAGATATGACAGTACGATGCAAGCCGCAGACTGGCTCTCCAGGCAGTTGGCTGATCTGCAGATCAAGGTGGAATCCTCCCAAGCCAGGCTCATCAGGTATCAAAAAGAGAACAGCATTATCGGCCCGGATGATAAGCAGAACCTGACGATTGAGAAACTTGACGTGCTGAGTAAGGAGTTGACTCAGGCGCAAAGCGACCGCATCCAGAAGGAGTCCCTGTATGAGGTCGCTAAGAGCAACGCCGACACAATGAACATTGTGCTGCAAGACCCAGTATTGTCCAGCCTTCGGCAACAGAAAAACGATCTGCAGGCGCAGGATGCGCAATTGTCAATTGACTTCGGCTCCTCGTACCCCAAGGTAGTTGAAGTGAGGAGCCGACTGAAGCAGATTGACGCCGCCTACGACAAAGAACTACAGAATGGTATTCGTCGGGTCGAGAACGACTATAAGGCCGCATCGAAACGGGAGCAGATGTTGCAGTCCGCACAGGACGCACAGGCCGCCACTGCGAACAATCTCAACATAAACGCCATCCAGTACAAGCTTTTGAAGCAGGAGGCGGACTCCAATCGCCAGCTTTACGATGGGTTGTTAGAGAAGCTGAAGGAGGCGAGCCTTGCGGCCGGCCTGAACTCAAGTAATATGCGCATCGTGGACAAGGCGCGGGTACCGGTCAGTCCAGCCAAACCAAACATTCCCCGCAACCTGGAATACGCATTGCTGATTGGTCTCTTCGGCGGGATTGCAGCAGCCTTTGCCCTGGAAGGAATGGATCGCACGGTTCGGACGCCTGATCAGGTCGGGACCATCTCAGCACTGCCAACGTTAGCAGTGATCCCGGTAAAGAATGAGCTGAAAGTGACACTTGCATATCGTGCCACTACCCTGCGGAAGGCGACTTCTCAGGATGGCGCGCCAGAGACTGCGCTAGTGGCCTATTATGAACCGCAATCCGAGATTGCGGAAGCATACCGCGCATTGCGCACGTCGATTTTGCTCTCGAGCGCTGTCAGGCCGCCGCAAAGCATCGTAGTCACCAGTCCTCTACCGCAAGATGGCAAGACGATGACCAGTATTAACATTGCGATCGTTATGGCACAGCAGGCCAAACGCGTATTGCTTGTCGATGCAGATCTGCGCAGGCCAAGCATCCACAGGGCCTTCCAGCTTCGGCCTGAAGTGGGACTATCCGACGTTCTGAGCGGGGGCGCCAGCGTAAGCTCAGCTATTCTTGCAACCAGACAGCGGAATCTCTTCATTCTCCCATCAGGTTCTATCCCGCCTCAGCCCTCCGAACTCCTGAGTGCTCCATTGATGCAGGACTTGTTGCGCCGTTGGCGTGAGGAGTACGACCACATCATCATTGACTCACCACCAGTTTTATCCGTAACCGATGCAGTTCTGATGTCGGTAAAAGCAGACGCCGTCATTCTGGTAGTGCGGTCCGGTCAGACCACGACCAATGCGGTTCGCCGCGCTCGTGATTTGCTGACGCATGTAAACGCCAACCTGTTGGGAGTGGTGCTGAACGCCGCAGACCTGACTTCGTTAGGTGGCTACTATTCTGGTTCGCAGTCCAGTGCGTACTACACCGATTCCAAGCGGAAAGATAGCAGCAACGGAAACGGACGGGACGCGGACGGTGATGAACAAACAACTCCGGCGACTACTGCCAGTTCCTAGCTGCGGTACAAGGGCGAAGTCTCTAATGTCCTCAGGTTCACCATCTCGACCAGTCGCACAGGTCACGGTTCTTCTTGCCTGCGTATTAGCTGCTGCCGTCTACATCTGGTGTGCGGGCCGCATCTATCGCGCATACCGATTTTCGACCCGGCTCGATCAGATAGCGCTGAAGCGCGCCATCGCTCTCGAACCACGCGACGCAAGGTCTTACGACCTGCTCGGACAATACCTGTTGCTGAACACGCAGGATCCAGTTGCGGCAGTTTCAAACTTTAAGCGCGCTACCGAGTTAGACTCCTACGACTCTAGCTACTGGCAAAACCTCGCGCGGGCATACAGCGCTCTCGGAGCAGATCACGAACAGCGGGACGCGTTGGCCAGAGCTGCTGCTCTCGATCCAACTACTCCGGCGGTGGCCTGGAACGCCGCGAACTTTTTTCTTACCCAAGGCAGAGTCACCGAAGCCCTCCAACAATTCGCGGTGGTGTTGCGCAACGACCCCAGTCTAGTTACGCCGTCTCTCGATGTGTGCTGGCGTGCCTTGCATGACGTCAACACCATCGAAACGATTCTTCCAGAAAATGCAGACGTATATCTGCAATTTGTAAAGCTGCTTATCGCGAGGAGTGCCTGGAACGATGCTCACCGCGTCTGGATCTCACTGCTACAGCTAAATAAGGATTTCGATTACCGCCAAGCCTTGTTTTACGTGAATGGCCTGTTAGACAAAGGCGACGTCACACATGCTCGCGCAGTGTGGCAACAACTAGGCTCCCGGTCGGCGAATTTGAGTAGATACAGTAGTCCCAACAATCTTGTCACCAATGCAATCTTTGCAGAGGCAATCCTGAATGCTGGTTTTGATTGGCGTTATTCGCCACAGCCGGGAGTGTCGGTCATGCTGGATAGTACTCAGTCTCACCGTGGCAACCAATCTCTCCTTGCCACCTTTGCTGATGGTCAGGATACGGGTATCTACGAATACATACCTGTAGAACCCAGCACACAATACGCTGTATCTGCCTGGGTCAAGAGCGAAGAATTGGAGAGTGCAAACGGGCCGCAAATCGCAATTACAGATGCTTACTCAAACGCCACTTATGCACTCACTGAAGAAACCGTTGGCACAACCTCCTGGCACCAGGTCCAAGCGGTCTTCCGGACCGGACCGGCAGCAAAGCTAGCAGTCATTCGAGTCATGCGTGATCCCGGTAACACACGAATCCACGGCCTATTCTGGATAGACGACATCTCCATATGGCCGACTCCGAAGGAAACGGATGAATAAATCGTCATCCGTATATTTTGTTTCGGCATCGAATTCATCATAATTCTGAATGGCTATGGGCCAGCCCCAATAGTTAACTTGAAAGTCCCTGTTGTTCTGTTTAGTATCCGGAAGGGCTTGGAAGGCTCCCGGCTTTGTCCCGGCATTCCAATTGCGGGATTATCAACTTACTACAAAAAACGCGCACTGTTGACAAACGGACGATCAATATCATCCCCTGAGGTTTGATCCGTGTTTGGAGAATTTGCCGCTCAATTAGGTCGTGCAATCGAACGGCTGCCAAGACCCCTATTTAGCCGATGGGTCCAAATTGCTGTTGACGCTCTTCTTGCCATGACCAGCATGTGGTTAGCGTGGCAGTTGCGATTCGACTTCAACGTTCCGTTGGATTACCGAATCGTAATGCCAGCCTCGGCTCTGCTGCTTGCGGTAGTGCGACCGGTGTGTTTGTGGGCTGTGGGTGCTTACAAGAGCATCTGGCGCTACTTCAATCTCAGCGACGCACTAGCGATAGCCCTGGGGGCTATAACACCTACAGCCATCATGCTGGTGCTGCGGTTGGGATGGATCCATACTCATCCGAAGGCAGTCCTGCCCTACACCGTAATCACTCTGGAGTACGGTGTGTTTCTGCTCTTCGCCATCGGACTGCACGGTTTGCGGCGCCTTTTGTTCGAGGCATCGCTGAGTATTTCGACACCTAAAAGGACTTTGCTGATAGGAAGCCTGGAAGGCCTGGCAACGGCAGTCCTGCAGATCTCTCTGCAGCCTGGGATTTCAGTGATAGGCCTCTTATCACCAGACGTCAGGCTTCACGGCTCGCGAATAAACGGCTTCACAGTGTTGGAGAGCCCGGCGGCGTTGCCGAAACTGTTGGCGCGCGGCGGTGTTGACCTTGTGCTCATCGCTGACGTTGATGTGGAAGCGATTGGCGACGCGGTGGCAACCGCGATGGAATTAGGGGTAGAAACACGATTGCTTCCATCGGCTGAGCACGTCATCAGCGGTGATGTCCGCGTATCAAGGAGGCCCAAGCCGGAGTCGGCGATCGACCATGCTGTCCCAATTGCCAGCCGCCCTCATCCAAACGTAATTGAGGCATTCCGCGGTCGGTCAGTGCTCATCACAGGAGCGGGTGGGTCTATCGGCTCCGAACTAAGCCGGCAAGTGTCATGCCTTCCAGTGGAACAGGTGGTCCTGCTGGATCAGGATGAGAACTCAATTTTTAAAATTCATAGCGAACTAAGCGCCAAGAATGACCGTGTTGTTCCCATACTTGCCGACATTCGTGACCGGGACCGTATCCAGGCAATATTCAACAATTATTCGCCTGATATCGTGCTACATGCCGCCGCTTACAAACATGTGCCATTGATGGAACATAACTGCAGTGAGGCTGTGCTTAACAATGTAGTAGGGACACAGATCGTCAGCGAAGCTGCCATCGAATCTGAGGCCCAACACCTTCTCATGATCTCAACCGACAAGGCAGTGGACCCCAGCAGCGTTATGGGTGCCACCAAGCGGATAGCAGAATTGTTGGTTCAGTGCCTGGCAAATCGCCAAAGCACCAATATCACTCGCTGCGCTTGCGTTCGATTCGGAAACGTCATGGGCAGCAATGGGAGTGTGGTTCCCATATTTCTGCAACAGATTGCCAACGGAGGACCTGTGACCATCACGCACGCAGATATGACGCGCTACTTCATGACGATACCGTCTGCGGTCCAATTAGTGCTTCAGGCCACTACGCTCGGGTCTCACGGAGAAATCTATATGCTCGACATGGGAGATCCTGTGAAAATTACTGACCTTGCCCGACGCTTGATCGAAATGTCGGGCCAACGTCCAGAAGAAGATATCGAAATCAAGTTCGTCGGAACTCGCCCCGGCGAGAAGCTCCAAGAGCAACTTTGGAATAATTCGGCAGACGTGAGTCGCACTTCTTTACCTAGCGTGCTTCAAATAAAGACGCCTCCGCCCACGGCTGATATTGAGAGCCTTCTTCACTCGCTTGTAGCAGCGGCCCTTACCCACGATGACGAACTTACACGGGAGATCCTCATGAATATCCCGATACTTGCACAAGGATTCGCAGCAGATGAGATGTCAATTTCTCATTATTCGGGTTCTGCTCGACGCTCAGTTGCAAGCTAACTCTGTGAATCTGGCGCTGCATACTCCATCAAAAACCAACGAGTTACGAGACGCTTTGAATCTGCGTATTTGTCGTTAGGTTCACAGGAAATTTCTACGGTGTAACCGGAGAAATGGGGGGTCCGACTCCGACTCCGCCTGTGCAAGCAAGGCTACACGCTATGGCGGTAGCGCCTACAGCGGCGGCAGCAATGACAATGATAAGTTGCGTCTTCCCCGCTATAACTCCACTCGTGGTGGCCGCAGGTATCGGGTTCTGGGATTGGCCTTGCTCCGGCTCTAGTCTGATCGAGGCAGTGTAGCCGGGTTCCAACGTCTTCACGACGTCGCCATCCGTCACCGTTAAGACACCCTCCCGGCTCGCAATCAGAATGGTTCCGTTGTGAGTGGACACGTCGAATTTCGCAAGCTTATCCTTCGGAACCACACTGATTGGGCCAGCATGAGCGGTCAGGCCGTTCCTTGTACTTGCGCGCGCTGTTCCATCAAGAATTTTGAATCCGTAGTCTTCATAGAGTACAGACGAATTCGGGTCCAAGATTACTGACGAACCGCTGCGAGTAATTGACGCTACTGATGAGCTTGCTGTTACGACTCGATCACCCGCAAACACACTCGACGAGTTCCTGACAGCGGCCCCGTTCAGCATTACGCTGCCAGTTGCATACAGCATCCCGCTTGGCATTTCTGCTAGCGAAATGGTCGCTGGGTAGGTCAGCAATAGCAAGATACTTAAGAGTTTCCGCCCCGCGCGCATCTTGACCTCCAGTAGAGCGTAGAAGGACACGTTGAGATGTTATGTCGCAAAACACCCCAAAGTCAAGGCGCGGAACAGGGGCTTTTGCAATGATGCAGCGCATGTCGGATAAACAAATCCTATGGTGTTAATCTTCAACAACTTGGCTAGATCTATCTATGCGTAAAAAGGCGAGGAAAAACCGGAAGCATCCTATGCTATAAGCTGCTATTTCAACCAATACTTGCGGCCGTTTATTGACGATGCTCTTTACTATTCATACTGCATGTTTTGCTGCCAGTTTTGAAAGAGTAACGGCACAAAATCGTCCACACTTTCTTTCGTCTCAAAGATTGCCCTGCCATACTTCCATGTTTGCCAGCATGCGCAATCTGTATGAAGACTTTGTACGCGAGATAGGCCGCGCCCTCAAACTTCGTCTCGCGTCCTTTCCGTCACAAACGGTTATTACAGACACCGGGAGGCAACCCCGCACCTCCCGCCGGAGCCATTATCAGCGGTCGCCCAATTGCACAGACACACCTCTCAGCCTTTGAACTCACAGTCGATACCGGCGCGATCTGGACCAGAACCGACGGGCAAACATGGAAGCAAAAGTAAATCTGCGAACCAGCTTGCGACGCGAGGCGAAAGGCTGCCCCTTCGAATAGCTGGACAGTCGGGATATGCGGTTGCTCTCACGGGCGCGGAGGAGACATTTACCTCTGCAATTCTTCGTTGCACCAAAGACATTGATGCCAGTGTCGACCACTTCGTTGATCAGATTTACCTGTGTTCGGTGCTGGTACAACAATTGTGGTGTTCAGCTGCGCTAGATGTTGGGCATAAGGGCCGAGAACAATCTCCTGTTGGCTGATGGACAGACGCTCTCTGCTTACGATGCGCTGAGGTCTGAGGGTGACCGTGGCACCTGGGCACAAATATGCGGGACGCGGCAGGCTTGGACGGTTCTGCTGCTTCCAGAGTCGAACCTGGCTTGTCGCAACAGGATCGAAATCAAACGCGAGATAATCTTCATCGCTACCGACGAATAATTGGCCGACACGATTTGGGCTCCTATTTGGGTCAAGGCAAGGCAGGTCGGATACCTCTGCAGTAAGTCCAATGGGAGCCGGGAGCAGAAGCGGATAGCCGAGCTTCCTCAGACCGATCCATGTACCGGATGACCCCGCCGCTAACTTTTGACGCCTTCACATCCCTAACAGGATTTACTGCAACCAGTTCCCTTTCCTTACCATAGGTATAAATCGACGAGAATTGGGTCCTGTAGCGATTCATGGTCGCTTTGGATACGTTGGAGGCCTTTCAGCCAGTCCGCGACCTCTGAAGGCCTAATACTCGCCGCAGGGCGCGATCCAAATTCCTTCTTTATGCGCTTCAATCTCAGAGGCGGTTGTGTTGATCTTTGTACCGTTCTGGATCGGAGATAATTTGCTGCAATAGTCCGTCAGCCAGTTCGCCAAGGGTGCTTCCTTCCATTAGCTCCCTTATCCCGGCCGAGGTCCGTGCGGGTGCTTTGGCCGTCACAGGAACAACGCCGTCTCCAGAGGAACGAATGTGCTTTACCTTGTTCAAATAATCGACAGCTTGTGAGCGAGTTCCAATCTTCTTACGTACGAGCTTTCCGTTTACACGATAGCGGACATAGAAGATCCCGCTTCCCTCCGTCTTCTCAAATACCCCAGAAACTGGCTTGGCTTTACGTGGCATTTATGAGCATTCTCTGGGGGATACTGTAAATCCTCGGGGGATACAAAAGGGATACTTTTGTACCGTATTCCCTGCTATCCCCTGCAGCGCTTCGCCTGTAAGTAAAGACGCATATTCCCAATGTTTATGTGGCTTTTAGTTGCACTTCGTCGAACTGCGTTGCACCACATACTCGAACTGCGTTGCACCGCATAGAAGATGGTAAATCGCCCTTTTAAAGGCGTTGGTCCTGGGTTCGAGCCCCAGCGCTCTCACCATAAACCCCTTCCCATCCTTTAAATCACTGGCTCTTCACTAAATGTCTGCACTATACCCTCTTCAAGAGGTGTAAATGGTGCAGTATATCCAGATGCACGCAGTCCTGCCACCTCGGCCTGCGTGTAGTGCTGATATCGATTCCTTAGATCGTCCGGAAAAGGAATGTACTCGATCTCACCCGGCCCATGGAGCTGGATCAGCAACTCGGCGACCGTCTTGAACGTATGCGCTTCTCCTGTGCCAGCGTTGACCACGGCATGAACCGGCTTCATAGACGCTTCCTGCTGGAGACCGGCAAAAAATATATTGATTCGCACGATGTCTTTCACAAAGATAAAGTCGCGACACTGTTCGCCATTGCCGTAACCGCCCGAGCCCTCAAATACACTGATTTTGCCCGTGCCCTTCAATTGACGCGTGAAGTTGTGGACCACGCTGGCCATGCGACCCTTGTGCCGCTCCCTGGGTCCGTAGACGTTGAAATAGCGTAGACCGATCACTGTGCTCTTCATCTGTGGCATCAGGTGCCGGACGTAGTTGTCGAAAACCAGCTTCGAGTAGCCGTAGACGTTCAGCGGACGCTCGTTTGCGGCAATCTCGTTGAAGTTCGTGCTCTCTCCATAGACGGCAGCAGTCGAGGCGTAGATAAAGGGAATTCTGTGTTCCAACGCGAAGTGCAGCAGTTCCTTCGAGTAGGTGAAATTGTTGTCCATCATGTATCGGTCGTCGTCGTCGAGCGTATTCGTGCAAGCTCCCTGGTGGAGGATGGCTCGCATCCGTATTCCTTCGAAGTCGCCCGCCTTAAGAGCGATGCGAAATTCTCTTTTGTCCATGTAATCGGCGTATTGGGCTCCCGCCAGGTTCGGGAACTTTGACGCGGATGTCAGATTGTCTACAAGCAGAATATTTCTTTCGCCAATGCGGTTCAGCTCGTGGACAAGGTTACTGCCGACGAATCCTGCGCCACCCATGACGATGATCACTTTGCCTCTTCCCTGCTAAGCCGGATTTGCCGCGAGCTTTTTTACGATGTTAGTCGTCGAAAATCCTTCGACCGTAGGAACAATTTCCACACGTCCGCCAGAAGCAATCACTTCCTCGTGGCCAACTACCGTCTTGACGGTATAGTCGCCGCCTTTCACCAAGACATTGGGGCGGATAGCGCGAATCAATTCCATCGGTGTGTCCTCTTCGAATAACACCACGGCATCCACTGCAGCCAACGCAGCCATCACGCGTGCCCGCTCTCTCTCTCCAACTATCGGTCGCGACGGCCCCTTTAAACGGGCGATTGAGACGTCCGAGTTTAGACCCAGAACCAGCTTCGAGCCAAAACGGCGGCAGTCTTCGAGCAGTTTGATGTGTCCTACGTGCAGCAGGTCGAAGCAGCCATTGGTAAACACGATCGTCTCGCCAGAGGCGCGCCACTCTGCAATACGCTTTTGGGTGCGTTCCAAGTCAAGGATCTTTTCTGCGGCATTCAGTCCGGAGCTTGGAGTGAGCAGGGCGATCAATTCGTGATGTGCGATTGGCACCGTGCCCACTTTACCGACGACGATGCCTGCGGCGAGGTTGGCAAGTTCCACAGCGGTCTCGATCTTCAGCCCTCCGGCAAGGCAGGCTGCTAATGTTGCGATCACTGTATCGCCCGCACCCGAGACGTCGAAGACCTCCTGCGCCCGCGCCGGTGAGTGGAAAGTGCTGTCGGGACGCAGAACACTAATTCCCTTCTCACTCATCGTCACTGTGAGGAAGTTGAAGTCATGTTTGGTGGCGAGAGCCTGGCCGGCGGCTAGAATGGCATCCGTCTCATAGGAAGGCACTCCTGTAGCCATCGATAGCTCTCCGAGATTCGGGCAAACCGTCGTCGCTCCGGTGTACTTGCTGAAGTCCGGCGTCTTGGGGTCGGCCAGCACCGGGATTCCGCCGGCACGTGCGGCTCGAATCGCGGATTCGCAGAGTGCATTCGACAGCGCTCCTTTGGCGTAGTCCGACAAGATGACGGCATGAACCTTACCTGCCAGCTCCGTAGCACGCTCCAGCAGACGCTGGGCCTCAATGGCGGGATGTTTCTCACGGCTCTCGATGTCCAGTCGAAGCAGCTGCTGGGTCCGTCCTACGATTCGAGTCTTCGAGATGGTGGGGAGCGAGCTGGATACGACGCCGGCAGTATCAATTCCTGCGGCTTGCACGATGCTCGCCAGTTCCGCCTGCTCCGAATCGCTACCCCAGAATCCTGCAAGAAAGGTCTGGCAGCCCAGCCCCGCGAGGTTCATTGCGACGTTCGCCGCTCCTCCGGCACGTTCATACCGTTGTGCATGGCGAATAACAGGGACGGGGGCCTCGGGAGAGATGCGGTCAACCTCTCCGTGGATGTAGCGGTCCAGCATGATGTCGCCTATTACCAGCACCTTGAGTTGGCCGAAGCCTCCTTCAAGCAGGTTCAAAATGGAATGAGTTTCCGACTGCATGTGTGACGCGTCTCCGTTGAAGTCGATCGTTGTATGGTTCTATCAGTTGAGGGATGGTACGAAGCCTAATCGAGAACTCTGCGAATCCGGTGGAGTACGTCGTCGACGGTGATTGCGTTGATGCACTTTTTTTGTTCGATGACACAGGTTTCAAGGTGACACCCCCAGCAATCCACCTGATTGTAAAGAACGTGATGGTGGCGGCCATAGGGGAACCAGGTACCGGGCTTTCCACGGGCGGAGAAGATGGCAACACACGGTGTCTGAACTGCGGCGGCCAGATGCATCGGACCGCTATCGTGGCCCACGTAGACACTTGCGCGGGAAAAGACAGCAGCACTTTCACGTGGACTGATGAGGCCGCAGAGATTGATGACTGGCCCCCCATTTACGCGTGAGGAACCTTCGCGCCAACCGGCTGCGATAAATTCGCTCGCTTCGTTGTCGATGGCTGCTCCGGTAATGGCAATAGCGTAGTCGGGATAAAGCGAAGCAAGTCGCGTGAGCAGATTACGCCATCTTTCGTGACCCCATTCATTTGTCTGAACCTTAGTGCCGATGCTGACTGCGATTAGGGGTCGTTCGCCTGTAGGGACAAGAACCTCGGCGGCGCGTACATGTTCCGCCTCGGTGAGGTGAAGGTTCCAGTTGGATGGATCGTCGAGCTGGGCATCGCCAAGCTCCGAGACGTTTCGGGCAAGACGCGCTGCTTCAAATTCGAATGTCTGGTCCACCGGATCTTGACGGTTCTGCTGCATCTCCTCGGTGTTAGGGACACCAATCATGTGGCGAATACCGCAGAGACGAAAAAATAGAGCGTCGCGTCGCGCCGTTGTAATGCCACGGGCAACGCTGAGATACACCAGGGTGTGGGGACGCCAACGAACGATTTGCCACCAAAGGGAAAGAAGCTCGCGCACACTGCGGGTTCCGATGGAGTAACGAAGGTAGGAGTGGATGAGACCTGTGTTTTGCAGAATAGCCGCTGCAGGGGGAGCTTTTACCTGAACAGGAAAATTTGTGAGCAGACGGCGTTCCGAGCCTGGAAAGGCACGGGCTACGAGATTGAGAGATGGAAGAGCGACAACGGTATCGCCTAGACTGCCAATGCGATAGAGAAGAATACGTTTCGGGGAGATCGTCATGTATGGCTTAGTCTGCTTGGTTCGGTGACTTAGGGTAACTGAAACCCAGGGCAAACTGATAAAGTTTTTCCTGAACTAAAGTTGTAGTGGAGTGATGTCTGGGAATGCTCGATGCTCTTCTGATTACGCGAATGCAGGATGAGATGACACAGGCTTTGCATGAGACAGTGCGCGAGTCCAGCATTCCAGTCGATGCCGATGGCCTGATGGCGATTGCGATTGCGCAACACCGAGCAAACTTCGATCTCTGGCACGAAGAGGACAAAGCCCGCTCGCCCGAGGCGACGGACGCGGACATTGCCGAGGTGAAGCACGCCATCGACAGGCTGAACCAGAGGCGAAACGATCTGGTTGAAAAGATTGACCTCTGGCTTCTGGAGAGACTGGACCAGAATGAAATGGCACCCCTGCACTCGGAGACTCCCGGCCTTATGATTGACAGGCTCTCCATTCTTGCGTTGAAGATCTATCACACGGAGGAAGAAGAGCACCGGGAGACGGCCACGGAGGCGCACCGGCAACGCAATGCCGATCGGCTTGTGTTTCTGAAGGAGCAGCGGAGCGATCTGGCAGGTTGTCTGGATGCTTTGTGGAGCGAGATTCTACAGGGTACTCGAAGGTACAAGCTCTACCGGCAGATGAAGATGTACAACGATCCCGAACTGAATCCTGCGGTCTATGGACGGAAGTAGTTGGTAAGGCAACGAAAAAGCGTGATAATTGCGAGTGCGAAGCAGATGGATCTGGCAGTAACCGCTAAGGGAGTTGACCTTGCGGCCAGGTCTGCGTATAAAACCCAAACCAGTACAAAAAGAAAATCGGCTGTCAGCTCAGCCACAGATAAGTAGCTCAGGAGCGCCTCAGGCGACGAATATCGATCATGGCACAAACTAAGACAGAAACGGCACCTGCTACGAAACGCTCACCCCGCACGCTGGCTGGAACAACACCCGCTGTCTTAGACAGCAACCGAGCACACATGCTCTCCAACTACGAAGCAGCACTGCGTCTGATGCAGGAAGGCAAGTACGATAAAGCCCATGCGGCCTTCGATAAGATGCTGGCGGCAGGACCAGGGGAGCTTGCGGACCGTATACGCATGTACATCAATGCGTGTATCCAGCAGGTATCGAAAGGCAAAACCAGCTTCACCAGTCACGAAGAACATTATGATTACGCGATCTCGTTGCTCAATGACGGCAACTATGAGGACGCTCGCGAACAGTTTACGGCCATTCTGAAGCAGAACGATAAAGCCGACTATGCCTTTTACGGACTGGCCGTGCTGGCGAGCATGACTGGCGACTCCCATACGTGTCTGGAGCACTTGACCGAAGCGATCCGGCAGAATCCACGGAATCGCATTCAGGCGCGAGCAGACTCTGATTTTCAGGATATGGCCGACGATCCCAGGTTTACCGAACTGCTCTATCCAGAAGTTTAGAGCGCCGCATAGCCGCGTATACGAATCTCCGCTTGATCCGGGCACCACTGGCGACATATTCTTCCGCAGCCGCTAACATGGGTACGACAAGAGAGAATTGTGTGGCTTTGCCGACCTCAACAGAATCCGACGACAGGACACTCCGCGTTGTAGCAATCGGCGGAGGTACGGGACTGTCCACGCTGTTGCGAGGACTGAAACATCATGTAGCGGCGCCCGATCGACGGAAAAACAGACGATCAGACCGTGTTGCAAACCAGACCACACCTGGCACTGGAGCATGTCCTGATTCGCATTGCGTCATCAGCGAATTGTCGGCGGTTGTGACCGTAACCGACGATGGCGGATCCTCGGGACGATTGCGCGAAGACTTCAAAATGCTTCCGCCCGGCGACATCCGGAACTGCATGGTGGCTTTGTCGGAAGATGAGCATCTTTTATCGAAGCTGTTCCGATATCGTTTCGACCAGGGCGAACTCGAAGGCCATAGCTTCGGCAATCTTTTCGTTGCGGCACTCTCCAATATCACGGGAGACTTTGCACAAGCCGTACAGATGTCATCGCAGATTCTTGCGGCCCGCGGGCGAATATTTCCTGCAACAAATACCAACGTGACGCTGACGGCACAGATGGACGATGGCTCTGTAGTACAGGGAGAGACGAACATCACCGCAAGCAAGCAGAGCATCGTGGAGTTGAGGCTGGAGCCGGCCACGGCTGATCCCCTGCCAGAGACGCTGGAGGCAATTGCGAATGCCGATCTGATTACTCTGGGCCCAGGGTCGTTGTATACGTCGCTTATTACGAACCTGTTGGTTCGGGGGATCCCAGAGGCATTGGCGGCATCGCCTGCGACGAAGGTGTTTGTCTGTAACCTGATGACGCAGGCAAATGAATCGCTCGGGCTTACAGCATCTCAGCATATCGAAAAGATTTTGCAGCACTGTGGGAATGCAAACTCACCTATCTTCGATTACGCACTTATCAACACAGAGCCTATCTCTGCCATTAGGCTGGAGCAGTATGCGCGCGAAGGTCAGGAACCGATCGAAGCCGACCTTGATCGAATCCGCGCGCTGGGTGTTGAGCCTGTTACTGGAAATTTTGTGCATGAAGGCGATGTGTTGCGCCACGATCATGACCGCGTGACCGAAGCTTTACTGACGCTGGCTTTGTCGCGACCGACACCGACGCTGGCACACCAGGGCCAATAAGGAATAAAGAGCCATGCTGATCGAAACGCCTGTTTTGGAAGGTGCAACCCTCCGACTAGAGCCGTTGAGCGAAGTGCATTTGTCAGGACTAGAAGAAATTGCTTTCGACGAACGCATCTGGCGTTACATGCTCACCGTGGTGAAGACGCCGGATGAGTTGCGTGGCTGGATGGACTCGGCGCTCCAGGCGAAGGCAGCAGGTAGCGCCATGCCCTGGGCGACGGTGTTGAAGGCTGAGAATCGGGTGATTGGGAGCACGCGCTTTCTTGAGCTGGACCTGAAACACAGGACGGTGGAGATTGGGCATACTTGGCTGTCGCCGAAGTTTCATGGTGCATGTTTGAACCCTGAGGCAAAGCTGCTGCAACTTACTTATGCCTTCGAGGAGCTCAAGATGAACCGCGTCGCGCTGAAGACACACCATGAGAATCTGCAATCGCAGGCTGCGATGCGAAAGATGGGCGCGATCGAAGAGGGAACCTTTCGCAATCATTATGTTATGCCCGATGGATCGCTGCGACACAGCGTGTGGTTTTCGATTATCCGCGAAGACTGGCCGCAGGTGAAATTTCAACTAGAGCAGCGGTTGCAGGCGCTGAGGACTCCAGCGTCCGTTTAAGTTGCCCGCAGGCGGCGTAGATGTCGCGGCCGCGAGGGCGGCGGATGAAGGCTGGGATGTCGGCTTCGCGAAGGCGCTTCTGGAAGGCTGCTACATCCGTGGGTAGCGGCTCGTGGAAGGGCATGTCGGGACCGGAGTTCCAGACGATGAGATTGATCTTGGCGCGCAGACCTTTTAGCAGAGCGATGAGCTCTTCGGCGTGCTCTGATTGATCATTGATACCGCCCAGCATGACATATTCGAAGGTGACCCGCTCGCGGGGACGTAGAGGGACGGCAGAAATCGCTTCGAGTAGAGCGGCGATATTCCACTTGCGCGTGATCGGCATGATGGATTCGCGAACGACGTCGTTGGAGGCGTTGAGGCTGACTGCCAGTTTGGGGCGGACGGTTTCACGGGCAAACTCTACGATGCCTGGAAGGATGCCGGAGGTACTGACGGTCATCCGTGATTCGGGGATCTTCATTGCGATGGTCAGCAGGCGGACGGCATCCATGAAGGCTGCGTAGTTGAGGAAGGGTTCGCCCATGCCCATGAAGACCAAGTTGATGCGGTCGCGGCCGACTTCGACGTTCTGGCGGCTGAGGACGGCGGCTACCTGGCCGGCGATCTCGCCTGAGGTGAGGTTGCGGCGGATTCCCAGCTTCGCGGTCAGGCAGAACTGGCAGTTAACCGCACAGCCAACCTGGCTGGATATGCAGATCGTGGCGCGCTTGTAGTCGTTGTCGTCGTGGGAAGGGTGTTCTTCCTCCTCGGCGGCCTGGGTGCCGTCGCCTTGCTCTCCGCCGTCGCCGCCGGGCATCCAGACAGTCTCTACCGTCTCGCCGTCGGCCATGCGCATGAGGTAGCGCTCAGTGCCGTCGATGGAGCGGGCGGTCTGGACGATCTCGGGGAGGCCGATGGTGTAGCCTTCGGCCTTCATCGACTCGCGGAGGGCGAGAGGGAGAGTCGTGATCTGGTCCAGAGTCTCGGTGCGCTGGCGATAAAGAGCTTCGCTGAGCTGGGTGGCTCGATAGGCCGGTTGCTTCAGGCGCTCCATGAGGCTGGAGAGCTCGCTGAGGGATGCACCGAAGAGTGGCTTCGGTGGCGCGGAGGCTGTTGGTACATTCGACATAGGCGCGATAGCACACGATTTGGTGGACTCTTCTAGTCTACTCGGCACAGCTGGGCGAGACCAGTTTCCTGCCCTGCTGTGAAACAATGGAAGTGCAAGGAGCCGCATGTCTGTAACTCTTACCGAAGAAACCGCCGTCACAAGCACTGCCACACGCAACATCCGTAAAACCGTGCTGCCAAATGGATTGCTTGTCCTGACGGAGAGCATGCCTCATCTCCGCAGCGTCTCGATGGGTGCATGGATCGGGTCGGGATCGCGGGACGAAGCACCTGAGGTCAATGGTGTTTCGCATTTCGTCGAACATATGGTGTTCAAGGGAACGACCTCGCGCTCGGCACAGCAGATTGCACGCGAGGTGGATACGATCGGCGGCAATCTCGATGCGTTTACGGGCAAGGAGATGGTCTGCTTCAACATCAAGGTGCTGGATGAGAACGTTGCGCCAGCGCTCGATGTGCTCTCGGACCTTGTGCTGCATCCGACGTTTACGCCGGAAGAACTAGCTCGCGAGCAAGGCGTGATCCTCGAAGAGATCAAGATGGACGAGGACAATCCCGACTATCTGGTTCACGAGATTTTCACCCAGAACTTCTGGAAGGGCGATGCTCTCGGGCGGCCGATTCTTGGGACTGTAGACTCTGTCTCCAGCTTCAACCAGCAGATTGTCTTCGATTTCTACAACAGCCGCTTTACTCCGCGGAATATGGTGTTCTCGGCTGCGGGTAACCTGGAGCACGATGCGTTTGTGGCGCAGGTAGAAAAGCAGTTCGGCTCGCTGGCGGCTGATGGTAAGGCGGTGGCAGCAGGGCTAGAGGCACCGGTTGCGACTCCGCACATCACGCTGAAACGGAAGAAGTCTCTGGAGCAAGTACAGCTTTGCCTTGGGTTTCCTGCTCCTCGGGTGAATGATCCAAGCCGTTATGGCGTGTATCTGCTGAACACGATGCTTGGTGGAGGCATGAGCTCAAGGCTGTTCCAGACGATCCGTGAGGATCAGGGACTGGCTTACTCGATCTACTCGGAGATGAATCCTTTCCGCGATACTGGATCGCTTTGCGTCTATGCAGGAACTTCGGTGGATAAGACCGAGAAGGTGCTGCGGCTTACCCTCGAGGAGTTACGGCGTCTGAAACAAGAGACAGTTAGCGAAGCGGAGCTGAAGCGGGCGAAGGACCAGTTGAAGAGCAACATGGTCATCGGCCTTGAAAGCTCAGGCAGCCGGATGTCGAATCTGGCACGTCAGCAGATGTATTTCGGGCGGTTTTTTGGCATCGATGAGATTATCGAGCAGATCGAAGCGGTCACTCCTGACGATATCCAGGAGCTGGCGCAGCGGCTGTTCCGGCCTGAAGCGATTGCGCTGACGTTGTTGGGGAATCTTGGTTCGATGAAGGTTGAGCGACAGGATCTCGCTTGCTGATAGAGTTTTGATCGACGTAAGGCATAATGATCTCCGAGGATTGATGAAGACCATGAAATTTGAACAACATGCAGCCGGGCTCCGTATCGCGCGTTCGAGTGAAGAAGGCTTCACACTGATCGAGCTTCTGATCGTGATGTCGGTAATGCTGATCCTGATGACGCTGGCTGTGCCCCAGTTGCTGAAGCTGCGCAAACAGGGCAACGAGACGTCCGCGGTTCAATCCGTGCGAACCATTGGGCAAGCGCAGTTGCAGTACAACTCGCAGTTCCCGGCCAATGGCTTTTCCTGCTCGCTGGCGACGCTTGGCGGCGATCCCAAGTCGGGTGCACCGACGGCTCAGGCGGCTCAGTTGCTTGCGGCTGACCTGGCTGGCGGGCAGAAGTCGGGTTATACGTTCGCGATCACCAACTGCACGAAGGTGACGGTGAACAACCAGGATATGTATACGTCCTATGAGATCACCGCTGTACCGCAGTCTATCGGAAAGACTGGCGATCGCGGGTTCTGCTCGGACGAGAACAACACCATTCGTTATGACCCGGCTGGTGGCAACAACTGCACGCAGCCCATCCAGTAATGCTCGCCCGAACACTTCTACTTCTCTCGCTATCCTGCTCGACGTTGCTCGCGCAGGATAGCGATTCCCTGCTCCGCAGGATCGACGAACACTACAACCATCTCAACTCGCTGCGCGCTCGCTACACCGAGCACTATGCCGGAATGGGCATGGACAAGACTGAGTCGGGCACGCTGGTGCTGAAGAAGCCGGGCCGGATGCGGTGGACGTATGACCAGCCTGCGGGCAAGGTGTTCGTGCTCGACGGCAAGTCAGCGTGGTCGTACACTCCGGGGACCGATCAGGCACAGCGGATTCCGGCGAAGCAGCTCGACGATCTGCGTTCTCCGCTGCGGTTTCTGCTGGGTCATACGCAGTTGAAGAAAGAGCTGGATAACCTGACTGTCGCGCCAGTGGGCTCGGGGTTTCGGGTTTCGGGCGTGCCTAAGGGGATGGCCCAGAGACTGAAGCTGTTGACGCTGGACGTTACCTCCACCGGCGCGATAGAGCGGATGCGCCTTGAAGAGGTTGACGGAGCGGTGACTGAGTTTGAGTTCTCCGGGATGCAGGAGAATGTTCCGGTAAAGAATGAAGATTTTGTCTTTGTTCCGCCTGCGGGCGTGACGGTGGTGGACGGGCTGCCGCCTATCTGAGGTGCCCCCCTGGTATCCTGGGCATAAGTTATTTTAAATCAATAATTTGAGCCTTGGCGGTATTTGCAAAATAGTCATTCTAAATGGGTTACAGGCAAATTCGTCTTTCTAAAGGATTTAGGTGAATGAAATGAGGAAAGCCCCGGTTTTGACCGAGGCTTTTTTATTTCTATTTCAATTGTATCGGATTGGAGAGAACTCATATGCAATGGCGATGTATTTTGTTTTGTTGTGGTTACCTGGTTTCAGGACTTGACAGCCGTTTTTGGTTGGGAAATTGTGAGGTTTAGGGGGTAAATAGCTGATTTATAACGGCGATGACAGACAAGAAAAGCAACGGCAATGATAGCCGCGGTCTCCATTCGGCTTCGCTCAGGACAGGTCAGCAGTTGGATGGCAGAAAGGTTGGCCTTGGAAGGAGCAACGGATTGCGAAAAGCTTCATTTTCCTCCATACTTAGGTGTTGGGTTCTGTATATCGATTGCCTGTCCAGAGGAAGATTCGGGCGGGTTGTGATGTCACCCAAAATACCGAGTTTCGAAAGGCATTCCCAGTGTTGATGATCCGTTTGGCGCGCGTTGGAGCGCGCAAGCAGCCCCACTATCGCATCGTTGTTATTGAAAAGGACCGCGCGCGCAATGGCCGTTCGGTTGAAGTAGTGGGCACCTACAATCCGCGCACGAACCCTGCAACCGTTGACCTGAAGCGTGATCGCATCGACTACTGGACCGGCAATGGGGCACAGTTGTCCGAGCGCGTCGGCAAGCTTCTGGCGGCCGCTCCTGTGCAGGTTGAGGCAGCGCCTGCAGCGTAGTCACCTGATGGATCAATCTTTGGGAACATACCATCGGTTCCCAAAGATTGCTGCTGTTGTAGGTTCCCGTATCGCATCACGCACAGAGCTCACGTAGACTTTTCCTATTGCATAGCCGTTTGGCTTGCGAGTGGTAAACGCTTTGGGTATTTGCCCGGGCCTACCATGAATCGATGCTTCGCCCGTATATTCCCTTCTCCCGTAGAATCTCGCATCAGACGAGACACAGGACTGGGCATGAGCGTCGCATCGTGACTCCCAGGAGGTGTGTGTGATGGCGCAGGCCACGGAACCAGCAGCAACGACAGGCGATGACCCTGCAAAGAATATGAGCGATCTCGTTCTTGAGATAGCCCGAGCTTTAGTTGATAGTCCGGAGAGCGTCTCCATTGAGGTTATAGACGAGGCCGAAGGAACTATCCTTCGACTGCGCGTGGCCCAGAGTGACGTTGGCAAGGTGATCGGCAAACAAGGGCGCACGGCACGTTCGCTACGAACGATTCTCAGTGCCGCGAGCATGAAGCAGCGACATCGCTTCTCCCTGGATATTGTGGAAGAGGGCGAAAGACCTGCCCACCAGCATTGACAAGGCACTCGCGAGACGCGACGACAAGGTAATAACGCATGATGACCGACAGCGCTACCACCCCCTGGATTGTGCTGGCGCACCTTCTACGGCCGCAGGGCCGCAAGGGTGAGCTGCTTGCGGAACTGCTTACCGACTTTCCAGAACGGTTTGAGGGCGAGAGACGCGTGTTTCTCGCTCCTCCAAACTTCGCCGGAGAGGAGGCAGAGGCACGTGCTGCCCAGGTTGTTTCGTTCTGGCTTCCGGTAGGCAAGAATGAGGGACGCATCGTGCTGCAGTTTGCAGGGATCGATTCGATTACCGCGGCTGAAGGAATCGCTGGGCTGGATGTCATCGTTCCGTACGAGGAGCGTCTGCCGCTGGATGAGGAATCGGAGTACATCAGCGACCTGATTGGGTGCACGGTGTATGACGGCTCGGCGGCAGTTGGGGTGATTGACGACGTTCAGTTCCCTGCAACGCCGGATGGAGGAAGACGGCTGGCGGAGGCTGCGCCGCTGCTATCGGTGTTGTCACCTGATGGCGATGAAATTCTTATTCCTTTTGCGAAGGCGTTTCTTGTCGGCGTCAACGTGAAGGAGAAGCGCGTCGATATGGTGCTGCCGGAGGGCTTGATTGAGGTCAATCGGGCGAATGAACAGGGCTCCGATCAGAAGCGATAGGAGAAGCCCGCGGAAACGGCGGGATAGACGGAAACCAGCGTACATCGTTAACCACGCCGTACGGAGCTGAGGCTCCGGCTCGAGGAAAGAACATTCGGCGTGAGGATGATCTACCACCTGTCAGTGATACATTTCACTTTTGTTCTACGAATTTTTTGCTCACGAATTTAGTTACGAACTGATGGATCTATGCGCTTCGATATCATTACGATTTTTCCGGGACTCTTCGCGGGCCCGTTTGATTACGGCATTCTGAAGCGCGCGCGTACGGCGGGGCTGGTGGAGATTGAGACGCACGATCTGCGCAGCTTTACGCACGATCGCCACAGGACTGTGGATGACCGGCCGTTTGGCGGCGGTGAAGGGATGGTGCTGAAGGCTGAGCCGATCTTCGATGCGGTGGCTTCGCTGGGTATTGCGTTGAAGGCTGAGCGCGATTGCGAGAAGGAGACGGTGATTCTGCTGTCGGCGCAGGGGCGGCCGTTTACCCAGGCGGTAGCGCAGGAGCTGGCGGGGATGGAGCGGGCAGTGATCATCTGCGGGCGGTATGAGGGAGTGGATGAGCGCGTGAATGAGATGCTTTGCGACCGCGAGATTTCGATTGGGGATTATGTGCTGTCGGGGGGAGAGCTGGCGGCTGCGGTGATTGTGGATGCAACGGTGAGGCTGTTGCCGGGAGCGCTGGGGAATCCGGACTCTTCGCGATTTGAGAGCTTTGGGGTGGAGGATGTTCCGGAGGAGGGTGCGGGGATTGATGGGCCACCGAGGTCGACATATGGGGCGGGTGGATTGCTGGATTATCCGCATTACACGCGGCCGGCGGAGTTTCGGGGGGTTGCGATTCCGGATGCGCTGATGGGAGGGAACCATGAGGTGGTTCGGCAGTGGCGGCGGCGGATGGCTCTGGAGAAGACGCTGAAGAACCGGCCGGAGCTGTTGGAGAGGATCAGTCTGAGTGACGAGGATCAGGAGATTCTGGACGAACTACGCTTTTTACATGGAGATATCGAGGATTGAGGCTTGTTTCGTTGAGGATAAGGGTCTCAAATGGCGTAATTTCGTGTACACTGGAAGACGAGTCCAACATAGGAAAGTAGTGTCATGTCCATTCATCCAATTATGCAGAAGCTGGCCGCCAAACTAGAGCGGACCGATTTACCCGAGTTTGCCCCTGGCGACACCGTTCGCGTGCAAGTCAAGATCCGTGAAGGCGAGAAAGAGCGTCTGCAGGCTTTTGAAGGAATGGTCATTGCCTGCCGTAAGGGCGCGCAGGGCTCCTTTACTGTTCGCAAGATGAGCTTCGGCCAGGGCGTCGAGCGCATCTTCCCGTACAACTCCAAGGTTGTCGATAAGGTCGAGAAGGTTCGGTCGTATGAAGTTCGTCGTTCGAAGCTGTTCTACCTGCGCGGTCTGCGTGGTAAGGCGGCTCGTCTGCGCGAGGTTGAGCGCGCCAAGTAAGTCTAATCTTCCCTGGTTCTCCACAAAGCCACGACTTCGGTCGTGGCTTTGTTCTGCGCGGTGGTTATAAACTCGTCATGAAAGTATGACTTTGACCCGCTCCATGCGCGCTTCTAAAACCGTAACCGCGGCGACGGCGAAGCAACGAATGTTGAAGATGCTGATATGCAGCGATGCGCCGGAACAGGCGCTGCGCTATCACGGATTTTCTAGGATTGCAGGCGTGGACGAGGTAGGGCGAGGGGCGCTGTTTGGGCCGGTGGTGGCGGCGGCGGTGATTCTGCCTGAGTGCTTGGATGAGCTGTCGGATGCGGGGCTGAAGGACTCCAAGCAACTGACGCGTGAAGAGCGGGAGATACTGGATGTCAAGGTTCGCAACATGGCTCTGGCGTTTTGCGTGGCTGAGGTGGATGCGGAGACGATCGATAGGGTGAATATCTATCAGGCTTCGCGGATGGCGATGCTGCAGGCGGTGATGGGGTTGACTGTGGAGCCGGATCATCTGCTGATTGATGCTATGCGGCTGGATCATCCCTGCAGGCAGACGAAGCTGATTTATGGGGATGCACTGAGCCTGTCGATTGCGGCGGCTTCTGTGATCGCCAAGGTGCACCGGGATGCCTTGATGCGGGAGCTTGATGTGATGCATCCGGGGTATGGGCTGGCTTCGCATAAGGGATATGGGACGCCGGAACATCGGCGGGCACTGGTAGAGCGCGGACCTTGCGTGCTGCATCGGAGGACGTTTGCTCCGGTGCGGGCAGTGGATCCGGATGCTGCGCTGGAAGAACAGATTTTGAGCGATTTTTTATTTGAAGATGCGGACCTGGAAGAGGGGGCGGAGTGGGCTTGAAGTTGATGTGTGTTGTGGCGCATCCGGATGACGAGTGCTTTGGATTTGGTGGGGCGCTGGCGTTGGCGGCAGACCGTGGGATTGAGACTTATGTGATTTGCCTGACGGATGGGCAAGCGGCTACGAACCGGGGCGAAGCTGTGTCGGGCGAGGAGCTCGGGAGGATACGGCGTGAGGAGTTTGCGGCTTCGTGCAAGGTGCTCGGAGTTTCGACACATGAGCTGATGGACTTCCATGATGCGCGATTGGAGTTTATCGATTTCGCCAAGACCGCGGGCCTGCTGGTGGAACGCATGCGCCGGTTCAAACCGAATGTGGTGTTGACGTTTGGTACCGATGGCGGGCTGAATACGCATCCGGACCACATGATGGTGTCGATGCTGACCACGGCGGCGTTTCATTGGAGCGGACAGGCACAGCGGTATACAGAGCTGGGTGCGGTGCATCGGGCCGAGCGGCTTTTTTATCTGTCGACGAATTTCTTTTTGCCGGGGCGGCCAAGGACTCCCATGCCTATGCCGTGGACAGCGACGCTCGATGTCCGGTCGGTGCGGGTGCGGAAGGAAGATGCATTCCGGCAACATGTTTCGCAGGCTCCGCTGATGGAAGAGACGAAGGCTGTATTCGATCGATATGGAGCGGAGGAGTTTTATTCGCTGGTGGCGACTGCGGAGCCGCAGCCTGCCCGACTATCGACAGACCTGTTTGAAGGGCTGTAGGCCGAAGACGATATGGATGCGATTGAAGCAGCGACGGCGATGGATCCGGTTTCCCTGTTTCGTGCGTGGATGACTGAGGCGGAGGCGAGAGAGCCAAACGATCCGAATGCTGCAGCTTTGGCTACGGCTACGCCTGAGGGCGCGCCGAGTGTGCGAATGGTGCTGCTCAAAGGGGTGGATGAACGAGGATTTGCATTCTATACGAACTCGGAGAGCAGGAAGGGTGTGGAGCTGGCGGCGAACCCGAGGGCGGCAATGTGTTTTCACTGGAAGAGCCTGCGACGGCAGGTTCGGGTGGAGGGAGCTGTGTCGGAGCTGCCTGCGTTGGAGGCCGATGTGTACTTTCACAGCCGTTCACGCGGAAGCCAGTTGGGGGCGGCGGTTTCAAGGCAGAGCCAGGAGCTTGAGAGTCGCGAGGCGTTGGAAGAGATGGTGAGGGAGTACGCGGCGCGGCATGAAGGAGAGATTCCGCGACCGGAGCGGTGGAAGGGATATGTGCTGTGGCCAGAACGGATGGAGTTCTGGATCAATGGAGAGGAACGATTGCACGATCGGTTCTTATTTGTGCGCGGGGATGGTGGATGGGTGAAGAGTCGGCTGTTCCCTTAGCGCGCTTGGGAGCCCCTGTACAGGAGTCGGAGAAGACGCAAGTTGCAGAGCAACGGCAAAAGCAACCGCAGTTCCTTCGGCTGCGCAACTCGCAAGTCCTGCGAGTTACTTCGCTCAGGATGACACTTTGTTGTAGGAACTTAGAGAAGAACAAGCAACAGCAACGGCAAAGACAGAAGCAGATCCCTACGGGATGACAACAAAAGAACAAGCAACGACAAAAGAACAGGCAACAGCAAAGAATAGACAACGACCAGAAGAGACGACAACTCCTCTGTGGCCTTCGGGTACTCTGAGGCCTTGGTACTTCCGCGCATCGATCGCATTGCGCTGTACATTCGGTATGTGGGTTGCCAAAGGTTAGCGCCGCAACGTATTTTGTTTGGACTAAGAATCAAGTACTTAATCGGGAGATGAAGATGGGTCAGGATATAGTCGCACGGCGCGCTTTTCTGAAGGGAGCTGCCAGCGGCGTTCTCGGTTCGGCAGGTTTGATGGCTGGGTTACCGGCATTTGGATTGGATATCGATGCGGCGCATGTGATCCATGAGGTCGCTGAGCCGGAACAGGATGCGACCGAAAAGCCCAAATACTCGATCAAGTTTGCTGTGTGTGGGATGAGTCACGACCACATCTATGGGATGGTGGGAGCGATCCAGCGTGGGGGTGGCGTGCTGGTTTCGGCCTATGGAGCGGAGCCGGACAAGAAGGCGGCATTTGCGAAGAAGTTTCCCGACGTGAAGATGGTGGGATCGGAAGACGAGATTCTGAACGACTCCTCGATCCAGTTGGTGTTGAGCTCGACGATTCCGAATGAACGGGCGGAGCTGGGCGTCCGCGTGATGAAGCGCGGCAAGGATTATTTGAGCGATAAGCCAGGGGCAACCTCGCTGGAGCAGATTGAAGAGATTCGCAAGACGATTGCGGAGACGAAGAGGATTTACGGGATTCTCTACAGCGAGCGTTTTGAAGTGAAGGCTGCAGTGAAGGCCGGTGAGTTGGTGAAGGCTGGAGCGATTGGGCGGGTGATCCAGACGATCAACATTGCGCCGCACCAGATTGTGCAAAAGGGAGCGGATCCGTATGCGGGCGGCGCTGGCGGGCGGCCGGATTGGTTCTGGGAGCCAGCGCAGTATGGCGGGATCTTAGCTGATATTGGATCGCATCAGGTGGACCAGTTCCTGTACTACACGGGATCGACGTCTGCTGAGGTGGTGGCTTCGCAGGTGGCGAATGTGAACCACAAGGATAAGCCCAGGTTTCAGGATTTTGGCGACATGATGTTGCGCGGCGACCGCGGGTTTGGGTATGTACGGCTGGATTGGTTTACTCCCGATGGGCTGGGAACGTGGGGCGATGGGCGATTGTTCATCCTGGGGACAAAGGGGTATATCGAAGTCCGCAAGTATGTGGATGTGGCACGGTCGAAGGCTGGCAACAATCTTTTTATTGTGGACAAGGATCAGGCTCGGTTTATCGATTGCAACAATCTTGATCTTCCGTTTGGACCGCAGTTTGTGTCGGATGTAGTGAATCGGACGCATACGGCGCAGGACCAGACGCAGGCTCTGCTGGCTGCGGAGCTGGTGGTGCGAGCGCAGATGAAGGCAACACATGTGGAACTGAAGGGATAGAGGCTAAGCTGTCCAGAGTTTGGGCAATGCTCCGGAGGGGCCGCCGATGGGATCGGAGGCTGGGAAACGGACCCTTCGGATGCGCTCGAGAACTTCGGGAGTGGCGGCTTCGCGACAGATATCCCAGTGCTCATCGGGAGGATAGGCGCCGATGACGAGAAAGTCGTCGGATGCGGAGATGCGGCAGTGGCCGGTACCGGCGGGAAGGACGGCGACGTCTCCGGCACGAACGGTAATGTGTCGCCCGCCTTCGCCACCGAGAACGAGATCGGCGTGGCCGGCGGCAAAGCCGAGGACCTCGTGCGCTGTGGAATGGTAATGGTGGAAAGAATAGACGCCGTTGCGCCACTGCGGAGGCCAGCCGTTGGTTGTAAAGAGCCGTTCCATTACGTCGGCAAGGCCGGGCGTGACGACGATGGCGTTTCGATAGAGAAGAACGGGCAAGGAATTGTTGGGCATCCAGCCATTTGGCTGAAGATGAAGCTGCTCCGGTGTGATGGCGGATGTTGATGAAGCAGACGCTTTGGCTCCTATGCCGGCTGCGAGGATGCCTGTGGCGAACTGTCTGCGGTTGATCGGCTTCTTCATGACATTGTTAGACGCGGGTTCGAGGCGAGATGCCACATCAGGATCGGATGGTTTGAACTGAAGCGGGAGATTTTGTACGCAGGCGCTTGATCGCGGCGTATGCGATGCGGGCCAGTAGCAGGATGGTGAGGATGGCAGTGTCTTTCCATGGGGTACGGACACCGGTTTTGACCAGCCACCAGAAGTGGATGACAGCGGCGATGGCGGCGACATAGATGAGGCGGTGAAGGCGCTGCCAGTTTTTGCCTCCCATGGCTCGCATGATGAACGCGGGTGAGGTGATGGCGAGAGCAAGAAGAATGACCCAGGCGAAGAAGCCTACCTGGATGAAGCGACGCTTGAGCAGGTCGTCGAGAATGCGGGGCCAGACGACCTTCCACTCCTGAATGATCGCTCCCGGATGGCCCGCGCGGACCGAGGAGAGGACTGTGGGGAGGTCGTAGCCCGAGAAGAGGAAGATGTAGGTCGCGAGGTGGAGGGTGGCGTAGAAGAAGGCGTAGAGACCGATGAGACGACGGAAGCGGATGAGGAAGGCGATCTTTCCTGAAAAACGGGGGGGAGAAAGCCGGCGAAGCGGGGTTATGGTCAGGCAGGCGAGTAGGGTGTAGACGGCCCAGTCGCCAGTGAAATGGGTGATGTAGTTGACGGGATCGGGGTTGAGAGCGAGTGCGCCGGAGGTGTAGAAGTGGACGAGCGAGGCGAACGGAGCCAGGCAGAGAATGTGCACAAGAACTTTGAGGGCGACGATGGCTCGTTTCGACATGAATGGTTAGTTTAACGCGAATGAAGAATGCTTATGCGACGAAGACCCATCGCACCCTGTATGCCTGCGGGTTGCGATGGGCCTTCGAATGAGAGAACGGGCACTGGAGAGAAGATAGCAATGGAGCAAAAATTTGAAAGATCCTGTCAGTAATACTTTTTGAGATCCATGCCGTTGTAGAGGCTGGCGACCTGATCGGCGTAGCCGTTGAACATCTGGGTGGGAATGGTTTTGGGGAAGGCACTGGAGTCGATGCGGCGTTCGCGGGATTGGGTCCAGCGGGGATGATCGACGGAGGGATTGACGTTGGAATAGAAGCCGTATTCGCGCGAGTTGATTTCGTTCCAGGTGGTGTGGGGCTGCTTGTCGGTGAAGTTAAATTTGACGATGGATTTTCCGTTTTTGAAGCCGTACTTCCAAGGCATGACGACGCGAATGGGAGCGCCGTTCTGATTGGGCAGAGTCTGACCGTAGCAGCCGAAGGTGAGCAGAGCGAGGGGATTCATGGCTTCGTCGAGGCGGAGTCCTTCAGAGTAAGGCCAGTCGTAGCCACCGGGAAGGTCGGGCATCTGCTTGCGATCGACGAGGGAGATGAACTGGACGTATTTGGCGCTGGGTAGCGGCTCGCAGAGGTTGATGAATTCGGAGAGGGAGTACCCGTCCCAGGGGATGACCATGGACCAGGCTTCGACGCAGCGATGGCGGTAGACGCGACTTTCGATGGGGCGGTACTTGAGGATGGTATCGATGTCGAGGGTCTGGGGCTTTTTGACCATGCCGGTGATTTGGACGGTCCAAGGACGAGTTTTGAGGGTATGAGCGTTTTTGGCCGGCTCGGATTTGTCGGTGCCAAACTCGTAGAAGTTGTTGTAGTTGGTGGCCTTGTTGAAGGGGGTCTCGTTCTCGGAGGTGGTGTATTTGCTGGGAGTGGATGCTAGCTGGTCGGCCGCCTGGACCGTGACTTCGGGATGAAAGAGGCCGGGGATATGGGTTGCAGCGATGGTGCCTGCTCCGATTGCGGCTGCTCCGGTGAGGAAGCGACGACGGGTCCGCTGCTGATTTTCGAAGGCCTCCTGCGGGGTAATGTCGGAGGATCGAAGATCAGCGTCGAAACGGCTGGATTTGCGGAGGAGCATTGGCAGTTCCCTTCTTTTACTAGTTCACCTATGTTATGAGACGTCGTAACTGCTGGATAGGTTACGACGAAAGATGGTCGTTGGATTGGTAAAGACTGGACAGGAACGAGACAGAACAGGGAGGGTTAGTGCAAACTGTTCTGCATGATTACCGGGGCGCAGGAACGACAGCTGATGGATGCGGCGGATATGTTGCTCGACGCTCGGAGAACATGCAAACCCATCATGGATCTTCCAGTGGAGCACAGACCGACGACCATGGAAGAGGCGTACTTCGTACAGGACCGTATGTCGTGGGCGTATGAGGCGATAGGCGGATGGAAGGTTGGGGCGCCGACACCGGATGCGACGCCGACGTTTGCGCCTATGCCAGCGGCGTGGATCTCGTGCAGTGGATGTCAGATGCGGGGGATGACGCATCGCTATCGGGGGCTGGAGGGAGAGGTTGCGTTTTTGATGGGGAAGGAGTTGCCTCCGCGAAGTACGCCCTACACACGAGAAGAAGTGATGGCAGCCATTGCCAGCTGCCATCCGGCGATTGAAATACTGGAGACAGCGCTCGTCGATCCGGCGAAGGCCTCGAAACTGACGGCGGTCGCCGATATGGCGCTGCATGGCGGATTTGTCTTCGGGGAAGCTGTACCGGACTGGCAGAACATCGATTTTTCGCAGGAGAGTGTGACGATGGCGGTGGATGGCACGGTACGCGTGGAACAGAAGGGATCGAATACGTCGGGGGACCTGTTGCGGCTGCTTCCCTTCCTGGCCAATGAGGGCGCGGCGCGCACGGAGGGCCTGAAGAAAGGCGACTGGATTACGACCGGGAGTTGGACGGGAGTCACGCTAGGGGCGCCCGGGTCGGCTGCTGAGGTGAAATTCTCGACGATGGGACAGGCGTTTTTGCGATTCACCTGAAGGTACTAGATAGTAATCGCTCATGTATTTGCGGTTATTGATAAGTTCGCCAATATAAAGTTCTGTTTATTTTTTGGGCATCCTGCACTAAAACTGATGAATCAAAATTAGAGCGGAGTTCTCCGCTCTCAGCGAGGTATTGCCTTGGCACGTCCTTATTGGTCTGGACAGATTCAGATATCGCTTGTGTCGTTTGGAGTGAAGCTGTTTGTCGCAACCGAAGCGAAGAGCGAGATTCGGTTCCATCAGATAAGCCGGAAGACGGGTGAGCGGGTGCGGCACCAGAAGGTGCTGGCGAGCGCATTGGAGGAAGCTCCGGGGGAGGCGGCTGATCCGGTAGAGAAGGACGAAATCGTGAAGGGGTATGAGTACCGCAAGGGCGAGTACGTCACGATCGAACCGAAGGAGCTTGAGCAGCTGCGGGTGCCTTCGAAGCATACGGTCCAGGTGACGCAGTTTGTGGGATTGGATGAGCTTGATCCGGAGTATCTGGAGAAGCCTTACTTTGTGGTTCCTGAGGATGATGTGCAGGCGGAGGCGTTTGCTGTAGTGCGCAAGGCGCTGCAAAAGACGAAGAAAGCGGCATTGGGACAGATTGCGTTCGGCGGTCGGGAACATGTGATCGCAATCACTGCAGACACGGATGACAAGCTGGGTGGAATGATGGCGTACACGATGCGCTATCAGGAGGAGCTGCGCGATCCGGCGGAGTACTTCAAGGACATCAAGAAGGTTGCGGTGAACGAGGACTCGCTGGAGCTTGCGGAGACGCTGATCAAAAAGAAGGCGGCGAAGTTCGATCCGAGCAAGTTCAAGGATGGATATGAAGCTGCGGTGAGGGAGCTGGTGGACGCGAAGATTCATAACGCTCCTGTGCCGAAGGACGAGGTGGCTCCGAAGAAGAGCAATGTGGTGAACCTGATGGATGCATTGAGAAAGAGTGTGAGTGCAGGCGAGCCTGCAGCTGCGGCATCAGGGAAGAAAAAGCCCGCGGCGACGGTAAAGGGCGATGGAAAGAAGGGTATTTCGCTGGTAAAGGCTGCTGCGAGTAAGCGTAAGTCGGCCTAGCGGAGACAGGGGTTTTTGATGGCGGGGGCCAAGAAGGCGACGGCTAAAAAGCGAGTTGCAAAGGGTGTCAGCTCAGAGGAGCACACCGCAGCCAATGCGGTGGATGAACAGCTCGCTCGCTACCGCGAGATGCGGGACTTTCATGTAACGGCTGAGCCGAGTGGGGAGTCATCTTCAAAGAAGGTGAAACGTGAGGGGCTTCCTTTCTGTATTCAGAAGCATGCGGCCTCGCATCTGCATTACGACTTTCGGCTGGGATGGAATGGGGTGCTGAAGAGCTGGGCGTGCGCGAAGGGTCCGAGCTACTTCACGGGTGATAAGCGGCTGGCTGTGCAGGTGGAAGATCATCCGATGGAGTATGGAGGATTTGAAGGGATCATCCCTGCGGGACAGTATGGCGGTGGCACTGTGATGCTGTGGGACCAGGGAACGTGGGAGCCTCAACCTGGTCATACGGATGTTGATGCAGGTCTGCGGGATGGGAGTCTAAAGTTTGTCATGCATGGCACGAAGATGAAGGGCAAGTGGGCTCTGATTCGAATGGGTGGAAAGGCTGCTAACGAGCGTAAGCCGAATTGGCTGCTGATCAAAGAGCATGATGATTTTGAACGGAAGAAGGATGATCCGCCGATCACTGAGGAGGAGCCGAACTCGGTTGTCACAGGACGGACGATAGAAGAGATCGCGAGAAGTGAAGACCACGTATGGAACTCGAAGGAGACGGCGAAGGGGGGAAAGGCGTGGTTTCGGCAGGAGAGTAAGAATGGTGCTGTACAAAAGCCTGCTGCGGTAAAGGCGCGGTCTTCGGTTGACTTCGACGCGAGACTGAGTGCGTTGCCGAAAGAGAAGCAGCCGGAGTTTGTGGAGCCACAGTTGGCATTGCTTGCGGCGAAACCGCCATCGGAGGCGGGATGGCTGCATGAGTTGAAGCTGGATGGATATAGGATGCAGGCGCGGAAAGACGGCTCCGGTGTGCAGATGCTGACGCGGACAGGACTTGATTGGACGCAGCGTGTGCGGACGGTGGCGAACGAGGTGGGGAAGCTTGCCGTAGATAAGCTGACGCTTGATGGCGAGGTCGTTGTGCTGGCTGCAAATGGGACGACTAACTTCGCAGACTTGCAGGCTTCGTTTCAAGAGGGTGCAAAGAATGTGCTGACATTTTTCTGCTTCGATCTGCTGCATGTCGATGGAAGGAATGTGCGTGGTTTGCCATTGAAGGAGCGGAAAGAGTTGCTGGGTGACGTGCTGCAGGGCGCGGATGATGATGTTCTTCGAGTGAGTGAACATCTAGAGACCAATGGCGAGGTGATGTTTCATAAGGCATGCGAGTTTCATGCAGAGGGCATCGTCTCAAAGAAGGCGACTGCCAAGTATTCGCCGGGGCGAGGCGGAGACTGGCTGAAGATGAAGTGCCTGCATGAACAGGAGTTTGTAGTGGGAGGGTATACGCTGCCTTCGAATGGAATACGCGGCGTGGGAGCGTTGCTGCTCGCCTACTACAAGAACGGCGAGCTAGTTTATGCGGGAAGGACAGGAACGGGCTTTACGCAGAAGACGCACAAGCTAATCCGCGGCAGGCTGGAGGCTCTGGAACAGAAATCGAGTCCATTTGGTCGTCTGCCTGCGGATGCAAAACGGGGAGCGATATGGGTGAAGCCGGAGCTTGTCGTACAGGTGCGATTCGCTACGTGGACGGCGGATGATCTGGTTCGGCAAGCTGCGTTTCTTGGAGTGCGAGAAGACAAGGTGGCAAAGGAAGTTGTGCGGGAGGATGCTTCGAAGGCGCCGACGCCTAAAAGAGCAAAAGGAGAAGCTGAGGCTTCGCACAAGGTGGAGAGAAGGCTTCCGGTTGCGGCGAAGACTGTTGCTAAAAAGGGTGTGGACCATGCTCCGGTCCGATTGACGCATCCAGAGAAGGTGCTGGATGCGGAGTCGGGAATGACGAAGCAGATGCTGGCTGACTATTACTGGACTGTGGCGGAATGGATGCTACCGCATGTTGCAGATCGACCTGTCAGCCTGGTGCGCTGTCCTGAAGGATCGGGAGGACCTTGCTTCTTCCAGAAGCATGTGAACCATATGCTGCCTAAAGGAATTGGGAGTGTCGATATCGCGGACAAGAAGGGAAAGGTTGAGCCATATATCACGCTGAATACGGCAGAGGCATTGGCGGGACTGGCACAGATGGGAGTGTTGGAGGTTCATCCGTGGGGGTCGCGTAATGAGGATCTGGAACGGCCTGACCGGCTGATCTTCGATCTCGATCCGGATGAGTCGCTGGCGTGGAAGGTGCTGGGGGAAGCGGCATCGGAGGTGCGGTCAAGGCTGAAGAAGATTGGGCTGGAGAGCTTTTTGAAGACGACAGGTGGAAAGGGCCTGCACATCATCGCGCCGATTCAGCCTGAGATGGAATGGCCTGCGATCAAGGAGTTTGCGCGTTCGTTTGTGGTTGCGATGGAGAAGGCTAATCCGACGCTGTATCTGACGAAGATGACGAAATCGGAACGGAAGGGAAAGATCTATCTCGATTATTTGCGCAATGAACGTGGAGCTACTTCTGTTGCGGCGTACTCTCCGCGAGCACGGATTGGTGGTCCGGTGTCGGTACCGCTTAGCTGGAGCGAGTTGAAGGTGGCTGAAAGGCCGGTGTTTCGAGTGGCGGAGTTTGCGAAGTGGCGCGATCGATTGAAGAAGGATCCGTGGAAGAAGATGACGGCAGTGAAGCAGCGGGTGGCTGCGGTAAAAAGCATAAGCTCCTAAAGATTTGATTGAGGTGGTGGGCCTAAGTGCATTACAAGGCATTTGGCTGCTCCCCCGGCTTTGAGGAACTCGCTCAGATCGATCTGGATCACCTGGAGACCTTTGGATTGCAGCTGTGTGGTCAGTTCCCTGCTGATCTTGTTGAGGATGATTGTGTCTTCGCTGTTGACGGCGTTGCAGGCGAAGTGGATAGCGTCGGATTCGGAGACGATGATGCGTTTGGAGGCTGGATAGAAGGCTTCGATTGCGGCGATGGAAGCGGAGTCAAAGGCTTCGGGATAGTACAGGATGTGGCCGTTGGCTAACGGTGCGAAGCAGGTGTCGAGGTGGTAGAAGCGTGGGTCGATGAGGTGAAGCGAGACGACCTCGACGTTCCAGATTTCGCGGAGAAGATGATGGCTGGCAGATGAGGTTCGGGGACCGTAGCCAGCCCAGAGGCAAGTGCCATCGGTCGAGAAGAGAGCGTCGCCTTCGCCTTCGAAGGGAATGCTGCGGGAAATGTCAAATACTGTGTAGCCGGCGTCCTGGAACCAATGACGAAAGTGTTGCTCTTCGTCTTGCCGTTCAGGATGGAAGAAGCTGCAAAGGGCAACGATGCCGTTTCGCTCGAGGCCGGCGTTTGCGGTGAAGACCATGTCGGGTGAGCCGGGTTGCGGCTCGACGAGTTCGACATCGGCGATCTCTGTCATTGCTTTGTACAGATTTTGCCACTGCTGCGCTGCGCGCTCGCGGGATGAGGCGTGGATGTTGCCAGCCATCCATGGATTGATGACGTAGTTGACGTCGTAGAGCTTTGGCGGGCACATGAGGTAGGTGGACCGCGTGGATGCAATCGGCAGAAGAGGAATGGCGAGTTCGATGGGTAACGTGCTCATGGATGTCTCTTCCATGAGCATGCAGGATGACAAAACCCGCGTCAATGCTAATGATTATGCATGTCTTTCTGAATAAAAATGCACTACAGAACTAGCTTGGGGAGGTTGTACATTCCCACTCATCGCGATGAGACTGCGATGAATGGGGCACCCGATCTTTTGTGGACGGTTGAGGGAGAATAACAGCCAAGCAACCGCAGGTTCTTCGACTCGCGCTCCGCGCATCGCTCAGAATGACACGGTTCGTTGTGTACGAGAGGTCCGTCAGAGATTGCCGCGGAGTTCCTGTTCGCGTTCGATAGCTTCGAAGAGGGCTTTGAAGTTTCCTTTGCCGAAGCTGCGGCTGCCTTTGCGCTGGATGATCTCGTAGAAGACGGTGGGGCGGTCTTCTACGGGGCGGGTGAAGATCTGGAGCATGTAGCCCTCGTCGTCACGGTCTACGAGGATGCCGAGGCGCTCGAGTTCGTCGATGGGTTCGTCGATTTTACCGACGCGACTTTGCAGCTCGGTGTAATAAGAGTGGGGTACGGTGAGGAAGTCGACTCCCTGGTGCTTCAGCTTTGAGACGGTGTCGACGATGTTGTTGGTTGCGAGAGCGATGTGCTGGACTCCGGGTCCCTGGTAAAAGTCGAGGTACTCCTCGATCTGGGATTTGCGGCGGCCTTCGGCGGGCTCGTTGATGGGGAATTTTACGAAGCCGTTGCCGTTGGCCATGACTTTGGACATGAGGGCGGAGTACTCGGTGGAGATGTCGTTGTCGTCGAAGTGCTGATAGAGAGAGAAGCCCATGACGCGGGAGTAGAAATCGACCCATTCGTTCATGGCGTTCCAACCCACATTGCCGACCATGTGGTCGATGTGAAGGAGGCCGACGGGGCGGGCTACGGTGTCGTGCTCGACGGCACGGTAGCCGGGCAAGAAGGCGCCGGTGTAGTGGGTACGGTCGACGAAGGTGTGGATGGTGTCGCCGTAGGCGCCGATGCTGGCGGTGGTAACGCGGCCGTTGTGGTCGGCGTGTTCTGTCGGCTCTTGAATGCTGCGAGCGCCGCGACTGGTGGTTTCGATCCAGGCCTGGCGGGCGTCGTCGACCCAGAGGGCTATGGCGTGGACGCCGTCGCCGTGGGTGTGGACGTGGCGGGCGATGTCGGAGTCGGGGCGCAGGGCTGTGGTGAGGACGAAGCGGACTTTGCCTTGCTGGAGGACGTAGGAGGCGCGGTCGCGCCGACCAGTCTCGGGGCCGGCGTAGGCAACGAGAGACATGCCGAAGGCGGCTCGATAGAAGTAGGCTGCCTGGCGGGCATTGCCTACGTAAAACTCGAGGTGATCTGTGCCTTTGAGGGGCAAAAAGTCGGTGGTCGGGACGGCTTGGGTCGGTTTGACTGCGGATGTGGCCATTGGGGAGATCTCCGGTGCGTGATGCACGTGAAGGATAAGCCCGTGATGGAAGGATTGGCTAGGGGAGGAGCTACCTTGTTGGAATCATGAATCTATTCGCGACAGCACCAGCTATTAAGAGGTAGGTTTCGTTGGGCTGTGTTCAGGGGCGGGCGGGAAGGATGGCGGCACGGCACTCGCCGAGGCCGATGCGCGGGTGGCCGGGGAGTTCGCAGGTGCCACGGAAGATGATCTCGTCGCCGTCGGCGAGAAAGGTGCGGATTTCGCCGGTGGGGAGCTTAATGGGGCTGGCTCCATTTTGCGTGAGTTCCAGGAGACAGCCGGAGGAGGCTTCGGTGGGACCAGAGATAGTTCCGGTGGCGAGGATGTCTCCTGTCTGGAGGTTGCAGCCATTGCTGGTGTGGTGGGCTACGAGCTGGGAGGGAGTCCAGTAGAGATCGCGAGCGTTGCTTTGGCTTAGGAGAAATGGATCGAGATTGTTCATTCTCATAGTTTTAGTTATCAGAAATACTTCAAGTTTTACATTAATATTTCCGTAGACCAGATCTGCATGGTCGTGGAGGTATGAGAGGGGTTTTGGGTCGGCCTGAAGACGAGGCTCTACAGGAGCACGGAAGGGCTGTAGTGCGGCCATGGGAGTGATCCAGGAAGAGACGGTGGTGGCAAAATTTTTGGCGAGGAAAGGGCCGAGAGGCTGGTACTCCCAGGATTGAATGTCGCGGGCGGACCAGTCGTTGAGGAGACTTGTGCCGAAGATGTGGTGCGGTGCGCTGGCGATAGGAATGGGCGTTCCGAGGAGGTTGGGTTGTCCGATGTAAAAGGCAAGTTCGAGCTCGTAATCGAGCGCGGCGGTGGGGCCGAAGCTGGGGTCGAGCTTGCCGGTTGAAGTTCGAGTTTGGCCGTGGGGGCGCTGGATAGGGATGCCACTAGAGAGGATGGAGGAGGCGCGTCCGTGGTAGCCGATGGGGATGTGCTTGTAGTTGGGGAGGAGGGGGTTGTCGGGACGGAAGAGACGGCCTACGCGGGTGGCGTGATGGATGGAGGAGTAGAAGTCGGTGTAGTTGGGAATGTGGACGGGTTTCAGGAGGGTCGCGCCGGCGATGGAGTGGAGAGCGGATTCGGTGGCTTGACGGTGAGAAGGATTGGCTCCAGCGCCGAGAAGAGAGATGAGGGTTTCGCGGAGAAGAGTCCAGGAGCGTGGGCCGAGGGCCATGAGCGGATTGAGGACGGGAGCCTGACATGCGGCGGTGAGGCTGGGCGGTATGAGTCCGGCTTCGGCGCAGGCGTGGAGATCGAGCAGGTGGGCTCCGATGGCAGTGCAGAGGTGAGGCTGGCCATCGAGTGAAAATGCGCCGCAGGGAAGATGCGTCAGGGGAAAGTCTGTTGCGGGATCGTTCGCGGCGGTCAGCCAGCTTTGGTGGAGTGCCTTCGTCTGCCTGGCCATGCAGCATGATAGACCCGCTGCGATAGGAGGCACAATTGCGATTCCGGCCATCGCTGAGATGAGCGATGGCCGGAGGGTGGTGCAATTAGTGAGCTTGTCCAGTTGCGGGAAGAGTCTGCTTGGGTTTCTTCGAGAAGCGGGCCAGGATTGTTTTGAGAATGACGTAGAGGACTGGGATGAAGAAGAGGTTGAGTAAGGTGGAGAGCACCATGCCACCGATGATTGCGGTGCCGACGGAGTGACGGCCATAGGCTCCGGCGCCGGTGGCGAAGTAAAGAGGAGTGACGCCGAGGATGAAGGCGATGGAGGTCATCAGGATGGGGCGAAGACGAAGTTCGGCGGCTTCGATGGCGGCTTCGATTATGGACTTGCCCTGTTCGCGAAGCTGCTCTGCGAACTCGACGATAAGGATCGAGTTTTTAGCGGAGAGACCGATGAGCATGACGAGGCCGATTTGAACGTAGACGTCGTTGACGAGGCCACGGGCGGTTACAAGAAGGAGCGCGCCAAGGATGGCCATGGGGACGGCGAGAAGGATGATGAAGGGAAGCGCAAAGGACTCATACTGAGCCGACAGAGTGAGGTAAACGACGAGTAAACCGAGGCCGAAGATGATGATGGCTTTACCGGCGGACTCTACTTCTTCAAGAGCGAGACCAGTCCAGGAGAAGCTCATTCCTTGAAGCTTGTTCTGCTCAAAGAGTCTCTGCATGGCATCGAGGCCCTGACTTGAGCTGAGGCCGGGAGCGGGTGAACCGTCGATTTCGGCGGAGCGGAAGAGGTTGTAGTGATTGATGACCTGAGGACCGGAGGTCTCCTGAACGGAGGCAACGTTGTCGATGGGGATCATCTTGCCGGAGTCGGAGCGGACGTAATACTGGCGCAGGTCAGTGGAGTTGCGGCGGAATTGCTGGTCAGCCTGCACGTAGACGCGGTAGGAGCGGTTGTTGAAGTCGAAGTCGTTGATGTAACTGGAGCCCATGAAGGTGCCCAGCGCAGCGGTGATCTGACTGAAGGGGACGCCTATGGTTTTAGCCTTCTCGCGATCGATCGTGACGAGGAGCTGTGGGTCGTTGGAGGTAAAGGTGGTGTTCATGCCGGTGAGCTCATGTCCGGCACGGGCCTTTCCAACGATGGTGTGCGCGACGCGGTCGATATCGTCGAAGGTGTTGCGGCCTCCGTCCTGCAGGATGAACTGGAAGCCACCGACGGTGCCGATGCCGGCAACAGCTGGAGGCTCGGCAGCGAAGGCGATGCCGCCGGGGACACCGAAGAGTTGAGGCCCGACTTCGGCGACGATGGCGCGCGCGGTGAATTTGGAGCCCATCTTTGTCCGCTCATTAATGGGTTTGAGCGGGGCGAAGATGAGGCCGGAGTTGGGGGAGCTGCCGCCGGAGAGCGAGAAGCCCATGACAGAGAACGTCCCGAAGACACCGTCATTTTTGCGGACGAGATCGGAGACGCGGTCGGCGAACTCCGAGGTATAGCTGAGTGAGGCTCCGGGGGGCGTCTGGACGATGATGAGGAAGTAGGACTGGTCCTCTTGCGGGATGAAGGCGGTGGGGACGCGGTTATACATGTACGCCGTGGCCGCGAGAGCACCAACGAAGAGCACAAGCATGGCATAGCGGATGCGGACGACGAAGGTGACGGCTCGGGCGTAGACGCGGATGATCCACTGGATGAGGCGCTCGATTGGGTTGAGAAGGATGCCGAGGAGTCCCTTTTTCTCAGTCTCGGGACGGAGGAGAATGGCTGCGAGAGCGGGGGAGAGCGTAAGCGCGTTGAAGGCGGAGATCGCGATGGAGAAGGCGATGGTGAGGGAGAACTGTTTGTAGAGGATACCCGTGGTTCCAGGGAAGAAGCTGACAGGGATGAAGACGGAGATGAGGACGAGCGATGTGGCGATGACGGCGCTGGTGACCTCGGCCATAGCGATACTGGTTGCCTTGTGCGGGTCGTCGGAGGTCATTTCCATTCCCGCTCTTGCGGATTCGGATTTTTCAAGAACGTCTGGTGCATAGGGATCCGGCTCACTCAACTCAGAGCGCTCGGGGAGGACTCCATGTCTTGAAAGGTGGCGCTGGACGTTTTCGATGACAACGATAGCGTCGTCAACGACCAGACCTGTGGCCAGAGTAATGCCAAAGAGCGTAAGGGAGTTGATGGAGAAGCCGAAGATCTTGATGAAGGCGAAGGTGCCGATCAGCGAGACGGGAATCGTGACGGCGGGGATGATAGTGGCACGCCAGTCCTGCAGGAAGAGAAAGATGACGATAATGACGATGACGATGGCTTCGCCGATGGTCGTCACGACTTCATCAACCGACTCGCCGATGACGGTAGTGGTATCAACGGCGATGATGTACTTCATGCCCGGCGGGAAGGATTTTTCGAGGTCCTTGAGGACTGCGCGGCAACGCTTGTCGACATCGAGGGCGTTGGCATTGGAGAGCTGCTGGACGCCAACGCCGACGGCGTCTCCGCCGGAGAATTTGAGGGCGGTAGCGTAGGTCTCGGCGCCGACCTCTGCGCGGCCAACGTCTTTGAGTAGAACGATTCCGTTGGCGTTGCTGCTGTTTTTGAGGATGAGGTTCTCAAACTGTCTTGGATCGGTGAGGCGGCCGACTACGCGAACGACCATCTGGAAGTTCTGCTTCGAGTCGGAGGGCGGTTGGCCGAGTTGGCCGGCGGCGACCTCGACGTTCTGCTCAGCCAGTGCGTTAGTAACGTCGAGAGCGGTGAGACCGCGAGCGGCTAGGCGATTGGGATCGAGCCAGAGGCGCATTGCATATTTGCGCTCGCCGAAGATGATGACGGCGCCGACGCCGGGGACGCGTTTGAGAGCGTCGGCGACGTAGACGTCGAGATAGTTCGAGATGAAGGCTGGCGAGAGCGAGTGGTCGGGTGAGACGAAGCCGGCGGCAAGGACGAAGTTGCTGTTTGCCTTGGTGATGGAGATACCGGTGTTGTTAACGACGGCGGGGAGGCGTCCCTGCACGGAGGCGACGCGGTTTTGTACGTCGACAGCGGCGATGTTGAGATCGTAACCAGTCTGAAAGGTCACGGTGATTGCAGAGGTACCGTCGTTAGAGCTGGTAGAGCTCATGTACCGCATGCCCTCGACGCCGTTGATCGACTGTTCGAGGATGGTGGTCACGGCTGCTTCGACGTCTTTTGAATTGGCACCGACGTAGTTACTGGTGACAACGACCTGCGGTGGCGCGAGCTGCGGATAGAGCGAGATGGGCAGCGAAGGGATAACGACCGCGCCGGCGAGAACGATGAGGAGAGCGCAGACCGTGGCAAAGATCGGACGGCGGATGAAAAAGTCTACCAAGGAATACCTCTTGACCGGTGCTTACTTTGGCCGGGCGACTGACCCGGGATATGGAGCCAGAGACACGGCGCGGAACACAACGCCGCGAAGTCGGCGAGACGCTTTAACCCAAGGGTTTGACAGGGGCCCCATCCTGAAGAAACTGGAGACCGGACAGGATAACTTTGTCGCCAGGGTTCAGTCCGCCAAGGACAGGATAGGAGTTACCGACAGTTTCACCGAGAGTGACAGGCACCTGACGGGCGACGTATCCATCCCCCTTCGCGGTAGCAACGTAGACGAAGGTTTGACCGCCGATACGGGTAACGGCAATGACGGGAACGACTGGGACTGGGGCGGTGCTCCATATGACGCGCGCCTTGACAAGTTGCTGGGTGCGGAGTTTTTGCGTGGCGCGTGGAATTTGAGCTTTGGCGAGGATACTCTGTAAACCGTTGTCGACCTGTGGAGAGAGAAAGCTGATGGTGGATTTGACGACGACATTGCCGTCAGAGTCGAGGATATCGACGGGAAGTCCCATGCGAATCTGTGCGGCGCGTCCTGTGGGGATGTAGATATATGCCTCGAGGTCAGTGATCTCATCGACAGTGGTGAGCACTGTGGTTGGAGAGACGTAGTCGCCGAGGTTGACTGGGACGTCACCGACCATACCATTGAAAGGGGCGCGGATTTGATAGTAGGCGAGCTGCTCCTTCTGGGTGACGGTGAGAGCGGCATTGGCTTCGTAGTCGGCCTTAGAATTTTCATAGGCCTGCGTCGCCTGATCGTATGCGTCACGGGAGACAACACCGGCTTCATAGAGTTTGCGTTGGCGCTCAATGTCGATCTTGTTGTAGTCGTAGAGAGCCTTCTTCTGGGCTTGAGTTCCCTGCTGCGACTGAACCGTAGCCGTCTGTTTAAGCGGATCGATCTGCATGAGAATCTGGCCGGCTTTGACGATATCGCCTGACTTGACAAGCATTTTCGTGATGTTGCCGTCTATCTGGGGCTGCATGGTTGCAGAGCGGCGGCTTTTGATTGTGGAAACGTAAGTATCAGACGTGGGTACCGGTGTGAGCGTGACCGACGAAACCTGTACCGGCATCGCCTGGGGTGCGGCAGCGGCCGGCGGAGCGGATTTGCAGCCAGTAATGAAATAAGCGGCCGCGCAAACGATCGCGGGCAAAACACGGCGAGTACTCAAAATCAGGGACACAATGCTTCTCCTCAAGTCGGGGGACTCGAACAACTAACCCAGGCACCCCCCGTGGCCTAACGGACCTAGCAAGGGGACTTCAGTGCAAACGTTTGGCAAAAAACATTCTAAATGCACGTATTACAGGGTTTCAGGTTTAGATGTCATTGCATCAAGTAAGGGTTCGTAAAAAATCGTGCAGAAGCAACGATATAAGACCAAACCAGAAGTTGTGAGGTCAGCAGTGGTCGATTCGTATATTTATGTGTCCAAATCATTTTTGCTGGCGAAAGAAAATGGATTGAAACTTTCGTGGAGGTCGAAGGCGTCGGCATGCTCGGCTTTCTTGAGCCAATTGATGACGAGGTACGTTATGGGTGTGGCGAGTATCTCGTAGGCTACCTTGAGAAAGTACGCCGTAACGATCATTTTTCCGAGTGTTCGGAAGGGGATGATGCCAATAAAGGTGAGAATGATGACGAGAGTGGTATCGACGGCCTGTCCAACAATGGTCGAACCGATGGTTCTGGTCCAGAGCTTACGACCGTTGGTGAGAAGTTTGAGGCGGGCCATGGTATAGGAGTTTGCGAATTCGCCCGCCCAGAAGGCGGCAAGGCTGGCGGCGAGGATTCGTGGAATAAAACCGAAGACGATTGAGAATGCTTCTTGATTGTGCCAACCTGGGGCGGCAGGAAGTGCGATGATAATTGCGCCCATGAGGTAAAGCAGGATGGTGCCGAAGAAACCGAGCCAGATTGCGCGACGCGAGGCTGCAAAGCCGTATATTTCAGTAAAGATGTCTCCGAAGATGTAGGTGATGGGAAAAAGAAGGATAGCTCCACTGACTACGAAAGGACCAATTTGGCAGGCTTTCTGGGCGATGAGATTCGAGACCAGAAGGATAACCACGAAGGCGGTGGTGAGGACATCGAGATATTTGTATCGGCGAACATTTGCGGGCATGACGTTTTACAAGTATGCCGGAATGTTGCAAGAGCGGAAGGGTTTTGACACACGATAGCTATATTGTTAGCGTTGAAATTGTACAAATACGTGGATGTGTCTACTGTTCCGTATCGTCCCCGTCGTCTAGCCCGGCCCAGGACACCGCCCTTTCACGGCGATAACATGGGTTCGAATCCCATCGGGGACGCCAATAAATACAGGGTTTTTGAGCGATCCGCGCTTCCCGCATCGCAACATGTCGAGTTACATGTCGAATAAGAGGAGCGCGAGGCATTGTCATTTAGCTCGTAACGGTCAGATGGCTCCGACGCGAGCCGTGGACCCCCAGCCCCCGAAACCAATGCAGCGGTTTGGCGCGGGGAGCACTTCCGTCCGTCTTAGATTTACATCGAAAGTCGGTCAAGACTGTATAACGCTGCGAGTCAGCGGATTGTATGTATGTTTCTGGACATACTCGAAATCGAGTTGCATCATCTACTTATGAAAGCTTGGATCGGGGCGCTTTGGTCAGAAACATTCTTCACTTGGTGGGCAATCATCTCCGCCGTCAGCACCATATCCACATTTGCAGTGCCGGATTGGTCGGGTAAGCTTCGGTCTCTGTTTGTCGTCTCAGGTATCGCAGCGTTCGGTTGGGGAAACCTCAAAGTTTTCGAAAAGAAACAAATCGAGATAGCAGATTTGCAGAAATCCCTGGCTGTCCATGAAGCGAGAACATCCCAGCTGCGGATAGTCCCGGATCAACGTTCACGATACATTCTTACGCCGATCAACAATATTCCGCGCTCTGATTTTGAGGGCGGATATCTTGAGTTTTTTTTTATGATCGAGAATATTGGGAAAAGGAACTCGGTTGTGACCGAATATCAAGTAGAGATTGTCACACTAGGGCAGATTTTCCGACACCTTAGATCGATAGAGCATTCTCCTGGCGTTCAAGGACGACATTCTATGTTCGCTATGAATCCAGCTCAAATTTTGAGCGAGACAGGAAACGTCCAAATTCAAGCCGAACATGCGACCAATAGAGGGATACTTCTGTTCCATATACCGGAGCTGACTTTGGAGCAGTTTTCTAATGCTGGTCTTCGGATGACTGGCGCTGAAAGGAGGTTTGACGCTCTGCATTGTCGTCTCACCATAACTGATACCACAGGTGAGTCCGCAACATCGGACTTCACATTGTCTGAGGCTTAGATGGACTAATTTCACGCGATCATAGTCAAAATGGAAAGCTAAAGCGGATCGATCAACGAAATTGCATGTCGATAGTGGCGAGACACCGTGATAATGAAGTCGATACTTTGATTGAGAACTGAATACATCATCCGCGGTGCGGCAGCGATATTTGGCGGACTACTGCTGTGCCTCAGTTCATTTCTGTACGAGGATGAAGAGAGGCAATTCCAGGCGGAAGCTAAGCGTCTTCAAAACGCATTCAGGTCTTTTCAAGACAGAGTAGGAAATTGGTGGATCAAAATCGATGATAAGCGTGCCGCATCTTTGGCGCTTGTCGCTTTGTTCATACGTGAGGTTTCACGTTCAACCGGGCGCATTTTTGATAGTGTCTTCGGTGAACGGTTGCTCTCGTTACGAGTAGTGGGGGTCTCGTTTATTCTTTCAATCGCCTCCGCGTTCCTCTCTGGATTTATCGCTTCGTTTTTTGTTCACATCCCCTATCAATCCGCGAATCATGGGACTTTCTTTCAGCAATTTCTCCGCTTTAGTCTGTTGGGCTTGTTGCCAGCGATTTCTGAGAATTCATCGATTCCGTGGAAACCCTGGTTTCCTCGACTCGTGCGAATGTATTGGTGGGTAAGCATTTTTTGGATAATTTTCGAAATGGGCTCGTTCTTGCTGTTTGTGTTCGCTTCAAAATTAGGCGGACCCGCGACCGCACTTCACTATGGAGTCATCTTGGCATCTGTTTTTGGGCTAAGCATGTTATTCGACATTTTCTTCCTGTCTATGACTCGACGGACGTTGCGCAATGCCTCCCAAACTGATCGCGTTGTCAGGATATTGCTTTGGATTTGCCTTGAAATCATCGTGCTTGCTGCACTTTTGGCGCTTCCCATTTACGTCAGCCTGAAGATATCTCGCTTTGCCCTTACTGGGGCGGTCGCTTTAATTCTTTCCATCTTTCTAAATTCGCTGAATGTGGCCGTGGCACTAGCTGCACTGGTTGTTGCGTTCCTCCTACTTATTCATTGGGGGATGTGGCAACTGTTTGAAAGACCGCTTTATCGGCTCCAAGGTTTTCGGTTTGCGTTGAAGTACAAAAGCGTCTTGTGGACGTCTGGCATGAGTCTCCTTGTTTTGGCTACAACCGGTATCCCCAAATGGCTCACGTGGATTTTTGAAAAAGCTTTGCACGTTCATATTTCGCCTAGTTAGAAACGGGCTCGCTAGCATTCGCTCCAATACTCAATTGCCCCGTAAAAATGATCACTTGAACTTTGGGACTAACTGCGCTAATGTCTTTCAAGCGCAGTCGCGCCAACGCATCACGGAAACGCCCTCGCAGTCGCGAGCGGGTCTAGCCAGTCGGCCAAGCCTGGATCAATCAACACACTTTGATCGAGGTTAGCCACATGGCACAGACACAAATTGCAGACGTTATCGTTCCTGCGGAATTCACCGCCTATCAAGTCGAAAACTCTCTTGTATCGACCGCATTGTTCCAATCAGGTGTAGCCGTTCGCAATGGCGAGATGGCGTCGCAGCTTCAGGCCGGAGCTGAATCGTTTTCCGTACCTTTCTGGGCGGACGCAGGCGAGAACGAAGCCGACATCACCAATGACGATCCCCATCCAAAGTGTGCCGCTCAAGATCACGGCTGCAAAGCAAATCGTCCGCAAGTCATTTCTTCATCAAAGCTGGAGTGAGATGTCGCTGGCATCCGAACTGAGCGGCGATGATGCTCTCGCTCGCGTTCAAAGCCGAGTGCAGGCTTATTGGGACAGGCAATGGGAGCGTCGCCTTATCGCATCTTTGCGTGGCGTTCTACTGTCTAACGTTGCCAACAACGCAGCGGACATGGTGAACGACATTAGCGGTGCCGCTGGCGCAGCGGCGAACTTCTCGGCTGAAGCTGTCATCGATACCGTCAGCCGACGAACCATATTCGCTTCATCCCTTCCGAGCCCTGCGATTTCAAGTTGCATACTCGTCCCTTTTCAAATAGTCTTCTCATTCGCTTACGTAATCACCAGAGTGCCGGGCCGCGCCAAAAGGGCTAACAGCAGGATTCAGTCGCAGCAAGGGCGGGACTGAGCACAAGAAATCCGCCTTACGTGGATACGCTGTAACGCGTTTGGGCCTTTCCTTTCTGCACCGATCTACCGTAGTCGGCGTTTGGTTCATTTGATGACACACCCCTATTTGCGGCAACATGTCATGCGATAGAACACCCGGGACCGCTTCCTCAGAGGCACAGACGAGGAGAAAACAAATGCAAGCGCCACCTGTAATTCGGAGCTTTAGTTTACGAACGGGCAAGCCAGGGTTGATCTTTTGGCTGCGTCATCAGGACCGCAGCTTTGACGTCGCCACGATGGTGTTCGGAATTTTCCTGCTGCTGATAGCTGTCGGCTGCGAGAAGAAAGAGGTGGCATCTCCCCCGACGCCTCCCGAAGTCGTGGTGACGGACGTAATGCAACAGAACGTGCCTATCTACCAAGAGTGGGTAGCGCAACTGAACGGCCAGGTGAACGCGGACATTACTCCCAAGGTGCAGGGGTATTTATTGAAGCGGAATTATTCGGAAGGTTTTTTCGTTCATAAAGGTCAGTTGCTCTATGAGATCGATCCTCGTCCTTTTGTGGCCAGTCTCGACCAGGCAAAGGCGACGGTAGCCGTCGCGGTCGCACAGCAATCCGAAGCGGAAAATAATCTCACGCGGGACCGTCCACTCGCTGAACAGCATGCCATACCGCAAAAGCAGTTGGATACCGATATCTCCACCGTGGCGGCTACGACTGCTCAGGTCAATGCTGCGAAAGCGAACATGGTTCAGTCAGAGCTAAATCTTTCGTGGACCAAGGTACTGTCCCCTATCGACGGTCTGGCCGGTACCTCGAACGCCAACGTAGGCGACTTGGTGGGAACAACAACCAAGATGACGACTGTGTCTCAGGTCAATCCGATCCGAGCATACTTCAATATCAGCGAGAGCGATTATCTTGGCAGAGCACAAGCGATTGCACGGTTGGTCCGAAGTGAAAAAGCGCAAGGGAAACCCGTTCAAGTAGAGTTCATCCAGGCAAATGGAATCGCTTTCCCGGCGAAAGGAAAGACCGTGCTGGTAAATCGGGAGATTGCGTCACAGACTGGCACGATTCAGATTGCAGCCGAGTTTCCCAATAAGGATGGCATTCTGCGCCCTGGGGGGTTTGGCAACGTTCGCATTGAAACAGGGACGAGCGAAAACGCCCTGCTTGTTCCTCAGGCGGCGGTCATTGAAGTCCAGTCGATGTATCAGGTGGTTGTCGTCGGTCCGGATAACAAAGCCATGTTCCGTCCGGTCAAGGTAGGAGAACGTGTCGGGAAAAATTGGATTATTACAGAGGGTCTTAAGCCAGGAGAGAAGGTCATAGTCGAAGGCTTCATGAAGGTACGGGAGGGTACCCCTGTCATTGCCAAGCCATACGTCGTTGCGTCCGCGTCCGGGGGCAATTGAGCATGTCGAAATTCTTTATCAACAGGCCAATCGTCGCGATTGTTATTTCGATCCTGATGGTCATCGCCGGCATCGTGGCGATGTTGGAACTTCCGACCTCCCAGTTTCCCAATATTGCCGATCCGCAGATCCAGGTCATTGGCAACTACACTGGCGCGGATGCCCAGACCGTTGCGCAGTCCGTAGCGACTCCGATTGAACAGCAGATGTCTGGCGTTGACAAGATGAACTATATGTATTCGTTGAACGCCAGCAACGGGCAGATGACGTTGACGGTGGACTTCGACATCAATACAGAGGCCAGTACTGACCAGATTCTGACCCAGATGCGTGCCTCGCAGGCCAACTCGCAGCTGCCGAGTGCGGTGCTGAACCAAGGCATCACGGTGCAGAAGTCAACGGCAGCGCCGTTGATGCTGATCGACCTCACTTCTCCTCATGACACCTACGACAACATCTTCCTGGCGAACTATGCCACGATCAATTTGAACGACGCACTGACACGGGTATCGGGCGTTGCTTCGGTATCTGTCTTCGGTGCCGGGCAATACGCGATGAGGTGCTGGATCAATCCGGACAAACTGGCAAACCTGAAGATCACGGTTCCGGAGATCATCAGCGCGATTCAAGCTCAAAACAACGTGAATCCCGCAGGCCAGATCGGCGGCAATCCAGCCCCTCCCGGACAACAGTTCACATATACGGTTCGTGCTCCCGGCCGCCTTCCTTCTGCGGAAGAGTTTGGCGAGATCATCGTGCGAGCGAAATCGGGTGAAGGCATCTTGCGCTTGAAGGACGTTGCTCGAGTCGAACTAGGTGCGCAGAACTACAACATGATTGGCCGCCTGAACGGCAAGCCTGCAGCACTGATAGCGGTATACCAGGCCCCCGGTGCAAACGCAGTCGCAACAGCTGCCGGAGTTCGCGCGCTGATGCAGGAAGCGAAGACCCGCTTTCCCCAGGATCTGGACTATATTGTTGCTCTCGACACGACTCTCTCAGTGACCGCCGGGATCAAGGAGATAGAACATACTCTCATCGAGGCGCTGGTATTAGTTATCCTTGTGGTCTACATCTTTCTCCAGGGATGGCGCGCCACGTTGATCCCTCTGCTTGCGGTTCCGGTTTCACTGATCGGAACATTCATGATCTTTCCACTGCTGGGCTTTTCCATCAATACGCTCTCGCTGTTTGGGCTGGTGCTCGCCATTGGACTGGTGGTAGACGATGCCATTGTCGTTGTCGAAGCGGTCGAGCACCACATTGAAGGCGGCATGACTCCGCATGACGCAACCGTCAGGGCCATGGAAGAGGTGGGCGGACCGGTGGTTGCGATCGCACTGATCCTGGCTGCCGTGTTTATACCGACCGCGTTCATTCCCGGAATCACCGGACGGCTCTATCAACAATTTGCAGTCACCATCGCGGTGTCCGTCGTTTTCTCGGCCTTCAATGCATTGACACTGAGCCCGGCTCTATCAGCCATGCTATTGCGGCCGAGAAAAGAGTCTCGTGGTCCTGTGGGAGTTTTTTTTCGCTGGTTTAATCGCGTCTTTGGCAGAGTTACCGATGGATATGTCAATACTTGCAGACATCTCATCCACAAAGCAGGCTTTGCATTCCTCGTGTTACTGGGATTTGTAGTTGCTGCGGGCTTCTTCGGAAGTAAGACACCCGGAGGCTTTCTACCGGACGAAGACCAGGGATACATGTATGGCGGGCTTCAATTACCTAATGCATCCTCTCTGCAGCGTACCTCCGATGCGTCGAAGCTCGTCGAGAAGATCATGCTGGATACCCCGGGAGTGGAGAACGTCAGCACGGTGATTGGTTACAGCATGCTGAGCGGCGTAAACACCACTTATAGTTCCTTTTTCTTCGTCTCCTTCAAGAATTGGGAGGAGCGTAAAACTCCGGAAGAAAGTTACAACGGAATCAAGCGGCACTTGATGGGCGCATTATCCAAAGTTACGTCTGGAATAGCGTTTGCATTTCCGCCACCCGCAATACCGGGTGTGGGAACATCGGGCGGATTCACCTTTGTACTTGAAGATCGCTCTGGCAGCCCCATTGAGTTCCTTGCGAAGAATGCGGACGTATTCATGGCGGAGGCTCGCAAACGCCCTGAATTGACCGGGGTGATGACGACCGCACTGTTTGGAGTGCCGCAGGTAGGCATCACTGTTGACCAGGAAAAAGTGCTCACACAGCAGGTCAGCCTGACGAACGTATACCAAACTCTGCAAACGTTTATGGGCGGATCGCTGGTCAACTACTTCAACCGTTTCGGCCGACAGTGGCAGGTTTACGTCCAGGCAGAGAGCAACTATCGAACTTCGGCAGACAATCTGGGCAAATTTTATGTGACGAACAGCACCGGGCAGATGGTCCCGCTGAGCACATTGACGGGAAACGTGCCGCGCAGCGGCCCCGAGTTCGTCATGAAGTACAACCAGTTCCAGTGTGTTCAGATCAACGGTTCCGCTGCTCCTGGCTACAGTTCGGGGCAGGCAATTGCGGCGCTCCAAGATGTGTTCAAGAAGACAATGCCTAGTCAGATGGGCTACGACTATCTGGGCATGTCCTATCAGGAGGTCAAAGCCTCTCAAGGCGTCAAACCGGCTGTAGTCTTCGGGCTTTCGTTCTTTATCGTGTTTCTAATTATGGCCGCGCAGTATGAGAGCTGGACGTTGCCCCTCAGCGTGCTGCTGGGCGTTCCTATCGCTGTCTTCGGGGCGTTTGCCGCACTTTACCTGCGACGGCTCGACAATAACGTCTATGCACAGATCGGCCTGGTAATGCTCATAGGTCTTTCCGCCAAGAATGCCATCCTCATCGTTGAGTTTGCCAAGGCTGAATACGAGGGTGGCAAATCGTTGATTGATGCTGCGCTCTCTGGCGCGAAGCAGAGGCTGCGGCCAATTCTCATGACAGCATTCGCTTTCATCCTTGGCTGTGTCCCGCTATGGCTGGCTTCCGGCGCAGGTGCCATCTCCAGACAAGTGCTGGGTACAGTAGTCATTGGCGGCATGCTGGCTGCCTCGCTGCTTGCCATCTTCTTCATTCCTGTTTCTTTCGATGTTGTTGAGCGTTTCGGCAATCTTTTCGGCAAGAACAAAGAAAAGAAACCGGAAGAGAAGCCTGACTCTGCTTCGAAAGAGACCACATTATGATCGACATGAGAAAGTTCGCCGCTATCGGATTGGTGCTCCTGATGAGCGGTTGCAAGGTCGGTCCGAATTACAAGCGTCCGGTAGCGGTGACGCCGGACCAGTACCGCGGCGTGGCACCCGACCTGTCCAGTCAAGCTAGTACACAGCCATTTGCGGAGATGCAGTGGGAGACGGTCTTTCAGGACGAGACGCTCAGAGCACTCATCAAGGAAGCACTGACCAACAATTACGACATGCAGATTGCTGCCTCCCGCATCATGCAGGCCCAGGCGATTGTGGGAGAGACGCGGGCCAATCAATTGCCAAACCTCTCCGGTTCGGGAGGGGTGGACTATCAACGCAACGCGATCGTACCGAATGGGCCAACCATAAACTCGCTTGGAATTCAGCTGAGTTATATCGTGGACTTCTGGGGAAAGTACCGCCGCGCAACCGAGGCAGCCCGTGCACAGCTACTTGCGACGACTTATGCCCGAGGCGTTGTCCAAACAACTTTGATCTCCGATGTGGCGAGTGCCTATTTCCAGTTGCGTCAGTTCGATTATCAACTGGACTTTTCACAGAGAAGTGTCGTTGCAGATCAGGATGTCGTTCGGATTAACACCATCAAATATAAAGGTGGTGACAGCGCAATTAGCGATGTGTATCAAGCTAATTTGCTGCTACAACAAGCCGAATCCCAGGTCATCCTTAGCCAGCAGTCCATCGCGCAGACCGAGAACCAGATCAGCATTTTGCTGGGACGAAACCCAGGACCAATCGCCCGTGGTCTCTCTCTTGTCGATCAGCCCCATCTGGCCGTCGTGCCGACCGGGCTTCCTTCTGCACTACTAGAGCGCCGCCCCGACGTTCGGCAGAACGAAGCGACCTTGATCGCCGCTAATGCCAATGTGGGAGTGGCCAAGGCTGCCTTCTTCCCTCAAATATCTTTGACGGGCCAGTTCGGTGCGCAAAGTACTGCCTTATCCAGCTTTCTTCAGGGACCGGCGACAGTCTGGTCATTGGCTGGGGAGGTATTGCAACCGCTCTACGCTGGCGGTGCTATCAGAAGCGCCTATGACCTTGCCTGGGCACAGCGCGGTGAAGCGGAATTGACCTACAGGCAAACGGTTCAGAACGCCTTTGGCGATGTAGCCAACAGTCTCGTCGGCTATAACCAAGCCAGGCTCTTTCGCGAGAAGATCCAAGAGCAGACTGACACTTACCAGGAAACTGCCCGTCTTGCGAACGTTCGTTTCACTGGCGGATATACGAGTTTCCTCGAAGTGCTGGTCACCCAACAGCAATATTTCACTTCGGAGCTGACGTTGGCCCAGGCCTGGAGTATGGAAATGCAAAACTACGTCCAGTTGTATCAGGCTCTGGGAGGAGGCTGGCAGCCATAGCCAATCTCCGTTAACAAGAACAGGGCTTTGCATGAATTGGGGAAGCGACTTTCTGAAACGGCGTTTTCAGGGAGTGTCGTCAACCCAGCGAAGACTGACCACTACCTGTTCGCCATAACTCTCGACTTGTTTTCAATGCGATGAGACCATAGCGGGATAGGGTAAGTCAGGTGTGCAAAACTGTGCAGGTATGCAGTGCGTGGCTAGGATACTCACCTAGTTCTATACCTAGTAGGGATATATAAGAGATTGACCTTCTTTGGTTTGTCACGCCCAAAACCCGCGACGAACGTCGATTCCTTGTAGACTTTCCGAAGAGAGTCAAGGATTTTGAGGCAACCAAGGATATTGTTCCAAATCGAATTGGTTTGGGACGCCACCAAACCTGTAGATGCTAATGAATCCGGAGGGCTACACCTGTGCTGATTCCGTATGGATTTAGGGTGCCGAAGGGGAAATTCACCCAGCTTTGATATTGGACGTCGATAAGTCGCACGCTGAAGCGGCTTTTACCGACCGGCAAATCGACGCCAGCGCCGGGGGCAAGGACAAAAAAACTTCCGTCAGCGTAGTCATAGGGGAAGTGGAAGCGCCCTACACCGATAAGAATCTTTGCATATGGAGTCGCCCAGTGAGTGTAATAGGGAAACTTAGCTCCAATGAGGTAAGTCGATTGGTGCGTGCCCGCCTCCTGGTTCATTGTGAGAAAACGAATCTCCGCCTCGTAACTCACCCTTGGAGAACGGGCGTAGTCGACGAATCCAGAGCCTCCGCCGAGATAGCGTTTGCCGTAGTCGGCTTGGAAGTAAGAGTAGGTTCCACCGGCAAGCCAACGCGAACCGGAACCGATAGCCGTGGGTTCTGCCTGGGCTTGAGCGAGTCGGCTTGTCGCTGCAAACAATAAGGCAAGCGCAAGGGGGAACGACAGACCGCGTTGACTACGTAAGATTTGAAACCGCAGCGTCATTTGGTAACCGTCAGAGTCATCACGGCGGACTGAGTGATCGAGGTCTTGCTACCGATAGCGGTTATGTTGAAGGTGTATGTCCCGGCAGGCGTTCCATGCACGTCCAGACCACATCCAGTGATTGCCATGCTTCCAGCGGCAAGCAGCATGAGTAGAAGTCCCGTAAAGAAGCGGTTGGTTTTCCGTAGCCTGAATAGAGAGAAGCCGAGGATGAGGCCACCCGGCAGAAGGCACATGCTGATACCGTCAGGCCATCTGCTCTCGTTCTTTGCAATGCTTCCTGCAGTCAGGGGAGATCCACTGTCGATGGTCACGCTGATCGTCTGCTTGCCGTTTGCGTCGAGAGAGACCGAGTCGGATGAGAAGGTGCAGGTTGCAGCGCGCGGCAGGCCCACGCAGCCCAGCGATAGAACGTCAGTGAAGTTCTGAATGGAAGTAAGTGTCAGCTGGATGGTGCTGTGTTGCGTGCTCTGCAATTGGAGAGTTGGCGGATTCAGCGCAACAGTGAAGTGGGTGGGTTCGACGACCTGCACGGCCGATACGCTAGAGACCGAGCCTGTGTAGAGTGAATCGCCCTGGTAGGTGGCGATGATGTTGTAGGTTCCAAGTGCAGGTGTGACGGTTAGGGTAGCAATACCCGATGCATTCAATGTTGCACTGCCAAACGTTGTGTTTCCCGAACTGAAGACGACCGTGCCTGATGGTGGAACTGACGCATCACCTTTCAACGTGGCGACGAGGGCTAACGGTTGATCTTGTGGTACGGAAGCGGAGGAGACAGCTAGTGTGTTTGTGGAAGCGTGAAGCTGTATAGCCACGGAGAGGACAGAAGATGTGGCTGGGAAGTTTTGCGCGTCGCCTGCATAGCTCGCGGTAATCGTATGAGTTCCTAAAGCGAGCGCCGAGATGTTGAACGTGGCTACGCCAGTGCCGTTTAGCGCTGATGTACCGAGGATCGTTGATCCATCAGACAATGTAACCATCCCTGTGGGCGTGGTTGATCCGACCGGGCCGGGTTGTCCGCCATTCAGACCGACGACCAATCCACTTGATACGGATACGGTGAACGTAACAGTATCGCCAACGAGAGCCGGATTAGCACTGGCATTGAGCGCCACACTTGTACGCTGCTCAACATTCTGAATCAGAGGGTTCGATGTGCTGGTCTGATTGTTCCCGTCACCCCGATAGATTGCAATGAGAATGTGCTGCCCCGCAATGAGCGAGGAGGTCGTGAAGGTAGCAACACCGTTTGGGCCGATAGAGGACGTTCCCATAAGAGTTGTCCCGTCTTCAAAGTCAACGGAGCCTGATGGAGCAGTTCCCTTCCCTGTAACAAGCGCTGAGAAAGTGAGACTGCCGCCGACGGCGGAGGGTGAACCTGAGGTGGAAAGCACCATAGCGGTATTGCTGGTCTGGACCGTCTGGACTAGAACAGGGCTGCTGCTCGTTTGACTTACGCTATCGCCGCCATACGTGGCGACAATCGAATGCTGGCCGGAAGTGAACGTTGAGGTAAAGGAAGCAACGCCGGAAGCTCCGACGATGCCGGCACCGAGAACTGTTGATCCGTCACGAAATGTAACTGTACCTGTAACAGGGTTTCCACCGGTAGAAGCAACAATGGCGGTGAAGATGACAGGCGCACCTGAGAACGATGGATTGCTGCTTGAAGTAATGGAACTGGAAGTGGGCTGTAGAACTGTTTGAAGCAATGGAGCCGATTGGCTTCCGGGATGGCTCGGATCTCCGGCATAGGACGCAACGAGTGTGTGAGCGCCCATCGACAGGTTCGATAACGTCATTGTTGCGAGCCCGTTTGGATCGGTACTGACTGTACCGACCGTATTCGCGCCGTCGTGCAGGGAAACAGTACCGGTGGGTTGGACTCCTGTTCCGGTTACTGTCATGGTGTAGATTACGGCGTCTCCAATGAGGGAAGGATTTTTGTTGGAGAGTAGTGTGATTGAACTCGTCGTCTGCTGGATGGTCTCTACGATTGGAGATGATACTGCCTGGTTGTTATTTGAATCACCCAGGTAGCCTGCACTAATGGTGTGCTGGCCGACCGAAAGCGTGGAGGTGGTATAGATCGCACCGCCATTAGTGCCGATTGGCGAAGAGCCTAGCACGGTCGTGCCATCGGTAAACGTTACATTTCCTGTCAGCGTGCCGGCTGCGCCGCTTAGATTTGCAGTGAAGCTAACCGGAAGGCCGGCGACGGCCGGGTTGCTGCTCGAGACGAGGGTGAGAGTTGGCGCACCCTTATTCACTGTGATGATCTGGGCCTGTGACGAGGAGGAACTATCGTTGGTGTCTCCGCTGTAACTCGCGCTAATCGTGTGTTGGCCAAGCGAGAGGCTGGAAAGAGTAAAGCTAGCCGCGCCATTTGCACTGAGGTTTGCGGTGCCTAGAATGTTTGTGCCATCGAGGAACGTTACCTGGCCGCCCGGAATGCCGCCCGATCCTGAAACAGAAACGGTCAAATTGATTGTCGAGTTTATCGTCGATGTAGTCGCACTGACCGACAAAGCGGTCTGAGTAGTCGCTCGTTGCACCGACTGGCTTAGAGTAGGCGAGAGTGCAGCGTTGTTGTTCGTATCACCGGCGTAGGAAGCCGTTATCTGATGGGTTCCAAGAGCAAGGGCTGTTGTATTGAGGACAGCTACACCAGCTGAATTCAGGGTCTGTGCTCCCAGGACGGTCGATCCATCCTTGAAGGTGACTGCGCCGGTCGGAGCTGGGCTTGATCCGCTCACTGCAACCGTAAAGGCTACATTGGCTCCGGCGCTTGATGGATTCTGGTTAGAAGCTAAAGCAACAGTCGTGATTGGTTGAATGATCAGAGTGAGACTAGTCGAATTGCTTGCACCATCGTTCGCGTCTCCGGGATAGCTAGCGGTAATGATGTGTTGGCCCACAATCAGATTGGAGATATTGAAAACTGCGGCACCATCGACGGACAAGGCGACACTGCCAATTACAGTTGAGCCATCCATGAATTGGATATTGCCGGTGGGCGTACCTGCATTGCTGTTGACCGTGGCGGTGAACTGCACTGGCGCTCCCTGCGGCACGGTAGTCGCGGTGGAAATAAGGGATGTCGTGGTGGTGGTCTTTGCAACCACCTGGACGATGGCAGGAGAGGTGCTCTGGCCGTCATTGCCGTCACCTCCATAGGATGCGGTCAGCGAGTGTGATCCTACGGTGAGAGAAGACAACGATATTGTGCCTAATCCAGCAGTATTGATCGATGTGGAACCAAGATTAGTGGTGCCATCGTAGAAGGTCACTATACCCGTTGGTGATCCACCATTGCCCATAACCTTAGCGCTTAATGTGATTGAAACACCTGCTATTGAGGGACTGCCTGATGAGGTGAGCCCCACAGCGGTGGTGGCCTGATCGACACTCAGACTCAACGTCGGCGTCGTTCCGAGATTATTGGAGTCGCCCGGGTAGACAGCTGTGATGGAGTGGTTGCCGGTGGAGAAGGCGGGCACGGTGTAAATCGCTACGCCCTGTGCATTTAGCACTGCAGTTCCAAGGAGAGTTGTGCCATCCATAAATTTCACGGTACCGGTGGGGATGCCGCCATTGCTCGTGATCGTTACGGTAAGCGTATCGTTCTTGCCTGCTACTGCAGGATTTACAGAAGCGATGAGTGTGCCGGTAGTTTGTGCCTGCTGAACGCTTTGAGCGATCGAGACTGACGTGCTACCAGAGTAGTTTGTTGCGCCTCCATAGAGGGCAACGATATTGTGTTGACCGACCGGCAGAGAACTCAGGTTCAGTATGACTTTGTTGCCGCTGACCGTTCCTACGCCGAGCGTCGTTGTACCTTCCATGAAGCTTACGGTGCCGCTCACAGGACTGGATGGGACGATAGAATTTGCCGTGATCGTAGCGGTCAGGCTAATACTTGCGCCAGCTGCGGCGGGGCTACCGCTCGTAGATAGAGTAGCAATGGTTCCGATCTGTTCGATAGTTTCCTGGACGGCAGAAGAGTTGCTGCTTGCGTTGTTGGAATCGCCTCCATAAAGGATGTGGATAGAGTGCGCGCCAACTGCAAGTGTGGAGGTTTTGAAGACAGCGGTACCATTGCTTAATGTCACGGTACCGAGCACTGTGGCTCCATCCTGAAAAGAAACCGTACCCGTTGGCGTGCCGCCGTTTGTTGCGGTTACAGTGGCGGTGAAATTTACCGTCGTCCCAAAGGAAACGTCGGCGTTGTTGGTGATAATTGTGCTTGTCGTCGATGACGCAACGACGATCTGGTTCAGAAGTACCGAGGTGCTTGCGATGGAGTTCGTATTTCCGGCGTAGCTCGCGGTCAGACGGTGGGTGCCAACAGTGAAATTTGTGACGTTCAAGCTAGCTGAGCCAGTTGCATCAAGGGGAGCTGTGCCAAGCTTGGTAGTGCCGTCTAGGAAGGTAACGGTGCCAGTTGGAATAATCGAGGTGCCAAGAACAGTGACCGACAGGATGACGCTGGATTGGGCGCTCGATGGATTCAAGCTTGATGTGAGTGAGGTGGTTGTACCATCCTTCACGAGCTGAGCGACGGATGATGAGGTGCCCGGTGAGTTATTCGTATCGCCCGGATAGCTCACAGTAATTACGTGAGAACCGGGCGTCAAAGACGTCGTTGGAAATTGTGCCATACCGGCACCATTGAGCACTGCCGTGCCTATTGCTGTCGTTCCGTCAAGGAATGTGACAGTGCCAGTTGGCGTAACACCTGTGCTGGTTATGGTGACGGTAAATGTAACAGGAGCGTTTGTAGCCGATGGAGTGCCACTAGTTGTGAGATTGATCGTCACGGGATCGAGAACCAACACTTTGCCCGCTAAAGTGACTGTCTGCGGACTGTTGGGTGAATCCGATGTAATCGTGATGGTGCCCTTGACCGAGTTACCGGTCACTGTTGGAGCAAATTGAGTACCCAAGATGCAATAGTAGGCCGAGGCTAGGGCAGTGCTGGTCGAGCAGGTTGTTGCCGCAGGATCGAGCTGCGCATTCAGTGAAGGATTAATCAATGAGATGTTCAGCGGAGCGTTGCCGTCATTCTCTAATGTCTCATTCTGTGTGCTCGAGACACGCTGCACACGCATGGTTGGAAAATTCTGGACGGCTGTGCTGCTGTTGACTTTACGGATTCGATTGTGGAAGACATCGCTGATGTACAGATTGCCTGGACCATCGAGCATGAGAGCATAGGGGCCGTAGAATCCCGCCTGATCGGCGGGCCCTCCATCTCCGCTGAAGGATTCATTTGCGCTACCAGCTACCGTGATGATTACACCGGTAGCGGCATTGACCTTGCGGACTCTGTTATTGCCCGAATCTGCGATGTAAAGATTACCAGCGACATCGAGTGCAGTTGCTGCCGGACTATCAAAAACTGCATCCTTTGCCTGACCGCCATCGCCCGTGAAACCAGAGGTGCCATTTCCTGCAATGGTCGATATGATGCCGTCGGTGGCTACTTTGCGAATACAGTGGTTGCTTTGATCGGCTATGTAGATCTGTCCGTCCGGAGCAACAGTGACGCCCCACGGCCCATTTAAACTTGCGCTAATTGCCGGACCGTTATCGCCTGCATAGGCTGCTGTGTGGTTACCCGCAAATGTGGAGATGATGTGAGTCGCAAGATTCACCTTGCGGATTACATTATTGCCGGTGTCCGCGATGTACAGGTAGCCATTGATTGAATCGATTGCGACGGCATCGGGCGTGTCCAGATTTGCAAGCGTCGCGCTGCCTCCATCTCCCTGATAACCCTGCGTGCCCGGCACGCCTGCTACCGTGGTGATAATGCCAGTCGCGGCAGTAACCGTGCGGACGGCGTGATTGTTGCTATCGGAAAAGTAAAGATTTCCGGCGCCGTCAAGGACTACGGACGTCGGTGAGCTAAGCGATGCAAGTGTAGCCAGTCCGCCATCGCCAGTATTTCCGGCATTGCCGTTGCCTGCAACTGTGGACATTAGTTGCGAGGCAGCATCGACACGTCGGATGCGATTATTGCTGGAGTCCGCGATAAACAAGTTGCCAGCGGGATCCACCGCAATACCGAACGGAAGAAAGATCGGCGAAGAGGTCGCAGCTAGTCCATCTCCACGGTATATCCATGACTGATTGCCAGCGACTGTATTAATGATGCCAGGCGTAAAGAGAGCAAGTGGCCCGGTACCAATGGCGACAAGCCATGTTGTTCCTATCGGCACTCCGGACGCGTCAAACAGGACGACCGCGCCAGTCTGCTGTCCTGGATATTCGGGATTAAATGTAACGGGAACACTGCAGCTTTGCCCGGCTAGATAGTTTCCTTTAACGCAGCTGCCTGTACCCTGACTGGTAAATGCGAGTCCCGCAATACCACCAGTAAGGATACTTACGCTGTTCAACTGTCCGCCTGCCGGCATAAGTACCGCGACGTTTTGCGCTGCCGATGCCGTATTAATAGAAGTCGTCCCAGGAAATATCGCCGTCGAGGAGCGAGCGGACGTTGCCATTGTTCCCAGGATGGCGATGGCCAGTAATCGTTGCAGCTTTGTACATCGGGGCGGCGCATTTTTCAGGCGGGAGTGAGCGACTCGAATAAACTTATGAAAATGGAACTGTGCGGCAAGTAGGACAGGAGTTCGCATAGGTGACCTGTAAAGCTCAGCAGGCTAAATAAAAGGTTGTGGCGAATTTCCGTAAGGACTGAAATCCACGCCATCGCGCCGGAGGCCCTGTGGCCGCCAGTAATGATGACCTTAGGGCAATTACGAACGAAGGCACATGGCTCGAAAGTTGCAAGAACCCATTAAAGGCACCTGCCAACGTTGTTTACCGATGCTGCAATTCTTTTTGGGTGTGATGAGGCGCGCACTACTCGCCCAAAACCTCAGCCTCCGGGATAGGCTACAATCGCGATGTGCGCCGGTCGCTGGCCATCTCGCTGCTACTGCTGTTCAGCCTGCCGTTGATCGCTCCTTTGCTTAACCTGCAGGGGAACGCCGGTGGGAACCTTCCCACATGTTGTCGGCGAAGTGGAATTCATCACTGCTCAATGCAAATGCCGGATGAGTCACAGAAGATGCATTTCTCGGCAGTGCAGGAAAAATGTCCGGCTTATCCAAAGGCCATCACATCGATGAAGCGAAATGATTTTTCTCTTCAATCATCAACACTGCTACTCCCAGGCGCGTTGATTCATCCTGCAGAGATGACACGGGCGACAAGCCGCGCTCGAACTTCTCTATATAGGTCTCAGCCGCAGCGTGGCCCTCCCGTGTTGTTGGCCTGACGCTTCCTTCGGCCTGTGATCTGTCTTAATCACGTAGCTGTGCTTCGGTTGAGGTTGCTTATATTTGCGATCTCACTTGAAGTCCATAGCTTTCGGCGCTTTGACGCTCCTGTGGCCGTCTCTCTTCCGACATCAAAACCGGTTTGTTACTCCACAGGTTTCTCGTGCGTCGAATCATTTCCACTGCCCTGCTATTGCTGTTCGTTCTACCGCTTCTCTCGCCTCTTTTCGCTGCGGATGCGGTTGGGACAAATCTGCCCGCGTGCTGCCGGAGAGACGGTCGACATCACTGCGTGATGTCGACGATACCGAGTAGGGCCAACAGTGCACAAACGATTCAAGCCGCTGCAGTTCGGGAGAAGTGTCCGTGCTGTCCTGCTGCGCCTGTAACAGCGCATACCGATCTTTCTTATGACGAAACTCGGGCTACGGCTTTTTGGGTCAATAAAGGGCTTGAAGTTCTCGTCGCGCAGACTGAAGCACGTTATCGCATCTCGTTTGACCGGTCCCGGCAGAAGCGTGGTCCACCAGCTCAGCCTCTTTCCCTTGCCTAGTAAAGAGCTTGATTGGTGCGTTTCCACATACTTATCGCTTCAGCCTCGGAGATCAAATGCAAAGTTTACGGCGTTGCAATTTTGTAATTCTCGTTCTATTTGCCTTTACGTCATGGCTACAGGGGCAGCAGACAATCAATCATGCATCGCTGAGCGGTCGAGTCACAGACCCGGCAGGCGCACTCGTGCAGCATGCACTTGTAACAGCGAAGCAGGCGACAACGAACATCGCGAGGAGCACTTCAACTGACACGGAAGGACGTTTTCGCTTTCCATATCTTCCAGTGGGTTCTTACGAAATCAGCATAGAGCAAACGGGATTTGCAGTCGCCACTCGCTCGGTGACACTTACTGTTGGAGCAGATCTTCATCTGCCTGTAGTACTTACGCTTGCAGGCAACGAAACTTCGGTAAACGTTAGCGGAACAGCGCCCGTTTTAGAGATGAATCGCAGCGAGATTACGGAAACTATCTCGCCAGAGGAGATCCAAAACTTGTCATTGCTTGGCCGTAACTTTCTGGATCTCGCACTGCTCGTTCCGGGTGTCTCACCTACGAATACATCAAGTACCCAGCTTTTCGCTGAGACTTCAGCTGTGCCGGGACAGGGCATCTCAGTCAGCAGTCAACGCAACTTTTCCAACAGCTTTATTGTGGATGGCCTCTCGTCGAATGACGATGCGGCCGGCCTGACAGGAACATTCTATGGCCTGGATGTCGTCCGTGAATTTCAGGTAGTCACATCCGGAGGGCAAGCGGAGTTCGGTCGGGCCCTCGGCGGCTACATCAGCATGGTGACGCAGAGTGGCACAAACACTCTTCATGGCAGCGCGTATGGTTTTCTACGCAATCAACGGCTCAATGCCAGCAATGCATTATCGCAAAGCACTCTGCCATTGACACAGGCTCAATATGGAGCAAGCATCGGCGGTCCAATTCTTCATGACCGCACGTTTTATTTCGCGAATTTCGAACGAAAACAACTAAACCAAGATGGCGTTATTACGATTACCCCTGTTAACGTTGCAGTAATTAACGCACGCTTGCAACGCAGTGGATATCAAGGCTCCCTTATCGCGACGGGACTCTATCCCAATCCAGTTCACACCAATAACTTCTTCGCGAAAGTCGATCACCATGTTAGTGCAGCGGATGAGTTCAGTTTGCGCTACAGCCTCTATGCGGTTGATAGTCAGAATTCACGCGGAGCAGGCGGCCTGAGTGCGGTAAGCGCAGCTGCCGGATTGCACAATTTGGACCAAACCATTGCTGCAAGCAACATCGCAACTATCTCGGCAAAGACCGTCAACGAGACGCGGGGGCAGTATACTCACAGCAATTTGAGTGCGTTGCCAAACGATACCGTTGGGCCTGCCGTGAGCATCTCTGGTGTCGCTTCTTTTGGAACACTATCTGTTTCCCCCCAAGGACGCGTCAACAATCTCTATGAAGTTGTTAATAATGTCTCTCATCAGGCAGGCCCTCACTCGCTCAGGTTGGGCGCTGATTTCCTCTACAACGATTTGAAGATTGTGTTTCCTCAATCCAACCGGGGAAGTTATTCATTTTCGTCGTTGTCGAACTTTCTGAATGGGGTTTATAACAGCTCAGGGTATGCCCAGTCCTTCGGCAATCCTGTGGCGTCGCAAACCAACCCGAATATAGGCGTGTATGGCCAGGATGAGTGGAAGATTTCACCTTCGTTTACGCTAAACGCCGGCTTGCGCTACGATCTTCAGTTCCTCAAATCCGTCTCGACCGACACGAACAACGCATCACCACGTGTAGGATTCGCCTGGTCACCCTTTACCAATGACAAGACTATTGTGCGCGGAAGCTTTGGGCTCTTCTACGACCGAATTCCACTCCGTGCTCTATCGAATGCGCTGCAATCGAGCAGCAACACAACAAACATTAACAGCTCCACCTTTGTGACAGTCAGTCTGTCACCAACTCAGTCGGGTGCGCCGTCATTTCCATCCATATTGCCGAGTCTGCCTTTGGGAGTCCTCGTGAACTTTACGACCATGGCCCCCCACATGCAGAATGCTTATTCCGAACAGGCCAGTCTTCAAATTGAACAGCAAATTGGAGAGCGAAGTTCACTTGGCATCAGCTACCAGCACGTACGCGGGTTACATTTAATTATTTCCGTGAACCAAAACACGCCTACGTGCGTTGCCACTGGATTAAACAACGGCTGCCGGCCCGATGCTTCTTATGGCAATAACAAGCAGTATCAGTCTGCGGCGGACTCCTACTATGACGGGCTCTCAGTCTCTTATGTGCAGCGCCCAGTGCGTTGGGGGAACTATCGCATCTCGTATACATGGTCCAAGGCAATGGATAATGTCGGCGAGTTCTTCTTCAGTTCACCGATCAACAACTTCAACCTCGCTCAGGATCGAAGCCGATCGGATGATGATCAGCGACACCGTGTCGTGTTCGCTGGAACGATCCATACCCCGATGGACCCGGCGCATGATCGATGGAGCCACATTCGCAATGGGTTCCTGTTGAGCGGAATGCTGCAGTATTACTCAGCACTACCGTTCAACGTTACGACTGGATCTAATAGCATTCAGGGTACGACGTTGCGGCCTTGTGTTCCGGGCGTTGTTAGCTGCACGCAGGTGCTGCCGGGAACCACGATTGGTCGAAACGCCGGCGTGGGCTTCGATTCGTTTACGCTGAACGCTCGTCTTAGCCGCACGTTTCCTCTGGGTGAGCGATTCCGTCTTGAGGGAATTGCTGAGGCCTTCAATGCACTCAACCACAGGAATGATTTGATTCCCAATGGAACCTTTGGGACGGGGGCGTATCCTGTCGCTCCGGCCAGTGGCTTTGGGCGTGCTACTGCTGTGGGAGATCCGCGGCAGGTGCAGTTGGCGATGCGGCTGACGTTCTGACCATCGGCCGCTGTAGAATTCCAGCCATCATGAGCTTTACGGCGGCCAACATCACGGCGCTCATCGTAGCAGCCAGCTTCGCGGCTGGGCTGAACATCTACGCGACCGTACTCACGTTAGGCATTCTGGCCCGTACCCAGTGGGTTCCGCTGCCTCCCGGCCTTGACTCCCTGGGCCACACCTGGGTGCTGGTCGCCTGCGCAATCATGTTCGCCATCGAATTCGTGGTCGACAAAATTCCTGCCCTCGACATGGTGTGGAACGTCCTTCATACCGTAGTACGTGTCCCCATCGCGGGCCTCGTCGCCTACAACGCCAGCGCCCACCTCTCCCCGCAGATGCAGATCATGGCAACTGCTATCGGCACTGCAATCGCCCTCGCAACCCACACTTCCAAGACCGCGATCCGCGCGGCGGTGACCCCCAGCCCGGAGCCGATCTCAAACATAGCCCTCAGTACCACCGAGGATGCTGTCGCTATCGGAGTTACCTGGTTCGCAACGCACCACCCCATCATCGCCGCCTCCGCAGCCTTGATATTCCTGGCATCGGGAGTTATCGCTGCTCACGCACTCCTGCGAGCCATCCATCGACCGCTACAACGAATCCTCCACCCCGAGACCGTTCAGAAGCCGCCTGAATTGCGCTAACGGCGAACAGCGCGCTTGATCTGTGCGTATTGGAGGAGGATGAAACTGTCGGTCATGCCGGCGATGTAGTCGGCTACGACGCGGGCCAGCCCCTCGTTCTGCACCTCGTCGAAGTGGCTCTGCGGCAACTCTTCGGGGTCGTTGATCCAGTGGTTGAAGAGGGCTGTAACGACCTCTTCGGCCTTGTCGTGTTCGTTTTCGAGCGCTTCACAGGTGTACAGGGTGTCGTAGAGGTAGCGCTTCTCCTGTAGTCGCTCGGCTTCGGCCTGGGGGGAGAAGAGGGCGAGGCGGGAGGGATGGCGGCGGATGTCGGCGAGCGATTGGGCGCCGATGGCCTGGGCGTTGGCGCGGGTGTTCGCGATCAGGTCTTCGGTGAGCTCATTCTGCATGAGCTGGAGGGCCTCGTTGAAGAGGAACTTCTCTTCGACGCCTGTGTGTTCCTTCTCGACGGTGCGGTAGCAGCGTGCGAGGATGTCGACGTGCTGGCGGATATGACTGATCTCGAGCAGGCCCGACTCAACGCCGTCGTCGAGATCTGCGGTCAGGTAGGCGATCTCGTCGGCGAGGTCAATGACCTGGGCTTCGAGGGGTGGACTCTGGTCGAGAAAATAGCAGGCCAGTTCGGGATGATTCTCAACGGTGTAGTCGCGGGAGTGCTTGATGATGCCTTCGCGGACGCCGAGGGTGAGGTTGAGGCCGCGGTGGGCGGCGTAGCGCTGCTCGAAGTGTTCGACGATGCGGAGGGCGTGCAGGTTATGGTCGAAGCGGCGGCCGTGGCGGCGGAGGCAGTTGTCGAGAGCCCGTTCGCCGGCGTGGCCGAAGGGCGGGTGGCCGATGTCGTGGACGAGGGCGAGGGTCTCGGCGAGGTCTTCGTTGAGGCCGAGGGCAGCCGCGGCGGCGCGGGCGATCTGTGCGACCTCGATGGTGTGGGTGAGACGGCTGCGGAAGTGGTCGGAGGCGCGGCTGGTGAAGACCTGAGTTTTTCCGGCGAGACGGCGGAAGGCGCGGGACTGCACGATGCGTTCGCGGTCGCGCTGGAAGGGCGTGCGCGTGGGCCGAGCAGGCGCGGGGTAAACACGCTCCAGTAGCGGATCATTCAGGCCTCCGGCGACCGCGCATTTTTGAAGTTCGTTAGGCATATTTAATTCGAGTGTAATCGCTGAACCTCCCCCTCCCTTTCGCTGGGTATTTTAGGCGGATCTTGTTTGTTTTGTTTATCTTACATGGCGCCTATGGCTGTAAAATATTCTATCTAAAAGGTTTAGCTGCAAAATATTGTGGATCAATAGGTTAGCGGATTTTTGAGAAATACAAAGGCCCCGGTGATTGCCCCGGGGCCTTGTTTTCTCTCTGGTTTTAATTATAGCGGATTGCAGGAAACTCCTTTGCAATGAATATCTGGTTTGTTTTCAGTTGGTTACTTGCTTTTTGGGCTTGACGAGAGTTTTGACTCTTTCTGTGGGCGAGAACGTTGGCTGGCGGTCGTGCTACGCACGATACCCCCTATCCAGTCAGCGGAATTGCCCAACGAGCGCATTTGCTGCCCAACCAAGGCCTGGTGAACCAGGTTTGACACCAGAGGGCGACAGGCATATTGTTTTGCCGGTTTTTGCGCAGAGCTGAAGTTGGAATCGGAAATTCCGGTAGGAATGAGGCGCGCGCAGAGACCGAAAGGGGGCAGATCATGAAGACCAGACAATGGGTCACGATTGCTGTCGTCAGCATGATATTTGCGTCATTGGCTGGTTCAGCCAAGGCGGACTCAATAATCGTGTTTAAGGAAGCTGACGAGGCGACCTCAGAGCACATGCGAACAAAAGATTTCAGGAGGCTATGTTTCACCTGCAAAACGGGCATATCGGGGGTTGTCCTTTTTGAGAAAGGCACCTCGGAAGTTTCCGATTTTGTAATTGCCGAGACTCACTTCAGTGCGTTCGGCTTTGTAGACACTAATTTCTTTTTCGAGTCGGATCCTGATCTTTTGTTCTTCGCGAATAATTCACCCGGAATAAGGATGGAGGCGGCGCTGTTAGACGGACTCATAAGAAGGGCGCTTGCAGGACAGATTCCCAAGACCGACGAGACAGGAGACGAGCAGACTATTTCTAACCTTTTCCGGAGTGCTAACGGTGCATTGGCACCTCTCCCCAGCGACATCTTCAGTGGCGGTTACGTCGTCAAAGTCACCTCCGACGCGGATGTGCCTGAACCGTCAAGCTTGTCGCTTCTCATCCTCGGCTTCACTGCCTTTGTCGTTGCCTGGAGATATCATCGCCGGACAATTATTGAGAATCACATAATCTAGTTAACAAGGGAAAGAGTGCACCTGTCCTAGAAGGGCCATCCCAAGGTGGGAGCATCCGGCGGAACAGCCCCAGCAAAATGGCCGGGTGGCCCTTTTGGACAATTAGCCGCGTTGGCTCCCCATTGCGAGAAAAACAACCGACCATAAAGCGTTTCTGCGCTGCGTGGCTCACGGTGTGAATGGGGCAGAATGACAAGCGAAAGAAACAGCAAAAGCAACGCAACAGCAGATCCCTGCGGAGTGACAACAAAGAAAACAACGCCAGGAGCTGACTGGTAGATGACGCCAACTCCTGAAAGGGTGAGTTTCCTACTTTTCGGGAGTCGTCGTTACTTTGGAGAGCTTGACGCGGGCGTTTTCGAGTTTGTGCTGCACCTTGGACACGTCGGCTGGATCAGCATCGGCGGGCAGGGAGTGGGCGTACTCGGTCATGGAACGCTCCCACTGAGCTACAGCCATCTTGAGCTTGCCGGTCTTTTCGTAGACTTCGCCCAGGTGGTCGTGGATAGTCGGGTCGCCGTTGTTGCGCTCATTGGCTTTGCGAATGTTCTCTTCGGCGAGGGCGTACTGGCCTGTCTTGAAGTAGACCCAGCCCAGCGAATCGAGGTAGGCGTAGTTCTGCGGATCGAGGTCGACGGCTTTGCGGATCATCGCCAAAGCCTCGGGGAGACGGACGCCGCGATCGGCCAGCATGTAGCCGAGATAGTTGAGAATGGTTGCGTTCTGCGGGTCGATGGTCAAAGCCTTCTGGAACTCAGCCTCGGCTTCTTCGTAACGCTTCTGCCGATCCGCGAGAGTACCGCGAAGGAAGTAGACGTAGAGCTTTTCCTCGGGCTTGGAGGCTGCAGCGTCGGCCTTGTCCAAGGCTGCGGCAGCGTCATCCCAGCGCTTGAGACGGATATAAATCTGAGCGAGAGCAAGCTGCGCTTCGCGGTCCTCGGCGGAATTGCCGGTAGTAGATATCTGCGCTTTGGCGAGGGCGATGCCCTGATCGACCTGGCCGGTATCAGCGAGCTGCCCGGCGTATGTCAGCTGCATGCTGCGATCTTTTGGCAGAGCCTTTGCAGCGTCGGCAGCGACGGCGGTGGCTTCCTTCCACTGGTGGGCATCGCGGTAGGTATCGATCTGCCCTTGATAGCCGCTTCTGGCGTAGTCGCCTCCGAGCTCGGTCAGTTGCTTATAGGCTGTGGCGGCTTCGGTGGTCTTGTTCTGCTCGCGGTAGATGATTCCGAGCCGGTCGAAGAAGATGGCGCGGTTGGCCTTTTCGGGCTCGGAGTATTTGCCGTCGGGGTGGTTGGAGCTGGCGATCAGCGCGTTGAGCACACGGATTGCATCTTCGTAGCGGCCAAGCGTGTCGTAGATGAGGGCTTCGTTGTAGCTCAGCTCGGGGTTGTCCTGGGCGAGCGGCTTGGCCTTTTCGAGAGTAGCGAGCGCGTCCTCATAGTGACCCTGACGGCGTTGAATCTCGGAGATGCGAATCTGGGACTGCGCGTCCTGCGGCTCGGCGGCGACGACCTCGTTGAAGATTTTGAGGGACTCTTCGAGCTGGCCATCGCTGAGCAGTGCGGTGGCGAGGCCGCGTTCGGAGTCGAGATTTTCGGAGTCGAGATTGAGAGCGCGGCGATAGGCAGCGATGGCTTCCTTGGGCTTCTTGAGCTGATCGTAGCTGCTGCCGAGAGCAAACTCGATGCGCGCAGAACGGTCATCGACAGGAACGGAGCTGAGGGTGTCTGCGGCACGCTTGAAGTCGCCTTGCTCGCTGTAAAGTCGCGCCATGTTGAGGACGACATCTTCTGAACCTGCGTCAATTGCCTGCGCGGCTTTGAACTGCGCCTCTGCCTTGGCTGAATCGTGGCTGATGCTGTAGAGCTGGCCGAGGAGAAGACGGGTCTCGACGTCATTGGGCTTCAGCTGGGCGAGCTTTTCGTATTCGGCGATGGCGAGCTGGAGCATCTGGCCGGACTGGGCGCTCTGCATGTCGCCGAGGGAGCGAAGGTAGACCTTGCCCAGGAGAGTGTGGGCTTCGACGTCATCGGGATGCTTGTTGACCTGATCCTGGGCGGCGGTGACTGCCTCGCGGATGCGGCCGATTTTGAAGTAGAGGTCGGCAAGGCCATCCTGGAGGAGGCGGGAGTCAGGATCGGCGTCAAGGGCGAGCTTGTACTGCTCGACTGCCTGGGTGGCGTAGTCGGAGCGACCTGCGTTGACGGCCATGTCTTCATAGAGATGCGCAAGGCCGTAGTGGTAGTAGGCGGAGGCGCGATCGGGCGTGGCGGAGGGTGTCTTTGCGGCAGCAGGCGCCTGCGCAACCATGGTGTGGGCAGCAAAGAGAAGTGCCGCGGCAGGAAGCAAATGAAAGCGACGAAGAGAGGAGGCACGCAGAAGCAAGGTCATGAGTAATGGATTTCCTGTGCCGACGGAATCGATATCAAAAGCAACAAATCGTTAGACGGAGTCCGTTCCAGATTGGATGCAGAGGTAACCGAAGATGGCCCGATTGCAGTATGGCCGTGATTATAGCTGTCCCGATGGGGTATGACGAGTTGAAAAACGCTGAATTGGGAGTAAGGAATGGAAAGGCCCTGTGCTTTCAATAGAGCAACAGGGCCTTGGGTTTTCGGTTCGATTATCGTCTAGCCGTGGCGGAAGTGGCGGACGCCGGTGAAGACCATGGCGACGTTGAGGCGGTTGGCGGCGTCGATGACGTCGGCATCCTTGACGGAGCCGCCGGGCTGGATGATGGCGGTGGCTCCCGCTTGCGCGATGGTTTCGAGGCCGTCGGGGAAGGGGAAGAAGGCGTCGGAGGCGGCGACCGTGCCTTTGAGAGGGAGAACGGCCTTCATGGCTCCGAAGCGGGCGGCATCGACGCGGCTCATCTGGCCGGCACCGATGCCGACTGTCTGGCCGTGGCCGTCGGCGAAGCGGGCGTAGACGATGGCGTTGGATTTGACGTGCTTGCAGACGCGCCAGGAGAAGAGGAGAGCACGCATCTCTTCGGCGGTAGGGTTGCGCTCGGTGACGAACTGGAGCTGGGCTTCGGTGATGCGGAGGCGGTCGGCGTCCTGGACGAGGAGGCCGCCGGAGACTTGTTTGAGGATGCGTGGGGTCTCGGTGGGGGTGATCTGGACAAGGCGAAGATTTTTCTTGGCGGCGAAGCGCTCGATGGCTTCGGGCGAGAAGGAGGGGGCGACAATGGCTTCGACGAAGAGCTTGGCGATCTCTTCGGCGGCGGGGCCGTCGACCTCGCGGTTGATGCCGATGACTCCGCCAAAGGCTGAGATGGGGTCGGATTCGAGGGCGCGTCGGTAGGCGTCGAGGACGGTGACGCCGGTGGAGGCTCCGCAGGGGTTGGTGTGCTTGATGATGACGACGGCGGCTTCGGCGGAGGTGTCGAACTCGCTGACTAACTCCCAGCAGGCGTCGAGGTCGACGATGTTGTTGTAGCTGAGCTCTTTGCCCTGGAGTTGCTGGGCGGCGGCTACGCCTTTGCCGCTGCCGTCAATGTAGAGGGCGGCTTTTTGGTGGGGGTTTTCGCCGTAGCGGAGGGTTTTGGCGAGGGAGTCGATGACGCGGAGGGTCTGAGGAAGTTCGTCTTGCGAGAAGACGGCTGGGCCGCTGGGGACTGTGATGCTTTCGAGTGCGGCGGCTATACCGGCATCGTAGGCGGCGGTAACGGCGAAGGCTTTTTTGGCGAGGCTCCAACGGGTGGCTCGGGTGAGGCTGCCGGAATTTGCGGACAGCTCTTCGGCTAATGCTGGATAGTCTGTGGTCGCGGTGACGATGGCTACGTCTTCGAAGTTCTTGGCGGCGGAGCGGACCATGGAGGGGCCGCCGATGTCGATGTTTTCGATGACTTCGGCGAAGGCTACGCCGGGCTTTTGCGAGGTTTTCTCGAAGGCGTAGAGATTGACTACGACCATGTCGATGGGCTGGATGGCGTGTTCAGTGACGGCGGCGACGTGCTCGGGGTTATTGCGGATGTGGAGGATGCCGCCGTGGACCTTGGGATGGAGGGTCTTGACGCGGCCGTCGAGCATCTCGGGGAAGCCGGTGAGGTCGCTGATGTCGCGGACGGTGAGTCCGGCGTCGCGGAGGGCTTTGGAGGTGCCGCCGGTGGAGACGAGCTCGACGCCGTGGGAGGCGAGGGCGCGGGCGAAGTCGACAAGGCCGGTCTTGTCGGTGACGGAGAGGAGCGCGCGGCGGATGGGGCGGAGGTCGGTCGAGGGAGTAGAGGTAGGGCTGTGAGAGGTCATCACTGATTATTCTAAGCGGTTTTTTGGTGGGTTTAGAGGAGGGCGGAGCCAGTGAGGGAGGTTACTTGCTGGACGTGGTGGCTGGTGCACCAGCGTTTGAGGCTGTTGGCTATGTTTTCTACGGCGCGGGGATCGGCGTAGCTGGCGGTGCCTACCTGGACGGCGGTGGCTCCGGCCATCATGAACTCGGCGGCGTCTTCGGCTGTGAGGATGCCGCCCATGCCTACGATGGGGATGCGAACGGCCTTGGAGACGTCGTGGACCATGCGGACGGCGATGGGCTTGATGGCGGGGCCGGAGAGGCCTCCGGTGACGTTGGCGATACGGGGGCGGCGGGTTTCCACGTCGATGGCGAGGGAGACGAAGGTGTTGACGAGAGAGACGACGTCGGCACCGGCGTCGGCGGCGACACGGGCCATCTGGCCGATGCTGGTGACGTTGGGGGAGAGCTTGACCATGAGGGGGCGATGGGATGCGCCCTTGGTGCGGGCGACGAGCTCGTAGAGGAGCGTGGGGTCTGTGCCGAAGACCATGCCGCCGTGGCTGGTGTTGGGGCAGCTGGCATTGAGCTCGTACATGGCGATGCCGGGGGCGTCGTTGAGGGCGCTGATAACTTCGAGGCAGTCTTCGATGGTGAAGCCGAAGACGTTGGCGATGACGACGACGTCCTTCATGCGCTGGAGCTTTGGAAGCTTTTCGGCGATGAAGGGACGGACGCCCATGTTCTGGAGGCCGATGGCGTTGATCATGCCAGCGGCGGTCTCGATGATGCGCGGCGTGGGATTGCCGGCCATGGGCTCGCGGGAGAGGCCCTTGGTGACGAAGGCTCCGATGTGATCGAGCGAGACAATGTCTTCGAATTCGATGCCGTAGCCAAAGGTTCCGCTGGCGGCGATGACGGGCGAGCGCAGCTCTACGCCTGCCACGTTCACGTGCATGTCGGGACCTTTGATTTTGGGCGGGTTGGTCATTCTGCTGCTTGCCTTCCGTGGATGGGTTGAGACGATTGTGTCTCGGGGCGAATGGCCTTGGTGAGGACGTGGCCTACGGCAGCGGAGGGTTGGTTAATACGGAGCAAAGATGCGAAGGTGGCGGCCATGTCTACGGGGGCTACGCGGTCATGGTAGGTGCCGGGAGTGAACGCTGAACCATAGAAGGCGAGGGGGACGTGGCGGTCGTAGGAATATGGGGCGAAGTGATTGGTGCCGTGGCTTCCTGCGAGCTGATACATGCCGAAGGTGAGCATGACGTACCATCCGCCGTTGGGGGAGTAACTGTGGAGGATGAGCTGGCCTTCTTCGGTATTGGGGAGTTGGCCTGCTGCCATCTGCTGTTTCGTGTAGACGTGCCGAAGGAGGGGGCGAGGTGCGAGACGCACTTGGCTGACGCCGGTGGGCTCGGGCGGCACGGTGGCTTCGAGCGCGTCGGGCAGCATGGCGGCTACGGCGTTTTCGGCGTCCGTCTCGGTTACGTTGACCTTCTCGAACGATCTTTGGTCTAGCTCAAGATAGGGCAGTTCGCTGGGGAAGATGTAGTTCGTCTGCTGGCCGGGGGAGAAGCGCTGATTGAGCCGTGCGTTCAACTCTGCAAGTAGCTTATGGGCGTCGAGAGCTACGGCGGGGATGCCCAATTTGGCCGCAACGGCAGGTACGGGGGATACGCCGTGATCGCCTGTGAGGCCAACCCAGACGTTGCCCATGCCGCCGTCCACGTGTTTGTCGAGCCAAGTGAAGAAGTTGTCGAGATCGACGTCGATGGCATTGATCATGGCGCGCTGCTCCGGTGCGTCAGGCCCAACGGCATGGCCGAGGATGTCGGTGGAGGAGATGCTGATGGTGAGGACGTCGGTGACGTCGTGGCGGCCCATCTGTTCGGCGGATACGAGGGATTTGGCGAAGTCGAGCAGGTAGGAGACGGAGGCGGGTGTCTTGCCAACTTCTTCGTAGAAGTGGCCAGGTTCTGCTTTTGCCTCGCGGATGGCTTGGTCGCGACGGTCGCTGTTGTTGAAGGCCAAGGCCCATGCAGGGAGCTCGGGGCTCCAGTAGGTGGAGGTGATGAATTTGCCGCTGGCGTGGTCGAGCCAGAAGGCTCCGTTGGAGGCGTGGCCGGAGGTGAGGATCGCGGCTCGGTCCTTCATCGAGATGCCGAAGAGCTTGGATTTGCCCTGGGTGGCGAGGACGACCTCGTCGCCGAGGGTGGAGGCTAGCTCGTTACGTGGGGAGGCTCCGGGTTCTTTGGAGGTGGGGTCGCCGACGATGGCGTAACGCTCGTCTTCGACGGAGGTGACGGGATGGGTGGTTGAGCGCTTGAGATCCCACCACTCGTTGAGTGAGATGCCGTGGCCGTTGGTGTAGGCTCCCGTGCCGATGGTGGAGTGTCCGGGCGCGGTCATGGTGTTGGCGTAGTCGTAGTAGCAGTCGGTGAAGTAGGCTCCGCGCTTGAGGAAGAGATTGAAGCCGTTGGCGGTCTTGAAGTCGTCGTGGAAGCGGTCGAGATAGTCGCCGCGAAACTGGTCGATCACGAGGACGACGACGAGCTTGGGCCTGGCGCGGTAGGCGTCGGCACGAAGAGCCTGAGATGCAGCAGAAAGGAGAAGCCCGGCGAGAGCGGTTGCGAAGAATCTTGAAAAGCGCATGTATAGAAATAATAGACGTTACAGGCATGAATCGACTGCGGATCGGCGCGGAAGAACGCGGATAAGGCAAATGCCCAGATGAGATGATGCGGTTTTTATCGCGAAGCATTCCGAGACGCTAGAATGTCTTTGATGATCGATCTTGCATTTGTTCGGGCGAATCTGCCCTTGGTTGAAGAAAAGTTGCGTGCGCGGGGCATGGACCCTGCGGTTGCGTTGGGTGATTTTGCCGTCGTGGACCGCGAGCGGCGAGACACGATCACGAAGTTAGAGACGCTAAAAGCCCAGCGAAACAAGCTGACGGAAGAAATTGCGAAGTTGCGGCGAGAGGGGCTGGACGCGTCTGCGCAGACTGAGGAGACGCGGGCTTTGAAGATGGCGGTTGATTCGCTGGAAGCTATGGCGGCTTCGGCGGATGAGCGGCTGCGGGAGATGATGCAGACGCTGCCGAATCTGCCGCATGACAGCGTTCCCGTGGGTAAGAGCGAGCACGATAATCGCGAGGAAAAGGTTTGGGGCGAGAAGGCAGCCTTCGACTTCCCTGCCAAGCCGCACTGGGAGTTGGGCGAGGCGCTGGGAATTCTGGACTTCAATCGCGCGGCCAAGATTTCGGGTTCGCGGTTTGTTGTTCACTTTGGACAGGGAGCGCGGCTGGAGCGGGCGCTGGCGAACTTCATGCTCGATTTACATACTAGCGAGCATGGATACACCGAGGTGCTGCCGCCTTATATGGTGAACTCGAAGTCGCTGTATGGGACGGGCCAGTTGCCGAAGTTTGCTGAGGACCTGTTTCATTGCGACGACAAAGGCGCTTATGTGCCCGGTGAATATCAGGAGAGCGATCACTGGTTGATTCCTACGGCTGAGGTTCCGGTGACGAACCTGTTTCGCGATGAGACGCTGGATGAGGCTCAGTTGCCGACTTCATTTTGTGCTTATACGCCTTGCTTCCGGTCTGAGGCTGGTTCGTACGGTAAGGATGTGCGGGGGATGATTCGGCAGCATCAGTTCCAGAAGGTGGAGTTGGTGAAGTTTGTGAAGCCGGAGGAGTCTGAAGCTGAGCATGAGCTGCTGACTCGTCATGCTGAGACTGTGCTGGAGCGGCTTGGACTGCCTTATCGGCGCGTTCTGCTGTGTACCGGAGATATGGGATTTGCGTCTGCGAAGACTTACGATCTGGAGGTTTGGCTGCCTGGACAGGGGCTGTATCGCGAGATATCTTCGTGCTCGAACTTTGAGTCGTTTCAGGCGCGGAGGGCGAACATTCGCTATCGTCCGGCTGGAGCGAAGAAGAGCGAGTTTGTGCATACGCTGAACGGCAGTGGTTTGGCGGTCGGCCGGACGTATCTGGCGATCCTCGAAAACTACCAACAGGCCGATGGAAGCATCTCAGTTCCTGAGGCGCTGGTGCCGTATATGAACTGCGAGACCATCATCGGCAAGCAAGTGCAGGGAGGCAGGAACTGAGCGTGGGCAAACTTCTCAAGAGCTATTTTTTCTGGACCTACGAGCGCGGCAGTATCCACTATGACGTGATGGTGTCATTAATTCTGGTCTTTATGTTTTTGTCGCCGCGGCTGTTGGACTTCAAAGACAAGCCGGTAGAGACGGTCGCTCTGCATGCCAGCGAGGTGCTGGTGAAGGAAGCCGGGACGTCGGGTGAGAGCAGCAGGTTTATGTACCAGGTACGCGCCGATGATATGCAGGGGGCGGCTACGGATGAAGAACGTCGCGCAGCTATTTTGCGGGTCGTCGAGCCGATCTCGGGCGAAGTGACGCTGGAACGCTATGAGCCCGTCCGTGACGCACAGGGCAGGATCATCGCCTATAACGCGTGGGTGCTTCGCTGATGCGGGCCTCGAACGCAGGGAGTATGTCTCTTATGATGAATGTTCGCCGTATTGCCGCTTCGGTTATTTTTTCCGGAGTTGTTCTTTGTGCTTCTGGACGTGCAGTTGCGCAATCTAAACCGGGTCATCTGGATGAAGTGCTGCGACAGATGGATGCGGCGAGTGAGAAGTTCAAGTCGGCACAGGCGGACTTCCAGTGGGATTTGTATGAGCGCGTGGTGAAGGAGACGACTACGCAAAAGGGCATCATCTACTTTATGCGCGATGGCGCGCTGATGGAGATGGGTGCAAAGGTGTTTCCGCCATCGGCCAAGGTGATTGAGTATAAGCGTGGCCAGTTGAGCCTCTTCGATCCTGGGGCCAACCATCTGCTGCTGATGTCTGCGGGGGCGAAACAGGCTCAGTATGAGAGCTTTTTGACGCTGGGCTTTGGCGGAAGCGGCCGCGATATGGCTAAGGCCTGGACGATATCGGACCTTGGAACCGAGCAGATGAGCGATGGCGAGAAGATGGTAGCCACGGAAAAGCTGGACCTGGTGGCGAAGGATCCAGGAACGCGCAATATGTTCACGCACATTGTGGTCTGGGTCGATCCGACGCGGGCCATTTCGTTGAAGCAGCAGTTCTTTATGCCGTCAGAGGATGTGCGGACCAGCGTTTATACGAATATTCGCTATAACGAGAAGGTCGACACGAAGCCTTTTGCAATCAAAACGGATAAAAATACTTCTGTAGATCGGCGTTAGATTCGATGGCATTCTCGCTGATTGAGGGAACCTTCTCCGCGTTGATCTTCGACTGCGATGGAACGCTGGTGGATAGCGCACCGGCGCATCTGCGATCGTTGCAGGAGGCGTTGAAACCGCTGGGGCTAACGATAACGGAGGAGTGGTATGAGACGCGGCATGGGTTGGGGCCGGATCCGCTGATCGATGAGTATGAGGCTGCGTTCGGGGGGCCGACGATCGATCGAGCTGGGCTATTTGAACGGAACAATGCGGCGTTTCATGCTGCTATTCCGTTGATCGAAGAGATTGGTTTTGTGGCGGATGTGGCGCGAGCATGGCATGGCAAGGTGCCTATGTCGGTTGCTTCGAACGGAGTTCGTGAGAATGTCGAAGCGACGCTTGTGAGTGCAAAGCTGCGGCAGCTGTTTGATTATGTTGTTACGGCTGATGATGTGGAACATGGGAAGCCGGCGCCGGATGTCTATCTTGAGGCAGCGCGGCGAATGCAGGTGGATCCGGCGAGGTGCGTGGTGTTCGAGGACTCCGACGAGGGGCTGGAAGCGGCGCATCGAGCGAGAATGCGCGGGATTGACATTCGCAAGGAAGCGCCGCTACATCTTGGCTAAGAAGCTCATGATCTCGGGACTGGTCCAGTCCTGGGCACCGACGAACTTTCGGCGCAGGATGCCCTTCCTGTCGATGACGTAGGTTTCGGGAATCTGCACGGTGCCGTAGAGTGCGTTCACCTTCATGTTTTCGTCGCGCAGGGTAAGGACATCGACGTGGTGATCTGCGAGGAATTTGTGGTAGATGTCGGGGTCCTGGTCCATGCTGACTGCGACGACGGCGACGTTGGGCATCCGCTTCTGCATTTCGAGCAGGCTGGGCAGCTCTTCGATGCAGGGGGCGCACCAGGTGGCCCAGAGATTGAGGACGATGACCTGGCCGCGTAGCTTGCTGAGGTCAACTGTTCGGGTGCCGTCGCTCATGACGAACAGCGGGGCGGGCTTGCCAATGTTGCCGGGATGATCGCCACGGTCGCAGCCTGTTATCAACAACACACCTAACGCAATACTTGCCCAGAATCTACGCACAATACGCTCCACTTCCTATAATACGAAGTCGTGGACGATACGAACCAGAACACTGAGCTTATTTCAGAGCTTGAGCTTTCCGTCATTGTGCCGGCGCGGAACGAAGAAGAGTCGCTGCCTGCGTGCCTTGCCTCGCTCGTGGAGCAGTCGGAGCCGGGGTTTGCGCTTGGAGTGGAGTGGGAGATTATCGTCGTCAATGACGATTCGACTGACCGCACGCGGGAGATTGCGTCTGGGGTTGCGGCAGCGCATCCCGGTGTGACGGTGCTTGATGCGCCACCGCTGGATTTGAGCAGCCGGGGAGGATTTACGGGAAAGAATGCGGCGTGCTGGGCGGCGGCACAGATTGCCCGGGGGCGGCGGCTGTTGTTCACGGATGCCGATACGGTTCATGAGCCACGGAATCTCTCGCGTGCGCTTCGCGAGACGGACAAGCATGGCGCTGTGCTGCTCTCTTATTCACCGCGCCAGATCGTCAAAGGGTTCTGGCAGCATGCGGTGATGCCGCTGGTCTTCTCTGAGCTGGCGACTGTGTATCCACCGAAGCAGGTCAATGATCCTCAGCGCAGGCTGGCGGCGGCGAATGGGCAGTTTTTGATGGTGGAGAGGGATGCTTACTTCTCTGTTGGCGGACATCGTGCGGTTGGGACTATGGTGCTGGAAGACGTGGCACTGGCACGGAACATCAAACGCGGGCCGCGCCTGATTCGTTTTCGCTATGCACCGGAGGCGCTCTCGGCGCGTATGTACCGAACGACAGCGGAGATGGTGGAGGGTTGGACGAAGAACCTTGCACTTCTCTTCCCTCGTCCGATTTGTCTTGCGGCGTGGCGTGTGTTGGATATTGTTCTTTTCTTTGGATTGCCGGCGCTTGCGCTTGGAATACCATGGCTGGCGGGTTGGCAGCGGGGCGTGATCCTCATTTTGTGGGTGAGGACGCTTTGGCGATTTTATGCGCGTGTGGCTCGCTCGAATTTTCCGGCACGAGATATTGCGATTTCGATATTGGGGATACCGTTGTTCGTTTACTTGTTGATACGCAGCGTGATCAACCATCGCGTGAAAAAATCAGTAGTCTGGAAAGGGCGTAGTTACGACACAAGCCGCTAGAAGCGTGGAAAAGCATCCACGCTAACTTTCACCACGTCTAATCTAATGAGAACACGATGATCTTCCTTACCCGTAAAGCCGAATTTTCCTCTGCCCACTTCTACTGGAACGATGCGTGGTCGCCCGATGAGAACGAACGCGTCTTCGGCAAGTGTGCCAATCGAAACGGCCACGGTCACAATTACACGCTGGAGGTCACGGTAGCGGGCGATGTGGATCCGGTATCGGGCTTTGTCGTCGACCTGAAACAGTTGAAGAACATTCTCGAACGCGAGGTGATTGGCGTTTATGATCACCGCCATCTGAACCTTGAGGTGCCGGAGTTCGCGAAAGCGATTCCGACGACGGAGAATATTGCGATTGCAGTGTGGAACCGGCTGGATAACAAGATTCCGAATGCGAAGCTTCACCGCGTGAGGGTGTACGAGATGCCCGATCTGTTCGCGGACTATTATGGTGAGCTATGAAAGCGCACCTCACTCGCCGGTATCACTTTTCTGCGTCGCATCGGCTTCATAGCGAAGAGTTCGATGAAGTTAAGAATTACGAGGTCTTCGGCAAGTGCAATAATCCGCACGGACATGGGCACAACTACACGGTGCAGGTGACGGTGAGCGGACAGGTTGACCCGGTGACGGGGATGGTATGCAACCTCGCCGACCTGGATGGGTTCGCGCGAAAGAATATAGTGGAACGGTTTGACTATACGAATCTGAATACGCTTGAGTGCTTTGCGGAGAAGGTCTCGACGACGGAGAATCTAAGCATCGAGATTTATCGCATCTTCAAAGACTTTACGGCGGCACACGTAGAGCGGGTCCACGTTGAGGAGACCAGCAACAACTCTTTTGATTACACGGGCAACGAGAATCCGATGCCCGGCACGATTTAGGAAAGGCTAATTATGGCAAGCACGCACGCCACAGTGGAAACACCAACGCTCGATTCCGTCTCAACCCAGGATCTTTACCGCGAGCTACTTGCGCGCATCGGCGAAGATCCGACGCGCGATGGTCTGCTGCGCACGCCGGAGCGCATGGAGAAGTCCATGGCGTTTCTGACGCGCGGGTACACGATGGATGTGACGACCGTGCTGCATGACGCGTTGTTCGATGTGGATTATGACGAGATGGTGATCGTCAAAGACATCGAGTTTTTCTCGATGTGCGAGCACCATCTGCTGCCGTTCTTCGGCAAGGCGCATATAGCGTATGTTCCTAATGGCAAGGTGATTGGATTGAGCAAGATTCCGCGGCTGGTCGATGTATTTGCGCGGCGGTTGCAGGTGCAGGAGCGGCTTACACGACAGGTGGGCGAGGCTATTACGGAGGCGATCCACCCGCAGGGGGTGGCCGTGATCCTCGAGGCGCAGCATCTTTGCATGATGATGCGTGGTGTGGAAAAGCAACATTCGAGCACGGTGACTTCAGCCATGCTTGGAGTCTTCAAGACACAGCTGCAGACGAGGAATGAGTTCCTTTCGCTGGTTCGCCGTCAGGGCAGCAGCTTCTAGCTGCAACGACTAGACTAGTAAAGGAATGAACGGTCTTCTTGTACTCGATAAACCCTCTGGACTTACCTCGCACGATGTTGTCGCACTTGTTCGCCGCGTAACTGGCGAAAGATCGATTGGACATCTTGGAACGCTGGACCCCATGGCTACGGGTGTGCTCCCGCTGCTGCTGGGCAAGTACACTCGGCTTGCGCAGTTTTTTGGACAGGCAGAGAAGCATTATGAAGGCCATATCCGGTTTGGCTATGCGACGGATACCTTCGACGCCGAGGGCACACCTGCTGCAGCTTCGCGGCCTTTGACGCAGTCGCTGGATGAGCTGCGGGGGATGGCCACGGTTTTTCACGGTGCGATCGATCAGGTGCCGCCGGTCTACTCGGCGAAGAAGATCAATGGTGTTCCTGCGCATAAGCTGGCTCGTGCGGGCGTCGACGTTCCTGTGAAGCCGGCTCGGATTACGATCCATGGATTCGAGTTGACGTCGCTTGAGGGCGATACAGCGGCGTTTACGATGCAGGTTTCAGCGGGTGGATATGTACGCTCGGTTGCGCATGAACTTGGCCAATTGGCGGGATGTGGTGCGCACCTTTGCAGCTTGCGCCGGACGCGGGCTGGAGTCTTTACACTGGATCACGCGATTACAGTGGATGAGTTGAAGCAGGCTGCGACGCCTGCGGAGGTTGAGAGGATGCTGCCGCATCCGCGGACGCTGCTGCCGGAGATGCCCTCGGTTACGGTCGACGAGCAGATGGCCGGGCGACTGCGCAATGGGATGCAGGTGAATCTACCTGATTTTTCGCAGGCCAAGCTGGTTAAGGTCTTCACGACGCCTACGGACATGCTGGCCATTGCGCGCCGGGTTGCGGGGACGCTGATGCAGCCTATCGTTGTCATGGGCTGAGGCATTTTCTGAGATCGAGAGTGTGTTTTCCGCTGATATGATCGAAGCTATGACACAGCTTGATGTTTTGTATCAGTATGGAGCGCCTCCGACAGAGGCTGCGACGCTTGCACTGGCCAGGGTGCGCGAGGTATATGGTGTCCGGCGGGTCGAGTTCAACGAGACGGAGAAGACCGTGCGCGTGGAATACGATGCAACTCGCCTGAATGAGGCCGTGATCCACCAGTTGCTGCGTCGCGCCGGTCTCGATATTGTGGAGAAGATGCCGATGTTTGCCGCACCTGTCGAAGAGGTTGCCGCTGCACCTGCCGCAAAATAAAGTTTGCTGTCAGAAGCGTTCTTCGGTAGCTTGTTGACTAGTCACTTCCCTGCTTTCCGCGCCCGTAGCTCAGCTGGATAGAGCATCTGGCTTCGAACCAGAGGGTCGGAGGTTCGAATCCTTCCGGGCGCACCATCACTCACTGTTATCTAGAGATAAAGCCTGTATTTCACACGCTCGCGGGTTGCTGATCCTGATGAAATCCGGTATCTTTAAAAGGTTGCAACCACGCAATGTGCGCCCGTAGCTCAGTTGGATAGAGCATTTGGCTACGAACCAAAGGGTCGGAGGTTCGAATCCTTCCGGGCGCACCATAGTTTCCTCCTTCCATAAAAATTTCATCACTCTGAGCACAATCTGAAGCTGAGATTGCGACGGATTTCGAGTCGAGATTGATTGACGACCAAATTAGTCCTCAATACACTAGATAATGGAACACGGACTAATTTTGTCCGTGTGGAGATATCGACCGAGGATTGGGTTTCCAGAGCTTCGGGGGACAGCCTCAGAGAAGAGAAGCACCTTATGTTGCAGGCATTTATCATCACGCTCCGCGAGGGTGTGGAAGCGTCGCTGATTGTTGGGATTGTGTTTGCTTACCTGACCAAGATCGGGAGGGCGGAGCTGAAGCGAACCGTCTTCTGGGCGTTGGGCGCAGCACTTGCCGCGAGCGTTGGAGTGGCGGTTGTGCTGGCGCGGCTGCAGTTCAATCCGGATGTCTTTGAAGGTTGGGTAATGCTGGGAGCGGCGGCGTTCGTGATCAGCATGATCTGGTTCATGCATAAGACGGCGCGGACGATGAAGGGCTCGATTGAAACGCACGTGGCGAAGTACACGGGCGACGAGAACGGCGTGTCGAAGGTGGGGCTGTTCTTCTTTGTGTTTCTGCTGGTGTTGCGCGAGGGTGTGGAGACGGTGCTGATCCTGTCGGCCGTGACGTTGAACTCGACCGAGTTGCTGAGTTTTACGGGGACGCTGCTGGGTGTGGCGGTGTCGATTGTCTTCGGTGTGCTGTTTATCCGCGGGAGCGTGAAGATCAACCTGCAGCGGTTCTTCCGCGTGACAACGGTGATCCTTTATTTTGTGGCGTTCCAGTTGATCGTGAGCGGACTGCATGAGCTGAGCGAGAACGGCGTTCTGCCTTCGAGCACGACAGAGATGCGATTGATTGGGCCGATTGTGCGCAACGATCTGTTCTTCTTTGTGACGATGCTCGCGTTAGCTGGACTGATGATGCTGATGGAGTACAAGCGGCGTGTGCCGGTGGCCTTGGCTGCGAATGCAACGGCGGCCGATAAGCGCAGGGCCGATTGGACGCAGCGACGCGAGAAGATGTGGATGACGGCTGTGGTCGGGACCAGCTTTCTGTTCATCTTCCTTTCGACGGCGGAGTTTATCTATGCAAAGAGCTCGACTGCACTGAGCCCAACAGCTGCGGTGACACTGGTCGGCAGCCAGGTGACGGTGCCGACGGCGGATGTGAATGACGACAAGCTGCATCGCTATGGTGTGCATGTGGACGACGGCAACGGCGGCAGTGCGGAGGTGCGGTTTCTGCTGTTTCGGAAGCCGGATGGAAACATTGTCACGGTTGGGGACGCTTGCAGGATCTGCGGGCCTGTCGGGTTTTACGTCGGCAGCCAGGGGATTACGTGCAAGATGTGCGCTTCGCCTCTGAACGCGGCTTCGATGGGGCAGGAGGGCGGGTGCAATCCTATTCCGCTGAAGTCGACGGTGAGCGGTGGTCAGGTTGTGATTCAGGCAGCAGATTTGAAGACGCTGGTTCCGGTCTTCGAGCGATGAAGGCGAGGCTTTAGGTGTTCTTTCGGTTGCTGATGGAGAGCTTCAGGCGGCAGCGCCGGCGCAAGATGCTGGCGGGGCTGGCGATTCTGCTGGGCACGACGGCGGTGACCGCAATGCTCGCTCTGGCAACGACGATTGGGGATCGGATACACAAAGAACTGGCGGTGTATGGGGCGAACATTGTTGTTTATCCCAAGGCCGATCTGCTGGATGTGAAGGTGGGTGGGGTGGATGTGAAGCCGGCTTCGGGTGGGGCTTTTCTTCGCGAGAGTGATTTGAAGAAGCTGCGCGGTATTTTTTGGGCGAACAACATTACCGGGGTTAGCCCGGAGCTGCCGGTACGTCTGCTTGGAGCAACGGCGTTGGGCACAGTTGTGGACGCTACGGCGACGGGGCTCTGGTTCAACCACGCACTCAGCGACGGCGGGCCGGCTCTCACGACAGGAGCGGTCATGCTGCATCCGTGGTGGAAGATTGAAGGAGCGTGGCCGCAAGAGAGCGCGACCACTTTCTCTGCATCTGAGGCTGTGGTTGGAAGCGCCCTCGCGTCGCGTCTCGGACTAAAGATCGGGGATGTCATCCATACATCTTTCTCCACTGCTACGGAGACCGCGTCTAACGCCTTTACCCTGCGTGTGACTGGAATTGTCGCCACCGGCGATGCTACCGATGAGCAGATTCTGCTTCCTCTTGCAGCGGCACAAAAAATCGCTGGACTACCCGATGCTATACGCCGCGTCCAGGTAAGTGCGCGGACTAAGCCTGAGGATGCGTTTGCGCGCACAGATCCTGATTCACTTTCTCCCAAGCAGCGGGAGATTTGGTACTGCAGACCGTATGCGAACTCGATTGCTTACCAGATTCGCGAGGCGATCCCGGGGGCGCAGGCGGAACAGGTTCGACGTGTTGAGCAGAGCGAGGGAAATGTGCTGGCGCGCATCAGTGGGTTGATGTGGCTGGTGAGTGCGGCGGCTTTGCTCGCGGCGGGGTTTGCCGTGAGTGCGGCTATGGCGACGGCTGTGCTCGAACGGCAGGGGGAGATTGGTTTGATGCGGTCGCTTGGGGCAAGCAAGGGGGCGATTGCGCTGTTGTTTTATGCGGAGACAGGGCTGCTGGCAGTGTTTGCCGGGGCGCTGGGATATCTGATTGGATCAGGACTCGCGGCATGGTTGGGGGCGAGGATATTTGCGGGTGATGGCGCTGGTGCGGGGTTTGCGGTGTTGAATCCTGTGCTGCTGCCGGTGGTCGTCGCGCTAGCACTGGTGGTGGCGATAGCGGGGAGCACGCCTTCGATTCGGGCAGCGCTGCGGATGGATCCCTCGGCGATCCTGCGGGCGGACGCGTGAAGAATCAGTTGAATTTTTGGAGGATGTTGCGGCGGTCTCTGGTGCATCGGAGGGCGCGGAGCTTGTCGGCGCTGGTGGCCATGACGGTGTCGGCTGGTGTGGCTACGGCGCTGCTTACGCTGTATGCGGACCTCGACGCTAAGCTGCATAAGGAGTTTCGGAGCTTTGGCGCGAATGTGGTGGTGACGGCTCCTGGCACGGCGGCGTTGCCAACGGATGCGCTTGCGCAAGTGCAACAGGCGGCGGGGACGGATGCGCTTGCTGCGGAGTTTGGGTATGCCGTGGCTACGACGGATCGTGGTACGTCGGTTGTAGTTGCGGGGACGGACTTCGATGCTGTGAAGCGTCTGAATTCATGGTGGCAGGTGGATGCATGGCCTGCGGCTATGGACGCGAATACTGCGCTGCTGGGTCAAAGAGCGGCTGACTTTATTGCGGATAAGAAGGCTGTGACGCTGAACTTTGCGGGACGTCCGGTGACACTGCATGGGGCTGGACGGCTAAGGACCGGAGGCGATGAGGATAGCCGGATCTATATGCCGGTGGCGACTTTTACCGCCTGGACAGGCGGGAAGCCGACTGTGATTGAGGTACAGGTTCCGGGTGGAGCGGCGAGCGTTGAGGCTGCGATGGGACGGATAAGATTGGCGCTCCCGGAGATGAAGGTTGAGCCGGTGCGGCAGTTGGTTGAGGGTGAGTCGAGGATCGTGGATCGGACTCATGCGCTGATGTATGGGGCGGTGTTGCTGATTGCTTTGACTGTCGCGGTGAGTGTGCTGGCGACACTTTCGGCGAGTGTGCTGGAGAGGCGACGGGACTTTGCGTTGATGAAGGCGTTGGGTGGGTCGCAGGCGCAGTTGCTGGGGATGTTTCTGCTGGAGGCTGTGGTGCTGGCGCTGGCGGGGGTGGTTGCGGGGTTTGTGGTTGGATCGGCTGCGGCGTGGGGGATCAGCCAGTTGAATTTTCATACGGCTTCCCTGCCCCGGTTGCGTGTATTGCCGATGGTGCTTCTGCTGAATATTTTGATTGCGGCGCTGGCGTCTATTTTTCCGGTTCGTGTTTTGCGTGGGTTGCAGCCTGCGGCGTTGTTGAAGGGGGAATGAGATAGTTGAAGGGGAGAGAGTTTGTGATGGATAACCCGATCGACCTGGAGACGCGGCCTGATTGCGCTGTGATTTCGCTGCATGGCGTAACGCGTGAGTATGCGGGACACGGCGGTGTAGTGCGGGCGCTGGACCATGCGGCGTTTACGATTGTGGCGGGAGAATGGGTTGCTATTACGGGGCCTTCGGGGTCGGGTAAGAGTACACTGGTGAATTTGATTGGGTGTCTCGATCGGCCGACTGCGGGTGAGTTGAAGATCGATAATGTGAACGTGGATACGATGTCGGCTACGGAGCTGGACCGGTTTCGCGCTGATAAGATTGGGTTTATCTTTCAGCAGTTTCATCTGATTCCTTACTTGTCGGCGCTGGAGAATGTGATGCTGGCGCAGTATTTTCACTCGATGACGGATGAGACGGAGGCGCGGGCGGCACTGGAGCGGGTTGGGTTGGGGAAGCGGGCGGAGCATCTGCCGAGTGAGCTTTCGGGTGGGGAGCAACAGAGGGTTTGTATTGCGCGGGCGCTGATTAATAATCCACCGATCTTGCTTGCCGATGAGCCTACGGGAAATCTGGATGCGGCTAACCAGAAGATAGTAGCGGAGTTATTGCAGGACCTGCACCGGAACGGGCACACGATCGTAATGGTGACGCATGATCCGGAGATGGCGGCGCTGGCGCAGAGGAAGATTGCGCTGAGCCATGGGAAGGTTTTTTGTCATCCTGTGGGTGGGCCTGTGGTCACTTTGCGGCGGTAATTTTTGGGCGTGGTGGATTGGCGTTTTTGCTGGGGGTTTTGGAGGAAACGGGTGTTGGACGTGGTGTTTTTGTGGACAGCTTGAGGTGGAATGGCTGGCAAAGATGGAATGTGAACTGTCGTTTTTAGAGCGACGGTTTTTATGCAGCAAATCTGTGGAAATCTCAAAATAATTCAATGGCTGCTCTAGCCTATGTGGTTGCAGCAGATGGGGTCGTCGTCATCATCGTCGTGATGGACTCGCCGTCTCTTTTTGTGGTGCGGCTTGGATGGAGTCGATGGAGCGGCAGCTGCAGGCGGTGGACAGGTACGAATGCGGAAGGCCAAGGCGATGTCGTTGGGCGCGATGGCCGGCAAGGTGATAGCGAGGCCGTAGGGATGCTGCTGGTAGGTTAGCGGCTGGGGAGAACCGAGGAGATCGACGGAGCAGATGGGAGCTGTCAGGTAAGGGTTGGCGGTGTAGAGGGTTTTGAGGATCAGCTTGCCGTCGGTCGGCCAGCCGAGAACGGTGGCGTAAAGAGTGGTGGGCTGGCCAGCGATGGGCGTTGCGACGGTGTAACGAATGTCGTCGGCGGTATAAGTCTGGATGTCGTGATCTTTTTCGGTTGAGTTGCTGGGAGCCTTGGTGGGGCCTTCGCCGAAGACGATGAAGGGACGGGTGTTGTAGATGGATTCGCCGTTGACTCGCATCCAGTCGCCTATTTGAAGAAGGACGGTGCGGGCCTGGTCGGGGATGGTGCCGTCGGCTTTGGGCCCAACGTTGAGGAGGAGATTGCCGTTTTTGCTGACGGTATCGATGAGTTGGTGGATGAGGGATTTGGCGGTGCGGTACTCGTCGTTTTCGACGTAGCCCCAGGAGTGGATGGAGATGGAGGTGTCGGTCTGCCAGGGGAGGAGACGGACGGTGTCGAGCTTGCCGCGCTCGATGTCGAGGGTGGCGACGTTGGCGGGCATGTCCTCCTCTTTGTAGGTGAGGACGGGGTTGAGGTTCCGGCTGTCGCGATGGTTGCCGTTTCTGCGGGCGTAGGTGTTGTAGTAGTAGGCGGCGAACTGCTGGAGCGCGGGCTGGAAGGTGGGCTGGCCGATCCACCAGTCGAAGTAGAAGAAGTCGGGATGGTACTTGTCGACGTAGAGCGGGCGAGCCAGTCGTCGATGTAGGCCTGGTTGGGCGGGAGCCAGCGCTCAAGGTGTTCGGGATCGGGGTAGGTGGTGTCGGTGGCGCCGTCGGGGTTGGGGAGACGCATGGGCATGGCGGGGCCGTAGAGGCCGGCGGCGGCGGGGTCCTGAACGTCGGAGGGGAAGGTGCGGCCGAGACCGTACCACCACCAGTGTTCGGCGCGGTGTGAGGAGACGCCGAAGTGGAGGCCGCGAGCGCGGGTGGCTTCTTCGAGTTCGCCGACGATGTCGCGGTGCGGGCCGAGGCGGGCGGCGTCCCAGGTGGTCATGTCGGAGTCGTACATGGGGAAGCCGTCGCTGTGCTCGGCTACGGGGACGATGTATTTGGCTCCGGCGCGGGCGAAGAGGCTGACCCAGCCGCTGGGGTTGAAGTGTTCGGCGTGGAACATGGGGATGAAGTCTTTGTAGCCGAATTTGGATTGCGGACCGTAGGTAGCGACGTGGTGTTGGAAGGCGGGGTCGCCGGGAACGTACATGTTGCGGGAGTACCACTCGTTGGCGAAGGCTGGAACGGAGTAGACGCCCCAGTGGAGGAAGATGCCGAATTTGGCGTCGCGGAACCAGTCGGGGGCCTGGTAGCGGGAGAGCGAAGTCCATGTGGGCTGGTAGTAAGGGGCGTGCGACGACTTGTTGGTGGCGTGGACCTTCGCGACCTGGCGGGCAACGTTGGCGGAGAGGCTGGGAGGTTCCGGAGACTGGGCAAAAAGGGCAGGCGTAAGAACAAGGAGCGTGACGATGGAGAAAAGGTGCCTCACCGCCTCACGATAGCAGAGCGAGAGAGAGTTTTTACAGGACTGAACATTTTTGGCGTGAAGAAGCTGTGCTTGTGGCGTACTATTTTGTGCAAGAAGGCCGCCAGGAGGCCGACCGTGTCGAAGAGCGTGTTACGTGTGGTGCTGACGATACTGATGTATGCGGGAGTTGTAATCTTCCTCGTGCCCTACTTTGTAGGAATGCTTACGGCGGGTGTGGGCTTGATGATTGGTGGAGCTGCACTTGCCGTGGTGTGTGGGTTGTTGCGGTGCTATCTGACAGAAGGCGACTGCGGGCGAATACCCCATAGTGGCCGGGACTGGTGACGGTTCGGAATAATCTGGACGATCAGGAATAAAATATTGGCACGAGATGGCCATCCGCAAAATTGTTCATATCGACATGGACGCGTTCTATGCCTCTGTCGAACAGCGGGATGATCCGCAGCTCCGTGGCAAGCCTGTTGTTGTCGCATGGCGAGGTAACCGCTCTGTCGTCTGCGCGGCATCGTACGAAGCGAGACAATTTGGCGTGCGTTCGGCCATGCCTGCGGTTCGTGCGGAACGCCTGTGTCCGGAGGCGATCTTCGTGCCTCCAGACTTTACGCGCTATCGAGCGGTTTCGCGCCTCGTCCGCGAGATATTCCTTCAGCACACTGACCTGGTCGAGCCTCTATCGCTTGATGAGGCCTATCTCGACGTAACCGAAAATAAAACGGGGCATGAGACTGCCACGCGAGTCGCACGCTCGATTCGTGAACAGATTCGCCATGAGCTGCAACTGACAGCTTCGGCTGGCGTAGCGCCGAATAAATTCCTCGCGAAGATCGCTTCGGACTGGCGCAAACCTGATGGCCTCTTCGTGATCCAGCCTGATGAGGTGAGTGCATTTCTAACTCCGCTTGCAGTGGGGCGCGTACCGGGTGTGGGCAAAGTGACGGGCGAACGGCTTGAGAGGCTTGGAGTGAAAACGGTTGGGGACTTGCGTGGGCTTGATGCATCGAACCTTGAAATGCAGTTCGGCCGTTATGGTTCGCGACTGTATGAACTTGCGAGAGGCATCGACAATTCTGAAGTAGTGGCGGACAGACCGACACAGTCCATCTCGGCTGAAGATACGTTCGAGCGCGATGTTCCTTTGATGGAGACGGAACCGATGATACGGTGTCTCGCGGAAAAGACATGGACGGCTTCCCGCAAAGAGAGGCGTATCGCTCGCACCGTTGTTCTGAAGCTGAAGACGAGCGAGTTCAAGATTCTTACGCGAAGTTATACTCCATTTTCTCCGCCCTCTTCGTGCGAAGAGCTAACCGACATCGCCCTTTCGTTGCGGGAGCGAGTAAACATGGATGTGAAGCTGCGTTTTCGGCTGGTGGGCGTCGGCTTGAGTAATTTTCGTGAACCGGAAGAGATGCCTGTCCAGTCGGGCTTGTTCGACTGAGCAACAGCAAAGTCAAAGTCCATTTTCGACCATACGTAGAAGCCGTTCTGCCAGCGCTTGAACATCGGTGGCGGAGCTTCCGCTCAGCGGCCCTTCAATGACTAAGAACGCAAGACCGTGGACAGCGGCCCAGGCGAGATACTCCGCGCCTGGTCTACGCTCCGGTGGGAGGACGCCCGCCTTTACCATCGTGTCCAAGGCAGACCCGAGCAGCTGGAATGGATTGAGGCCGCTCTTACCGGTCTTGGCAACGTCGACATCGCCCTCTACTTGATCGGGTACGGAAAACGCTGTGCGGAAGAGGCCGGTCTCTGTAAGGGCAAATTTGAGATACCCCGTGCCTACTGCACGAAGGGTTGCCCGCGCCGAAACCGCCGGTCGTCTGCTTCGTCGCACGCCGGCGATCTCAGCTTCGATGGCGAGGGCGAGTGAGGAGAGCGCAGCGGCTCTGACGGCTTGCAGGAGATCGTTGTGGCTGGAGAAATGCCGATAGGCAGCGTTTGGAGCGACCCCAGCTCTTCGCGTCGCCTCCCGAAGTACAACGGCGTTCGGGCCGCCCTTACGGGCCAATTCAATGCCCGCTTCTAAAAGAGCACGCCGCAAATCTCCGTGACGAAAGGTCTTTCGAACAGGAGGTGAAGTTTTTCGTGTGATGCTCATCGCTTCTTGTGGACAGTGTATATTTCGTCTGCTATTTTGTTGTGGACGATGTACACATTAGCAGGATGAAGTTGAGAAGGCGAATCATTTTTCAAAGGAAAAGATATGAGCCGAGTACGAGTTCTGGTTGGTACGCGTAAAGGCGCGTTCCTTCTTACCGCAGATGGAACACGCAAAGACTGGTCTGTGTCTGGGCCTCATTTTGCGGGGTGGGAGATCTATCATCTCAAGGGCTCGCCGGTTGATGCTAACCGCATCTACGCCTCACAAACCTCGGGCTGGTTCGGACAAGTCGTCCAGCGTTCCGATGATGGAGGCGCCACATGGACCGCTGTCGGTAACAAGTTTCTCTACGACGGTGTCGCGGGCACGCACCAGTGGTACGACGGCACACCACATCCGTGGGAGTTCAAGCGTGTCTGGCACATTGAGCCTTCGCTCACATGTCCGGATACTCTCTACGCCGGAGCCGAAGATGCGGCGCTATTCCAAAGCACAGATGGTGGCGGAACATGGGAAGAGCTGGCAGGACTTCGCAAACACGGCACGGGTCCAGCATGGCAGCCTGGCGCGGGTGGCATGTGCCTTCACTCGATTCTGCTGGATCCGACGAATCCGCAGCGGATCTTCATTGCCATCTCTGCTGCCGGAGCTTTTCGAACGGATGACGGGGGTCAATCATGGAAGCCGATCAATCGCGGTCTCTACTCTAAGTACATTCCTGACCCAACGGCTGAGGTAGGACATTGTGTGCACCATATTGCGATGCACCCTTCCCGTCCCGGCACGCTGTTCATGCAGAAACATTGGGATGTCATGCGGACCGATGATGCCGGCGAATCGTGGAGGGAGATCAGTGGCAATCTGCCCACAGACTTTGGCTTTGTGATTGATGTTCATGCTCACGAACCGGAGACACTATACGTTGTACCGATTAAAAGCGACTCCGAACATTTTCCGCTCGATGGTCAGCTCCGAGTCTATCGAAGCCGTGCCGGTGGTGACGAGTGGGAGCCGCTTACGAAGGGGCTTCCGGAGAAGAACTGTTATGTGAATGTGTTGCGCGATGCCATGGCCGTCGACTCGCTTGATTCCTGCGGCGTTTACTTTGGAACGACGGGTGGTCAGGTTTATGCTTCTACCGATGCTGGCGATACGTGGCAGGCTATTGTTCGTGATCTTCCCGCGGTGCTTTCAGTAGAGGTGCAGACGCTTTCATGAACTCAGTCGTTCGAGTAGAGCTTCCCGCTAATCTGTGTGTGCTCGCCGGTGTACCTCGCGAAGTGAAGATTTCACTGTCAGGCGCAGTAACTCAGAGAACTATTCTTGATGCGCTTGAGGCTGAGCATCCTATGCTTGAAGGGACGATTCGGGATCACTCCACGAAGCTTCGTCGTCCGTTCATCCGCTTTTTTGCCTGTGAGGAGGATCTGTCACACATGTCTCCCGATGAATCGCTTCCTGACTCGATCGTTCAAGGCAAGGAACCATTCCTTGTCATCGGAGCAATCGCGGGTGGCTAAACGATTCTTGTTATGGCGCTGTCGCTGGCACTTGAGTTGCTGGTTTTAAGTCTCGCCGATGACAGCTTGCTGTCCGGCGCTGTGGTGAGCACAATTACCAAATCGAAGACATCGTCGGGCCACTTGCCGTTGGGTAAATAGGCGGGTCGTGCTCTTCCTTGCATGAATAAGTTGTCAATAAAGAGAGTGCTGCCCTTCGCGGTGCTGGCCACGCAAAAGCGCCACAGGATAAAGGGCTTGAATTCCTCTAAAGCTCCATGGCGAATTGATGAGCGGGATCGTAGGTAGTGGGTTTGGGCTCGGTGGACAGGTCCAGGATGAGGCGCTCGAGGACGAGGAGTTTGTTGGCGGGGCTGCTGCGGAGTTCGAGGTCGGCGCGGGCTACGAGACGGATGGCTCGGGTTAGTTCGCGGCGGGATTTGTAGCGGCGGGCTTGCTTGATGAGGTCTTCGGCGGCGAAGGGAGGCATACGGAAACCTTGCCATAAGACCTGCCAGATGGCTCGGGGATCGCGGACGTTCTTCTCGGAGATGATGAGCATCTGGCGGAAGGTACGGGCGAGCATGTAGAGATGGCCGATGGCTGCGTCTTCGCCACCGTCGGAGGCGTTGAGGAGGCCGTGAAGGAGAAGGAGGGCGCGGGGGCGGTCCTTTGCGGAGATGGCGTCGGTGAGCTCGTAGAGACTGCGCTGTTTGGCGGCGAGCACCATGGTTTCTACGTCGCCGAGAGTGACACGTGCTTTTCCTTCAACGTAGAGGAGGAGCTTTTCGAACTCGCTGGCGATCAGCATCATGTCAGCGCCGAGGGCATCGACTAGCTCGCGGGCGGCGTCGGGATCGAACTTTACGTTGCGGGATTCGGCGGCGACGGCGACCCATTTGATGGCATCGTTTTCGTCGACGCGAGCGAGCTCGACGAGGCCGCACCAGTCGCCGAGGGTTTCGCGGATGCGCTCGTAGCGCTCTTTATCCTGGTAGTCCATCTTGCGGAGGTCGGTGGGGATGCGGAGATGGTCGGCGACGAAGAGGATAAGGGCCGAGGGATTGGGCGAGCGGAAGTAGGCGTCGATAGCGGCGAATTCTTCTTTTTTGCTGCCACGGCTGTAAAGGGTTTTGAGGTTGCGGACGAAGATGACCTGGAAGGGCGCCATGAGGGATGGGGTCTGGGCGCGGTCAAGGATGTCGAAGATGCTGGTCTCGGTGAGGTCGAGATCGTGGAGGCAGAAGTCGCGGGTGTCTTCGGGTGCGAGGGTGCTGAGGACGGCTTTGCGGCAGCGGTCGTAGAGGAAGACCTCGTCGCCGATGAGGACGTAGCCCGGACGGATGGTCGCGGGGGTGGCGATCTCGGCTACGAAGCGGTCGGTGGCGGCGAAGGATTTGAGGGAGGCCATTAGAACGACTCCAGCATATCGCTTACCAGGCCCTGGGCGAAGTCTCTTGCGACGCGGCTGACGGCGGGGGAATCTTCCTGGATAAAGCCGCTGAGATCCTGGGTGGATTGGTACTGCTCGCGAAAGACGATGGAGTTGTTTTGGTAGAGGGTGTGGCCGTCGTGGGCGGTGAGGACGACTTTGGCAGTGATTGTGACGAGATAGCTGGAGGACTGGCCGCTGGTGGCGTCGTAGGTGAGGGGGGCGACGGTTTGCGAGAGGATGGTGCCGCGAAGGGTGGCGTCGGCGTCGGAGGTGTCGTTGTTGAGAATGACGTATTTGGTGCGGGTGTTGAGCTCGCGGATGGTGGCCTGGGTGAAGAGCATCTCGGTGTAGAAGGCCTGGGCCTTGGTGGCGAAGATGGGGACGGCGAGGGTGCGGACGTTGGCTGGAATGTGGGTAGCGGAGCCAGCCTGATGATAGCCGCAGCCGGTGAGGCAGATGACGAGAGAGAGGGTGAGAAGACGCATGCGGCTGTTTTCTATTGTCGCATTTGACGGATTTTGTCTGGAAAAATTCTGTTGTGGTGGAATGCAGTTTTACAGGGGGGTTTTCACAAAAAGGGGTGTTAGACATGGTGTTTTTGTGGTCAGGATGTGTTGCTATGCGTGGCAAAGATGGACATTGGGACGACGCATTTTGGGTGATGAAAATAATGCAGGAATTCGAGATTATTTTGCTGGCCGTTTGGGGGATGGGTCGCTGCATGTGGGGTTGTCCATCCAGCAAGATATCGGTTCTGCCCTGCGAACAAATCCGGTCGAATTTCCTTTAATGATTTCGAGCGTGCCAAGCGGATTGGAGGTTGGGCGGGGCAAACGGGCATCTAACAAAGGGTACGCCGCACGCATATCGGAACAAGAACAGAGGTAGAGCCTTATGTATCACCATGTGAAGAAGCTGATGTACACCGTCAATATCGGAGAGCCCGATGTGAGATTCGGGAATATGCTGCTGGAGCAGTTTGGAGGAGCGAACGGAGAGCTTGCCGCGGCGATGCAGTATACGATCCAGGGCTGGAACTGTGTCGACGATCTTGGGCGCAGGGATCTATTGCTCGATATCGGGACAGAAGAACTGAGCCATCTTGAGGTTGTGGGAGCATTGATTCGAATGCACTTGAAGCCTCTGAAGACGAACCGCGAGGCGGCGGAGGCCGATCCGCTGGTAACGATTGCGGGTGGAGGCGGTGTGGCTCTGTTCGATTCGATGGGGAATCCCTGGACTTCGACGTATCTGAAGATCACCGGCGAGATGGATGTCGATTTGCGAAGCAATATTGCAGCCGAGGCGAGAGCGAAGATCGTGTATGAGCGGTTGATCGACCATACGGACGATCCGGGGACGATTGATACGCTGCAGTTTTTGATGACGCGGGAGATCACCCATATGAAGGCGTTCCAGGCAGCGTTGGAGAGTCTGGAGAAGCCGATGTTTTCGATTGGTCAGCTTCAGCCTACGCCCGGGATCGTGGATGAGTATTTCAATGGATCGACGGGTGATGGAGATGAGGGCGATACTGACATGCGTGGGCCGTGGGAGTCTTCCTATGGATTGCACGTCGTGGAGCCTCAACTGGATGCACCCGGCGGCGGGCTCTCTGTACGCGATATCAACGGGAAAATTGATGGCGAGGAGCGTGGAAAGCAGGACGATGCGCAGAAGGCGACGACCTCGCCGGGCCTGGAAGCGATTGGGAAGAACGGGGCGAGTAAGGTGAAGGGCTCAAACGGGAAGGGAGTTTCGCATCGCGCGCGATGAAGAAGGGAAAAGACAGCTTCGGCTTTTCCTTCTTAGGGCAACGAAAGAGGCAGCCTTTAACGGGCTGCCTCTTCTTTTGTGATGCTGGTTGGAAGTTATGCGGGTGAAGGTTGGCCTTCGCCGAAGCCGGGCTTGCGACCGCCCTCGGGCTTGAGGATCTTCTGGGCTTCGCCCGAGCCTGGGTCTACGCCGGAGAGCGCGGACTTGGCGGTGGGGAGTTCCTTGCCTTCGATGATCAGCTTGATCTCGGCCGCGTCCAGGGTCTCACGCTCGAGCAGGGCGGCTGCCATGCGGTGCATGATGTCCTGGTTGGTGTCGAGAATGGTGTAGGCGGACTTGTAGGCTGCGTCCACGAAGAGGCGAACCTCGGCGTCGATCTGGCGAGCGGTCTCGTCGGAGAAGTCGCGGTGTTGTGCGATCTCGCGTCCGAGGAAAATCTGCTCTTCCTTCTTGCCGAAGGTCATGGGCCCGAGACCGCTCATGCCGAATTCGCAGACCATCTTACGGGCGAGTTCGGTGGAGCGCTCGATGTCGTTGCCGGCGCCCGTGGTCATCTGCTTGAGGAAGATTTCCTCGGCGCAGCGACCGCCCATGAGGGTGGCGAGGCGGGTTTCGAGATAGTCCTTGGTGACGGTGTGCTGGTCTTCCTCGGGTAGGTAGACCGTAACGCCGAGGGCCATGCCGCGGGGGATGATGGTGACCTTGTGGAGCGGGTCGGAGTGCTCGCGGAGGGCAGAGACGAGGGTGTGACCGGCCTCGTGATAGGCGGTGACCTTCTTCTCTTCATCCGTGAGGAGCATGGACTTGCGCTCGGCACCCATCATGACCTTGTCCTTGGCTACTTCAAAGTCGTACATGTGGACGGCCTTGCGGTTGTAGCGGGCGGCGGTGAGGGCGGCCTCATTGACCATGTTGGCGAGGTCGGCACCGGAGAAGCCCGGTGTTCCACGAGCGAGGATGTTGAGGTTCACATCTTCGGCCATGGGGACCTTCCTGGAGTGGACCTTGAGAACCTCTTCGCGGCCACGGATGTCGGGACGATCGACGATGACGCGACGATCGAAGCGGCCGGGACGGAGAAGCGCGGGATCAAGGACGTCGGGGCGGTTGGTCGCGGCGACGAGGATGACACCGTCGTTGGACTCGAAGCCGTCCATCTCGACGAGAAGCTGGTTGAGGGTCTGCTCGCGCTCGTCGTGTCCGCCGCCGAGGCCAGCGCCACGGTGACGGCCGACGGCGTCGATTTCGTCGATGAAGATGATGCAAGGGGCGTTCTTCTTGCCCTGCTCGAAGAGGTCGCGGACGCGGGATGCACCGACGCCGACGAACATCTCGACGAAGTCAGAGCCGGAGATGGAGAAGAACGGGACGTTGGCTTCGCCGGCGACTGCGCGGGCGAGGAGGGTCTTGCCGGTGCCCGGAGGTCCGACGAGAAGGACGCCCTTGGGAATGCGGCCGCCGAGGCGCTGGAACTTCTGAGCTTCGCGGAGGAACTCGATGATCTCCTTGAGCTCTTCCTTGGCTTCGTCGACGCCAGCGACATCCTTGAAGGTGATCTTCTTCTGCTGCATGGAGAGGAGGCGGGCGCGGGACTTACCAAAGCTCATGGCCTTGTTGCCGCCGGACTGCATCTGGCGCAGGAGGAAGAACCAGAGGCCAAGGAGGAGAGCGAACGGTGCGAGCTGGATGAGGAAGCCAAGCCAGGCGTTTGAGTTCTGATCCTTGATGGTGATGTTGACGCCATGCTCGCGCAGGGTCTTGTACATGTCCGGATAGTTGGCCGGGATGGTGGTGTGGAACTGGGTCTTATCGTCGCGATAGTGGCCAGTGACCTCAGCGCCGTTGACGGTGACCTCGGCAACCTTGCCCTGGTCGGCGTCGTTGAGCAATTGGGTGAGGCTGATGTTTTTCTCTTGACCGGCGCCAGTGCCTTTGACGACGAACTGCCAAAGGAAGACCAGGCACGTGATCATGAAGACCCAAATCAGAATTTGTTTGACGGTCGAGTTCAAAGCGTATTTCCTCATTTTCCGGTCGACAGGAACCAGGGACGAACTGGCGACTGTTAGACCCGGGACTAAAAAACGCCAAGACGTTTGGAAGCCCCACATCATTTAGACGATAACAAGTAGAGAAGGTTCCGGGGAAGGCTATCAGAAGACGTCCAACACCACGGTAACTGCTCCTATCCGTCAGGTAATAAGATTCTACTCTTTGCCTTGGCGATTCAGGGGGCAAGAAGGGGAATGTTGATGCAACTAACGAGTAAGTGCGTGAGATAGAGGGCGGAAGGGTCAATTCTGGCGGCGGGAGAGGCGGATTTCGCGAGGAGAACGCTCGACGCGGAGGTTGTTGGAGAGCTGGAGGACGGCTCCGGTGCGAGGGGTGACGGTGGGATGGGGCTGAAATCCACAGAGAGCGAGGAGGCGGGCGGTCTCCTCGAAGCTGAGGCGGGAGCCGAGCTGGCGGGCGGCGGCGCGGAGGATGCGGCGGCGGAGTGCGGGATCGAGGGTGCGGAGGCGGTCGATTTCGATGGCCAGGGCGGATTCTCCGGGGGCGGTGCTGACGGAACGGCCTCCGCCGCGGACGGGTTTGCCGGGAAGGATGAGCTGGGGGAGGAGGCGGGAGAGCTCGGCTTGCCAGCGAGATTCTTCTTCGCGGGCCAGTTCAGCAAGGTTGGCTAAACTCTGGTCGAGGTTGGGGTTGTAGTCGCGGAGGAAGGGGAGGAGCTCGTGACGGACGCGGTTGCGGGTATAGGCGGTGTCGGTGTTGGTGGAGTCTTCGCGCCAGGGTTGATTGGCTTGGTGGAGGAAGGCTTCGATGTCGGTGCGGCGGGTATTGAGGAAGGGCCGGAGGATCTTTCCATCCCAGCGAGCAGGCTCGCTGGGGACCCCGGACTTTCCGGAGCGAGAGCCGGGGACGTTGACGAGGGGGTGGATGGCGCTGAGGCCCTCGGTCCAGGCGCCGCGGAGGAATTTCATGAGGACGGTCTCGGCCTGATCGTCGAGGGTGTGGGCGGTGAGGACGGAGTCGGCCTGGCCGGAGGCGATGAGGGAGTGGAAAAAGTCGTAGCGGACGGCGCGGGCAGCTTCTTCGATGGTCTCGCCGGTTTGGGCGACGCGGGCGGGAATGTCGGCCCGGTGGATGTGGAGGGGAATGTCGAGACGGGTGCAGAGGTCTTCGACAAATTGCTGGTCAGCGGTGGATTCTTCCCGGGGACGGATGCCGTGGTCGACGTGGGCGGCGCTGAGGCCGACGCCGAGGGAGTCGCGGGAGATGGTGTTGGCGGCGTGGAGGGTGAGGAGGAGGGCGACGGAGTCTGCACCGCCGGAGATGGCGACGCAGACGCGGTCGCCGGGTTTGATATTGAAACGGTCGAAGGCGAGCGATGAAGAAGGCATCGAGTCCATGTTAGCTGGTGTGAGTCCCTATACTTGTTCCATGTTCGAGACAAGATTGGCGATGGCTACCGATGCGGAGTTGATTGGAGAACAGCGGCGCAGAATGTTTCTGGACTCAGTGGAGACGACTGAAGCGCAGATGGAAGCGATGATCGCGAAGTTTGTTCCCTGGGTGCGAGAGAAGCTGGAAGACGGCAGGTATGTTGGGTGGCTCACATCGAAAGACGGGCGCGTGGTCGCTGGCGCGGGGATGTGGCTGATGGAGTTTCCGCCGCACTGGATGCATGAGGAGGCGGTGCGGGCTTATCTGCTGAACTTTTATGTCGATCCGGAGTTTCGCGGGCAGGGGCTTGCCGTTTCGCTGCTGAGGACGGTTGTAGACGAGACGCGGAGACGAGGGATCAAGGTGGTTTCTCTGCATGCGTCGAAGTATGGAAAACCGATATATGAGCGAAATGGGTTCGAGCTTTCGAACGAGATGATCCTGCGGCATTGATGGGATTATTCTGGGTCCGCTGCCCTTGGGAGATGTGATGCACGCAAGACGAGAGGAACTTTCGAAACCTGCCTGGAGCAGCGATCGGCTCGACTCTGGAATTTCACCCGAGATTGAAGATCCCTATTACGACGCGGACCTGGAGGCATGGGTGTTGAGCAGGCATGCCGATGTGCTGGCGGCGTTCCGCTCTTCGGGACTTTGGCCTGCAGGGGCCAATAGCAAGAAGAAAGTTGAGCCTCCAAACGAGAAGGCTAATTTGGAGATGCGGGCGGATACCGTTGAGGTGCTTTCTCAGGCGCAGTTGAGGGAGTGGCGCGAACGCATGACGCCAGTGGCCAGGGATCTGATCGCCGGATTGCCCACAGGCGAGACGGTGGATCTTGTTGTCAGATGTGCGCGGCCATTGTGTCTTACGCTGGCGGCGATGGTAACGGGAGTTGATCCGGAAGATGCCGAGCGTCTTCGACGGGTTGCGGAGCCTGTGTCCGCCTCTGCTGCGGAGCCATATGACCAGGAGCTACGCACCACAGCGAGCGCTGCCAATGTCGAGCTGCGGGGATGCTTCCACTCCGGACCTGAGCCGTTGCGCGACTCTGGATTTGTCGCTCTTTCGCATACGATGCCCAGCTTGTTGGGGAATGCGTGGTACGCGCTGCTGCAGCATTCGAAGGAGTGGAGACTGCTGCACGAGCAACCAGAGTTGATGGAACAGGCAATGGAGGAGTTGCTGCGTTATGCCGGCGCCGCACGAATTCTTTTTCGGAGAGCGACAGAGGACGTTGATTTGAATGGCGTCGCTATACGAAAGGGAGAGCGGATTGTGTTGAGGATCTTTGCCGCAAATCGTGACCCTGAAAGGTTTTCTGACCCGGACCGATTTGACGTGATGCGCCGTGGAACGGGACAGCTTGCCCTGGGCGCAGGGCCTCACGCGTGCGTGGGTGCCAGCTTGATTCGAATGGCTGCGGTTACCATTACACGACCGTTACTGGAGCGGTTTGCATGGGCGAACCTTGTGGAGGCGGTGGAGTGGAAAGGTGGATCGGGTTTTCGCACACCGGTGTCGCTGCTGGTTCGACTGGGTGAAACATCAATTTGAACCTGAACGCGAAGGTGATGGTTGCGAGTCTTGTATACTCCGGTGGTTATGCGAGTTTTTGTCATTCTTCCAGCAGCAGGTATCGGAACGCGGATGGCCGCGGGTGGTGCGTCGACGACCGCGCCGAAACAGTTTCTTGAGATCGGCGGCGTGCCGGTGTTGATTCGCTCGGTGAGGGCCTTCCTGGCTGTGCCTCGGGTGGACGCGGTCTGCATCGCGGTTCGCGGGGTGGAGCGGGAACGGGTGGAGGCGCAGGTAGCGGAGTACAAGCTGGGCGCGCGGGTGCATATGGTGGAGGGCGGCGACCACCGGCAGGAGTCGGTTGGCAATGCGCTAGCTGCCCTGGAGTGCGACGACGACGATGTGGTGCTGGTGCATGATGCGGTGCGGCCGCTGATCGATCCGGCGACGATTGAGCGGACGATCGACGCGATCGTGCAGCATGGTGCGGCTATTGTGGGGCTGCCTGCCGTGGATACGATCAAACAGGTGGAGCGGACGGCCGATGGCGCGATTGTGACGGCGACGATTCCGCGGGAACGGGTTGTGCATGCGCAGACTCCGCAGGGGGCACTGTTTGGTTTGCTGCGACGGGCTTTTGTTGAGGCTGAGGCGGATGAGTTTGCCGGGACCGATGAGGCTAGTCTGCTGGAACGGGCGGGGATTGAGGTGTCTGTGGTGCCGGGGTCGGCGAAGAACTTCAAGATTACGCAGCCGGGGGATATTGAGCTGGCGGAGTTTTATCTGGGGCGGGCGACCACGGATTTGCGCGGATGAGAACGGATACAAGGCTAAAGACGGATGAAAAGCCAGATATGCGTGAAGGGGTGTTTCGTGGACTGCATTCTGGGGTTACGGAAAAGATTTTAGAGGTGTTTTTTTGAGGTTTAACGAGCTCGGCAGTGGGTTTCTTGAGAGTGTTTACCACGAGGCTCTGAGGATTGCTTTGGTACAGGCTGGGCTTCGAATTGCTTCTCAGGTAGCGGTTCCGGTGCATTTTCGCGGCGAGATTGTTGGGAACTTTCGTGCGGATTTCGTTGTGAACGATTGCGTTCTTCTGGAGTTAAAGGCTATTCCGGCTTTTGATCGGGAGCATGAAGGACAAATTCTGCATTATCTTCGAGCTACGAGCTTTGAGGCTGGATTGCTTTTAAACTTTGGCCCCAAGCCACAGGTCAAGCGGTTCATACTGGAGAACGACAAGAAAAAGACCCGCATCCTTCCGCGTGAATCGACGGTTGGAGCGCTAAGGAATCACGAATGGGCATGAGAATTGGATATGGGTTTGACTCGCATGCATTTAAGCCGGGCGTGCCGTTGGTGATTGGCGGGCTGGCGATTGAGCATCCGGAGGGGTTGGCTGGCCACTCGGATGGGGATGTGCTGCTGCATGCGATTACGGATGCTTTGCTGGGTGCAGTTTCGGCGGGCGATATCGGTACATTCTTTCCGCCTAGCGATCCACGGTGGAAGGGCGCGGCTTCGAGTGTGTTTCTGCAGACGGCGCTGGAAGAGGTGGCGACAGCAGGGTACAAGATCGTCAATATCGATACCGTGCTGGTGATGGCGAAGCCGAAGATTGTGCCGATTGCCGGTGAGCTGAGGGAGAGTGTAGCCGCACTGCTGGGAGTGAAACCGGGTGAGGTCGGAATCAAGGCCAAGACGCCCGAGGGGTTGAACCAGGACCATGTTGCGGTAGCTCATGCGACGGTGTTGCTGGAGAGCGTCACACTGGTCGACCCGCCGGCACGGATGGTTGCGGTGGCGGATGTCGAGGATGAGATCGATCAGGTGGTGAAGGGCCTTGTAGGTGGATCGCGCGATGTGTCGGCGCTAGGGCGGAAGATGCCTACGTTTGATACGGACGACCTGACGTAGTGGCTCGACGAGTGTTGGACCGATCACGGATTCAAACAGATGCACACGGATTTTCTGGATGGTGATTATGCAGGGATTGCTTCGTCTTGGTGTGGGAATGTTGCTGGTTGGTGGCTCATGCGCTGCATTGGGGCAGACGGTGAGTCAGGCTAGTTTGCAGCCTCGAACGAGTGGGGCTGTAGCTTGCGCGCCGACGGGTGATGCGACGTGGCTGACTCCGGCGGAGAAGACTTGTTATGCAACGACTCCGGATTATGACGAGACGATGGCTTACCTGAAACGTGTGCAGGGGGCGGCTTCGGGGGAAGTTCGGATTGAGCCGTTTGGGAAGACGGGCGAGGGGCGAGAGCTGGATATTGTGGTGGTGTCGCGGGATGGGAATTTTGACCCGGCGGCGATCCATGCGGCGAAGCGGCCGATTGTGCTGGTGCAGAACTCGATCCATGCGGGTGAGATGGATGGCAAAGATGCTTGTCTTGCGTTGCTGCGGGACATGGTGATATCAAAGGCGAAGGCGGGGCTGCTGGAGCGTGCGGTGTTTGTGTTTATCCCGATGTACAACGCGGATGGGCATGAGCGGCGGGGCGCTTATAACCGCATCAATCAGGATGGGCCGGCAGAGATGGGATGGCGCGGTAATGGGACGAACCTGAATCTGAACCGCGATTATCTGAAGGCCGATACGCCGGAGACACGGGCGTTTATGGCGATGTTTCATCGATGGCTGCCGGATTTCTTTGTCGATGACCATGTGACGGATGGCGCGGATTATCAGTACGACGTGACGTTCACGATTGATGACGGGCCGAATGTTCCGAGTGGAACGGCGAAGTGGGTGCATGAGGTTGCGACACCGACGCTTGAGAAATATGTGAATGCACATGGGCATTTGGCTTCGCCAACTTACATTAATCTGGTGAATGACAATGATCCGTCGGAGGGGTTGGGGTTCAATGACGATCCGCCGCGGTTTTCGACGGGGTACATGATTCTTGAGGGGCGGCCAGGAATGCTGGTCGAGTTGCATATGCTGAAGGACTACAAGACTCGGGTGACTGGGAATTACGAGATTCTTGCAGGGCTGCTGGAGTTACTGAATCGCGATGCGGATAAGGTGATTGCACTGAATGCTGCGGCAGATAAAGAGGCCGAGGAGATGGGAGCGCATCCGCTGAGCAATGTGAAGTATCCGCTGGCGTTGGGATGGAGTGGACAGACGACGCCGTTTTTGTTTCGCGGGTATGCGTTTCGAAGGTCGCTGAGCGAGGTTTCGGGTGCGATGCGGGTGGAGTATTCGCATGAACCATGGAATGTTTCGTTGCCGTTTCAGACGGGCGCCAAGGTGACGTCGGAGACGACGCTGCCCGCGGCTTACATTATTCCGGCGCAATGGGTGAAGGTGATTGATGTGCTGGCGGCGCACCAGGTAGTGATGGAGCGGACAACGGCTGCATGGACGGGCGATGTGGAGACTTACCGGTGCGCCGGGATGACGTGGCAGGATCCGCCGTTCGAGGGGCGGCATCCTACGTTCAATGGCGAGGCGTTTCGGAACCCGGGCAAATTTGGGAGCTGCGTGCTGGTGAAGGAACGGATGAGCTTTCCGGCTGGGTCGGCGGTGGTGCGGTTGAATCAGCGACTGTCGAAGGTTGCGGTGGAATGGTTGGAGCCGGCGGCGCCTGATTCCGCGCTGCAGTGGGGATTCTTCGACTCGACCTTCGAACAGAAGGAGTATGGCGAGGCGTATGTGCTGGAAGCTCTGGCGCGAGAGATGATGGCGAAAGATCCTAAGCTGAAGGCCGAGTTTGAAAAGAAGGTAGCGGGCGATCCTGCCTTTGCGGGGAATCCTTATGCCCGGCTTAGCTTCTTCTACGAGCGGTCGCCGTGGTATGCGGCAAATCGAGTTGGGCTGTATCCGGTGGGTCGGCTGGGAAGCCTGGATGGGGTGCCGGTTGGACGTTGACGGGATCTTCAGCCGAGGGTAGACGATCCAACCTTACTGCACTCGGCTGAAGACAGTAACTCCGCTGTCGAGAATCGAGAGCAGGAATGGCGAAGGCTGACCTGCCGCTTCGGTGAACTCCTCGCTGGAACAAAACACAACATCCACGCGCGGGAAACAGTTGGCAGTCAACTGACGGGCACGTCGTTGATGGATTCCCGGATTGCCTTCCAGATTCGCGACTACTAATAGGTCGACATCGCTGTGGGCATTGTTTATGCCTTTGGCATACGAGCCAAAGACAATGATTCGCTCAGGAGCGAACGCACGGACCAGTCGCTCGATCGTTCGCTCTACCAGCGGGGGCAATGTCATCGTCATCTCAACTCACCTGAAAATTGACCAGCAGGAAGATGTCGCCGAGATCATTCTTTCCCAGCGAATGGAAGTCGGAAGCCGCCTGTCTGCGGATCTTAAATGTCCACGAACCGGGGGGCGTGTTCGGGGGCGGTACAAGCGTGGCTGCGCAGATGTTCGGCTCCGATGCGCCTGTTACGGGCGCCATTACAAGATCCGCGCCGGGTAGGGGTGCCTGCGGCTCCAGAACAAAGCTGCCAGGAACCCACGAGACGGCCAGCACCGTGATGCCGGTGACGGTGATCGTCTTGCCGCGCGCCCAGGATGGGAACTTCGCCGCAGAGACTGACAGTGTCAAGGTTTGATCGGCGCCTGCTGCTGGAGTAGCGAGGAAGCTTGACCAGGGCGATATCGGGTACGGATTGGTCGCAGTTGCTGCCGGTGCCGAAAAATCGTTTTGGGCACTGAATACCTTGATGCCGGAGGTCGGTAGGTTGGAGAGATTATTTGTCTCGGCGGCGGTTCTAAGAGCATCGCCGCCATCCACGGCGGTGTAGTAGAGATGCAGTACGACGTCGCCCACTGCCGTGAGATCGATCTCGTTGTTGGCAGAAGGCATATCCAGACGCCAGGAACTGATCGCGCCTGCGTTCTCAAAAGGAAGATACCGCTGATCGGAGAGGTTGTTATTCAGAGCAGTCAGGAAGAGGCCCGGATCATCCTGTGCATTGCCGAGAACGATCTTCTGCGGAATGCCTGCGTAGGCATATTGGAATCGGGAGTCGGAACCAACGGGACTTTCAGGATAGCCAGCAGCTGTATCGGTCGAGACGCGAACCTTGTTGTTGACCATTGTCAGAGTGGCTTTGACATTGTCGAATTTGCCGGGGCTTGGATAGACGACGGTTACGCTTACGCGGAGCAGGTGTCGGTTGTAATGGCCTGGATAATCGTTGTCGAAGAGTGATTCTTGTAGATCGAAATCACACGATCCTGTGACCAGAAGCTTTTGCAACGCCGTCGGATCGATTGCTGCGAGGGAGACGAAGCGGCTAATTTCGTAGCGCCGCTTGTTCTCGTCCAGATACGACGACTGCATCCGCCGCAGATCGTGATTCAATGTTTCGCCCGCCAGAAGACCCTTGTGCAGACTATCCCAGTAACCGAACTGAATGAAGGAGCTGTCCTGAATTCCGAGTTCGAAGCGGTAGCACTTCTCTACCTGCTTGCAGAGCCGATAGGCGAGCTTGTAACTCTGGAAATAGGTGTCGGAGAGTTTGCCCACCATCCAGTCATAGAGATCCTGGTTGGTGAATTTGCTGGTGAGAAAATCGAGCTGCTTCTGCAGCTGGTCATTTTGCAATTGATGGTTAATCTGATTTTGCTGCGCGATCTCCAACGCAAGCTGCGCGCCGGCAATCTGGCGATTGGTGTGTTCGATGTCTGTTTGCGCCTCCGAGGCCTTTTCCGCCCAGTCATCTTTGGTGTGTTGAAATTTTCCAATGGAAGTAGAGAGGCTCGCGCCTTTGTCCAGCGTGTCGGCGATGGCCTTTACAGCGGCTGCGGCTGCCTGACCGGCGTGGCCGAAGTTGAGGCCGCCCTCTTTCATATCCGCTTCAGGGGTGCCACCGAATCCGCTGATACCCAGAGTAAAGAATGGAATGAGGTGTGCGCCCGCAGCCAGAGATTCAATAAGCGCAATACTCGCGTTCAGGGTAAGAGAGGCGATAGAGAGGCCCATCGCTGTGTATTCGGCGGCGTTGATAGTACCGTCGCGCTGGGTCTGATAGTAGGATACGCGCTGGTTTCCAAGATCGAGATTTGCCTGCAAAACTTCGATGGCGTTTTGCGCCTGTTCAATCTGCCACTCAAAGATCTGGTCGGCTGCCAGCAACAGCTGCTGCTGATTCGTTGCGGTGAGGACGGCGAGTTGATCAGCATCGCTCTTCTCAACGGCAGAGAGGAGGAGCGCGCCGTATGCACGAACCGCGTTTACAAAATCCAGCGCCTGAGGATATAGCGCGGTGAAACGGTAGTTCGGTAGCGCCGTCGTAACGTCGGTGAGTACACTGCCGATATCCACTCCGGCGGCGCTCGCTTTGATCAGCAGGCCAGGATCGATTGGCGCATCGAACAACGCGAGTTGCAACTCCTGTCCCTGGATGTTCTGGCAATGCCGCAGTTTAAAGAGCCGGTCAGCGACCGTGGTCCAGTAGCCCAACAGTTGATCGTTCGGCGGAATCTTGAAGTAGAAGGTCTGTGGCGCCGGCATGGCTCCATCGCCGTCGCCGGGGGCTCCGCTTGAGCCGCCGATGACGTTCTCGATATCCACCATGGCGTTTGCGAAGGCATCGAGTTTGGGCTCGAGCTGGTCGTAGGACTCGTCCGCGTGTTGCGGTGGCGTGACGGCGGCGGGCTGCGGTCCGAGAATCTCCGCCGCGATGACATAGAGTAACGTTGCTTCGCTCAGCGCTTCGCGAGATTCAGTGGCAAACAGATTGTCTGCCCACGCGATCAGGTTATCCAGATACGACATCACTGTGCGTTTCATGTAAGCGACAGGACGTTGGTCTGCCAAGAGGAATGGATTGAACGGATCGTTGCGCCAGCTTTCGACCTGAGCGATGGCGTTCGGATCGCCCTGGTTGACCTCGACCAATAGATTGTTAATGCGCTGGGAGAGGATATCTGCGCTCGTCAGGTCGTACAGCGGCTTCGGGATCCAGAAGCGTTTGGGCGCCGGATCGGTACCCGGTCTGGTCGGATCGAAGATGTAGTGGAACCACGCCAATGCATCCTCGAACTGCTGGTTCTGGCTGAGCAGCTCGGCGGTATACAGCGGGATGTGGAAGAACAGTTCCCAGTTGTATACCGAGAACGAGGCGTCGTAGTTGAAATCGAGATACTCTCGATCCTGGCCGGTTACGTCATCGTGATCCCAGCGGACCCGCGACGCCACCGGTTGATAGGTGTTCTTGAAGCTGAAGACATCCGAGCCGCTCGGGTCAATCTGGTCAGGGTTGAGTTGCAAGTTGCGGTCATACAGCAGCGGGAAGCCGCCGCTGCCCAGTTGGTGCCAGAAGAGCCGCGTGAATGCATGATGGAAGCGATGGAAGAAATATCGAACTTCGAACGGCACATTGCCGGGATTCGAGGGAACCACGGGTGACCACGTACTGCCCGTCTCATAATATTTCTGGCTCTCGACGTAGTAGCAGCGCCGATTGTCCTGCAAAAAGAAGTATGACGAGGGATCGAAATTCAAGTCCGTCGTTGGGCCGACGACGCGGAACGGCTGGGGCACAGTATTCAGCAACGGACCCACGTTTTGCTGCAGCGCTCCCGTTGAAGTGAAATTGAGCGGCAGAGTCGGATTGCCACCTCCATTGGGGTCTGCTGCTTGAGAAGCAAGCGCGCCAGCCTTTGGAATCAGTCCGGGTTCGCTCGCAAGATTGGGGTCTGCCTGATTATTCGGCAGCGGCAATAAAACCTGCGCATCGGGACCATAGGTTGCCTGCGCATGCTGAAGCAGTGCTGTACCCACGAAGTAAGAACTTCCATCTATGCTTTGATTGGGAACCTGCATGTTGCGCAATTCGAGGTCGCCGAACCTGCCGTCGAAGACCGCACGGCCCAGGTGAGCCGCAGTCGTTTCATCGACACCCAGAATGACGTTGGCCGACGGGTTTCCAAGCCAGCCAAAATTCCAGACGTTGTAATCGCCCAGGCGAAAGACATCCACGAACAGGTTGGCGCCCAGACCTGGTGTAGGCGCTGGAGTCTGGACCTTAAGCGTGTAGAACGCTTCCACAGTCTTCGAGTCACTCACAGAATTGGAATCGACAGGCGGCTTGTCGAAGAGCTTGCCCTTTGCTGTCTGAGCTGGAGCCCAAGTTCCATTGCGGAAGATGGTGAAATTAACACCAAGACTCGCATACCTCGAAACTTCCTGACTGGGTGGACTCGATGACTGTTGCGCAGCAGGCAGTTGTTGATGCGGCTCGTTGGTGATCTTCACATCGAGCCAAAATAGGCAGATGCGGCTACGGTAGATTGCCGGAACCACCTGATGCGCTTTGATATCGATCGGAATCTGCGTCCATCCCGTCCACGCACCATCAATGAGCGAACGTAGATAGAACACAGGCGGGTCAGCCAAGCTGCGTCCAACCACATGGATCGCTCCCGTCACCGGGTCTTCGCAGGTGCCGGTGACCTGCAGGCGAGCGAGGCCATCCAGGCGATCGATGTAATTGAGCGCAACTGTTTCGAGATAATCCCTTGTGCTGTCGCCTTGATGAATCTCCTGTTCCAACTTCTGGTAGATCTCAGTGCGATTAGTTCGTTGCGATTCGATCAGCCAGTTCTCTGGAAAGAGGAAGACTTCGCGGTTTGCCTCCCAGATGCGGTACCGCTTCATCCACTGCCACTGACTCCAGGTGTCATCGTTGGTGAGATCGGCAACAACCGCCGGCGCTTCCAAGTTCATCAGGCAACGTTCGACAAAGATCTGGATCGCGATGTACGCCTGAACCACGCGTGTGGTTACCTGACAGGAGCTCATCTGGATATCAATCAGGAAATGGTCGAAGAGACCATTGACGTCTCCATAGATGAGTTGGCCGGCTCCGTCTCTCAGGCCAATGAGGTAGGCCTGTAATGCGGCCGACCGGCGCTCTCGAATCGGATCCATGAGCGTCGGCGCGATGGTAAGCCAGTTGTCATTGTTCGGATACTTGGCTTTCAGTGCGCCTAGTGCGGCGGCAGCAAGAGTTTCAGCGCTCGCCTCGTCGGCGGGGATTGCACCCCACGCAACGATCTGCTCGCCGGTTGCACCAGCCGCTGCCGCAACTGCCTCCAGCGTACGCAACGAGTCATACAGCGCCGGCGTCTCGTAGTCGCCGGGGAAGACTGCACCAAGCGCCGAAGTGAACGCGACGACATCCGCAAGGTCCCAGCCTGTGATTGTGACCAATGCTGCTTGCGCCGCGGCCACATTGACAAGTGTTACCGTGTTCACACCCGTGATCAAGTCGTAGAGCGTTTGGACTGACGAGGCAGGAGGTGCTGCAGTGAACAGGCGCGCCAGTTTAACGAGCTTGAGCATGACGAGAAAAGGTGTGAGGCTTAAAGCTGCTTGCGTATTCAACACCGGCAATTGCGCGAGTTGTAGACCGCCATAGAGTCCGGCATTGGCAATCAGCCATGACAGGTCCACCACTACCAAGCGCAGCCTTCGAACGACAAGCGCGATTTTGTCGAAAAGCTGTATGGCGAGAAATTGGTTCGGGAAATTAACTTCGGTGATCGGCGTGTACACACCCCCGGCCTGCGCGATCAATGCGGGGTCGGTGAGAACCGCGAGCAGCGTCTGGACCGTGCCCGGAACCTGAAGCTGCTGCAGGATCAGAGCTGTGATGTCGTTTACTAACGGCGCATCGGCCGGACGATGCGCGTTCGCCGCGACTGCGGCTATGACGCTACCGTTCACATCACCTCCGCTAGGATTCAAGATCGCCTGACGCACCATTCCTAACGCCGTGACGATATCCGCCGAGGTCATCTGCGTGGTCGTGGTCCACGGCGGCGGCGAAAGCAGGTAGGTGAGCGCGTCGAGCGTGAAGCCCGACTGTTGGATAACCGTTGCCGCCAAAAGAAAATCTTGTGTCGCCGTTGCTGAGGCCAGCAATGCGGCTAGCGCTGCTGTGGCGTTGGCTGCTGAGCGGTCCAGCAACTGGGCCACAACGAGCAAATCAGAGATTTGAAACCTGCTCGCAATAGCGAGCGCATTCACGCGGTAGAGGAAACTGAGATTCGCCAACGTGAGCAGGTTGTCCGTCAGGCCGAAGAGTGTGACCGCATCGCTGCCAGAGATTCCAAGGGCCGTTTGAATGGCCGCGAGGTGATGGCTTAGATTCGTGTCCGCGATGGCGCCGCCTGTTGGCAGGGCAGCCAGGTCTGCATCGGGAGCGACCGATGTTACAGCGGGATTGAGGAAGAGGCGCGCATAGAGCGACGTAGTGGCGCTGCCATCAGGATCGCGATGAGATACGACATCGAGATTTTGATAAAACGCGAGTAGCTGATCCACTTTCAGACGGGTCGTGATCTGCAACTGCCAGAACGATTGCAGCGCAACTAGCGCGGCAGCATCGAGCGAGCCGTTTCCGACGCTTGGTGCCTGTAACAATAGATCCAGCTCCCACATTTTGTAGCCGGTGCGGCGCCACAGCCTAAGGAAGCGATGGGCACGATCCATAAAGCCAGCATCAAGTGGAGAAGGAGAGATCGCCTGGATGCTGGTGTCACACGTATCGCTTATTCCCTGAATGCTGACGTTCAGGCCTCCCTGAATCCACGAGACCTCAAGCAACTCAATCAGAGATTCATAGGTGATGGCGGCGGCTTGCAGGAATGCGGGGACCGGAGCAATCGCGGTTTCTGGACTGGCGATATTCCAAGCAGTAGCGGCAGAAACGAAATTCGTATTCGTGACCAGATCGGCTTCGTGAGGAGCCATACCCAAACGCTCTGCTGCCACTGAGACCTGTTGTGTCACGGTCGGAGAGTTCAACGGCAGCAGCGACTGTCGCAGTTGCCACACCGGAAGATTGGACTGCTGCAGGTACGTGCGCAACTCGTCTAAACCAGCACTATAAGGCAATGTGTGCGGATAATTTGCGTCGAAGAGAGTGACGTATGTGGATTGATTGAAATACTCAGGCGCAGCACGCAGCTCCGCAGCGGTCTTGTTCGCCGAGGTCTGCTTCCAGATCGGATTGATGGTCGAGTTGGGATCAACCGGCGGGCTGATCGCGTCGGCCAGCAGTTCATTGACCAGGTCGATATAGGGCAGCGCTGTTTCTGTGTTCGGACAATTGAGCAGAAGGTGTCGGATGTCGGGCCGACGACTGTCGAACACATCAAGCGCCGTCTGGGCACCCTGCGGATGCTTGCGCAGCCATAACAGCAGATCACAAACGTAGGCAGCAGGGCTCAAAACCGAAGTGCACGAGTCGATGTCGCAGTAGTCCTGTGATCCGAACAACGTCGCCAGAGATTCGTCGCGCTCAACTGCTTGTTGAATCGGCTGGTTCAGATCAGTGGTTTGTCCTAAGGCGGCCGGCCACACGCCAACGGCATCGCGATTCATTTGCGTGAACAGCGAAACAGATGCGGCATACCGCTGAGCGCCGACGCGGTAGATTCGGTTGGCTTCGCGCTTGGTTATCCCTGCCTGCGTGGCCTTTAGAAAGAACTGTTGCGGCCCCAGGTTTGCGATCTGCGCTGCCGAATGAATCCCTAAGGAAAGCACGGTTTCCGCTGCGTCCACTTGAGGTGCGACACGCAACACACGCTGGAACTGGCGGGCATGTTGAATAACGACCGCTCGGTCTTCGGGATTTATTCCCGTAAAAGCTTTTTCCCCCTGCGCGGCTAGATAGACGGGGATATTGATCTTTACCAGTTCCAACGCAGGGTTGTTCAGAAAAAATTGTTGCAAGGGGACGCGTGCAGGTTCCGGGATAAATTTCGCTGTCGATACGCGGCTGGAGAGTGCTGCTGTCGGATAGGCTCGCGTAACCCTGGTATAGATCACGCGCGCGAACACCTCGGCAGGAGTGGCAGTTCCCGCAGCATTTATGCTGGGAGGCGGCCCGACCTGGTTCGCCATATCGATCCAATCCTGCTGGGTCAGACGCGCCAAGTCAGGGAGTGTCTTGTAAGTGTTTGCGGCAAATCTCTGCTGCAGAATTTGAACGAGAGGTACGTGATTCTTCACGAACGCACCGATCGAAAGCGTCCTCTCGATCGCTGATGCATCTTCCGCTGTAAGTCCATGCTTACCGTCGCCCAGTGTCCGCCAGAAATTGCGCATGGACAAAGTATTCGTAGTCAATGCCTGGGCGAATACCTGCTGTTTCGGCTGTGCTACCTGTGCCACATCCAATAATTGGGAGAGTGTGGCTTTGCCAATAAAGTAAGGCTGATTAAGTAAGTCGGTGCTGTGCAGAGCCTGTAGCTCGCCGACGATCTTCGTAATTTCGTCACTGTACTGAGGACCGATCAAGTTTTGCGTTACCGCGGATTGAAGTGTGCGCAGCTCGGTATCAGAAGAGAGCGCAAAAATCATCGATCCAATGTTATGTACGAGAGCGTCAATGAGTGTGAAACTCTGACTTGCATCGAGTAAGGGGGTAGGCAGAGCGGAAGGCACGCGCTGGCGCAGAAACGCGTAAAAAGCTGGTGCAGGAATATTGAATGCCGCTTCCATCCTCGCCGAGACGATCACGCGCATGATGTCTTCAGTACTTTTGTTCAGTTCCCGCGAAAGAAAAGTGATGTCCTCATGATCCGTATTTTCGATTAGGTCCGTCAGCTTGAGCCCATCCAGAAATTTATCGATAGAACTCACTAACGTCGCCCACTCCGAGTTATCGGGCTGGTTAGCCGAGAGATTTACGAGCAGATCTGGCTGGGCTTCCGTCAGAGGCGAAAAGAGCGGCGCAGGTAGATCTTTGGAGATCGCCTCCACTACAATCAGCAAGGGCTGCGGAGCATTTTCGGGAACCTGGTAACGGACCGAGTAGGAACCATCGCTGGAGGCATTTGCCGTGCCCAACGGAAGCCGCCGACGGATGTGTTGCCACCATACGGTGATTTCAATGCGGCTCGCATCGCAATCCTGTGGGACCGTAACCGTACCATGGACTTCAAAAAAAAGTTTGGACTCTTCCACTCTGACCCTCCGTTCAGGAACTGGCCCGGTGTGAATCGCCTTTCGAGTTTCTCCCGCGATCTGATAGATTAGTGCGGTCGTATGGGATTTCGTTGCAGGAATTAAAAAGAAGAACTAACAATGGACTTCAAGCCGGCCATGGAGCAAGTGGAAGCTCCGCAAAAGTGCCATGAACCTGACTAAAACTTTCCCCCGCTTGCGCGCGAACTAGAGTTGTTAGCTGCTGCCCCGTTCGACGCCGCGTTTCTAACAGATATCTAGCGGCAACCAAACTATCATCATTTCCATGTGCGCGACATAATAGCAGTTTAGGAAGGGTTTGATCGAAACGCATTACTTTATTTCTGGTCGACGATTCCCTGCTACTCAAAAGGTGTAAGGTGTGGGAACAAATACCAGTAAGGCAACATATAAGGTCGCTTAGGAGATTCCGCAATGATGTCATCTGTTCCTTGAACTATTCCGTGAGGGCCAGAATTCCTGCAAGTGGAATTCGTACCCAGGTCGGTCGATTATTGAGCTCATAGACCAATTCATAAAGCGCCTTCTGCAGCAGATAGGCATCAAGTAAAAGCTGAGCTTGTTTAAGCTCGGGAATAAGACGCGAATTTCCCTCGGCTATGGCATGGCGATAGCTGCAAAGGAATTCTGTTGAAACAGCATTCTGCCAAAGTTTGACCCAAGGTTCGAGATTCCTCGCGTCATCAGGACGCCGTTGCGCAAAAACGTTCAACGCAGCATAGGCAGCATAGCTGAAGGAACGTAACATCCCCGCCACATCCTTTAGTGGAGATTGCTTGGCGCGACGTGATGCAAGATCTCTGGCTGGCTCCCCTTCAAAGTCAATGATGACGTAGTCGCTCTTCGAGCGGAGCACCTGGCCGAGATGGTAGTCTCCGTGAATACGAATGCGCTGTCCGACTTCAGTAAACTTGATCGAAGAAAAGGGATGAGCGCGAGAAAAAATCTGTACGCGACGGCTGAGGACGAGCGCAGCTTCATCCGCGGTGACCTCAGAGAGTTGAGATATACCTCTCTTCAAACTGTCTAGCGCTGCGACGATCTGAGAATCGATATGACTTACATCAACTGTAAGATCATCAGCAGTAAAAGGCTCCGGAATAAAAGCTGGATCGTCATTTGGAGTAGCGAGCGCCAAGTGCATCTCCGCAGTGCGGCGCCCGAGCAAAGAAGCACCTTCTAGATAAAGGCCGGCGTGTTCGCGGGCCAGGACTGCGCACTCTTCTCTGTCCAGAAGAAATGTCGGGTTAACTCCCAGATCATGCGGGGCCGGCAAAGTGGCGACGCTCTCATAGTAATGAGAAAGTTCATCCAGGGTCCATTGCCATCCATCCCCTTCGTTTTCGACGAGTGTCTGTAACATCGCGACTGTAGTTGGCTCATCATTCTTATCGTAAAGTGTTATATCTCCGACGAACCGAGGTATACGCGAGAAGTGTGCCGTTTCGGTGAGGAAACGGCATACTTCAGTATCAGGATTCTGGCCTGACTCAAGACGTCGGAAAAGTTTCATGATGAACCTGTCGCCATATATGAGAGAGGTATTGGATTGTTCGGCAGAGGCAACACGCGTGAAAAGCGCCTCCTTGCTGCTTAGATCGACAACAGCATTACTTTTTCGACCGCGAAGCCAACCTGCTTGGCTTCTAACCTCTCCGTTTATTTCAACCATGTTTAGAAGTGCATGACGTACGTCTTCTCGCACAACAGCCTCATGCAAAATTGCCAGGCCATCCGTTGTTGTGACCTGAGCAACGATGCTGGCTGGATCCGACGCGCGAATTGATTCCGCGTCAACTCCCGTCGTGACACCCAGAGGAAACTGATAGACGTTTGTGCTGTCGTCATCGTATGTAAGCTTCAAAAAAAGAAGAGCGGCATTACTTTGAGAGAGCTCTGCGTAGTCCAGCAGTTCGATCGCATTGATATTTCGCGACTTTGCACCGAACCAACGCTGACGAGGCAAATAACTCATGAGCAGTTTCTGGAGAAGCTCCAAGCCGTCTCCGACAAGAAAGCCTTCAACGCCTGCACTGATGACATTAAGGTGGGATTCTTCGCTGTCAAGGGGCACTGGTTCCACAGCTTGCGGCGCCGGCTGCAGCTCTAGCCATAAGAACGAATAAGGGGCCAATGTAAGTGGATATGGTTGCTTAGTAATCGTAGGAAAAGTAACATAACCCAACATCTCTACCGGGATCATCCCGGCGAACTTAGTAAGGTCTAGCGAAACAGGTTGGGAAAATCGAGATAGATTGGCAACACAGAGAACGGTTTCGGTGCCTCCATTGGAGGCATCGTTATACTGGCGCACGTAAGCAAGTATTTTTCTGTTTTCCGGATTCAGAAATTCCTGGGTACCGCGGCCGAACACATGGAATAGTCTCCGCAGAGCGATCATATTTCGTGTCCAGTGGAGCAGCGACGACTGATCGCTCAACTGGGCCTCAACGTTGATCGCCTGGTATCCCCAGATCGGGTCGATGATTACAGGCAAGTAAAGCCTTGCTGGAACGGCAGTAGAGAATCCAGCGTTGCGATCAGAGTTCCATTGCATCGGAGTGCGAACGCCATTTCGATCGCCAAGGTAGATATTGTCTCCCATGCCTATTTCATCGCCATAGTAGATGATTGGCGTACCTGGGAAGCTGAGGAGAAGCGAATTTAGAAGTTCGATACGACGTCGATTGTTATCGACAAGCGGCGCGAGGCGGCGTCTAATTCCCACATTGACGCGCATGCGAGGATCAGCCGAATAGGCAAAATACATGTAATCACGTTCGTCAGCAGTAACCATTTCGAGGGTTAATTCGTCGTGATTGCGCAGAAATAGTCCCCATTGACAGCCTTCGGGAATGGGCGGAGTTTGAGCCATAATTTCTGTAATGGGTAAGCGGTCTTCCTGTCGCAGTGCCATATAGATACGTGGCATGAGGGGGAAATGAAAGGCCATATGACATTCGTCACCGTCACCAAAATAGGGACGAACATCCGTCGGCCACTGGTTAGCCTCAGCAAGGACCAGACGATTTTCGTAATCGTGGTCGATCGCGGCTCTTATCTTCTTGATGGCTGCATGTGTCTCCGGAAGATTCTCGCAACTGGTACCGTCGCGCTCGACAAGGTAAGGAATTGCATCCATTCGAAGCGCATCCACTCCCATATCCAGCCAGAAGCGCATTGCTTTCAGGACTTCTTCTATCACCAAAGGATTATCGAAGTTTAGATCAGGTTGATGAGAAAAGAACCTATGCCAGTAGTAAGCTTGTGCGACTTCGTCCCAGGTCCAGTTGGACTTTTCTGTATCGGTAAAGATGATACGTGCGTCCTTAAATAATTGATCTGTTTCTGACCAAACATAAAAGTCACGTTCGGGTGAGCCGGTAGCCGCTCGGCGTGCGGCCTGAAACCACGGATGTTGGTCGCTCGTGTGATTGATGACAAGCTCAATCATCACCTGCATGTTACGAAGATGAGCGGCATCTAAGAACTGCTTGAAATCATTAAGGTTGCCATAGCTAGGATTGACATCTACATAATTGGCGATGTCGTATCCGTCGTCGCGAAGAGGGGAAGGAAAGAAAGGTAGTAACCAAAGACACGTAACGCCCAGGTCTTGCAAGTAATCGAGCTTAGACAGTAGACCTTGAAAGTCACCTATTCCGTCAGCGTTCGAATCCATAAATGCGCGAACGTGAATTTCATAGATGATTGCGTCCTTATACCAAAGAGGATCGGTGGCACTACCTGCTTTTTTCACTAGCTTACCTCAGCTGAAAGAGCCAACATCTATCGTTCTATTGATACGTGACCATCTATGGCCTGATGCCCGACTTACCAAAGTAAACGAAACACGTGCGCCGGGATGACATCGGGACGTAAAGCAACGTAGTTTCTGGGACCATTCCATTTGTAGCGGACACCTGTAAGTAAATCTTCTATTTCGAAATTCTCATCTTGATGGATACCGAGGCTATCCAGATCAAGCTCTGTCCACCCGGACTGCTCGAGTTCTGGATCTAGATTAATGACCACGAGAATCCGGTTGTCCCCGCTCGTCTTGCTGTAGCAAAGAATGCTTGGATTATCGACGGAATGGAAATGCAGTGAGTAATCTTTTTGGAGTGCAGGATTATTATGACGAATGTTATTAACATTGGTAATCAATGGGGTTAGGCTGGGGTTTGCGGCACGATCCCAATAACGGATTTCGTATTTTTCGCTGTTGAGATACTCTTCACTTCCTGCCTTCACAGGTATGTTTTCGCAGAGCTCGAAAGCCGGTCCGTAGATGCCATAATTTGCTCCAAGTGTTGCAGCCAGAATGAACCGTTGCATAAACGCCGGACGGCCACCTGTCTGAAGAGCGTCATGGAGAATGTCAGGGGTATTGGGCCAGAGGTTGGGTCGAAAGAAATCAGCTACTGGCGCCTTCGATATTTCTTCAAAATACTGTCTTAGTTCAGCTGCTTTGGTGCGCCAAGTGAAATAGGTATAGGACTGGGTGAAACCAGCCTTCGCCAGTGAGTACATAATGTGAGGGCGCGTAAAAGCTTCCGCGAGGAAGATAACATCAGGATAGTCATTGTGAATTTCGGCAATGCACCACTCCCAAAACTGCAGTGCCTTTGTGTGTGGATTATCGACGCGGAAGATGCGAATATCCTGTTCAATCCAATAAATGAAAACATCGCGCAACGCTTCCCAAAGGTCTTTCCAGTCGCTCGATTCGAAGTTTAGCGGATAGATATCCTGATATTTCTTTGGCGGGTTTTCAGCATATTGGATAGAGCCGTCCGGGCGAATTACAAACCAATCGGGATGCTCTTGCACCCACGGATGATCAGGTGAACATTGAAAAGCGATATCGAGGGCAATTTCTAATCCGAAGCTGTGGGATGCTGCGACCAAGGCTCTAAAATCTTGCAGCGTGCCGAGCTGTGGATGTATGGATTTGTGCCCACCCGCTTTTGAACCGATGGCCCATGGACTTCCCGGATCGTTTTCGGTAGACGTTACGCTGTTATTTTTCCCTTTTCTGAATGATGTTCCGATGGGATGAATCGGTGGAAGGTAAAGCACATCGAAGCCCATTTCTGCGATGCTGGGTAATAACATTTGGAGCGTCGTAAAGGTACCATGTTGGCCCAACTGGGCGGCTGTGGAGCGCGGGAAAAGTTCATACCAGGTTGAATATCGGGCGCGTTCCCGGTCCACCCATAGGTGCAATTCCTGGTATCGCGTCCCGAGATCTAAATCGGGATACAACATAGCGACCTTCTCGACGTTGTCGCTCAAAGGATATTCGTATAGACGCGTCTCTTGGTTAGCTCTGTTCAGCAGATCAACTGACGCCGCTTCCAACAGTTCTCTGTCTGAACCCTTAGCACGCTGGGCAACCTCATGCAGGAGGCGTGCGCCGGAACGAATTGCCAGGGAAATATCCTGAGCGGCTGCGGACTGCTCGACCACGTTTAAGGATGTCTGGGCAACGATCCGCTTCCGCATATCGGCAGTCCAACTGGCAACATGATCAACCCACGCTTCCAGGGTGTAGCTCCAATCGCCAAGTTTATCTACGACAAAAGTCGCGTTCCACAAGTCGTTTCCGAGTGGGACAAGCGGAAGCGAACGCCAAATCGTTTCGCTGCGATGGCGATAGAGTATCCTACCCGAAATGCGATCATGTCCGTCGCAAAACACTGCCGCTTTAACTGTTACGGCGTCACCAATAATTCGCTTAACAGGATAGCGTCCGCAATCGATCTGCGGTTGAACTTCTTCGATAAGAACGCGCTTGCGGCCGTCAGCAATCTTCATATCTTCCGAATGTTTCTCTTTTCCCGCAGTCCGAGCGGCGCAGCGGTTCATTTACGATCGAAGTCATTAGAAGAGATGCATATTTAGCAGCATCCGTTTACTCATGCGACATTATGTCACTGATGCATAACCTCTGGACGGAATGATTCGGTCCCGTCCATCGAGAAGTTGCGGATTGGTAACATCATCTACCAATGCCGGCTCAAAGCATCAGCAGCCTGGACTGATGGCCGTTCAGAACAGGCTTTCAAGTACGCACACGCCAGGAAGACAAGTTCCTGCCGCATGCTCTCTAGTTGTTTTTCCGGAGCGCTGGACTCAAGCAGTCTCCGACTCACTCCGACCATCGCACCCTGGAGCATCGAAGCTACGAGTTGCGGATCAGTCGCGAGCGGTTCGCAGGTTGTCGCCAACATACCGACGATCGCCTTATTGGATCGATTCCCTATCTGTTGGACAATCTTTGCTCCGTCCACATCAGAGCTTACGGAGTAGAGCGCGACACTCGTCTTCGCATCTCTCAACTTGGCATGAAGAAAAGCGGTGATGAGAGCGGTGGCCATTTGCGAAAGTGGCTTACCTGTCTGCTCATGGCAGACGAGTTCGATAGCGTCGGTGACTTCATTGAGGTGACGCTTCAAGGCGGCCTGCAGGAGCGCGCTCTTGTTTGGAAAGTACTGATACAAGGTTCCGACCGACACCCCAGCTCTCAATGCTACCTTTGTCGTGGTTAGTTGTTCCTTTCCCACAGCAAGCAAAACCTGAATAGTCGCTTCGAGAATTGCGTCCACGCTTGCAGCCGAGCGAGCTTGAACTGGCGATTTGCGGGGCTCCAAGAAACTTTGTGAGCGTTGAGCCAAATGCGAACTCCTAATCTGAAGCTTCTTCATCTAAACACAAGTAGGCACGATCAATACAAGTGCTCAACAATCAGAGAAAGGACCGATAATGAATCAAAGAAATCACGATCATAGCTTTACGTTTCCGGGCACCTCAATGGCCCTAAACCGAATGGGCTATGGCGCCATGCAACTTGCCGGTCCCCACGTATGGGGACCGCCGCGCGATGTTGACGCTGCAATCTCTGTTTTGCGAGAAGCAGTCTTGCTCGGAGTCAATCATATCGACACTAGCGACTTTTACGGTCCGCATGTCGTGAACCAGATCATCAAGCAGGCGCTTCATCCTTATCAGGATGATCTTGTGATCGTCACAAAAGTGGGTGCTCGTAGAGCCGAGGATAAATCGTGGCCTGTGGCCCTTTCGCCCAAGGAACTTCTCGAAGCGGTTCATGACAATCTTAGAAATCTTGGACTCGATAGACTCGATGTCGTAAATCTTCGGGTTGGCGGATTGATGGGGCCCTCAGAGGCGCCTATCGAAGAACCCTTGACAGTCCTGGCTGATCTCAAACGTCAGGGCCTCATTCGTAGCATCGGCCTCAGTAACGTTTCTTCACGGCAGTTCCAGGAAGCCGAGACGATAACCGAGATTGTATGCATCCAAAATTTGTACAACCTTGCGCACCGGCATGATGACGGCTTTATCGATGAACTTGCCGAGCAAGGCGTCGCATTTGTGCCATTCTTTCCGCTGGGAGGTTTCACGCCGTTGCAGTCGTCGGTGCTTGACGAAGCAGCAACTTACTTGGGAGCGACGTCGATGCAAGTCGCACTCGCCTGGCTTCTCCAGCGCTCGCCCAATATTATGTTGATCCCCGGAACTTCCTCCATAGAACATCTTCGTGAAAATTTGAATGCCATGAAACTTCAACTTCCTCCTGAAATGATTACGAAGCTTGATTCTATTGGCATAACTCTTGGTCCATAATTTGTACTTTGAGTCGCTCAGTGCGTGGATGGATTGTGTTCGATCGTGGGCAGTACCGATGGCCACAGCGACTGGCTGCTTACACGGACCGGTGGACCATCGTCGTACGACTGTGGCGGTCTTCCCATCGATTTCAATTACCTCGCTGGTGTCTGTGAGATTTGCATATACCTTTCCGTCACCCATACCACCCGCGCCATGCACTACCACCCACTCGCCACCGCGAACAGCAGCCTGTTTATCACCCCATGAAACGCGGCCATATAGCGACACGCCATGCTTGCGGAGTCAACAAACGAGATGGAATCGGGTAGGCGAACCAGGTTCACATCGGCATAGCGCACGGCGACGTACTCCGCGAATGCGCCCCAATAAGAAACACCAGGGACGAGCAGCGCTCCCGAGTCACAGACCTGTCTTACGTGCTCCGACATACTGCTCTCACGCGACTAGCAAAGGCTATGCACGGAGATGTATTCGCCCTTGCCCGCATTGCGTGGCACAGCAGCATTACCGATCACTCAGCGCTACGTCCATCTTCAGGCAGACACGATCGAAAGCATCTTCGCGAGAGCCATTACGTCTCAAAACAGCTTACAGGGAATACCATTCGAGCCCGAAACCGCCGCCGGAAGGAGCTGCTGTCGATCCTCCACGACCGCCAGAAGTTAGTCGACACGCTTCTGCAACTCAAGCAAGGTCCAGCTCCGGAGGAAATCCATGCAGTACCCCGTCTCAACAGGCCCGCAAACCCACTTCTACGTCACCAGCCCATCGCTTCAGCTGCTACAGTACTGACCTCGCAAAGAACAGGTAGACAGGCTGGTGCTATGGTCGCAATCTACGGAGAATCGTCGCTATACGCAACGTGCTCTATCTTGCGATTTTTCGTCAATGTCACGGCGACCGAAAGCATCCAGATGCAACCTAGGTATCTGGTAATCGGAATGAAAAAGTTTGTCGGGTACGCGATAAGGCTGAACGAGGAAAGTCCTCCTGTTGTTGCAGCAAGTATTCCAAGAACTACCATCCACCGCGGAATAAGCCGCGTAAAGTAGCTTGTGACGGACACTCCCACAGCACCAGCCTTTTAATTAATGAACCTCTCCGAGCTTTGGTTCACTTGCGGACTGTATCTTTTGACCTACTTGCATCTCCCGACTCGCATCTTCTGCTCTGCCTAAGGCTCGGTACGCCTGTCCCAGCAGGTTGTGTGTCATATAGTTGGCGGGATCCATCCGTTCGGCACGTTCCAAATACATCGCGGCGCCTACTGAATTCTGCCGTTTAAGTAGTACTTTACCCAGCAGGATGTAAGGCCCAGTGGAGTTTGGCTCCAGCAGCAAGGCCTGCTGCAGCGTTTCCTGCGCTTTTGTATAGTTTCCCGCGCGAGTATAGGCATCGCCCAAGCGCTCATAAAGGCCGCCATAGAGCGGATTTCGAACTCGTTCTTTTTCAAACTCGGCGATCGCGTCATCGAGATGTTCACCTGCGAGTGCGACCTCACCGAGCAGTGCATGTGCGAGCGGAAGTTGAGGGTCGAGTTCAAGCGCTTTTCTGGCGAACTCCTGAGCTACTGGAACGTATTCCCGGCGTAATAACATTCGCGCAGCGAGCAGGTATGCCGAAGCTGAGTCTGGTCCGAAGCCATATTGCATGGCGAAGGCGTGCCTGGCGTCGTCATAATGGCGGGTATCGAGGTAACACAGTGCCAAAATGTAGTTCGGGTCAACCTCCGGCTGCGATGTCCGGTTATGCGCAGCCTCGAGCAGCGGGATCGCATCCGCCGACCTGCCTAACCGGAAGAGTGTGAGACCACGCATCTGTGTGGCCTCTTCGTCGTGTGAGTCCATTTTCAAAGCATTTGCAAACGCGGCATCAGCTTCCGTAAAGCGATTCTCCGAATAGAGAGCTATACCTCGTACTCTATCCACGCCAACAGGCACAGGATGCTGTGCGGCCAGTGCGTCAAGTTGCTTGAGGGCCTCTATTGCTTGTCCTCGGTCGATCATCTGTCGCAGCTGTACAAGATTCTGCGCGGCACCTGTCGCGGCAGTGCCTGGGCTGTCCATTGATTGTGCGGGCGAAACAAAGGTCAGAACCGAGAGGACGAAGAAGGCAAGGGCTGCGCGGAGATGATTCATTGGTAAATCCTGACCCGAGTGTACTGGAAGAGAAAGGGGAGCCGAAGCCCCCCGTAACCTAAGCACGCCCGAACGTCAGAATTGAACGCGCAGCGCGAACTGCAACTGACGTGGATTCGCAGTGCCATCTTTACCGGCTCCCGTACTGATCGATCCCGGGCTCTGGATATTACCACTGGGACTGCCGTAGTTGATGTGATTGAAGAGATTGAATGCGTCCATCCGGAACTGAGCGAACATGGCTTCGCGGATGGGGAAGTTCTTCTGTACGGCCAGGTCCGTATTGAAGAAGTGTGGTCCAAAGACACTGTTTCTTCCGATACTTCCAATCTGGCCGAGACTGGTAGCCGTAAAGACTTGTCCCAAAGGCTGAGCATCAAAGAAGCTGAGATTGTTTCCAGGGAAGCCGGTGACGTGAGGATGGAACTGACTGGCATTTCCATTGACATAGCAAGGAGCGTCGCTGGGTACGCTCGCGGCGCATCCGCCAAAGGAGAGCGTAAACGGCAACCCGCTCGAGTAATTTAGTACCGGACTGAGCTGCCATCCTCCGATGATCTGGTTGACTGCACCACTGACATGGCTGCCGATCATCTTGTTTCTTCCAAAAGGAAGTTCGTATAGTCCGTAAACGATGATCTGCTGTCGGCGAACGAAGCCGTCGTTTCCTTTGACGGCTGCCTTGTCCCAAGTGGAGTAACCGGTTGCCCAACTCGTCGCTTTTTGCCAAGCGTAGTTGGCGTTGAAGGACAGTCCATGGGTGAACTGTTTGGCGAGCGTGGCCTGAAGGGAATGATAGTGAGTGTCGAAGTTATTGGCGTAGTAGGTAATGCCGTTCGTCCAGCCGCACTGACCTGGGCTCACGCCAGCGGGAGTGCTATAGGCCGAATCCGCACACGCTGGAAGCTTGCCGCCATAGTAGCGTTGCAGGAGTGTTGTGTTCGATGTCGTGTTATTTTGAATCAATGTGGTACCGGGGGAGATTCCACCTGTGGGAGCTGGAATTCCACCTGAAACACAGTTAGCGCCGGCTGGATAGCAGTTTCCCCCACTCGGATCGAAATTCAACGTCTGGCCTGTAATGCTGTACTGCGCTGGCAGGCTGATGGCCGCTTCGTTTGGGTTCGTTGTATTACCGCTGCCGTCGCCAAGTGTGTGCGTACCCTTATTGCCCACGTAGGCGATCGTCAACGAGAGCGTCGGGGTCAACGCCTCCTGAACGCTCATATTCCATGCATCAAGTGTTGGCAGACGCAGAGCGTTGGGCCGGGCGCGGGAGTTGACGGCCGCCCCTGGATTCGGCAGAAGGCCGTTAGAAGGAACCGAGATAGGTGTTGGCGAAGGTGGCCCTTGGGCTAGTGAGAAGACCGAACTTAGAGGAGAACCGGTCGTTACCTGCTGGCTCGAAAGTACGGGTAGATTCTGAGTTGCGGCGTGCCCAAAGATCGATCCAAATACGCCGATATCGAAGCTGCGGCCGTAGCCAGCTCGAATGACCGTCGTCGGATGCCACTGATAGGCGATCCCGATTCTTGGGCTGTACGTATTGGTCTGTCTTCCCCAGTTCATATTACTTGCAATGCCGCCGGTTCCGGCAACGTTAAGGTAACCTGTATTCAAATCCAGCAATGCACCGTTTCCTGGAGCATTAATCGTCTCCGGAAAGTAGAACTCGTACCGAAGCCCGTAGTTAATCGTGAGCGTTTGCGTTGCTCTCCAAGTGTCCTGCCCATAGAAGAAGAAACGCTTCTGAAACTCCTTCGCGTTTGTTGAGGTGCTGACGAAGCGCAAGAAACTAGTTACGTCTCCCAGCGCGAAGGTTGCAAAACCGAGTCCCCCAGTGACTGGCAGGCTTGGGTTGGAGGTTGGTTGGTTGCTGAAGTACAGAATGCCGGTACGGTCGTTGTCGCTCGGGACTCGCAGATTGCGTGCATAGCGGAGATCGCCGCCAAACTTCACCGAATGGTTACTAATGATCTTGGTCCAATTATTCACGAATTGGAATTGGTCTTCCCTTTCGGTCAACGGACAGTTGCAACGGTTGACGTTTAGGCCCGCGCCATACTGCGGCCCGGTGGCCTGAGGGTTGGCAGGAGCCGGTCCAGTCGTTGATCCAACCTCAGCGAGTTGGAAGCTCGGCGCGCCGTCGGTCGCCGCCGTCCCAAGATTCATGCCGGGGATGCCAAGTTGATTTGCCAGCGGAACGTTCTGGTCATATTTGGCGGTTTCAATGTTGTAACGGAGATAGCCAAGGCGAATGTCCGTGACTAGCTTTGGAGTCAATACGATGTCGGTTCCGAGAGCGGTGCTATCGTTGGCTCCCTTCGAAGTTCCACCATATCCACCGAGGCCAAATCCGGAGCCTCCAGCCGGACCGAATATCGTCGTTCCAGTTAGCGTGTCCGTAAAGCGGCTGAATCGTCCGAAGAAGTGGACCTTATCATTCATCGTGAAATCGCCGCGCACATCCCACTGGTCACTGTTAAGGCCGCCCGTGCCAGATCCGGCGTAATTGTTTTTAAGTCCGTTAAAGCTGCCAGGCGTGTTCGGCGTATAGGGCTCCAAGAGTGTGAGAAAGTTCTTTGCCTGCGTTGATACCTGCGCCGCAGGAATGACATTACCTGGATACGGTGTGCCATTGGGTTGATAGATAATTCCTGCGCCCGTGGGGGTGACATTCGCTTCGTACTCACTGAAGTCGCAGCCAGGAATTCCACTCGGCCCTACAGTTTTGCCGAGGCAGGATGAAACCAGTAACGCTGATGGAACCGTCTGGACATTGGCGGTTCCAACCTTCTGACGCAAACCCTGATAGTCGCCGAAGAAGAACAGCTTGTCTTTGAGAATCGGGCCGCCGATGGAGCCGCCGAACTGATTCTTGAGTTGGGGAGGAACATCGGCTCGCCCCGGGCCTTGCGTGAAAGGATCCTTCGCCAGGTTGGCGCCGCTGACGCGGTAGTAGAAAGCCGAGCCGTGGAACTTGTTCGAGCCTGATTTTGTCTGAGCTGTGATTACAGACGCAACGGCCTTGCCAAACTCGGCGTCGTAGTTCTGCGTTGTGATCTTTGTCTCGGCCAGCGAATCTAGATTCGGATTGACGACAATGATGCCAAGGATTGGATCCTGATTATCAGTTCCGTCCAACTCATAGGCCACACCAGCAAAGGCCTGGCCAGCCACCATGATCTGTTTACTGCCTTGTGGATTTTCGCTGGCGGCATGACTCCATCCAAGCTCCTGCGCGCCAGGCAGTAACAGTTGCAGACCGGTGAAGTTTCGACCGGCATTCGGCAGGTCCTGAATCTCCCTGGATCCAAAGATCGTCGACACATCGGCACGGTCAGTCTTCAATTGTGGCACTGCGTCCGCACTAACCTCGATCGTCTCTGATGTAGCGCCTGTCGTAAGGGCAACCTGGATCTTTGCCGACGTGTCGGCATATACCTGAATGCCTCTCTGCAGAAAGGTCTGGAACCCAGACGCCGTGACCTTTACGTCGTAAATGTCGGGAATAAGATGGTCAGCAGTAAACTCTCCGCTGCTGTTAGATACTTCACTGCTCGATGTGCCTTTCGCTACATCGGTTACGGTGATCGCCGCGTTCGGAACAATTGCACCGGTTGAATCCGTTACGGTCCCAAAGATCGAACCATAGACCGCCTGACCGTGCGCTACCGGCGAAAGGGCTAGCAGACAACCAACTGAAAGCAATACTTTCACTTGCGTCGCTAATCTCATTGCGAATCCCTCCAGAAGTGTTCCGTCCTGTCTCTATTTCATGAGCGATGCCTCTGTATTCTTTTGAATTTGGCTTTCGCGCAAGCTTTCAAACTGAAGCCAAATATCTGCATCTGACGTACGTGTCAGCTGTCTCGAATCGCTCCGTTCAAAATTCGCAATGAAAGTACGCGGTATTACCACATATGTCAATTAGTCTTGCGCGCCGTATCGATGACACTCTCCATTTAATGACTTAACAATTAATACTGTGCCGTGGCATGGCTAATTTGGTCCGACCTCTTTTGGACTCATCCTCAACTCTCGCGAGAGAAACCCCTTTATACATCGCAGATTTACCTTAATCATTAGAGAGCATTTGGCAAAAGTTTAGACAGAACTCCACCAAAAGGTGGACCACATCTCGATTTTCGGAACCAAATGAATTACCGCGATGAGTGTATTTTTGTCTATACCTTCAAACCTTCAGAAAGCGCCAGTGTCAAATCCTTCCGAAGTACCGAAGGTTTACGAAGATCTCCGCCACAAAGATTGGTGCATTTCAACTGGGGATCAGCTACCAAGCAAAGCGGAATTAGGAAAGCACTACAGCACCTCCCGCATTACTGTGGCAAAAGGCCGTGAACGAACTTCAACAAAATGCGGTCTGAGCATGACCCTGGTTGGGATCGACGATCGGCGGCTTGGTTTTCTCATAACGGAGCATCTCCTCCGTCACGACGTTAAAACGCGTCGCATTTATGGCTAGACCGCTCTCCGCTTCCACGGTAATGGCTAGAATCGTAGGCTACCGCGAAGCGCTGATCGCATACGGTCGTCCTTTTGGGCAGGATCTGGTTTGCCGTGGTTGAGAGACAAGCCGGACGCTATGGCTGCTCTAACAAAAATGGGCATCTTGCGGTATCCATATTAACTCGCCCCGGAAGATCTAGCTAAAACAACGCAAAGCATGAAAGATCAATGCTGCGCGAGGCGATGCTACATCGAAGTTGCCATATCAATGACGGAACGTTCCGATGAGGGATGCTATATTGTTTCGGCATCGCAGGAGGCAATCCTTGATCCTAACTGCATCCACCTCTTCTTACTCTCACTCGATCAGGATGAGCTTCGCCTCACTCGCGTTTTTTGTTCTCTCCGGTTTCTGGAATACGGTGCACGCGCAGACGACTCCAGCCGTTACATCAGCAGAGAATGCAAGCGCGGCGGTGCAGCAAAGTAACGATCCTTGGTGGAAGCATGCCGTTTTTTATGAGATATATCCGCGTAGTTTTCAGGACTCAGATGGCGACGGCATCGGCGACCTTAATGGAATCACTCAGCGGTTGGATTATCTGCAGTCTCTGGGTGTCGATGCCATCTGGCTTTCACCAATCTATCCATCCCCACAAATCGATTTCGGCTACGACATCTCCGATTACGAGAACATCGATCCGCAGTATGGCACGCTCGCTGGCTTCGACAAACTCGTGGCTGAAGCAAAGAAACGAAACATTCGCATCCTTATGGACATGGTGATGAACCATACCTCCGACAAGCACAAGTGGTTCGTCGAATCAGCAAGCTCAAAGACCAATCCAAAACGCGACTGGTACGTGTGGCGCGACGGCAAACCCGGAGGCACGCCTCCGAACAATCCACCCAGCAACTGGATCAGCGAGTTCGGCCACTCAGCATGGCAGTACGACTCCAAAACGAATCAGTACTATTATCACCGCTTCTACACTCAGCAGCCCGATCTTAATTGGCGCAATCCCGCCGTAGAAAAAGCCATGTTTGACTCCGTGCGCTTCTGGCTTGACCGAGGCGTTGCAGGCTTCAGGTTCGACGCAATACCCACACTCTTTGAAGATCCTGCCCTCCACGACGCCAAGGAATTGGAAGGCACCAACGCCTATGGCGATCGTAAGCAAGAGCATGACTTGTATGACAATCTCCCGGAGGTGCACGATGTCATGCGACGTCTCCGTGCAATGGTTGATCAATATCCTGGCGATCGTGTTCTGATCGGCGAGACATACCTTCCGAATGTGCAGGAACTCGACAAGTGGTACGGCGGAGCCAAGCATGATGAACTCCAACTTCCCATGGACATGCAGGTTGGTTTCTCCAACAAACTCGATGCCAACCTTCTCCGTCAACGAATCACTGACGCCGAGACCAAAATCCACGACAGCCAGCCACTCTTCGTCTTCGACAACCACGACAACATCCGCAGCTGGGACCGTTATGGCGACGGAGTACACAACGAAGCTAGTGCCAAACTTATTGCTGCTCTTCTCTTCACTTCCCGCTCCAGCGCACTAATGTACTACGGTGAGGAGATAGGCATGGTGACTACCCCACCGGCACGCGTAGAGGATGTGAAGGATCCCATCGGCGTCACGGGCTGGCCTCAGGAGAAAGGCCGCGACGGTGAGCGCACGCCCATGCAATGGGACGATTCAAAGAACGCTGGCTTTAGTACTGCCGACGCAACTTGGCTGCCGATCCCTTCCGGCTACCGCACGACCGGTGTCAAGGTCGAAGAAAATGAACCGAATTCCCTGCTCAACTGGCACAAGCAATTGATCGCCTTGCGAAGATCAGATCCAGCGCTGCGTAACGGCAAAATGGTCATGATCGACATAAACAATCCTTCTGTGTTGTCATTCATTCGCCAAGATGCTGCCGGGCGGCCATCCATCCTCGTCTCGCTCAACTGCACAGGTCAGCCACAACCTCTCTTCGCCGATTCGGCATATCCTAAGATTCTAGGCAAATCTGTGCAAACACTGCTCACGAGCGATGCATCGCTTCAAAATGTGACTACCCTCTCCGCCATCACCCTGCCGCCCTATGGCTCGTGGATTGGCCGACTCAAATAACTGACTGACGTCTGTCAGCTACCAGCTCAGAGCAAGTACGCGATGCTGATACCCCGTTCCCTCGGAAACTTCACTACCACCTGATCAATATCGCCTTGCTCGCCCGCATCTCTTGCGGCAATCATGGTGCCGCCCTTCGGCACGAAGACAGGTTCGGCTCATCGCGGCGAACCTGGAACTGAACAACCGAACCCGCTGTGGCCTCCAACGAGCGCAAATCTTTCGTCTCCATGCCTTGCCATGGCCGCAGACGCCTGCTCATCCAACAGTGTCAGGTAAATCTCCTGATGCGGCATCCCCGGCGGCCAAACTTTCCACCCATCCCGTGCCGTCTGCGAGTACTCGTGCATCACTTTCCGTCATCACGCTGCCGCCGTATCAGGAACTCCATCGCATCGCGACTCAACCCAAAGTCGCTAAAGCCATTCACCGCCTAGAACGTATAAAGTGTGTCCCGCCCGAAGAACCAACCAAATTCCGGTGGCGCCGAATCACCCGACGAATAATATCCAGCCACCAGCCCCACCTCGCTAGTAGTCTGCACCTTCGCCCTCAACTGTTCAATTGAAATTGCCCCCCAGGAGAAAGCATCATTCAATCCCGCATCCGGAGTCCGAATCGCTGTCAACTCCTCCCTCATTCCGGCATATCGCGCGGCATGCGTGGAGTATGTGTGCTGCAACGCCGCGCCCAGCCGCTCCAGCTTCGCCTCCAACGCCGCATTCGTCGCGGTTTCCGTCGTACTTCCCACGGCCATCAGCAGGGGAAAGTAGCGATCTTTATCTCGCTTCTGGTCGTAGTGAAGCTTCAACTCCGGTTGATGAAATTGCGGCTTCTCCTGATAGGGAGCCATAATACCCGGCTGCGTTGTTGGCATCGCACCGCACCGGCAAGATTCGGGATATCAGTATGGAGCACATAACCCGCTCATATCACGTTCACCCACTCTGCCGACGGTATCCTCTGATCCGGCTGCGGCCACATCGGACGATCTCCGGCGTGAAGCTGAAGGTCAGGTCAACCGGGCGTGTCGAGTCCACCTGAAACAGCACCATCGCACCCGTACCATCCTCCATCCCATCCCATCCCATCCCATCCCATCCCGCGCAAACATAACCTGTCGCACCGTAAATGCAATATGCGAATACGTGATCACCGTACGATCGGGAAAGACTTCGATCTTTCTCGCGTGATTCGTCAGTTAATCGGCACAGGATACCCTTCTACCTCAGCCCTTATGTTGAAGTGGCTAAGCAGCTTCACCGGCAGCGTCCGCGTCTCGAACGTACCCCCCCCTGCTGGCCCAGAACGACGCCCTGAGTGCCCGCCACCGTAAAAAGCATGCCCGCTTCCACATGCCGGCGAATAACTAGTCCATCCTTTTTTAGTGGAAAGAGTTCACCGGCTGCAAACCAGTCGTCTGCGCGGCAGCCATTCCGCAAAGCATCGCTGTCCCAACCAAGAGAAGACGCATGTTGCCTCCATCCGTCACTAAAGACTTCCCAGTCTACCCTTCGTAGACGAAACGATTCATCTGCAAATTCCCTACCTGCCTATTGCTCGCTACAATCACGTCTGAGATGATGCACCGTCGCCCCGCACACTCGCCGCTCCTGCCCGTCTTTCTCACCGCAATGCTGTCGTTGCACGTCGGGGCACCGGCGCAAACCAACGCCACTTCCTCAGCCAAACCGAACTCAGCCACATCTAATAATCTCAAAGCAGCGGAGGCTGCCTTTCGCGCAGGCTCCGCCGCCTATCAACAAAACGACCTGCCCACCGCCCATGCCCAGTTTGCAAAGCTCGTACATCTCGTTCCCAATGTAGCGGCAGGCCACACCGCCTTTGGAACAGTCCTGCTCGCCGAAGGCAACGCAGCCGCAGCCGCAGCCGAGCTGGAGCAAGCCCGCCAACTCGATCCGCACGACATCAACGCAACATTGAACCTTGCCCTCGCCTACGCGCAACTTCACGCTTACCCCAAATCCATATCGATCTTTGAGTTGGTAGACCAAACACTCACACCCGACGCGGCCATCGCATACGCCGCCGCACTCGTCGCCACATCTCAACCCACCGCCGCGCAAAGTCAACTCGAAAAGGCTCTCAGTGCTCACCCCGATAACCCCACACTGCACGACACCCTCGGCACCGTACTCGCTCAGCAGGAACACTACGATGATGCAGCATCGCAGTTCCGCCAGGCTATCTCGCTCGATCCCAATCTTACTTCCGCACACTATCATCTCGGCTCGATCTTCCTCGCCGTTCATGACCCCACCAACGCCGTAACCGAACTCACCCAGGCGAATGTCGGTGCCAAGGAGAATATCGACTACGCCCTGCAACTTGGACGTGCTCTCCGCGCCGCGAATCAGGACGCACAGTCCACAACGGTCCTTCGCCACGCGCTTCAGCTTGACCCCGCATCCATAGACACCAAGTATGAGCTCGCGCTGACCCTTCAAGCCAGCGGCAACGCCCACGAAGCTTTACCTTTCTTCGAGCAGGTCGTCGCAGCCCGCCCGCAAGATTCAGCCGCACTCACCAATCTCGGCCTCGATCTCGTACAGCTAGGTAATGCCAAGCGCGCAATTCCCCTCTACCTCACCGCGCTCACACTCACGCCTAACAGCGGAACGCTCCGTGAAGACCTCGGAGTCGCCTATCTCCAGCAAGCTGATTTGGATCACGCCATAGAGCAATTCCGCGCAGGTCTCGCCGTTGAACCCGGCAACCCCCAGCTCCACTACGATCTCGGCCTCGCCTTCAAGCTGAAAGACAACGTACCCTCGGCCATCCAAGAGTTGGAACAGGCAGCAAAGCTCGATCCCGCTCTCCCCGACCCCTCCTACACCCTCGGCGTTTTGTACATGCAGCTCGGACGTTTCAACGAATCCCAGGCCGAACTCGAGAAAGCCACAACCCTCAAGCCTGATCACGGCGACGCATGGGCCATGCTCGGCAACGTCTACAAGCAGAACGACCAACCTAAAAAAGCTATTGTTGCGCTGCGACGCGCTATCGAGCTGCTACCAGACCAGCCAAGCCCACACATCACTCTCGCGGCTATTCTCATACGCGAGGGCGACACCGCGGGCGCAGCAGCGGAACGCAAAAAAGCCGCCGACCTCAGCCGCGTCGCCGTCAGCCGCCAGCGGGCAAACTTTGCACTCGACAGCGGACGCCTCCTCCTCCAGCGTGGCCAGCTCGCCGAAGCCACCACGCAACTCCAAGCGGCCGTCGCTGCCGATCCCAACTACGCCGAGGCTCACGCGGCCCTCGCCGATGCACTTGCGCTGCAAGGCCGGACCGCCGACGCCGCCCTTGAGCGCCAGCAGGTTCAAAAGCTCATGCAAACTCAGTCAACCTCCGGAATCGATTCCACTTCCCACCCGTGAAGTGCCCCATTGCCTGCCCGCCAGCCCCTTCCTTATACTCACTCCACTGCTGTCAGAGATCCGTAAGCAGCAGTCGATTGATATAGCATCCTCGGCCCGCAGAGGGGAACGCCCATTTTGACTTGGTCTCGTCGCACATTCCTCACTTCTCTCTCCCGCACTGCTCTCGTTCTTTCGCTCGACGACGTGCTCGCCCTGGCAGTCCCGCAAAGTACACCGCCGTCAACTCCGCAGCTCGGCTCCCGCCCCGTTTACGACGCCAAGCCCCTGCCAGCGCCCAAAGGCCTTCCATCCCCCATCGCCGGGACCCCTCTCGGCATCAGCTTCATCGATGTGGCCCGCCAGTCCGGCCTCAATGCTAAGACCATCTACGGTGGTGAACACAAGAACAGGTATCTCCTCGAGACCACAGGCTGCGGTGTAGCTTTCTTCGACTACGACCACGACGACTGGGTCGACATCTTTCTCGTCAACGGCTCCCGCCTCGAAGGCTTTCCCAAGGGTCAGGAACCCGTCTCGCACCTCTTCAAGAACAACCGGGACGGCACCTTCACCGACGTCACCGCCAAAGCCGGCCTCGCACACAGTGGCTGGGGCCAAGGCTGCTGCGTTGGCGACTACAACAACGACGGCTGGAACGATCTCTTCGTCAGTTACTACGGCCAAAACGTCCTCTACCGTAACAACGGCGACGGCACCTTCACCGACGTGACCGCCAAAGCCGGTCTCCTCCAGTCCAAAACTCGCTGGAACTCAGGTTGCGCCTTCCTCGACTACGACCGCGACGGCAATCTCGACCTCTTCGTCGCCAACTACATCGACTTCGATATCAAGACCGCACCGCTCCCCGAAGCCGCGGGCTGTGCCTACAAGGGTATCCAGGTAGCCTGCGGTCCACCGGGCCTGCAAGGTGGCAAAAACATCCTCTACCGCAACAACGGCGACGGTACCTTCACCGACGTCTCCCAGAAGAGCGGCATGTGGGACACCATCGGCACCTACGCCCTTTCAGTGGCTGTCTCCGATCTAGACGACGACGGCTGGCCCGACATCTACGTCGCCAACGATTCCACCGCCTCCACCTTCTACCAGAATCAGAAGGACGGCACGTTCAAGGACATTGCCATCGAGTCGGGCATAGCATATTCCCCCGACGGCAAACCCCAGGCAGGCATGGGCGTCTCCATCGGTGATTTCAACCGCGACGGGCTCCTTGACATCGTCAAGACCAACTTCGCCGGTGACACCGATTCCCTCTATCTCAACCTCGGCAACGGCAACTTCGACGACCACACCTATCTCTCCGGCCTCGGCGTCAACACTCGCTTCCTCGGCTGGGGCGTAGGCTTCTTCGACATGGACAACGACGGCTGGCTCGACATCCTCATGTCCAACGGTCACGTATACCCGGAGGTCGACGGCACCAACGTTGATGCGCCCTACGCGCAGCACAAGTACCTCTATCGCAATCTGCGCAACGGCCAGTTCGAAGAGGTCACCGCGCAAGCCGGCCCAGGCATTACCACCGCTGCGCCCGCTCGCGGCACCGCATTCGGAGACTACGACAATGACGGTGACATCGACGTCGTCGTCAACTGTGTCAACAGCTTTCCCCAGCTTCTCCGCTGCGACTCCACTCCCGATGCAGGGCCAGCCCGCAACTGGATCAAGATTCGTACTGTTGGTACCAAGTCAAATCGCACCGGCATAGGTTCCCGAATATCCGTGACCACCCAACCATCTTCCGATGCCAAACCATTCGTCCAGATCGATGAGGTTCGCAGCGGCGGCAGCTACTTCTCGCAGAACGACCTCCGCATCCACTTTGGCCTCGACCGCGCCACAAAAGCCGACATCGAAATTCGCTGGCCCTCCGGCGTTACCGACAAACTCCCCGACCTCGCTGCGAACCACCTCTACGTCATCCAGGAGGGCGGCAAGATCCTCAAGACCGTCGCCATGGGATCCCAGCAAACATCGAGCAAAGGCTAGCCATGCGCGCTGTCACACTGCTCTTGCTTCTCCTCATATCACGCGCCTTCGCACAACAACCCTACCCACCCACCCCCGACCACCCATCCCCAGCATGGTTCGTCGACGTAGCCTCCAAAGCAGGCATCACTGTCCGCAACGTCAATGGCAGCGTCGACTCCAAGCGTTACATCATCGAGGCCACAGGCTCAGGCGCAGCGATCCTCGACTACGACCGCGATGGCTGGCCCGACATCTTCCTTGTCAACGGAACCACCCTCACTAGCGACCCCTCCAATCCAAAAGAAAAGCCAACCAGCCACCTCTTCCACAACAACCACGACGGCACCTTCACCGACGTCACAGTTCGCGCCGGCTTAGCCTCCACCGCCTGGGGCCAGGGAGCCTGCGTCGGCGACTACGACAACGACGGCTTCGACGACCTTTACGTCACCAGCTACGGCAAGAACCGCCTCTTCCACAACCAGGGCAACGGCACCTTCAAAGAGGTAGCCGAGCAGTCGGGGGTCGCCGGCACCGGCAAAGAGTGGGGCACGGGCTGTGCCTTCGTCGATTATGACCGCGACGGCAAACTCGATCTTGTCGTCGCCAACTACGTCCACTTCGATCTCGCAAAAACTCCCAAGCCTGGTGCTGGTCTCAGTTGCATGTGGAAAGGCGTCCCTGTCATGTGCGGTCCGCGCGGCCTTCCGAGCGCGCCCAACGTGATTTATCACAATCTCGGCGATGGCAAATTTGAAGACGTCAGCAAATCTAGCGGTTTCGAGCACACCAACGGCCACTACTGCTTCTCCGTCACTACCCTCGACTACAACGACGACGGCTGGCCCGACATCTATGTCGCCTGCGACTCCACCCCTTCTATCCTTTACCGGAACAATCATGACGGCACTTTCACAGACGTCGCTGCCGACTCCGGCGTGGCCTTCAACGAAGACGGCCGGGAACAGGCGGGCATGGGTTCCACCTCAATCGACTACGACGGTGACGGCCACCTCGACATCTTCAAGACCAACTTTTCCGACGACACTTCCACGCTCTACCACAACAATGGCGACGGCACTTTCACCGATGCCACGTTTACCGCCGGCCTCGGCATCAATACGGAGGCGCTTGGTTGGGGCACCATGTTTGCTGACGTGAACAATGATGGCTGGCCCGACCTTCTCGTCGTCAATGGCCATGTCTATCCTGAAGTCGACTCCGCAAAACTAGGTTCCTTCTATCGCGAATCGCGCTTCCTCTATCTCAATCTTGGCAACGGGAAATTTCGCGATGCGAGCGGAACATCCGGCCCAGCCCTCGCGGAACCCAAGTCAAGCCGCGGCCTCGCCACTGCAGATCTCTTCAACGATGGGCGCATCGAAGCCGTCATCAATAATCTCAGCGACGACCCTATGCTTCTCGTCAATCTCGCCCGCAACCAAAACCACTGGCTCGGCCTTCACCTTATCGGTGTTAGCTCAAACCACGACGCGATCGGCGCCCGCGTCACCCTCCACAGCGCTACCCGCGTTTGGGTCAATGAGGTCCGCAGTGGCTCCAGCTACAACTCGTCGAGCGATCTTCGTCTCCACTTCGGTCTCGGAATGGAGACACAGCTTAAAGACATTCAAGTTAACTGGCCCAACGGCACCACTGAGTTCTTCGACCCACCCGCGTCCACCGACCGCATCCTCGACGTGACTGAAGGTAAAGGCCACCAGCCCCGTTAAGCAGACTCTCATACAATCCCTTCACATCAGTGACAAGTTTCGTTTTTACCAACTTTGGGATATACCGTCATCAAGGTTGTCGAGCACTCAGCACGACTTTCCAGTACCGATCTGCGCAGCTTGGCTCTGATGGCCGAAAAGATGATAGGCTGGCCGTCGTGGCGACCAGGTTAACGGCGGCAAAACAATTCGTCCCGCATGTAGCTTGCCCTATCACTCGTTGCGAATGAAGGATGTGCAGCGGTTGACTGCGCCCCGCGCCCGGTACTATACCTGAGCCTATGTTGCCGGGCATCCAAAATTATGCGACGACCAGAGAAACCCCAACGTACCCCTTCAGTACGGTTGTGTTGACGCTCACCGTCGTAAGCATGCTAATGATCGAGCTCCCCGGATATGCAGGGCAGCAGGAGCAGAAAATGAGCAATATGCCTGGAATGGACATGAGCGGCATGGGTGATATGAGTAATATGGGCCCGAGCATGGCTGCCATGGCCGGCCACATGTACATGACTCCGCTGCAGGCGAAACGCCCTGGGGACGAGGACAGAGCCAAGGCAGTTGTGGCTGAAGCGAAGGCAACCATGGAGCGCTACAAGGACTACCGCCAGGCTCTGGCCGACGGATACGTCATCGCGAATCCGAAGCTCGAGCAGCCTCAATACCACTTCAACAACGATAACAACGCCCGGCAAGCCAACCTTCACTTTGATCCGAGCAAACCAACTTCCCTGCTCTACCGCCGAACTCCAACCCAGCGCTACAAGCTGGAGGGCGTGATGTATACGGCACGCCCGGATGCAACCGAAGATGAACTAAACCAACGCATCCCACTCAGCGTCGCGCGCTGGCATGAGCACATCAACTTCTGCGCTGCCCCAGCCGACCGCGTCAAGGACTACCACGGCGCCCACCCCAAGTTCGGCATGTTCGGTTCCATCAACACCAAAGCGGCATGTGAGGCAGAAGGCGGTACATTCTACCCATATATGTTCACTTGGATGATTCATGTTTTCCCATACGAGAACGACTTCAAAGAGGTCTTCTCCATGAACGACGACGTAGCTCATGTGCATTAACCACTTGAACGGCTCATGATTCTCTGCGGTTTTGATCGTCGCCAATGGATACAGGCACCTTGTTCAAGATCAAGTCTGGAGGTACGTTCGACTTTGTGAACGGCGTCTAGATTTGAGTACGTCTCAGCTCGAAACCTGTTATCGGGTTATTGTCGCTTCGGTAATCGCTTTTTCGACATCACGCTCTCACGTCACAGGTCAAAAGCACCAGTTAGTTCAAGTACTGCATGCAAGGCAGGTAAATCCTGTAGTTCCATGAAGTTAGTGGGCAAAACACGCATGGGACCTTTAGAACATAACGCAGAAACGCGATCCCAACCAATTGCGTCGCTATCATCGCAACACTCAAATGAACGTCTTTGCTGGAAGAGCTCTTTGCGAGGGCCGGGTGAACCTGTTCAGTAAAAACCTGTATTACTTTTGCTCTTCCATCTGGATGAGTGACGGACATACGTAGAAGAGCAGGCAGCTCATCCGGCGTCATCTCCCTCCCAACGCTCGAAAAAGCACCGAACGATCGCCCGCTCGCGCTGCTCATCTGAAATGTTCAAAAGTTCGGAATGGCCAGATCGAACTTTGATGATGACGGGAACAAGTTTTCCTTCGAACCGAAATAAAGCATTACGAGAGAAGGATGAATACTCGCCGCAGCAGCGACGAGTCGAATGGTGGTGCGCTCATAACCCAATTCTGCAAAAAGTTGACGCGCGCAGAAGCGAGGATTCTCGCGGGGATTGGCTCGCTACCAATAACTACGGGTATTTCATTACGATGTAGTCTCCCATCTCATTGTCCATCTTCTTTGCAAGAAACGGTTTCACCGCCTTCCAACCGTCTCGGTCCATGGAGACGCCAATGATGTGGAGGCCTTTTCCCGATATTCTTATCCACTCAGTTGAACCACACTTGACAGCGCTGTCATAAACAAAATAATCTTCCGCCCGACGCCAAAAAACAGCGTTGTCAGGTGTTGGCCACTCCCCTTATCGAATCTGACAGTCGGAAACGATACCAATTTTTAACGTTCGGCAGCCACGTCACAATTTGGAGGCACCATGCAGATCCGTTTTGACAGCCGTTGCACCCGGAGCAATTTTAATGGAGCCAGATCGTTAGCAGACTCCGTGAGGCTACTTTCCAAGAGTCATTCCGCTTTTCTCCTAGCAATTCCGGTTCTTTTGCTCCTGCTCGCCTCGCCCATCAGGTTACAGGCGCAATCCAGCTCATCTTCACTATCCGGCACTGTCACGGACCCCAGTGGCGCCCTCTTGCCGAACGCCAAGGTTACAGTCAGGAATGAAGCGACCAATGAGGAGCACTCCCTCACTACCAATGGGTCCGGTGCTTATACGTTCCCCAACTTGGCAATCGGCAACTATACCATTCGCATTGAAGCGACGGGCTTTCAAACCGCGATTCAACAAGGCACCCATCTCGATCCCAACATTGGTAGTCGCTACGACGTCAGTCTGAAAACGGGCGACACGAGCACCACGGTCACCGTGCAAGCCAACGCCAACGTACTACAGACCGAATCATCGTCTGTGGGTCAACTGGTAACGAGTGAACAGGTTAGATCGATACAGCTTAATGGTCGCAATCCGATCTATCTTTCGCAACTGGAACCGGGAGTCGCCCGGAATGCGCCGATGTCTTCTTTCAACTTCGCACCAGACTTCAGCGGTCCGGTGGTCAATGGCGCACGTTCCAACGAGTCGTTGATTACTCTTGACGGCGCACCGATGGTGCGCACCAGAAACAACGGCACACAGATCGGCGTGGCCGATGTTGATACGATCTCACAGGTACAGATCCTGACAACGAGCTATCCGGCGCAATTTGGCGAAACTTCTGGCGGACTTGTCCAGATGGTTCCGCGCGGTGGCACCAGCAACTTCCATGGATCCGTCTATGAGTACCTGCGCAACTCCTTTTTGAACGCTAACACCTGGACGCGCAATCAGTCGAATCAGCCGGCGCTGGCCGAACACCCAACTCCATTCCGTTTCAATCAGTTCGGCTGGAATCTCAACGGACCGATCTATATTCCTGGGCACTTCAATCAAAATAAGAACAAGTTGTTCTTTCTCGTCGGCCAAGAGTACCTGCGCTATCGTCAGTATGCGAATCAGACCGGTAAGGTCCCGACCACGCTGATGCGCACTGGGAATTTTAGCGAGTTGCTTGGTAACAATATCTTTTATGCAAATCAGGTTCAGTTGGTAAACCCGGTCACCGGCGCAGCCTATGCCAACAATGTGATCCCTACTCCCGAACTAAGCCCGAACGGTATCGGCCTACTTAACGCCTATCCGGCCCCTAATGCCGTGAATAGCGGGTTTAACTGGCAGGCCCAGGCTCCTTATCCGCAAAACCAACGTAAAGATACGTATGTCGTTGACTACATGCCAGCGGAAGCGCACCATATCCGCGTCAGTATTCTTAGTCAGCACTTCGATCAGGTCGTGCCATTCGCGGGCAACTTCGATCGTACCCCGCAGGTTTGGGATTGGCCGAATCAAGTCGGTGTGGCGCATTACACCTGGACGATCAGTCCCACCACGATCAACGATGCGACCTTCTCCGCCTCGGCCGACCATGTCACCATTACCGATGATCTTTCGAGCGGTCTTTACAATCGCACCAAATACGGTATCAACTATCCATATCTTTTCAGCGCATCCGACAAGCTCATTCAAGACAAAATTCCGACAATCAACATCGCCAACTTCACTACACTCGACGGCGGCCCGTATCCCTCCCACTCCGGCGGAGTTATAACTAATCTCGCCGACAACCTGATCAAAGTTCTTGGCACCCACACGCTCACCTTAGGCGGTCTCTGGCAGCGCTCGGGCGAAAACAACTTCGATCAAATCAGTGTAAGCAGCACCACCCCAGGCGCAACCAACAATCAGAATGGTCAGTTCATCTTTACCGATCTCCGCGCCAATCAGCCTACATCGAAAGCCGCCATTGGCAACACTGCCCTTGGCCTCTTCGATACCTATGGAGAGATCGGTCAAAAATCGTACACACTATTCCGCAGCAACTACTTCGCCGGCTTCGCACAGGATCAGTGGCGCGCAACCCCCAAACTATTCCTAGAGTATGGTTTGCGATATAGCGTCATGCAGCCCTTCTTTGCGCTGTGGCGGAATCAGTCTGTTTTCGATCCGGCCGCTTACGATCCTGCTCTCGCACCCACGGTTAACCCCATAACAGGTACGGTTACTGGCGGTGATCCCTATAACGGTGTCGTTATTCCAGGCAGCGGCTTTCCGAGTTCAGCGCAGGGCCACGTTCCAGCCAACATTCTGGACGGTAGCTTCAACCGGCTCTTCCGCGGCGATCCCAAGGGTTACTCCAACACTGTCTTTTCCGACGTTCAGCCACGCCTTGGGCTCACCTATCAGGTAAGGCCTTCCACCGTTTTCCGGGCGGGAGGCGGTCGTTTCGTGCAGCGCATTGGCATCAGCGACGCAATCCAGGTCGGTGGCAACGCTCCTTTCCAGCCGACTGCAACCGTAACTGGTGGCAGTGTCGATAATCCGGGAGGAACAACGCTCAACTCGTTCCCGCTGGCTCTCTCTTCCCAGGCCCGCAACTTCCCCAATCCAAATTCGTGGAGTTGGAATCTGGCGGTAGAGCAGGAGATACAAAACGTCGGTATCTTAACCATTGGTTACGTCGGACGTAAGGGTATTCACCTCACCCAGCTCAACAATGTAAACCAACTGCAGCCCGGCACCGTACAGGCGAATCCAACCGTGACTGCGCCAGATGCGCTCCGACCGTTCAAGGGCTTCTCAACCATCACCCAGGATACGAACGAGGGTAGCTCTACTTATAACGGACTTCAGTTGAACTTGAAGCGTCGCCTAGCAAAGGGCGTCGCGTTCGGTGTTGCCTACACCTGGTCGAAGAGCATGGACTACGGCTCAGGCTCTGGCTATGTCTTGCCAAATGTCTACACCCCAAAGATTAATTACGGCCCCAGCGACTTCGATATTCGCCACATCCTGGTTGTCAACTACGTCTGGGATATTCCCTATTTGTTGGACAGTACAAACGCATTGGCGAGAGGAGCTCTCGCTCACTGGCAGGTATCGGGCACAATCCAGGCGCAAACCGGCCAGCCATTCAACATCGGTAGCGGGGACGACTTCGCAGGCGTAGGACCTGGCTCCGGCACACAACTCTGGAACATCACCAAGAAGCCTATTTCGCGAAGGCAGTTCACTGGAGCCAACGGTGGGGGTAGCTGGTTTGATACCTCAGCATTTGCGCGGCCTGCACCCGGCACCTTCTCCGGCCGTGAAACACGCAACCAAATCTACGGCCCGGGTTTCCAGAGCTGGAATATTGCGCTTGTGAAGGCTTTTCATGTGATTCCAAATCATGAGAATCATCAATTCATCTTTCGCGCTGAGGCGTTCAATTTCACCAACCACCCCAACCTAGATACGCCAGACACAAACCCGACCAGCGGCACATTTGGACAAGTGACGCAGAAGGGCAATACCTACTCATCCGAACGTCAGCTGCAGTTCAGTCTCCGGTACCAGTTCTGATCTGAATGTAGCTTCTACTCGGTAGAAGTAGGGTCTTATGATGCGGATTTGTCCGCGGGAAAGGTTACAAACTCGCGCGGACAAATCCCATCGGAACCTTACGCGTTCTTGCGTCCAGACAGAAAGAACAGTCAGGTCAATTAAATAGCTGCGATATTTTTATGTATCCGTTGCCAAGACAAATTTAGGAGATGGTCGATTTTCGACATTCTCAGCCTAAACTGCCTTACTTAGCGTGCCTGTTTAAGTGTAACGACACACTACGGAGATCCCTCGATCTCGAAAATCCGAAAGACTGTGGCAACTGAAATTCGCCGAAAGTTTTCGCCTCAATACGTGTCATAAATGGCCCGCCTTTTGCATGAAGTATTCGCTTCACGCGAATAACGAGTTTCAATGGGCAAATTCCGGGAGGAAAAATCTTTGAGTTTACGAGGGTCCGTGAGTAGCCAAAATGCAGTTAAAGCGACAAACATCACGAGAAGATCTCTTGTACTGCAAATAAGCAAGCTGGTTACCGGTGCGGGCGCACTGTCTTTGGTACCAAACCATATCTTCCCACAGACAGTTGCTTCTATCGAATCAAAACGACCGCTCCCTGAAGATCGTAAGTTTACCAGCCACGTCGTGGAAGCCTACATCGCTTCTACAACACGAATCATTCGCGATCCTATATTGGCCGCACTTTTTGCTAATTGCTTTCCAAACACTCTCGACACGACCGTTGAGCAGGGTACGTTTGAAGGTAAACCTGATACTGCGGTCATCACTGGAGATATACCCGCGATGTGGTTGCGCGACTCCTCCGCCCAAGTGTGGCCATACCTGCCGTTGGCCTCTAAAGAGGCTACTTTGCGTCAGCTCCTTGAAGGTGTCATCCGGCGACAGACGCGCTGCCTGCTAATCGATCCCTATGCCAATTGCTTTATGGCAAACCTGAACGCCTCTCCTTTGGAATGGAGCCTTAAGGATCAAACCGAGATGAGGCAAGGCGTAGGCGAACGCAAATATGAGTTGGACTCGCTCTGCTATCCAATACGCCTTGCCCATGGGTACTGGACGAAGACCGGCGATACTCGACCCTTCGACTCAGCATGGAAGCTTGCAATGCAGACCGTCCTCGAGACGATGCGAGTTCAGCAGCGGAAGGAGGGGCAAGGACCCTATCACTTTCAACGGGCTTCGTTGAATCCCACCGACACACTTGTCAACGGTATCGGTAATCCCGTGAAGCCCGTGGGGCTCATCGCCTCTTGCTTTCGGCCATCCGACGATGCATGCACTTTCTCGTTCCTGGTACCGGCAAATCTTTTCGCCATTACCTCTCTACGGCAGCTCGCGTTGATGTCAAACACCATCTTTAATGACCCGAAAATGGCAAATCAGGCCACTGATCTTGCCGATGAAGTCGCGATCGCTCTCCAGCAAAACGCTATTATTCCGACATCGGCAGGCACTATCTGGTCCTATGAAATTGACGGGTTTGGCGGCCACGTCCTCATGGATGACGCCAATGTTCCAAGTCTCCTAAGTTTGCCTTATCTTAATAGCTCGCCCGATGCTGCGCTCTACGCGCGAACCCGAAACTTCGTTTGGAGTGAAAAAAATCCTTGGTTCTTCCGAGGGAGCGCAGGCGAAGGAATCGGCGGCCCTCACATTGGCCGCGACAGGATCTGGCCAATGTCGCAAATAATCTATGCCCTGACCAGCACCTCAAGCACCCAAGTTAACAGTGCAATCCAAACATTGAAACTCTCCGCCGCCGCTACCGGGTTCATGCACGAATCCTACAATCGAAATGATTCAGCGCTTTTCACGAGAGCATGGTTCGCATGGGCCAACACCCTATTTGGAGAACTCATAGGTAGAACCGTAGAGCGCTATCCAGAGCTTTTGGGATGACGGCTATGTTGCTGGTTGGGACCAAGCTCCCAATTCTGTCTATTCGACCCGAACTTTTTCATATGGCGAGATCGGAAGTGGCTGACTATCGAGTCTCGAGTATGCCTCAAAGGCATCGACGGGTTACCGTACCTTATAAACCAACATATTGTTTCGGTGTTATCTCTGTCACCTACAATGATGATCCTTGTGGTCGGCGCTGTTAACCCAGGGCAACCACCAGATCCGCCCTGAGCCCGTTGCGTCGATAAAACCCAACGCGCGTGAGAAGTGCATCGCTAGCTTTCGTCTAACATCCGCAGGAATGGCGAATAATCAAGTTCGTAGGTAGAACGATGGCTCGTGACTTCCCTCCCCGGCCCTTCAAGCGGTCGAAGAGTAACCCTGCGGCTTCACGTCCGAGCATTTCGGCGGGCTGTTGGACAACCGATAGCCCTGGCGTCAACATATCTGCCAAATCAAAGTCATCAAACGACAACAGTGGAATATCCTGACCAGCTATCTTCCCGAGTTGGCGTAAACCGCGCAACGTGAGCATGGTACAAACCCAATTCATAGTAAAAATCGCGTCAGCGTCCTGAACGCCAAAGACTTCATCCGCAAGCCATTCGGCAGTCAACAAACTCTCGTGCTCCACGAGACACACTCTTGACTGAAGGGATGCTTTTTTCATCGCCGCTCGATAACCGACTATTCGTTCCTTACAGGTATAGAGATATCCTCGCGCGCCAATGGCGACAATCCGGCGCCAGCCATGACCTGTCAAATGCTGAGTCGCTTCTTGCGCGCTGCGGCGATTGGTTATCGTTACGGAGTCACGCTCAACATCTCGTAGCAATTGGTCGAAAGTCACAACGTGGACACCGACGGGAATAATGTCGCTGAAAGAATCCTTTCGACTATCGGCCGGCGCGATCACCAACCCATCTATTTGCCGGCCTACTAAGCTTTCGATTTCGGATCGTTCCACACTGACGTCGCCTCCAGAACTAGCAAAGATGACCACATATCCGTTAGCCCGTGCAACTTCTTGAACAGCACGTACCGCATTGGCAGTGAATGGATCGGAGAGGTTTGGCACGATCATTCCGATAGCTGCGGATCTCTTTGCCTTAAGCCCCCTAGCGAGTTCATTCGGGCGATAGCCAAGTCTTTCCATAGCTGCACGGATCGACGTTGCCTTTTCTTCGCTGACGTTGTCAGATCTGTTCAGGACTCGGGATGCTGTCTTTAGCGAGACCCCGGCCTCTCGAGCAACATCTACCAGCGTGGGTGCTTGACTTTTTCTTATAGCCATTTCTTAACCGATCCGGTCATCGACCCTACTGAAGTCTATTCGTCTACCCATCTGTGATCTTCGACCTAGCAGGAGAGCCCAAGGCAGTCCCACGGGTCTCCGGATACCAAAGCGAAACAACGCCAATTTGTAGCACCATCATTAGGGCAAAAAAATAGAAGGTGTGAACCGACGAGGCACGTTGCATTATTGGAAAGACGGAAACCAGAATAGCATTTGAAATCCAATGGACCGATGAGCCATACCCCTGCCCTGCGCCGCGTATCCCCGGCGGAAATATCTCACTCAGATATACCCATACGACCGTTCCTTGAGAAAACGCGAAGAATGCGTTATATGAGAGGAGGATATACAAATAGAATAACGGACCGAAGTGACGTGGAATTGCAAGACCCAAGCCGAGCAGACACACGGCCATTCCAGCAGAGCCACAACACAGAAGGGACTTGCGTCCCAATTTGTCTACGAAAGCCATACCAAGCAGAGTTGTTGCCAGACTGAGAAACGAAATCAAAACTGTGTAAGTGTGCCCTAAAAAGAGACTAACCCCAGCGCTAGAAAGTATATCCAGCAGATACAACAAAAGCATATTAACACCAGAGAGCTGATTGAAAATCGCGATGCTCGTAGCCAGCAAAATGGGACGTGTGTTTTCTCGGCGAAACAATCTTTCATGACCCAAAAAATCGTTGGGGACTGACGAACCCCAGTTCATGCGTCCTTGATCCTGGCTGTTGCCGGTGAGCATAAATCCTCTCTGCGACATAATCCCCAGCAGCAAAAGCAGAAGGACCGCGGGAATAGCTCCTGCTCCTAGACACCATTTCCATAAGGCATCTGCCGGTATTACGCGCGAAAACACCGATCCGACCGAAAACGCGACGACTACTCCAGCGCCGACCTGAAGCTGAAACAGGCTGACCAGTCGACCGCGTAGGGCAATCGGAGCTATTTCAGAAAGATAGAGCGGACAACCGACAGTGAAGCCGCCAATAGCCATCCCGCACATAAATCTCATAGCGAGAACAAGAATCCACTCCGACGAAATGGACAGAGTTATCCCGACAGCCGCAAGCGCATATACGGCAGAACACCCAGCAATCAGATTCCTGCGCCCGACCGAATCTGCCAACCAGCCCGCAAGGAGAGATCCGCAGACTGTTCCCCATAGGGAAGATGAAATGGTCAAACCAAAAACGGCAGGTGAAAGTTCAAATTGACTTCTGAGACTTTGAGTTGCAGAAGAGAGTGCTCCCAGATCGTATCCGAAAACGAATCCGCCCAGAGAACCGGCGAAAGCTGACATGCTCAGGCGTTTGTTCAACAGCTATACCTCAATCACAGCACGTCGCTTGTTCGCATACAACTGCCGCTCAGTTATCTGTGTCATTTTACCGAACACAGTCGTCGCTCGAGTGGGTTATCCCGAATGGCAAACTTCGTTACAATAACTTCAGTTCGATGACACTGTGCCCGACATAGATGTCCTGCATGCGTATATGACAAGCCACTTGAGAAAAGCCATATGGCCAACGTCCAAAGATACGGAGAGTTCTTCTCACCTCCTCCAGAAACGCAAAAGCCTGCCCTTTCCTCCCTGGGACTTATAAGAGCTTCCGGCTGCTGCCGCACCCACACGAAACTACGCGGACGTGGGCGCAAACAGGCTACGCGGCGTCAGCGTGTACCGCGAGACGCTCCTCGAGTTTGCAACGGGCGACCGTATCCAGTTCACCTCTCTGCTAACAAATCCCTTGGCATCTCAAACCGCGACCTCGGAACTATTACTGAGATAGAGCCACGCCGAATGAGCGTCAAGCTGGTCCTGGTAGAGCAAAATTTTTCAACCCAAAGCTCGCAGCGAACTACTCTCCTGGCGACCTTATCCAATAAAACTGGGAGCGCGCAGGAACACGGCGTTACGAGCGGCAGTACGGCCACCGTCATCTCGGTCGACGGCAACAAGAACATACTCACCGTCGAGATCAAAGATGGAGAGGGGGTAGCCTATAACCCCGCGCAGTTGCGGCGGCTCACCGCAGAGAGCACTGGCTACACGAAAGAGACCCGTGACCTGCCTAAAGGCGAACGAATCCAGTTCACTCAATCGGATAAGGAACACCGCATTCGTTCCGGCAACTTTGAGACCGTGGAGCAGATCGCTGACGACAACGGCCTGACGGTAAGCCTGGACAACGGAAAGAGTTTCGAGCTGACCCGCTCTCGCCAAAGTCTCGCCCTAGAGCTGCGATTTAGCCGTTTACATATTTGAAAGTGCAGCCATCCAACCGAAGGAGCCCGTCATTGCGAAGGTGCCAAATCTCGTTCAGTTCCTCGAAAGCTCGCGAGGGCTCAGTCTCTAAGAACGAACTCCCAAGGCTCCCAAGCGGCTGAGGAAGCGCTTCGTGCGCCGCGCAGGCTGGGGGACGGTGCGCTAACACGGATAGATGGGAGCTAGTCGGGGATCAGGCGGTAAATTGCCATTGTTGGAAGCAGAATGGCTACGACGAATAGGATTACTTCCGAGTAGCCCGTTACTCGCCAGAATCCAACATTGGATGTTCTCCGATGCGCCTGGAGCGATCGCTGAGTGACTCGGCGATTTGTCATCAATTGAGAATCGACTCGTGCGTTCGACTCCCGCCACACAGCAAAAAGGCAGATTGCAGGAGGGTGTTCGACATCCGTCCTCGCGTTCGAAAGGGCCTACCGGGAGGGCAGTGCTGCTGGGACAGTCCCCTGCTCTACCCATGCTCCATGGAGCCAGCAGCGCACAGTTCCGACAGTTCGTCGATGACACACTCCGGCTGGTGGCCAATTTCCTGGACGAACGGCCTTTGGCACGATTCGGTAAGCTTCGACCAGCCTCAGATCGTCCCGGCAAGAGTTGACCGGAACAACCTCACAATTAGTTCTGAATGCATCCACTGATTGCGACATATACGAACGCCGGACCCGCTACCGCAAAGGTCTCAAAGCGTGGAAGGCGCCACTGGCTCAGATGACTCCCGAAGCTCGCGAAGTCTTGCTCGCGTCAGCCCTCAAGCACACAACCGGGAGCGAATCGTTCTATGTGGCGTCGGCTCCCATCCACTCTGTCCGCGATTTGAGTACAAACGCGCGCCGAATTTCGCGATTAGAGTGCAGTATCTTGGCCTCATAGTGCATTTTCCGCGATTTGAGTGCAGCGTGACAGCCGGTCAGTCATAGAGTTGGGGATTTGTAGACAGCACCTTCTGCTGAAGCTCTGATCTGATCGATGACATTGGATTCTACTGGCATGAGAATTTTTCTACTAATAAGGATCAGAATTTCTACTCGTTAAGGGCATGATTGTGAACAAGAGAACGGCTTTTCTACTAATAAGGAATAACGACACCCGTCGAAAGCGAGAAGAGCGCACCTCACCGACGCTCATCCATCCTATGATTCCAGCACAAGCTTGTCTCAGGGAGCTTGCCGGCTACAAAACTCCTCCGCCCTCCAGCGCCTTCTTCATGCCGCCCCAGCTGGTTCGAGTCGAATCCTCCGGATTCGCTCCGCCATGCCAGTGCGTCTCCAGGCTCACGGCATCGCGATACCCCACCTTCGCCATCTCTCTAAACTGCGCTGCCCAGTCGATCACACCCGTTCCTGTGGGCGACCACACCACCTTGCCATCCGATCCCTTCACCGCATTCTTCACGTGGCAGTGATGAATCCTCTCCTTCGGCAGCATCTTCCAGGCCACGGGATACGCATCGAACTCCCCCCGCATCACCGCATTTCCCGGATCCCAGTTCAGCGCCAGCCAGCGCGATTTCACAGCTCCCAGCGTCCGTACTGCTTCCCTTCCCGTCGCCGTGTTGCAGGCCGGCTCATTCTCAAGCACAAGCATCACACCCTGCCGTCCGCACTTGTCGGCAGCCTCGCCTAGTTTCGCGTCGATCGCTGCACGATACGGCCCCACATCCTCCAGTCGCCAAAAGTCGAAGCATCGCACCTTATCCGTCTTGAAACGCTTCGCCAGCGCCACGCTCTGTTCTAGAACCTCGTCCTGCTCCTTCAGCACATCGCCTGATGCGGCGCTGCTCTTTGGGCTGAACTCCGACTTCGGAGCTCCCGGCCAATCCGCCTTGAACAACGGGCTCGCAATATCCGTGACCCGGAGCCTGTACTTTGCCAGCGTCTTCTCCACGTCGGCGAGCTCCGCATCGGACAGCCCCAGCAGGCTCTTCTTCCACATCCCGCGCAGCTCCACCCACTGCATTCCGAACTCGTTTGAAGCCACCGCACAAGCATGGTCGAAGTCCTGCGTGATCTCATCTGTAATCACGCCTACCTTGAACTGCGCTCCTGCTGCAAAGCCCCACACTCGACCCCCCGTAACCGCAGTCGCCACTGTTGCTGCCACGCCACCCACAAACCCACGACGCGATATCGCCCTCATCAATGCTCCTCTTCTTTCTCGTAAACAGAATAAGACTGGGCCCGCAAAGAGGTTGAACAGACATCTCTAGAACGTGATCCTCACCGAGGCCTGCAGACTGCGCCCGCCGCCGATCCCGTTCACGCTTCCCTGTCCGCTGCCCAGCGTGCTCGTTACACGACCGAAGTTGCCTGCCGTAAACAAATTGCCGCTGCCCGAGTTCGGGTTATTGAACTGCGGCGTATTGCTCAGCTGGAACGCGTCGAGCCTCGTCTCAAGCGACGACTCCCGCCACATCGGAAAACTCTTGAAGATCGACACATTGTCCTGAAGGTATCCCGGGCCGCGGAATTGATTTCTTCCTGTATTGCCCAGGCCCACATTCTGAGCCGTGCATCCAGCCGTAGGGCAGCCGCTAGGCTGCGAGAACGCCGCCGTATCCAGCCACGGCGAATTTGACCCAATACCATGCAGAACCTTGTATACCCCGGTCAAGTTCGCAAGCTGCGCCGTGCCTGGAGTGTTTAGCGAGCTTCCGTTCGCATACACCGAGAAGGGCTGGCCCGACACTACGGAGATCACACCGGACAGCTTCCAGCCCCCAAGTAAAAACCCGCCAACACCTGAGTTCATAAACCTGTGTCCGCGTCCTACCGGAAGCTCATAAATAAAGCTCTGCTCGTAGTTCAGCCTGCGGTCGAAGTCGTTCGGTGCATAATTCCTGCGCAGCGTGTCAGTCGTGAAGAAGATAATGCCGCCATCATCTCCCGCCACATAACCCAAGCCCTTGCTCCACGTGAACGCCGTCGTAAACGAAAGCCCATGCGAAAAGCGCTTATTCAACTGCGTCTGCAGAGAATGGTAGTTGGACGAAAATCCCTGGAAGATCTTTTGTGTCGACGCGGTGCGGTGAACATTGGATGGGCAACCGATACAGTTGTACTCCGGCTTGGAAGCATTGCCTCCGCCATAGACGTTCGTTGGATTATTGATGTCGATGTTCCCCGGAATCCCTACTCCATGATTGCCGACATAGGCAATCTGCATCGACATGTCATAAGGAAGTGCCTGCTGAATCGCCACGTTCCACGATAGGGCGTAGGGATTTTTGTAGTCCAGAGGAACATAAAACATCTGCTGCGATGCCAGCGTTGTCGTCGTCACCGGAATAATTCCATTGGAAGGAATTGGAACTGCGACCGGTGGTGGAAAGCCCGCCTGAAACGTCGCGACCGTACCATCCGCAAACACCGCCGATGTATAGGGGCTTGTGCCCGCAAGCCCAAAAGCGTTGTTCGAGCGGACCGGATAGTTATACGCATAATTGTTATCTGCAAACGGCATATAGCTGATGCCAAATCCTCCGCGAACTACCGTATTATCCGTCGCACGATACGCAAAGCCCGTGCGCGGGGCGAAGTACCGATACCTCGTCTGCATGCCGAGATTCATTGGATTTCCGCCTACCCCCGCGATCACAAGATTGTTCGTCACCGGATCGTAGTTCGTAAATCCGCTCGCGATCTTCGGCGTCGCCGGTGGATAGAACTCCCAGCGCACTCCCAGGTCCACCGTCAGCTTCGGAGTCATCTGCCACTTGTCGCTGGCAAACGCGAACAACCACCATTGCCGATACGCCGGGAAGAACGTATTCACATCGCGTCCCGCCTGGTTCGGAAGATCCAGCAGAAAGCTCCCAACGTTGTTTGCAAGATTCGTTCCCGCGCTCCTCGAATCTGACGTCTGTACGTCAGCAAAGTTGAATACGCCTCGCGGGCTGAACGTCTGATCCTGCAACAGGTCGTCACGCACGCGCCGAAGATCGCCGCCAAACTTCAGCGTGTGGTTCCGAATGACCTTCGTCCAGTTGTTCACAAAATCAATGTTCGATTCGCCGCGAATCCACGGGACCGACGCCGAATACCCGATCATCGTCCCCGTAAACGCTCCGCCGATCGAGATGCCCACCTGTCCGCTCGAGAACTGGTTGATGTTCACGCCAGGAATTCCCAGCGTGGTTGCGTCATTCGATCCGTAGTTGCTCGGCTGCGCGTTGTTCCTGAGGTGAGCCACACCAAATCGCAACTCGGTGAACAGCGTCGGCGAAAACACGTGATCGTAGTTCGCTCCCGTACTGTACGAGGTCTGGTTACCCGTTCCCTGGAATCCCGCCCCAGCCGGGCCCCCCAGAAACGCACCAAACGCCGGCGCCTGGAAGGTGTTCACCCGCTGCCAGCTGTATCGTCCGCTGATGTGATTCCGCTCGTTCAGGGTAAAGTCAATCTTCGTATCCCAGCTGTTCGTGCTCTTCGTGAACGGAAGGTTGCTCGTGTAATTGTTGCTCGGATTCCCTATCGGAGTGTTCGTGTTCAGCTTGCCATACTGCGCTGCCGCCGCATTCACCCGCGTCAGAATATCCTTCGAAATTGGATTCACGCGGCTGGCGGGAATCTGGTTATTCACAAACGGCGTGCGCGGACTGCTCGCCGTTCCGTTACCGGTCGCAGGATCGAAGATCTGTCCCTGCCGGAATCCAGCCGCATTCGGTGTGCCCGACAGCATCGCGCTCAGGTCGATGAATCCCTGCGCATTCGGCGTAAAGTAACGCGGATCCGGAATCGTGAAGGTGTTACCCACAGTCTCGTGGTCCGAGCTCCCTTGGTAATCGCCGAAGAAGAACAGCTTGTCCTTGAAGATCGGGCCGCCGATCGCGCCACCGTAATTGTTATAGGAGAGATGTCCGAGCGGGCCGCCGAAGTACGACCGCGCATTCACCGAGTTGTTCTGGATGTACTCGAACACCGTGCCGTGAAAAGAATTCGTTCCCGACTTGAGGATCACGTTGGTCACCCCACCCATAGCGCGTCCCATCTCCGCCTCATAGTTGCTCGTCGAAATATCAACCGACTGAATCGAATCTGCTGGCGGAATAATGATCTGCAGCAAGCCCGTTCGCTCGTCGTCGTCAATCCCTTCGATCTGGTACAGGTTGCCCATGCGCGGCATCCCGTTCACCTCGGTCTGCAGCGAGCTCTGGGCGTTAAAGAACTGCGAGTGCTGGAATGTCGCAGGGGACGTGCCGGGAACCAGATTCAACAGCGACTGGAAGTTCCGGTTCGTCGTCATCGGGAGGTTCTGAATCTGGTGCGTCTCGAGCTTCGTGCTGATATCCGCGCGGTCGGTCTGCAGCAACGGTGGAGCCGTCGTCACCATCACCTCTTCCGACACGCTGCCGGGCGCAACGTCGAAATCAACGCGCGTCGAGGTATTGATCAGAATGTCGATATTCTGATGCGTCGCTTTCTTGAAACCCTGCGCCACGACCGTCACCGAGTAGGTCCCGGGAGACACGTTCGGAATGGTGTAGTTGCCCGCCTCGTTCGTCACCGATTCATAGACAGTCGAGGTCCCTGTATTTGTCGCCGACACCCCCGCATTAGCGACCGTCGCTCCCGTCGAATCGATCACCGTGCCCAGCAGCGTTGCGTTAACAGCCTGCGCAAGCGACCGGCCCATCAGCATCATCAGCAAGCAAACAACGACCCCGAAAGAAAACAGTGTGCGTTTCATCACGAACCTCCAGAAACCGTGCAAATACGCGGATCATCAACGACGCGAAGCCAATTGTTTGAAGAGCGAGCAAAAACTATCAGCACGCCGTCTCGAGTGTCAACTGAAATAAATTCGATCTTCGATATCCACTAATGAAACGGTAATCCCGCATCAGAACGTTATTTAAAAAGACGCTCGGACTCCCGCTTTTGTGGGCATAGGAGCTCCCATTGCCTTTCGAATTGCGGGGTGATCTGTTCCAGGCAGCAGGTGTCGGTTGGGGATCAACGACATTTAGCGTGAACAAAATGCGTCAGAGATTGTGAAAAGCAACACCCGGTCAATACAATTTGGCCATGATGACCCGACAGTGCTACCGTTCGCGTTTAGAAGGGACCATGCGTAGGCTTAGTGCGCGAGGTATCACTCCAGTTCAACTGACCTAGTGATTTAAATTAGATAGACAATGGGTAGAACCGCTCTTCTATGCACTCCGAAGATCATGGGCCCGTAAATGCTGACCTACTTAGGATCCGCGTCAGAATATGAAGGTCAACGTGGCCAAAATTTCTGCAGTGGCGTTGGAATAGATTGCGCGCCGTGGAGAAGGTTCCGAAAAGCCCGCTAGTTATACCCTGCCAAAGCTTGCTCGTCAAATCAGTCGATGTTGGTTTCGCATAGCACGATCCAACTTTGGCCTGTAAGAATACATCGTCCGGCTGCTCCGATTTACAGTGCGATGTTCGTTTGACAATTTCGGCTTTCCTGAAGAAATTCATGCGACTCGTCTTAAACGGATCACAAGTGCGGAGGCAATGTACAAAAGCGTGGCCCAAGACGTTGCGGAAATTAGAGACGTAACGACCACCCACGGAAGGAAGCCAAATGCGGCAGCAAACTCGAGTAGTATCGAGAAAGGCAGAACCAGATAAACCACATCGTTGCCCACGACGACCTCAGAAATAGATACGGTGTCAAAATCAACAATAGAAACCCAAATCCACAGGTCGCCGAGAGACCGGCCGGCCACCTCCGTGGTTTACAGAAACGGTGGCAGCGAATGATCGCTAAAGTCATTGGGACAACGACAACAGCAACAGCGACTATCGTAAACACAATGAATCCTAAATACGCCATGCTGACGCCTCGGTTCTCAACACTTCTATCGGTGTGCTCACCAGCGAGCTCCGAATCTTTCGGTTCTTCCCTTTCTACAGCTCCCGCCTAGCGTCCCGCTCTAGGATCGCAAAGGAGTGGTCCGAGATTTAAATCTCGCCACCCGATTTGCGGCGGAGTTTCGCACAGGTGCGGCGAAGATCGTGCGGCCCGAACAGCTCGATGCCGATTTGCTCCGCTGACTGTTGTACAACCGACCAGACTGCCCAATCGCTCAGGCTACTGCGGGCGACCTTGCCGCCCTTCGTCACCGACCGAAAGTTTTCCTTCCAACAGCTCGGCTTAATCCAGCCAAGCATTGATTGCGTGCTTGACCCAGAGTGGAACGGCAACGGTGCGGATTCGGTTGCCCTTGCCGTAAAGGTCCGCAATCACCCAGCGTCCTTCACGCTCCTGAAGGTCCGACATCTCAAGCGTAGCTAGCTCACGCCGGCGAAGAGCACATCCAACCAGTAAGGATTGCGTTGTCCCGCTTCCCTTTCAGGGTAGAGCGATCCGGGACCTGCAACAGTTCCTTCGCCTGCTCTCGGGTAAGCCAGTTTCCCAGTCGGTTGCCACGCTGTCTCACATTCGGAATGTCGGACAAATTAGCGGCATCCTCTGCGGAGATCAAGCCGTCGCGCCGGGCCTCTCCGATAAGTCTCCGGACAGCTGAAAGCTTCACATTGATAGTCGAGGGTGCCAGCGCATCCATTGAGGCTTTCCGTTCCTGTAGCAACCCACGGGGTCAACGACCGACCAGCAGAGAAAGCGAACAGCTCATCCAGCGTCAGGGAGTAGCTCCGTCGTGTATTCGGTGACGTGACGGAGTCGAGCACCATCTGCTTCGCAGTACCTTGCGCTTCCGTTAGCTCGCCATGTCCCGCAGCACTCTCCGTAGACTCCGGCGCGGCTAGGAGCAGATTATTCATGTCACCTCAAGCTAGATATACGACATTTAGCGTGAAAAGAATACGACGCAGATAGTGAAAGCAACACGCAGATGCTTCAACCCTTAGCCATTGCGGTGATAGGCGGTTTGTCGCTATCGATTTTCTAAGTCTGATCGTAACTCCGGTAATTTATTACAGCCTCACCCGAAGCCACCACGACAGAGCTTAAAGAGAGGAGGGATTCATATCGATGTATAAACAATCTATTTTCAGGTACGTACTAGAAATGCCCTTACCGTTTGGCTTCGATGAGGATGATGTTACCGTCAGGGTCGGTGACTGCGAGGTCGTTCTTTAGCTTGGCTTTGGTGAGCTGCTGTTTATGGAGGAGATGGGCAGCTTTGCGGAGGCTTTTGGCTTCGAGGATGATGCGGGCGCTGGTACCGAGGGTGGCCGGGGCGATCTCGATCTCTTGGCCGGAGTCTCCGGGCAGGTGGATAGACATGGGATCTCCAGCGATGGGCTTGAAGGAGAGTTGGTTGATGTAGAAGTCGCGGGCAGCGATAGTGTCCTGCATGGCGAGGGAGACGGAGATCATGCGGTCGGCGATGCGGTCTTCGTCGAGGTGCTTGCCTTGGTCGTTGGAGTGGAGGGAGCCGGGCATGTATTGGGTGTACTCAATGTTCTGATGTTCTGGTCCGACCATGGTGAAGAGGAGGTTGCCGGCGCCGGCTTTGCGGACCGGGGTGGGAGTGAGACCGCGGCTGGCGTAGTCCTCGTGGATGGCATTGAGGTCGTCGCCTTCGAAGCAGAGGTGGAGGAAACCTGCCTTCGAGTCTTTGGCAGTCGCGGGGTAGAGCTCGATGAACTGGTGGTCATTGATCTTGATGAAAGATTCGTAAACGACGCCGTCTCTTGCGAGATTGAAGGCCTCCTGGAAGCCGAGTTTGGCATAGAAATCGCGGGTGGCAGCAAGATCGTGGACACGAATGGCTACGTGAGCAATGCCGGCGAGGGGCGGGGTCTGGGATTGAGCTTCGAGGGGCGGCGCCAGAGAGAGAAGGGTGACGAAAAAAATGGCTGAGATTTGAACGATGGCGCGGGTTATTTTATCGGAAACGAGATGTTGCTGGTGCATGTGCGGAAAACTCCTTTGTTCATTACGATCGCTATTTCCCTGCCGTTGATTTTCGGGAGGATTGTTGCTGACGACCCCCTACTGCATCGGCATAAATCTCCCCTCGCAGCTATACGCCCCGCTACCCTTCCCATCCCGACGGAAGATAGCTCTGGAGTTTAAAAGCAACCTGTGAAAACTCGCTTGCCGGAATCACGTCCACAGGAGCTCCGGTCGGCACCGGATTTCCTCTGGAGCCTGCGCCGGTGCCTGGCCCGTAACCGTACCGGTATCGGCAAGGTCCGTCAGTGCTATTAGCCGTGCATGTCGTCACAGAGAAGGGATCATAGATACCACCGCTGCTAAGGCCAGCAAAGTTACCTGCCTGCTGAGCGGCTGTGGGGAAGGTGAGGGTTGTCGGAGTTTGACTCGAATAACGGAAGCCGTTGTAGTTCCCAAAGAAAAAGAGCTTGTCTTTCCACGAGCCAAAAGGAACCAATGGACCGCTGAGATAGATGCCGTATTCGTTGCTGTGCTCGACCGGCTTGCTCACAGCGCCAGTTACCGGGTTGGGATTAGCGCCGAAGAATCCCCACGTGTCTAGCGCCGTATTGCGGAAGAAGTGGTACACGCCCCCGTGAAACTTGTTGCCGCCTTGCTTGATGCTGTAGTTCTGAATTCCCTGGCCTTCATAGATGGCAGAGTATCCGCTGGTCTGCACCTGAAACTGATCGACCGCATCGACAGAGATGGCAGTCCAGACATAGCGCGGGTCACCATTGCCTCCTCCGCGCACGAAAGGAATGCCGTCGATATATACCGCGGAGACGGCTCCTCGGCTGCCGGATCCATTGACGATTCCAGTATTCGTAGTGGGGTTGCCGTTAGTATTGTTGCCCTGCACGCCAGGCATCAGGAACGCAAAGTCGGTGGCACGACGCTGGTCTGCCTGGCCGTAGGCGCCCATCTGGATGGGAAGCGAGGAGTACATGTCGTTCTCCATGGTCGCGCCCAGGGTTGCGTTGCTGGTTTCGAGCGCAGGAGGAGCGGCGGAGACGGTGACCGTCTGCGATTCGGTGCCGAGCCTCAAGCTGATATTCACGTTTGCGATTTCAAGCGCATTGACGTGGATATTTTCCTGTGCGGTTGTTGCAAGACTTGTGGCTGAAACGGTAAGCGTGTAGATGCCCGGGTCGAGCGCAGGCACAGAGAAGTCGCCGGACGCCGAGCTTTTGGTCGTGAACTTCATCCCGCGACTTGTCGATGTTGCAACCACCGTTGCGCCGGGGACGACTGCACCGGAGGGGTCGGTCACTGTGCCCTTGATTTCGCCCTTACCGGAGAGTTGGGCGCTAGCGGGAGAACCGCAGAGCAGGATTGCGGCGAAGAGAACCAAGCTTGAAAGCAGATAGCAGAGTAGAGTTTTTCTTTCGCCTTTATCGGAGCGGAACATAACGGGTCGATCGTTGTTGAGCATCATCTGTAACCTCTCTGTATTTCTAAGGGTGTCAATCAAAACAATGGCCTCACCGATTTTGAAGAGAAGCGCCCGGGAGCTTGGTGATAGCTTCCCCAGCGGGTACGTGAATAGAGAAGTTTTCGGCGACGACGGTTGCGTAGCCGATCGTGAAGCCAATGGGGGCATGGATGGAGACATTTCGAAGCGTTACACCCTGGATCGGCGCTTCGGGTAAACCGGCGATGGCACCGGCATTCTTAGTGGCGGTCGCGGTTACATTTTCAATGACAATGTCATGAAAGTGCGGCGTGAGCCGGGTGACAGGTGCAGATGCAATATCTTCCGAGGGCAGAACGCCAGGATAGTATTCGCTGAGGATCAGAGCCGTCTTGACGTCTTCCATCTGGATATCGCGAAAGTGGATGCCGCTGACATCGTTGCCGCGGTCGCGGTTGGCCTTAATACGGATGCCATTATCGGTGCCGCGAAAACGGGCGTGCTCGACGGAGACGTTCTGCACACCGCCGGCAATCTCGCTCCCGATAGAGAGCCCATGTCCATGTCGAAAGTCGACGTTCGTAATACGAATGTTTTTACTCGGCAGATCACCGCCCGGCGAGTTGATCGCTCCAGACTTAATCGCGATGTTGTCGTCGCCTACATCCGCGAAGACATGGTCAATCACCACATTACTGCTCGAGAATGGGTTAACGGCATCTGTATTCGGAGACTTCTCCGGCGCGAGTACGCGGATGTTGCGGATGACGACATCATCGGAGTTGTACGGCACCAACTGCCACATCGGCGAGTTCTGCAGGGTAACGCCCTCCACGCGAACATGGTGGCAGTGGTCAAACACGACCAGTCGCGGGCGAGTGTGTTCAGAGCCAAGAATGCCAGCATCTTTGAATCGGCGGGCTTCGATCCACCAGCTCTCTCCGTTGCCGTCGATCACGCCGCTGCCTGTAATGGCGACGTCCTCGGCGTCGGTCGCACTCACCAGTGATTTCCGGCCGGGACTACGAAATTCTGTCTTCGCCGGATAGTCGTCGTGATCGGGTGACCCAAGTAGAACGCCCCCAGCTGCAAGCTCGAGTGTGATGTGGCTGCGCAGCACAATCGGCGCGCTGAGGAAGGTGCCGCTACTCAGACGAACCGTACCTCCACCTGCGTGGGCGCACTCGTCTACTGCGGCTTGGATGGCAAGTGTGTCCTTGGTAGTGCCGTCACCCTTTGCGCCATGTTGCCGGACGTCGCACACGCGTCCTGCAGCAGCGGCACTTAAAGGAGGCAGAAGTAGCAAGCAGAGCGTAAAGAAGTAACAAAACCGAGCTAGGATCTGAAATTTCACTAGCGACTTCTACATGTCGCGCAAAACCCTTGTCAAGAAATATTTCATAAATATGAAAATATATTTCATGCAATGCTTCTTCTCAAATTTTTAGTGATTCGCTACCAGTGCCTCGGCTCGGCTATTGGCAGGACTGCTGCAGGATTCTCGACGGATGAGCTGTGTCGGCAGGACAACGCTGGCGGTTGGAACCCCTGGATGCTCAATCTGTTTCAGCAACAGCATCGCTGCCTGTCGACCCAACTCTTCTGTGAAAACGCGCATGGAAGTTAAGGGCGGATGCAACGCGGCTGCGTCAAGCGTGTCGTTGAAACCAGCGACCGAAAGGTCTTCAGGAATAGAGAGATTGTGGTCGCGAGCGGCCTTGTAGGCTCCGCGCGCTGCCGGGTCATCTGCAGCAAAGATGGCGGTAGGCCGGGGACTGCCTTGCAGCAGCAGCCGCGTGCTCAGGTATCCCATCTCCTCACCGTCCAGTGTCGGGAGATCGCTGCTGAGGATCGACAGCTTGGCCTCTTCCATCGCCTGCCGATATCCCTGAAAACGACGAAAATACCACGGCAGGCTGAGGTTTCCGGCAAAGCCAATGTGTTGATGGCCCAGAGATATCAGGTATTTCGTTAGGTCATATGCGCCCCGAATATCTTCAAAGAAGATCGACTGCGGCGTGTTGTGCGGCCATTCGCCGACAACATTGTTGCCGAGCGCTATCCATGGAACGTCATGGCGGCTGAGCAGTTCAAGCATGCCACGTGAATTCGTCCCGGCCACAATCGCTCCCGCAACCACAGTCTTACGCAGCAGGATCTCTGGAAGCACCAACCGGTCTGGAGCAAACGTCAGCGAGTATTGCAGCGGCAGGAAAAGCAGACCATAGTCATGCTCAGCACAATAAGCCTCCGCGCCCATCAGCACTGAGGAATGAAAAGGGTGCAGCACGCCGCGGTTACTTAGAAGAAAGGCAATGATGCGCGATGTCTTGCGCGCCTCCAGATCGAAGTTCAACCGGTTTGCTGCACTCTGAATGCGCTCGCGAGTCCCTGCATTGACTCGTGCGCCCCCACGCATCAGTCGTGAAACTGTGGCCGCACTCACTCGAGCTTCACGAGCAACGTCGGCTAACGTCACCTTCTCGATGCGCACTATCTAGGAACTCCCTGTGACGCCACACATTCCGCGTCAATCTCGCAAGTATGCACGATTCCACAGTTTCTATGCAATATTTCTATAATGCGGATTCGGGATTCTTCGCCGGAATATCGGGCGAAGCCAGCACATAGATCTGCACCTTCTTCAAATCCTCTGCCGTCGGCGCCGTCGTTTCGGTAGCGGGCTTCACGCCATAACGCTGAAACACCCGTCCAAAGCACGCAAACCAGAGTTTGCATCATCCCACTTGTAATGAAAAACTCCGGCTGTCCTGCAGCATTCTTTCTCGTCTGCGAGTTAAACCACGCATCGATCAGAGCTGTCTTGCCTGCCGCAGCGCCTCGGTCGAAGCCTGCGCCATCTCCGATCCCGCCAGCAGAAAAGCCCCTATACCCTTTGCATCGTTCGCAATCGTCTTCTCGCTGACGTAATAGTCGAAGGTTCCCGAACGATAAGGCGTCCCACCCAGGCCACCGACCTTCACCGTCCCATTCAGCACCGTCAAGCCATCTGGTCCGGTCGAAACAAATGCCTTCTGGATCCCCTCCCATCCGCGCCGGGTTTTGGCCTCGTAACTCTGCGGCAGATACCCCCTTCGCACACCCTTCGCCAAGGCATACACAAACATGGAGCTAGCCGAGGCCTCGGTATAGTTCCCCTTCCTCTCACCTTTATCCATCACCTGCCACCACAGCCCGGTTGCAGCATCCTGATACTTCACTACCGCAGCCATCGTCCTGTTAAGAGCTGTAATCAGAGCCGCTCGCTGCGGATTGTCCTTCGGATACCAGTCCAGCACATCAACTAGCGCCATGGCATACCATCCCATTGCGCGCGCCCACACCTCCGGCGACAGCCCCGTTTTCGCATCCGCCCACTTCATCTGTTTCGACTCATCCCAGCCATGCTTCATCAACCCCGTCTTCGGATCACGAATGTGTGCATCCATCAACAGCAACTGCTTGGCAATATCGTCAAAGTCTCCGGGCTCTTGAAACGTTGCAGCATACTCCGCGCGAAAGGGCTCCGCCATATAAGCGCCGTCGAGCCACATTTGATTCGGATAGATCTGCTTATGCCAATACCCTCCGCTCGCCGTCCGAGGCTGGGCAGCAAGCTGGTCATGCACAAACTTCGCCGCCTTGTAGTACTTCGGCTGCTGCGTCACCCGATATACCAGCAGCACCGCCCGCCCCATCTCGATGTCGTCCAGACTATGAGCATCGGCCTTATATCCCTTGATCGTTCCATCTTCGGTTACATATTTATCCACTGCATCCTTGATGTACTTGAAGTCCGCACCGGTAGCGGTAGCATGCCACTGCGCAGCCATCCCATCCAGCAACACGCCTTCCTCATATGCCCACTCTCCCGGCTTATTCTCGGTCGTCACCACGCCCGCCGGCCACTCCCGGATTACCGAGTCCGCCATCTTCGCCGAAGCTACATCCTGAGCCCACGCCGAACTTTGCGCCACCGCAAATCCAAACATCGCCACCGAAGCCGCAAACAACCGCATCCTAAATCCTCACAATCACAAATCGAAACCTACACCAGCATATCGAACGCACGGTCAAGACGTGAGTCAAGGCCCTAGCCCTGGTATTTAGTCCGGGCATTTGATGATGCAATGCGAATCACTAACCATACTGGCTTCGCAAACTCCTCCGGCTAGAGAAACCAAAACAGCCTCCATTGTCATGTTCACAAGAGCCCGCTCAGATACGGTTGTGCGACGTGTGGCGAAGATGACCCACTTCCCTTCGGCCGGCTGTCGCGCCAATCCTCTGCTGTAGCTGCGGAGAACACTTGACTGGCGCCATTCATGGTTCGCACGTCCGCCAGGTTGATGGGGCACATGTTTTCGTCGAAAAGGGTCTCCCGCGCAGCGTTGCATGGAGCTTCCCCTCGTGCCGCTTTGTTGGGCGCAAGGATCACCCACACTGGCATATCTGTGGGATCCCTGAGATCTTATACACAGATAACGGTTCAGATTTTACGTCGAAGCATCTGGAACAAGTCGCGATGATCTGAAAATACGACTTATCTTCTCCACGCCCGGCAAGCCTCAGGGCCGCGGCCGAGTGGAACGATTCTTTCGAACGCTGAACGAGATGTTCCTGTGTGACTTGGACGGCTACACGCGTCGAAGCAGCCGAAAGCCGGGCTAACCCTGGGGCAATCGTCATCGACGAGGCGGACAGGCTGCAGATGAACAGTCTCGAACAAATGCGGGTCCATCTTTTGACGAGGGCAAGGCAGGGATGGTCCTGGTCGGCATGCCGGGAATCGAGAAGCGCATAGCTCGATTCCTCAGTTCTACTCCAGAATTGGCTTCGTTCCCGAATTCCGCGCACTCGATTCTGTCGAGATGCAGAAGCTCCTGGAGCAGCGCTGGACCCCTGTAGGCGTTAGACTTCCGAATGAGCAACTCCCGCCAGAGGTCATCGCAAAGCTGATTAGAATGACTGGCGGCAACTTTCGCCTCCTTACCCGATCCTCACCCAGATCGAACGAGTGCTCGACGTAAACCAACTTCTCACCGTCTCGACTGAGGTCGTCGAGGTGCGCGAGACAGTTTGGTAATTGGTCAAGGATGACCTTTTAACCCGCCACGCCCCAAATAGCTTGCAAAGATCTACGCCAGATAATTTGCCAAGCTATACATTTAAGCCAACGGGAGTAACTGCGAGTAGTCGACCACCGGAAGCTAATCCGAGTGGCCGACAAATACGCGTCAACAGCCGCTATTACTTCACGCCATCCGCCAATAGCGCATCAGCAGCCCACATCACCGGAGCCTGCCCATGGAAGTCTCCGGTCCGCCGCTTCCGCGCAAGGTAGTAAGCAAGATCGTCCTTCTTACCCGTCCCTTCACATACCTGCGTCACATCATGATTTTGGTCGACATACCCTACCACCCCAATCCACGCCTTCCGAGCCGCGGGCCCATACGTCGCGGCATCCAGCCATCCATGTTTCACGCCCATAATCATTGCAAAAGCAAACATCGCTGAGCTCGAACTCTCCGGCCACGCCTCATCATGGTCAATCAACTCCCGCCACATTCCATCCTTGCCCTGGTACTTCAGCAGCGAGGCCATCATCAACTTGTAGCCTTTCATGATCCGTGCCCGGTCAGGATGCGACTCCGGCAGTTCACTCAGCACCTCTGCCATGCCTGCCGCAACCCATCCATCCCCGCGACCCCAGAAGTACTTCACATCTGGAGCATGGTAGAACAGCCCATTCGGCTGCTGCAGCTTATCCAGATACGACACCATCTCCTTCGCAACCCGGTCCAGATACTTCTTGTCCCCCGTCGCGCGATAAGCCTCAAGCTGCAACATCGTCAACATATACATGTCATCGATCCAATACCGCGTCTCGGCCGACAACCCATCCGGCTGCGGATTCTCCCACTGCCGGTCCGCCCACAAAAGCCCTTCCTTCAAAAACCTCGGGTCCTTCGTCTGCCGAGCAATCTCCAGTGGAGCCACCCCGAAGATCGAATCATCCACATGCCTCCGCACCGGTCTCCGCTCTGCCTCCGCACCGCCCGGCATCAGCGGTTCAAACTTCTTGATTAACTCATCCCGCAACGCATCATCATGCGTCAGGTAGGCATAACGCAGTGCCCCATACCATGCGGCAATCTCCGAATAGTGAATCGTCTTCGTGTACTGATGTGGACTCGTCACAAAATGATCCGCCAGTTGCTTCCCTACCTCCTGCGGCGAAGTCCCCACAGGCCAGTTCGTGAAGCTGTCCTGCGCTCCAGCAACATTTAAGCAGCCCATCAACACACAACCCCAAACCAACGGCTTCAAAAGCATCCCGCCTCCAAAATTCATTTGTGAAATAGTTTAAGTATGGGAAAGCGAGGTTGCACAACCTCGCTTTCCCTCATCTCTCTACAGCTGCCGTTCACAAAATCTTCGTTAGAAGGTAATCTTCCCGGCGAGTTGGAAGATGCGCGGATCCATGGCTGCGGTAGCATTGCCAAAGGTTCCTGAATTCAGCGCTGTGGTAAAGGTCGATAAGTTGGGATGATTCAGGACGTTGAAAGCCTCGAGGCGGATGTTTAAGGCTAGGCGCTCATGAATAGGAAAGTTGCGACTGAGTGCGGCGTCCACACCCACGTACTTCGGAGTACGGAAGGCGTTGCGGCCAACATTACCGAAGGTTCCAGTAGCATTCTGAGCGAACGCAGCTTTGTTCAGAAAGGCGAGGTTCCCGGCCGCTTTCTGAGTGATTTTGCGACCCGTGTAGACGGCCAGCGGGTTGATCAGGTTGGGACGATCAAGGCCGATGCCAGTAAGCGAGTTGTCCACTCCGGAGGTGACATTCAGCGGCATTCCGCTGGTGAGGCGGATGAGCGGCGCGATCTGCCAGTTGTTAGCCAGCGCGCCAGCCCAGCCCTGGAGGCTGGTGAAGTGGCTGGACGCTACGAAGGTGGTGTTGAAGATGTGACGGACGTCGAAGCCGCAGTTGCTGCGATCCATGCGCGGGTTGGCGGAGTTCTGAAAAGTGGGTCCGGCGATATCGCCCGGGGAGTCACCAACGCTGATACAGTGCGACCATGTGTAATTGGCCAGGAAGCTGAAGTTGTTCGACATACGGTGCTGGATGACGGCGATGACACCGTTATAGTTGGAGTTGGCGCCGTCGTCGATCTGGGTCATCATGGGGCTATAACCCTGGCCCTGGACCGGGTTGATCAGAGACAGTACGGTCCGACTGTTGGAGTTGGTGGTCGAAGAGCAGGCAGCGCCAGCCTTAGGTAAACCGGTGGTGGGGGTAAGGGCTCCGCACGAGCCGGTGGCACCAGTCGAAGTGCCCGGGATAAATACAGCAGGGTTGAGGGCATATCCGAGCCAGAGGTGGGAGTTCTTGTTGCCCAGATAGCTGATGGACATGTCCCAGCCGTGGCCCAGATCCTGCTGGACGCTGGCCGTCCACTGGTTGATGGTTGGGGTTTCGATGTGGCGCGGGGTGATCACGTAGAGCGTGTTGGTCGGGAACGGCGAGGTGGACTGTGGAGGATTGGCGATAGGGAAAGGATTTCCGCCAGGATAGGTAGCCCATGGACTTGCGAAGCTGACCGGGCCGGGTACGTCGATCTCGTTGGTGAAAGGGGGATTGGAGCTGTTGCGCTGCGAGGTATAAAGCGCAGGGTTGTCGTACATAATGCCGCCGCCAAAACGGAAAACGGTCTTTCCGGTGCCGAAGGGATCGAACGTCAAAGAAGCGCGGGGAGAGATGTTAGCAAGGCGATTGTCCGTGAAGGACTTCGGAACACCGGGATCACCGTAATAGAAGGAACCAGCCGGAGCGTTGACGAAGACGGTGCTGTGCTGCCCGGCAATGAAGGCGTCCTTATTGAAGGTGCTGCCGCGATGGTAATTATCGACGGGGAAAAACTCAGGCTCCCAGCGGAGGCCGATGTTGAAGGTGACGCGCGAGTTGAAGTGAATCGTATCCTGCGCGTAGAGACCAAACGAGGTCTGGCGATATGCGGTCTGCTGGGCCTTGCTCTGGCTGAAGGCGGTGGAGGTTCCGATGTTGCTCAAGCTGCCCGCTATGAAGTCGATCATTGGCTCGCCGGTCTTCTTGACGCCGTTGACCACTGCTCCGCTGCTGCCGCCGCCGAAGTTGAAGCTGCCGTTCTGTAGGTAGCCGGCCTGGGTGTTGTCGCCGGTGCGCAGGATCTCGCCACCGAAGGCGAACTGATGCTTACCGTGGATGAAGTCGACATCGTCGGAGAAGTCCTCGGTGTTGGTATTGAAGAAGCCCGGGGAGCAGGTGCCGCACCCAACGGAGAAGCCATTGGTGATAGTCAGGCGAAAGTCGTCGGGCACGTAGGTATACATGTCGATGCCAATGGTGTTGGCGTTGATGCCGCCGGCAGTAGGCCCGCGATTGTTGCGGCGTCGGGCGTAGCTGCCGTGAAAGGTGTTTACGAGCCTCGGAGAGATGATAAAGGTGTAGCCGAGCGTGAAAGCCTGAACGCGCTCGTCGTTGCCAGCGATTGTGGTGAGAAGAAGGTTCGTCGGTGAGAAGTAGGCTGGCGCGTTGTAGTTGGTCAGAAAGTAGCGGCCGAAGAAGCTGTGGTTCTGATTAAAGCTGTAGTCCACGCGGCCAATGTACTGGTCCTCGGTGTTGTTGGCCGGTAGAGCGACATTGACCCGGCCGTACTGGTCAGCCTGTGAGTTCGGAAGCATCTTGGAGAGATTGAGCGCCTGCGGGCTGATGCTGCTCGCAGGGAGCTTGCGCGTGCTGGAGATGTCGAGGCCGGTCACCGGATCGATAAGCGTGGTTGAGTTCACAGCACAGTTGCCGCCCATCTGGCTGAAGTCTCCTGAGAGCTCCGCGGGAGTCGGGATGCAGTAACCGGTAGCGCTGCTGGTCTGGCGGTTGCGCGTTCCCTGATAGCCGCCGAAGAAGAACATCTTGTCCGTCAGGATCTTGCCGCCCAGCGTGCCGCCGAACTGGTTGCGCTTGAGGGTGTCCTTGGTAGGGGAGAAAAAGTTGTTGGCGTTGATGACGTTGTTGCGGATGAACTCGAAGACGGTACCGTGCCACTGGTTGGTGCCGGAGTTGGTGACGACGTTGACGAGAGAGCCGGGGTGCAGGCCGTTGCGGGCAGGAAGGGAGTTGGATTCAACGGAGAACTCACGCAATGCGTCGGGAAAGGGGTAGGGCAGATTGGTGTTCGTAAACGTATCGGTGTAGCTGCCGCCGTCGAGCACGTAGTTGTTGTAGATGCCCTGACTGCCGGCGACGGAGATGACGGGAGTGTTCGCATAGGTTTTACTGCCGTTGATGTCGTTACCGGGCGCGTTGACGGCACCGCCAGAGATGAGAATGAGCTGGGTAGCCTGGCGTCCGTTAAGGGGCAGCTCAGTGATGCGCCGTTGGTCGATGACCTGCTTGAAGCTGCTCGTCTCCGTCTGCAGGACCACGCCGGAGGCCTGGACCTCAATGTGCTCATTCGAGCTGCCGATCCTTAGTGTGGGGTTAATCTGAACGTTGTTTCCAACTTCGAGCACACCCTTTTGTGTGAAACCGCTGAAGCCTGCGGCTTCCACCATGAGGGAGTAAGCGCCAACGGGAATGTTAGGAAGGCTGAAGAGGCCCGCTCCATCGGAAATGGTGGTACGCGAGGTGGCCGTATCGGTATTGGTGACTGTGACCTTGGCGTTGGGGACGGCGGCACCCGTGGGATCGCTGACGGTTCCCTGTATGCTGGCCGTGCCGGCGGTCTGGGCGTGCGCGATGAAGGAACACAAGCTCAGGAACAGTGTCGCGCAAACGACAAGGCGCAACGCTCCCTTATTGGATAGTCCAACTGATTTTAGTAACCGCATGGAAATGGCCTCAGAGAATGGTGATTTGGGTTCAGTTTTTTCGCTTTTTATGAAACGTAAAAATTGGTCATACCTCAGCGTGGGGGACTATATGACCTCGGTCGGAGAAATGTCAATAAGTAATCGGTTTCATTTGGGAAAGTATGTGGGAAACGAACAGCGGAATTGAGGAACTCGTTGGTGCAGAACCGACAATGTTAGTCTTCGGTACAACCTTGCCTGACCCGGCGACCAGACCACCAAAAAGAGAGCCCTACAGATGCCAGGTTTTCCGCACATAAAACCACATCATAACCACCAGCGAACCATCAAAATCGCCATCACCATCTCGCTGATGTCGATCTTGTCAAACCATTCTTTTTCTCAGGTTTCCATCGAAGATCTGAAGCGAAACTTCCAAAATCCTCCAGCCAACACAAAACCGATGATGCGATGGTGGTGGTTCGGTACCGCGGTTGAAAAACCCGAGATCCTCCGCGAACTCCAGCAGATGAAAGCCGACGGCATAGGCGGCGTAGAACTAGCTTTCGTCTATCCCCAGGTCCTCGACGACCCCGCCAAAAACCTCATCAACGAGCCCTTCCTAAGCCCAGCCATGCTCGACAACGTCCGCTACGCCCAATCCGAAGCCCGCAAACTAGGCCTGCGTGTAGACGTAACTCTAGGCAGCGGCTGGCCTTACGGTGGCCCCGCCATCACCCTCAAAGAAGCCGCCGGCCACCTCCGCACAGCCGAAATTCCCCTCCCCGCCAACGCCACTTCCCTACCCAAATTCAAGCTGGCCGAAGGCGAATCCATCATCTCCATCTCCCTCGTCAACGGCGAACCCAAGCACTGGGACGCCATCTCCGCCGAAACCATCAACCCCAACGAAACCAGCAGCATACCCGCAAGCACCACCCCCCGCACCGTCCTCTTTTTCATAGCCAGCCACACCCGCCAGCAAGTCAAACGAGCCGCCGTAGGAGCCGAAGGCTGGGTTCTCGACCCCTTCAGCCACCAGGCCGTAGCCACCCACCTCAAAGCCGTAGGCGAACCCCTCGTCAAAGCCTTCGGACCCACTCCACCCTACGCCGTCTTCTCCGACTCTCTCGAAGCCTACGGGGCCGACTGGACCCCCAACCTCCCCGCCGAATTCCGCAAGCGCCGAGGCTACGATCTCATCCCCCACCTACCCGAATTAGTAGCTGGAGGCACCCCCGCCGCAGAAAAGGTAAGGCACGACTGGGGCAAGACCCTCACCGAACTAGTCGATGAAAACTACCTGACTCAAATCAATAACTGGGCCATCGCCCATCACACAAAATTTCGCTCACAAACATATGGAGAACCGGCAGCTAGCCTATCAAGCCAACGCCTCGTAGCCCTCCCCGAAGGAGAAGGCCCTCGCTGGCGCGAGTTCTCCACCCTCCGCTGGGCCTCCTCCGCAAACCACCTCTTCGGTAACAACGTTACCTCCGCCGAGACCTTCACCTGGCTCCACTCCCCGGTCTTCCGTGCGACTCCCCTCGATATGAAGGCCGAAGCCGACCTCCACTTCATCATCGGCACCAACCAGATCATCGGCCACGGCTGGCCCTACTCCCCGCCCCAGGTCGGAGAACCCGGATGGTCCCTCTACGCCGCGGCCGTCTTCAACAATCACAATCCCTGGCACCCCGTCATGCCCGACGTCACGCGCTACATCCAGCGAATCAGCTACCTCCTCCGCCTGGGCCAGCCGGCTAATCAGGTAGCCCTCCTCCTTCCCACGGACGACGCCTGGGCCAACTTTTCCCCCGGGAAGGTCACCGTCACCGGAGAGATGGCCCACCTCGTCCCCCCCGCCCTCATGTCCGCCATACTCTCCGCAGGCTACAATGTCGACTTCATCGACGCCGACGCCATCAACTCCGTCGGTCTCGGCTCCCACCAAATCCTCGTCCTCCCACCCACCGAGCGAATCCCGTTCGAAACCCTTCGCAAGATCCACGCCTTCGCTGAAAACGGTGGCAAGGTCCTCGTCGTCGGCCACTCTCCCACAATGGACCCCAAAGGCAAGTCTTCACCTGAACTGACTGAGCTCTCGAAGGTAATTGCAGTCGTCCCAAACACCGGCGAACTGACCAAAGCCCTCGACAATGTCGGCAACCCCGACCTGAAACTGACGAATGCCGACGATCACACCAAAGAAGTCGTAGGCTTCATTCGCCGCAAACTCCGCACCGCGGACATATACTTCGTCGTCAATACCAGCAACCACCCGATCGACATTGCCAGCGCGACCTTCGGGACTTCCTTCAAGTCTGGCCAAACCTGGGAGCCAGACTCCGCAGCGAGTTTTCCCGCCACCCCCACCTCCCAGCCCATTCACCTCGCCCCCTACGAATCCCGCATCTTCGTCTTTTCAAATTTTAAGACCGCTACTCCTTTCGTAGACTGCTGCCCCGAACAAACAGACATCTCCACCGGTTGGAAGATTAACTTCGTCTCCTTAAACAAGACCCTGACGGAAGCCACTCTCACAGACTGGACCGCCGACCCTGCGACGAAGTTCTACTCGGGCGAGGTCGCGTATACGCGGGATTTCAAGTTGGACTACGCGTCAAAAGGCAAAACCTTCCTCGCGATCGAAGGCGGAACCCCAACCGATCCAAACTCGCCCATCACACAACAAGCTGAAAAAGCCGAAGGCATTCGCAACCCCCTCATCACACGTCCCGGCCCCGGCATGCGCGCCTGGTACGACCCGCCCATCCGCGAAGCCGCCATTGTCTACATCAACGGTCAGCGAGCCGGTTCCCTCTGGCACCCGCCCTACCAGCTCGATGTCTCAAAATTCCTCAAATCTGGCCAGAACCACATCGAGATTCACGTCTTCAACACTGCTATCAATGCCTGGGCCGCGCTCCCTCCCCACGACTACAAACCCCTCATCGCCAAATACGGAGACCGCTTCCAGATGCAGGATCTCGACAAAGTTCAGCCCCAACCTTCCGGCATCCTCGGCGCCATCCACCTCATCATTACGGACAGCCAATGATGCACATAACTCCACATAACCAGACGCACCATGTCCGATTATGGGACATGGGTTTTCGCAGGATAAGAACCATCACTCATCGCACATCGTCTCGACCGGAGCGAAGCGGAGTGAAAGACCACTGTATTATTCCTTCGCAGTTTCCCTGAGGCGAGTGCGTCATTCATGAGCGCTTCATCGCGTCGTAAAACCAGCCATGGCACAGTGCACGTCTCTCTCCAATCCACAGCTAACCCTTGACACCCACGATAAAATTAACTCAGCAACCAAACAGTCCGACGCAAGCCGGACTGCACCATTTAACGCATCAAGAACAACACCCGAAGTCCAGACCTAAAGTATCTACTTCTAATACTTTGCGCAATTAACCCGGGAGGGGGAGGGTACATGAACCGTATCACCCAAACCGCACTAAGCCTCGCCCTTACCCTCGTCATCCCCTCAAGCACGGAATCTACCGTACCGGCTCCCTCTTCTTCAAATCCAATACCGCTCTCGATCTCCCCGAAACGTCACCCTCATCGGTGTCGTTTATCACAATAAATGGCGTAGTTTTATCAGTTAAATGTCGCACTTTGCGGTTGAATGACTTTCTGAAAGGCCTAATCCATTTAGGCTATCGCAGCCCCTGCACATTGCCGACATGGGATTCTGAGTCGATGTCGACGCGCAGCAAAAAAGGACTTTTGAGAACGGCGACATTTACCGTGAACGCCATGCGTCAGGGATTTTGAAAAGCTACCATCCCGCCATCGGAGCTTATATTCTTGCGGGCGAATTGAATGAGGCAGATGGCGATCATACGGTGGCCTTTGCCCGCTATGGAGCCCTGATGCGCAAGTATATGTAATGAGGTGCCCAGAAGATCGCCGACGGTGCTGACTGGTTTGTGCCACACACGCGCATGAAGCTTTGACTGAGCAACCAGATGTGGCGAGTGCTGCCCTACACACCGTGGAAGAACATGATGATCGAAATTCCTTTAAAAGTGGCAAGCTCCATCAGTCTGAAAAGCTACTCTTGACGTATCTAAATGAAATGAGTGATTCCGGCCACTCCCGAATCGCGGGCAAACCGGAAGTTACCGCCAGTGCTCCAGTGGGGTTGTTATTGACGATTCCTACTAACGTCTAAGCACGCTGATTCTGCGCCGTTAGAAAGGGCTTTCCTGGGTGTTCGACCGGTGCATTTTAAACAGCGATCGATGAGAAGATTGCCTTGCTAAGCGGAGGCGCATCTTCTTATGGATTACATTCAAGGCGAGGGACGAGATCAAGCAACACTGTTTCCCGTGGTACTGGATGAGTTTGTGCCTGCCGATCATATGTTCCGTGTGATTGACGCCTTCGTCGAAAAGCTCGTGATGTCCGGGCTTGGCTTCGAGCGCGCTCAGGCCGCTGAGACGGGACGACCTGGCTGCGATCCGCGCGATTTGTTGAAGCTTTATCTGTAGGGCTATCTAAACCAGATCCGCTCGTCGCGGCGCTTGGAAAGCTGAGTGCCATCGAAACATCGAGTTGATGTGGCTGCCGGGGCGCTTGTATCCAGACCTGTTGTTTTCAGAATTATCTGGCGTAATGTTTCAGAATTATTTCGCGTAGTGTGGGTCTACGCTACGACACGAGCCACAGAATGCCACAAACCATGAATGACTACCGTTTCGGAGCATAATCAACCACTTACCCCGAAGCTCGAGCATCACCCGCTTCTCATGAAGGCACGCTCACCTTTCAATTTGATTCGTCCGGACTCAGTAAGTCTATGAAAACACGCCACATGAGAGCGTAGTTGAGCGACCGTAGCTTAGCGAAATTTATCGTAGACTAGGAGAGCTGATGAGTGTATCGCTATTGCACTCAAAAACCTTTTTGCTAGCGGTCCTGTATGTGCCCTATGGTCATCATGGTCCGCCGTTTTCTTCAGGTGAGCCGTTGACACCGGAAAGACACTTGTACGACATGCCGACTATTCGGCCAAGTGACGACAAGCGCGTTTAGCAGGACCAATCCGCCGGGAGCCCAGCCTGCCTCGGAAGATCATCAATAAGCGCTTTGCGCTGTTAGCGTCATTTGAGGATTACCTCCGAATAAGATCCAATAACCGCCTCCGCTGTCTTTCATTAAGAGTTCGGTTGAGAATAGTTTGGTTGAGCAGAGACGATTCAGTATTCCGCCTTCTCGCCTGCTGCAGGGACAGAGGTCGGAACGCCTGGAGTGCCTGCATAGGTGATGAGCGGCACGGTAGGTTCGTCACCCGACTCGCCCCGATGCACATCGTCTATTGACTCCCCTACCGCTTGCCCCTGATGAACGACCTGAGTCTTGCCGCTGACTTTGTCGTGCAGCGTGAGAGTGCCTGAAAGCACGTAGACAACATTTGGAAATGGATGCGTGTGCCATGGCAGGGCGGTGTGTGGTGCGATGGTCAGCTTGATCGTCGTGAGTTGTGGCTGGCCGGTGGGGTAGTGCGTGTAAGGTTTGCCGTTCCACGATTGAGTTGTTTGCAGCAGGATTTCGCGGTGACCGCTTGCAACGCTATTGGCGGGGGTTTGAGCGAGTACCGCCGTCAGAGACGCTACGGCGATGGCGGTAACTCCAATCGAGTATTTAGAAATCATGTCGGTCGTCTCCCAGTGGGTGTTAGCTGTCTGCTCGAACTTCAGCATGATCTCGTTATTTGCCGGTGTAAGATACACGCCAAACGCTGCGAGAGCCGTCATCTGTAACGTAGAGAGCGCCATCGTGACCTATGGCTACTCCTACAGGGCGGCCCCAGACCCGTCCATCAGGGGTGACGAATCCGGTAAGAAAATCCTCGTACTCGCCGGTGGCTTTGCCGTTCTGCATGGGAATCCGGATAACTTCGTAGCCTCCGCGATTCGCACGGTTCCAGGACCCATGCTCGGCTGCGAATCCGTCGCCGTCGTATTGGGATGGGAAGGTGGATTGACTAGTGGGGTAGAAGGTCATTCCGAGAGAGGCCATATGGGGTTGAACAAGGACATCGGGGGTAATGACCTTGGACTTGAGCTCAGGATGGGTGCCCATCAGTCGCGGGTCCTGATGCCCCCCCATGTAGAACCAGGGCCAACCATAGAAGCCCCCTTCTTTCACGGAAGTCACATAGTCTGGAACGAGATTGTTTCCCAAGGCGTCACGCTCGTTCGTTGAGCACCAGAGCTGACCTGTAACCGAGTTGATAGCCTCGCCGACGCAGTTACGAATACCATAGGCGTACACCTCAACGAACTTACCGTCAGGTGTGTACTCCAGCACATCCGCCCGATGGAACTCTCTAGGGTGAGTATCAGGATCGTCTGCATTCGATCCGCTTCCAACTGAGACAAGCATGTGCTTCCCGTCGGCAGAGAAGACAACGTCGCGGGTCCAGTGGCCACCGCCACGCAGTTGAGCATAGCCGGGGAGATTGGGCACGATTGTCTCGGGCGCGTTAGAAGCCTTTAGATCTCCGGACTTGTAGGCGAATCTCACGACAGTCGTGGCGTTTCCGACGTAGACCCGTTGAGGATTCGCACCAGCAGGATAAAACGCAATGCCAAAGGGATGGTCTAGGCCTGTAGCGTAGGTGCTGATGGTAGCCGCCTTACCTGCATCGGTGACGCCACGCAACCCAGTATGGAGCCTGCCTGTGAGTCCGCTACGAAGAGATCGCCATTGGGTGCAGCATGGATGATCCGGGGCATCACGAAGGCGCCTGAAATAGGCCCGTGTGTCTCCTTCTTATTTTCTGATCTCTGCATAGGCGTGGCTGCGTCACCGCCCGCATAGAGTTGGATCGTAAAGCCGGCTGGGGCAATGGGCCACGCGCCCTCCGGCCTTTGGACAAGAGAGGGACCGTTGTCCACAGACTCAGACGGCTTCGGCTCTGGCAGATCTGCCACGGTGATCTTTCGCCGGACGCCCGGTTTCTGTTGTGTGTAGTCGGCGAAGGCGGCCTGACCGGTGATCGTCTGCTGGGCAGGGAGCGCCGAAGGAAGAACAGCGATGAAGGCGAGAGATGCTAATGCATGGAACTTTGCGAAGCGTGAACGTTTCATAATTCTCATCTCCAGATCGGTATTTTGGCGACAGTCGATCGTGCAGCGGCTTAGCAAGGCGCTCCCAAAGTTCTTGGAGCCACCTTAACCACGTAGACTTGCGGGAGGATGGCTTACAGCAGACAACTTGTCGTACGCTGCCTGAGGGAGCTGAAGATCCGCAGCAGCGATATTCTCCTCCACGTGCTTGACCGAGGACGTTCCCGGGATAGGCAGGATTACTTTGGAACGTTTGAGCAGCCAGGCCAAGGCAACCTGCAAAGGAGTTGTATCAAGATCATTCGCGACTTCCTTGATGGCTTTATGTGCCTCTTTCGCTTGACCGAGGGGAGCCCACGGAAGGAAAGCAATATTGTTCTGCTCACAATAGTCGACAATGAAGTCCGATTCCCGGTCGGCGAAGCTGTATCGGTTCTGCACAGAGACAATCGGCACGATCTTGCGTGCTCTCTCCACGTGTTCGCGAGTCACGTTCGAAAGCGCAACATGACGGATCTTACCTTGCTTGCGAAGTCCAGCTAGTGCCTCTATCGAAGCCTCGAATGAAACAGCGTTATCGGGAGCATGAAGTTGATAGATGTCGATACGGTCCAGACGCAGACGTTGTAGGCTCCCCTCAAGTGCTTCGGTGAGATGTTTCGGGCTGGCATTATGCGTCCATTGGCTTGGGCCGGGGCGCTCCCATCCACCCTTCGTGGCGATTACTAATCCTGCTGGATATGGGTAGAGGCCCTCTGCGATCAACTCTTCGGAGGTACCGGGGCCGTAGGAATCGGCCGTGTCGATCAGGTTCACGCCGAGTTCAATCGCACGCCCGAGGGTCGCAAGGGCAGCGACCTTGTCCGCGGGAGGTCCCCACACTCCGGGTCCTGTGATGCGCATCGCGCCATAGCCCATTCGGTTGACCCTTAGATCGCCACCGATGATGAATGTACCGGCGGCTGCGGCTGAAAGAATCTGTTCCTTATTCATAGGGATGCTTCCTTTCATGTTGAAAATTTGGAGTGTGTGTTGAGGATGGCCGACCCTTTGACATCCATTTTGGGTCGGTTGGCGTCCAGAAATTGTCAGGCAAGTTCACAACGATCGGCTCGGGCGTACTTCTCACAACCACCCATCGAAATGGGTGCTCCTTCGAAGGGTTGAGCTCCTGGTGTGGCAACCAACCCGGCACATGCAGAAAGTCGCCTGCCCTAACAGTGACCGAGTGTTCCCCAAACTTGCCCCACCGTACACAAGCCTCTCCTCCCAGGACGTAAACGACGGTGTCCTGTTCGCCGTGGTGGTGAATGCCAGTCTTCCCTAACGGCTCGACAACAAACACGCCTGCCCAAATCGAGGAGACAATGCCATGCGTCGCAGCAATGGCTGACATTCTCAACGATCCCGGGGTCTGCGGTGTCTCCGTGCTCAGTTCAGCAGGATGCACAACGCGAATCGTTGATTGCGCTTTGGGTTCAGAAAATCCGCGCACAGGTATCTCGCTTAAATCGCGAACATCTTCGGCAGCTATCGGGTGGACGAGCGAATCATTGGGTTTGCTTCCCATGTGATCTCCTGATAGTTCGCTATTGTCTAGTGAACCAAATGTACTGTACAGTACATTACAATGAGATGCACGCAGCGACAAATTTGACGCACCAGTTATCCAAGGCTCTGAAGAAAAACGTGCATAAAATGTTGCTAACACAGGAGGATTCAAGCTGTGAATCGCATTAAATATTTTTTACGCCTTCAAGATGGGGAGATAAATGCCTAACAAGCGGTCGCGTGGAGAGATTAGGAACGGCAAGCTACAAAAAGTAGCAGCAGATCTGTTTCTGAAGCGCGGCTATGAGGGCGTCACCATCGACAAGATCGTCGAGTTGGCTGGCGGTTCGAAGAGCACGGTGTACAGCGAATTCGGTGGGAAGTGTGGGCTGTTCATCAGCAGTATCGAGAACCTGTGCCGCGAGTCGAATGAACCGCTCACGAAGATTGATTACACAGGATTGAACCTTGAAGCGAGTCTGAAGAAACTCTCTTTTCACATCCTGAAGCTCATCACCGCGAAACGGTCCGTGGAGCTTCATCGTCTCGCCATCGGCGAGGCCGCGAACTGTCCCGAAGTAGGCGAGGCATGGTACAAGTACGGCCCCGCCAGAACAGCTTCGTTCATCCGATCTCTATTGGAAAGTCGCAGGGGCGAGTTGCGAGTGACAACGATTCCAATCGAACGGATGGCCGTGATCCTTCACGACTCATTAACGGGAGACGTCCTATATCGTCTGTTGGCAGGAGTCGGCAAGCATGAAAGTGATGCGGAACTCGAGCGATTGGCTTGCGCCGCAGTCGACCTCATTCTCGGGAACATTTGCAACGATGCACTCTAAAATTATCTGCGACAGAATATCAGCTTCTTGATATTTCGCCGTTACAGTTCGAAGAGCGTGATGTGCGGGCTCTTCACTCAACTAGCTGAGTCTTAAATCTGCGAGCAACTCAGCGGACTGAGATAGAGGTTGGAGATGTTGCTCACAATTTCCGCATCCGTATTCCCTGGCCGATGAGACAGTTCTTTCCAAGCAGGATCTGCTGAGAACGCCTTCCACTTTTCAATCAGCTCCGTCGTGTCTGCGAAGACCAGCATGTAGGTCAGGCTAGGCATCCGCGTGCCGATCACCGTATTTCCAAAGAAAACAGGGGTCAGGCCCGTCCGCGCAAAAATTTCAATCTCCGACTCGTTAAACATCTGGATCTTGCGCGTATGAGCGACCTGGCTCGGACTCTCGTAGGTGCGAAGCTGAAAGATCCGCTTCTCCTTTTTCGGCGTCACCACCTTCGGCCAGCCAGCAAACGCCGACAGCAATGACCTCTCCGCTCTCACGAAGGCCGGTGCCGAAGCCGGTGCGTCCCGGAAACCCGACGCGGCCTTCACATATTCCGTGTCCTTTCTAGGCGCGTATCGAGCGCAACCAAAGCCTCCGCCGACGTCGCCGGAACCAGCACATAGTAGGTTGGCGTCTCCGGGCCGATGTCCAGCTTGAACGCACCCACCGGCCCCATCTCCAACCGGTTAAGCGCAGGAATCAACGCCCTCTCGAAATAGCCCTGCGTCAACGCGAGCTGCGGCCCCGTTCGCAACGTATATATCCGCAACTGGTAGAACTCCTGTCGCGCCTCCGCCAGTATCTTTCCATCGGGCTCCGCACCGAATGCCGCACCCGAAGCCATCCCCGCCGTTACCAACGCCGACTTGACGAACTCTCGCCTCTCCACCGCTTCCTCCACGCCGTTTGCTCGTAAATCAGCTTACGCCCGTGCAGCGGCTGTAAGAAAGATTTTCAAAGTTCATACCGATCTTGTTGAGTCCCTGTCCCTCGACGAGGCGTATCTCGATGTAACGGAAAGCAAGACGGGTCTGACGACCGCGACCCGCGTTGCCATCGCGATTCGTAAGCAAATTCGAGACGAATTAAAAAGTGACGGAACAGCGTCTCGAGAAATTAGGGTTCGAGTCGTCTCAGATTTGAGGAGCATGGAGCTCGATAGTCTTCATCAACAATTCGGCCGCTATGGTGATCAGTGGTGTCGCTGAGAAGGCAGGCACACGAATTGCTCAACTAATTTATTAGGACGCCTTCCCGCCCGAAAACGGGAAATCGTTGAAGGACTACGCTAAGTTGAATCCGACCAGGGAGGATGGCTGGAAAGTGCCCGTACCTGGTCGCCAAGTTTACTGAAGGAGCATGAATCACGACGATCCTCGTGCCCGCCCTGATCATTACGATGATTGCCGTCAAGCGCCATTATGATCGTGTTGCATGCCAGATCGCTGTCGATTGCCCCATGCGCGTCAAAAACCTCCCGGAGCCTCTGGTCATTGTCCCTCTAGACCGGTGGACCTGCATCACTGAAAAAGGTTCGCCGCGTGGCTGTTAAGGCCGACTAACGCCTCCGCGTATATAACTCGATTCCGACCCAATGTCTTTGCCTGATACAGCGCTGCATCAATCCGTTTCAGAAACGGCTCAATCGGGATCGATTTGTCCCAATTCTCAATTGTGATTGCCCCTATGCTCAAGGATACGGAGATTGAATTATTCAGCGTAGAGAAGGGGGAACAACTAATCGCCTTCCGCACATGTTCAGCGACCTCTTTTAGATCATCGCAATTACATCCGCTAAGCACAATCAGAAACTCTTCTCCGCCATAACGGCCAACAGCGTCATGTGAACGAACCGCATCAACAAGACGTGTGGACACCTCTCGAAGAACGTCATCACCAGTTGGGTGACCATGGACATCATTGATCAGTTTGAAGTGGTCGACATCACAAAGTAGCAGAGACACCGGGGAGTGTTCTCGTGCCGACCGGCTCAGTTCGCTTCGAAGCAAAGCAAGAATGGCGCCCCGATCCCACAAGGAAGTAAGTGCGTCATGAGTCGCCTTAAAGCGCATCTCCTCGCGTGCCTCCACCAGCCTGTCTTCGAGCTGGAGAATCCGTCGACCGGTATGTAATCTAGCCTTCAGCTCTGCGGGATGGCACGGCTTCGTAAGATAATCGTCCGCTCCAGCCTCAAGACCTTTTACGATGTCTTCACTCAATTGCTTAGACGTCAGCAGGAGGATGTAAACGTAGGGATTGTCAGTCCTGCTCCGCACCTCACGACAGACACCGGGACCGTCTAACTCGGGCATCATCCAGTTGATCAATGCGAGTCGCGGCCCGCCTGCTTCGGATAATTCCTTCGCCGCCTGCCGTCCATTTTGAACCGAGAGTACCTCGTATCCGCTCCGCTGCAGCATTCGCTCCATTAGGCGAAGCGAAACCGGATCGTCGTCTGCAAGGAGAATCTTCACTTGACCGTCTCCGCGCATAAATCTTCCAGCGTCACAACTACGCGAATCAACTCTTCCTCCAGTTCGTCTACCTTGTCCCCAGCAAGCGCAATCTCGCCCGCCGTTGCCATCGACTCGAGCTCGCCAGCAATCCTCGACGCAATCGGGGCAGCAAGATTTACCAATGCGCCCTTCAGGGCATGCCCTACTGTTTGCAATGCGACAGAATCTTTCTTTGTCACTGCCTCTCGAGCCATTCGAATCTGTCCCGGATAGTCGAAGCGAAATATTTGGAGGAGCTCCGAAAGAAAGCTGCGATCTCCATCGACTCGCTCTAGTATCTCTTCTGCACAGACGGTGACTCCTGGAAAATCGCCGGTTTCCAGAACAGAAAAATCCGCACGGGCACGGGCCAGATAAGCGTCCAGTACCTCGTCAAGCTCCAGCGGACGGATTGGTTTCGAGAGATAGCCGTCCATGCCAGCGGCCACGCAACGTTCATGGTCGCCCTTCATCACTAGCGCCGTCATCGCAACCACAGCTTGATGGTGCCCAGAGCTCTTCTCTTTCTCACGAAGAAGCTTGGTCGCTTCCAACCCATCCATTTCGGGCATATGCACATCCATCAGCACCAGGTCGTAAGTCCCCTTCTCCAATGCCAATAGAGCTTCTCTTCCATTGGAAGCGATGATCACGCGGTGGCCTCTTTTCTCGAGTAGTCGTGTTGCCAGCTTTTGGTTAACCAGGTTGTCTTCCACCAGTAAAATACGCAAGCTCTTCGCAGGGTCAGCATCCGCCTGCAGGGAGTGCCGAGTAATCATGGGAATAGCTCCTTGTTCTTTCGCGCATAACACCCGCGCTATGGCCTCTCGCAGTTCTGACTGACGCACCGGCTTCAGAAGATAGGCTGCAATTCCCAGTTCTCCGCAACGAGCAGCGTCTCCCCGTTGGCCACCGGAAGTAAGCATCATAATCGTCGATGTAGATAGCTCCGGCCTGTCTTTGATATGTTCGACAAGGCCAAATCCGTCCATCTTGGGCATGTGCATGTCAGTTATGATGAGATCGTATGGATCGTTGACCTCTCGTGCAGCCAATAGCTCTACGAGGGCCTTTTCTCCATCGGAAGCTACAGTTGGCTTCATCCCCCATCTCTTAACCAAGCCCTCAAGAATCCTTCGATTCGTGCGATTGTCATCCACAATCAGTACTTTGATCCCGCGTAACAGCACGAGTTCGACTGTGCTCTCAACTACAGCGGTCTGCTTTGCCGTGATTCCCATCTGGATGGTGAAGTGAAAACGGGATCCCATCCCCAGCTCACTCTCTACCCAGATACGTCCGCCCATCATCTCAATCAGGCGCTTCGAGATTGTCAGGCCAAGGCCGGTCCCTCCATATTCGCGAGTCGTTGTTGTGTCGGCCTGACTAAACGAATCGAAGATGATCTTTAACTTTTCAGGTGCAATACCAACACCGGTATCGGAGACGATGAAGTGAAGAGTCGCAGCGTTTTCTCCCACCAAATCGACCTGAACCTTAAGGCCAACCTCCCCTTCCATCGTAAATTTCAGGGCGTTCCCAACTAGGTTGATCAAGATCTGACGGAGGCGACCAGGATCACCGACGACCGTTTCTGATATCTCGGGCGAAACTTCACATAGCAGTTCGAGTCCCTTTTCATCGGCAAACAAAGCGAGTGTCTTCAGCGCTCTCTCAATACAATCACATAGGTTGAAATCTATCTCTTCCAGATCAATCTTGCCCGCCTCGATCTTCGAAAAATCGAGTATGTCATTGATCACGTTGAGCAATGAATCTGCGGACAACTTGACTGTCTCGAGATAATCTCGTTGCTCGCGTGTCAGCTCCGTCTCCAACGTGAGGTCGGTCATCCCGATGATGCCGTTCAAGGGAGTGCGAATCTCATGGCTCATATTCGCAAGAAACTCGCTTTTCGCCTGGCTCCCGGCTTCGGCGGCCTGTGTTCGCTCTCGTTCGTTGCTCATCTCCGCTATCATTTGATAGCGCTGTTCGCTCAACTCAAGCTTCATGGCCTGAAGAGAAAAGCGCCTGTCCAGCAATGACATGAAGAACACTAGGCTCAGAACCACCAGTGCTACAAGTGCTATTCCAGCTAGTCCAAGTTCAGAGGTGCCGATTGCGTGCGCGAGCTCGGACGCCGGCAGTGAAGCGGGCATAAAACTGACAGCAGCCATACCTACGTAGTGCATGACAGGAATCGCCAAGCCCATCAACAGTGCACTTCCGCACTTTCGCCAACTCCACGTCGTCGTCTGTCCTCTTACGGCGAACGTCAACCATATTGCTATAAAGGATATGAAAATCGCGAGAGCCACTGAGAGTACAACCAGACCATAGGAGTAGCTGCACATTGCAGGCAGCCGCATCGCCGCCATACCGATGTAATGCATCGCCGCGATCCCACCTCCCATCAGAATGCTCCCAATGATGGCCGTTGAAATCGGCATCGTCGTCCGGCTCACGACAAGAAGAGCCACGGCTGAGGCGAAGACAGCCGCTATCATCGATAGTAGAACTGTGGGCCAGTCATACTGCACCGGGACGGGCAACTGGAGGGCCGCCATACCGATGTAGTGCATCGACCAGATGCCAAACCCCATCGCAAAAGCACCGCCGCCCAGCCAAGCAAATCGGGCCATACCTCGGGCAGCTGTTACCCGGCCGGCAAGATCGAGTGCTGCGTAAGCTGCAAGGATTGCGATCAGAACCGATACTGCGACCAGAAGATAGTCATAAGAACCACTCAACGAAGAACTGTGAATATTCATCGATATACCTTCAGACAACTTCCGGTTAGAACGTTACAAACTTTCGATGTAGCACCATTGAGTCACGTGGCTCATAGCTTGCCACCTTGCCTTACCTCCATTGCTGGAGAAGTAATGTCCCCCAAAAAATCGTGGTCCTGCACTAGGTTTCCCCTTAGCAGATCCACAAGGGCCCGGAGGGTGCAGAGCTAGCTGCGACGCCACAATGAACAACATTGCGGATAGGAGAGTTGTCATATATCTCCACGCAGGCGCACGGCGGCTCGCTGTTTCAAGCGCGCATGGACCCACGGTGCATAGAGCAGGCCGATTATGAAGGGAAGAAGAACGCCAATCCAAGGTTCCTGATGCATCCACGCGCGGATTCTTGGGATGGTCGCTATGTGTCCTACGTGATACGTGGACTGACCGATAGAAAAGGAATCAAAGCGAGAGCCGTGCTGAATGGCCACATCACCTTGAATCTGTCCGGAAGAGGATATATTAAGGAAGGCCGGGAAGAGGTCCTGTTTGTTTTGGCCGAGCATCACGACAACTATGGATCGATGAGGCATAGTTGGTGACTCGACGGCTTCAATTACCGAATCGAACGTCTCACCCAGGCTCTGGTCGAGGCGCGCTTCCTCCTGGGCACCTCCCAAGTCGGAGAAAGACTCTGGATCGAGATGAGAGATTTTCATCCAGAGTCGTTGGGTTAGAGTAGGGGTTGTGTTCAGACGTCGCATCGAACCGTTTCCTTCAAAGCTAAGCGGAAGTCGAGAAACGAGAGCTAAAGTGGTAGGCATATCGCCTTCGCTCCCAATTACCAAAAGACTTCGATCCTCATCGAAGCTTTGTTCGTTGCCCACTTGTACGCGAAGTGCGGGATATCCGGTCTGTGCCCCGAAGTATGCAAGCAGAGCGAGCATCGTTGAGATCTCACGCCCCGACGGATGATCCGGCAGAACGATCGTCGTTTGCGAAAGGTCGGCAAAGCGTGTGAACGGGAATCCTGCATTGGCAAACAGCTCGAGATTGGGCAATACGCCCCAATGTGGAAATTTCCCCAAGTCGAGGTTCGAACTGCGAAGCAGAGTCCCGGTTGAATTGGATGGTGGCTGCGGACGACAGAAATCCTGATTTGCGCGCTGAAAAAGAAACTCGAAGAGGAGCGTATTCGCGAAGGGACGGAGGTCGCGGATTGGTACAGGGATCTCAACGCTTCGCGTCTTATCGCTTCCATCTTTAGGTACGAGGGGAAGGTAGCTAATCTGAGATCCATTCGCTGTCACTCGCAGGTATGCTCTTTGCGAAGCAGACAAATCGTTATAGGTATATTGCAGCCGTAGCTTGATTGTTTCTCGATCGCCAAAAAACAGATCGGGCGGAATTCGGACGTAGGAGGCGATTGAGTGCGATCCGTTGGTGCTTAGCTCATCTGTCTCCATGTAGTTCCACAAAGAGGACTGAGTTGTCGTCTGTACCCATCTAGGCGCATCGTCCGCACGGCGGATAGCTGGCAGAAGAGAGGGCTTAACGGTAGTTGATTCGCCATTAAATGTTCTTCCAGCAGCTAGAGCAAGAGCTGCTGTCAGCACCTGCTCTTCGTCGTCTCCGCTCACCACAAGCAGCTTACTTATGCCATCCGTTGGATTCACGCGCGTTGCCAACTGTGGTCCACGAGTGTGCTGCCCGATGAAAGCTAATAGTGACGAGTCATTTCGCGCAAAGACAACAGAGTTTCCTGGAGGCAGATGGCCTATAGAAACAGGAAATATTAGCTTGTGGGAGTTGGCCTGCATCCCGAACCAGGAGGAAACCACACCCGCTGCTCGAAGCAAGATGCGAGAAGGTGACGCTTCAAATGCAACGGCAATGTTGGTGAAAGATCCGCTTTCCCCTTTCTGGTAGAAAGGGCCCGGAAGCATGGCCAAGTCATTCGCAATAGGCAGTAGGATGCCGGCAAGTTCAAAGGTCGATGTAGGTTCTATGCTCGCCCAAAGCCGCGGATCTCCTGGATTTTCACATCGTGCAGCATAGTGAGCTCGAAGGTGGATGCCGAGCATGTTCCGAGTCACAAGGAGCTCTGCGGGGATGGTAATGTTGGCACTAAGAGTCGATGAGTCCGGTCCCGCAACTGGCATCACTAGATTTGCGATAACTGTGTCATTGAACGACACAGTTATCGAACTTCGTTCTGAAAGCATGTCAGACGAGAAGCGATATTTGAGATGAAGTGTGCCACCTTGAGCGACTTTGGAGATGTCTAGAATAAGGGGAACGTTCGCAAATGCGTCCCCACCACGAAGCGTGATGCCATCCTCCACCCCCATGTCAGCCAGCGAAACCACCGAGCGGAAAGCATGACCCGGGGAAATCCGCGGTGGGGGTTGAGCGAGCAAAGCTGAAGACAGCAGGAGCAAGCATAGCAACAAACTCGCGGCTGACTCGGCATTCGCCTTCGGAGCATTGGCACTTCCACTCGGGAGGAAGCTAGTAAAGGAATATCGTATACCACGTAGTGACAGCCTCATGATGCCGGCGAGACTCTTGAGCGGGCGGTCAGGAGGAGGCTCATTGACTGGGAGCCATGCATCGGCGCGTGAGTAGAGAACCAAGGTTAGTGACTCCTCTTCTTCCAATGAAAGAGGCCGATATTGGAAACGAAGCCTCGTTCCTTGGTGACCGACTACCCGGGCAGGGAGAATGACCTCGCTTTCATCTAGAGGATAGATAATTTCAATGGCTTCACCTTCCTCAAGTGCAGCGGGTAACCCCAACGTTGCGGCACCGCCGCCGAGTGACAGGTCGGTGGACAAGGCCGAGATCATTGCTCCATTCTTGAAACGAATCGAAAACGTCAGTCCTCGATTCAGGCGTACATTGCTGCGTAGTTGTTGGGCTTCTACAGCTACAGCGTTGGCTGTACCGAGGATCATGCAGTTGAAGAGGATCCAGAAGACATTCATCAACACGGCACCTTTATGGTCAGCGTTATAGATGAAAAATCTCCAGGGCGCCACAGCCAGACCGATGTAGTTGAGCAGAAGAAGATATCGGTAAGGCCGTGCAATTGTCTTGTCAAAGTAACGTTTCTCTACGATTCCTCCTTTAGCTGTGACATTGAATTTGCCTAGCTTGGGATTGATCAGCGCCAATAGGGTCGGACCAAGAATGTAAGGAGCGAGTACCGTCTCGTAGATTTCGTTCCAGAATGAATGACGATACTTCCCCTGAAGACGAGAGTTCGTCATGCTGGACACAAACAGGTGAGGCAACGCGTAGGCAGCAATCGTGAGCCACAATCCTGGGATGTTGCGCAATCCCAGCAGCATATACACAAGTGGAGCGGTTAGGAAGATTAAACGCGGCAAGGCATATAGGAAATGCACCATCGCATTGAAATAGCAAAGCCGTTGCGGAAGTTTAAGTCCGCGCGCAAACAGCGGATTATCGATGCGCAGAATTTGGACCATGCCACGAGCCCAGCGGATACGTTGTCCCACGTGAGCCGAGAGACTTTCGGTTGCCAGCCCTGCAGCCTGCGCGGTATTGATGTATGCCGTATTCCAACCACGGGTTTGCATGCGGAGTGAAGTGTGGGCGTCTTCCGTCACCGTTTCAACAGCAATGCCGCCAATTTCATCGAGTGCAGTTCGGCGCAGTATGGCACAAGATCCACAGAAGAAAGTTGCATTCCACAAGTCATTGCCATCCTGTAGCAACCCATAAAAGAGTTCTCCCTCGTCAGGCACTACGCCATAGTTCCCCAAGTTCCGCTCGAACGGATCAGGAGAGTAGAAGTGGTGGGGGGTCTGCAGCATTCCGAGCTTTCGCTCTTTTAGAAACCATCCCACCGTTACTTGTAGAAAACTGCGCGTAGGCACGTGATCGCAATCGAAGATCGCTACGAGGGGAGACGCTATTTTACCGAGCGCGCGATTGATATTTCCGGCCTTTGCATGCAGGTTGTCGGTTCGAGTGATGTAGCCGATGCCGATCTGTTCGCAGAATCCGCGAAACTCCTCCCGCTTACCGTCGTCGAGCAAGTAAACGTGCATCTTGTCGCTCGGGTAGTCGATGTTGATGGCGGCAAATGCCGTGGATCGTATGACCGAAAGTGGTTCGTTGTACGTAGGAATCAATACGTCTACTTCTGGCCATGTTTCGGAATTGAGAGGCAGTGGAACTGGAGGTCTGCGGAGGGGATAGATCGTCTGGATATAGCCCAGCACGAGAATCAAAAACGCGTACATCTCTGCGGACAGAAGTAGGAACGTGAAGAAGAGTTCGGCCCAATTCAGATCACTGCTCGGATCGGATATTGTCTGATAAACCTGAGTGACACGCCACACGGCATAGCGACAAGTCGTTAGAAGAGAAGCAACGATAAGCATCACCGTCGTGACGTAAGTGTGGGAAAAACTGTAAAGTCCGAAAACAATTATTAGTGTCAGAGATCCAACAACGGCCTGCTGTTTCCAATCGAAGCGCAAAGTAACACACAGGTAGGTCAACACCCCGAAAATTACGTATAGGATGATACGGCTTATGTTACCGGCAATGCTTTTGCTGGAACCGATTAACATCCAGAACGACGCCAGCCGCTTCATCCTTCACTCCAACGAAGGTCTACCTTCTGTAGGCTCATTTCTGGGATCCGCAGCCACCGAACGATTTCATGACAGACGGAGGTCGCTTGAGCTTCTGGAGCGTAAAACGGTAGTACCACGCCATCAGCGATCGCGTCATGGACATCAGATTGATGGTTAATCGCTATCGGAAATAAATCCTCTCCTAGGGATCGAGTGAGGAGGTCCTGCACTTCCATCGCATCAGGAGAGTCGTCCATTTGGTTGAGCACGAACTGTACGCGTGGAACAGCGGTGCCGAGCCTAGCGAGAAACAACTCGACAGTCTTCGCTAGCCGAACTGCGGAATGGTCAGGCAATAGAGGTACCAGGAGCATGTCGCATTCCCGGAGATAGACATTAAGCGTCTCACCTGACAAACCTCCGAGATCGAACAGCACGCAGTCCACCGACGTTACGGCAGTGAAACTTTCTAGATCAGAGAACTTCGGAGGACATTCATCACAAGCTAAAATATGGATCTCGAAGCCGCTTGAACCGGGTGCGAAGAATGTGCGTTTCCCCGGACGGGCTTCCGTCGCACCAAAATGGAAGACTAGCGCCTGCCAAGGTGAAGTGTCCACAAGCAACACACGTCTGCCCAATTGACAAAGAATGCTACCTAGGCTGACTGTGAGGGTACTCATGCCAGATCCACCCATCGGCGAGAAAACCCCGATCTGGATTCGGGTTCCGTGGGTCGGGGAGGAAGGTGTAGGATTTGGCACTTCGACCGCTTCATCGAACGTCTTCTTGAGTCGACGACGGGTAAACGGCTGATAATGCATCTCATTCAATTGCAGGTTAGAGAAGAGTGCCGCTACATCCTGGTTGGGCCGTACATCCTCCAGTCTCTCGACGTCCACGCGCGTTCCTACTTGTTGTTTATCAAACATTTTTGCTCCGCCCTATGCCTGAATGAGAGAAGCGGGATGTATAACATGCCTCGCGGTACATGCGATCTCATAGGGAATGCCCGGATGACCTGGGTTTTTAAGTAGGTTTTCCATCTCTCCAGCCGGCATTGGACTGACGAAGTAGAAGCCCTGCATCTGAGCACATCCCCAGTACCGAAGAAGATTGGCCTGGCCCTCTGTTTCGATGCCTTCGGCCACTGTGGTAAGGTCCAACTGCTGCGCCAACTGAATAATTGAACGGCAGATCGCGGCGCTAGTCTTATTCTTCACTATGCAGCTGGTGAAGGAATGATCGATCTTGATGGTGTCGACCGCTAAGCGAGCGAGGTAGCTCAGTGCCGAATAACCTGTACCAAAGTCGTCGATTGCAACTAGCACACCCAAAGCCCTAATTGCGCTCAGCGCTTCGACAGTGGCCTCTGTGCTGTCCATCAGCAGTGATTCGGTCAACTCCAATTCCAGAGATTGTGGAGGAAGGCAACTCCTCTTCAGCAATGCCGCAATCAAAGAAGCTAGATTAGGATCCCTAAACTGGACGGCCGACACGTTGACCGACACAGGTACGACTGCAAGTCCAACCTTGCGCCAAGCGGAATTCTGCCGAATAGCCTCTTCGATCACCCAGTGTCCTATGCCGGCGATGAGGCCAGTCTCCTCCGCTATACCGATGAACTCCCCTGGGAGCGTGAGGCCAAGTTCAGGGTGCCGCCAGCGAATCAGGGCCTCCATTGCGACAATGCGCCCCGTGGCAGCTTCGATGCGCGGCTGGTAGTACAGGACGAACTCATTTCTTTCAAGCGCACGCCGCAGTCCGGTGGCGACGTTGAGTGACAAGGACCCCTTCCTGCCAGACTGCAGTTTGGGGCAATACTTTCTCCATGTGTTCTTTCCGTCTCGCTTCGCTGAATACATGGCTAGATTCGCCATGTGTATCAAATCCTCGCTGTCGGAGGTAGCATCGGAGAACAGTGCGAGACCGATGCTTGCCGTGACGATCACCTCTTGTCGTCCAAGCCGAACCGGTTTTCCTATCAACTGGATAACTGTGTCCATCAGCTTCTCTAATCCGGCGTTGCTCCCGTAGTTCGTGCAAAGAAATGCAAATTCGTCTCCGCCCAGCCGTGCTACTGTATCGGGAGTCCGGACGGCGGAGGCGAGTTTGTGCGCTACCTGCTTCAGTATGCGGTCCCCGTAGCGGTGGCCGAGGCTGTCGTTGACTTGCTTGACGTTATCCACATCCAGGTAGACTACGGCGAGCTTATTCCCAGTACTCCTTGCCTTCTTGATGGCTTGTCGAAGCCGCGTTGTAAAGAGAAATCGGTTGCCTATGCCAGTCAGAGCGTCGTATTGGGCTTGGCGCGCAAGGCGCTTCCGAGACCGGATGCGCTCCGTAACATCGGTCTGAACACCGACGATGTGAGTGATCTCGCCTTCTGGGTTGGTCACAGGAGATAGTTGCAGCTCGTTGATGAACTGCTTCCCGTTCTTCTGGTAGTTTCGCAAAACTACTCTGATTGGCTGGCCCTGTTTCAGGGCCGCTCGTATCTTGGTGGCGCCTGACTGCTCAGTATCGGAGCCCTGAAGAAATCGGCAATCTTTGCCCAAAACCCAGTCCGCGTTGTAACCAGTAAGCTTCTCGAAGGCGGGGTTGACATACACGAGCGGACAGTCCTGCGATTTGCTGTATTCGGATATAGTGACACCTATCGGGACTGAGGCAATAGCCTGAACCCGTAACCGGAGCATCTCCTCTGTTCTGCGGCGCTCCGTGATATCTCGGAAGAAGACTAAGATACCCTCTTCGGCTGGATGAGCTTGTATCTCGAACCATTTATTCAAGGGTTCCGGGTAATACTCTTCGAAGATCGTTGGGATCCGCTCGATCATGGCGCGATGATATTGCTCCAAGGAACCTCGCGTGTGCTCCGGGAACTTCTCCCAGAGGTTGCGGCCAATCAGCTCCTCTCCCCCGCTGATGAGCCTCTTGGCCCTCAAGCTTAGATAGACGAAGCGCCACTCCCGGTCCACCACGAAGACTCCGTCGGTCATACATTCAAGGATCTGTTCGACCAGACGCCTCTGTTTCAGATTGCCAGGAACAGGAGACAGAAGTTGCCGCGAATACTGCTCACCTTGCTGCGCGCCCATACTATGTAAGCTACAGCCCAGGAGAAGATACCTTTGTTAGGTTGCCTACATGGAGGGCATTATTTTGCATTTTTTTTGCAATAGAGTGCATACTGATCGGGCAGTCTTTACCCCAAAAGGAGGTCTCCTTTGCCTGTGTATGCATTTAAGAATGCTTTTTTGAAAGCTTTAGACCCAGAGATAATTTCACGTCTATGTCTGCGATGGGTCACATTCGAGTTGGACCACGAGATCGAGTTCCCTGGTAGTACGATCGATCACCTTTTTTTTGTTGAAGAGGGGATGGCATCTATGACTATTACTTTCGGAGATGGGTCTCAGATTGAAGTAGGTATGTTCGGTTATGAGTCAGTCATTGGTGTTTCCGCTCTTATGGGAACAAAGCGAAGTCTCAATCGAATCTATACTCAGATTGCTGGTCATGGTTATTCGTGTCCGGTCGAAGTCGCGAGAAAAGAATTCCGTCTCGGTGGAACTTTTCAAGATCTTTCTTTGAGATATGTCCAGGCGCAACTCGTCCACGCAGTTCAGTCGGCCGGTTGCAATGCAAAACACCATGTCGATCAGCGGTTAGCACGGTGGCTACTCCTCTGCGCCGACCGAGCACGTAGTAATACTTTCCGAATGTCCCAGGAGTTTCTTTCCTTTATGCTTGGCAGTAGCCGTCCCACTGTATCTTTAGCAGCCGGGCTTCTAAAAGATGGGAGTCTTATTGAGTACAACCGAGGATCAATCCGCATTCTCGATTTCCCGGGACTTGAAAAGAAGGCTTGCGAGTGTTATCACGTCATCAAAGACCATCTCGACAATTACATAGAGTTTGATCGTGGAATCGCTCCTGAGCAGATGTCTTGAATCATGAAGTCTTCACTGAAGTTGCGACGTCCGGAATGCTCTCTGCTACTTCCCTCCTCGCGCAAATAACTTACGTTTTGAACATTCCATTGGGTATGGAAGAAGTTCTGCCGTTACTGGTATCGGTCGCGTTTCTTCTTATCGCTGACATCGACAGCCCGCGAGGCGGTCTGATTCACGTGCCTCCGCAGAACCTGGTGAGCCTCTCCCAATCATTGCCCAGGCAGTGAACAGCTCTCCACAAAGAAGGGACTACTCTCGCCGTTCGGTTTCACTAAAATTTGAGTTTGAATAGCCTCACTGAACCAATTCAAACTCGCCGGGCTTCCAGGTTTTGTCAAACCAGGGCTGTAGCGGGCCGTAGAGGCGCAAGAGGACGTTCCAGCCTTTGTTTGGAATGGTCTGCACCCAGTTGGCCTCATGACCCGCCGGGGCGGTGGAGCCAAACCAGACGTCCACCGAGGTGTCAGCGTTCACAACGACACCTGGATTCTGGCTGCCAATGCTGGGGAACTGTTGATCGGTCTGCAACATCGAGCGGCTTTGGTTGTCATAGACAACGAACGACCAGAAGGCCTTCGCCGGGATGTGGGGCGGCAGATGGATCTTGTACGTCTTACTGCCGTCAAGCAGCTTGCCCTCGGAGTCTGTGGCAGCGGCAGCGTATTGAGAGCCGAGCCCTACTAACTTAAAGGCCATCGCGGGGGTCACTCCGGTGGCATAATAGATGAAGTGCCACGCGCATCGAGATCGCGCACACCGGGCTGAGAGAGGAACTGATAACTGCCCCCAATGAAACAGGTGAACCAGGCGCTGTTCGGATATTCATAGGCCCCTTCCTGGCGAGACTTGAAGACGATGGCGCGGGCAGTTGCATTGCCCACGGCAACCGCTTCCGTGAGGATCTTCTTCATGCGCTCATCTGGAGCGAAGGTCTTGCCCTTCGCGATACCGATAGCAGCAAGCGTTCCGAGAATTTCCGGACTATAAGCCTCGTTGGGCTCGTACTGGACAACCTTGTTCACATCTTCATAAAACTGAAAGTCATTCGCGCCAATGGTGTTGAACGCTTTTCCAGAGACGTTGACGAACTTCATCGGCGGCTGATTTTTGGCGTCCGAGAGCCGATAGACTTTGGCGAACTTCTTGGAGCTTTCCACGGCAGGTTTGGTGCTACCGTTTTCGATAAATCCGCGCCAGAAGACGAGGTTGCCATATGTAGCTGAATGCAGGACAAAGTAGCCCTGAGGCACCGGACCGTTGTAGCCAGGGGGAGCAGCAGAAACTTGCCGCCCTTGTTCTTGTCAGGGCCGACCCTGCCGAAATCGGTCACATACTGGAACCAGTGATCGTCGATCACACCGAGCACATTGGGCGGTGTCTCTATGACCAGCGGCCCATCCTTGGTATCCAGCCACATCATGTTGTAGATGCTGTCGGTGTTCGGAGTCAGAAACAGCGACTTCGAATCCATCAGGTCTTCCATGATGAGCACGGTGTGATTGTTGTCAGCACCCTGACTGGCAAAACCTACGCGAACTGCCTCCGTCGAGGCTCCCGGCATGGCAGTCAGGAATGCCTCAATACCGCGTATGAAGTCGAGGTTGTCATAGACCTTCTGAACAGTGGGATCGTCTGGAAAGCCATCCCTGAACTTCAGAGTGCCAATGCGTGTGTCCACGAAATCAGGCGTAGTGATAGACGGCGGGATGGGCGTCGTCATCTTCATCTGCGGCGGGGTCCGCGCCTCACTCGTAGTTGCAGACGACGGAGCAGACTTTTCGTTGCAGCCGGTGGCCAGGGCAAGTGCTCCGGCAAGCACCACCACGATTAATTTATGTTTGCGTGTCATTTTCCATCTCCTGTGCCAGGCCTTGTCTTCTATTCGCGCTTCAGAGGAGGCGCAGTCCATTTGCCGTCCAATGCTTCTTCTTTCGGCCAATAGAGGCGCATATACATGACAAAAGGCCCCTCGGACGCGGGCAACCAGTTGGCTTCCTTGTCTTTGCCGGGGGATTCGTGCTGGATGTAGAGAGTCAGTCCGCCGTCGGCATCTTTCTTGAGCTGTGGCAACATCGCCGAGTTGATGAGGTTACGATTGATCGGATTCGCCACGAGAAGACTCTCCGGCATCTTGTACATCGTCAGCGACCAGAAAGCGTTGACGGGTGGCAGTTCCCCGTAGGCAAAATGCAACGTGTAGTTGTTTGCCCCACTTAATTTTTGGCCGCCGGAATCTACGCCATACATCGGGTACATCGCTTCCTGCTTGGAATTGCCATAGATGCCGAGCACAGCGGCGGCCATCCGATAGAGATAATTGTTCTTCAAGAATGCACGGGTTCCGAATACATCACCGGATGTGACCTTCCCCTCATTGAACTGCTTGAGCACCCCACCGAAAGCCGCCCACGCGTCAGCGATACCACCCTCCATCGCCTCCTTCATCTCGGGAGACAGCTTGCTAACGTCCAAATTCTTACCTGCCCCAACATTGATCTTGGCGAGGCGAGCCATGAGATCCACTTCGGACGGGTCTGTTGGACAGTAGCGCAGCACGAAGTTCAGAACGTTGAAAAACTCCAATGAAGTCTTCTCATCGTCCCGGCTAATTGGCTTGAAAAAATTGATTGCTGGAGCTGTCTTCGGCGGCGTTCCTAAGAAAGCCGAAAGCGTCTGAACTTTGTGGCCTGCCTGCACTTTCTTGACGTTGTCGATGTCGCTCGGATCAAAGAGCTGCGTGCGATAGAAGGCAAAGTTAAACTCCGTCTCCGTCCGAATCACCTCCTTTATGCCCTTGGGTGTCTCGCCTTTCCAGTTCGGTCCCGCGATCAGAAAGCTTCCGCCGTCATTTCCGGTGGCGCGACTGCCGATGTAGGCAAAGTTGAACGTATATGCGTCAATCAGTTGAACCGTGAAATATCGGTCCTTCGGAATCACCGGCATGGTGAGCACGATAGGCTCAGCCCGTAGGTCGAGGCCTAACCATGAATAAGGAGTATCTGCGTTTGGCGTCTGGGCCGTCGTATCCGCAGGTGTCGCCACGCGCGGGATGTTAGCGATGTGGTTCCAGGGAGCTTTGAATTCAGGGTTCGTATTGTCTTGGAAGTAGTCGTATTGAATGCGGTAGCTGTCCACCATCGGGAAGCCATAGATGTACGCTTCCTTTGCGATGATGCGAGCTTCAGCGGGAGTGATGCCTATTTGTGCACTCAACGATCCGAACTGGAGCGCCAAAAGAACTCCAGGGATCATGATTTTTTTGATTGACGATTTTTCGAAGGCCATTTCTTTCACCTCTTCCTTTCGGTACCGCTTTAAGTGGCCCAATAGTAAGAAGGACAAAGATTATGGTCCGGCCCAACGGCGTACTACTCCCTCCGATACTCTGCCGGACGCAGGAGGCAGTGGGAACTAGTTTTTTTGCCAGTTAGATGACTCAAATGAGCCACGCAAAGAACCGGTCGAGGAGTGCGAAATCGCCAATGCGTTCATTGAGCTTCGTACAAGCCAACACTGCGCGTTGGTCCCGAGTCACGGGCTACTCGGAGACTATCCAGTGGTGTCTGCAAAATCGAGGGTTCTCGGAAAGTTGATTCGAAGCTGACCTTGTTGGCTTTCTGACTTCTTGCGCATCAGCACGGACCGATGTGTCCTAATATTGAATGCGAATGCCGCAGACTGCGCGTAGAGCTGGCGCTGCCGTGGAGGACGTATCCATCGACACGATTGTCGTCGGCGACGAACTCCTCATCTACATTGGGTTCTTTCACTGCACACTCCCGTTGAGAGCAGCTTACAACCCTTTTTGCCGCTAATGAATCTCAAGCGTCACATCCGGTACCTCTGCGACGCGCGCCGAACTAGACAATGCGAGTAAACCGACAGCCATTCCAGAAAGTTGCGTAAAACGTCTGCGTGTCGGCGTAGGGGGAGACACGGAATTGGGCATAGTTCTTTGTAGCTCCGATTGAGTTCAGTGAAAAGCGAGTGCAGTTAGAACGGAATGGTCTTATTACTGCGTGCAAACAGGATGGTCAATTAGGGCGTGTTCACACTATTGCAAGGATCTGTTGTTAATCTCAAGACAGGATGGAGATCACAGAAGCGCAATATGAGCGGATCAAGGATGCGTTGCCGGTGCAGCGTGGGAATGTGCGCTTAAGCA